>Ga0308157_10000056_pt1 | contig 481298 bp, 426 predicted proteins | sample PhyBR1_FD_201035 | JGI IMG/M metagenome (GOLD analysis project Ga0308157, IMG submission 201035) | Phyllosphere microbial communities from UC Gill Tract Community Farm, Albany, California, United States - DLSLB.R1 | ecosystem: Host-associated > Plants > Phyllosphere > Unclassified | place...
GGGGCCCTACTCGGCGACGCTCTCCTACGGCGGCCTTGCGGCGGGAACCACACACACCATAACGGCCCAGAACGCCTCGGGGTGCATATCGCCCGTGGCAAGCGTGCCGGCAATAAGCCCGCAGCCACCCACCCCTGCCGCCCCCGCATTCGCCGTGACACAGCCGACGTGCGCGGTGGCAACCGGAAGCGTGGCGATAACGCCAGTGGCGGGGCTCACCTACAGCTTCGACTCGGGGCCCTACTCGGCAACGCTCTCCTACGGCGGCCTTGCGGCGGGAACCACACACACCATAACGGCCCAGAACGCCTCGGGGTGCATATCGCCCGTGGCAAGCGTGCCGGCAATAAGCCCGCAGCCAGCCACCCCTGCCGCCCCCGCATTCGCCGTGACACAGCCGACGTGCGCGGTGGCAACCGGAAGCGTGGCGATAACGCCAGTGGCGGGGCTCACCTACAGCTTCGACTCGGGGCCCTACTCGGCGACGCTCTCCTACGGCGGCCTTGCGGCGGGAACCACACACACCATAACGGCCCAGAACGCCTCGGGGTGCATATCGCCCGTGGCAAGCGTGCCGGCAATAAGCCCGCAGCCACCCACCCCAGGAATAACTGCTACTCCAAGTGCACAATCGATCTGTATAGGGGATAGCACGAACATTTTCTTATCTGATCCCACACCTGGAACAACTTTTAGCTGGACGGTAATACAAACAAATGTTACCGGTGCGAGCGACGGATCAGGAAATAATATTAACCAAGCGCTCACACTTATAGATCAAAAGGTAGGAACTGTAATTTACACGGTTATCCCAAGCACTTTACAATGTACTGGAAATGCAATCACAATCGCAGTTACGGTTAATCCGTTGCCAGTACCCACCTTAAACGATGGGATAATTTGCGTTGACCAAGCGGGAACAACGCTCAAATCATGTATATTGAACACGGGATTGAGCTCCAGCACTCATACATTTGAATGGTACTTCAACAGCTTACCCATCGCAGCTAGCGGAAACACATTCGAAGCAACACAAGCCGGGCAATATACCGTGATTGCAACCAACACAAGCACAGGTTGTATTTCGCTTCCTGTCTCAGCATTCGTTAGCCAATCGGTAACTGGAGAGTCGATTACAGCGGCCCCGACAGAAGCTTTCAGCGACACGCCTTCAATAACGGTAAACGTGTCGCCTTCAAATCCGATATTTTTATACCAACTTGACAACGGCCCTTTACAAAATTCAAATGTTTTCCTGCAGGCAACCCCAGGATTTCACACTGTTTTTGTCACAGACTCTAACGACTGTACAAATCTTCGCGCCGAAGTATTAATTATCGATTATCCGAAATATTTTACACCAAACGGAGACGGAACTCATGACACATGGAATATCATCGGGCTCGACACGCAACCCAATGCTATAATTCACATATTCGATAGATATGGGAAATTCATCAAGCAAATCAGTCCCGAAACGCCTGGCTGGGATGGCAATTTTAATGGCCAACCAATGCCAGGAAACGATTACTGGTTTTCAGTCGAGTACACCGATAAGGGCCAAAAGCGAACATTCCGAAGCCACTTCGCACTAAAAAGATAATAACAATTTATACCGTTTGAATTGCCAAACGGTATAAATTCCTATTTTTGCCGCAAGAAAACCCAAAACACAACTTATGCTAGTTATCGGAATTGCAGGCGGAACAGGCAGCGGAAAAACAACCGTCGTTCATCAGATTATGAACGAATTGCCCAAAACTGAAGTCGGTATCATTTCCCAGGACCATTATTACAAAGAAACAAACCACTTGTCTTTTGACGAGCGTGCCTTGATCAATTTCGACCATCCGCGCGCCATCGATTTTGAATTATTGGTCCACCACCTCAAAGAACTTAAAGCGGGAAACACCATTGATCAACCCGTATATTCTTTCGTAACGCACAACCGTACAGACGACACCGTTTCTACACATCCCCGTAAAGTAATGATTGTCGAAGGCATTCTGATCCTTGCGCATCCCGAGCTTCGCGATTTGTTCGACGTTAAGATTTTTGTACACGCTGATTCCGATGAACGCCTCATTCGCCGCCTCAAACGTGACATTGCCGAGCGTGGCCGCGATATGGATGAAGTGCTCAACCGCTATCAAACGACGCTCAAGCCGATGCACCAGCAATTTATCGAGCCGACAAAGGCATTCGCCGACATCATTATCCCGAACGACAAATACAACACTGTAGCCATCGATGTGGTTCGCGCGGTAATTAATCAGCGGATTTTATAAATAATTTTGTAGTTTTAGGCAATAATTTTCAGGAGCTATTCCCGCTTTCGCCTTAATCTTTTTAACGATCTGCCTTTCGCTCGGCTTCAGGCAATCCTTAAAAAGGATACCGGCTCAATCGGGGCTAGAAATTTGCAACAAAATGGAACAATCCGAAATCAACGAGCAACCTACTTCCAACAAATCGAGGGCGTGGTATAAATTTCTCAGCAACAAATACATTTGGGTATTGTTGTTTTTCTGCACCTGGATGCTGTTCCTCGACAATTATTCTTATTTTGATCATCGCGTCCTTAACAATGAAATCGAAGAACTTGAAAACAACAAAAAATACTACCAGGACGAAATCAAGAAAGATGAGCAAAATATAAAACTGCTCAAAAACCCCGAACAGATTGAAAAATACGCACGCGAAAAATACTATATGAAAAAAGACAGCGAAGACATTTACATTATAGAATTTGAAGGCGATACGCTACATAAGAATGGATAACCAAAATACAAACCCGATGGCGAATCTGTTTGGTGAATTCGATCCCGTTTCATCGAAACAATGGAAACAGCAAATCCAATTTGAGTTGAAAGGCGCCGATTATAATGAAACGATGATTTGGAATTCGCCCGAAGACATCAAAGTAAAACCTTTTTACCACAGCGACGAATTTCAAAGCGGATTGGCTGCAAATACCAAAGCGACCCAATTCTCAATTTGCCAGAACATTTTTGTGTACGACCTTGATAAATCGATTGCGCGTGCAAAGGACAGTCTGGGCCGAGGCGCTGAAAGTCTTCGGTTTACGATTGATAATGAAGAAACAGATGTCGCCAAATTGCTCGAAAGTCTTCCAAATGACATCACTATTTACTTTAACCTGTCATTTCTTTCGGAAAAATTCCTTGCAAAACTCGATACCGCATCAAAAGACAAAAATTTCCGCATTTTCTGCCAGATTGATCCCATCGGTCATCTTGCGGGTGAAGGCAATTGGTATAAATCGACCGAAAAAGATAATTTCGAGGCATTAAATCAATTCTCGGAACCGTTCGGTAACATTTCATTGATCAGTATCGACGGTACGCTCTATCAAAATGCAGGCGCTAATATGATTCAGCAAATTGCATATACCCTTGCGCATGCCAATGAATATTTGAACCGCATTTCCAATATAAAAAAACCCATTTGCGTCGAACTTTCGGTTGGCGCCAACTATTTTTTTGAAATAGCAAAACTTCGGGCGTTCCGCATTTTATTTGACACAATAGCTAAAGAATATGGCCACGGCCTCTGTTTCCATATGCTCGTAACGCCAACAAGACGCAACAAAACCATCTACGATTACAATGTCAATATGCTGCGCACTACAACCGAATGCATGTCGGCGATCGTGGGCGGTGCCGACGCTGTTGCCAACTTGCCTTATGATGCATTATATCACAAAGACAATGAGTTTGGCGACCGCATCGCGCGAAACCAGTTACTCGTCCTCAAACATGAAAGTTATTTCGACAAGGTGAACAATCCGGCTGACGGCAGTTATTACATCGAAAACCTTACACAGCAATTTGTCGAAAAGTCGTTGGTCTTGTTTAAAGATATTGAAGCCAACGGCGGATTTTTGAAACAATTGGGCGATGGCACCATCAAGCGAAAAATTCAGGAAAGTGCTGATAAAGAACAGGATTTGTTTGACTTTGGGAAAGAAGTTTTGCTCGGAACCAATAAATATCCGAACAAAAACGACCGGATGAAAAGCGAACTCGAACTTTATCCGTTTGTAAAAATAAAAGAAAGAAAAACGCTCATTACGCCCATTATCGAAAAACGCCTTGCCGAAAAAATCGAGCAGGAACGGTTGGCACAAGAACAATAATGCTCTTAAAAATGAAACGAAAAGACCTTCAACACATCAGGCCAGAGCAACCAGCAAACACTATTTCAGCTAAAACCGACGGATTTCGTACGGCCGAAGGAATTGAGCTCAAATCAACTTACACAAAAGACGATATTGAAGGCTTGGGGCATGTAGATTTCGGTGCCGGTTTTGCGCCGAACCTGCGCGGCCCTTACGCTACGATGTATGTGCGCAGGCCATGGACCATTCGACAATATGCCGGATTTTCAACGGCCGAAGAAAGCAATGCATTTTACCGAAGAAATCTTGCTGCCGGACAAAAAGGGCTTTCGATAGCATTTGATTTACCGACCCATCGCGGATACGATTCGGATCACGAACGCGTGGTTGGCGATGTCGGAAAAGCAGGTGTTGCAATCGATTCGGTAGAAGACATGAAAGTATTGTTTGATCAGATTCCGCTCGACGAAATGTCGGTTTCGATGACGATGAATGGCGCTGTCTTGCCAATTATGGCTTTTTATATCGTTGCCGCTGAAGAACAAGGCGTAAAGCCCGAACAACTTTCAGGAACGATCCAGAATGATATTCTGAAGGAATTTATGGTGCGCAACACTTATATTTATCCACCTGGGCCGTCGATGAAAATTATCGCTGATATTTTTGAATTTACAAGCAAAAAAATGCCGAAATTCAATTCGATTTCAATTTCAGGCTATCATATGCAGGAAGCCGGTGCAACAGCAGATATCGAATTGGCATATACGCTCGCTGACGGATTGGAATACATCAGAACCGGACTCGCAACCGGAATGAAAATAGACGACTTTGCCCCGCGACTTTCCTTTTTTTGGGCCATTGGAATGAACCATTTTATGGAAATCGCAAAAATGCGCGCCGGACGCATGATATGGGCAAAACTTGTGAAGCAATTCAATCCGAAAGACGATAAATCATTGGCGTTGCGAACGCATTGCCAGACATCGGGATGGAGTTTAACGGAACAGGATCCATTCAATAATATAGCGCGCACGTGTATTGAAGCCGCAGCTGCAGCATTTGGTGGCACGCAATCCTTACACACAAACGCCCTTGATGAAGCAATAGCGCTGCCAACCGATTTCTCGGCACGCATTGCGCGAAATACCCAAATCTATTTGCAGGAAGAAACCAAAATCACGAAGACCGTAGATCCATGGGCAGGAAGCTTTTACGTGGAAAATCTTACGAATGAAATTGCGCAAAACGCCTGGAAACTTATCGAAGAAGTCGAATCGCTTGGTGGCATGACGAAAGCCATCGAAGCAGGAATACCCAAGCTGCGTATCGAAGAAGCTGCTGCTAGAAAGCAAGCCCGAATTGACAGCGGCCAGGACATCATCGTTGGCGTCAACAAATACCGTTTGGAAAAGGAAGATCCGTTGCATATCTTAGATGTCGATAACCAGATGGTTAGAAAACAACAGATTGAACAATTACAACGTATCAAATCAGGCAGAGACCGACAAAAAGTGAACGAATCGCTGAAAAAGCTAACTGAATGCGCCAAAACCGGAAACGGGAACTTGCTCGAAATTGCAGTAGAAGCCGCGAGAAATCGCGCAACTTTAGGTGAAATCAGCGATGCGCTCGAAACTGTTTTTGGAAGATACAAAGCACAAATTAAATCATTCAGCGGCGTGTACAGCAAAGAAATAAAGAACGACGAAAGCTTTGAAAAAGCCAAGCAGTTGGCGGATATTTTCGCAAAAAAAGAAGGCCGTCGTCCCCGAATCATGATTGCGAAAATGGGACAAGACGGGCACGACCGCGGCGCAAAAGTTGTCGCGACAGGTTATGCGGATGTCGGCTTTGATGTTGATATTGGTCCGTTGTTCCAGACGCCAGCCGAAGCCGCAAAGCAGGCCGTAGAAAATGATGTGCATATCCTTGGTGTTTCGTCGCTTGCTGCAGGCCATAAAACCCTGGTGCCACAAGTTATTGAAGAATTAAAAAAATACGGACGCCAAGATATTATGGTAATCGTCGGGGGCGTTATTCCGGCGCAGGATTATCAATATTTGTTTGATTCCGGCGCCATAGCGGTTTTCGGTCCCGGTACAAAAATCAGTGAAGCTGCGATCAAAATACTAGAAATATTGATTCAGGAATAAAACATTTTTTTGTCTAACATAATGGATGTTCATGGTCTTGGACATCCATTTTTTTTTATTTGATTCCAATAGCAAAGAGTCAGTGATTGTTAGATTCTCCTTATAAATACAAATAAATTATGAAAATTTAGTAAGGATTCACTGCAACAACATTGCGGTTTGACAAAAAAATCGTATTATTGTTCCAATTATTAGTATGGATTGCGCCACCCAATACTGCTAAATTCGAAGTTCCACCCGATCTCATTAAACTAACCGACAATGACCAGTGAACAGCAATTTCGCGGTAGGCTCAACTCTTTACTTGAGGGCATCCAGATAATCGATTACGATTGGCGTTATGTATATCTTAATGATGTCATGACTTTGCAATCAAAAACCGATAAGGAGGAATTGCTTGGCTATACGATGATGGAGAAATTCCCAGGTATAGAGGACACGCCACTATTCGGACTCCTGCGCCAAACGATGAACGACCGCCAAGCGCACCGCACGGAGAACCAATTTGTATATCCGGACAAAACCGTTAAGTGGTTCGACCTTTGCATCCAGCCAGCCGAAGAAGGCATCTGCATCCTCTCTCTCGATATCACACAGCACAAGGAAGCTGAAGAAAAAATCAGGAGAAGCAAAAGCCTATACTCCTTCCTGAGCCACATCAACCAAAGCATTGTTCACCTTACCAACGAGAAAGATCTTTATTTCAGTGCATGCAGGGCCGCAATTGGATTCGGTTCCTTTAAAATTGCGTGGATTGGGATTTTTGACGATAATTATGAAACCATTAATCTTGTTGAACAGTGCGGATTGGATGATGACATCCTTCCCCAATTCGATCATCTGAAACTTACGAGCAATGGTCCGCAGCGGAAAGTCATTGACGGTTCAAAGTATTTTTTGTGCAACGATATTGAATCCAATTTCGACCATCCAGAAATAAAAAAGCTTGGCGATGAACTGGGCGTCAGCAGCTTCGTTGTACTTCCGTTGTGCAAAGGGAATAAGATTATCGGCACATTTAACTTGTATTCAGAAAAACAAAATTTTATTGGAGTCGACGAAATCCTATTGCTTGAAGAAGTCACTTCTGATATTTCCTTTGCGCTTTTTAATTTTGAAAAAGACAGAATACACCGTGAAACAGAGCAGGTCATAGTCAAAAACGAGAAACGCTTCAGGGCACTTATAGAAAAAAGTGCCGATATGAAAGTTATGGCGACTGCGGATGGAAAACTTTTCTATGGCAGTCCATCAATCACAAAAGTGCTTGGTTATGATATTGAAAAAATGATGCACTCCTCGCTTTTTAATATTATTCATCCTGATGACGTTGGTGAATTTTCAGAAAAAAGGACCAATCTTATAAAGCATCCCGGGGAGTCCATTTTTTTTGAGGCCCGTTTGCGCCATGCACATGGACATTGGGTTTGGTGCGAAGGAACAGCAACCAACTTACTTCAGGAGTCGGGGGTTCATGCTGTAGTTTCAAATTTCCGGGATGTCTCTGAAAAGAAAAAAGCGGAACAGCAGGTAGAATTCGACAGAAATAATACTAATGCGCTCATCAACAACACCGACGATCTGATGTGGAGCATCAACGATCAGATGAAACTCATTACAGGTAACCGCGCCTTTCACGACCTGAGCACAAAAGTATATGGAAGTTCGCTGTCCAAAGGCGAATACATTTTCCGTCCCGGACTATCCACCGCAAACCGGAAAATGTATGAAAAAATGTATCAGAAAGCACTCGGCGGAAAATCATTCCGGCAGACCGTGCGCCTTACCATTCCAGATGGCAATTGGTCCGAAATTTCACTTTCACCAATATGGGAAAAAGAAAAAGTTATCGGCGTCGCGTGCCATTCGCGTGATATTACCGCAAGAATGAATACCGAAAAGGAGCTTGCAAATCAAAATAAGGAACTCATCAAAACCAATTTTGAACTTGACCGCTTTGTATATAGCGTGTCACATGATTTGCGCTCACCGCTGACATCTATTCTTGGACTTGTCTCCATCATCGAAGCCGAAAGCAACGAAACTGAAACGCAGAAACACGTTGGTATGATCAAAAGCGGCATCCACCGCCTCGATGGATTTATCAAAAATATTCTCAATTACTCACGAAATAACAGGTTACAAAATGAGATTGTTGCTGTAAACCTTTCGGATACTGTCACTGAAATCGTTGAAACGCTGCGTCACAGCAAAGAGGCGAATGAAATTGATTTTGCGGTCGAATTCGAGGAGACGTCGCCTTTTTACTCCGACAAGCAAAGTATCCATACGATGTTTGAAAACATCATTTCAAACGCCATAAAATTCCGAAAACGAGACACAGATAACAGTTTTATCAAAATTAAAGGCCAGACTTCTGAAGATTTCCTTGAAGTCTCGATTCAGGATAATGGCATCGGCATCAATGCGGAACACTTAAATCGAATTTTCGAAATGTTCTTCCGTTCTTCGGCCTCAATCGAAGGTTCGGGAATCGGATTATACATTGTTAGGGAAATCATCACTAAATTACATGGTAACATCCATGCAGAGTCTGAAGCCGGTAAAGGAACTACATTCCACATCCGGTTAAAAAACATGAAACCATGAAAGTTACCACACAAACATTCGGAACCGTAATGATTATTGACGATAACAATATTGATCTATATGTTACCTCACGCATGATGACGAAAAACAGTTTTGGCGAAAATATATTGGAGTATTCGTATGCCCAGGAAGCCCTGCAGTATTTGATTGATCATGAAAATGACTTTCAACGATTACCCGAAGTAATTTTGGTCGATATTTACATGCCGATGATGTCAGGTTTCGAGTTTATGGAACACTACGATAAACTAAACGCCGAATTTAAAAGAAGGTGTAAGGTCTATATCGTTTCCTCTACGATAGATCAAACAGACATTAACCGAACAAAGACGGATCCCAATATTTCAGGTTTTCAGGAAAAACCCGTAACAAAAGAATTCCTGCAACAAATTATAAATTCATAAAGGAAGTACTACTTGCATAGGGTGTGTAAAAAGCAATTGCCGGAATACTGTAGCAACTTCTACCGTTTGATCTGAAAACACAAGATTGTATTACCCAAAATTTTAAAATCAAAGGCAAAGCCTGAAATCTCATTCATTGTAACAAAAAATCCCTTCTAATACAGAAAGGATTTTTTCGTCGGGATGACTGGATTCGAACCAGCGACCCCTAGCACCCCATGCTAGTACGCTACCAGGCTGCGCTACATCCCGAATTCGGAGTGCAAATATATTTTTTTTATTGCGTACACAAAAGTTTTCCAGGGAATTTATTACAGATGGGAATGCTTTAAATTTTGCAAATCTTACAATCATATTGCACAATCCTGTAAAGTGACTTTGGCAGTTCATTTCTAATTTTACCATTCATCGAAAATTAATTTAAAAATATATTATTATGGCACTATTAGAAAACGACCACACCGAAGGGCCGATCGCCAAAACAATTGAAAGTCAGACATCAAAACTGCCTTCTGATTTGTTTTTATGGACAGCATTGGGATCTATCGCGGTTTCAGCCGCATTAAAAGCAACCGGTCACAAACACACTGCACTTTTCCTTGGACAATGGGTTGCGCCGTTCCTTTTACTCGGAATTTATAACAAACTCGTCAAACAACAAGGCCACGATCACGCCGAACACGAAGTCGAAGACCAGGAAACACGGTTTGCCTATTAATAGCTTCCCTGAATATCAAAGACCTGCAATCCTGCAGGTTTTTTTATACCTGTCAGCCAGCAACACAAGTCATTTTTCGCTATTTTTACGCAATGTGGCGACGGCGCCGAATTTCAAAAAGCAAATACAAACTATGGATTTTTCTGCAAAAATGCTGCGCGACGACGCATTAAAAGGTAAAGTGATTGTGGTGACGGGCGGCGGAAGCGGGCTTGGCAAAGCGATGACAAAATATTTCCTCGAACTCGGTGCCCATGTTGCGATCACATCGCGCGACCTTGACAAACTTAAAAATACCGCTTCCGAACTTGAAGCCGCAACTGGCGGAACAGGAGATAAAATCAGATGTTTGCCCGTGCAATGTGATGTGAGACATTATGACGAAGTCGAAAATATGTTGCAGGAGGTTATTAAAACTTTCGGGAAAGTGGATGTTTTGCTTAACAACGCGGCAGGAAATTTCATTTCACCAACCGAAAGACTTTCGGCAAACGCATTCGACACTATCATTGATATCGTGCTCAAAGGATCCAAAAACTGCACGCTCGCTTTCGGGAAACATTGGATCGATACCAAGCAGGAAAATTCCGTAATCCTAAATATTGTTACCACTTACGCGTTCACGGGTTCGGCTTATGTTGTGCCGAGCGCCACAGCAAAAGCCGGCGTGTTGGCGATGACACGAAGCCTTGCAGTCGAATGGGCAAAATACGGCATCCGCTCGAACGCCATCGCGCCGGGACCGTTTCCTACAAAAGGCGCGTGGGACCGATTGCTTCCCGGCGACCTCAAAGACAAATTCGATCTGGCAAAAAAAGTTCCGTTGCAACGCGTCGGCGATCATCAGGAACTCGCGAACCTTGCGGCATATCTGGTTTCCGATTTCTCGGCGTATGTGAATGGAGAAGTGATTGTGCTCGATGGCGGCGAATGGCTCAAAGGCGCGGGACAATTCAATTTGCTCGAGGCGATTCCTGAAGAAATGTGGGATATGCTTGAGATGATGATTAAAGCGAAGAAAGGTAATTAATAATTAATAATGAATAATTAATAATTGGTGAGGAGCATGTTCCCGCTGTGCGCTAACCCGAATTGACCGAATTCCTAAAACAATATATTACAATGAGGTAATCTTTTGTTTTGCTGCGCGCCACAAAAGGATGCCGCTGCCATCGGGGCTAGGGTTTGTGCTTCCATTTGTCGTGATGTTTTTAGCCCGGATAGCAGCGGCCTCCTTTTTTGGGCTTTGCGAGGAACGGGCAGAACCCAAAAACGATACAGCGAATAGCCGGAACAGCTACTGAAAACCAATAGTTTAGTTACCATCTTTTGACTTTATACTTTTCACTTTATAGTTTATTCATTTGTTAACAAATTACCCTTGAAAAACCCATAATTAATTGTATTTTTACGGCTCAAAATTTAGAAAAATAAATGGGTAAAATCATTGCTATTGCCAACCAGAAAGGCGGTGTCGGAAAGACAACGACATCGGTAAACCTGGCGGCTTCATTGGGTGTTCTTGAGAAAAAGGTTTTACTGATTGATGCCGATCCTCAGGCCAACGCAAGCTCCGGACTTGGGATTGATATTGAAAATGTTACTATTGGAACTTATCAGGTTTTGGAGCACAGCAATTCGCCCGAGGAAGCAATTATCAAATGCTCGGCGCCAAATGTTGACGTCATTGCCGCGCATATCGATCTTGTGGCGATTGAGATAGAGCTCGTTGACAAGGAAAACCGCGAATACATGCTCAAACAGGCTTTGGCAAGTGTGAAAGATAAATACGATTATATTCTGATCGATTGCGCGCCATCGCTGGGATTGCTGACATTGAACGCGCTGACAGCCGCCGATTCGGTCGTGATTCCGATCCAGTGCGAATATTATGCGCTCGAAGGTTTGGGGAAATTGCTCAACACGATCAAGAGCGTGCAGAAAATACACAATCCTGACCTCGACATTGAAGGTCTTTTGCTTACAATGTTCGACTCGAGATTGCGGCTGTCGAACCAGGTTGTTGAAGAAGTGCAAAAACATTTCAATAATATGGTTTTTGATACGATCATTCAGCGCAATGTCAAACTCAGCGAGGCACCGAGTTTTGGCGAAAGCATCATCAACTATGACGCGACGAGCAAAGGCGCGACGAACTATTTGCACCTGGCCCAGGAAATTATAAAGAAAAACAGCAACTAGCTATGTCACAGGCAGTAAAAAAACAAGCGTTGGGAAGAGGATTATCGGCATTGCTGAAAGATCCCGAAAACAACATCCAGTCGGTTGACGATAAAAATGCAGATAAAGTAGTCGGCAATATCATCGAACTCGAAATCGCAGCTATTGAAATCAACCCATTCCAGCCGCGTAGCAATTTCAACGAGGAGTCCCTTCAGGAACTTGCCGCATCGATCCGTGAACTGGGTGTAATCCAGCCGATTACGGTACGTAAGTTAGACTTCAACAAATACCAGTTGATTTCTGGAGAGCGCCGGTTGCGTGCTTCTAAAATCGTCGGACTCACAACGGTTCCCGCTTACATCAGGATCGCCAATGACCAGGAATCTCTTGAGATGGCCTTGGTTGAGAACATCCAACGACACGATTTGGATCCGATTGAAATTGCGCTTTCTTACCAGCGATTGATTGACGAAATCCAGTTGACACAGGAACAGATGAGCGAACGTGTAGGAAAGAAACGCTCGACGATTGCAAATTACCTGCGCCTTTTAAAATTAGACCCGATCATCCAGACCGGGATCCGCGACGGATTCATCAGCATGGGGCACGGCCGCGCGATCATCAACATCGACGACCATGATGTGCAAACCGATATTTACCAAAAAATCGTAAGCCAGAATTTATCTGTCCGCGAAACCGAAGCGCTTGTCAAGAGTTATCAGGACAGCAAAAAGCCTGCTCCTGACAAAGCCGTAAAAGGGACGTTGTTTTCCGTTGCCGATGATGAAAAGAAAGCGATTGCTTCATACTTCGGAGCCAAGGTTGACGTAAAAGTTGCAGGAAATGGCAAAGGAAAAATCACGATTCCGTTTCATTCTGAAGAAGATTTTAACCGAATTATTAAACTGATCAAAGGTTAGTGCCAAAAAGTATTATTTTCATACTGCTGTTGTTGTTCTTCGGAATATCCCCGGTTTTGGCGCAAGGGAAAGATGATGCTGTCCTGGTTTCGAAAGATACCGTCAAAGACAAGGAGATCAATCCGCTCGCGCCCGCAAAAGCCGCATTTTATTCGGCTATACTCCCGGGCCTCGGGCAAGCTTACAATAAAAGATATTGGAAAATTCCGCTCGTTTATGGCGCTATGGGTACAAGCCTTTATTTTTACCGCACCAACAACGACAAATACCACGAATTCCGAAACGAATACAAGAATCGGCTTTTGGGAATCACCAATCCAAGATATTCCTACCTCGACAACACAAGGCTTATCAATGCACAGCGATTTTACCAGCGAAACCGTGATCTTTCACTTTTAATTACTGCGGCATTTTATGTTTTAAATATCGTGGATGCCAATGTCGATGCACATTTGAGACAATTCAATGTAAGCGACAATCTTACATTAGCTCCGACGATTCGACCTGACGACCTTAACTTCAAGCCCACGATTGGCGTGGCTTTCAATTACAAATTCTGATGAAGATAGCGCTATTGGGATATGGCAGAATGGGCAAGGCAATTGAAAAAATAGCTTTGGAACGCGGGCATGAAATTGTGTTGCGTAAAACCGCTTCGAATAGTTTTGAAGGACTTTCTGCTGCTGATGTCGCCATCGATTTTAGTATTCCCGATGCGGCGGTTCGTAACATTTCAGAATGCTTGCAGACCAATATCCCGATTGTATCAGGAACCACAGGCTGGCTTGCGAACTATGGTGAAGTTGTGAAATTGTGTGAAGAAAAAAACGGTGCTTTCATTTATGGCTCAAATTTCAGCTTGGGCGTCAACATTTTTTTTGAACTTAATGAATATCTCGCAAAAATAATGTCGAAGTTTACGCAGTACAAAGTTTCGATGGAGGAAATCCACCACACACAGAAACTCGATGCGCCAAGCGGAACCGCAATTTCATTGGCAAAAGATATTATAGAAAACAGCGATTATTCGAGTTGGGCACTCAATAATGCAAAAGAAGATGAGATTTTAATCGATGCCAAACGCATTGAAAATGTTCCCGGAACGCACACTGTTTTTTACAACTCTAATGTGGATTCGATCGAAATTAAACATACCGCACACAACCGCGAAGGCTTTGCGCTCGGATCGGTGCTTGCCGCGGAATGGTTGGTTGGGAAGACCGGAATATTTACAATGAAAGACGTCTTAAATATATAAATCAATGTTTCGATTTGGAGCAAATTCGTTGATCGGATTTAAAATCGAAAACCAAATACACAAAAATTATGACACTAGCGCAATGGTTTGTATTCTTCCTGTTCGTTCAGGTATTGCATTTCATCGGAACCTGGAGAATGTATGAAGCCGCGAACCGCAAACGTTGGGAAGCCGCTGTTCCGGTTTATAACGCGATTGTTCTGATGAAAATCATCAACCGCCCGACGTGGTGGACAATTTTGCTTTTTGTGCCGATTGTAAACTTGATTATGTTTCCGGTGGTTTGGGTCGAAACCTTGCGCAGCTTTGGCAAAAATTCGACTACGGACACCATTTTGGGAATCGCTACATTGGGCCTTTATGTGGCTTACGTCAATTATAAACAGCCATTAAATTATGTTTCGAATCGAAGCCTGATTCCGGCAAATCGCGGCGCTGATACAATCAGTTCACTGCTTTTTGCGATTGTCGTCGCGACTTTGGTGCATACTTATGTGATGCAGCCGTTCCAGATTCCGACCTCTTCTCTCGAAAAAACGTTGCTTGTGGGTGATTTCCTTTTTGTTAGCAAATTCCATTATGGCGCACGTACGCCAATGACCGCAGTCGCCTTACCAATGGTTCACGATACGATTCCGGTATTGCATAAAAAATCGTATAGCAATTGGCCGCAACTCCCCTATTTCCGTTTTCCCGGAATCCAAAAAATTGAACGCAATGATATTGTGGTGTTCAACTGGCCTGTCGATACTGTCTATAAGTTTTTCGATACTTCAAACCGAAAAGTCGATAAACCTATAGACAAAAAATCGAATTATGTCAAAAGATGCGTTGGAATTCCAGGCGATAACCTTTCAATAAAAGACGGAGTTGTCTATATCGACGGAAAAAAATTGATTCTTCCTGAACGCGCCAAGCCGCAATATTCCTATACAGTAACGACTACTGGTGGTTTTTACGACCAAACTTATCTCGTCAACGAACTTCACATTACCGATGGTATTCGCCAGGACGCGCAGAACATTTTCACCTTTGCGGCGCTTACTGATGAATCAGTAGCAAGGCTCAAAAACAACCCGATAACGGTGAGCATTGTACGAAATGTTGGGCATGAGCCGGAAACGGGTCCGCATGGCGTTTTCCCGCAAGACGCGACCAATTGGAACCGCGACAATTACGGTCCGATTTATATTCCGCAGGAAGGGAAAACCGTAGCGCTCAATGCGAAAACAATTCCGTTCTACAAAAGGCTTATCAGCGAATACGAAGGCAACGACCTCAAAGTGACCGGAAATGAAATCCGCATCAACGGGCAGATCGCCAATTCATATACATTCAAACAGGATTACTACTGGATGATGGGAGACAACCGACACAATTCGGAAGACAGCCGTTATTGGGGATTTGTGCCTGCGAACCACATTGTGGGCAAACCCGTGTTTATTTGGATGAGCATGGATGCAAACGGAAAAGGACTTGGTAAAATCCGCTGGGACCGACTCTTTACAACTGTTGGTGGCGAAGGTGAGCCTTACTCCTATTTTAAATTTTTCCTGATTGCCATAGCGGCTTATTTCGGAATTACTTTCTTCTTAAATAAAAGAAAAGAACAGCAAAGCTAAGGCATGGACGTTTTAATGCATCCCACGTATTTTCCTTCGATCAGCCATTTTGTTGCGATGGCTCAGGCAAATGCCGTTACTTTCGAAATGGAAGACAATTTCCAGAAGCAAACGAACAGAAACCGGACCTACATCTATAGCCCGAACGGCGTACAGCTTTTAAACATCCCGATCAAACACACAAGAGAAGCGCATCAAAAAACCAAAGACGTAAAACTCGAAACCGCTTTCGACTGCCAGCGGCAGCATTTCAAATCGCTCGAAGCCGCTTATCGCACTTCGCCGTTTTTCGAGTATTTTGAGGATACGCTGTCACCGATATTTACAAAAAAACATACGTTTTTAATGGATTTGAACCTCGAAACGATTGACATTGTTTCAAAGTGCATCGGACTTAAATTGGAGTATGCAAAAACAGCTGAATACTTTCACGAAGTTCCCGACTTTACTGATTTCAGGCATCTCGCCAACGGAAAAAAAGATGCTTCGAACTTTGAGCCATACACGCAGGTATTTGGGGAGAAACACGGATTCATCAATAATTTAAGCATCCTCGACCTGCTATTTAATGAAGGCCGTTTTACGCTCGATTACCTCAAAAACCAGTCGCTTTGATTATTCTATTGCGAGGCGTGTCATGATCGGATAATGATCGGAATTGACAAAATCGGGAAAACTCTGGAAACTTTTGACTTTCATCGAGGTATCGGTAAAAATGTAATCGATACGCGCGGGATAATAGCGATAATTGTATGTTTTTCCGAAACCGCTGCCCGCCTCTTCAAACGCGTCATTGAGTTTTCCTTTTACGCTGCGGTAAACGTATGAAAACGGACTGTTATTCATATCGCCACAAATGATTATCGGGTAGTTGCAATCTTTTTTGTGGTTCATGATAATCTCAGCCTGTTGCTGCTGTTTCTTGAATGCAGAGCCAATTCGTTTCATTAGCATTTGTGATTTTTCCTGATTGATTTCATCTACATTCTCGGACATTTCGTTGACATCAGGTGAAATCTTGATCGATTGCAAGTGGATATTATACACGCGAATGATGTCTTTACCTTTCTTGATATCGGCGAAAATAGCGTTGTTATTCGAATTCGGAAAAACGATATGCCCTTCATCAAGGATCGGAAATTTGGAGAAAATCGCCTGCCCGGTCCTGATTTTATTGCCTTCCATAAAAATATAATGGTGTGGATATAGTTTGAGATCGATATCTGCCGCGTACGAAAACTCCTGAATGCATAAAATATCGGGATTCTTGTCGTTGATGAAAGTGCGAATATCATCAGACACATTGTCTTTTGGCAGCCAGTCAAACAAGTTAAATAAACGAACATTGTAACTCATTACGATAAAGTCGTTCTCACTGTCGGGCAAATCGCGGTCTGAAAATTTATAAAACTTATTGATGAATGTAATTCCGAGCAGCAAAACTAATCCCGAAAGGAAAATCTGTCTTTTAAACTGCAACAGCCAATAAATAAAAAATAGCCCGTTCAGTATCAGGAACAATGGCAGAATCAATGTGAGGACAGAAAGAAGCGGAAAGAACTTGGGCGCGAGAAATGGCAAAACATAAGCAACGAATGTTAATACAGTCAATACTATATTCAGGAAATACATTGCTTTATTGAACCACGAAAGTCGCTTCATCGATTGTTTTGTTTGGATTCCGACAATCGCAAGTTATAAATTCTGTGCGAAAATCCATGCAGCAAGCCGAAATCTATTTTCCAGCCTTGAACAGGAATTCCTTTTCCTCGCGCGTAAGGCTGTCATATCCGGACTGGCTGATCTTGTCGAGGATTTCGTCAATTTGTTGCTGGGTTTTGTCTTTGGTTACGATCCGCGATAGCTTTTTTTCTGGCTTTGGGCTAAAATTTCGGTGGACTTTCTTAAACGGTACGGCATTTTTGCGTCCGAATACATTCGCGATCGCATCCATCATATTCGAAAACCATCCGCCAATGTCATTCCCGCGTTGTAATTGCCGGATATAAACGAATCCGAACAATGCTCCGCCCAAATGCGCCAGATGACCGCCCGTGTTTTCGAGCGGAAGTTGTATCAAATCGACAACAATCAAAACAAAAGCGATATGCCAAAGCTTGACATTTCCGATGAGCATCAGCCGAACTTCCATCATTGGAGAATAGGTGGCCGCTGCAAATAGAATCCCCATAATTGCTCCTGAAGCGCCGACAAGTTGGACATTTAAATTGGCCAAAGCCGGAAACAAATAATAGCTCGCGATGTAAATAATACCTGCGAAAATGGTAGCCGTAAAATATAGATTCAGGAATTGCTTCTGTGTAAAATAAGTTAGAAATAACCTGCTTGAAAAGTTGAGCACAAGCATGTTAAACAACAAGTGCAGAAAACCCGAATGGAAAAACGCGTACGTAATAATTGACCATGGCTTCCACAACAAATCGGCAGGATCCGAGGACAGGCTCACGTACCTTAGAAAATCAATCTGGATTCCGAATAACGACAAAATTCCAAACGCAACATAGTAAATCGCAAATAATGCGACATTCCAATAAATGAGCTTTTGTGCTGCTCCACCAATCCTGTATTGTAATTTCAAATCTTCTAAAATCCCCATCTGAATCGATTTAATTCCACCGGTTACTATTAAAACTATTTTTCTTCCAATACCACATCATCAGAAATCCGACAATTGCACCGCCGATATGGGCAAAATGCGCAATGCCGCTTCCTCCGCCAAATATTGAATTCCCTTTCAAACCCAGAAACAAATCGACGCAAAGCAACCCCGGAACAAAGTACTTTGCTTTGATCGGAATCGGAATGAACATCAGCGCGAGTTCGGCATTTGGCACCATAAACGCAAACGCAACAAGCAGCCCGTAAATTGCTCCTGAGGCGCCCACTACAGGCGTAAAAAAAGTAGTTACAAAACTTTGATATTGAGGCGAATTGAGCAGCGCAATCAGCGATTGGTTGTTCTTTCCGTTCAATACAGCGATAACTTCCTGTCTTGCATAGCCGGCATCTGCGAGTGATGACATCCCGTTTTGCAATTCGATATAATTTACGCCGGTGTGAAATAATGCAGCGCCCAATCCACAGGAAATATAGAAAAATAAAAATTTCTTGCCGCCCCAGAAATGTTCCAAAGCTGATCCGAACGAATACAAGGCAAACATGTTAAAAGCAATGTGCGCAATCCCGCCGTGCATAAACATGTGGGTCAAAGGCTGCCAATATTGGAATTTGGTGCCTTCAGGATAATACAATGCCAGCAATTCATATGCAGGATCCCCGACAAACTGAGTGCCAATGAAAAAAAGTATGTTGATAATCAATAACTGCTTGACAGTTGGCGTAATCTGCATCATATGGCGAATTTTTTGTCGATATCTCCCACACGCATGGTGATGAAAGTTGGTTTTTGAAATGGCGAAACATTGGGTTCCTTGCAGGCAAACAATCCGTTGACCAAATCTTCCTGTTCTTTTTCGGTTAAATAAGTCCCTGTTTTCACGGCAAGGCTTTTTGCCATTGACTTGGCAATCGAGTCGTTTTGACTGAAACTGCTGTCGGGAATACCGTCTTGCAAATCGCTTAAAAGCTGCTCAAGAACGATCGAAACCTCGCTTTCAGCCACATTTACTGGCAGCCCTGAAATAATAACGCTATCGTCATTGGTCTCTTCGAATACAAATCCGGTGTTAACGAGCGATGGTTGCAATTCTGTTATCAACCGGATTTCACCTGTTGAAAAATACAAATGCAACGGAAACAACAATTGCTGGCTCGATGCGTGGTGTACGGTCATGTTCGTCAGGAACTGCTCATACAAAACACGCTGATGCGCCCGCTGCTGATCTACAATCACCATTCCTGACTTGATCGGGTTGACGATATATTTGCGGTGGATTTGGTATGTTTTATGGACCGCCTGCTCTATTTCATGGTCTTCAAATAAGGAAGCAGTCACTTCTTCGCTTTCAAATTGCATCGGCGCATGATCAACGATTGTTTCGGTATCACTTTTTAAACCCACATACAGGCTTTCCCAATTGGCAGCTTGTTTCGCGGGTTCGTAGCGCAATTCTTTATGCGATGAAAATTTCGCGGGTTTGTCATCCAAAAACGGGTTGAAATTGCCATCAACCTGAATCGTCGGGACCGATGCTTCGAGGTTTTTATAATGGTACGGCGTATCGAGGTTGGCGTCACGGTCAAAATCGAGCACAGGAGCCACATTAAACTGGCCGAGACTGTGTTTTACCGAAGAACGCAAAATCGCGTACAAGGCGTGCTCGTCGTCGAATTTTATTTCCGTTTTTGTTGGATGGATGTTGATATCGATCGTATTTGGCGGAACATTGAGGTATAGGAAATAACTTGGTTGGCAACCGTCCTTGAGCAACCCTTCATAAGCTGCCATGATCGCATGGTGCAGGTAGCCGCTTTTGATGAATCGGTCGTTGACAAAGAAAAACTGCTCGCTGCGGTTCTTCTTGGCAAATTCTGGTTTCGATACGAATCCGCTGATTGAAACAATTTCAGTCTCTTCATTTACCGGAACCAACTTTTCGTTCGTTTTCCCAGAAAAAATATTGACGATACGCTGGCGGAAATTCGATGGCGGCAAATTAAACATCTCGCTGCCGTTGTGGTAAAAGGTAAAATGGATGTTGGGATGCGCTAACGCCACGCGCTGGAATTCATCAACGATATGTCGGAATTCAACAATTTCTGACTTGAGGAAATTGCGCCGCGCCGGAATATTGAAAAACAGATTTTTGACGGCAAACGAAGTTCCTTTTGGCAAAACAGCTACGTCTTGTGAAACAAATCTACTGCCTTCTATGACGATATGCGTGCCGAGTTCTTCCTGCTCCTGTTTTGTCTTCATCTCGACATGCGCGATCGCAGCAATCGAAGCAAGTGCTTCACCGCGGAAACCTTTGGTATGCAATGAAAACAAATCCTCAGCCTGCCGGATTTTCGATGTGGCATGTCGTTCAAAACACAGTCGCGCGTCGGTAACGCTCATACCGATACCATTATCGATGATTTGGACCAATGATTTTCCGGCATCTTTTACGATGAGCTTGATGTCGGTGGCTTTGGCATCAACTGCATTTTCGAGAAGTTCCTTTACCACCGAGGCCGGACGCTGCACCACTTCGCCTGCGGCAATCTGGTTGGCAACATGATCGGGAAGTAACTGAATGATGCTCGACATTTTCTAAAGGAGTTGATGAAAAACAAAGTGGACAAATTTAGCGAATTTCAATTGGTTTTTAAAGCCAATATCGTCATAAAAAATAAAAAAACCTGCCGTATAAAAGCAGGTTTATGGGTTCAGAATTGTCTATTTTTATTCTTCTATTTCCAATGTCGGATTTTCAATCTGAAGCTGGTTTGACGTGATCAGGTTCGGACTTTGGAAATGATATCCGTTGGCCTGAAGCCGTAGGAATGCCATTTTTATTGCAGCGATCGCAGCTTCAGTTCCCTTGTTTCCGTGGGCGCCTCCACTCCTGTCAATCGACTGCTGTTCGTTATTGTCGGTCAATACGCAAAATATAACGGGAACATCTGATAACACATTCAAATCCTTGATGCCTTGTGTCACGCCCTCGCAGACAAAATCAAAATGCTGCGTTTCGCCTTTGATCACGCTTCCAATTGTGATGATCACATCGGGCTTTTGTGTTTCGATCATTTTTTTGGCGGCGTATATCAATTCAAAACTCCCGGGAACATTCCAACGGATGATGTTTTTGTGCAATGCGCCGCAATCTGTCAATGCAGCGATGGCACCTGAATACAAGCCTTCTGTTATATGATGGTTCCACTCTGAAACAACAATCCCAAACCGAAAATCTTTCGCGTCTGGGATTGTTGTTTTGTCGTAATCAGATAAATTTTTATTTGCAGTTGCCATATTTTAGATGTTAGATATTAGAATTGAGATTGAAAAATCCGCCGTCCGTTCCAGTACTAAAATCCCAATACTCAATGCTTTATTGTGCCAAACCAATAAGTCCGTCGATAGTTGATCCTTCAGGCGTACTTTCGTATTTTTCTTTAATTTCTGTGAAATATTTCAACGCATCCGCCTTATTCCCCAAAGCCAATGATGTTTGTCCGGCTTTTAGCAAGAAACGTGGCGTCGTAAGGTCATTTTTGTTCATTTCAGATGCTTTTACATAATGCTCTAAAGCTTCTTTCAAATGATTTTGCTGTGCGTGGGCATCACCGATAGCGCCAACGGCCAAAACGCTTAACATTGTGTCATCTGATTTGAATTTCTCCAATGATGCAATTGCGTCGTTGTATTTCCCAGTGTTAAGATACGCAATTCCCGCGTAATAATTGGCAAGATTTCCAGCTGCTGTTCCTGAATATTTGTCAGCAATATCTTTAAATCCGAATTTTCCTTCAGAACCTTTAAGCGCAAGGTTGAACAACGAATCACTTTTTGTTCCGTCAACCGCTTTTTGGAAATTCTGCTGCGCTTCGAACATTTCGTTCGCTGCTTCATCCTCTTTAGGCTGTGCGACAAATTTCTGGTACAATACATATCCAACAGTGACCAAAGCAATTGCCATTACAACAGAAAAGATATATTTTTGATTGCGGGCAACCCACTCTTCGGTTCTCGAAGCGGTCTGGTCCAAAGAATTGAAAACACCTGCAGTGGTGCTGTCTTTTTCATCAACATTCACATTTTCAATGTAGTTATTGTCTAACTTTTCTTCTTTTTCTTTTGGAGCTTTGTGACCTCTTTTATTGTACGTTGCCATTTATTTTAAATTAGTGAGCCGCAAAAATAAAATTTTTATTCAAACTCCCATAAAAAAAATGTATTTTATATTGAAATAAGTTCCGTTTCGAACCGTTGCATTTTCGCATGCCGCAAAAGCGCCGGATGAATCAGCTTTATTTCATTATTTTTCAATAATTTGCACCCGCTAAAAAAAGCAGGTTTGTATATCAAAATTCCCAATCACAGTAAGCCTTCATGTATTTAAAAAAAGTCTCACTCTTCAATTATAAAAACTTTTCGGAAGCTGATTTCGCTTTCGATGCCAAAATCAATTGTTTTGTAGGGAAAAACGGCGTGGGAAAAACCAATGTACTCGACGCGATTTACCAATTGTCGTACGGCAAAAGTTACTTCAACCCGCTCGCGGTGCAAAATATAAAGCATGGCGAAGAGTTTTTTGTGATCGACGGCGAATATGAGAAAAATGGGCGCTTCGAACAAATTGTCTGCAGTCTCAAAAAAGGCCAGAAAAAAATCCTCAAGCGCAACGGAAAACAATATGAGAAATTTTCCGACCATATCGGGTTTATTCCGCTTGTGATCATTTCACCCGCCGACCGCGACCTCATCGTTGAAGGCAGCGAAACACGGCGCAAATTCATCGACAGTGTCATTTCGCAACTCGACGCCAATTACCTGCAACAGCTTATCCAATACCATAAGATTTTGAGCCAGCGCAATGCCTTGCTTAAATATTTTGCGCTCAACCATGTATTTGAAAACGATACGCTGTCGATTTACAACGAGCAGCTCGACGAGCTGGGTCACTCGATTTTTGAAAAAAGGAAAGCCTTTCTTTCTGAATTTATCCCGATTTTCAACAAACACCACCATGGGATAACGGGTTCCGAGGAGACAGTGCAATTGGTTTATCAAAGTCAGTTGTCTGAAACCAATCTGTTGGCGCTTCTGCACGAAAACCTTTCAAAAGACCGGGCATTGCACTATACTTCGGTGGGCATCCATAAAGACGATTTGTCATTTGAAATCGATGGTTTCCCTATTAAGAAATTCGGTTCGCAAGGCCAGCAAAAATCCTTTTTGATCGCGCTCAAACTTGCCCAATTTGAATTTGTAAAAAAACAATGCGGTGAGAAACCGATATTGCTTTTTGATGATATTTTCGACAAGCTCGACGAGACACGCGTGGGGAAAATTGTCGAGATGGTCAACAACGATGAATTTGGCCAGCTTTTTATATCCGACACGCATCCCGAACGTACCGAAACCATTGTCAAATCGACACACCAGGGCTACAAAATATTCCACTTATAAATAATTTCCGGAAATCAATTTCGATTGGAAAAAAAATCTAATTTAGCCCAATGAAATTTTTAAAATTCTTGGTTGTGAAATTCTATTTAACACTTGCATTATTAATGGGTTTGACCCTTTCTTCATGCACCGGACAAACGGCAAAAATCAATACGATTCCGGCAGCTACCTTTGCAGAAAAAATCAATAAAACACCGAATGCCCAGATCATCGATGTGCGTACTCCCGAAGAATTCGCACCACAGCACATCGGCAACGCGCAAAATATCAATTGGAATGGTGACGATTTTGTTGCCAAGGCACAAAAACTCGACAAAACCCGACCCGTATTTGTGTATTGCACCGTTGGCGGGAGAAGCCGCAAAGCAGCTGAAAAACTCGACGAAATGGGTTTTAAGGAGATATACAACCTCGATGGTGGCATCATGAAGTGGAACGCCGCGGGACTCGCGCCCAAAAGTGATAAGATTATCGGGATGTGCAGCCAGGAATTCGGCGATTTGCTTAAAACCGACAAAAAAGTACTCGTTAATTTTTATGCAGATTGGTGTGAACCATGTAAAAAAATGGCACCTTATATTAAAAAAATGCAGGCCGAACAGGGTGAAAAGCTTATGATCGTACGGCTCAATGCCGATGAAAACAAAACATTGATTTCAGAATTGAAAATCGATGAGCTGCCAGCGCTGCTCCTGTATGAAAATAAGGAATTAAAATGGAAACATACCGGATTTATCAGCGAAGAGGACCTGAAAAAACAATTGTAATACATGCTCTCTAAAGATACGCTTCAGTTTCTTGAAGACCTGAAATCAAACAACAACCGCGACTGGTTTCTCGCCAACAAAAAACGCTACGAGGAATACAAGAAAGAATACCACGCCTTGATTGGCGCTTTCCTTGATGAACTCAAGCCGCAGGATCCGTCACTTGCGATGCTTGAAATCAAAAACTGTACGTTTCGTATTAATCGCGACATCAGATTTTCAAAAGACAAGTCGCCCTACAAATCGCACATGGGAATGTGGTTTAATACGAACGCTAGCGGCGTAAATGCACCCGGATATTATATCCATATTGAAAAAGGAGCGAGTTTTCTTGCGGGCGGATTGTACAGCCCCGAGCCACATGAGCTAAAAAAAATCAGAAAGGAAATTGCTTTCTTTCATGATGACCTCGAAGAAATCCTCACCGATAAAAACTTCAAAAAACATTTCAGCGGCTTGGCGCGTACCGAAACCAACGCGCTTAAAAACGCGCCGAAAGACTATGAAAAAGACCATCCGGCGATAGAATTCCTAAAATTGAAAAGCTTTACTGTTACTAAAAAAATAGACGACAAAGCCCTCTTCGATAAAGATTTTGTAAAAAATACGGCAACAGCATTGATTGCGATAAAACCATTGATCGATTTCTTGAACCGCGGATTGGCTTCCGAAGAATTTTAGCGATGTCAGAAAAAAGGAAAATACTCTTTCTCGGGGAAACCTACCGTGCCGACGCCATTACCTGGATGAACGGGTTGCGGCAATTTGGCGATTTTGATATCCTTACATGGGAATTGAAAACGGCAAACCACGGCAGTATCAATCGGCTGATGAGAATCCTTGAATACAGCCTTGCGATTTTCAAGATCCGAAAACTCATAAAATTGCACAAACCTGATATGGTTATTGCCGAACGGACAACGAGCTATGGTTTCCTGGCTGCATTGACAGGTGTAAAACCGATTGCAGTTGCACAACAAGGCATCACGGATCTCTGGCCAGAAACATCAAAGCTTTTACCGATAAAGAAATTAATCCAGCATTATGCTTTTAAAAAAGCCGATCTCATACATGCCTGGGGAAAAGTAATGACCTATTCGATGGAAAAAGCCAATGTTGATATGAGCAAGGTGCTTGTATTACCGAAAGGCGTCGACCTTACAGCGTTTGAAAATAAAAACAGCGCCGGTCCGCACGAAATTAAGGCAATAGTCACGCGTTCGCTTTCACCCGAATACCGTCATGATGTAATCCTGCGGTCATTTGGCCTGCTCCATCAAAAAGGATTGGACTTTGAACTTGTTATTGTCGGGAATGGCGTCGAACGCGATAACCTCAAAAAACTGGCAGCCGAATTGCACATTGGCGATAAAGTGGTTTTTACCGGAAAAGTTCCAAACCACGAGCTTCCAAAATTATTGCAACATGCAAATTATTATATCAGTATGCCCGTAACCGAAGGCGTTTCGGCATCACTATTTGAAGCGATGGCAAGCGGCTGTTATCCGTTGGTAACCGATGTTGCGGGAAACCAATGCTGGATAAAACATCGCGAGAACGGGCAGCTTATCAAAATAGATGATGTAGAAAACCTTGCGTCAGAGTTAACCTGGGCTTCTGAAAATAACGACTATCGCGAAAATGCCATTCGCGTCAACCGAAAATTTGTTGAAGAAAATGCCGACTATAGTATAAATATGAAAAAAATTTCAGAGTGTTACCACACTTTGATCAACACCACCAAATCGAACTTGCATGTGCGGAATTAATGGGATTTTACACCTCCAGCGGCAGGTTAAAGTCAAAGAGCGTACCCTAATCACAATGCGCGATGCGCTCGAACACCGTGGCCCCGATGATAAGGGAATTTTTATCAGCGACAATATCGGCCTCGGACACCGCAGGCTTTCTATTCTTGACGTTTCCTCAGCAGGACATCAGCCGTTCCTGTCCGACGACGGAAGATATGCTATGGTTTTTAATGGCGAGATTTACAATTTTAAATCGTTTTACACCGAATTAAAAAGTAATGGATTCGATATAAAAACCCATTCTGATACTGAGGTGCTTTTAAAGTTATTTCAGCTGTATGGACTTCAAATGCTCAACCGCCTCAACGGAATGTTCGCGTTTGCGATCTGGGATAAAGTCGAATGTAAACTCACACTCGTACGCGATCGAATGGGTGTTAAGCCTCTGTATTACGCTTTCCATAATGAAACGTTTTATTTTGCTTCGGAACAAAAAGCGCTGTTTGCTGCTGGGGTTCCACTCAAGATTTCACAAAATGGACTTGAAGAATATATTTTCAACCGGTTTGTCGCGGGTGAGGATACTTTGTATGAAAATGTGAAAAAAATCCTTCCCGGTCATTCCATGGAAATTGAGGCTAACGGAAAAATTGTCACAAACAAGTGGTGGAACCTGCAAGAGGAAATCCGCAATCATGAAAAAATAAAAAACCCCGTCGATTGGTTTCGTTCAACATTTGACGACTCACTCAAATTGCGAATGGTGAGCGATGTGCCTGTTGGGGTATTGCTCAGCGGCGGACTTGATTCGTCATCCATTCTGGCATCGCTGCATCATCTTAAATATAAAGGGATCCAGACATTTAACATCGGATTCAAGGAGCAGCAACACAACGAATCGCATTTGGCCAAAATGCTGACCGAAAAACTCAAATACGGCTTCCATACCATTCAGCTCGAAGATCAAAAACTGCATGACAGGTTGGTTGCTGCGACGTATTTTCAGGATGAACCTTTGATGCACTTGAGCGAGCCGCATCTTCTGGCTGTATCGCAACTCGCAAAACCGTCAGTAAAAGTGCTGCTTTCGGGAGAAGGCGCCGATGAACTCATGGGCGGTTATGTTCGATATAAAGCGTTACAATTCCCGTCGTTGCTCAATTCGATTGCAAAGCTTGGGACATCAGATATATTCGGAAAAAGTCCGAGGTTTGATAAACTGGTGCGCTATTCCAACATCAAAACCAGCCAGGAACGCATCATTTTTAATGGGTCAAATATCTATCCCCAGGACATCAAACACGAATTTGGTATTTTAAACCAACCCAAAAATGAATACCGAAAACAGATTTACAAAGAAGCCGAAGCATTATATCCTAAAAACCTGCGCAGGCAAGCGCTCTATTTCGATCAGCACACCTACCTCTGTTCATTGCTCGACAGGAACGACCGCTGCACTATGGGCGCCTCTATCGAGTGCCGCGAACCTTTCCTAGACCAACGTCTTGTTGCAGGTTTGGGCTCGCTCGAAGACAAATGGATGTTTACGGGAAAGAAAGCGAAATTTATTCTAAAATCGGCAATGGATAAAAGGCTTCCCGACGAAATTCTGACTTTTCGTAAAGTCGGACTCAGCACACCGTGGGCAGATTACATCACCAAAAGCCCGGCGTTTAAAGATGAGCTTGAATCATTCTCGAAAAGTGAAATATTTAGTATGCCTTACTTTGAAAATATCAATTCGAAAAAATTGATTTCGAGCCTTAAAAAAGGCGATAACAATGCGATATCGTATGTAATGCCGCTGTTTATGATGCATATCTGGCTTAAAAATTATATCCCGCAATTTTCGGGAATGCTCGATATGATATAAAACAATTTTGTTGCTCTCGCGAATATTGCCGTAATTTGACATTCCTAATTCGTCACTTTTTTCCAAATATCTATGGAAATTTTAAACCAGTTTTCGCTTAAGAACTACAATACTTTTGGCATTGAAGCCAAGGCCCGGCAATTTGTCGCTGTGCACTCACTCGATGAACTCAAAACGGTCCTGAAGCAATTTCAGAACGAAAAAAAATTTATCCTTGGCGGCGGAAGCAATATGTTGCTCACAAAAGACATTGACGCGCTCGTCATACACATCGATCTCAAAGGAAAAAAAATCGTCAAAGAAAATGACGACTACGTGTGGGTAGAAAGCCAGGCCGGGGAAAACTGGCATGAGTTTGTGCTTTGGACAATCGACCATAATTTTGGCGGACTCGAAAACATGTCATTGATTCCAGGAAATGTGGGTACTACGCCTGTTCAGAACATCGGCGCCTACGGAACTGAAATCAAAGATACTTTGGTCTCGTGCGATGCTATCAATATCGAAACACAACAAATGCGGACATTTGGGAAGGACGAATGCGCATTCGGTTATCGTGAAAGCATTTTCAAAAATGATGTAAAAGACCAATTTATCATTACATCCGTGGTTTTTAAACTCACCAAACGAAACCATAAAATCAGTGTTTCTTATGGCGACATTACGGCAGAACTGGCTAAAAATAACATTTCGACGCCAACTTTAAAAGATGTTAGCAATGCCGTAATTGCGATTCGGCAAAGCAAACTCCCCGATCCGAAACAACTCGGCAACAGCGGCAGTTTTTTCAAAAACCCTATTCTCCCAAAGACCGAATTTGAAAAAATACACGCGCGCTTTCCCGAAATGAAGTACTACGAAGTTTCCGATACCGACGTGAAAGTTCCTGCAGGCTGGCTTATCGAACAGGCTGGATTCAAAGGCAAACGTTTCGGTGATGCGGGAATCCATAAAAACCAGGCGTTGGTTTTGGTCAATTATGGCAATGCAACGGGACAGGAGATTTTGAATGTTTCGAAAGAAATCCAAAAAACGATTTACGATACGTTCGGAATACGCATCGAAGCTGAAGTCAATGTGATTTAAACTATCCGCTATGTATATTCCGCAGCATTACAAAAACGAAAACCACGCCGAAATCAGAGAATTCCTGCGCCAGAATGCTTTTGGGATACTCGTGAACCAGACGAATGGAAAACTTTGGGCGACTCATATTCCGCTGGAGCTCGATGTCAATGAAAGCCGAAAAGAGGTTTTGTACGGACACATTTCGAAAGAAAATCCGCAATGGGAAAGTTTTGCTTCTGACAATAAAGTACTTGTGGTTTTTTCAGGACCGCATACCTATATTTCCCCTTCGTGGTATGACCATGAAAATGTGCCGACGTGGAATTACATTGCCGTGCATGTTTACGGAACAATCAAAATCATCGAAGGCGAAGCAGTCATTGAGATGCTCAAAAAGCTTGTCGATAAATATGAAGCCAATGTCGAAAACCCGATTCGCATTGAAGATCTCTCTGCCAAAACCATGATGCAGTCTCGAGGCATAGTTGCATTTGAAATTGAAATCGAAGACATTCAGGCAGTCAAGAAAATGTCGCAGAACCGTGACGATAAAAACTACAACAACATTATTTCCGAACTCGAAAAAACCGAAAATCCAAACGCCATAGAAGTGGCAAAAGTGATGGGAAAATGCCCGAGATAACTATCCGATCCGTAGTCCGTTTTCGACCCTGATATCCGAAGTCAATAATACAATGTCGTCACCATCGACAGATCCCAACACCAAACATTCGCTCATAAATTTCCCAATCTGCTTCTTGGGAAAGTTGACAACGGCAATAATTTGCGTTCCAACCAAATCTTCTTTTGCATAGCGCTTTGTGATTTGCGCTGAAGACTTCCTGATCCCGATTTCAATTCCAAAATCAATCGTCAGTTGATACGCCGGCTTTCGCGCTTCGGGGAAATCATTCACCTGGATAATCGTTCCCGTACGCATCTCGACCCTTTCGAATTCAGCCCATGAAAGTGTATCCATAATTCACTTTTTTACACCCAAACTTAAAGATAGAATAACATCAGGTGTTCGGATTTTTTTGCTAAATTTAAATTTTTAAAACGAATTCTGAACGATTTTTTCAAATCCGCAATGGCACAAACTGCTTCGACAATGTTACCGCTGGAAACTCCGGCTCCAAAATTCAGATTAAAAGACACCAATTCAAGCCGGACGCTTTCTTATGATGAACTCAAAGGAACCAAGGGAACGCTTGTGATGTTTATCTGCAACCACTGCCCTTTTGTGATCCACGTCATTGACGAAATCGTGCGCATTGCCAATGATTATCGCGTTCAGGGTATCGGAATTGTGGCGATTTCAAGTAACGATGTTGTTCAATATCCGCAAGATGCGCCAATGATGATGACCGAATTTGCGTTCAAAAATAAAATTGATTTCCCCTACCTGTACGATGAAACCCAAGAGGTTGCCCAAGCATACAATGCGGCATGCACGCCCGACTTCTTCCTCTTTGACGCGCAGGATAAATTGTTTTACCGCGGTCAGCTTGATGATTCTCGGCCAAACAACGGCATTCCGTTAAGTGGAAATGATCTTCGCAGTGCAATTGACGCAATTATTTACAATCGTACGCTTGCTTCCCCGCAAAAACCGAGTATTGGCTGCAACATCAAATGGAAATAACCGGCGTCATGGAAATTTTTCACATCAGCGCCGAATGTTATCCTGTTGCCAAAGTGGGCGGACTCGCCGATGTTGTCGGTGCGCTTCCAAAATACCAACGCAGCCTTGGCTATAACGCAAAAGCTGTAGTGCCGGGTTATGAGAATGGTTTTATTCGTGAAAATGAATTCGATATTGTCCACGAAGGCCAGCTTAAGTTGGGATTTTTTGAGTTTTCATACGCAGTGCTGAAAGAAAAAACCGATAAGCTCGGATTTGAATTGTATCAGATTGCGATTCCTGATTTATTCGACCGGCCAAATGTATATTCGTATGAAGATGATACCGAACGGTTCCTTGCTTTCCAGATTGCCTTTTTAAACTGGCTTACCGAAACGAATCAAAAACCAGATATTTTACATTGCCACGACCACCACACCGGATTGATTCCGTTTCTTACGCAGCATGCCGATCAATACGCACAATTCAAAAAAATCCCGACGATACTGACCATCCACAATGCGCAATATCAGGGTTGGTTTAATTTTGATAAATTGCCTTATTTGCCAACATTCGATTTGTCCAAAATCGGCTACCTAGAATGGAACGGTACGATCAATCCGCTTGCTTCGGCAATTAAATGTGCGTGGAAAGTAACGACAGTTTCTCCGAGCTATCTCGATGAAATCAGCAACCACGCCAACGGACTTGAAAATTTACTGCGTTGGGAAAGGCCCAAATGTGTCGGCATCCTCAATGGCATCGACACCGGAATCTGGAACCCCAAAACCGATCCGATGCTGGAAACCAAATATACTTTAAAGGATTTCAAAAAAGGAAAAAACAAAAACAAAGAATTTCTTTGCGCCGAATTCAATCTTGATCCGCAAAAACCGCTTTTTGCTTTTATCGGAAGGCTTGTTGGTGAGAAGGGTGCCGATTTGCTGCCACAGATTTGTAGTATCGTTTTGAATCAATATCCAAAAGGAATCAATATACTGATTTTAGGATCGGGCGACCCGAATGTCGAAAAGGAACTTTCAGGTCTGCGCAATTTTTACCATGGGAATTACAATGCATACATTGGCTACAATGAAAAACTCGCACACATTGTATATGGCGGCGCCGATTTTCTGCTGATGCCTTCGCGTGTCGAACCGTGTGGATTGAACCAGATGTATGCGATGCGGTACGGAACGGTTCCTGTTGTGAGACGAACCGGCGGATTGCGCGACACCGTTCCCGATATTGGTGATGGCGGCATCGGAATTTGCCACGACCAGGCGAGTGTCGTTGATGTATGCCATGCCATCGCACGTGCATTGGAATTATTCACCGACGTCAAAAAATTTGATGCCGTGCGAAAGACCGCCATGAAAATCGACCATTCGTGGGATAAGGCAGCACAACATTATATTGAACTTTACCAATCCATAATCCATCAATTATGAATAACGATATTTTAGCGATTATTCTTGGCGGCGGACAAGGTTCGAGGCTTGCACCGCTAACCGAAAGCCGATCAAAACCCGCAGTTCCGATTGGCGGAAAATACAGGCTTGTCGATATTCCGATTTCAAATTGCATCAATTCCGACATCAAGCGAATGTTTGTATTGACACAATTCAACTCGGCTTCGCTAAACCAGCATATCAAAAACACGTACCAGTTCAGTTCGTTCAGCCGCGCCTTTGTCGATATCCTCGCTGCTGAGCAAACGCCAAATAACCCGACCTGGTTTCAGGGTACTGCCGATGCCGTCCGCCAGTGCATGCAGCATTTCCTCAACCACGATTTCGATTACGCGTTGATTCTTTCGGGAGACCAGTTGTACCAGATGAATTTCAATGAAATGATTCAGGCGCATAAAAACAGTAATGCTGCAATCACCATTGCTACTTTGCCGGTTACTTCGAAAGAAGCACCCGAATTCGGCATTCTCAAAACCAACGAAAGCAGCGTCATCACCTCATTTGTTGAAAAACCCAACGCTGAATTATTGCCGTTGTGGACATCGGAAGTCAGTGATGAAATGCATGCAAAAGGAAGGCACTATCTCGCGTCGATGGGAATTTATATTTTTAATCGCGACTTGCTCATTGAACTCATGTCGAATCCAGATACTAAGGATTTCGGCAAGGAAATCATTCCGCAGGCCATTAACGAGCATAAAGTTTTGAGTTATCAGTATGAAGGTTATTGGACGGATATCGGGAATATCGATTCGTTTTTTGAAGCCAATCTCGGACTCACAGACGAAATTCCGCAGTTCAATTTGTTCGACAATGCTAATAGGGTTTACACGCGTTCGCGGATTTTGCCACCAACAAAAATTACAGGGGAAATTTCGATACACCAATCTATTGTTGCCGAAGGTTGTATTTTGAACCATTGTTCGATTGAAAATTCGGTGATCGGAATCAGGACACGGATTGGTAAAGATTCAATCATTCAGAAATGCTACATCATGGGGAGCGACTTCTATCAGAATCTCGAGGAAATGACGGCAAACGCCAATAAAGGACTTATTAATATTGGTATCGGTGAACGGTGTGAGATTACCAATACGATTGTCGATAAAAACTGCCGCATTGGAAACGACGTCAAACTCCGGGGCGGTTCCCATCTTAAAGACACAAACACGCCATTATACGCCGTTAAGGATGGCATAATTGTCGTCAAAAAAGGCGCGATTATCCCCGACGGTTTCGAAGTTTAGCCATAAAAAAAGCATCTCGTTGGATGCTCTTTATTTTATTAAGGAATTGAATCTACAGATTTGAAAAAATGTAATTGTGGATCTGCGCCATATCAGCATCATCGATTCTTGCTTTTTTCTGCATACGCACTAAAATCGGTTCCCATGCCTCTTTGGAATAGGCGGTTGGCGCGAAAAGTTTATGGCATTTTGCACAATTGTTGTCATACAGCATTTTTCCAGCAGCCAAATCGGTTGCAACCGGTGCTTCATTTGCCGAGGTCATTTTCGGCGGAACCTGAACCGGATCCGGTTTTTGGGCAGATACAGTTACTTTCGGCGATGCTACCTTTTGAGCACAAGAGAAAAGGAAAATAAAAATCGCTACAGCAAATAATTTTGATTTCATAATGTTTGTTTGTTTTTGTAAAAATAAAAAAATCCCGACAATTTTGAGGTTGTCGGGATTTTTATTTAAAGCCTAATTTTATTTTACATCCATGAGTTCAACATCGAAAATCAGCGTTGCGTTTGGCGGAATTACACCACCGGCGCCACGCGAACCATAACCAAGATGCGACGGAATTACAAAACGCGCCTTGTCGCCAACCTGTAACAGCGCGATACCTTCGTCCCAGCCTTCGATTACGTTGCCTTGCCCCAGCGGAAATTCAATTGGTTTCTTTCTCGTGTATGACGAATCGAAAACTTTTCCATTTTCAAGTGAACCTGAATAATGTACCGAAACCGTTTTGCCATTTTCAGCTTTTTTGCCCGACCCTTTCTGGATCATTTTGTAACGAAGTCCGCTTTCCGTTTTTTCAAACCCTGCAGCGAGCTTCTCCATCGCCGCTTCGGCAGCTTCACGTTCTGCGGCTTCACGTTTGGCGCGCGAACCTTCGAAAGTACGGAACGCTTCAACGGCATTCCACTTTTGCGCTTCTTCACCTACGCGGATGATTTCCACTGAATCCATTACATCGCCTTGCGCAATCGCATCGACAACATCCTGTCCTTCGACAACATTTCCGAAAACTGTATGTTTATTGTCGAGCCATGGCGTTGCTACGTGCGTGATGAAAAATTGCGAACCGTTGCTGCCCGGACCTGAATTGGCCATCGACAACACGCCTGGCGTATCATGGCGTAAATCGTGATGGAATTCGTCGTCAAATTTGTAACCGGGTCCGCCAACGCCCGTTCCCTGCGGGTCACCACCCTGGATCATAAAATCGGGAATGACGCGGTGAAATTTGAGTCCGTTAAAAAACGGCTGTCCCTGTGGTTTTGCTTTATTTTCAAGGTTTCCTTCGGCAAGTGCGACAAAGTTACCAACCGTTCCCGGCGTTTTATCATGTGTCAGTTTAACCAAAATCGACCCTTTGGCGGTGTTGAATTTGGCGTATATTCCGTTTTCCATATTGTTGTTTTTAGAATTTGAGTGCCAAATTTACGATTTTTTTCGGGCATGGATCGCACGAAATCGCATGAATTTATCGAGGGCCTAGCCCCGATTGCAGTGTAAATCCTTTTTATGGAATGCAATGGAATAAAAAGATTGCAGCGGAAAGCGGGAAAAAGCTCCTGACAATTAATAATTGATAATTAATAATTGATAATTACCTTTGCGCCATGAGGATCGATATTATTACCGTTTTGCCAGAGTTGTTGCGCAGTCCGTTTGAAGCTTCGATCATGAAGCGCGCAATCGACAAAGGGCTTGTTGAAGTCCATTTCCACAACCTTCGCGATTATACGACAAACAAACAAAAAAGCGTCGATGACTACCAATTTGGCGGCGGCGCGGGCATGGTGATGATGGTGCAGCCTATTGACGATTGCATTACAAAACTCAAAAGCGAGCGCGATTACGACGAGGTTATTTATATGACACCCGATGGCGAAACTCTGAATCAAGGGATGGCGAACCGAATGTCAATGCTTGAAAACATCATCATTCTGTGCGGGCATTATAAAGGCGTTGACCAGCGCGTGCGGGACCATTTTATCACAAAGGAAATCTCGATTGGCGATTATGTGTTGAGCGGCGGTGAACTCGGCGCATTAGTGTTAAGTGATGCGTTGATTCGGTTGATTCCTGGCGTTCTGAGCGATGAGACTTCGGCATTGACGGATAGTTTCCAGGACAATTTACTCGCCCCTCCGGTTTACACCCGTCCTGCCGATTATAAAGGCTGGAAAGTTCCTGAGATTCTTACGAGCGGCCATTTTGCAAAAATCGAAAAATGGCGCGAAGACATGGCGTATGAACATACGAAAAAACGTCGGCCAGACTTGCTTAATGAATAACTGATAATTAATACTTAATAATGAGGCAGTTAGATTTGATATTTTTTTTTAATTATCCATTGTTAATTATCAATTATTAATTACATTTGCGGCCACTTAGACCAACCTCTGGCGAAATCCGCGAATGTTGCTCTGATTTAAAACCATAATTAAAAGAATTATCATGGCAGATTTAATGCAATTCGTTAAAGACGAGTTAGTGACCAGAAAAGATTTCCCTGAATTCGGAGCCGGAGATACCATTACCGTGTACTACGAAATTAAAGAGGGTGAAAAAACAAGAACCCAGTTTTTCAAAGGAGTTGTTATCCAGAGAAGAGGTTCTGGCAGCACAGAAACTTTTACAATCCGTAAAATGTCAGGTGCAGTAGGTGTTGAACGTATTTTTCCAGTGAACCTTCCAGCTTTGCAAAAAGTGGAAATCAACAAAAAAGGACATGTACGCAGAGCAAGAATTTTCTACTTCAGAGAACTTACAGGTAAAAAAGCAAAAATCAGAGACAAAAGAAGATAATTTGTTTCGCTTTCCAATACAATCCCGGCCATGTGTCGGGATTTTTTTTGCAAAAAAGTAATGCTTAAATTATCGATTCCGCAGTTTCGTTTCTTCAATTTATCGATTTCACAATTCAATCGTTGTAGTCAACAAACTGCCTTCTATTTATTATATTTGCGTCTCGAATTTATAACACAAAAACTTCAGTCAATGGCAAAAATTAAAGTAGCGAATCCGATCGTCGAATTGGATGGCGATGAAATGACACGAATTATCTGGACATTTATTAAAGAAAAACTGATTCTTCCCTATCTGGATCTCGATATCAAATACTACGACCTCGGAATCGAGAGCCGTGAAGCCACCAAAGACCAGATCACAATCGATTCGGCTGAAGCCATAAAAAAATACAACGTCGGAATCAAATGCGCCACGATTACGCCCGATGAAGAACGCGTCAAAGAATTCAACCTTTCCAAAATGTGGAAATCACCAAATGGAACCATCCGCAATATCGTTGGCGGTACCGTTTTCCGCGAGCCGATCATCATGAGCAATGTACCGCGTTATGTTCAGGGTTGGACAAAACCAATCGTTATCGGGCGTCACGCTTTCGGCGACCAATACAAAGCCACCGACACCGTTATCAAAGGAAAAGGAAAACTCACGATGAGCTTTACAAGCGAAGCCGGCGAAACCAAAATCTGGGAAGTCTATGATTTCGAAGGCGACGGCGTAGCAATGGCAATGTACAATACTGACGAAAGCATTTATGGATTTGCACATTCGTCTTTCCAAATGGCGCTCACCAAAAAATGGCCACTTTATCTTTCAACAAAAAACACAATCTTAAAAGCATACGACGGACGTTTCAAAGATATTTTCGAAGAAGTTTACCAACAACATTACAAAGCACAATTCGAAGCCGACGGCATCACGTATGAGCACCGGCTCATCGATGATATGGTTGCTTCGGCAATGAAATGGAGCGGCGGATTTGTCTGGGCGTGTAAAAACTACGATGGCGATGTTCAATCGGATACTGTTGCGCAGGGATTCGGTTCATTGGGACTAATGACTTCAGTATTGGTAACGCCTGATGGAAAAACCGTTGAAGCCGAAGCTGCGCACGGAACCGTTACACGCCACTACCGAATGCACCAGCAAGGAAAAGCAACCTCAACAAATCCGATTGCATCGATTTTCGCATGGACACGTGGACTCGAGCACCGCGGGAAACTCGACAACAACCAAGAGCTTATCAATTTCTGCAACACACTCGAGCAAGTTTGCATCGATACCGTTGAAAGCGGAAAAATGACAAAAGACCTTGCCATGCTCGTCAAACCCGAAGGACTCACGAGCGCAGATTACCTCACAACAGAGGATTTTCTCGCGGCAATAAAAGAAAACCTCGACAAAAAACTTGCATAAATTTTAATTCGAATATTAAACTGTCTTCTTAATGAGGACAGTTTTTTTATTTGAAGCCAATCCGGCTGTACGCTGCAATCTTTTTGCATTCCGCTACGCTTCACGGAGATTTCCCTTCGTTGCACTGCGGGTAATCCAAAAAGGATTTCCGCTGCCATCCGGGCTAGGCACCTGATTCAATTTGATTATATTTACATGGATTTAGCACGTCGTTATTAATTATTAATTATCAATTGTCAATTAATTAATGTCTTCCCACCACATCGTCCGCGACGACCAGGAACCCGCACTTATCATCGGCAATGGCGAGTCCTGCAACCCAGAACTACTCGGCCAATTGCTCGAATGGTCGCCACTCGTAATCGTACTCGACACCGCCATCGAAAGGGTCATGCCCCTAAACATCAAAGTCGATGTGCTGCTTGGCGATTTCGATCACGGCTTCAACCCGCATGATTTTATTTCAATGCAACAGCCGATGGAAGTCATCTACGCGCCCGACCAAAATAAAACCGACCTTGAAAAAGCATTTGATTATCTTATCGAACGAAAAATTCCTGCGGTAAACGTGATTTGGGCAACCGGCAGACGCGCCGATCACACGATTACAAATCTTACCAATATTGTGCGTTACAGAGATCAATTGAAAATTGTCATTCTCGACGACCACTCCAAAGTGTTTACGCTTCCGAGAAATTTCCGCAAATGGTATCCAGCAAAAACCAATATTTCATTGATTCCCGTTGGAACAGTTAGCGGAATCACCTCGAAAAATTTAACTTATCCGCTCGAAAATGATACGCTTACCATGGGCTATCGCAGTGGCAACAGCAATCAGGTTTCCGAAGACGGCATCGTTTCAATCGACTATACCGATGGCGATTTGTTAATGATGGAATGTGTAGATTAAACTTTGAGTTTGTACAGTACGTCGCGAATCAATTCAAAATGCTCCCAGGGAATAAAATGGTTAGCGTTTTCGATCGCAATCACATCAATAGATTTCGCATTGACAAACTCTTTTTTGATAAACGCAACGTTGTTGTAAGGTACGAGCTGATCTTTGGTACCGTGAATTACAGTAATATCTGCTGTTATTTTTCTAATGTTGGGGCGCATATCATTGAGATCTTTTTTGAACCACCACAATTCATCATTGGCTGGACGCATGGCTCCCGGAATCAAATACCGCAGCGGTTTTTTCATGATGATACTGCGCCAGGCTTCGGGTGTTTCGGCATGCGGATCGACAGAACCCGCCAGAATTACGAGATGCTGAAAAAGAGTGGGTTCCTCGGTCGCCATTTTCACGATTACCGGACCACCTATTGAATGTCCTACCAAAATGATCGGTCTATGATTGTCAATGGAAGCGATAAGCGATTCGATAATCGCGGTTTGTGTTGGCAAATCTTCGGCATCGCCAAAATCGCTATAGCCAAAACCGGGACGGTCGATCGCAACCATGCGGTATTTTCGCAGCAATAAGGTATCGGTTAGGTATTGTTTGTAAGCATCCCAACTTCCGGGCGAACCGTGCACAAAGAATAATGTCGGGTTTTGTGCATTTCCGGTTTGTATATAATGAATTTTGTGCTTTTCAAAACTCACGGTCTTGCTGATAAAAGAAACGTTGGATTTTTTGAAATAAGAATTGGTTTCTCTTTCAGTCATCCGCATCGTCATGCAAGACTGGCACATTAGAATATAAGAGAACAGAAATCCGACGAACAAATATTTAATTACGGATTTCCTACTTTTTTTCATAGCGGAATGAATCAGTCTTTAACTATAATGATTGTAGCTTTAAAGCCGGTAGCAAGGTTCCATTGATTTGCCGAAATAAGTCCGCCTTTATCGTCGTATATTTTAAATTCAGCGGTATTCGGCCCAGAAGTTCCCTGATTCAGCGCCTCAAAATCTACTTTATTAAATCCTTTGGTAAGTCCCAATTGAATTCCCTTAAAATCGCCATCGAGGAAAATGTGCTCCACAACAATTTTATCATTGACCCAAATACGGATTTCATCACCATCAACTTCACCGAAATCGCGGTAACTTATCCTCGCATATTCTGAAGCGGTCTTTACATCGCCCAGATATTGGTTCTTTCTGAATATTTTATAATTCTCACCGGTTTCGCTTGTGTTGAGTTTGTCTTTATAAACTTCGCCGGGATTTGCAAACTGATTATTCTGCGTAAATTGTATTTTCTTTTCCTCGATTGGTTTTGTTGAAGTTGACGAAGGCGTACTCAACGGATTAAAAACCGATGGCGCTTTTGCTTTTGGCAAACTGATGCTGCTTCCGCTGATCGTATTGGAATTATTGAGGAATTCACCCTGCGCAAAAGCACCAGCGAAAGACAACAATACAAAAAGTAAAAACATGCGTTTCATAACCCTAACTTTGAGCCGATAAAATTAATGCTTAAAACGATAAGCCGATGCATTTTAGTACATTTTTATAAATTGCTATTCGACAGGCAATTTTAAAATAGCAAAGGCGTTATCGAAACTATAAAACAACAACAAATGACCAATCCGAAAATCAAAATTACCGCCAATCAAATCTTATCTGACAACTGGTACACTTTGCGCAAAGTTACCTACGAATATCAAAAAAACGATAGCCAACCCGAGCCACAAATGCGCGAAGTTTATGACCGCGGCAATGGTGCCGTGATCCTGCTATACAACAAATCGACCCAATCGGTTATCCTGACAAGACAATTCCGCATGCCTACATTTTTAAACGGAAATGAAGACGGAATGATGATCGAAGCCTGCGCCGGACTGCTCGATACTGAGAATCCTGAAGAGTGCATCATCCGCGAAACCGAAGAGGAAACCGGATATCAAATTAAAGATGTGCGTAAAATTTTCGAAGTTTATATGTCGCCGGGTTCGGTAACCGAAATCATTTATTTCTTCGTAGGCGAATATACAAGTGACATGAAAGTCAATGAAGGCGGCGGCCTCGATGAAGAACAGGAAAATATCGAAGTGCTCGAAATTCCGTTTGAAAAAGCGCTTCAAATGATTGCAAGCGGTGAGATAAAAGACGCCAAAACGATTATGCTGCTCCAATATGCACAAATCAACAATCTTTTGTCGTAGCAATTTGTACCTTTCGGCCGATGAATTCGAAACCCAACCCAGAAAAGAATAACCTCCATCCGCGAAATCTTCATCGGAACGGTTACGATTTTACCGTGTTAACCAATGCCAATCCCGGGTTGCGTAAGTTCGTCACTGACAATCCGACGCATACTAAAACAATTGATTTTAGCAATCCCGATGCGGTAAAGGAACTCAACCGATCTTTACTGATTGCGTATTATGGAATAGCCAACTGGGACATTCCGCAAAATTATCTTTGTCCGCCGATTCCGGGAAGGGCCGATTATATTCATTACATCGCCGATTTACTAGCCGAAACAAATGGAGTCTTACCTGAAGGTGCAACCGTCGAAGGCCTTGACATTGGAATTGGTGCCAATTGTATTTATCCGATCATAGGAAATGCGGTTTATGGATGGAATTTCGTCGGGACAGACATCGATGAAAACGCTTTGCAGAATTGCAAGAAAATCATCTCTGATAATCCGAATCTCATTAACGCCATTGCGCTGCAACTCCAGGTCGAACCGCGTTTTATCTTTAAAAATATCATTACGCCCGAAGACCGGTTTGCCATCACGATTTGCAATCCCCCATTTCACGCATCAGAAAAAGAAGCAACAAAAGGCAACCTTCGGAAAGTCAATGCGCTTCAAAGAACCAAAACCTCGAAACCAACACTCAATTTTGGCGGGCAAAATGCCGAATTGTGGTGCGATGGCGGCGAAATCGGCTTTATTACGCAAATGATTTATGAAAGCGTAAAATACCCGCAGCAAGTGTTCTGGTTTACGACATTGGTTTCAAAAAAAGACAATGTTCGTGCGATTCAAAAAACATTGGAAAAAGTGGGTGCCACCAATATAAAAACAATTGAAATGGCGCAAGGCCAAAAAACGAGCCGCATTGTAGCGTGGACATTCCTGACCGAATCGCAGCAAAAAGACTGGCAATTTTAAGGTTTCGCCAACTTTTTTTGTGGTTTTACTTTGTAACTTTACGACTCACAATTTCGATGTATGAATTTCCAAGTCGTTTCCGATTATAAACCTACAGGCGACCAGCCGCAAGCCATCCAAAAATTAGCGCAAGGCATTGAAGCAGGCGAAAAATTCCAAACGCTGCTTGGCGTAACGGGTTCGGGAAAGACTTTTACAGTAGCCAATGTAATCCAGGAAGTCCAGCGACCCACATTGGTCCTCGCGCACAATAAAACGCTTGCTGCGCAATTATACGCCGAATTCAAGCAGTTCTTCCCGAACAACGCTGTGGAATATTTCGTTTCTTATTATGATTATTACCAGCCGGAGGCTTTTATGCCTGTGACCGGCGTTTTTATAGAAAAGGACCTTTCGATCAATGAAGAACTCGAGAAAATGCGAATGAGCACGACGGCTTCACTGCTTTCGGGACGACGCGATGTGCTTGTTGTGGCTTCGGTTTCGTGCTTGTACGGTATCGGAAATCCGAATGAATTTCAGAAAAACCTGATCCCGATCGCCAAAGGCCAGGTTATATCGAGGACAAAATTACTGCACCAACTTGTGCAAAGCCTGTATTCACGTACTGAAGCGGATTTCACGCCGGGCAGTTTCCGCATCAAGGGCGATACTGTAGAAGTATATCCGAGTTATGCCGACAATGGTTTCCGAATCCACTTTTTCGGAGATGAAATCGAGGAGATCGAAAGTTTCGACATCAAAAACGCGAAAGTTATTGAACGGTTCAACAAGCTGACGATGTATCCGGCGAATATGTTTGTCACTTCGCCCGAAACGTTGCAAAAAGCGATTTGGGAAATCCAGCAGGATCTTGTAAAACAAGTCACTTATTTTAACGAAATCGGGAAAAATCTCGAAGCCAAACGTTTGGAAGAGCGTACCAATTTTGATCTTGAAATGATCCGCGAGCTCGGCTATTGTTCTGGGATCGAAAATTATTCGCGCTATCTCGATGGTCGTTTGCCAGGGACGCGCCCTTTCTGCCTTTTGGATTATTTCCCAAAAGATTACCTCATGGTTGTTGATGAAAGCCATGTGACATGTTCGCAGGTACACGCAATGTATGGGGGCGACCGCAGTCGTAAAGAAAATCTTGTGGAATATGGTTTCCGTTTGCCCGCCGCGATGGACAACCGCCCGCTTAAATTTGAGGAATGGGAAGCGATGCAGAATCAGGTAATTTACGTTTCAGCTACGCCTGCAGAATATGAGATGCAGAAAAGCGAAGGAATTTATGTAGAACAGGTTATTCGCCCAACAGGACTTTTGGATCCGGTGATTGAAATTCGCCCAAGCCTTAACCAAATCGATGATTTAATAGAAGAAATACAGCAAAGGGCAGAAATTGACGAACGCGTGCTTGTGACAACATTGACCAAAAGAATGGCCGAAGAACTCGCAAAATACCTTACAAAAGTCAATATCCGCTGCCGTTATATCCATTCTGAAGTTGATACGCTCGAACGCATCGAAATCATGCAGGATTTGCGCAAAGGCATCTTTGATGTTCTGATTGGTGTGAATTTGTTGCGTGAAGGCTTGGATTTGCCAGAAGTTTCGCTTGTCGCTATTCTCGATGCCGACAAAGAAGGCTTTCTGAGAAACCACCGCTCACTGATACAGACTATTGGTCGCGCGGCGCGTAACCTCAACGGGAAAGCGATTATGTACGCTGATTCAATTACGGCAAGCATGCAGAAAACCATCGATGATACCAATTACCGCCGCAACAAACAAATCGAATACAATACGGCCAATAACGTTGTGCCAATGGCACTTAACAAAAAAATCGAAAACATCTTCACAAAAGTCCCGTTGGTTGATTACGAACTTGGCGCCTCAATTGTTAAGGCCGCTGAAAAACAAGCGGAATATTTAACCAAACCCGAAATCGAAAAACGCATCCGCGACAAGCGTAAGGCGATGGAAAAAGCCGCAAAAGATCTTGATTTTATTCAGGCCGCCCGATTGCGCGATGAAATTAAGGCATTGCAGGCGATGGCGGAATAATTCCGTTTTCAGCACCGAAATTTGCCTCGAAACCTTTACTTTTGCAGCTTATTTTTTTTGTATGACAGCAGATGTTTTGCAGTGGATTGGCTATTTGGCTTCCACGATTATTGTGGTTTCGATGACAATGAGTTCAATTGTCAAATTCAGGTGGGTCAACCTCATTGGCGCCTTATTATTTTCGATATATGGGTTTTTAATCGGTGCCATTCCTGTTGGTGTTCTGAATGGCATAATTGTTTTGGTCGATCTCTATTATTTGTTTACAATTTATTCCAAAAAAGAAGTTTTTGAAATACTCGAAATCAATGCTGAAAGTGAATACCTGAAGCGATTCTTGAGTTTTCATAACGACAAAATACAGCAATCGTTCCGGGTTTTTCATACTGTCCGACCAAAAATTCGGTGAGCTTTTTCATTCTGCGCAACATGTCAGTTGCCGGATTGTTTTTGGCGCATCGTACCGATGATTGCGTGCTCAATGTTGGTCTTGATTTCGTACTTCCCGAATACAAAGATTTTAAAAACGGCAAATACGTTTATTTCAAAGTCAGGGAAAAATTTCTTGCGGCAGGTTACAAAAGTGTAAGGGCTGAGGGCAATAATTGGCGCTACTTCAAATACCTTAAAAAGCTTGGTTTCAAAGAAGCCGGTCCGGGGGTATTTACGAAAGAACTATAATTAATTGTGCTGTTCGTGGAAAACTTCAAGCAAGAATTGCGGTGGAATAATGCCTGTTGGCGACTGTTCCATTGCCTTCAGCACGCGTTTTATCGCAAATGGATTAAGCGCCATCCGGATTCCGATTTCATTGATGGCAACTCTTTCCCTTTCGTGCAAAACGCCATCACAATGCATGAGTAGTGCCAGTCGGTAAAATTGCTGTATGCGCTGAAGCTCCGATTTGATGACTGCGGGTTTTCCTTCGTAATGGAAAAGAGCCTTCAAGTCTTCGTCAGAAATGTTAAGTTCTTTTGCAACGATTGCCAAAAATTGCATTTCACGTTCATGCAGCTTTCCATCAACGACAGCAAAAGCGACCAATTCGGCCAATAGATTCAATTTTTCTTCGTAGCTGTTCATCAAATTATTATTTTTAGCTAAAATATTTATTTTTTCGAGATTTAAAACCCAATCTATTGAAAACAATTGCCGCCCTGATCTGTTTCCTCTTTATCTGTCGCCTAGGCGCACAGGAAAACACTGCAACAAAGCAGGTTTCAATTTTCACTATCGAAGCGCCACAACTCCATATGACAAAAAAAATCTGGCTTTACCTGCCCAAGAATTATGCGACTTCTGCTAAAAAATATCCTGTGATTTACATGCATGATGCGCAAAACCTCTTTGATGCCAAAACGTCGTATGTTGGTGAATGGAATATCGACGAAAAACTCGACAGCCTTAAAGCGCAAGTGATTGTTGTTGGAATTGAACACGGCGGCGACAAAAGAATCTCAGAGCTCACACCATTTAAAAACGCAAAATATGGCGGCGGCGATGCAGACAATTACCTCGACTTTATCGTTAAAACCTTAAAGCCCGAAATCGACCGAAAATACCGCACGAAAACAAATGCTAAAAATACGATGATTTGGGGAAGCTCACTCGGCGGACTCACCACATTCTATGCACTTTTAAAATATCCGGAAGTATTTGGGAAAGCGGGTGTTTTTTCACCATCGTTCTGGATCAACAGAAAAGAGATTTTCGAATTGGCAGAAAAAACACCGAAATTAAAAAGCAAAATTTATTTCCTTTGTGGAGACAGTGAAGGCGATGACGACATGATCAACGATCTCAACCACATGGAAAAGGTCGTTGGCAGCAAACGCTGCTATTGCTTAAAACTCAATAAAAAAACGATTGTCAAAGGCGGAAAACATAATGAGAAATTGTGGCGCGATGGCTTTGTAAAAGCGTACCTTTGGCTTCGCAAATAATTAACAGTGAGTAATTGATAATTAATAATTATTAAGATGAACAACAACGATATATTTAAAAAACTGCGTGTCGCATTAATGTTGCGTGACGACCAGATTGTAGAAATCCTAGAACTTGTAGATTTCCGCATGTCAAAAGGTGAAATTGGGAATTTTTTCCGCAACGCCGACCATCCCAATTACATGGAATGTGGCGATCAAGTGCTGCGCAATTTCCTCAACGGACTCGTAATCCACTTGCGTGGCACCAAAGACGATTCGAAGAATCCGAATGAAGTGCTCGCCAAACACAAAACCGAAATTCCAGCAAAGGCAGAACGTTTTCCAAAAGACCTCAATACAAAGAATGGCCCGGCCGGAAAACCTGCTCAAGGAAAGTCCAAATCCGGCGGATCAAAAAGCGAAGTCAAGAAAAAACCCGCTTCAAATCCAAAGTCGCGTGATAAAAAACCAACCAAAATACAAGTCGTTGAAAAAGTCAAATTCAACAATGGCAAAAACAAAAAATCCTGATCTTTCAATCAGGATTTTTTTATGAAAACAAATAAAATCGTTTTAGTTCAAAGCGGCTTTCACCTGATCGGCGGCTTCTTGGAATTCAGTCGCAGATAAAATCGGCATTCCGGAATTGTCAATCAATTCTTTTGCAATTTCAGCATTGGTTCCCTGAAGACGCACAATAATCGGCACTTTTATCGCATCGCCCATATTTTTGTAAGCATCAACAACACCTTGCGCCACACGGTCGCAACGTACGATTCCACCAAAAATATTAATAAGGATCGCCTTTACGTTCGGGTCTTTCAAAATGATTCGGAACGCCAATTCAACGCGCTTTGCATCTGCCGTTCCACCAACGTCAAGAAAATTCGCAGGCTCGTAACCTGCATATTTGATCAGATCCATCGTCGCCATCGCAAGTCCGGCGCCATTAACCATACAGCCAACGGTTCCGTCAAGGTCAACGTAATTCAATCCTGCCGCTTTGGCTTCAACTTCAATTGGGTTCTCCTCACGGATGTCGCGCATTTCAGCATATTTCGGATGTCTGTACAATGCATTATCGTCAAGATTAACCTTTGCGTCAACAGCAATAATTTTATTGTCAGAAGTTTTTAAAACCGGGTTGATCTCAAACATCGTCGCATCGCAACCTACATAAGCATTGTATAAAGCCGGAACAAACTGCGTCATTTCTTTGAATGCAGCGCCTGAAAGTCCAAGGTTAAAAGCAATTCTTCTCGCCTGGAAACCCTGCAATCCAACAGCCGGATCAATCTCTTCAGTAAAGATCAAATGCGGTGTATGTTCAGCAACTTCCTCGATATCCATTCCGCCTTCGGTAGAATACATAATCATGTTGCGGCCTTTTCCTCTATTGAGCAAAACCGACATATAAAACTCAGATGTTTCACTTTCTCCGGGATAATACACATCTTCAGCAACAAGCACTTTATGTACTTTTTTGCCTTCAGCAGAAGTTTGCGGCGTGATCAGTTGCATCCCGATAATCTGTTCTGCGAGTTCCTCAACCTGCTGTAAATTTTTGGCAAGCTTTACGCCTCCTCCTTTACCGCGTCCGCCAGCGTGTACCTGCGCTTTGATGACATGCCATCCGGTTCCGGTTTCGGCAGTCAGTTGTTTCGCGGCAGCCACCGCTTCCTGTGCATTGTTGGCAACATATCCGCGCTGCACTTTAACGCCATAGCTCGCTAAAATCTCTTTTCCCTGGTATTCGTGTATATCCATTTTGTAGTTGTTTGACTTTTTAAAAGTGCCACAAAAATAACAATTTCTGTTAAACGAGCGAAACGATTTTCGAGTTTTATTAGCAGCATTTTGCATCTGCGTGTTGGCTTTTTTTGAAGCATTGTCCCGCTATCCGCTGCAATCTTTTTTCATCGCTTTCGCGCTTTTTGTCAAAGCTCAAAACTTCCCAAAAAAAGGATTTCCGCTGCACCCGAGGCCGCAAGGCCGAACTGACCGTCAGGTAATCGTGGCTAGGCATCCGTTTTCGAAAGCAACCTTTTCCAAACATTTACATCATAACCATATCAACCAAAAAAAATCAATCATGAAAAAATTAACACTTCTTCCGTTTTTCCTTTTTACCCTTATTCTTTGCGCGTGCCACAGCGACGACAACCCAACCTATTATCCGCTTCCGGCAAATCAATCGCTCGAAGGCGAATGGAAACTCGTCAATGTGCGCGGCGGAATTGCAGGCACCAACGATACCTTTCCCGAAGGCACCATCCTCTGGAAATTCAACAGCATCAACCAAACCGTTGCTGTCACAAACAACAATACCGATGACCAGCGGCAGGATATTCTGCCATCCGGACTTTACCACTACGCGATCGTCGCCAACGAGGCAACTCCTGAACTGTGCGCACAGACGCTTCAAATCGACGACATCAACATGGGCTGTTTCAATATCGGACTCACCGAATTCACGATGAATCAAACCGAATCCGATGGTTTTTTCATTACACTCGTGCGCTGATTCCTGATTTACAACGTTGTAATTGTAATTCTTTGCTAATTCTTTTGGCAGTGCGCTCCAGGTAAGATAGTTTTGTTAAAAAATATTTTCATGCAGCCAAAAGAATTAGTCCAACTCGCAGAACAATTCGGGAGTCCGTTATATGTTTACGACGCCGCAAAAATCGAATCGCAATACAAACGCCTGACTGCCGCATTTTCAAAGATCAAAAGTTTGCGCATCAATTACGCCGTAAAAGCGTTGTCGAATGTGGCGGTTTTGCAATTGCTCAAACAAATTGGCTCCGGACTCGACACGGTTTCGATTCAGGAAGTGAAGCTTGGGCTCCATGCAGGCTTTCCTCCGGAAAAAATCATCTATACTCCAAATGGCGTTTCGTTTGAAGAGATCGAGGAAGTAGCCAAATTGGGCGTTCAGATCAATATTGATAATCTTTCGGTGCTGGAGCATTTTGGATCGCTGCATCCGAAAATTCCAGTTTGCATCCGCATCAATCCGCATGTGATGGCCGGCGGACATACGAATATTTCAGTGGGCCACATCGATAGTAAATTTGGAATTTCGATCCATCAAATGCCGCACCTTTTGCGCATCGTCGAGAATACCGGAATGCACATCAATGGGATTCACATGCACACAGGTTCTGACATTCTCGATATCGAAGTATTTTTATACGCCGCCGAAATCCTGTTCGAAGCTGCGACGCACTTTAAGACTTTAGATTTTCTTGACTTTGGCAGCGGATTTAAAGTGCCTTACAAAAAAGGCGACATCGAAACCAACATCGAAGAATTCGGGAAAAAATTGACCAAACGTTTCAACGCATTCGAAGCCGAATATGGCCGCCCGCTGACTTTGGCTTTCGAACCAGGGAAATTCCTCGTCAGCGAATCGGGATTCTTTTTGGCTAAAGTCAACGTTGTCAAGCAAACCACCTCAACAGTATTCGCCGGTATAGACAGCGGTTTCAATCATTTGATCCGTCCGATGTTTTATGGCTCGCAGCATTTTATCGAAAATATTTCAAATCCAAAGGGCAAAGAACGATTCTACACTATCGTTGGCTACATTTGTGAAACCGACACGTTTGCGAACAACCGCCAGATTGCGGAAATCAAGGAAGGTGATATTTTATGTTTCCGCAATGCGGGCGCTTATTGCTTTTCGATGGCGTCTAATTACAACTCGCGATACAAACCGGCAGAAGTTTTATGGAAAAGTGGAAAGGGAATTTTGATCCGCGAACGCGAAACTTTTGACGATTTGCTCAAAAACCAGATTTTGCTGGCTGATTAATTTTTGATCCATTTTATTCGGGAACTTCCTGAAACCGTGGCTATTTCAAGAAAATACATTCCATTTGGCAAGGCAGAAACATCGACAGTAGTATTTCCATAACTGTTATCTTTTGCCAAAACTTCTTGACCGATACTGTTAATAATGGTGATAAAAGCATTTTGAAAATTTCCCTTAACTGTAATTTCGTGGTGTGCGGGATTTGGATAAATGGCAATTTCTTGCACCGCAACAAATTCATCTCCAGATAAAGGAAGACAACTGCCATCAGCAATAAACGGATCAAACCAACGCAAAGCATCTTGCCGGATGGCATTGGCCTCGCTACTTTCAACATCGCGACAAAGCCATGCACTTACAGTTCCGGTTCCTGGACATTTGGGCATCATCGCAAAACCTTCGATATTGTCATTGCCGTCGCCGGGATTGGTAATTGAATATTCTGCGGTATCTACAAATTTTCGATTGCCGCTACCGGTCAGTGTCGTTGATAAATTAGTGACCTCAAGTTTATTATTCCCAGCAATATTGTGCAGTATATATAACAAGCCAGTGCTTCGGTCGAACGACAAGTCGCAGCTTTCGGTACGGTTTGTTTTGTATTTTCCAACATAAATAAAATCATCGTTGGCATTCGGATTCACATCAAACACCCAAACATATCCCTGATCCTGGTTTGCAACGAAAAACAAACCGCCAAGTCCTTTTTGAGAAGTATAAAGTGCGCCTGTTTGCTCACTTACAAATCCCGCAACAATTAAATTACCGTCAGGAATAAACACTATCCCCTCGGGTCCTGTATTTCCTGTATTCGGCATCGGTGACGGTGCTGACAGCAAGTTCCAATGTTTATAGAGTGTAACAGATGAAAAATTTGAAGTATGCGTGTAGCGCCTGATCTCATAATTGTTTTCGTCAATGGTGTAGAATTCGTTTGCGTACAAATTGGCTTGCGTGATGCCTTCCGGCCCGCCTGAAATCGATTTGTTAGCAATCTGGCTAAATGTATTTGTCGTTGCATTCAATTGTAAAACACGCAGATGCCCATCGCCCTGAACCCCATATAAACGATTATTTACGGGATTATAATGGAGTCCGCTCAAATCAGTAACCCCATTAGCATCCATTACTGGCGTGAGGTTTACTGCCGAAATCCAGCTTTGGGATGGCCACGATTGGGCATTGGCAAATGCGGAAACAAAAAGCAGCGACGCAAAAATCTCTTTCATTGGCCTATCGATTTGTGATCAAAGATAAAATAATAGTTCATTAACATTTTGAGATTGTAAGTTTTCTATCTTTGGAACGCTAACATCCGCTCATTTTTTTACCCATGGACAGAAGGAAATTTTTAAGAAACGGCTCACTGGTCGCAATTGGCTCAACAGTAATTAGTCCGCTACAAAGCACCGCGCAACCACTTGATTTTGCAACAACATACAAAAATAAAAAATCCAAGAACATCATTTTTCTTGTCAGTGATGGAATGAGTTCAGGAACGCTCAATATGGCCGACTTGTACTTGAGCCGTAAAACGGGGAAATGTTCGAATTGGATGCAATTATACAAAGACAACCGGTTATCACGTGCGTTGATGGATACGGCTTCGGCAAGCTCAATTGTTACTGATTCGTCTGCTGGAAGTTCATCTTGGGGCTGTGGCGTTCGTGTGCCGAATGGCTCGCTTAATACAGCTGCCAATGGTGAAGAATATATGCCGATTTTGCAGAAATTCAAAAAAGCCGGAAAAATGACGGGTTGTGTTACGACTGTACCGATTACCCATGCGACGCCCGCTGGATTTTGTGTCAACAGCAAAAGCCGCAACAGTCAGGCCGATATTGCCGAGCAATACCTTAACCTCAATTTTGATATCATGATGGGTGGCGGAAACCAGTATTTTGCCGCCGACAAAAGGAAAGATAAAAAAGACATGTATGCCGCGTTTACTGCCAAAGGTTATAATATCGTGCGCACGAGTTCTGAAATGAAAAATGTTTCGAATGACAAGCCTGTTCTCGGCGTTTTCGGTGAAGATGCCATGGCATATTATCTTGATCGGAATAACGACGCCGAATTGAAAAAAAACAACCCCACGCTTGCCGAAATGGCGCAGCGTGCAATCGATAAAATGAAAGGAAATCCGAAAGGTTTTGCGTTGCAGATTGAAAGCGGGAAGGTCGATTGGGGTGCGCATGCAAATGACGTCGGCGCACTTATCCACGAACAAATTGCTTTTGACGAAGCGATAAAAGTGGCGATTGATTTCGCCGATCACGACAAAGAAACGCTTGTTATAATCACTACTGACCATGGCAATTCGAATCCGGGAATCATTTACGGTAATGATGCGAATACAAACTTTGACAGCATCCAAAAGTACACGCACACCAATGAATGGCTGCTCAATTCGATTCACTCAGGCAGCAACGTTGCGCAAGTCCGTGAGCTTGTTGAGTTTGCCAACGGTCAAACTATTTCGGAAGAAAACGCAAAAAAGATTTTAGGCTATTATGACGGTCTGCAGAAGGAGGATGGCGGATTGTACAATTACAAACATCTGCCCTACCAGGCTTTTTCTGAGATGCAAAAGAAAACCAATTCGGTTGGTTGGATCAGCATGGACCATTCGGGCGATTATGTCGAACTTGCCGCATTTGGTCCCGGCAGTGAATTGCTAAAACCATTTGTTAAAAATACTGATTTGCACTATTTGATGCTGCAGGCAGCAGAGGTCGAAAATCATTATTAAAAAAATCTTAAGAAAAAGTTAAGAAAATATTAATAGATAGTGTTTGCGATTGATTATGATTATTTTAGTAGCTAAATCTAACTACTAAAATATGAAAAACAAGTACATTTTCGCGTGCGCATTTCTATTTATGATTTGCACCGCTGCACAAGCACAAATTGTCGCTTCTGAAAATTTTGACAGCGCATTGAACTGGACCGTAACGCACACAGAAGGCGATTCGGCAGACGAAGGATGGACCATGGAAACGGAAGGCACCAGTCCGTATATTAGTCCGTTCGCAGGTGCCGGAATGGCAAAATTCAACTCCTACGGCATAAACGTCGTAAATTCTTATGACTTGACATCTCCCGCCATTTCTTTTACAGGCGGTTCTTATCAGGTGACGTTTAAAATGTATCGCGATGACGGTTATTTAGATCGCGCCGACAGAATTTCGGTGTTTTATAATACGGCACCAACATCGACGGGAGGAACATTACTTGGTACAGTCAACCGCGCTATCGATCTGGAGCCCGTTGTTACAACGAACGGATGGTACTCTTACACATTTTTGATCCCGGGCACTCCGAATGAAAGTGGGTACATTTCTATTTTGGTTACCACAGAATACGGAAACAACATATATATTGATGATGTCTTCATTGAAAATCAGCCCACCACTGCCCCTGATTGTGCCTCTAATCTTGCCGCTACAATCAGCCCTGACTGCGGAAATTTTCCGACAATATTAAGTTGGGACTATACTCCAGGCGCCTCAGGATTTTTGCTTTCTATCGGAACGACATCGGGAGGCCATGAAATTTTGGATGCACAAGATATTGGAGCAGCCACTTCTTATGTTCTCGAAGGCAATATCAACACTTCATACTACTGGACATTAAAACCGTATAATGCCATCGGACCTGCAACAGGTTGCGCCGAGCAGACATTCACAACGTCAGCAACAGGATGCTATTGTACATCGGTTCCGACAAGCAATGATAATGAAGGCGTAACGAATGTGCATATCGGCACTACCGATTTTCCCAACGGCGATGTGACCTACGCTGATTTCACCGCGACACCCGTGGATGTTTCGCAAGGCCTTTTTACAAACGTCGTAATTTCATTCGCTACAGGCTACACCTACGATACCAATGTATGGATTGACCTAAATGACGATTACGATTTTGATGATGCCGGAGAACTTGTATTTTCAGGTGAATCAACTTCGGATGAGCATGCGGTTCTTGATGCTTCGTTTGTTATACCCGCTTCAACGCCTTTGGGATTACACACTATGCGAATCGGAACCGCCGATTCGGGACAGGCAACCCCTGATCCATGTTTCTCTGAAAATTACGGTATCACATTGGATTTTAAAATTAATGTCGTGGCCGGCCCTTGCACACCTGCTCTTGTAACCACTTCGATTACGGGGGATTGTGGCTCAAACCAATATTACATTACTGCAACGGTTGTTAACCTCGGAAGCGGAACTCCGGTAATATCCGATGGAACAAACAGCTATCCACTGACGGCTATTGGCGCAGTTCAGATTGGGCCATACGCATCGGGAACGTCTGCAACGTTAAATCTGGTTAACGGCGACAATGCTGCGTGCGACTTGCCACTGGGGTCATTCACCTATACTTGTCCTCCTGTAAATGATGAATGTATGGATGCTGCAGTACTGACGCCAACCACAAATTTTGAAATTGTAACTACGGGAAGCAATTCAGGCGCAACTGACTCCGCGTCCGAAACGGCTACAACCTGTAGTGGCTACCAAGGCGGCGATGTCTGGTATACTGTCGTTGTCCCGCCAAGCGGAAACCTTACGGTTCAGACCGGTCCGGCCAGCGACACCTCATCTTCGTATGATACCGTGGTTGCGGCTTACTCCGGAACTTGTGGCGCGTTGACCGAAATTACATGCGATGATGATTCAGCGGGCGGAGGCTATTCGCTTTTGCAGATTTCAGGTCAGGATCCTGGTGCCGTTATTTACCTGCGTGTTTACGAATACAACAATGACAATACAGATGGTGCTTTTGGGATATCGGCGTATGATGCAAGCTTAGCGACAAACAATTTCAACTTCAATAGTATGAAACTGTATCCGAACCCCGTTCACGACGTGTTGAATATTTCAAATTCCGAGTCCATTTCCAGCATAGCAATTTATAATGTGCTCGGCCAAAAAGTAGCCGCTGAAAATCCTGGCGCAACTTCTGCAAAAATGAATATTTCAGCATTGCCTACCGGAACTTTCTTCGTGAAAGTAAATGTCAACAATCAAACAAATACCTTTAAGATTATTAAGCAATAAAAATAAAACAACATAACATAAAGCCGCTTTATCGAGCGGCTTTTTTTTTATCCACAACCAATTAATTAAATCGCAAGGCGATGTGATGAATAAACAGTTACAGAGACAATCGAGGTCGAAAAGTATAGACTTATAAAATAGAAAAAGCCGCTTCCTCAGGGCGGCTTTTTCATTTTCAAAAAATACTTAACTATACAAAAACTATTTTAAAATTATGAATTCACATCTTCGGTTGATTGAGTGTTCCTGTTCGGTGCACGCTCGTTTTTCGCCACATTTGATTAATGGTACCGTTTCTCCGTAGCCTTTAGACCGCAGCCTTTTTCTGCTGATGCCATTCTTTACCAGATACTCAAGCGTAGAAGCGGCACGGCGGTTTGAAAGCATCAGGTTGTAGGTATTCGACGCACGCGAATCGGTATGGGCGCCAAGTTCAATTTCCATTTTTGGGTATTTGTTGAGCAGGTCGAGCAGCGTATTCAAAATTCGTGCAGCATCAGGCTTGATATCCCATTTGTTCAGGTCGAAATAAATATTTTCAAGCACAATCTGAACTTTACCGTCCTGGCGCTTGGTGATGACTTCTTCGGCATCGTCGTAACATTCCATAAACAATTCGATCGTATAGCGCATTTTTCCATCTTCATTGGTCATAAATTCTTCGCTATGCGGAATATAGAAATCCTTTACGGCTTCGATGCGGTATTTTTTGTTGGGCTCCGTTGGAAAAACATAATCGGCTTCAGCACCAACGACCATTTGTCCGATCAGGATATCATTTTCATCGTATAACGACACCTGTGTTCCGGGCAAAAGGTTTTGTGTATTCTTATCTTTGACTTCGCCTTCAACAACATAGCGCTCTTCGTTTTCAGTTCGGGTGAAACTGTAGAGCGCATCGCCGGTTTTCCTGTTGGAAGACAAATATCCTTTGTTTTTCTTTTCATCTACGACGTAACCAAAATCATCCATATTGCTATTAATTGTCTCTCCGAGGTTCAGTGGTTTTGCCCAAACCCCATTGAACGATTTGCTCATGAATATGTCAAGTCCGCCCATTCCCTGATGCCCATCGGAAGCGAAATACAAAATCGTCCCGTCGTCTGAAATAAAAGGAAACTGCTCGCGATGGATCGTGTTAACGGTTTTACCGAGATTTTGCGGTGTTCCAAAAGTGCCATCATCATTGACATCGACAACGTAAATATCAAACATACCGATTGAACCCGGCATATCGCTCGAAAAATAAAGTTTCTTGCCGTCTTTGCTCAGAACCGGATGTTCCGTAGAATATTGGTCGCTGCAGAATGGAAGCGCTTTCACATTTATCCATTTTCCATCGACAAATTCGGCTTTCATGATTTTGATATTGGCAACTTTTTCTTTTCCAACTTTCACCTTTTTGTCGCTCGTGCGGTTGAAATACATTATGTGGCCATCGGCGCTGAACGTTGCAGAACTTTCGTGGTTTTTGGTATTGATTTCTTTTGGGAAAGGCTCAATGTGCGTCAGCAATCCTTTGTCGTTGACCTCGGCGCTGAACAAATCGAGGTACGGCTTTTCATTCCAGCCAAACATTTTTGAACTGCCTTCACGCAATGATGCAAAGGCCACTTTATCACCATAAAAAGACATCCCGAAATCACCGTTCGACATGTTTTTCGCCATCGGCTGGATTACATAATTGAAAGGTACATTGGTCTTTAGATTGTTGATGAATTTCTGCGTACTGACATTGTATTTGAGGTATTCGCTCATGACGATATCGGCTTTGGGATAATCCGCAATTCCGAGTAATGAATGGGCATAACGGAAATAGTACTCAGGTTTTACGCTGTCCTTATAGGTTAAAAACAATTTCCCGTAAACGCGCACCGCGTCTTTCACTTGTGAATTGTAATAATAACTGTCGCCAAGGTTTTGCAACACTTTCTGGCTTTCCTTTACCTGCTCATATTGCTCCGCCGCTTTTACGTACGCCCTTTTCTCGAAGAGGTTATTGGCTTTCTTCTCGCTCGCCTTTTTCTGTCCGAATGCGGTGGCGGTGAAGCAGAAGATTAAAAATATGTAAACGTATTTTTTCATTTTTTTCTTTGTTAGAAGAACCTCGGTGATTTATCGTATCCTTTTGACGACAGGTTCGACGTGTCTAAATCAAACAATAAAAATATTTCGTGTGTACCCGAATTGTATTTTCCGAGATTTGACAATGTATAATCATAAGAGTAGCCGATGTGCAGGCTGGGTGTGACATAAAAATTGACAAGCCCGCTCACTGAATCATCCCATCGGTAACCCGCGCCGAGCTCGAAACGCTCATTAATGAGGAAATTCGCCGTAAGGTCGACTGCCAACGGTGCACCAGAAACGCCTTTGGCCATGAATGCCGGTTTGAATTTAAGGTTCGGATTCAAATCGAAAACATAGCCTCCTGTAAAAAAGTAATGAATGGCTTCAACGCCTGTAGTTTGTATGCCATTTTGGCGTTCAATGTGTTTTGTTGTAAGCAGATTCGGGACAGAAAAACCTAGATAATAATGATCACTGAAGAAGAAAGTTCCGGCACCTACATTCGGAAAGGTTTTATTGATGTTATTTTCAAAAGCCTTATCAATTCCGGGATCGGTATATTGGAATCCGTTAAAGCTCACATCGAACAGCGTAATACCGCCTTTGATACCGAACGACAATTTATTTCTTTCTGAAACGGGAATGACGTATGCAACATCGGCATAAATATTATTCTCATGTACCACGTCGCCGATATCGTCGTTTACAAAAGATAGTCCGGCTTCGACTCTTTTCGCAACCGGTGAATGGGCGAAAACCGTAGCTGTTTTTGGCGCCCCTACTGCCCCAACCCATTGTGTGCGGTACAAACCGCCAAGATTGATTACGCCTTCGTTGTCTGTCGCATACGCGGGATTGATAACACTCATATTATACATATAATGTGTAAACTGGGGATCCTGCTGTGCTTTCATCAGCGCAGGGACAAGCAAAATGCCGATAAAAACTAAATATGTTATAATGCTGTTTTTCATCTTTATTTCTTTTATCTGCTTAAATAGACTCGGCCTTGTTTCGGCTTCCTGACACCATCGTTGAATTCAAGGATGTAAAAATATACACCCACCGGCACCTGCGAATCACCTATTTTAATTCCGCCTTCAGTTGTTGTTCCGTTCCAATCAGGCGAGTTGGTTGTTCCTTTATACAGGATATTTCCGTATCGGTTATAAATCTCGAGTTTGAAATTCGGATAATTGTCCCTAAGATTTCTAATTGTGAAAGTATCATTGGTTCCATCATTATTTGGTGAAAAACCATCAGGAATCAAAATATCTACGAGTTCAGGGCATTCAGATAAATCAACAGTCACCGCCAATCTCGTAGCGCTTTCACAACCCGAACCAGAAATTAGCGTCGCATAATAAGTAGTTCCATCAGTGAGCAAATCGGTGGCTAAGTACGTGTTGCCTCCAGTTAAAGCATCATACCAGGCTACAGTTTCGGGATCCTGAATGTTCGCCGACAGGTCGCTGACTGTAGGTTTGTCATCGGCGCAGAATTTATTTCCATTCTCATTAATCGTTGGCGTTGGTAGTTGCGACACAGCAAAAGTTATGGGTGTGAAGGCCGTCCCCGGAGTTCCGCAAAGCGTAGCGCCCGAATTGACCTGATCGATGCTTACAGTAACATCGCCCGAATTGATAAGGTCGCTTGCCGGAATTGTAAAACTGCCGCTTCCGTTCAGAAAAGCCACGGTAGTAGTCGATGTTGCGGTATTGGCGCCAGTCAACTGGTAACTGATCGTATAGTTTCCGTCTGTAAGATTGTTGGCGCCCGTTATGAATACTTCATTAGAAAAGTTGACACATGAAGCAGCAGCCGATAGCGAGGCACCTGAAATATCTGGCGTTGGCAAAATCTGGAACGCCGTTGCTGCGGTTTCTGTAAGGTTATCGCATCCGCCTGACAAACTCGTAATTGCCGAAATCGACATCACATAGTTGCCTGCCACTGGGAAATGCGAAGCCGGGATTGTAAATTGTCCCATCCCACTTGCGATAGCAACTATTCCCGTCGTTCCTGTCGTTGGCATTCCGAGCGGAAGGTTGAAATTGAAAGTATAATTTCCATCAGGCAGTCCGATGGCATTCGTTATTATCACCGTCGCATCGCTTCCGAAACAGAAATTTGTAATATTCAGATTTGAATTTTCAAGATTGGCGCTATCTCGGACAATGAAATTGGCGCTTACATCGGCGACGACAGTCGAGCACGAATTTGACGCACTGGCAATATTGAGGAATGTAACGGTCGTTATTCCTGTATTCGGAATTACAGCCGCGGGAATATTGAAACTTCCTACACCACCACTGATTGTCAGATTGGCTGTTAATCCGGTAAGGATATTGCTCACCGACAAATCATAATTGATTGTGTAAGTCCCATCGGTCATAGACGAGAATGAAACCGTTGGATCTTGTCCTTTACAGATTGGCGAAGCAATACTTACATTCGGTAAATTCAAAACCGGATTTGGAAGAATGGTGAATTGCACGGTTTCAGTATCCGTTCCGCAATTGTTCGTAATCGTATAGGAATAACTGTAAGTCAATGGCGCGAATGAAGCAATGTTAATCACGTTCGGCGTGGGATTGTTGTTACTGTCAGTCCATGTACCGCCAGATTGGTTTCCTGTGAGCAACGTTGCAAGATCAACAGTCCCAACAGACGTGCAAAAGCTTTGGATTCCGGTGAAAGTTCCCGAATCAGGAATTGGGCTCACAACAACAGTTACCGTTGCAGTATCGGTAAGACAAGGTGATATTCCGCCGCTAACTGTGTAGGTAAAGTGGTAAGTGCCGGCAGCAACGAGCGAAGGATTAAATATATTGCCGGTCAACGCGCCGGTTGCATCATCATCCGACCAGATTCCGACACCCTGCGTACCATTCAATCCCGCAAACAAGTCAACAGAAGTGTTGGAGATACAGCTCGAAATTGACAAAGTGGCGCCAAGACCGCCTGCATTTGGTGAAGGAAAGACAGTCACCGTTACATCAGCCGTGTCGGTTGCACAAAGTCCGCCTCCGACAGTATAAGTGTAAGTACCACCAAGATCGACCAATGGATTGAATACGCCGGTGCCGCTGGCTAGTGGTGGTGTCCAGGTTCCGCCCAATTGCGGCGTGCCACCTAAATTTGCAAATAAATCGGCAGGTGCATAATTGCTACAAAAGATTGCGGTTCCGTCCTGACCTGCATCGGGAATCGGATTAATGGTCACAGTTACCGTTGCGGTATCGTCATCGCATGGCTGGTTTCCACTGAAAGTATAAGTATATACGCCGGCCGGATCTACAGCCGGATTGAAAAGACCGGTACCGCTGGCCATTGCGGGTGACCACGTTCCCCCAACTTGTGGCGTCCCTCCAAGACTCAGAAATAAATCCCGTGGTGCACTATTGACGCAAAAAGTTGCACTGCCTGAAATACCGGCATCGGGTCCTGGTGTGATATTTACGGTCACTGTCGAGGTATCGTCAACACAAGGAAAAACGCCTGTTACGGTATAGGTATAAACACCGGCTGCATCAACATTCGGATTGAAAACTCCCGTGCCACTAGGTAAGGCTGGGGTCCATGTACCTCCGGGTTGTGGTGTTCCGCCGAGGAAAGAAATAAGATCTACAGCATCTGCGTTCGAACACAAATTGGCGATTCCATCAATTCCGGCATCGGTTTGCGGCACAACTGTAACCGTGGCCGAAGCCGTGTCATTGACACAAGGTGGTGTTGCAATAACGGTATATGTATAAGTTCCCGAGACATCAACAGCGGGATTAAAAATACTTGTTCCGCTTGCCAAAGGGGGCGACCACGTTCCTCCCGCCTGAGCTGTTGCACCCAATAGCGGGAACAAATCCTGTGGCGCGTTGTTTCCACACAATGCCAAAACCGCGTTGCTTCCTGCGTTTGGCGGTTGAATAACATTTATGGTAACGGTTCCTGTTTGCAATTGAACACAGCCCGGCGGATTCGACAATTGGATGCTTACTAGATTGATTACAGATGTAATGCTGTAAGGCGCATTTAAAATTGCGATTCCGGTTGCACCGATTGTCATATTATGTGGACTTCCATTAACCGTATAATTAACGGTTGAATTTGGCGTGCCGTTGAAAATAACGGAAGCGTTTGTACCGGCGCAGATTGTCGCATTCCCTGAGATGGTTACCGTAGGGAGCGGATTCACGATAACAATTAGTACGTCGGTTAATAACCTGATACAAGTTGGCGTTCCTGCCGACTGGACGCTGACTAATGTAATCGTGCCATTTGCAACGAATGTCGCGATAGTTGAAGCGGTTCCGCTAGCATCGAGGATTACGGTTTGGTTTCCGCCGTTATTGATTGTATAGGTTACCGTTGCGCCCGGAGTTCCATTAAAAGCGATAATGTTGGTATCGCCTATGCAAATTGATGTACTTGTGGTGATGGAAACCGTGGGCAATGGAAGCACTGTAATGGTAACTGTGCCTGTTTGTGATTGGCTGCAACCCGGTGATCCCAATGTTGCTACACTTACGAGTGTATAGATTGTTGTAGTCGAATATGAACCTGTTATAGACGCTGTTCCCGTCGCATCTAAAGTAATTGTCTGGCTGCCTCCGCCATTTACCGTATAAGTAACGATAGCATTCGCTGTTCCGTTAAACGTTACTGTCGCACTATCTCCGGCACAAACGGTTGCATCACCAGTGATCGAAACTATCGGCGGTTCAGCGACCGAGATGGTGAGTAGTTGTGTGCTTGGTTGGCTACACGTTGGCGTTCCCGGAAGCACGGCATTCGTGATTGTGAAAATTGCTGTGGCAGTATAGGTATTGGTAAGGGTAGCTGTTCCTGAAGCAGTCAGCGTAATGGTCTGATCGGCTCCGCTATTTATATTGTAGGTAACGACAGTGTTGGGCGGCCCCGTAAATGTTACCGTAGCAGGAGTGCCCGAGCATATTGTTGTTGTCGCAGTAGTCATTGTTACAACAGGCAGGGGAATAACAGTAATTGTTACCGTTCCCGTTATTGGCTGGCTACAGCTTGGAGTGCCCGCTGAGGCTACGCTTACCAATGTTATCACTGTGGACGAAGTGTAATTTGCCGTTAATGTTGCTGTTCCGGCATTGTTTAAAACAATTATTTGGGTTCCTCCTGGTGTTATCGTATAAGTGACAGTTGCGTTTGGGGTTCCTGTAAAAGTAACTGTTGCAGAGTCTCCCCCACAAATACTGATATTACCGGTAACGGCCGCAATTGGAAGCGGAAGCACCGTTATCGTCACTGTCGCCGTTTGTGGCTGACTGCAACTTGGCGTACCAGACGTAGCGACACTCACCAAACTTATAGTTGTAGTTGTTGTATAAGTATTGGTTATCGTTGCAGTTCCTGATCCATCTAAAACTATGGTTTGATTTGGACCCGTGCCAATGGTATAAGTAACTATAGCATTTGCCGTACCCGTAAAGGTGACTGTAGCACTATCGCCCGAACAAATTGTCGTATTCGCAGCAATCGAAACTACTGGAATTTGGATGACGGTGATAGTAATGCTTCCGGTTTGCGGCTGGCTGCAGGTGGGCGACCCTGCCGATGATACGCTGACAAGATTGTAAATGGTAGTCGCTGTATAAGTATTTGTAATCGCAGCATTTCCAGAATTGTCCAAAACCAAAGTTTGATTGCTTCCGCCGTTTACGGTGTAAGTTACTGTTGCATTTGGAGTTCCTGTAAAGGTTACCGTTGCACTTCCACCGGAACATACCGTGACGCTCGAAGCAATTGTTACTACAGGCAGCGGTATCACTGTAATGGTAACCGATCCCGTAAGTGTTTTGCTGCATCCTGGAGATCCTGTGGTCGCGACGCTGACTAAGGTGTAAATCGTCGTAGATGAAAAAGTATTTGTGACGGACCCAGTTCCTGTTCCATTTAAAACAATGGTCTGGTTTCCGCCGCCGCTGACACTATAGGTAACAGTGGCATTTGGCGTACCGGTGAAAGTTATTGTTGCTGTACCTCCGGCACAAATTGTTGCATTTGCGGCGATTGTCGCCGTCGGCAGTTGCAATACTGTTATTGCAACAGTTCCTGTCTGAGGTTGTGAACAGCTTGGTACACCGGCAGTTGCAATACTTACAAGGGCAAATGTAGTTGTAGTTGTATATGTATTTACGATTGTCGCTGTGCCTGATGCATTTAAAAGTATGGTTTGATTGCCTCCGCCATTTACGGTATAGGTTACAGTAGCATTGGGTGTTCCTGTAAAGGTTACTGTAGCAGACGAACCTGAACATATAGTTGTACTTGCGGTGATTGTCACCGTTGGCAATGGCAATACGGTAATTGTAATGCTCCCTGTTTGCGGCTGGCTGCAACCTGGCGTACCTGAAGAAACTATACTTACAAGATTAAAAATGGTTGTAGCAGTATAGGTATTCGTAATTGACGCCGTTCCGGCGGCGTTCAACAAAATGGTTTGGCTTCCACCTCCATTAATATTATAGGTTACCGTTGCATTTGGCGTGCCTGTAAACGTAACAGTTGCCGAATCACCCGAACAAATTGTAGCACTTGATGAAATGGCCACGGTGGGCGGAGGAACTACAGTAACTGTCGCCGTTCCGGTCTGAGGTTGACTGCAACTCGGCGTTCCCGAACTGGCAACGCTCACTAAAGTATAAACCGTCGTAGCAGCGTAAGTACTTGTAATGGCTGCGGTTCCGGAAGCATTAAGCGTTATGGTTTGACTTCCACCTCCATTAATAGAATACGTCACAATTGCATTTGCCGTTCCCGTAAAAGTAACGGTCGCGCTTCCGCCCACACAAATTGTTGCATCTGCAGCAATGCTAACTGTAGGCAATGGCACAACTGTGATTGTTACTGTCCCGCTCGCCGGTTGGCTGCAACTTGGCGTTCCGGCTGTGGCGGCACTTACCAGAGTATAGGTTGTTGTCGTTGAATAGGTGTCGGAAATGGTAGCCGTTCCCGCAGCATTCAAAACAATAGTTTGTGTCCCAAGACCGGTCGCTGTATAAGTGATTGTCGCATTGGGTGTTCCTGTAAATGTCACTGTTGCGTTACTGTTCGGGCAAACATTGGCACTGCCGGAAATGGCAACTGTTGGCGGCGGAATAACCGTTATTGTTACAGATCCCGTCTGCGGACGCGGACAACTCGGCGTCCCCGAAGCTGCGACACTTACAAGGTTAAAGATAGTAGTAGCTGAATAGGTATTGGTAATCGCGGCGGTTCCTGACGCATTAAGGATTATTGTTTGGTTTCCGCCGCCGTTAATATTATAAGTAACCGTTGCATTAGGTGTTCCTGTAAATGTTACAGTAGCTGACCCACCGGGACAGACACTCGTACTGGCGGCAATTGTTGCGACAGGCAATGGAACGACCGTGATCGTAATGGATCCTGTTTGTGCCTGGCTGCAGCTTGGTGTTCCCGATGAGGCAATGCTCATCAAATTAAAAACCGTAGTCGCCGAATAGGTGTTGGTAATTGTAGCCGTACCGGCTGCACTTAAGACGATGGTCTGACTTCCACCGCCGTTTATATTATAGGTAACTGTTGCGTTTGGAGTCCCGGTGAAAGTTACCGTTGCGCTTGCTCCAGAACAAATTGTAGTACTCGATGCTATTGTAACTGTTGGCAATGGCAAAACCGTAACGGTATGTGCACCTGTTAACGGTTGGCTGCAACTTGGCGTGCCCGCCGTAGCCGCACTAACCAACGTATATGTGGTAGTAGCGCTATATGTTGTGGTAATTGAAGCATTTCCTGCGGCATTCAATGTAATTGTTTGTGTCCCGCCGCCGCTTACTGTATAAGTAATTGTAGCGTTCGGCGTTCCGGTGAATGTTACCGTTGCGAATCCATTCGGGCACACATTTGAACTTCCTGAAACCGATGCTGTCGGCAATGGCCGAACCGTCACAATCGCAGTTCCTGTAACCGGTCGCGAACATACCGGCACCGTTTGCGACGCGACACTCACTAAAGCATAAGTTGTTGTCGCCGCGTAAGAATTTGTAATCACTGCTGTTCCTGAGCCATTCAAAACAATCGATTGATTCCCGCCGCCGTTAACGGTATAAGTTACTGTCGCATTTGGCGTTCCTGTAAAAGTTATGGTAGCGCTTGTATTAGGACAAATTGTAACATTCGAAGCAATCGCGGCGGTTGGCAATGGCAAGACCGTAATAACCGAAGACCCTGTCAATGTTTGCGAACAACTTGGCACTCCGGAAGATGCAACACTTACAAGATTAAAAGTCGTCGTTGTCGTATATGTATTTGAAATTACGGCGGTACCTGATGCATTGAGAACAATTGTCTGGTTTCCGCCGCCATTAATATTATAGGTGACCGTTGCATTCGGCGTTCCCGTAAAAGTCGTAGTAACACTTGATCCTGAACAAATTGTGCTCCCCGCGGCAATTGTAGCTGTAGGGACCGGCAGGACAATTATTGTCGCTGTGGTTGCAGCCGCCGGACACAACGACGAAGAAACAGTATATGTGAAAGTGTATGGACTTCCGGCAACGGACAGGCCAGAAACGTTAACGGTACCAAGCGATCCGTTCGTTGTCGCAAAAGGCCCGCTCCATGTTCCTGTAGTATCTGGTGTTCCGGTCAATAATCCGAATAGATTAAAAGGCGCCGTCGTTGCGAGGTCATTGACACAAATTCGTCTTGTGCCGTTTCCTCCCGCATTGTTAGGAGCGACGAGCGTGACATTGACTTCGAAACGTGTTGTACTTTCACAAGGCGGATCCACAGTTGTTGCAAAATAACTTTGTCCGTTCACCAATGGCGTATTTATACTGATTGGTACAGCCGAAGACGCTGTCTGATACCAATTATGGTTCCCGCCACTTGTTAAAACAATATCAGCAAGCGTGGGAACATGCGAAGGATCATTACAAAATTGCTGGTTCGGATTTCCCGTCGGAACCGGAACAACACCAACGGTTACTAAAACGGAGCGTCTTGAGGTTTCGCATCCTGTAATTGGATTTGTCTGGCTGGCGTAATAAAAAGTATTGTCGGCTAACACGGTTGTCGTCGGCAACGGACTTCCGCCCGATGGCGCGCTATACCATTGGATATTGTTTCCTGTCGCTGTCAGGTCGGCAATCGTAGCGTCGCTCGCGTTATCGACACAAGGTCCCTGGAAACTTTGCGCATCAGGTTTTCCATAAATGGTAACGATAACCTGTTGCCGTATGCCGCAGGTGCCTGAATTGTCATCGGCAAAATAATCTTCTCCACTAACCAAACCCACAGAGGGCGCTAACGGCGTTGTCGAGTTCGCCGTTGCATACCACACCACACCATTGCCGTTGCTTGTTGCAACAAGATTTGCAACCGTAGGGGCTTGTAAATCACAAAAAGTTTGATTTGATGTGGTTACAGTCGGACATTGCGCCCGGCCAACCGTTATTCCGGCAAGAAAAGCCAGAAAAAAGAAAAGGCAAGTTATTTTTTTTCTACTAAGAGTAATAATTCTCATAAGCATAAACGATTGACAAATTAAGAAATTTACAACGCCGGTAATAAGGGCTTTTTTGATAAAAATCCAATGTCTTGCACAGTTCTACACTATGTCGAGAACGCATTTCACGCCAAAACAACAATCCATATTACAGATACTAATATTAATTAATTTAACGGTTTCAATTTTTTGGCGATTTTAATATTATGAACAAAATCATTAACAATTTTTTAATAGTCGTTCCGCTGCGAAAACGCCGCAAGGGACTGACTTTAAATAACTTTTAAAAAATGAAAAACCGACGTAGAATGTCGGTTGGGTGTAATAAAACAGCGAATGGAATTGTAAAAAGGGAAATGTATCGCCTTGCAGCATTTTAGCGTAAGAGCCGAAGCGGATCAGGAGTTTACCGTTCGCCCTTTTCGAAATAATTTACAATATTGTAAACCACAATAACATCTTTCTGGTTGAGATATAACTGTTTTCTGTTGCCTTGATTTTTGCGTGTAATGATTGAAATGGTGAACGGAATTCCATCCTGATCGGTACACGTAAAAGGATGAATGATGTCCTTATCGTTTTCTTCGGTATCTTCATAAGTCAGGATCTGATACAACTGAATTTCCTGCGAATAGATAACGATGCGGTTTTTGTTCGTATCGAGCGTTATCATCATTTCGGTCTTTTGCAGCGGAGACCATTTTCCCCAATTTCCTTTGGCATCCTTTTCAAGTACGCTAAAGCCTGTAGTCATGAATTTATAGGTTTGTGCTTCGGACTGCTGTACCGCGAAAGCAAACAAAAAAATCAAAATAAACTTTAGTTTCATCATGCCACTTTTTATTAAAATTTGAATCGGGCCACCATATCGCAAGCTTCTTCATATTCCGAAATAATGTCTTTTATTATAACGTCAACGGGCTTGATTTCGTCTATAAGTCCGGCAATCTGTCCGATTTCAAGCTCTCCTTCGATCAAATCCCCTTCAAACATGCCGCGTTTTGCGCGTGCACGACCCAATAGCGCCTTTAATTCGTCTGTCGATGGACATTTTGAATAGAGTTCCTGAAGGTCAAAATAAAATTTATTTTTTATCATCCTTACCGGCGCAAGTTCCTTAAGCGTCAATTGCGTTCCTCCTTCTTCAATTTCAATAAGCGTCTTTTTAAAGTTCTCATGCGACGACGATTCAACCGAAGCCGCAAACCTGCTTCCCATCTGAACGCCGTCGGCACCTAAAACCATTGCCGCTAACATTCCTTTTCCGGTAGCTATTCCTCCTGCGGCAATTAATGGAATCGAAATATTCCTTTTTACCATCGGAATCAAAGTCATTGTCGTGGTTTCCTCGCGGCCATTGTGTCCGCCCGCTTCAAAACCTTCTGCGACAACCGCATCAACACCGGCATCCTGCGCCTTGAGCGCAAACTTAGAGCTGCTTACAACATGCACCACCGTGATGCCTCTTTCTTTGAGAAATGCAGTATATGTTTTTGGATTTCCTGCCGAAGTAAAAACGATCTTCACTCCTTCCTCGACAATGATATTAATAATTTCTTCAATATTGGGATAGAGCATCGGCACATTGACACCGAAAGGTTTGTCTGTCGCTTTTTTGCATTTTTGGATGTGCTCGCGCAAAATATCCGGATACATCGATCCGGCACCGATGAGTCCGAGGCCACCCGAATTACTCACCGCGCTTGCGAGTTTATAACCGCTGTTCCAGATCATTCCACCCTGAACAATGGGGTATTGGATTTTGAAAAGTTCCGTAATCCTGTTCATTACTGCTTCACGATTTTACCCGATTGTGAAACCGTTCCCGACTCAACTTTGTACAAATACATTCCCGGCGTCAGGTTGGCAACGGAGATCTGTGCATTGTCAGGATTGACGTTCTGCTCACTAACACGCTGCCCCAAAGCATTGTATAGCGTAACTTTAGCGTTCCGAAAGCCGTTCGCAAAAGATATCCCAACATAATCATGTGCCGGATTCGGCGCGACAGTAAACTTGGCCGTACTAAAAGAAGCTGTTCCCAACGCCTGCGTCAACGCGAGTTGAAAATCAGGAATACCGTAGCCGTATTGGAAATTTGGATTGGTGTATTTATCAGCCGACTCCCGTACGAAATCAACCACCTGCTGATTGGTAAGGTCAGGAACCGCGCTCCAGAAAGTCGCAATCATTCCCGCGAGTATCGGACCCGAAAAGGAAGTCCCGTTTGCAGTTGTAATCGCCCCTGTACTTGGGTTTGCCAGAACAGAAGCTTGTCCTTGGGCCATAAGATCAGGTTTGACCCTGCCGTCAAAAGATGGCCCGATCGAGCTGAATGAGGCATACAAACGGTTCGATCGCACCGCGCCGATTGCAAGCACGTTATTGGCTTCAGCCGGAACGCCCACGTGCGGCTCGCTGGTGGCGCCTTCATTTCCGGCACTGGCTACAACGACCATTCCACGCGTAAAAGCGATATTGGCGCCTTTTGATGCAAATGCCGCATCTCCGGTCATATCTTCATACGTGTGTCCGTAATTTGGATTATCGAATCCGAAATATCCCAAAGAACTTGTGATCACATCAGTTCCTACCCTATCTGCAGATTCGGCGGCTTCAACCCAGTTGCTTTCTTCTACGGGGTTTTCCTCGGCCACGTCTTCTGTAATAAAGAGGTAATATTTGGCATCGGGAGCCGTGCCCACCAAAGCGCCATCCTTATAACCACCCATTGTTGAAAGTACCATCGTACCATGTGTGTCGGCAGTATAAACGAGTGAATCTTTGGCTACATAGTTATAACCACCCAAAATCTGGTTGTTATCGCGTAATCTTTGGAACGGCTGCAAAGTATTGACGTTCGGGAAACCCGCATCGAGTACGGCAATGATTTTTCCAGCTCCTGTATAATTTTGCTGGTGCAACAAATCGCCATTGAGCATGTGGATCTGGTTTAACGAAGTGCCATAATTGAAATTGGTTTCCACCTCCATCTGTTTGTGAACCGCACCATGCGCTTGTGGAGCGGCCATACGTGCGTTGAGCGAATTATCGGCAAAGTGAACATGGTCAACAAAAGGCAAAGCGGCCAATGCATTGATATCGGAAACACTGCCACGAACGTGGACGCAGTTGAGCCATTTCGATTTGGCTTTCAACGTGATTCCCGGCGCTGCAGCAATCTGGCTTATATAAGATTGTGAAATCGGTGCATCTTTAAAATCGAGTGCGATTCCCTGTGCGGCCCTGCGGTCAAGCGAACGCTGCGACAGTTCGATGAGTGGGTTTGCGAAAAAAGCCGTCGCATCAGGTTTCGCATTGAAATATACCCAAGCGTCCTGTTGCGCAAAAGCACCCGAGACCGAAATCAACATCAGAAAAAATAATATTCTTTTCATCCCATTTTTATTTTAGCGTTGCAAACTTACGAAATTACTCCTGAACCTACTAATTCGTCACCGAGATACCAGGCGACGAATTGCCCTTCGGTGATTGCCGATTGCGGTTCGGAAAAAGAAACATACAGGCCGCTTTCAAATTGGTATAAAACAGCATCCTGCAATTCCTGACGGTAGCGAATCCGTGCTTTGACATTCATTGTTTCACCATCGGCAAGTTTCAAATCTTCGCGGATCCAATGTACCTCAGAGCGATCTACAAATAGTGCTTTCTTGAATAAACCCGGATGATTGCTTCCCTGTCCTGTATAAATCGTATTGGTTTCTACATCGGTTGCAATTACAAATAATGCTTCGGGCGTTCCGCCAACATTGAGCCCCTTTCTCTGACCCGTTGTAAAATAATGCGCGCCCTGGTGTTTGCCAACGACTTTTCCCATTTCGGGAGAATAATCGATAGAAGCTGCTTCAAACGCAAGCGATTCTTCGAGTGATTCGGTTTTGGCTTTTTCGGAATGGTATATTTTTTCGTTCGAGTCAACTTCGAAGATGAGTCCTTCTTTGGGCTGCAATTTCTGCTGCAGAAATTCAGGAAGGCGTACTTTACCGATGAAACACAAACCTTGGGAATCTTTCTTTTCGGCAGTCACCAATTCCATTTCAGCCGCGATTTCGCGAACCTGCGGTTTAGTGAGTTCGCCGATTGGAAACAATGCTTTCGACAATTGCTCTTGTGACAATTGACATAAGAAATACGATTGGTCTTTGTTGGTATCGACGCCCGCCAACAATTGGTAAACGGGTTTGCCATCGACTTCGATTTCGCCTTTGCGGCAATAGTGGCCGGTTGCCACATAATCAGCGCCGAGGCTTAGCGCAATTTTCATAAAGACATCGAACTTGATCTCGCGGTTGCAAAGCACATCGGGATTTGGCGTGCGTCCTTTCTCGTATTCGCTGAACATATAATCGACGATCTTTTCTTTGTATTGTTCGCTAAGGTCAACGGTCTGGAAAGGAATTCCGAGTTTTTCGGCAACCAGAAGCGCATCGTTGCTGTCTTCGAGCCACGGGCATTCGTTTGAAATGGTAACGGAATCATCGTGCCAGTTTTTCATAAAAAGACCGATCACCTCATAACCCTGCTGCTGCAATAAATAAGCGGCAACACTTGAATCAACACCGCCTGAAAGTCCGACAACTACGCGTTTCATTATAAGATACTTAAAAAATTGAGTGCAAAGTTAGGACTAAATTTCACATTTGAAAGTTAATGCTTTTGTAATTCGCCTAGCCCTGATTGCAGCGGCATCCTTTTGCTTTTTTCTTTAAAAAGCAAAAGATATAGCGTAAAGCAGGAACAGCTCCTGAGCCATGAAAGGATAAAATTTGGCGATTTAATTTTCGATCGGATTTTCCTTTGGCTTTGTTGGTCTCTTACGCTTGATTTTGCTCATGTTGTCGCGTTTGACCAGCTTTCCATCTTCGTAGAATTCCCAGGTTCCGACTTTCTGCCCGTCTTTGAACTTTCCTTTAGACGCAAGGTTTCCCAGCGGATCTTTATAAACTGCAGGGCCATCGAGTACGCCATTCTTGTAATTGGAATCTTCGAGCAAAACGCCTTTGAGCGTGTATTTTTTATACGGACCATTTTTCTTTCCGTTGCTGTAATTGGTTTCCTCAGCGATATTCTCCTCGCCAGCAACACCCGAACCACGATAAAAAACGGTACGTTTCCCGTGCAATTTACCGGCTTTATAATTTTCGATGGTCATGATATCGGGCAGATTTTCGTGGTAGTATTTCCACTGACCTTCGTAAAGGTGGTTGACTTCTTTGCCTTCGCTGACCTTGTGGCCGTCTTGATTGTAGAAAATGGTATAGGCCGAATTGTCTTTCGGATTGAATTCGCGCGTGGCGATCACGCTTCCGGCTTTGGTATCGTCGAAGAATTTAAAAGTACCGATTTCTTTGCCGTGTTCGAATTTACCTTCGTAACGCGGACGCTTTGATTCGGTGTAAACGCCTTTCCAGACCCCATGCTTTTTCCCTTTTTGATCAAGCTTGTTGACATCGGTTTGTGCCGATAAAGCATGCCCGAAAAGTAATATCATTAAAACATTAAAAAAGAAATGCCTGTTTTTCATAAAAATATGGTGTTGTAACAATAAGTCTAAATTTTATGGAACAAAAATACATTTTAATGCGGGAGTTGGTTTCCAATTAACTTTTGATTTAGAAAACGTGTTTTTGAGGGAAAAATTTTAGTCAGAAATAAAATTGGTATTGTTGTTACTGCCGAAATCCGCCGTGAGGAATATGCGCTTACAATTCTTTATTTTCGCTCATGAGTTCGCTTTTATTCTGCGCATACTCATACCCTTGCGCCCACCATTCTTTCATATGCCTTTTATTGAAAATCAGCGCATTGTCAGTAAGTTGAATCGGCGTATAATAAATATTGAGCTTGACGTTTTTATTGTTCGCGGCGAGTTTGCCGATTGTGATGTCGTGCTTTTCAACCTGATCAAGCAGTGTTTGAAACAAATCGACCATGAGTGAAAACGGATTCTTTCCGATCACCCTCGGCGCAGTTTGCACTTCCGTTTCGAGCACCACAACATCAATTTCGGTTGCGCCACGCTGGATGGCTTCGCGAATCGGGACAAGGCTCGAAAATCCGCCATCGCCATAATCGCAGCCATCTTTACTGACAAGGCTCATAAACGGAATGTAGTTGCATGAAATCCAGATCCAGTCGCAGAAATCCTCATAGTCAAAATCACGGATGCATTTGTATTCGACGTCGTTTTTGGAAAGGTTCGTTACGGTGACCACAATATTGGCTTTAGAGGCTTTGAGCTGGTTAAATTCGGATAACGTAAAACTGCTTTTGATGTAGTTGCGCAACTGCTTGCTTTCGCCGAAAGTGCGTTTGCCCTTGATAAATTGCAGCAACACGTTGAAGTGGTTGATTGTCACAATATCAACACCTTTGCGCTTCTTGACAACAAAGGGATTGATGTTGAAGATGCGGTGCATGTTGACATTTGTATAAATGCGGCGGATTTTTTCGACGTTGCCCAACGCCAGATGCGGAATCAATAAGCTTCCCGTTGAAGTGCCGAGCAGCAAATCGTACTCGTGTTTTTTTTCCTGCATCAGAAATTGCGCAACGCCTCCTGCAAAGGCGCCCTTACTTCCTCCACCCGAAATCACTAATGCTCTCATAAGCTATTCTTCCAACAACCGCTGCAATTGCGTCTTCTCACGGATTGGCAATTCGGGTCGTATCTTTACAAAGATATCGCGATATTTTTGTTCTTTGAGCAGTTTTCGGATGTTATCTTTTGAAAATTTAACGAATTGCCAGCGGTGGCTTGCGGTTCCGTAAACAAGGCTGCGAAAAACCTCTTCGGTATATATTTCAAGGTCGAGCAATTTGGCAAGCGCATTCTGCTGGATGTTCGAATCATAATTGGTTCCGGTATAGCTTAACAATTCGAGGTAAGCTTTCAATTTTTTCTTCTGGTCCATTTCGGTGGCAAGTGTCAGTGAAAGGTGCAGCAGACGCAAATTCCGGTCTTCAAAACCAATCCAATCCTTTGAAAGTTCAAGGTATCGCGCGCGTTGCTGTGAAAACTGCTTCCAAAGATTGAACAACGCGATTTCTTTTGTCTCATAAGATTTGTCGTCTAAAAGCGTTTCATATTCTGCCCGGAAACTCTCGGGAATGTCGGTCAATGTTGCCGCCACACTTTGGCGAACATGAAGGTCATTGGTTTTCAATGCCGCGGAAAGCAAGTAATCTTTTTGCTCAAAAGGCGCCGAAATATTTTGTTGCACGAGCAATTCTTTGAGCGGATAGTAAGCATCTCCATTCATCAACTCAAGGATTTCCGTTCGGTTTTTAGTTAAATCGAGCGGTGTTTTTTCGAGTTCGAGATAACGCGTCATGAACTCATTTTTTGAAAGGGCATTTTGTACATCGTCCTCCTGAAATTGCGTGCTTTCGAGCCATCTTTTGCGGAAAGAATCGGTATCAAAATCGGATACAAGTTTAATTTCTGCGAGAAAATCATTTGTCGTGACATTGCGATAGGCGTATTTTGTGAGGTAATTTTGAATTGCCAGGTTGAACTTCTCGCGGCCAACGGCTTCGCGCAATACGTGAAGCGCCAAGGCTCCTTTCTGATAATACGATAACGAGCTTGCTTTTTCGTCGAGAATCGGAACTGCATCGGTTTTCGAAGCTTGCCTGATGCGTTGCGCGGATTGGTAGAGTTTGAAATAAAAATAATTATCGCCGAAAACCTCACGTTCTGCGAGAAGCGCATAATAACTCGCAAAACCTTCCTGAAGCCAATGGTCTTTGCCCGACTTTGCCGTAACGAGATCGCCAAACCACTGGTGTGCGAGTTCATGTGCATTTACATTGAGGTAATTGCGGTCGGCATAACCAATATCATCCACCACAAAATCGCGTGAAAATGTTGTTGCCGAAGTGTTTTCCATCCCCGCATACAAAAAATCACGTACGGGAACCTGGCGGTAAATTTTCCAGGGATACGGAATTCCGATTTCATTTTCAAAAAAGTCAAAAATCTTTGCGCTGTAACGATACGTCGGCTCCACTTTTAAGCTGTCGTTTTTCTCATAATAATACTCAAGTGGAATTCCAGACATCGCGCGGTCTTCTTTCTTTTGGAAATGCCCTATGGCAAGCATCACAAGATAGCTGCTCATGGGTTGCTGCATTTCATATTGCCATAGTATATCATCGCCAACCGTGGTTTTCTTTTTGAGAACGCCATTTGACACAACCTCAAAACTTTTCTGGAAGATGACATCGATTGAAAAAATTACTTTCTCGTTTGTATCGTCAAAACTCGGCAGCCAGAAACTCGTGTTTTTGCCTTGTCCCTGGGTCCAGATTTGGCCCTGTACCTTTTCGGGCGTATCGATTTCTTTGGAAAAATCCCAGTTTACAAAATACATGGTTTGCACTGGAAACGCTTCATAAGCAAACGAAACGGTATTCTTTCCTTTTTTAAAACCTTCATAAAGCAAAAGTTGTTTTTGGGTTGTTTTTGAACTTACCCGAAATCCGTTGATTTTGACGTCGGTGAATACCATTCTCTGGGCATCGATTCGGATGGTATCGGTTTTTTCGTTGACCTCGAAAGTATAATCGCATTTTCCGAGTACATTTCGCTTAACCGGATTGATCTGCAATGAAGCGTGGATCGTCTTAAAATCTACTGAAGGTTTTTGTTGGGCGAATGAAAAAGCAGACAAAAGGAGTAAAAAATAGCGCATAGTTTGAAATTTCATAAACAAAGGTACTGGGATTTTTAAAAACTCATTGTCAAATTTCAGAATTAATAACAAGTTTAGTCTTATAAAATTTACATTGAATCTAATGATTTGACAGTAATAATAATTCAGAAACTATCGTAAATTTGGCTTCAATCAATTAGCACAATTTAATGTCGAACCTGCTCCAGACTCCGATCGAATACCTTAAAGGCGTTGGCCCGAATCGCGGCGAACTGCTGAGAAAGGAACTTGGCATCGGGACATATCAGGATCTCGTTAATTTTTATCCGAATCGTTACATTGACAGGACGCGGTATTATAAAATCAATGAACTCAACAACAATCCCGCGGAAGTTCAACTCATCGGCAAAATAATTCACATTAAAACCGTTGAGCAAAAACGCGGAAAACGGCTCGTAGCGACTTTTGCGGACGAAACCGGACAAATGGAACTCGTATGGTTTCAAGGCCACAAATGGATCCGCGAAAATCTTCAGCTCAATGTCGCCCTCGTAATTTTTGGCAAATGCACTGTTTACAATAATGTTTATACCATGGCGCATCCCGAAATCGAACTGCTCAAGGAACACGAGCAAAGTTTGCGCTCGGCGATGCAGCCGGTTTATCCTTCCACAGAAACACTGACCAACCGCGGGATTACGAATCGCATCGTAAATAAACTGATGCAGCAATTGTTTCTTGAAACGCAGGCGCTGTTCGCAGAAACGCTACCGGATTATCTGATCAATGAACTCAAATTGATTTCAAAAAAAGCAGCGCTGTTCAACATTCATTTTCCTAAAAATGCCGACGCCTTGGCAAAAGCGCAATTCCGACTCAAATTCGAAGAGCTCTTTTTCATCCAGCTGCAGCTCATCACCAAAAACCTGATCCGAAAGCACAAAATCAAAGGACATCCTTTTACGCACGTTGGAGAAAATTTCAATAATTTTTTCCAGAATCACTTACCGTTCGATCTCACCAACGCACAAAAACGCGTCTTGAAAGAAATCCGAAACGATATGGGGCATCCGGCGCAAATGAACCGGCTTTTGCAGGGCGATGTGGGATCCGGCAAAACAATCGTCGCCTTTATGAGCATGCTGTTGGCGCTCGATAACGGATTTCAATCGTGCCTTATGGCGCCTACGGAAATTCTGGCAAACCAGCATTTTCTTGGATTGAAAGAACTTGCAAAAGACTTAAATATCAATATTCGGATCCTGACAGGTTCAACAAAAACTGCCGAGCGAAAAATCATCCATGAAGAACTCGAAAACGGGCGCCTTCACATTATCATCGGAACCCATGCTTTGCTTGAAGACAAAGTACAATTTCACAATCTCGGTCTTGCGATCATTGACGAGCAGCATCGTTTTGGTGTCGAACAACGCTCAAAATTGTGGAAGAAAAACGAAATTCCGCCGCACGTACTTGTCATGACTGCCACGCCGATTCCACGGACTTTGGCAATGAGTCTTTATGGCGACCTCGATGTTTCGGTAATTGATGAACTTCCGCCTGGAAGAAAGCCAATACAGACTGTCCATCGTTTTGATACCAACCGACTCAAAGTATGGAAATTTATAAAAGATGAAATCGCTTCGGGAAGGCAAATCTATATCGTTTACCCGCTGATTCAGGAGTCTGAAAAAATGGATTTCAAGGATTTGATGGATGGCTATGAAAGTATTTCGCGTGATTTTCCGCTGCCGCAATATTCGATTTCTATCGTTCACGGCAAAATGAAACCCGCCGACAAAGATGCCGAAATGAAACGATTCTCAGAAGGCAAAACCAATATAATGGTGGCGACAACGGTGATTGAAGTGGGTGTCAATATCCCAAATGCCAGCGTCATGATCATTGAAAGCGCCGAGCGGTTCGGACTTTCACAGCTCCACCAATTGCGCGGTCGCGTGGGTCGTGGCGCCGAACAGAGCTATTGCATTTTGATGACTTCACATAAACTCTCTTCCGATACCAAAACCCGTATCGAAACGATGGTCCGCACCAATGACGGGTTTGAAATCGCCGAAGTTGATCTCAAGCTCCGCGGTCCAGGGGATTTAATGGGGACCCAGCAAAGTGGCGTACTCAATTTACAAATCGCCGACATCGTAAGAGACAAAGACATTTTGTTGCGCGCGCGACACGAAGCGGTAAAACTCCTAAAAGACGATGCGGGCATGCACAAACCCGAACACGCTGCATTGCGAACGGCCTTTATTGAAATGTCGAAGAAAAAAAACATATGGAATTACATCAGCTAAGTCAATTGTTGTATGTACAGGTGTTAAATAAAAATTAAGTTTCTGCCATTCCAAAATCTAAAACCTAAATTTGTTGTCGAATTTTCTACCCTTTCGTTCGCGCTATTATGAAAATAAAATACATCGTTTACACGCTTTTGATTGTAGGCCTCGGCGCCTTTATCGCTTATCGGATATCTGCCAATAAAAGCAAAGATGAAGATCCAAAAGGCCCAGGCGGCAAAAACAAAACCATGCATGTTACGGGTGTCGTCGTTGAGCCACAAACATTTGACAACAACCTTTCGCTTTCAGGTTCTATCGAAGCCAACGAACAAGTGGAAATCCGAAGCGAAGTTTCAGGCATTGTCGAAAGCATCAATTTTACCGAAGGCAGCAACGTCGCAAAAGGGCAATTGCTTTTTAAAGTCAATGACGTTGAACTCCGCGCGCAACTCGGCCAGGCCAAAACCAAAGAAAATCTCGCTTCCGAAAACGAACGTAGGGCCGGTCTTCTGCTAAAAAAAGAAGCGATCAGCCAGGAAGAATATGATGTGGCGCGTGCCGATTTAAAGTCGGCGCAAGCACAAACACAACTCATCAGCGCACAAATCGGAAAGACTTCGGTACGGGCGCCATTTTCGGGAAAAATCGGATTGCGATCCATTTCGGCGGGTACTTTCATTACACCCGACGTGCTCGTGGCCAAGCTCGTCAATACCGGAAAACTCAAAATTACGTTCTCGATTCCTGAAAAATACGCCACTCAGGTAAAAATGAAATCGAACCTTACTTTTAAAGTTTCAGGCTCAGATGACAAATATAACGCTACAGTCTATGCAATCGAACCCGAGGTCGCCGTTGCCACACGGACATTGCAGGTACGCGCCATAGCCGATAATAAAGACGGTAAATTATTGCCGGGCACATTTGCTGATGTAGAATTGCCACTTGACATCATCCGCGATGCGATTGTTGTCCCGACAGAAGCTATTGTTCCGGTTCAGAATGGCAAAAAAGTCTTTGTTTCTGAACACGGCAAAGCCAAGGAAGTAATGGTTGAAACTGCAACGCGGACAGATGCTTCGGTTTTGATTCTTTCGGGTATAAAGGCCGGAGATACCGTTTTGACAAGCGGCGTGATGGCATTGAAAAACGACACGCCCGTAAAAATTTCGTTGGCAAAAAAGAAATAATATGAGTTTATCCACAACCAGTATCCGAAGGCCTGTATTTACGATTGTCATGAACCTGGCGATCATCCTTTTCGGCGTAATCGGGTACACCTTTTTGGGTGTAAGGGAATTTCCTTCGATCGACCCGGCGCAGATTTCGGTGCGAACCAATTACGCAGGTGCAAACTCTGACATCATCGAATCACAAATTACAGAACCGCTTGAAAAGGCAATCAATTCGATAGATGGAATCCGAAATATAACTTCTTCGAGTATCCAGGGATCGAGTAACATTACAATCGAATTCAACCTCAACAAAAATCTCGAAGAAGCCGCAAACGACGTGCGCGATAAGGTTTCACAAGCAGTCCGAAGCCTTCCACAGGATATTGATGCGCCGCCTGTAGTTTCAAAAGCCGATGCCAATGCCGATGCGATTATTTCGATGACCGTACAAAGCGACACAAGATCGCCGCTAGAACTCAGTGATTTTGCCGAAAACGTTATTTCACAACGGCTCGAAACCATTCCGGGCGTCAGTGGCGTACAAATCTGGGGACAGAAAAAATATGCGATGCGATTGTGGATCGATCCCGTTAAACTCGCTTCGTATGGTTGTACTGTTTCAGATGTCCGCGATGCGTTAAACAAACAAAACGTCGAGCTTCCTTCAGGAAAACTGACAGGAAACAACACCGAACTCACCGTTAAAACTGTCGGGAACCTATCAACTGCGGAAGAATTCAACAACATTATCATCCGTTCGGAAGGCGAGAAAACCGTCCGGTTCAGTGATGTCGGAATGGCGCAATTAGGTCCCGAAAACCTCGAGACAAAAATGAGCCAGTCGGGGCTTCCATTAGTCGGTGTAGCGATTGTGCCGATGCCGGGTGCCAATTACCTCGATATTTCTAAAGCGTTTTATAAAGAATTCGAGCACCTCAAAAAAGATCTTCCAAAAGACATCAAACTCAATATTGCTATTGACAGTACGGTTTTCGTTAAGAAATCGGTGGTTGAAGTTGCCGAAACATTGGGAATTTCGCTTGTTCTCGTAATCCTGATTATTTATCTGTTCTTCCGCGATTGGGCAATTGCGTTCAGGCCGCTCATCGATATTCCGGTTTCATTGATTGCAACATTTTTTATCATGTACCTTTTCGGCTTTTCGATCAATGTACTGACGCTGCTCGCGGTAGTTCTTGCAACAGGGCTTGTCGTTGACGACGGGATTGTCGTTACCGAAAACATCTTTAAAAAAGTCGAAGAAGGCATGTCGCCGATTGAAGCAGCAATTAAAGGTTCTAATGAAATTTTCTTCGCTGTAATTTCAATTTCAATTACACTTGCAGCGGTTTTCCTGCCGGTTATTTTTCTTGAAGGTTTTGTCGGCAGGCTGTTCCGCGAATTTGGCGTCGTCATTGGCGCTGCCGTGTTGGTTTCGGCGTTTGTTTCTTTAACGCTCACACCAATGCTCAACGCCTATTTGATGAAAGGCGGCGAACAAAAGAAATCAAAATTTTACCGATTGACTGAACCGTATTTTGTGAAACTCAATCGCGGTTATGCGACTTCGCTTGAGAATTTCATGAAACGAAAATGGCTCAGTTTCCCTATTTTGATCGTATGTTTCGGACTCATCTATCTGTTTTTTAATATCATCCAAAAAGAAACTGCGCCTTACGACGACCGAAGCGCTTTGGTAATGAGCATCACCACGCCCGAAGGTTCGTCTTATGAATACACGGACCGGTTCATGCAGGAAATTTCAAAACTCATCGACGATTCAATTCCTGAGAAAAAGGTAAGTCTTGTCATTACTTCGCCTGGTTTTGGCGCATCAACGGTCAACAGCGGAAGGGTTCGTATTGCTTTGGTTGACCCTGACGAACGGGAGCGCTCGCAAAAGGAAATCGCAGAAAAACTGACCAAATGGACCAAGCAATATTCGGAAGCCAAAACCGCGGTGACCGAACAGCCTACGATTGCCGTTAACCGACGCGGTGGTTTACCAATTCAGTATATTATTCAGGCGCCGAATTTCGAAAAACTGCAGGAAAAGATTCCCGTATTTATGGATGAAGCTTCCAAAAATCCGACTTTTTCCACAACCGATGTAAACCTCAAATTCAACAAACCCGAAATCAATGTCACCATCAATCGCGAAAAAGCCGAAAGCCTCGGGATTTCTGTTATGGATATTGCGCAAACCTTGCAACTTTCGTTAAGCGGACAGCGTTTTGGCTATTTTATGATGAATGGAAAACAATATCAGGTTGTTGGCCAATTTGAACAACAGGACCGTTCGAAACCGCTCGATCTTACGTCGATGTATGTCAAAAATAACAAAGGCGAACTGATCCAGATGGACAATGTGGTCACGATCCAGGAACAAAGCAATCCACCGCAATTATACCACAATAACCGTTATATGTCGGCTACCGTTTCTGCGGGTTTAGCGCCAGGAAAAAGCATCAGCGACGGGATCGATGCGATGAATGAAATCAAAGCCAAAGTGCTTGACGATACTTTTACAACAGACCTTGGCGGTGAATCGCGGGATTTTGTCGAGAGCAGCTCCAATACATCTTTTGCGTTCGGATTGGCATTATTGCTCATTTTCTTAATCCTGGCGGCTCAATTTGAAAGTTTTATCGATCCGTTTATCATCATTCTGACCGTACCGATGGCCGTTGCAGGGGCGTTATTTTCACTGTGGTTGTTCGGCCAGACGTGGAATATTTTTAGCCAGATTGGAACAGTGATGCTTATTGGACTCGTAACGAAAAACGGAATTCTGATTGTCGAATTTGCGAATCAGTTGCGCGAACAGGGCAAGCCAAAAGCCGAGGCCATTCTCGAAGCTTCTGAAGCGCGTCTGCGTCCAATATTAATGACAAGCCTTGCCATTTCGCTTGGTGCACTGCCGATCGCGTTGTCGCTTGGCGCTGCATCAACGAGCCGAATCGGGATGGGAGTCGTTATTGTTGGCGGAACCATTTTCTCATTGATCCTCACACTATTTGTCATTCCGGGAATGTATATGATGTGGTCGCGCGCACGCAAGCACCATCCCGAATTCGACCACCTCGAGGAATATGAACATGAAACCAAAAAGGAATAAAATGAAACGGATATTTTTTAGCCTATTGCTTCTTTTGGGGTGCCTGACACAATTAAATGCGCAGGTATCGGCGCAGCGCGGCGAATTGCTTACGCTTGAAGATGCTGTTAAGATTGCGCTCGAAAACAATTACGACATCCGAATTTCACGTAACGAGCTGCGCATCGACGAGACGAATACCGATATCGGAAATGCGGGAATGCTGCCAAAAGTCACCGCCAATATCGTCGATAACAACGGAATCCAAAATACTTCGCAAACACGTTCGGATGGCACAGTAACTTCGCTCAACAACGCAAACAATTCAAGCCTCAATTATGGCGTCGGACTTGATTGGACCGTATTTGACGGCTTTCGGATGTTTGCTCGTTATGACCAGCTGAAGGAATTGAAAAAGCTTGGCGAAGCCGAATTAAAACTGACGATCATTACCAAGATCAGCGATGTCAACGAAACGTATTTTGACCTTGTTCAGCAACAACAACAATTGGCAGCGCTTGATTCTACAATAGTCATTTCGAACCAAAGGCTGGCATTGGCGCAAAATCGTTTTACAATCGGAAAAGCATCGAAACTTGAAGTGCTCAATGCGCAGGTTGACCTCAACACTGATACCACTACCCTTTTGCAGCAGCAGGAATTGTACGCCAATACCAAAGTAGTGCTCAACCAATTGCTCGCGCGTGACCCAAAAACCGATTTTAAAGTGATTGACGCAATTCCGGTTGACCGTACGCTGCAGTTGGAAACTTTGTCGGCATTGGCAGCGAAACAAAATCCGCAATTGCAAACTCAGATCATCAATAAAAATGTAGCCGAATTGCAATTGAAGCAAGTTCAGGCAACACGTTATCCGACCGTAAAACTCAATACGGGATACAATTTCGCCGACACGCGTTCGAGCCTTGGGTTTACAACGCAATCATCGGCAAACGGACTCACATATGGCTTCAGCGCCTCGATGAATTTGTTTGACGGTTTTTCGCAACGGCGCAATGAGAAAGTAGCCAAGATCGCCATCGAAAATGCTTCGATTGGTATTGAACAGCAAAATCTTGCGCTCAATTCGCAACTCGCGACTGCGTATCAAACTTACAAGACCAATATCAAACTAGTCGAGCTCGAAGATAAAAATGAAGATATTGCGCGACAGAATCTCGACATAACACTTGAGAAGTTTCGCATCGGGACCATCACGACGTTCGAATTTCGTACGGCGCAGCTCAATTATGTCAATGCCAAAGTGCGCAACAGCAATGCGCAATTCGAAGCCAAATTATCGGAAATTGCGTTAAAGGAATTGGCGGGAAATTTGACTTTCTAAACTATCGGTCGCCATCGGGTTTCTTTTCGTCCAGCGTGATATTCGGATCAACATCGGGCGCTGCGTGATGCATTGCCGATACCGTCCTGACAAAATCTTCTTTACTGCTGTCGAAAAAAGCTTTATCGCCGATATTGAATTCTTTTCCCGGAATATCGTTCAAATCCTTGTGCACAACGGCATGCGGATTTTCCTCGAAAGAATGGTTGCCCGGCGCAGGTAGCGGGTTAGGTGCGTTTCCATCGCCTTCAACTTTATATCCCCTGATATCTTTGTTGCGTTCGGATTCGTTTTTATTTTCCATGACATAGTGTTTTTGATGCATTACAAAGCTATCTTCTTACGCCGCTTTTCAATTACACATTCCATCGGAAATTTTACAACATTCAAAAGTGCATTTCATCGGATTTTTCGTTGCAAGTTGTCTTCCTTCTTTCCATACAATTGCTATCTTTGCGACCAAATAAAAAATTTGCAATGAAGATTTCATACAACTGGCTCAAACAATTCATCAAAATCGACTGGAAATCTGAAGAAACTGCTGCTCTGCTCACCGATCTCGGCCTTGAAGTGGAAGTTGTCGAAAAATACCAATCTGTTAAAGGCGGACTTGAAGGGATCGTTGTCGGACATGTGCTCTCCTGCGTGCAGCATCCGAATGCCGATCGTTTGAAAGTCACAACTGTTGATTTGGGAGACGGCGCACCGGTTCAGATTGTATGTGGTGCGAGCAATGTTGCGGTGGGACAAAAAGTGCCGGTTGCAACAATTGGAACCGTGTTATATGGTAAGGATGGCGAGGCTTTTACGATAAAAAAGGGAAAAATCCGCGATGAGGAAAGCCATGGGATGATTTGTGCGGAAGATGAAATCGGACTCGGCAGCAGCCACGACGGCATCATGGTCCTTGATCCATCGTTAAAGCCCGGAACTTCAGTTGCCAAAGTATTCAAAATTGAAAATGACGAGATCTTTGAAATCGGATTGACACCAAACCGTGCCGATGCAATGAGCCATCTCGGAACCGCGAGGGATTTGCGTGCGGGTCTTATCCAAAGCGGCATGAATGTAGAATTGATCACGCCATCGGTGAGTAATTTCAGGATCGATAAGCGAACGCTCAAAATTGACGTTGATGTCAAAGAACCGAAACTGGCGCCAAGGTATTGCGGCGTTACGATTTCGGGCGTAACGGTAAAACCTTCCCCTGAATGGTTGCAAAACCGATTAAAATCTATCGGCCTCAATCCGAAAAACAATATTGTCGATGTCACGAATTATGTGCTTCATGAACTTGGTCAACCGCTTCACGCTTTTGATGCTTCGAAAATCAGTGGGAAAGTAATCGTAAAGACGCTTCCCGCAGGAACCAAATTCACGACGCTTGACGATATTGAACGAACGTTGCACGAAGAAGACCTCATGATTTGCGACGACAAAGGTCCGATGTGTATCGCGGGGGTTTTTGGTGGAAAAAATTCGGGCGTAACCGAAAACACAATCAATATTTTCCTCGAAAGTGCATACTTCAATCCGGTGAGCATTCGTAAAACAGCAAAAAGACACTCGTTGAATACCGATGCTTCTTTCAGATTTGAACGCGGCATCGACCCGACGATCACAGAATATGCACTTAAACGTGCAGCGATCCTGATCCAGGAAGTTGCCGGCGGCGAGATCACTTCTGACGTTATCGATGTGTATCCGAAAAAGATTGAAGACTTTCCGGTGTTCCTCAATTTTGCAAAAACGGCGAAACTTATCGGACAGGAATTGTCGAAAGAAATCATCAAAAAAATCCTTGCTTCGCTTGATATTAAAGTCAATAGTGTTACCGATGCCGGACTTGGCTTAACGATTCCCGCGTATCGCGTTGATGTGCAGCGCGAGATTGATGTGATCGAAGAAATCCTGCGTGTGTATGGGTACAACAATATCAGTTTCACGAAAAAACTCAATGCGACCGTTTCAAATTCGGCGCGCACCGAAGATTATAAAATACAAAATATCATTGCGAACCAATTGAATTCACAAGGCTTTCACGAAATGATGGCCAATTCGCTGACTTCGCCTGAATATATCGGCTTGTCAGAAATGCTTCAAAAAGAGCACAATGTCATGATGCTCAATCCGCTGAGCAATGATTTAGCGGCGATGCGGCAATCGTTGTTATTTTCCGGACTTGAAGCGGTTTCGTACAATATCAACAGGAGGAATGCCGATTTGAAACTGTTTGAATTTGGAAAAACGTATCACAAAACCGATTCTGGTTATGACGAACCAAAACACCTGACATTATTTGTTTCGGGAAGCCGTCACGCTGAAAGCTGGATTGCTGCGGGAAAACCTACCGATTTCTTTTTGTTCAAAGGCTATATTGAAGCAATTTTGTCGCGTCTTGGCATCGAAAAGGCCAAAACCGAACCACTCAAGTCTGATGTTTTTTCAGAAGGAGTTGCCGTCACTGTCGGCGAAGAACTTCTAGTGGAATATGGCACTGTACGGAAATCGATTTTAAAATATTTCGATATTCGTCAGGAAGTGTTGTTTGCAGATTTTAATTGGAATCTCGTTTTGAAGTTGGTTACGAATAAGATTAAATTTACTGAAATCCCTAAATACCCCGAAGTGCGGCGCGATCTGGCTTTGCTTGTAGATGATAATGTCGCGTTCGATTCTATCTATAAAGTCGCACGCCAGTCGGAAAAATCATTGCTCAAAAATATTGACCTGTTTGACGTTTACCTCGGCAAAAACCTTCCCGAAGGCAAGAAGTCGTACGCAGTGAGTTTTATTCTTCAGGACAATTCGAAAACGTTGACCGACGAGCAGATAGATAAAGTGATGGGAAAATTACAAAAGAATTTTGCTGTTGAACTTGGTGCGAGCCTCAGGTAAATATTTGCTACGTTGATGGAAACAGTAAAAGTCAGGATCCATGCGTTTGATACCTTACGAACCGTAATGGTTTTATTGGGATTGGTCATTCATGCTTCCAACTTTTATAACAGCAACCTGTTTAACGATCTTTTTTTTGTCAACGATCCCGCAAATCACAGTTTTGTTTTTAACATCTTAACTGACCTCATCCATACGTTCCGGATGCCCATTTTTTACGCTTTGAGTGGATTCTTTACGGCTTTGCTTTTTTTCCAGCGCGGAATGTCGCAAATGATCCACAACAGGCTTCACCGATTGGTTTATCCGTTTGTTGTGGGCATGGTGACCATTCTGCCGTTTTACATTTACGCAATCAATTTCTATCTGGCCACGGCGCACCATGACCCGAATCGGGCGACTTCGGCGTTCTTTGCCTTTGGAAATTTTAAGTGGAGCGACCTCACCACCGCGCACCTCTGGTTTTTGTATTACCTGATTTTATTTTGTGCTGCGGCAACAATTATCGCTTATGGTATCAACCGGTGGTTCCCGGCATTTTCAAAACGCTCCGAGGTCTGTTTCCATAAAATATTCAGGTCGGAGACCGCGCCTTTGATTTTCGCAATTCCAACGCTGGCGTGCTTGTTTTGGATGCAGACCTTTGATATAAAAGCCATTTATTCGTTTGCAATAAATTTCAGGTTCTTTGTCACCTACTCCATTTTCTTTTTATTTGGCTGGCTCTGTTACTGCGTGCGCGATGACATGTCGCGGTTTGAAAATTTTTCCCGCACTTACCTTTGTTGGGGAATTGGGTTGTTTTTGTTGCGATGGATTTGCCTGTATTTTTATCGTTCCTTTGAGAAAACTTCCGACGAAAAGCTGGTGATGACTTTCGTTCTGGCGGTGTTACTGTCGATTACGATCTGGCTGCTTTTGTTTGGCATTATTGGATTTTTCCTGAAGTATCTCAACCAACCTTCGGCCGTGGCGCGATATTTAGCGGACGGGTCCTATTGGATTTACCTTGTCCACATTCCGATTGTATTGATTTTGCAGGCGATTTTACTTGAATATGATATCGCTTCAGCATGGAAATTTCTAATTGTACTCATCACAACATTCCTGATTACGGTCGTCACTTATAATTATTTGGTACGCAATACTTTTATTGGAAAGTTTCTAAATGGTCATAAATATCCGAGGCCATTTTAACTTCGACCAACCTTAATATTTTTTATATTTGTTTTGCTATAAACCATCAAAATATAATAACATGAAAATTAAATTATTGGCGTTTTTTTTATTTACAGTGGCGATAAATGCGGTTTCTGCGCAATCGACATTAGACAAATGGCCCGCGATCAAGGAGTTTCACAGCGTAATGTCGCAGACGTTCCATCCGGCCGAAGAAGGCAACCTGCAGCCGATCAAGACACGCTCGGAAGAATTATACAACAAGGCCGCAGCGCTGTTATCGACTGATATTCCAGCTGAATTCCGGACCAAAGCCATATTGGCCTCTGCCGAAAAATTACAAACGAAAAGCAAAGCCCTGCATAAAATGGTAATGGCAAAAGCACCTGATGCCGACATCACCGCGGCTTTGACAGAGCTGCATGAAATCTTTCACCAGATTGTCGGACTTTGTTCCGAAGAAAAGAAACAATAAAACAGAAACCCAATTTTACGATTGGGTTTTTTTCTGTAAAATCATAAAAAGTTATTAATAGTAAACGCATTTCCCTTTTGGTTGCCGTACTTTTGTGTTCAAATTTTCTCCATGAAACATTCCGAAATAAGACAACACCTCACTTTCATCACTTATCGAAAACTGATTGCCGTTTCATTATTTATCGGATTTCTGGCCGCATTCCTGGCAATTACTTTAAAACGACTCACCGAACATTATGAAAACGCTTTTATTATAAACACTGAAAACAATGCGATTTTCCTTGTGATTTTTCCGTTTTTCGGACTTTCCGTTATACACTTTCTGAGATTGTATCTTTTCCGGAATAAAGACAACAAAGGCATTACCGAAATTTTCGAGAGTACGCGCAGCAAAACCAAGAACCTGCCATTGTATAAAATTCCGTCACATTTTATCAACGGACTGTTAACCGTTATTTTTGGAGGTTCAACAGGAATCGAAGTTTCCACTGTAGTGGCGTCGGCGACGATCGGATCCTTTGCCCAACAAAAAGAAAACGTGTTTCGGAAATATAAAACCGAACTCGTATCGGCAGGTGTCGCGGCAGGCGTTACGGCATTATTTTGCAGTCCCGCAGCCGGAATTTTATTTGCTTATGAAGTCATTGCCCGGAAACCGTCAAAAATATTTTTCCTCACCACAGTAACCGCACTCGCTATGGCTTGCGGATTGTTGTTTATTGCGAATGAACAACCATTGTTTGCATTGACTATCAACACGTGGCATTATCATGCGATTCCGTATTTTGTGTTATTGGGCGTGCTGTCAGGCATTCATTCAGTCTATTTAACGAAAAGTGTAATTCTGTTTAAATCGCAGTTTGCAAAGATTGAAGTGTATTTTCACCGCATCATTTTGGGTGCTGTCATTTTGAGCGGCTGTTTATTTCTGTTTCCACAATTATACGGAGATGGCTATCATTCAGTAAAAACGATTCTTTTTTCTTCGGGTGGGCAAATCCTGACGTTGAATTTTGCATTGACGTTGGTTGGAATTTTGCTGCTCAAACCGATAGTTACTTCGGTCACGCTGGCTTCGGGAGGCGATGGCGGTATTTTCGCACCAAGTTTGTTTCTGGGCGCTTTTGTCGGACTTTTTACAGCTGTTATACTCAATACTTTTTTTGATGCCGGTGTCATTCCGATAAACTTTATGGTTTTGGGTATGGCAGCAATGTTGAGTGCGAGCATTCATGCGCCTTTTACTGCGCTCTTTTTGGTTTGCGGGATTATCGGCGACTATACGCTGTTTTTTCCGATTCTTGTGATTTGTCTGATATCAAAATTTACGGCAAAACAGATTTTCCCATATACCGTTTATACTTTTTCCGCAGCCAAATAATACGACGCGATGCCGATTCAGAAAATCAAACGAAGTTACCGCAAGACACGATACATTCTTTACAAAGAAACACTCGTTGATTTCACTGAAAATTTATGGGCTTTTATAGGATCGTTTGTAGGCATTGGCATAATCGCGTATTTACAATCGAAGACATTGCCGCATTCGGATGTAGTTTATCTCATCGGATCCTTTGGCGCATCGAGCGTTTTGGTTTATGGCGTGATTCAAAGTCCGTTGGCACAACCCCGAAATTTAATCGGTGGGCATCTGGTTTCGGCCTTAGCGGGCGTTACCGTACTGCAATTCGCTCCCGATATATTGTGGATCACCGCGCCCTTGGCGGTTTCTTCTTCAATCGTTTTGATGCAGATTACCAAGACGCTACATCCGCCCGGAGGCGCAACGGCTTTAATTGCAGTGACGGGTTCACAGGAAATAAAAAATCTTGGCTATTGGTATGTGATTTCGCCAGTACTCAGCGGCGCATTGATATTGCTTCTTGTTGCATTGGTTTTTAATAACCTTACAATGAAACGGCACTATCCGAATCATGTGCGGCATCGCGAACTCAAAAACAGGATTCACCACACATTTAAAAAGAAGCAGATTCTGAAGTAATTTCAGGATTTGTTAATTACTTTTTTATTTGAAACCCGAATAAAATTTTACCTTTGGCGTTTTAAAAAAACAACGTTATGGTTTATAAATTCAGGGTGATACTTGATACCGAAGAGGATATTTTTCGCGATATCGCAATCCTCGAAGACGATACTTTGGAAGACTTGCATAACGCCATCGTCAATGCTTTTGATTTTGACGGACGTGAACTTGCCTCTTTTTATACATGCGATGACAAATGGAACCAGGAAGAAGAAATTTCACTTTTTGATACAGGAGATGTTGCAGGCGAACAGCGCATTATGAGCGATTATCCGCTTTCGGATATCCTTGATGCCGAAAACACAAAAATCATCTACGTTTATGATTTCCTCAACATGTGGACTTTCCTCGTGGAACTCGCTTCGATTGAAGATGTTGCTGCCGGAGAGACGTATCCAAGCCTGCTGTTTTCGCACGGATTGATGCCTGCCGAAGCTGGGGATAAAGAATTTGCTGCCGACATGGACGATGATATTTATGGCGAATTCGAAGACGATTTTGATGAAGATGACCTTGACGGATTTGACGGCGGGGAAAGTTTTGAAGATTTCGGGTTCGAGGAAAATTGGAATTAAGGAAAAAGCGAACAAAAATAAAGTAAATAACTGAGAACCAAGATCGAAGACACTGCCTCTTTTATCTTGGTTCTTTCTTCTAAAAAAATAAAAATGATCAATCTTTTTAACACGCACATCGACACTTTATCCATTCACAGGGTAGGAAATAAAAGCCGAAATGAATCAACCTTTTTATCCGAGCAGCCTTATAACCTCAACGATGAGATTGTTCCATTATTAAAAGAATACTTCTTCAAGCCATTTCGTGAGAAGGAAGAAAACTATTTCCAGTTTGCGCATGAAGTCGATCTCGATTATAATGACATGTATAAATTTGCTTCGGAAATCTTCGAAAATCCGTCGAATGTGCATGCCATTTCGAAACAGATCACGCAGCATTTATTCGAACAGTCGAACCACCCGCACATTAAAAATGGCGAAGTGTATGTTGCTTATCTGACCAACCTCAATATCGATAACACGGTTGTGGATGCGATTGGGATTTTCAAAAGTGAACTCCAATCTGATTTCATGCAGTTTGAGGAAAAAGGCAATACACTTGAGATGATCCTGCAACAAGGCATCAACCTCAACAAACTCGACAAAGGCTGTTTAATTTTCAATCATAAGAAAGACGAAGGCTATAAAATCCTGACTGTTGACAGCAACCGTTATGATGCACGATACTGGCTCGAACACTTTCTTTCGGTAGATGCTTTCGAGGATGAGAATTTCATTACTAAAAAGTACCTCAAGTTTTGCCAGGGTTTTGCCAAAGATGTTGTGTTTCCTGCCGAGGATAAGAAAGAGGAAGTGATGTTTATGAACCGTTCGGTGAATTATTTCGCCAAAAATGATCAATTTGAAGAAACCAATTTCCTAAATGAAGTCCTCGACAATCCTGATCTGATTCCGGAATTCAAAAATTATAAAGTTGACAAAGGCGAGAAATACAGTATTGAAGATGTGACTACGTTCCCGATTGCGAATGCGGCGGTTTCTGATGCACGGAAATCAATCAAGAATGTAATTAATCTCGATACGCACATCCAGATTAAAATGGATTTCATCAATCCTGAAAGCGCAGAGAAGTATGTAGAAAAAGGCTGGGACGAAGAAAAACAAATGTATTATTACCTCGTCTACTTTAATAAAGAACAGAAAAGTTAAGTTGGACAATGTCCGATAGCCAGTGAAGTTTTCATTATAATTTGTAAGTAATTTAATATGTTGTTTATGAAAACATGTATTTCAACGATTTAATTTGCTCTTAATCAGTTTATTGAATACGTTAGCGTACTCAAAAACCTGACCCAATGCAAACTACGAAAACAAAACCAGTACAGTTTGGAGGAAAAGTATGGTGCTCTTTCTTCGGACATCAATTTGTGACATCGCGAAACATCACCGGCCACTTCAAGGAATATAAATGTTCGCATTGCCAGTTAGAACTTACAAATGATGAAAAAGGCCGCAGGATTTTCTTAACTCCTGAGCTTCGGGACATTAATGAAACCCTTGGATTGTTTTATCAAAAAAGACATCACCTCGTGTAAATATTTGCTTTTATTGAGGGTAACATTTCCATACCTTGTTCGTCCTATTCGAAATCAAAAAACGAACACTTGGAAACAATTCTTTCAATCACCAACCTCCACAAACGTTTCGGCAGGCTTGAGGCGGTCAAAAATGTGTCCCTGAAAATACAACTGGGCAATGTTTACGGAATTCTCGGGCCGAATGGCAGCGGTAAATCGACCACACTCGGTATCGTACTCAATGTCGTAAACAAAACCTCAGGAGAGTATTCGTGGTTTGGCGGCACGATGCAGACGCACGAAGCTTTGAAAAAAGTTGGTGCCATCATCGAACGTCCAAACTTTTATCCTTACATGACCGCGCGCGAAAACTTGCAGCTGGTTTGCAAAATCAAAGGCATCAATTATTCGAAAGTACAGGAAAAGCTCGAACTTGTGGGTCTGCTTGAAAGGGAAAACAGTAAGTTCAGGACCTTCTCACTCGGAATGAAACAACGTCTCGCCATTGCCTCGGCCCTGCTCAACGATCCCGAAATTTTAATCCTCGATGAGCCAACAAACGGACTCGATCCACAGGGAATTCATCAAATCAGGGATATCATCAAACTTATTGCGTCGCGCGGAACTACGATTCTACTTGCCTCACACCTGCTCGACGAAGTTGAAAAAGTTTGTTCTCATGTTATGGTTTTGCGCAAAGGCGAAGTGCTTTATTCAGGAAGTGTTGACGCAATGTCGGCAAATGAGGGATTTTTTGAATTGTATTCGGACGACAGCGCTGCGTTAAAATCGGCTTTGTCAGAACATCCTGCAATTGAAAAAATCACTGAAGAAAACGGAAAAGTAATCGTATATCTTAAAATTTCGTTGGAAGCCGCTGCTTTAAACAAGTATCTGTTTGAGAAAAACATTGTACTTAATCACCTTGTAAAAAGAAAACTCAGTCTCGAAGAACAATTTTTAGAATTGACAAAAACTGCCGCAAACTGATTTCACGCCAAAAAGAACAAACATGAAACGATTACTCGCTATAGAATTACAAAAAATCTGGAAAAACAAGGCAAGCCGTGTTCTGACCTTGTCGTATTTTATATTGTTGACATTCATTGCATTGATTGCGTCGATTAAAATCCAGATTGGGAATTTCACCTTGCATTTTGCAGAAATGGGTATTTTTAATTTTCCCTTTATCTGGCATTTCAATTCGTATATTGCCGCCGCGCTCAAATTTTTCCTTGCCATTGTCATCGTCTCAATGATGGCAAATGAATACAGCTATGGTACACTGAAACAAAACCTCATCGACGGAATGAGCAAAAAGGAGTTCATTTTGTCAAAATTCCTTACTGTGGCAGCGTTCGCAGCGGTTTCAACTGTATTTTTATTTGTGATGTCGCTGATTCTCGGATTTAGTTTTTCCTCTTATACCGAACTGGGAATCGCATTTTCAGGCCTCGAGTACCTTCTTGCTTACTTCTTTAAGCTTGTCGGATTTTTTTCATTCTGCTTATTTTTAGGGATACTCGTAAAACGATCCGCTTTTGCAATTGGATTTCTTTTAGTGTGGGCGATTTTTGAAGGTATTGTAAAAGGCATACTATCTTTTAGAATTTTTCCAGACAGTGATATCTCGGAGAAAATTATGCAATTCTTTCCGTTAGAATCCATGTCAAACCTAATAGTCGAACCTTTTTCACGATTGTCTATCATTAAAACGATCGGCTCACAAATTGGGGTAAACAATCTCAAAGATTACGGAGTTCATTGGTATGGGATTTTAATTGTTGCAGCATGGACCGTTATTTTTATGTTAATGTCATACAAATTACTAAAAAAACGAGATTTGTAGTATCTTTGTGATGCTATGACCCAACTTAAAAGATTCCTTTTTTTTCTTAGCGTTTGCTGCTGTTTAACGACAGCCAGAGGCCAATATATCACAGTTGACGACACTTATACTGCACAACAACTCGTTCAAAACGTGCTTGTTAATAGTCCGTGTGCCAATGTTTCTAATTTTTCGGTAACGGGAGATTCCTATAGTCCCGGCGAACAAAGTTTTGGTTATTTTAATGGCGTAGGATCGGGCTTTCCTTTTTCAAACGGAATCGTTTTAAGTACTGCAAGGGCGCATCGCGCTGAAGGCCCAAACAACAATCTTGTTGATGAAGGATCCATCAACTGGCTTGGCGATACCGATTTGGAACAGGCATTAAATATCACGGGCACAGTAAATGCTACGGCATTGGAATTTGATTTTACGCCACTAACAAGCAAGATTAGTTTTGATTATATTTTTGCTTCGGAAGAATATCAGGGAACCGCTCCCTGTCGCTATTCTGACGGCTTTGCTTTTCTGCTCCGACCTGTTGGATCTTCGGGGCCGTATCAGAATCTTGCATTAATTCCCAATACAAATACGCCGGTTAAAGTAACGACTGTCCATCCCAATATCTCAGGAAGCTGTCCGGCGATGAATGATAATTATTTCGGAGGATTCAATAACAGTAGTGCACCCATCAACTTCAATGGGCAAACAACGGTTATGACCGCCCAGGCAGATGTGATTCCGGGAACCACGTACCATATTAAACTCGTCATCGCTGATGAAGAAAATATCCGTTACGATTCAGCAATATTTCTAGGCGGCGGCAGTTTTAATGTAGGAACCGATTTAGGACCCGACCGTCTGGTGTCAACAAATAATTCGGTTTGCCAAGGCGAAACTTACCTGCTCGACGCAACAGAACCCGCCGCAACGGGTTATAAATGGTATCGTAACAACGTACTGGAAATTGGTCAAACCAACCCCACTTATGTAGTATCTGCGCCAGGAACGTACAAAGTTGAAGTCACGCTGGGAACCGGAACCTGTGTTGCTATCGGCGAAGCCACAATTGAATATACACCATTACCCGTTTTGAACAATACAACCATTGTGCAATGCGACGCCAATCATGACGGCACCGCGCTATACAATCTTACTACCGTTGACGATATTATCAGAAATAACGACGCGACGCTTGGGAGTGTCTCATATTATGAAACGCTCGCAGCGGCACAATTCCACGATAGCACCTTGCTCATCAACGATGCGAGTGCTTACACGTCAGTTCCGAAAACAATTTACGCGAGTGTTACCAATGCAAACGGCTGTTCGGCAGTTGCCTCGGTTGCGCTACAAATCACAAGTAATACTCTTCCATCAAATTTAAATTATGAAGTTTGTGATACTGATGGAACAATTGACGGATTTTATTCCTTCAACCTCAGCGCCGAAGCCGATCCGGTAATTTTAGCAGGCCTGCCGCCCGGTCTTGTTGTGGAGTACTATCCATCAATAACGGATGCGCTCGTTCATACGGATATGCTTCCAAACACCTATATAAATACCAACCAATACCAGATTCTGATTTATGCCAAAATTCTGAATGGCCCCGATTGTTATGGTATAATTCCGCTTCACCTTTACGTCAATTCACTTTCTCCGCCTGATTTTGGCGATGAAACGGTCACTTTGTGTGAAAATAGCAGCGTTACGTTAGAAGTGGCGTCAACATTCAGTAGCTATTCCTGGAGCAACAGCGCTACGACATTTCAGACACAGGTAAGCGCAGCGGGAGAATATACAGTTACGGTTTCAGACGTGAACGGATGCCAGGCTACCAAAAAATTTATTGTCGTGCTGTCGCAAACGCCACATATCACCGATGTATTGGTCGGTAACTTCGATCCTCATGGCGGGAGTATTGCCATTGAATACAGCGGATTGGGCGATTTTGAGTTTTCGATAAACAATATCAATTTTCAGGATAGCGCATATTTTGCAAACGTACCTCCTGGAGAATATGTGGTAATAGCGCGTGACAAACATGGTTGTGGCTCCGATTCCGAGAATGCCATTGTATTGGATTATCCAAAATATTTTACCCCAAACAATGATGGCTACAATGACTTCTGGTTTATTAAAAATCTTAAAGATTCACCCGGAAGCCGTATCGATATTTTTGACCGTTTTGGAAAACTTCTCAAACAACTCAGCGTCACCGGACCAGGATGGGATGGTAAATTAAACAAAAAGGAACTTCCTTCAGACGACTATTGGTTCGTACTTTATCAGGAAAACAAGACCATTAAAGGACATTTTTCACTCAAGAGATAGGAATTATAATTTAATTGCTAATTTTATCGAATGAAAAAATATTACCTGCTATGTCTAATGTTTTCAACTGTTTGGTGCTTTGCGCAATTCAGTAAGACGCATTATATTCCGCCATTATCAGGTTCAAATAATACTTCGTCAAGCGCGCAGGAACAGTATCTTTATATTTCGACCCCAAATGTAAATCCCGTTAACTTCAAAATTATTGAACTTGGCGGATCCGTCATTAACGCGACAGTTTCTAAAAGTGCGCCCTACATACACAATATCGGATATGGGCCAAATACACAATTGATGCTTCCCGAGAGCCAAGTAAGCACGGTGGTTTCAAATAAAGGATACATCATTGAAGCAGAAGATCTTGTTTATGTCGCTGCCCGTGTGATTGCGGGAAATGCGAATCAGGCCGGTGCAGTAGTTTCGAAAGGGCTGGCCGCGCTCGGGACCAAATTCCGTGTCGCATCGCTGTTAAACACTGATGCCAATCCGTATACAGACAACCACTATACTTTCGTTTCAATTCTCGCAACCGAAAATAACACCGTTGTACAATTTGAAGATATCAAAACCGGCGCGCTGCTTATCAACAATGCAAGTGCAGGCAATACTCCGGGCCCTATAGTTCTCAACAGGGGCGAGAGTTTTGTAATGGCGGTCAAAGGCCCACACGATGCCAACCGTGATGCGCTGATTGGATCGGCTGTTGTTTCCGATAAGCCGGTAGCCGTAAACTGTGGTTCATTTACCGGATCTAATGCCATCACCAATCTCGATACAGGTTTCGACCAGATTGTTTCTGTTGAAAGAACCGGGACAGAATATATTTTTATAAAAAGTTCGGGACAATCACAGGTGGAGCGCGTGGTGCTTGTTGCCGACAGCGATAACACAGACGTATTTATCAACGGGAATCCATTACCCGATTATACATTAAGCGAAGGCGAATACCTCGCCCTTGACGGAACCGATTTCAGCGCGCAGGGAAATATGTACATCCGAACGTCTAAAAACGTCTTTGCGTATCAGACGATCGGCGATAACAGCCGTGCCGACTTTGCCAATCAGGAATTATTTTTTGTACCACCGCTAAGTTGCGAAACGCCACATATTATTGACAATATCCCTTTGGTAACCAAAATTGGAACGCGTGCTTTCCCAATTGCCCGAATTACACTCGTAACACGGACGGCTGCAACCATCACTTTTGAAGTCAACGGAACGCCATATACACTGGCAGCCCTCAATTCGCTTCCCGGCGTCAATATCAATGGGCCAACCGCAGTCACCGGAAATGCAAATTTTGTAACCTACAGCATCACCGGACTTACCGGAAATGTGGGTGCTTTTTCTACGAGCCCGCTTTACATGGCTGCTTATGGTACAGATGGCGCAGCGACTTTTGGTGGATTTTATTCGGGTTTCACATTTAAACCCGAAGTTAGCTTTTCCGTATCAGGGATAAATTGCATTCCGAATGTTCAATTGTCGGTCAATACTTTGAGCCCATTTGATATTTTCCAATGGTATTTTAACGATGTGGCTATTACCGGTGCCAACAATAGTTTGTACGCACCAACACAACCGGGTTATTATTATGTCAAAGCAACGATTGCAGATTGTGGGACAACGTTAACTTCAGACAAAATACCGGTAAGTTCTTGTCCAGAAAATTTTGATAATGATCTTGTAAATAACAATATAGAAGCCGATACTGACAATGACGGAATTTCCGATTGCACCGAGTCGCTCGGAAACCAGGATATCGACCTGAGCAACATTGGCTCTTTAAATGTCACGACAACCGGGGTTGCAACACCCGCACCTACTCCATTTACTGGAACAACTGCAGGCACGCTCGTAACCGAAACAGGGATTGGAAAAAATAACACCGTTGCTTTTCGAAAAGATTTTGCTCAGCCCACAAGCGTTGCACTCGAATACGTGTCGTCAGCAAATACCAGCGATTGGCTTTCACCCGACGCCGAATTTACGATCAATTGCGATGTCAGTAAAACCATAACAGTGCTCGACCCCGACAATCAATTGCTTATCGATACGAATTTCGATGGCATTTATGAAAGCGGCATTACCCAATTTTCATCTTTTGAAATCCGATTCCGACTCAACAGCCCGACCCCATTGCCACCCGGCACCGGGACCTTTCAGTTTAGGTCATCACTTACAACTTCCATTGGGCTGACTCATACAAACCTGTCCGATACTGCTGCGAGCAAAGCCACATTTCACTTAATCGCGACGTGTGTTCCGAGAGATACCGATATGGATGGCATTCCCGATAGTATGGATTCTGACAGCGACAATGACGGGATTCCCGATAACGTCGAAGCGCAAGGTCAAACCATTATCGTTCCCTTGAATACCGATGCAAACGGTGACGGAATCGACGATGCGTACGGCACCGGAATTACACCCGTAGATACCGATGGCGACGGGGTTCCTGATTACATCGACAAGGATAGTGACAACGATGGAATTTACGACCTCACAGAATCCGGAAGCAACCAACCCGACGCCAATCTTGACGGCGCAATTGACGGCGCGCCTGGGTCTTTTGGAAGCAATGGACTGTCGGATTCGATCGAAACAGCGCCCGATTCAGGGATTCTTATCTATACTATTCCGGATGCTGACGCGGATGGCATCAGCAATTACCTTGAAATCGATGCGGATGCGGATGGATGTTTTGACACAATTGAGGCGGGTTATACTGATCCCGACAACAATGGAATCCTCGGTAATGCCGGCATCGTCAATGCCAATGGTGTTGTTGTGGGCGGGATTGGCTATTTGCCGTTGCCAGATTTAAATTATACGATTGGTGCACCAATAGCAATTACAACGCAACCGGTTGATATCGGGATTTGTGAAACCAAAAATGGCAGTGTAAGTATTGTAACGACGCCGGTCGATTCCTATCAATGGCAAGTCCTTTTGGCTGGGGTCTGGACGAATATTATCGATGGACTCATTTATTCGGGAAGTACTACCGATATGCTGCAGTTCAACAATACCGGAATGCTTCTGAATGGTATGAAATATAGGGTTGTCTTAAGCAGAATTGGGAATTCCTGCGGATTAATTTCGAATGAGATTACACTCAGCGTATATTCGCTGCCCGTGGTTGCATTGACACCGATTACCTTGATTCAGTGCGATGAAGATTCTATTTCGGATGGCATCACCGACATCAATTTAAAACAGAAAGAAAGCTCCATTTCGGCCAATTACATCAATGAAACATTTTATTACTATACGTCATTGGCAGCTGCGCAGAACGGAGGAGTTTTGAGTCCCAATTATATCCCAATGCCAACGCAATTTAATACCGGAAATACAACCGTGTATGTCAGGGTTGAAAATATAAACGGTTGTTTCCGGGTTGCACAATTGATCCTAAAAGTAAGCGCGACAAGAATTCCATCGACATTCCACAGAAATTTTTTCAAGTGTGATGATTTCCTTGATGCAGATGGCAATAATACCGCCAACAACAATGACCGTGACGGCATCGCTACTTTTGATTTCAGCTCGGTTACCGCAGCGATCATTCCGCTATTGCCTGCTACCTCGGCGTTTACAATCCGGTATTATAAAAATGCTTCTGATGCCTCACTCGAAACCGATGCGATGGGCAATTCGCTCGAAATATCCCAAAATGCCAGTGATCCGATCAGTATCTACAACTATCGAAATAAAGAATATCCGAACCAACAACAGATATGGATTCGTGTAGAAAGTAACATCGATGATTCCTGTTTTGGATTAGGCCCGTATGTGACGCTGACTGTTGAAAGGCTTCCGACAATCAATCCGATAAATGGCAATAACATTATCAGGCATTGCGACGACGATCAGGATGGCAGTTTCGGTTTTGACACTTCGGGAATCAATGCCGCGATATTAGACGGACAAACCAATGTCTCCTTGGCATATTTTGACGATACTGGCAGTCCGTTACCGAGTCCGTTACCGAATCCGTTTGTAATCACCGGAAGCAAAACGATTACCGTCACCGCGACAAATACCACAACGTTGGCACCAGACGGACCGTGTTCTTCCCAAGGCAGTTTCCAATTTATTACCGATGATTTGCCTGAAGCCTTTCCGGTTCCGGGTAGTATGCTGCAGGTTTGTGATGACGAAGCTGATCCGCTACTTCAAGATGGCTTATTTGCCTTTGATACTTCGGCCATTGAAAGCACCATTCTCAACGGACAGACAGGTATGGTCGTGAATTATACCGATGCCAGTGGAAATGTTTATGCGCCATTGCCAAACCCATTTGTCACAGCGACGCAAAACATCACGGCGACCGTAAAAAATACGATCAATACGAATTGTGACGCTACAGTTGTATTGCCTTTCGCGGTCTATCCGCTGCCAAAAATCGACTTGAATGCGAACGGTGCTGCTAATGGACTGATATGCACGAACCTCCCACTACTTACCTTCACACTCGACGCTGGAGTGATCACAGGTACGCCCGTTTCGCAATATACTTACCAATGGTATCTTGACGGTACATCAGTCACTGGCGAAACAGCATCCACATTTACAGTAAACACAGGCGGAGACTATTCAGTTGAAGTCACTACGCCACTTGGTTGTTCACGAAGCCGGAATATCCAGGTCGCGGTTTCGGAAATCGCAATTCTTAAAGGCATTAAGATTGTTGATCTGGTCGATATCAACACGGTTGAAATATTGGTCAACGGTTCAGGAGATTACGTTTACAGCCTCGACTACGAAGACAGTTTCCAATCTTCGAATTATTTCAACGATGTCGCGCCCGGCATCCATCAGGTTTATATCAAAGATTTAAATGGTTGTGGAACTGTAGGTCCGATAGAAATTTATGTGCTTGGCGTTCCCAAATATTTCACACCAAATGGTGACGGTTATAATGATACCTGGAATATTAAAGGCGTAAGCGAGAAATTTAACCGCGATGCTGTTGTCAGGATTTTCGATCGCTATGGTAAATTCCTCAAGCAACTGAGTCCGGTCGGACCGGGCTGGGACGGAAGATTTAACGGCAACGCAATGCCGTCAGACGATTATTGGTTTGACATCACCCTCGAAGACAAGCGCATTGTAAAGGGTCATTTCGCATTGAAGCGATAAAACTGCATCACTGTCGATCTTTTACCCTCTCATTAAAATAAAAAAATCCCAAATTCTGAGAATTTGGGATTTTTTAAAATTTATATTATACCAATTATTGCTTGATCACTTTCAATGTTTTTATTTCATCGTCCGAAACGACTTTAACGATGTAAGTTCCCGAAGCGAGCGCTGAAACTTCAATTTCACTTTCATTGGCATGGATTGCTTTGGTGATTACTTCCTGACCTAGAATATTAAAAATGGAAACCGAAGTAATTTTTCTATCGAACGAAATGTTCAGCAGATTCTGCACCGGATTTGGATAAATTTTCATCTCACCGGCTGTTCCAAAATCTTCAGATGCCAATACTGTAGTCGGGCATGTGATCTGGACCATAGTCGTGTGCACAGCATTTGCGCCGAGTCCCATTTGGCCTTGTGGACTCCATCCCGCGCTATATATATCGCCATTCGTTTTGAGATAAATACAATAACGATCTCCCGCACCAGCCTCAAGCCAATCACTGGCGAAACCGATACGTGTTGGTGCGCTGCGGAAATTTTGGTTTCCAAGCGATAACTCACCTTCGGTATTGAATCCCCAGCCCCAAAGCGAACCGTCGGTTTTAATCGCTACAGTCTGGCCAATACCCATTTGCGCTTTTGCCCAATTGTTTGCAGTGCCTATTTGGGTTGGTGTTTTAATATTTACAGAAGTACCGACGCCAATTCGGTTATCGGTATTGAATCCCCATCCCCAAAGTGTACCGTCGGTCTTGATCCCGATGCTGTTTGCTTGGTTTGCTTCAACAAATTGCCAGGCTGAAGTACCAACCTGAACAGGAGAATAAATTACTGTAGTCGTTGAATTGTTACCGACGGCACCATTATTATTCCATCCCCATGCCCATAACGTATTGTCAGTTTTAATCGCCAGTGTGTGGCCGCTGCCGGTAGAAACTTCCTTATAAGTTGCTGTGCCCAATTGTGTCGGAACAAGCCTGTTTGCAGAATCTCCAAAACCATATGCGCCTCCCCAGCCCCAAAGCGTGCCATCGGTTTTGATAGCCCACGATACACCTTGATTAATCGCGATTTTTGCCCAATTGTTAGCGGTGCCGATTCTGGTTGGAACCACTTTATCAACTTGAGTGTTATCTCCCAATTGTCCAGAACTATTGGAACCCCAAGCCCAAAGCGAACCATCTGATTTTAATGCCATACTGTGTGTTCCTGATGCGGCAACGGCTACCCAGTTGGTGTCATTTCCGATTTGTGTCGGTACTTTTTTATCTGTAGTGTCACCAAGACCAATTTGATGGTCACCGTTTTCACCCCATCCCCAAAGCGATCCATCTCCTTTAATTGCGATAGTATGGTTGTCGGCATTTGCCATTTTTACGAAGCATGGTGGTGGAACTGCTGTCGCAAAAGATCCGCCCAGCGTCCATTGGCTTTGACCGTTACCGCAGTCTGTGGAAACCCACCAGTAGTAATCAGAGTTTGGATATAGCCCCGAAAGTGTTGCAGATGTTAACGTCGTATATATTGGCGACCCGCCAAGAATATTGGTCTCATTAACCATGTAGGTATAGCCATTTGGAGCAGGTGATGGTGCGGTCCAGCTTATCGTAGCAGTTGTCGACGTAATATTGCTTGTAGCGAGGTTTGTCGGCGCACTACAGGTTGAAGCCGCGCTTGCTGTCATTTTTACAAGGCCGGTTTCGTACGTTCCCACCCAAATTGTGTTTGAAGTTTGCACTTTAAGACAACTTGTATATTCAAAGCTGATACCAGCCACAGCAGGGAAATAGTTTCGGCAATCTGAAAAATTTTGCAAACCGCCATCCGCACATTCGCGCGAGTAATCAATCCATATTTTCCCGTTTTGATCTATATCAAGGCCTTCCATCTTGCAATCTGTCATACAGGAACCGTCATAGTTCACTCCCGCGGAAACGATTTCGTTTGTATATTTTAAAAAGCCACCCTGTTGTTTGTCGACGTAAATGTCGCTGCCATTTATTTTGCGAATTCGATTCGCCTGATCCCCCAGAATTGAAAATGTTGTTCCACTGAGTTTTCGTAAGGTGCCTTCGCCCGTAAAATAAACTGTATTTCCGCTGGTGGCAACTGAATTAACCGTATTGCTGCCGATAGCAGAATTCGTTGCATTATAAACCGTCCATGTTGTGCCGTTGAATTTTACCAATCCTGAATATGTAGCGATCCAAACATTGTTCGAGGCATCAACTGCGATATCATTAATTACATTGTCAGGGAGCCCGGAATTTGTAGTTCTGTAATTTGTCCATGTGGTGCCGTTGTACAGGATGACGCCGTTTTCTCCGGTTGCAATCCATTTGCGATTTTGGCTGTCGATGGCAATTTTTCTCAAATCGACGGCTGGGATTGCGGAATTGGAATTTGTGTAATTGGTAAAGGTTGTGCCGTTGAAAGACGTCAAAGCACCATAAGTCGCAAGCCACATAAGACCATTGCTATCGAACTTAATGTCATAAATATTCGCAGATCCGATCCCCGAATTCTGCGGATGGTATAACGTGTACGTATAATTTTGCGAAAACGCTGTCGTTGAAATAATTGATAGTAACACTAACAGGTAAATTTTTCTCATAAGATTTGTTTGGATTTTTGATGGTATTAAATTGAAAAATGTGCTTGATTTTTTCGTTTGCAAACATAGCAGGATAATTCTTAGTACCGCAATTTTTATAGTTAAATTCCGACGATTCCTAAGCTAAACGATTCAATAGAACAGAATTTTATGGCGATTTAATTAACTTTTTACAATAGGAGAACTCGGAAAATAAAAAACCACCGGAATGCCCGGTGGTTGTTAAGTATCCGTTGACTTACAAATTATATCTTGAAACGTTTTCTGTCGTTTTCATTAAGATAGATCTTACGCAAACGCAACGATTTTGGCGTTACCTCTACATATTCATCTTTTTGGATATATTCTAAAGCTTCCTCCAATGAAAATTTGATGGCGGGAATGATCCTGGCTTTATCATCAGCTCCTGACGAACGAACATTCGAAAGTTTCTTGGTTTTGGTAACATTGACAGTCATATCGTCTGAACGCGTGTTCTCTCCGATAACCTGTCCTTCATAAATATCCTCGTTTGGATCGACGAAGAATTTACCTCGATCCTGCAATTTATCAATTGAATATGGAATTGCTTTTCCGTTTTCCATGGAAATCAACGAACCGTTGTTTCTTCCCGGAATTTCACCTTTGTACGGCTCGTATCCGATGAAACGGTGCGCCATGATCGCTTCTCCTGCAGTTGCGGTCAGCAATTGATTTCTCAAACCGATAATACCACGCGATGGAATGTTGAATTTTACAATCATACGCTCACCTTTCCCTTCCATCGAAAGCATTTCTCCTTTGCGGATGGTTACAAACTCTACGGCGCGTCCTGATAAGTTCTCGGGAAGATCAATTGTCAATTCTTCGATTGGCTCGCATTTTACACCATCGACTTCTTTTATGATAACCTGCGGCTGCCCGATTTGCAACTCATATCCTTCCCTTCTCATGGTTTCGATAAGAACCGACAAGTGCAATACACCACGTCCGAACACCATAAATTTATCGGCTGAATCGGTGTCTCCCACTTTAAGTGCAAGATTTTTTTCGAGCTCTTTTGCGAGACGGTCTTTAATATGTCGCGAAGTCACGAATTTACCTTCCTTACCAAAGAATGGCGAATCGTTGATTGTAAACAACATGCTCATCGTAGGTTCATCGATTGCAATGGTTTGCAATGCTTCTGGGTTTTCGAAGTCGGCAATAGTATCCCCAATTTCGAAACCTTCAACGCCTACAATCGCACAAATATCACCGGCAATAACTTCGGTTACTTTTTTACGGCCAAGCCCTTCGAAAGTGTGCAATTCCTTGATGCGTGATTTTATGATTTTACCATCTCTTTTTACCAGAGAGATTGGCATATTTTCTTTCAAAACACCCCTTTCAAGACGGCCGATAGCGATACGTCCGGTGAAAGAAGAAAAATCCAGCGAAGTGATCAGCATTTGTGGTGTACCTTCAGAAACTTTCGGCGCTGGTACATTCGCAATTACCATATCGAGCAAAGGCTCAATATTGGTGGTTACATTTTTGAAATCATCTGACATCCAGTTGTTTTTGGCAGAACCGTAAACTGTTGGAAAATCGAGTTGCTCTTCAGTCGCGCCAAGTTCGAACATGAGGTCGAATACTTTTTCGTGCACTTCTTCAGGCGTACAATTCTCTTTGTCAACTTTATTGATTACGACACAAGGCTTTAGTCCAAGATCGATCGCTTTCTGCAATACAAAACGCGTTTGCGGCATGGGTCCTTCGAACGCATCTACCAAAAGACAAACACCATCTGCCATATTGAGTACACGCTCCACTTCGCCACCAAAATCAGCGTGACCGGGTGTGTCAATGATGTTGATTTTTGTTCCTTTATATACTACAGAAACGTTTTTTGAAGTAATTGTAATTCCCCTTTCGCGTTCAAGATCGTTGTTGTCAAGAATAAGGTCGCCCGTGTTTTCGTTTTCACGGAAAAGCTGGCAATGGTACATGATTTTGTCAACCAAAGTAGTCTTACCGTGGTCAACGTGGGCAATAATTGCAATGTTTCTGATAGATTCCATCTGTGATTTTTAATGGGCGCAAAGGTACACTTATTTTTCAGATAAAAAATCTTTGGGAAGATATTACTGAAAGTTAACTTTTTAGCCCATGGATTGTTGAAAACCGGGTATAAGTTTACACTTACTTTTTACAATTATTCAATTAATTATTTATATTTGAGCTAATGAAAAACCGCGCGAATAAAATAACGTTATTGTTTATACTTTTTTCGATAATTCTGGCTGTTGTGAGCTACCAGATTTTAAGCCACCTCTATACTTCAGCGCAATCTGGCTTCCTGTATTACAGCTTCATCAAAGACATAATTTTCATTTTAATTTCGGGATTATTCGTCAAATATGTCATTGTCATTAATGATGTAAAAAACACCCAGATATACGAAAAACTCAAAGCCACGAATGAGGAAATCAAGGAGTCGAATGAGCGTTATGATATTGTAGCAAAAGCAACGAGCGATACGATCTGGGATTGGAAAATCCAAGAGGACGATTTTATTTGGAATAAAGGAATCCAAGGTGTTTTTGGTTATAAAAAAGAAGAAGTGGGAAAGACTTCAAAGTGGTGGTTTGACCGGATTCATCCCGAGGACAGTATCAAGATGTCGATAAAGCTTTATTCGTTCATCGAACAGAAAACCGAAAAATGGCAGGATGAATACCGATTCAGATGTGCTGACGGAACCTACAAATATGTTTTTGACAGGGGTTTTCTTGTGAAAGATGAAGAAGGAAATGCCATCCGGATGATTGGAGCGATCCAGGACGTAACGCGGCAGAAAGAGGAAGAACAGCGACTCAAACTGCTCGAAACCGTGATTACCCAAACGAAAGATGCAGTAATTATTACTGAGTCGGAAAAAGCCAACCGCACCATTCCGAAAATCGTATTTGTCAATCCGGCATTTACCGAAATGACAGGGTACAAACCGGCAGAGGTCATCGGGAAAACGCCTACAATCTTTATGGGTAAGCGTTCGGTGAAAAACGAGATGGAAAAATTGTCGAAAGCATTGCGCGGCAAAGAAGAATTCAGATTCGAAACGCTCAACCATAAGAAAAACAACGAGGAATATTGGGTTAATTTTTCGATGATTCCGATCACAAATCAGGATGGCGATCATTCGCATTGGATTTCAATTCAACGCGACATAACAGAGGACAAAAAAGCCGAAAAAGAAAAAGAGCAGCTCATTCGCGAACTCACACAGAACAATAAGGATTTAAAACAATTCTCGTACATCACCTCACACAACTTAAGGGCACCGCTTTCGAATCTTACCGGGCTTTTGAATTTGATGGAGGAAATTCCGATCGATAATCCGGAGCTCAAAGAAATAGTCAATGGTTTTTCAACATCGACGCATCTGCTCAATGAAACCATCAACGATCTGGTGAAAGTGATCATCATTAAAGACAATCCTTCGATTTCCAAAGAAGAAGTCCTTATCAAGGATGTTTTTGAAAATGTTTTCAATCAGCTCAGCTTCCTTATCAGCCTTCACAAGCCAATATTAAAAATCGAACTTGAAAAGGTAACGATACTTAACATCAATAAAGCTTATCTTGAAAGTATATTATTGAATCTATTTACGAATGCCGTCAAATACCGTTCGCCAAAAAGGACATTGCGTATTTTCGTATCGTCGAAGGAAGTGGGCGACAATATTGTACTGGTATTTAAGGACAACGGAATCGGAATTGATCTGGAACGCAATAAGGATAAAATCTTCGGATTGTACCAGCGTTTCCACAATTATCCTGACAGTAAGGGTTTGGGCCTCTACCTTGTAAAATCGCAGGTAGAATCGATGGGAGGTTCTATACAGGTAGAAAGCGAAGTGGACAAGGGAACAACGTTTACGATAACATTTAAAAAATAGCAGATGCCAGATTTAATTTTATGCGTTGATGACGATCCGATTACGCTGATGTTATGCAAGATGGTGATTTCGAAAGCCAATTTCGCGAAAGAGATTATTACGGCACAAAACGGTGAAGAAGCGCTGAATTACTTTGATGACCTTAAACTGAATAATCTTGGAGCAGAAATAAAGAAATATCCCCAACTCATTCTGCTCGACCTCAACATGCCGGTAATGGGTGGCTGGGAGTTCCTCGACCATTTTTCAAAGAAGGATTATATTTCTTTTTTCAAGGATTGCAAGGTGATCGTCCTTTCATCAACCATTGACCCCGAAGATATCAGAAAGGCAAAAACATATCCGATGGTTTTGGATTTTCTATCGAAGCCAATTACAAAGGAGATGCTCGAGCATTTGAGAGGCATAATGAGAAAATAGCATATAAAAAAAACGCTCCGATGTGGAGCGTTTTTTTATATATAGAATTGTATTTCAATTACAATTTAGAAACGTGCTTGGTCAATTTAGATTTCAAATTTGACGCTTTGTTGTTATGAATAACATTTTTCTTCGCCAATTTGTCAATCATCGAAATCACGCCAGACAATTTAGCAGACGCATCCGATTTATCCGTAGCAAGACGCAAAGCTTTGATGGCGTTACGTGTTGTTTTATGCTGATAACGATTTAAGACTCTTCTTTTTTCGTTACTTCTGATTCTTTTTAAAGCTGACTTATGATTTGCCATTGTAATTTTCTTAATTTATTTTTTTTGTAGCCCGTAGGGGAATCGAACCCCTCTTACCAGGATGAAAACCTGGCGTCCTAACCGATAGACGAACGGGCCATACTTCTGTAATGCGGATGCAAAAATACAACTATTTTCTATTCGTACAATAGCTGAAGTATTTTTTTTTATTTTTTTTTAATAGGCCTTTGCGAACAGCACTCTGCCTGAGGATTTTGCGCCTGTAAGCACACAATTTCCTTCTTCATTTTTTGCATTTAACGGAATACAACGGATCGTTGCCTTGGTCAAATCCTTTATTTTTACCTCGGTTTCGGCAGTGCCGTCCCAATGCGCAGCAAGAAATCCACCTTTACTTTCGAGGACCTCTTTAAACTCTTCAAACGAGTTTACTTCGGTAATATGACTGTCACGGTATTGAAATGCCTTATCGAAAAGTTCTTTCTGAATTTTCTCAAGCAAGTCACTTACATGGTTTATTATTACATCTTTCGCAACAACTTCTTTTGAAAGCGTATCGCGGCGCGCCACCTCAAAAGTTCCGTTTTCCAAATCTTTTGGACCGACGGCAATTCGAACCGGTACGCCTTTCAATTCCCATTCGGCAAATTTAAATCCGGGTTTTTGAGTCGTCCTGTCATCATATTTTACTGAAATATTAAACTTTTTAAACTGTGAAAGGAGTTCATTTACCACAGCGGTGATTTCTGCCAACTGTTCTTCTGATTTATAAATCGGAACAATGACAACCTGTATTGGCGCCAAATTTGGAGGCAACACCAACCCCTGATCATCAGAGTGCGTCATGACCAACGCACCCATCAGGCGTGTTGAAACACCCCATGAGGTTCCCCATACATGCTCTTGTTTGCCTTCTGCATTTGCAAATTTCACATCGAATGCTTTGGCGAAATTTTGCCCCAGAAAATGCGATGTGCCCGCTTGCAACGCTTTTCCGTCCTGCATTAATGCCTCGATACAGTAAGTTTCCTCGGCGCCAGCGAAACGTTCCGTTTCTGTTTTTACTCCTTTTATTACAGGAATAGCCATGAAATTTTCAACAAAATCGGCATATACATGCATCATTTTTTCTGACTCTTCGATTGCTTCGGTTTTGGTGGCGTGGGCGGTATGGCCTTCCTGCCATAAAAATTCGGCGGTTCGCAAAAACAAACGTGTGCGCATTTCCCAACGCACAACATTGGCCCATTGATTAATTAAAAGAGGCAAATCACGGTATGATTGCACCCAGTTTTTATAAGTACTCCAAATGATGGCCTCACTCGTAGGGCGAACAATGAGTTCTTCTTCGAGTTTTGCATTTGGATCGACGATCAGTTTTCCGGGTTTATCGGGATCATTCTTCAACCTGTAATGTGTCACAATTGCGCACTCTTTGGCGAAACCTTCGGCATTTTTTTCTTCCGCTTCGAACATGCTTTTAGGAACAAACAGCGGAAAATAGGCATTACTATGTCCTGTTTCTTTAAACATCCGATCAAGTTCCGCTTGCATTTTTTCCCAAATCGCATAGCCATATGGTTTGATAACCATGCATCCGCGCACACCAGAGTTTTCGGCAAGGTCTGCCTTCACAACCAGTTCGTTATACCATTTTGAATAATCTTCATTTCTTGTTGTAAGGGTCTTGCTCATAGTGATTTTTGGCACAAAAATTGTTTAACGTTTTTTAACTAAATTGTTGGGCAAAACTAACTAATTTTGTATAGACCAACAATAAAAATGCTATCAGATTATGAAAACTCAATCCTTTTATTTGCGAAAGATTTCCCTTTACTCCGCTCTCGGATTCTTAAGCGTTCTTTTGTTTTCGTGCGGCTCCACACAAAATACTTCCGGTTATGACAACGACGGCATTTATGGAGGTTCAGGACACAATTCCAATACAGCATCTCAGGAAAATCAATATAAAGATTATTTCGGCTCGTTGCAAGACAATAATCAACCCGATCAGATTTTTACCGATGTTGACAGCTACAACTCCAATTACAATAATCCAAACACTGATAACGAAACTTATAGGCCCGGCTATTCTTCATGGGGAAGCAATCCCGATAACATTACAGTAAATATTTATGGCAATAATTGGGGATGGAACAATTATTACGCAAGCTATTGGGGATGGAATTTAGGCTGGGGATGGAACTCTTGGTACGGACCCACCTATTACGGCTGGGGTTGGGATCCCTGGTACGGACCAAATTATGGATGGGGCTATAACTACTACGGATATGGCAATCATTGGTATAATCCGTATTACAGTTCATATTATAATGGCGGCCGAAGAGGTGGCTATCGCAATACCAATTCGCACAACAACTATTATTATAATAGCGGCCGGAGAGCTACAACAAATGGTACTCCTACGCGAACATACACAAATCCGGGTAATGTAAGATCACAGAACTCCGGGACAAGAAATTACGATTACAACACCCCCAGAAACCCTGTACGAACTAACTCAGGTACGCGCAATAACAATTACTCAACCACACCGCGACCTCAGACCCAATACAATAATAATGCTACCACACCGAGAAGCAACAATTCTTCAACGAGAAGTTATACACCCGCTACCAACTCATCCGGTAATAATGGTAGCTATAACGGAGGCGGAAATAGCGGCGGCGGAAGATCCTCAGGCAGTGGAAGAAGATAAAAATTAAATTATACAATACTACCTATGTTTGGCTGAAAAGCGCGGGCATAGGTATTTTTTTAAATAAACATCAATGAAATGAAAAAGTATTTATATTTAATCGCGGCAGGTTTGTCATTTTCGATTGCCAATTCCCAAAATATTTCCGATGCATTGCGTTATTCGCAGGAAAATCTTAATGGAACCGCACGTTTCCATGCACTTTCAGGTGCGTTTGGTGCGCTTGGCGGGGATTTTTCGGCGATCCAGGTGAATCCGGCAGGCTCTTCAGTTTTTGCAAATACACAGGTCGGTATTTCTTTGGGCGCTTACAATGTTAAAAACAAATCTGACTATTTCGGCACAACAACTTCTGTTACCAATACAGCTTTTGACGTAAATCAAGCCGGTGGCGCTTTGGTTTTTAATTTTAATGACCCTAAGACCAATTGGAAGAAATTTGTAATTGCAATTGACTATGAAAACGCGAACAATTTTGACAATTCGCTTTTCAACACAGGCGTTAATCCGAATCATTCGGTGGCGGATTATTTTCTTAGCTATGCCAATGGCTCTGGGAACGTTATCCCGACGAGCGTGTTGAATGATCCAAATATAGCTCTGGACTATGATCAGTTACAGGCTTTCCTGGGCTATGCTGGTGGCGTTATCGCGGGTCCCGATGCCGATAATGATCTTTACACTTCAAATGTCCCGGTTGGCCGATACTCACACGAAAACTATCTCGAGTCAACAGGATATAACGGGAAATTGTCTTTTAATGCATCGGCGCAATATAATGACCGTTTTTACTTTGGTCTCAATATCAACACCCATTTTACAGATTATACGCAAACCACAGATTTCTACGAAGACAATAATAACAGTACGACATCGGGTGTCAGAAGTCTGGTTTTTAGTAATGACCTGCATACTTACGGAACGGCAATATCTTTTCAGTTGGGTGCCATTGCCAAAATTACGCCCGCTTTCCGTGTGGGGCTTGCCTATACTTCACCGACATGGTACCAATTGAATGACGAATTGTACCAGTCGGTTCAAAGTTCAGGTATTGACAGCTCAACAACACCGACGACCTTCCCTGAAAATTTTGCAGATACAGGTGTCCTTCCCGTTGCTTACGCACCATATAAATTGCAAACACCAGGTAAATTTACCGGAAGCCTCGCATATATATTTGGGAAATCGGGATTGATAAGTATCGACTACGCTTTAAAAGATTACGGAAGCACACGCTTCAGGCCGCAGGATCAATATTTTGCGCCCAGAAATGCGATCATGTCGAACCAACTCGCCGTTGCTGGCGATTTGCGCGTGGGTGTGGAAAAACGCATCAAACAATGGAGCTTAAGGGCGGGATATCACAATGAGGGAAGTCCATATAAAGATGGAAAAACCATCGGAGACCTTAATGGTTTTTCTGCGGGATTTGGATACAATTTTGGATACACCAAACTGGATATGTCGTATTCGTATGCGCAAAGGGATTATCAGTATGCATTTTTCTCGCAGGGATTTACCGATGCGGCGGCCATAAAATCAGTCAGTAATAACGTCGTTTTGACATTGTCGTTTGATCTATAAATTATTTAAAACTTTCCAGAGGCCACCAATGCGTGGTCTTTTTTTTTAGCCCCGATAGAAGCGGCATCCTTTTTCCTGCTTCTTTAGCAGGAAAAAGATAGAGCGGATAGCGGGATTGGCTTCATAAAATTTCACTAACAGTAGCAGCAAAACTATAAAATAGTGTAATTTTGCACGCTTCCGCAACAATCGGGATTATAAATCGATGAGAACCAAGTCTTTAAAGAAAAATAAAATCAACGTCATTACGTTAGGATGTTCGAAAAATGTATATGACAGTGAAGTGCTGATGGGCCAATTGCGTGCGAGTGGCAAAGATGTCGAGCATGAAGCGCCGGCAGAACGCGAAGGCAATATCATTGTCATCAATACTTGCGGTTTTATCGATAATGCGAAAGCGGAATCAGTAAATATGATTCTCGAATATGCGGATAAGAAAGAACGTGGCATTGTAGATAAAGTGTTTGTGACAGGCTGTCTGTCTGAACGCTATCGGCCGGATCTTGAAAAGGAAATTCCAAACGTTGACCAGTTTTTCGGGACCACCGAATTACCGCAATTGCTTAAAGCACTTGGTGCCGATTATAAGCATGAGTTGCTCGGCGAAAGACTGACAACTACCCCAAAAAATTACGCATACCTCAAAATTGCCGAAGGTTGTGACCGCCCGTGCAGTTTTTGCGCGATTCCGTTAATGCGCGGCAAGCACGTTTCGCAGCCGATTGAGAAATTGGTGATGGAGGCTCAAGGGCTTGCCAAAAATGGTGTAAAGGAATTGATCCTCATTGCGCAAGACCTTACCTATTACGGACTTGATATTTACAAAAAAAGAAATTTGGCCGAATTGCTTGAAGCGTTGGTAAAAGTGGAAGGCATTGAATGGATCCGCCTGCATTATGCGTTTCCGACCGGATTTCCGATGGATGTACTCGAGATTATGAAACGCGAGCCTAAAATCTGTAATTATCTTGATATTCCGCTGCAACACATATCGGATTCTATCTTAAAATCGATGCGCCGCGGGACCACGCAGGCAAAAACAACAAAATTATTAAAAGAATTTCGCGAGGCGGTTCCCGGAATGGCAATACGTACTACGCTAATTGTTGGTTATCCCGGCGAAACCGAGGAAGATTTCAACATCTTAAAAGATTTTGTACAGGAAATGAAATTTGACCGCATGGGCTGTTTCGCTTACTCACACGAGGAAGACACGCATGCTTTTTTGCTTGAAGATAATGTTCCTGACGAGGTAAAACAAGCGCGTGCGGAGGAAATAATGGAACTTCAATCTCAGATTTCGTGGGATTTAAATCAGGAAAAAATAGGCCAGATTTTCAAATGCATCATCGACAGGAAAGAAGGCGGCCATTTTGTTGGGAGAACTGAGTTCGACAGTCCAGATGTTGACAATGAAGTGCTTATTGATGCTACCAAACATTATGTGAAAACGGGTGAATTTGCGATGATCAGAATAACGGAGGCAACCGAATTTGATCTTTACGGAGAACCTGTCAGCCAATAGTTAGCTTCGCAATAATTGGCGTTTCTTATCGGTATTGCAATGTTAGGGTGCCAACTAGGAAATCCTTCCCCAAATTGGTGTTCGCACTCGCCGCATTGTGAATGTAATTCAGTGAAAACGGCATGATCAAGTGCTTACACAATTCGAATTCCTCCGAGAGTTCAACTCCCATATTTACAAATGAAACTTTGTCATAGTCGCCCGAAGTGTAATATTCTGCCTGATTGTTGAGCACCGCGCCTATTGTTGGTTTTAGTTCTAGATTTTCCAAAACCGAATTTCCTTTGATCAATTTGCTGAAAGTATAAGCCACTTCAAGGTAGGTTGTAAAGTTTTGCTTTGCGTCACCATTGCTGTTGTAGCGGAAATCATTCCCCGCAACCAAAGTACTCAGAACCGCTTCAAACGGCACATTTTTGTCGATTTCTGAATAATCCAAAGACCAGATCAGGTCAACGGTTTTTACGCCATCTTTCCCATAATTGAAATAATGGTTGTCAACCCCCGAAACCTTTTGAACCGATGGCCAGTAATAATCGCTGACTTCAACGGTCAAATATTTGGCAATTGCATACCGCACCGTAACATCAAATTCCTGATAACCTTTATTTGGAGTGATGCCATCCGGATAGAAATATTTCCTCCTGAAATTATTTGTCGCCCACAACTCAACCGCCCATCGCTGTGCGAAATCATATGCTATCGTCGGCTGCACAACCGAATAATCGCCGCCCCAAGGCTGGCCGCGCCAGAGGTAACGGTTTGCAAAACCAATGTCCACTTTGAGCGAATCGGGCTTTTTCTCCTGTGATATGGCGTTAAAAGCAAGAAGCAAAATAAAAAAGAGCAAGCTCGATTTCGAAATCTTGGCCTCTATCATATTATTTTTTAAGGATGTTGTTGATCAGTTCGAATAGTTTCTCACGGTCGATAGGCTTTGTAATGTAGCCTAAAAACCCGGCTTTCATGATTTTTTCTTCGTCTTCGCTCGAAGCATACGCCGTTTGTGCGACAATGGTAAGTTCGGGACGTATCGATTTTATTTTTTCAAGCGCTTCAAAACCGTTCATCACGGGCATCTTGATATCCATCAGAACCAAGTCTATATTCGGATTTTCAATGCAAATATCAACAGCCTCCTGCCCGTTGGCCGCACGGATAATTTTATAATTGCTCGATTGCATTATTTTTTGAAGCAGTAAAAAATTGATATTGTCATCTTCGGCAATTAATATGGTGCCATCCTCTTCACCTTTTGACAATTCCACCGTATTTATCGGACGCACCGTAATGGTTTTGGCATCGGCGTACAGCAGCGGAATTGAAAATGAGAATACTGATCCTTCGCCATAAACTGATTCGAGTCCGATTGTCCCACCGAGCATTTCCACATACGCCTTCGAAATGGCAAGACCAAGTCCCAAACCGCCTGCCTTTATTGAAGCATCGCTGTCAACGCGCTTGAAACGATCAAAGATATTTTTTTGGTTGTTTTCGTCTATTCCCAAACCGGTGTCTTCAACCGTAAAAAGAATGTTATTGTTTTCGTGATCTACTTTATAACCAAAAGCAACATAGCCTTTATCTGTAAACTTGATTGCATTTGTAACGAGGTTGATAATTACCTGTTTGAGTTTGATTTCATCCGTGACGATGTTGTATTCGACGATTTCTTCGTCTGGAAGAATTTTAAAATCGATTTTCTTAGATTTTGGAATTGTAATTTTTATCGTCTCATACAATTCCTTCATGCATGATTCAAGGTTGACATTTGTATAATTGGGCATGATCTGGTTAGAATCGATTTTCGACATTTCGATTAAATCTTCAATAATCGAAACGAGGTTTCTTCCGCTTTTGTCGATGACTTTTAAATATTCGAGCTGCTCTTCTTTTTTGAGTTCGGTATTCATGATAAGTTCCGTGAATCCGCTGATGGCATTCATCGGCGTACGGATTTCGTGCGACAGATTGGCGAGGAAAGATGATTTGAGCCTGTCGCCCTCTTCGGCTTTGAGTTTGGCTTTCACCAATTCGACTTTCTGGTTCGAATTCTCCTCAAAAAGATTTCCGATATACCGAAATTCGCCTGACGTTGCCTTAAGTTTCTTGATCGCGCGCTTGCTGCCCGTTTCCAAGACCCGCGTAATGAGATCGAGCGGATAATAGACGAGTTTTCGCGTGTAAAACAAATTGATCACCAAGTTGATAAAAAACACCAAAAATATAAGATAGAGCACGTCGATCGTATTTTCAAAATACACGGCAAAATCTCTTTCAAATAGCAGTGTGGCAGTCGTTTTTTTTGACGGGTCCTGAAGTGGAATGGTAGCAAATATCTTGTGTTTCCCGATGCTGTCTTTTGGACGGACATTTATAAATTTAATTTGCGAATCAGTAAGCTTTTTCAAGTCGGAGATAAAATGGGCATCAATAAGCCTTGCCACAAAAAAATAGCCTGATGGCGCCGTTTTGTTTTTGAGCGGATCATCTGACGGATGTATTGAGGCACCATTGACTTCGACAATTCCTTCGGGAATGCGAATGTAAAACCTGCTGCTTCCTCCTTTTTTTAAGTTTTTGATGGCCTGAAGCGGAATAAAATCGGCGGTTTTAATCTTTGAGGATGCGATTCGGATTATAAACTTTCCGTTGATGTCATACGCGCCCATATAATCGGCCCGATAAATATTGAGCTCATTTCCGATTGTTTCAATATACCAATGCGCATCACGGGTTTTGATAAAGTTAACGAATTCGTCCCAGTTCGTATCGTTGTTGATTGCGACCGAAATCGGTTTTGAATCGAGCGCAAGCAATTTATTGACCTCATTATTGAATTGCTGTTTGCTGTTGTAGTATGCCTGTTTCTCTACCTTTTTTGTATAATAGTAAAGCGAAAAGTATAAGATTATAAAAAATATACTCGACGAAAATATCAGCAGTAATATTTTAGGATATGTTTTTTTCACTTCGCAGAAATCTGGATTTATCTTTAAACAGAAAAACAAATAAAGGCTAAAACAACAAATTATTACGCACAAATTATTGATTTAACGTTTTTAAATCAACAATTTCAATTTCAAAACGCTTTGAAAGAAGCGTCTTTCGCGAAGACCTTATCGAGAAGCTCAAATACTTTTTCCTTATCGAGTGGCTTTGTAATGCATTCCGAAAATCCTGCCTGCATTATTTTTTCACGATCTTCTGATGATGCGTGCGCCGTTTGTGCAATAACAGGCAGATGCGGAAGAAATGTTTTTATCTGTTCGAAAGCCTGGTAACCATCGAGTATCGGCATCTTGATATCCATGAAAATAAGATCGATGTTATTATTTGCAGCGACGATTTCAACCGCTTCCTGTCCGTTTGCTGCACGCAGTATATTGTAATTGCGCATCATCAATATTTTCTTGAGCAGCAAATAATTGATAGCGTCATCTTCTGCAATCAAAATGGTTTTATCGCTGTCGGTTTCAATACACTTTACATTGTATTTTGAAGATATGCTGTCAGTGGTTTCATCATAGTTGAGCGGAATGGTAAATGTGAAAACCGATCCAACCTCAACTTTCGAGCGTACGCTGATTGTCCCGCCCAATATTTCTACATACGCTTTCGAAATGGCAAGTCCGAGTCCCAAGCCGCTGAGTTCTACCGAAAAATCATCCTCAATTCTCCTGAAACGGTCAAAAATAATATTGAGGTTTTTCTCGTCGATACCGAGCCCTGAATCTTTAACGGTAAATTTAATCAACCCGTTTTCTTCATCAATCTCATATCCAAAAAACACATAACCATTATCGGTGTATTTGATGGCATTTGTAAGTAAATTGGTTATAACCTGCTTGAGTTTTGTTTCATCTGTAAGTACATTGCGATGCGAAGGGCACTCATTTGGAATCAACGAAAATTCAATCCGCTTCGTTTTTGGAATCGTTACCTTAATGCTGTCATGCAATTCGGCCATGCATTTATTGATGTCAACACCCGTAATTTTTGGCACAATCTGGTTTGCGTCAATTTTAGACATCTCAATCAAGTCCTCAATAATTGAAACGAGGTTTCGGCCGCTGTTCCTGATAATTCTAAGATAATCGGCCTTGTCATTATCGGAGAGGTTGTCGCTTTGCAGCAAATCGCTAAAGCCGATAATGGCGTTCATTGGTGTACGGATTTCGTGCGAAAGGTTTGCGAGGAACGCCGACTTAAGGCGATCACTTTCTACGGCTTTTTTCTTTGAGATTTCAAGCTGTTTGCGGTGTTCACTGTTTTCTTCAAACAAATTGCCAATGTAGCCAAATTCTCCGGGCGCATCTTTGAGGTTCACAATGGCGTTTTCGTTGCCCGTTTCCAATACGCGCGTAATAAGTTTGAGCGGATTGTAGATCCATCGCCTCGAAAAATAAAGATAAATCAGGATATTAAAAATCGACGCGAAAATAATCATGGTAAGGATTTCACGCGTGTTTTTAAAATTGAGGTTGAACGGCCTTTTGAAATACAATCGTGAAATTTCCTTGCCCTTCCAATCCTTTAACGCGAGACTCGCTATAACTACATCTTCTTCGTCGGGTGGGGCCGTTCTATTTTGTTCCAATTCGATTTCTGAATTGCTGATTTTTTCGAGATTCTGAAGGTATTTGGCATCGAGCTTCCTGGCCATGAAGAAAAAACCTGATGGCAGCGACTTGCTTTTCTTCGGATCGTTTGAAGGATGTATGGTAGCGCCAAAAACCTCGACGACGCCTTCAGGAATACGCATGTAAAACCGCGTAAGTTTGGTTTTATACAGTTCTTTAAAAATGGATTGCGGAATAAAATTGAGCGTTTTTATCTTCGATGTCGCCCTTTTGGAAATGAATCCGCCGTTGACGTCATATATTCCGATATAATCGACTTCATACGAATTGAATTCCTGCCCAATAAATCTCTTGAACCATTTTGGATCTTTCGTATGCGTAAATTTGACAAGATCGTCCCAGAATGTCACATCAACTATGGTTGCGATATGCGTATTCGAATTAAGCTCGGCAAGCGCACTGATTTCATTTTTATACTGTTTGAAAGTCGATTTATACACATGTTTTTCCTGCTGCATGGTATAAATGTAAAGCGACAGATAAAGTAAAAAGAAAAGAATACTCGTGCCGAATATCAATAGTAATAGTCGGAAATAGGTATTCAGGTTAAGGATTTTTTTCATAGAACCGGGGCAAAATTCACATAAAAAATTATCGGCTAAAATAGACTTATTTTAATTCTCACAAAGTTGTTTTTTGAAATAATCGACGAAAATAAACGAATGCTTTCATTCGGTGTTTTCTAGATAATCAACCTTAAAATCAAATTACTGTTTTCTTAAATGGGAAAGGCTTTTGGTCGTATTATTAGCCGTTGTACACCTAATCGTTTTTTTGTGGTTTTGTATAGGTGGATACCGTTATAAAATATTTGGAAATTTGAAAACGATTTATTTTTACATCAAACTGAATTTAAACTGCAGCCATTTTTAAGGTGAACTACTGTAAATCAACGCGTTTAACGTTCCGGCTTTACAGAAATTAAGCGGAACTTAATTTAATATTTGCAAACGACGTTGTGCGAATTTATCGCTAATTTTAAGTTAAAAAAATGCAGTTCGTCGATTAAATCATTTGCTTTATAGAAAATTAGATGAATTTTAAGTTAAAACTTAATTATTATCTACCTTCATATTCCTTTTGCGAAAAACGCCCACCCCAAATGGCGTTGAAAGGAACCATTTAAGGCTTTTTAACCTAAAAATAGTTGACCCAAATTTGCTGACTTTCACTATTCGTGGTGTGGTATTAATTAATACTTAACATTATGAACAGATTTATGCATTTAAAAGTGTTAGATTCCTGTTGCCGTTTATTTGGCAATGGTAGTTCCAGCTTAGGTTGGAAAGGTAACCCAATGGGGTTGAGTAATGCGCTTAAAAGTATGGGTAGTATAATCTTACTATTTGTGCATTTTTTATTGCCAACTGTGTCCTCAGCACAGATAACAATTGATGGTAACCCTTCAGATTGGGATTCTTCTGTTTTCAACACATTCCCGATTAAAAGTTATGTATTGGATGCTTATGGCACAGGTCAGGTTGACGACCAGTTTACCTCTTCTAAGGATTTCTTCCTCGCAGACGGAACCGGTAACGACCATTTGACATGGGTAATCGGACAAACTAAAGCTAAAAATGACATCTCCAATGCTGCAGCAGTATTACAAAATAATGTACTGTATTTTGCGGGTGACAGAACCTCAAACAATGGAGATGCGCAAATTGGATTTTGGTTTTTCCTTGGCGGAACCGCTCCTCGCACGCTCCAATCGAACCCTGATGGTGGAGATTTTGCGCCCGCGCACACAGTAGGCGATTTGCTCATCTTGGCTGACTTTACAGGAGGTGGTAACAATGCCACGGTTACGGTTTACAAATGGGTTGGGTCAGGTGGAGACGTTCCTAACACGAATGGACGTTTAAACACAACAAACATTGTAGGTATTGTGGCTGAAAACAATTCGGCAAGCTATGCCATTCCTGTAGGTTGGAGTTTTTTACACCCAATGTATGACACTAACGAATTTTACGAAGGTCAAGTTGATCTTACGGGATTAAACATTCCAAGTATCTGTTTTTCATCATTCCTGTTGGAAGCCAGGTCTTCGCAATCTATAACCGCTTCGCTTGACGATTTTGCCGGAGGTAATTTCTTTGTACGACCTGGTGTTTCAATCAATGATCAAAGCGTATGTAGCGGGGGAACTGCTACTTTTACTGCCACAGCTACTGGCGGTATTTCACCTATAACGTATTCATTTAACGGAGGAGCTTTCGGTCCTTCAAACACATTTATAGTCAATAACATTACTTCGAGCACCACGGTAACCGTAGTTGCAAAAGGTGCTGCCCCAAGCGATTGCGAGTCGGAAGCGGCGACGGGTAATTTAACAGTAATCCCTCCTCCGAACGCAAATGCAGGGGCTGATAAAGTATTGACGTGTACTACAACATCAATTGCATTAAGCGGTTCCTCAACTACTGCAGGGGCTACGTTTGCCTGGGTTGCGAGCAATGGCGGACACATTGTATCAGGTGCTGATACAGCAACTCCTACAGTTGACGCCGCAGGTACTTACACTTTAACTGTTACCAGCCAAACGTGTACTTCAACGGACGTCGCTTTGGTAACATTAAACAACACACCTCCGAATGCAAACGCTGGTGCTGATAAGGTACTTACTTGTACGGTGAATTTAATCGCTTTAAGTGGATCGTCTTCAACCGCAGGTGCTACTTTTGCGTGGGTTGCTTCTAATGGCGGACATATCGTTTCTGGTGCTGACACAGCGACGCCAACGGTTGATGCCGCAGGCACCTATATGCTAACCGTAACTAATCCTGCAAACGGTTGTACCGCTACAGATGTTGCTTTGGTAACATTAAACAATACACCTCCGAATGCTGATGCAGGTGCTGATAAATTACTTACTTGCACAGTGACTTCGATCGCGTTGAGCGGTTCGTCTTCGACGGCAGGCGCTACATTTGCATGGGTTGCTTCTAATGGCGGACACATCGTATCTGGCGCCGCGACAGCAACGCCAACAGTGGACGCTGCGGGTACTTACACTTTGACCGTGACAAATCCTGCTAACGGATGTACGGCTACCGATGTTGCTTTGGTAACATTGAACAATACGCCTCCAAATGCTGATGCAGGTGCTGATAAAATACTTACTTGTACTGTAACTTCAATCGCATTGAGCGGTTCGTCTTCAACGGCAGGTGCTACATTTGCATGGGTCGCTTCCAATGGCGGGCACATCGTTTCTGGTGCTGCTACAGCTACTCCAACTGTTGATGCTGCAGGTACGTATACTTTGACAGTTACAAATCCTGTCAATGGATGTACTGCAACCGATGTTGCTTTGGTAACACTGAACAGTACGCCTCCTAATGCGAACGCCGGTGCTGATAAAGAATTGACTTGTTTGATTACATCAATCGCTTTGAGCGGTTCGTCTTCAACTTCAGGTGCTACATTTGCATGGGTTGCTTCAAACGGCGGACATATTGTTTCGGGTGCTGCTACAGCCAACCCAACAGTTGACGCGGCAGGAACATACACCTTGACCGTTACTAATCCGGTAAATGGATGTACTGCTACCGATGTGGCCGTAGTAACATTGAGTAACACAGTGCCTAATGCCAATGCCGGCGCGGATAAAGTACTTACATGTACCGTTACTTCGATCGCTTTAAGCGGATCGTCTTCTACTGCAGGGGCTACATTTGCATGGGTTGCTTCAAATGGTGGACACATCGTGTCTGGTGCCGCTACCGCTACGCCAACAGTTGATGCTGCGGGTACATATACTTTGACTGTTACCAATCCAGTGAACGGATGTACTGCTACTGATGTTGCTTTGGTAACATTAAACAACACGCCTCCGAATGCTGATGCCGGTGCTGATAAAGTACTTACTTGCACCGTGACTTCAATAGCATTGAGCGGCTCGTCTTCAACTGCAGGGGCTACATTTGCATGGGTTGCTTCGAATGGCGGTCACATCGTTTCTGGTGCTGCTACAGCTACGCCAACAGTTGATGCTGCTGGTACTTATACTTTGACGGTTACTAATCCTGTTAATGGATGTACTGCTACTGATGTTGCTCTAGTAACATTGAACAATACACCTCCGAATGCGAATGCAGGTGCTGATAAAGTACTTACTTGTGCTGTAACTTCAATCGCGTTGAGCGGTTCGTCTTCAACTGCAGGCGCTACATTTGCATGGGTTGCTTCCAATGGTGGACACATCATTTCTGGTGCTGCTACAGCTACCCCTACGGTTGACGCTGCAGGCACATATACTTTAACTGTAACCAATCCTGTTAATGGATGTACTGCCACTGATGTTGCTTTGGTAACATTAAACAATACACCTCCGAATGCGAATGCCGGTGCTGATAAAGTACTTACTTGTACAGTGACTTCAATTGCATTGAGCGGTTCGTCTTCAACTGCAGGTGCTACCTTTGCATGGGTTGCATCTAATGGTGGACACATTGTGTCTGGTGCGGCTACCGCAACTCCGACAGTTGATACTGCAGGTACTTATACATTGACAGTTACCAATCCGGTTAACGGATGTACTGCTACAGATGTCGCTTTGGTAACATTAAATAATGATGTTCCAAATGCAAATGCCGGTGCTGATAAAGTGTTGACTTGTACCGTGACTTCAATCGCATTGAGCGGTTCGTCTTCAACTGCAGGCGCTACATTTGCCTGGGCTGCTTCTAATGGCGGGCACATCGTTTCTGGTGCTGCTACAGCTACGCCAACGGTTGATGCTGCCGGTACTTATACTTTGACAGTTACAAATCCTGCAAATGGATGTACCGCTACTGATGTTGCCTTGGTGACATTGAACAATACACCTCCGAATGCTAACGCCGGTGCAGATAAAGTGTTGACTTGTACTGTGACTTCAATCGCATTGAGCGGCTCGTCTTCAACTGCGGGAGCTACATTTGCCTGGGTTGCTTCCAATGGCGGACATATCGTTTCTGGTGCGGCTACCGCAACTCCTACAGTTGATGCTGCAGGTACTTATACTTTAACGGTAACGAATCCTGTAAATGGATGTACGGCTACAGATGTTGCTTTGGTGACATTAAACAATACGCCTCCAAATGCAAACGCCGGGGCTGATAAAGTACTTACTTGTACAGTGACTTCAATCGCATTGAGCGGATCTTCTTCAACTGCGGGAGCTACATTTGCCTGGGTTGCTTCTAACGGTGGACACATCGTTTCTGGTGCTGCAACCGCTACGCCAACAGTTGATGCTGCAGGTACTTATACTTTAACGGTAACGAATCCTGTAAATGGATGTACGGCTACTGATGTTGCTTTGGTAACATTGAACAATACACCTCCAAATGCAAACGCGGGTGCTGACAAAGTACTCACTTGTACAGTGAATTCAATCGCATTAAGCGGATCTTCTTCAACTGCAGGAGCAACATTTGCCTGGGTTGCTTCTAACGGTGGACACATCGTTTCTGGTGCCGCAACCGCTACGCCAACGGTTGATGCTGCAGGTACTTATACTTTGACGGTAACGAATCCTGTAAATGGATGTACTGCTACTGATGTTGCTTTAGTGACATTGAACAATACACCTCCAAATGCTAATGCCGGAGCAGACAAAGAATTGACATGTACTGTAACATCGATTGCATTGAGCGGTTCATCTTCAACTCCAGGCGCTACATTTGCATGGGTTGCTTCTAACGGTGGACACATCGTGTCTGGTGCTGCTACGGCTACTCCAACGGTTGATGCTGCAGGAGCGTATACATTGACAGTTACAAATCCTGCAAATGGATGTACTGCTACCGATGTTGCTTTGGTAACATTGAACAATACACCTCCAAATGCTAATGCCGGTGCTGATGCTGCAATTATTTGCGGAAGCACTACTGTAGCGTTATCAGGATCTTCAACAACTGCAGGTGCTACATTTGCTTGGGTTGCTTCTAATGGCGGACACATCGCTTCAGGAGCTGCTACAGCTACTCCGACAGTTGATGCTGCAGGAACATATACTCTAACAGTAACTAATCCTGCGAATGGATGTACTGCTTCTGATATTGCTTTGGTAACAGTTGTTCCTTGTGCTACTTTCTGTACTTATACTCAAGGTTATTATGGTAATACAGGCGGTATGGCTTGTTCTCCTGATGGGTCAATCACAACTACACAATTGATCACTGCTGCAATTTCTCATATGCCAGGCGGAACAATGTACTTGGGAAGAGGAACATCTGCTGCTGACACGGGTGGTTCGTTCACTGCGACAGCGGCTGACGTTGCAAAAATCATCGCTATCATGCCAGGTGGAGGTGCTGCTGCAGCCTTAGCCGGTGACTATACACCTTACAATGTACAACCAGTTCAAAATGGTCGTATCAAAAATGGTTTACTAGCACAGACAATAGCATTTGCTTTGAATATTTATATTCCTGCTAATCCAGTTAAATCTGTAGGAACAATTAGTCTTGCAGGTGCAGGTGGTAAATATTTGATTACACGAGATAAAGCTAATGGTTCGTCTTGTGCATCACCTTCTCCGGCGACTTGTTTGCTACAGCCAGGTTCATTGCATAGTTATTTGATTCCGGCTAATGTAATAGCAGCATTGCCTGCCAATCCCCATGTATCTGACTTACTTCAATTGGCTAAAAATGCTTTAGGTGGCCAAGTACCTGCGGGACTGACAGCTGCTAATATTGCAAGTGTAATTGATTTATTCAACAACGCTTTTGATGAATGCCGTTATTTTGTTGAATTCGCTAATGCTCCTGCCACTTGTCCTGTAGCTCCGGCTCCGAGAATGGCAGAGAAAGCTAAACCTGCAGATGCACAAGCATTCGATATCAACTTGTATCCTGTACCTTTCAAAGGAACATTGACCATGAGTTATAAATTTGATTCTGTATCTCCGGTAACAATCGAAGTTTTCGATATCAGAGGCGCATTATTGTCAACTCAGACAGATAACAACGTTTATGTAAACAAAGAACTTTCGATTAACATGAGCCATGCTCTCCCAAGCCAGATGTACTTTATTAAAGTAACTTCTGATAAAGGAAGCATCATCAAGAAAGTGACTTCTAACTAAGCAGAATAGCTTTAAAATAAGAAGCAGCTCGAAAGGGCTGCTTTTTTTGTTTAACCTGATACGTCTATTATAATTTAAGCAACCCGTTTTGCCTCAATATATTTATCGGTTTAGAATACCAGAACAATTCAAAATCTGTCATCTCCTTTTCGAAATCCGACTTCAACGCGGAGAATGTCAGCAATTTATCATTTGAAACATGGATTGCTTCGAGGATTGTTTCTAGCCATTGTCCTTCTTCCCGATTCATATTGATGGTAAAGCTTTCTTTCTTATTGTGAAAAGTCAACGCTGCCATTTCCCAAGAGCTTCCTTTCTTTGATTTGGAGTAATACACTGTCGTCGGTTTTGTTCCAAGCCAGACAATTTTTGAGGACGGCTTTGTATGAAAATCTTCATTTTGCTCTAATGCATTCAAAATAAATTCAGATGGAACTCGTGTTTTTGGAATTTTAAAATCGAACCATTCCTGCAATTCATAATCAAAACAAATTCCGTGCATGTAATTAAACAACGACTTCTTAAGTCCGAAACTAAAGCGGTCATGATCAATACCTGTGTTGTCTTTATAATTGATGTCGTTATTGGCAAAGGCTCCGACACTATCAGTATCTTTCACAACACCAAACTGCTCCGGATACATTCCGACAGGACTATGCGCCGTCATTGCAAATTGATGCCAGAATCCAGATTGTAATACATTTGCTTCAAATAATTGTCTTACCATTTCGAGACTGTCAACGGTTTCCTGAATGGTTTGCGTCGGATAGCCATACATCAGGTATGCGTGTACCATAATGTTGTTTTTGGTAAAATTCCGCGTCACTTGTGCTACCTGCTCAACGGTGACGCCCTTATCGATCAGTTTCAGAAGTCTGTCCGATGCAACTTCGAGACCACCCGAAACCGCGATGCAGCCAGAAGCTTTTAGCAAAACACACAAATCATTTGTAAAACTTTTTTCAAAACGAATATTCGTCCACCACGTAACTGTCAGCTTTCTTCGTACGATTTCCAAAGCCAGAGCCCGCATAAGTGCCGGAGGCGCCGCTTCGTCAACGAAATGGAAACCAGTTTGTCCCGTTTGCCTGATGAGCTCCTCCATCCTGTCGCATAAAATATTAGCAGCAACAGGTTCGTATATTTTGATGTAATCAAGCGAAATATCGCAGAAAGTACACTTACCCCAGTAACAGCCATGTGCCATTGTCAGTTTATTCCAGCGTCCATCGCTCCACATGCGGTGCATCGGATTAACAATTTCGATTACTGAAATATATTGGCCTAAAAGAAGATCCGAGTAATCAGGGGTTCCCACCTCCGATTGCCTGTAATCAGGAGTCGTCGAGTTGTTGATGTAAATTATGTTATTATCAATAAGCGCGAAAGTGCGTTTAAGATCAGTGATTTTGCGCCTTCCGTCAATGTATTCAATCAAATTTTCAATTGGGGCCTCACCGTCGTCGAGCGTGATAAAATCGAAGAATTCAAATACACGCGTGTCAGAAAGCGACCGCAGTTCGGTGTTGGGATACCCTCCGCCCATCGCGACTTTGATTTCGGGATTGTTTTTTTTTAGCCATTGCGCTATGCGAAAAGCCGCGTACAGGTTTCCGGGAAAGGGCACCGAAATTAAAACCAATTCGGGATTTATATCAATTATATGCTGCGTTAATATTGAAATTAAAATTTCGTCAATATATGTCGGTGGTGCCATTAACGCGCCGTACAGTTCATCAAAAGAGTTTGCGCTTCTGCCCAATCGCTCGGCATACCGACTGAAACCAAAATTATCATCGATGCATTCGACAATAAAATCCGAAAGGTCTTCGAGATATAAAGTTGCAAGATGTTTCGCTTTATCCTGTGTACCAATACTACCAAATGCCCAATCGAGCTCTTCGAGGTTTGTAAAACGGGACGCCTCCGGCAAGAAATCTTCCTGGCAGATTTGTAGTGCCAAAGTTGGGTTTTTGCCCTGGAGGAAAGAAATCACCGCATCGATTGTATGAATATAATTTTCGTTTAAGGCAATTATTCGCTGTGTATTTGACGACAAATCCTGACGGTTCGCGGCATGTGCAAACATATTGGTCAAACCTTTTTTCGAAAACAGTTCCAATATCACGTCAATTCCCAAATCTGCCTGAAACGCCGGAATGTTTTTCGTATTCAAAAACCCTTTAATATAAGCCGTCGCCGGATACGGAGTATTCAGCTGGGTAAAGGGCGGTGTAATAAGGAAAACTTTATTATTCATACAATCGGCGGTAAAATTACTTCTTTTTGAGGATTTATACTATGATGAATTATTGGGCTAAACGGAAAAGAGCGCCGCCCACATTTTGAAACTCAAAAGCTAGCAGGGTTACGCCATGTAGTGACCAAAAAAACGTAACTTTGCTTTCACTATTTCGAAACTTAAGCGTCAAAAGTATGCCCACCGACTGTATCACCTACCAAAATTCAGGATATTTTACGCCTTTGATGAATGATTATTTAAATCAGACCCAAGAATTACAGCCGCTATACAATCGGTTTCCATTATTGGAAAACTTTGACGCGCAGATACACGAAAAACAGCAAAATTTTGACGACAGCCGTCGAAAAGTGCTTGTGGAAGTATTGTTACAGCAGTATTCAAAAATTGACGCATCAGCACTTACACGCCAAAATATTACAGCCCTTGGTGCCAAAAATACTTTCACTATCACAACGGGACATCAGCTCAATTTATTTACCGGTCCATTGTATTTTTTGTATAAAATTGTTTCGACCATAAACCTTGCAAAGCAATTAAAGTCGACATACCCTGCCAATAACTTTGTTCCTGTCTATTGGATGGCAACCGAGGACCATGACTTTGACGAAATCAACTATTTTAATTTTAGAGGTAAAAAATTCCGCTGGAATAAAGACAGCAAGGGCCCTGTGGGAAGATTGTCAACAACAGGGCTCCAAGATGTTTTTGAAATTTTCGCTCTTGAATTGGGTTCCGGAATCACGGCAAACAATCTAAGAAGATTATTCAAGGAAGCCTATCTCGGGCATTCCAATTTAAGCGATGCCACGAGGTTTCTCGCGAATGAATTATTTGGCGCATACGGGCTCGTGATTATCGATGCGGATAATGCGGCGCTTAAAAATATGTTTATTCCGTTTGTCAAGGAAGAACTGCTGAGTCAGACTTCATTCAGGCATGTTTCAGCCACAATTGGAAACCTTGGAAAATACGATATTCAGGTCAATCCACGTGAAATTAATCTGTTTTTTATAGAAGACGGGCTTAGGGAGCGAATCATTTTTGAAAACGGAGTTTATAAAATAAATAACACCTCCAAACAATTTACGCAAAGCGAGATTCTTTCTATGCTCGAAAGCCATCCTGAAAAATTCAGTCCGAATGTTATTACGCGCCCGCTGTACCAGGAAATCATCCTGCCAAACCTCTGTTACATCGGCGGTGGTGGTGAATTGGCGTATTGGCTCGAACTTAAATCTTTTTTTGACGCGGTAAATGTCACTTTCCCCATTTTGTTGCTTCGGAATTCTGTGCTGCTTGCCACTGAAAAACATGCAAAAAAAGCGGATAAGCTCGACCTTTCCTGGAAAGATTTATTCAAGCCACAGCAAGAGCTCCTTAATCAGAAAGTAAAATCCTTTTCAGAATTCCCGATTGACCTGACTATTCAAAAAGACCATTTGGTCAATCAATTTCATTACCTGCAACTTATTGCTAAGGAAACCGACAATTCCTTTATAGGCGCCGTAAAAGCTCAGGAAGCCAAGCAGCTCAAAGGCTTGGAAAATCTTGAAAAGCGATTGCTCAAAGCGCAAAAACGAAAACATGCAGATGCGCTTCAACGCATTGCTGATTTACAGAATGAATTGTTTCCAAACAGCGGACTGCAGGAAAGGCAACTCAATTTTGCGGAGTTTTACCTCCAATACGGACCCACATTGATTGAAAAATTAATATGTGTTCTCAAACCGCTCGAAAATATTTTTGAAGTTACCGTTCTTAAATCATAAGATTCCCGTAATTATCAATTGAGGTATAAAAAACAATTACTGATAATCTTATCAACACGAAAACGTTTTCGCAATAAGTTTAAGATTATATATTACGAAGCGTAAGGAAATTTGACTAATTTTATAGGAATTAATCTTAAAAAACAATTTTTATTATGAAAAGAAAAATACTTTTTCTATTCTTTGCTGTGTTTGCTTTGAGCTTTAGCAGCAATGCACAAGTGTCACTTATCGGCGTTGGCGCTACAGGATGCTGGGACAACACCGGATGCGATGTAGACCTGGTCGATAATGGTGGTGGTATCTGGACGCTAAATGGCTATACAATGCCAGGAGGTGAATTTAAATTTCGTTTAAACCACGATTGGAATGCACCAAATGGCGGTGCATGGGGAAATTCGACTTTTCCTATTGGAACAGGCGATTTTACGCCTGGAAGTGCAAATATAGTAGCGATTGCAGGAACCTACGATATCACATTTAACCAAAATACCGGCGAATATTCTTTTAGTGGCGGAGCGCCGATCCCTGTGGTAAAACTTGTTGGTTCAGCAGTTCCCAATGTAAACGGCGTTTCGTTCACTACGCTTGACGGACAAATTTATACGGCGAATAATGTCACTTTGAATTCAGGCGACGCACAATTTGATATTGACGGTGCGTTGTTAGGAAGCACTGAATTTCCTTCGGGAACACTCGTTGACAACTCGCTATTTATTCCGGTAACAGCGGGTGAATATAGTTCGATTACCGTTGATATTGGATTAAACACATATACTTTTGTTGCGGCTCCGGTGTTCCATACAATTGCTCTTGTAGGTTCAGGTGCAGGTGGCTGGCCAAATGATCCACAAGTTGATGCTAACGTATTAACTACAACTGACGGTGACAACTATACTGGTACTGTAACACTGACTGCCGGTGAAATCAAATTCCGTCAGGATAATTCATGGACTACATCATGGGGCGGCGTTACATTCCCTACTGGTCCAGACGTCGCACATCCTGGTGACAACATTATCGTAACGGCTCCTGGAACTTATGATGTTACTTTCAACAGAACTTCTGGCGCTTATACCTTCTCTTTCCCGACTATTGCGATTGTAGGCTCTGGTGCAGGTGGCTGGCCAAGCGACCCACAGGTTGATGCTAACGTATTAACTACAACAGATGGCGCAATCTATACTCTTTTAGGAGTTACCCTTACAGATGGCGAGGCAAAATTCCGTCAAAATAACGATTGGACAGTAAACTGGGGTGCAGCAAGTTTCCCAGTAGGAATTGGTACTCAGGGAGGCGCTAATATCCCTACGACTGCAGGAACTTATGACGTTACTTTTAACCGATTAACCGGCGGTTTCAGCTTTGATGTATTGGCAACTGCTTCATTCAAAAACAGCAACTTTAGAGTTTATCCTAACCCAACGCAAAACATTTGGAATTTTGCTTCTGAAAAAGCGGCAATCCAAACGATCAGCATTGTTGATGTAATAGGAAAAACGATAATGACAATTAGTCCAAAAAACAGTGCAGCAACAATCGATGCTTCTAGCTTAAAGGCCGGAATTTACTTCGCGAAAATTGCTACTGCAACGGCTACAGAAACAGTAAAATTGGTGAAAAACTAATTGACGTCTAATAGAAATTAGAAATCCCCTGTTTATCGCAGGGGATTTTTTTATGCCTGATGCCTAGCCCTGATGGCAGCGGCATCCTTTTGCAATGTGAGGCACGAAGCATTGTAAAAGATATAGCGGACAGCAGGAAGATGCTTCAAAAAAAGCGCATATTACAGCACGTGAACTCTAAATTATTGTTACTTTTGCAGCCAAATTTAAAATTTAAAAAATGGCAACGAACAGAACTTTTACAATGATTAAACCCGATGCGGTTGAAAAAGGACACATCGGCGGAATATTAAATATGATTACTGAGGGCGGTTTTAAAATCGTTTCTTTGAAACTGACACAATTGACTGTCGCAGATGCGCAGAAATTCTACGCTGTGCACGCTGCACGGCCTTTCTATGGAGAGCTTGTAGAATTTATGTCAAGAGGTCCGATTGTGGCCGCAATCCTTGAAAAGGAAAATGCCGTTGAAGATTTCCGAACACTTATCGGAGCTACTAATCCGGCTGATGCCGCTGAAGGAACTATCCGTAAAAAATATGCAACATCGATTGGCGAGAATGCGGTTCACGGTTCTGACAGTGATGAAAATGCTGAAATTGAAGGCGCTTTCCACTTTGCTGGAAGAGAGCAGTTTTAATGCTGCACGATTATAAAATTAAATCCCGCTCAAAGTAGCGGGATTTTTTATTTTATCTCAGAACGACTGCAGTGACTACTTCACGCCGCAACTCTTCATTGATCATTTTGATAATTTTGTCTTTGCCATAGCTGAGTTCCTCGCGCAATACCGCCGAAGACAATTCGACATACAGCGTATTGCCTTTGAGCAGGATATTTTTGGTGTAATTGTTCACACCGTTTCCCATAAGATTTTTCCAGGCATCTTTCACTGCAACCTGATCGATTCCGGGCTGGAGTTTATTGGCCTCGATGATTTCTTTGAGCACATCGCCAACGGAACTTTCATTATTGCGCCTTTTTGCCATTTCCTGTGAGATTTATGGGCGCTGCCCTTTTGTAATGGTATTCTTTTCCCGAGGCATTGAGCGTGACCAATTCTGAATCAGAAAGCGTTAGCAATTCTTCACGCCATTTGGCAAATGGGGTTCGGTAGTTGAGAAAATATTTCGAATCTTTTTTTGAAATTTGTATTGCTTCTGAAGTTTCGTTGACCAGGAAAGTGCCATCAAGCTGTGGTGTTACTTTTTTTCGAAAACCTTGTTGGTGCTCGATATTGAAATAATCAAAAGTTTCATTAACCGTGTACTCTTTATGGTTGCCATCTGGAAAAATCACTTTTTCAATTTCCCAATAACCATTTATTTTTGACAAATCCTCGGCCGAGATTTTTTTCTGGCATCCGCTTAGTAAAGTAGCGGCAAACAGTATAATTAAAATTCTTTTCATGTGTTTCAAAAAATAAAAATACGACTAATTCGAATGATAAAAAAAGGAATGGCGTAAACTATTTTATACATTTAAAGTCTGAAAAAATAAAACCTTCATGAAAAAAATCGCTTTTCTACTTTTGAGTATAACCAGTTTCGCAGGTTGCAGTTCTTCCGATCAAGAAACACCTACTTCAATTCCGACCACAACAATGTATTATCCGCCGCTCGCCGGAGATGCATGGGAAACCAAATCGATAACCGATTTACATTGGCATGAAGAAGCCGTGCAGCCTCTTTATGATTACCTTGAATTGAAACACGCCAAAGGATTTATACTATTGATTGATGGCAAGATCGTTCTTGAAAAATATTTTAACGGGCACACCGCAAGTGCAGCGTGGTATTGGGCAAGCGCAGGAAAGACACTAACCTTGACTGTTGTCGGGATTGCACAAGACGAAAATCTGCTTGATATTGACAATAAAGTTTCAGATTACATTGGCCCGGGTTGGACGAGTGCGCCAACAGCGAAAGAGAACTTGATTTCGTGCCGCAACCTGCTTACCATGACCTCTGGGCTCGATGATGCATTGGGCGATAATGTTGCGCCTGCAAACCTGCAATATAAAGCCGATGCAGGAACACGCTGGGCTTACCACAATGTGTATGTAAAACTTCAGGATGTCATTGCGACTGCAAGCGGGCAAACTTGGAACGACTACTTTAATCACAAACTGCGTGACAGGATTGGTATGACAGGTTTATGGTATCTGACGGGAGACAACAGTGTGTATTACAGTACGACGCGCAGCATGGCAAGATTTGGACTGTTGGCTTTAAACAAAGGAAAATGGAACAACGATCAAATCGTCTCCGCTGATTATTTCAATAATGCAACCGCTACCTCGCAATCTATCAACCAAAGTTATGGTTATTTGTGGTGGCTCAATGGGAAGAACAGTTTCCATTTACCACAATCGCAGCTAGAGTTTCCGGGCAGTATTATTCCGAGCGGACCAGCAGATATGTTTATGGCATTGGGAAAAAACGATCAGAAAATCTACGTCGTTCCGAGCAAAAAAATGGTCGTCATCAGAATGGGCGAGGCTGCTGATGCCGAGACGATGGCGCTGTCGGATTTTGACAACGTGCTGTGGCAGAAAATAAATGCATTATACCAATAAAAAAAGCCAGGAATCAGATCAATCCGGTTCTTGGCTTTTCTATTTCAGTTTGATCTGATTCTACTTAAAAAAAGAATCTACGAATTCATATTTATTAAATACCTGCAAATCTTCGAGGCCTTCACCTACTCCGATATATTTAACCGGAATCTGGAATTGATCTGAGATCCCGATTACGACGCCTCCTTTTGCGGTTCCGTCGAGTTTGGTTACTGCGAGCGCCGTTACTTCGGTCGCAGCGGTAAATTGCTTGGCTTGTTCAAAAGCGTTTTGTCCGGTTGAGCCATCAAGTACAAGCAGGACATCATTGGGTGTATTTTCAACGACTTTCTGCATGACACGTTTTACTTTCGTCAATTCGGTCATCAAGTTGATTTTATTATGGAGTCGACCCGCGGTATCAATGATTACAATATCAGCGTTTTGCGCGACGGCGCTTTGTAAAGTGTCAAACGCCACTGAAGCCGGATCGCTTCCCATTTGCTGTTTGACAAGCGGAACGCCCACACGGTCGGCCCAAATCTGAAGCTGGTCGATTGCAGCAGCGCGAAATGTATCGGCAGCGCCCAAAACGACCTTATAGCCTTGTTTTTTGAATTGGTACGCAAGTTTTCCAATTGTTGTGGTCTTGCCCACGCCATTAACTCCTACAACCATCAACACATAAGGTTTTGTATTGGCCGGAATTACAAATTCGGTTGCTTCGCCGAGATTTGTTTCGGAGAGCAGTGCCGAAATTTCATCACGCAGGATCTGGTTGAGTTCATCGGTGCCGAGGTATTTGTCTTCGGCGACGCGCTTTTCGATGCGCGTGATGATTTTTAGTGTGGTGTTGACGCCAACGTCGGAAGCCACGAGAATTTCTTCGAGGTTGTCGAGCACTTCGTCATCAACTTTTGATTTGCCCGCGACGGCTTTGGTCAGTTTGGAAAAGAAAGAGGTTTTGGATTTTTCGAGGCCTTTGTCGAGGGTCTCTTTTTTTTCGGAGGAGAATATTCTTTTGAAAAAACTCATTTTTTGAATCTTTGGATTATTGGTTTTCCGGCAGACGGAAATGCTGTTTGAGTTCTGAAGCCTAGCCCCGATTGCAGTGGAAATCCTTTTTAAAAAAGATGGCCCGAAACGCAGTGCAGGGAAATCTGTTTTTAAAAAGATTGCAACGAAAAGCGGGAAAATGCTCCTGACAGCGTAAAGATAAAAATAAAAAAGCTACTTCCGAATGAAAGTAGCTTAGTATATGCTGTTGGTTGAATTATTTCTTTTTCAAGAAAGTATCCACTTCTTCAGGAGACATGATTGATTCAACGAATGTATAGGCGCCTGTTTTTGGAGATTTCACCATTTTGATGGCTTTTGATAATCTCTTTGAAGATGTCTGTAACGATGCTACGGTTTTCTTTGCCATGATTAATGCTTCTTAATAGGATAAAAGTCCTAAATTATTATTTAATTTCTTTGTGAACGGTTACTCTCTTAAGGATCGGGTTGAATTTTTTAATTTCCAAACGGTCCGGAGTGTTTTTCTTGTTCTTTGTTGTTATATATCTTGAAGTTCCCGGAACACCTGAAGTTTTGTGCTCGGTACATTCTAAAATTACCTGGATTCTGTTGCCTTTCTTTGCCATTTTGCTGGATATTTATTAAATGGATTATCGGATAAAACCTTCTGCCTGTGCTTTTTTCAAAACGGCAGCGATTCCATTTTTATTGATTGTTTTTATTGTAGAAGCCGCTACGCGAAGCGTAATCCATCTGTCTTCTTCAGGAAGATAAAAACGCTTTTTCACTAAATTGACAGAGAATTTTCTCTTAGTCTTATTCATCGCATGGGAAACATTATTCCCCACCATCGCTCTTTTACCCGTAAGGTCACAAACTCTTGACATTATGCTTATCTTTTATCGTTATTCAAAATCAGGGTGCAAAGAAAAGAAAAATAAACCTATATGCAAAATAATTAATCCACATTTTTTAAAATTTCTTTCTGCAGCATTTCAAGGCTTTTATTCACTGTCCTGTCGATTACTTTATCCCGCGGTTGACCGAAGCTAAATTCCTGTACGTACACTTCTTGCGGCGTTGCCAAAGCAATAAAAACCGTTCCGACAGCGGCTGCAGAATCGCCTTTTGACGGACCCGCATTTCCTGTTGTTGCTATCGCGTAATCGGTTTTCATGATTTTCTGGATGCTGCGCGCCATTTCTGTTGCTACTTCGGCACTTACGACGGAATGTTTATCTATGAGCTGCGCGTTTATGCCGAGCAAGTCGATTTTTGTTTGGGTCGCGTATGAAACGATGCTGCCTTTAAAATATTCGGATGCTCCCGGAACCGATGTCAAAACTTGCGCAATTTTTCCTCCTGTACAGCTTTCCGCAGTTGCAAGCGTTTGTTTTTTTCGGTTTAGGAGCCGGCCAATTACAACTTCAAGTGTTTCACTGTCGTCAAAACCGACAATGATATCACCAATAATTTTTGTGAGCGAATCCACATTTTCTGCGATTGCTTTTTCGAGTATGCTTTTATCGGTTCCTCTTGCAGACAAACGCAAACGGACGCGGCCCGGATTTGGCAAATAAGCCAATTTTATAAATGACGGCAGGCTATTTTCCCAATCCGCGATACGTTCGGCGAGTCGGCTCTCGCCTTCCCCATACGTCAATATGGTTTTATGGATGATATATGGCCGTTCGTATTCGGAAACAATTTTCGGGATGATTTCATTTGTGACTATCGCTTTCATTTCATACGGAACGCCGGGCAGTGAAATAAAAATGGTGTTTCCTTTTTTCATCCACATTCCGGGCGCGGTGCCATATTCATTCTTGAGAACGGTGCATTGCGAAGGCACGAGCGCCTGGTCTTTATTAACTTGCGTCGCGGGCAATTTGAGCACTTTCTCAAAAAGGGAAACGATATGGTTTTCAACATCTTGATTGCGTATGAGCGTATCGTTGAAATACTCGCAGAAAGTATGTTTGGTAATGTCGTCTTTTGTCGGGCCGAGTCCACCGGTGATGATGACAAAATCAACATGGTCCTGAAGGGCTGCGAATGTGTTGAGAATGTGCTGGCGGTCGTCGGAAATTGAAATCATTTCGTGTGTCGCGACGCCAATCTTATCGAGTGCCTGGGCAATAAATCCCGAATTGGTATCGACAATCTGGCCGATCAGTATTTCGTCGCCAATGGTAACTATAGTTGCTTTCATGTTTGGTTTTCTGGCGGCAAAGTTACGAAGTAGCAGCCTTAAAATTGAAAAATCGTTATCCAATATCTTCGATGGTGAAATTGAATAACGATTTTATATGGTTTTGGATTCTAGCCCCGATCGCAGCGGCATCCATTTATCGAGCGCAGCGCAATAAAAGATTAGCTCACGAAAAAATATTTAGTTTTGTGTTCGCTCAATTCGCTTCGCTCGGGTTAGCGCAGAGCGGGAATATGCTCCTCAAAAAATGAGGTAAAACGATTTTAAAGATTAAAATCCTTTTTGATTTCCTTTACGGCTTTTTCGATTTGCGATTCAACGCTGTCAAAAGTATCCTGGATTTCCTTGCGTTTGCCTTCGGCTTTTGTCCATGCTTCAATTTGCAGGATCTCCTCGAAAGCCACGGTCATTCCTAATAAATCCAAAGAAGGCTTTATCTTGTGGGCGTAACTATACGCTAATTTGTGGTCTTTCGTTTTGATGCCGAGTTTGATCTGGACAAGATCCAAAGGAACTTCGGTCACAAACAATGTGATAATTTGGTTTACAAATTCCGGATCGTTGTCCGAAAGTGCATACACTTTTGCTAGGTTGTAATTCAGGGCCATTATTTTATGTGTATTCTAAATAGTTTATTATTCTCGAGAAATCCTTCCAACACGTCGTTGGGCCTTACAGCAGCGACACCTTCGGGCGTTCCTGTAAAAATGATGTCGCCAATTTTTAGCGTGAAATATTGAGAAACGTATGAAATAAGCTCATCAATTTTCCACAACATCATGGCAGAATTTCCCTTTTGAACGGTCTTTCCGTTGTTCGTCAGTTCAAAATTAAGGTTTTCTGGCGAACTAAAAACTTTTTTCGACATAAAGTCGCCAATCACCGCCGAACCGTCGAAAGCTTTGGCTTTTTCCCACGGCAGGCCTTTGTCTTTGAGTTTTTGCTGCAAGTCGCGCGCGGTAAAATCGATTCCAACACTAATTTCATCATAATATTTATGCGCAAATTTAGGTTCGATGTATTTACCTACTTTATTGATACGCACAATGATTTCGATTTCATGGTGGATGTCTTCCGAAAATTCGGGAATCACAAACGGATGCTGCTTAAGAAGTATCGCAGAGTCAGGTTTAAGAAAAACCACAGGTTCGTCAGGCTTTTCGTTCTTGAGTTCTTCGATATGATTGGCGTAATTGCGCCCGATGCAGATGATTTTCATTTTTTATTTGAAGCTATTCCTGCTATTCGCTATATCTTTTTCATCTTGCTTCGTGCCTCGCAACCTGAAAAAGGATACCGCTGCTATCAGGGCTAATCTGTCCTAATTAAATTTGTTGTTGAGTTTTCGCAGTTTGATTGCTGTGAGCACTTTTTTGGTATACAATGGAAAATCGGCATTTTGGATCCAGCCAAAATAGCCGGGTTCTTCTTCGAGTACTTTATCGACTTTAATTCCTTTGTGTTTCCCAAAAGAAAAAACCTCGTCCCCGTCCTTGTCATAATTGATAAAACCGGCAAAGTCAGCGCATTTTTTTCTTGTCGTAAATTCGGAAAGCGATTTCATGTCGTTTTCAAGTTCAGGATAACGCTCGAGCTGGGCTTTTAATATTTCATAGGTTGCCATCGTATCAGCTTCGGCAGAATGCGCATTTTCAAGGCTTTTGCCGCAGTAGAATTTTAGTGCCGCAGAAAGTGTTCGTTCCTCCATTTTATGGAAAATGGTTTGCACGTCAACCGAAACACGATTTTTCATATCAAAGTCGACACCTGCGCGCAGCAACTCTTCGGCCAGCAACGGAATATCAAAACGATCCGAATTGAATCCAGCAAGATCTGAATCCTTTATCATTGCGTAAACCTGTGCTGCGAGTTGTTTAAATGTCGGCTCATTTGCCACTTTTTCATTGTCTATACCATGTACTGCAACGACTTGCGGCGGAATCGGCATTTCTGGATTCACGAGCCACGTTTTGCTTTCTTTATTACCGTTTGGATAAACCTTAAATATTGAGATTTCTACGATACGGTCTTTTGCCACTTCTATTCCCGTGGTTTCAAGATCGAAAAAGCAGATGGGTTTGTTTAGTTTGAGTTCCATTGATGATTTTTGTGTGAGCGCAAAGGTAAGTTTTTACGATTGACAATTTGCAATCGGTGCCCGACAAAAAGCGTCACGCAACAGCAAGTCTTTTTAATTAATTCCATGCACCCATTTTGCGAACAACTGTCACACCATCTTCTGTAGTAATCCGAACAAACATGTATTTGGTCTTACCCAGCCCTGACAAATGCACTTCGGACTGTCGGATATTTTTTACTGAAGCTATTTTGTTTGCCGAAACATCAAATACCTCAACCGAAAGCAATTTCTTGCTTTGAGAAGCCACATACAGTGTTTGGTTAAAGAAAGACGCCTGAACAGCATCCGTTACCGAAACTGGATTTTGCGTACCGAGATTGTCGTCGTTGAATAGACGTGCGATGCGGTTGCGGCCAGCGCCATCAAATTCCGTAAAATGGCCAGACGCAATGATTTTCCCATCAGATTGCAGGTTGATTTGTTCGAGATAACCATCGAATTTTGGCATACCTGCAAAAGTCGGATCGATAGTCCCGTTGCTGTTCACCCTAAAGATTTTATAACCGTCGTCGTTGCCACAACCCACCAGAATCTGCCCGTTTGGCATCAGTTTTAAAAAGGGGTTGAATGACCCAACGCTCGTAGCGGGAAAAGTAGTATCCTGGACGCCGTTGGGCTCATAGCGCTTTAGGACATTCTGAAAGTTTCCATCGACAGAATATGTGTCGACAAAATAAATTTTCCCGTCTTGCTGCACCTCGATTTGTCCGAGTGAAAAGCATTGTGAGACGGCTATGGGTGTAAATGTCATATCCAGTGAGCCGTCATTGTTGTGTCGGCAAATTTTATAATTGTCATTTCCACCGGAAGAAATGCGCCTGTACAAAAGGATTTTACCGCCGCTAAGCGGGATAATCTTGTCTATATAGAGCATATTTCCTGGCGGACTTTGATAGACGAACGCACTATCTAGTGAACCATCACTGTTCAATCTAAAGAAATTTCCAAAACCCGTGCTCCCGTTAAAAGTGTAATACCCCGTCGCAGAGATTAATATTTTTCCATCTTCCTGTAACGCGACACCATAATAATAGGGCAACCAAGCGAACCCCGAACCAGCGTTAAAAGCCTCGTCGAGTGAGCCGTCGGGATTGATTCTTGCCATGCCCTTTCTGGTAATCCCGTTGAATTGCGTAAAATCACCAAACGCCAGTATTTTTCCATCGGGCTGTAAAAGACAATACCTCACATAGCCATTAAAACTGCTTCCTGTTCCGAAACTGGTATCCCGCGTCCCATCAGGAAAAAGCCGAACGATACGAGAAGCCGCGACGCCATTGAAATGTTGAAATGCACCGCACACGATAATTTTGTTATCGGTCTGTACTCTGACGCTGCACGCTGAGGCATCTAAACCAGTCCCAAAATCATTGGGAACTGCACCATCAATCAACCCATTGGCGTCAAGACTCGCCAAATTCAATCGATTTATTGCACCCAATTGTGTAAAATCACCGCCGCAAACTATCTTGCCGTTTGAACGCAAGGCACTCGCGAATACTGTTGGTCCGCCCAAATTGTTCGCCTCTGTCGATATAGTCTCGCCAAATGACTGATCCACCGAGCCGTTAGCATTTAAGCGAGCTACTCCTACTTTAGTCGTTCCAGGCGCACCAGTAGAATAATAGTCCGTTGAAATAATTATTTTGCCATCGGGCTGAAGATCAATATCCATAATACTTGCCAATTCTCCTGAATTAATAAGCGTAGTATCCAGCGCACCGTTTGAATTGAGTCGGATCAGCCCATAATAAGGATTTGCATTGGTTCCACAAGAAAAAGATCCGCCTATCAAAATTCGTTGATCTGCTTGTACCGCAATCTTATATATATCTCCATCTATTTGATGATCAGTGTCAAACGTGTTGTCGACGTTGCCGTTTGCCAATAGCCGTGCAACACTTGTTACAATTGTCGTATTCATTTGTGTAAAGCTACCGCCAATTAACAGCTTACCGTCTGCTTGAATTTCTATCGCTCTGACAATGTTGTCAGCACCTGAACCGATGTTGAAATTCGTGTCGACGCTCCCATCGGCATTGAGTCGGATTAACTTGCCGCAATTGGTTCCATCGAAAACATCGCAATTGCCTCCAATGATAATTTTACCATCGGATTGCACTGCTACGGCCATTACAGGATTGTCAAATCCGGTACCTGTGTTGAATGTATTGTCCAGCGAACCATCGGCGTTTAAACGTGCAATCCTGTTGCAGGGAATTCCATCATAACTTGTAAAGTTACCACCAATAAGTATTTTCCCATCAGATTGCAACGTTATCGTATTGATTAATTCATTGGCACCTGTCTCCGATGCAAAAGTCACATCCAACGATTCGTCTGCATTGATTTTCGCAATTCGTCCCCTGAGCACGCCGCGGTACCGTGTAAAGTTCCCCGCAATTATGGATTGTCCGTTGGAAAGCACACATATCGAACGGATCGCTGCGTTCGGACCATTGGCATAACCTGAATCAGTCACGTTAAACGTTGTATCATTGTGACCTGCCTGAGCGGTAATTGCAAGTGAAGATAAGATAGAAAATAAAAAAATTACTAGTCTCATAAAAAGGTTTTAGGATGGAAATATATAAAAAAACCGACACTTGGGTGTCGGTCTCTTATCATAATTTTATTTTTTTAAAAACTGCGGTTTTCATCAAACGCTTCCATATAATCAGCTACGCGTTTCACGAAACTGCCACCAAGAGCCCCATCAACAACGCGATGGTCGTAACTGTGTGACAAGAACATTTTTTTCCGGATTCCAATAAAATCGCCTTCAGGTGTTTCGATGACGGCAGGTACTTTTCTAATCGCACCAAGCGCGAGGATTCCTACTTGTGGCTGGTTGATAATTGGCGTTCCGAAAACAGAGCCGAAAGTACCTACATTAGTTACTGTATAGGTTCCGCCTTGCGTATCGTCTGGTTTGAGTTTCCCCGCTTTGGCACGGTTTCCTAAGTCGTTTACGGCTTTGGCCATTCCAAGTAAATTCAATTGATCGGCGTTTTTGATTACTGGAACAATAAGGTTTCCGTTTGGTAGGGCGGCAGCCATTCCGAGGTTGATATTTTTCTTCTTGACGATATAATCACCATCTACTGAAATGTTCATCATTGGGAAATCTTTGAGCGCTTTCGCAACGATTTCCATGAATATTGGTGTAAAGGTGAGCTTCTCGCCTTCCCTTTTTTCGAATGCGTTTTTGTTTTTTTCGCGCCAGTCCCAGATTGCAGTGACATCAACTTCAATAAACGACTGAACGTGCGCTGATGTCTGCACTGATTGAACCATGTATCCGGAAATCAATTTTCGCATACGGTCCATTTCGACGATTTCGTCCTGGCCGTTGACTGAAACCGGCATTGCTTTCGAAACCGTTGGTTCTGCGGTTTTGGCAGGTTGTGGCGTTGGTGTAACCGGCTGCGGTGCAGATTCTGTTTGTTGCTGAACAGGTGCAGCGGGCGTTGGAGCCGGCGTTTCTGTTTGCGCAGGTGCAGCAGGTGCCTTACCTCTATTTGCAATATATTCGAGTAAATCGTTTTTAGTGACACGGCCTTCATTTCCCGTACCCGAAATGCTTTCGAGTTCAGCGATAGAAATACCTTCTTCTTTCGCGATATTTTTTACGAGAGGCGAAAAGAATTTTTCCGATGTTGAGAAATCCTGTTTTGTGGCAGGTGCGGCAACATAATCTTTGGCAGCCTCTACTGTTTTAGCAACTTCAGCCACGGCTGGAGTTTCTACAGGTTTTGGCATTTCTGATGTTGCAGCTTGTGGAGCCGATGCGGCAACTGATCCGGCTTCTGTCTCAATAATTGCGATGGTTTGGCCCACCTGAACGAGATCATCTTTTTGGAAAAGTTTCTCGACCAGCGTTCCCGAAACTTCGGAAGGCACTTCGCTGTCTACTTTGTCGGTCGCAATTTCGAGGACTGCTTCGTCCATTTCGATTTTGTCGCCAACCTCTTTGAGCCAGTTGGTTATGGTTGCTTCTGCAACACTTTCTCCCATTTTAGGAAGCTTCAGTTCAAATCTTGCCATATTGTTAGCCTAAAGGTATTTTTCTTTTTTCCGCTTGCGAAATTAATGAATTATTTTAGCTTTTGTCACGAATACGTAAATCTTTGTTGTATCGCTGCTTCAATTTAGAACTACAATTTTATCACGGTCCCTTTATCGTTGCTGCTGTTGCTGCCAATCATAAAATCGCTTTTGGCGGGCATTATTTTGAAAGTCAGCCGCTTATTTTTATCAAGCTCCATACTTTCTATGATCGATTTAAAACTCACAAAATTGTTATCAAATATAATTTCGACAGTTTTATCTGACCCTGATGTTAGCGAATTTATAGTATTTTTTGCTGTCGATTCGAGGCGCTGTACTTTTTTTCCTAACAAGTTTTCAACTTTTATGCGCGTGTTTTGATCTTCCGAAATCAATAAATAATTATCAGGGTTTCTTCTAATCAGAACGGCCTGGTTCTTCTTAATCAGTGAGAAAATTGTGGCGCCCGTTTTCATAAACACATCGAATACGAGAGAAGTCCGAAAGTGTTTTTTGTAAAAGAAGTCCATTGCCTGCTGAAAACGCTTCATATAAGTCGCATCCCGCACCGTGCTTTCACCTTTGTAATGGATGACAGTCGTTTCAGGAAAATAATAATTCTGTTTGCCGCTTTTCAAAACCATATATGACAGGTCAATGTCATCCGAATACATAAAGCAATTCTCATCGAAACCACCCACTTCATCATAGGTTTGCTTTTTCAAGAGCATGAAAGCGCCAACGAGTATATCAACTTTCCCGGTCTGGTTTTCGTTTAAATGGGTCGCGTAGTATTTCCCGAAAAAATCCGATAGTTTGTACAATCCTATAATTTTTGTCAAGGCCACGAATGGCGTGGGAACGCCGCGCTTGCTTTCGGGAAGAAAATTCCCAGTGCCGTCAATGAGTTTGCATCCGGCGATTCCGAAATCGGATTTCGATTCGGCGAAAGCGAGTATTTTTTCAAACGTGTCTTCGGCGACAACTGTGTCGGGATTGAGGATGCACAGGTACTCGCCTTTTGCGCGCGCAACGCCGATATTATTGCCTTTTGGAAAGCCTGAATTTTCTTTATTTTCGATTAGCGTGACGCTTGGGAAACGTCTTTTCATCATGGCGCAACTGTCATCGGCCGAATTGTTATCGACTACAATTATTTCACCTTCAATGTTTTGCAGCGCTGCCTGAACGCTCAGGACACATTGCTCGAGAAAATAGCGCACATTATAATTGAGGATGATCACCGACAGCTTCATTTTTCAAAGATAAATTAAAGTTCTAAAGCGGCAAGTCTCGCGTTTTGAAATAAAAAAAGCGCCCGGTTTGGACGCTTGGAAGTAAAATGGCGATCTGATTACGAAATGTCGATCATTCTTTTTGGTTTTGGTAATGCCTCTTCGCGTTTTGGAAGGCTGATTTTTAGGATCCCGTTTTCATAGGAAGCTTTGATATCGTCTTCTTTCACGCTTTCGGGCAATGTGAATGAGCGTCTGAATGCGGAATGTGAAAATTCGCGACGTGTGAATTTGCCTTCTTCGGTGGTATTTTCCGTTTTTGTTTCTGATGAAATGGTGAGCAAATCGTTATCGATTTCGATATTGAAATCCTCTTTTGTTTTGCCCGGTGCCGAAAGCTCAACCTCAAATTGGGTATCGGTTTCGCGGATGTTTACTGGTGGGACGGCAAGGTTTGCATTTCCGTTTTGGATTCCGCCCATCCAGTCGGGCCTGAATAATTCTTCCATAATTGATGGGAAGAAGTTACTGTTACTGCTGTTGTTACGCTTTACTAAGTTCATTTTGATTTGATTTAAGTTAAACATTACGCGAGCGGTTTTGCAACTTGTGTACCAGTTGGCGTTGTGGGAATTTTTGACAGTTTTTAGCAGTTATAAAATGTCAAAATTTCATATTTCGACTTCAAAAAGTGAAAAATTGACAGCAGCCTAGCCCCGATAAAGCCGGTATCCTTTTATGCAGCGCAGCGGAAGAAAAGATAAAGGCGAAAGCGGGATCATGCTCCTGAAAAAAACTTGCCGACTTTGCTGCTTTGCAACTTCGCAACTGCTATTTTTGCAGCATGAATTATTTATCAGTAGAAAGCATATCGAAATCTTTTGGCGAACGCACGCTGTTTGAGAACATTTCGTTTGGCATCAACAAAGACCAGAAAATTGCGTTTATCGCCAAAAATGGAACCGGGAAGACAACGATTATGAATATCCTGACCGGAATTGACGAGCCCGACAGCGGCAAGGTGGTTTTGCGCAAGGAAATTAAAATGGCGTTTTTGTCGCAGGTGCCTGATTTGCAGGATGAACTCACGATCGAAGAGAGCATTTTTGCTTCAGACAACGAGACTTTGAAAGTGATTGAGCAATATGAGAAAGCGCTTGAAAACCCGTCGGATGAAGAGGCATACCAGAAAGCTTTCGACAAAATGGACCAGCATAATGCGTGGGATTTCGAGACGCAATTCAAGCAGATTTTGTATAAATTAAAGCTCGAAGATTTTAAATTGAAAGTCAAAAATCTTTCGGGAGGGCAAAAGAAACGCTTGTCTTTGGCGATTATCCTGATCAACCGTCCCGATTTGCTGATCCTCGACGAGCCAACGAACCATCTTGATCTGGAAATGATCGAATGGCTTGAAAATTATTTTGCAAAGGAAAACATCACGTTGTTTATGGTAACGCATGACCGGTTTTTCCTCGAGCGTGTTTGCAATGAAATTATTGAACTCGACAATGGCAAATTGTACCAATATAAAGGTAATTATTCGTATTATTTAGAGAAGAAAGACCAGCGCATCGCTTCGGAAAATGCGAGCGTTGATAAGGCGAAGAACCTTTTTGTAAAAGAACTCGAATGGATGCGCCGCCAGCCAAAAGCGCGTACGACAAAATCGAAATCGCGCCAGGATGATTTTTATGTGATCAAGGAAAAAGCGCAGAGCCGAAGACGCGAAAATGTGGTGGAGCTTGAAATCAATATGGAGCGTATGGGCAGCAAGATTATTGAGCTGCATAAAATCTCGAAACGATTTAAAGACCGGACAATCCTTGACAACTTCAGTTATGATTTCCAGCGCGGCGAACGTGTGGGGATTATCGGGAAGAACGGAACCGGAAAATCGACATTCCTCAATGTGATTACGGGAACGATTCCGGTTGATAGCGGAAAAGTCATTACGGGAGATACGATTAAAGTTGGCTATTACACGCAAAGCGGCATCAACCCGAAACCTGGACAAAAAGTCATTGATATTATTAAGGAGTATGGCGAGTATATTCCGCTGACGAAAGGAAAAATCATTTCTGCGGGCCAATTGCTTGAGCGCTTTCTTTTCGACAGGAAGAAGCAGCATGATTATGTAGAAAAGCTCAGTGGCGGTGAATTGAAGCGGTTGTATTTGTGTACGGTGCTGATACAAAATCCGAACTTTCTGATTCTTGATGAGCCGACGAACGACCTTGATATTGTAACGTTGAATGTACTAGAGAGTTTCCTGTTGGATTATCCCGGATGTTTGCTTGTGGTTTCGCACGACCGGTATTTTATGGATAAGATTGTGGATCACTTATTCATATTTCGTGGCAATGGCGAGATTGAAGACTTTCCTGGGAATTATTCTGATTTCCGCGCCTATGAAGACAGTGCCGATGTGGCGCAGAAAGAAGACAATAAGGCGGAGAAAAAAGACTGGAAGCAGCAAAATAATACTTCGAATTTGAGTTTTAACGAGCAAAAGGAGTTCCAAAAAATCGAGCGCGAAATCAAAGATCTGGAATACCAGAAGAAGGAGATCGAACAACTGTTTTCTGACGGAAAAGTCGCTGATGATGCGATCACCAAAAAAGCGAAAGAACTTGAAGATATTATCCGAAAAATTGAAATGAGGGAAGAGCGCTGGTTTGAATTGAGTGCTAAAATTGAAGGATAACGGTGCAGTTTCGAATCATTTCATATCTTAAATTCTTATGGGGGTCCAAAAACCAGCATGGAGTGCATTCGCCATTCGTGTACAATCTTGTTACGAAATGTTTTTATGACCGAAAACCAAAGCCTCAATATGCTGCTCTTCATAGATATCGAGAGTATCTTTTACAAAATACCGCAACAATTGACGTTGTAGATTTTGGCGCAGGGTCGAAGATTTTCAAGTCGAATTCCAGACCGATTTCAAAAATTGCAAAAACTGCCGGAATTACGAAAAAACGGGCAGAACTGTTGTTACGTGTCTCTGCGTATTTTCAACCGAAAAACATTTTAGAAATCGGAACCTCATTAGGATTGGCGACAGTAACTATGGCGTTGGGCAATGAAACCGCAAAGATTATGACCCTGGAGGGCTGTCCGCAAACTGCCAGTGTAGCACAGCAACAATTTAAAGCGTTCGATTTGGTTAATGTTGAATCCGTGGTGTCGAAATTTGAAAGCTATTTGGCGGATTTGCAGCAACGAACTTTTAATTTGATTTATTTCGATGGAAACCACCAAAAAGAAGCCACATTAAATTATTTTGAACTTTTATTGCCGACGGTTACCAATGATACCGTTTGGATTTTTGATGACATCCATTGGTCGGAACAAATGGAAGACGCCTGGGAAGCGATAAAAAAACACCCCAAAGTAACGGTAACTATAGACACGTTTCAATGGGGATTGGTTTTCTTTCGCAAAGAGCAGGAAAAAGAACATTTTATAATACGCGCTTAATTGTTGCGGAGTGCATGCATAAGTTCTTTTTTTGACATTTTAGAACGCCCTTCGATTCCAACTTTTTTTGCTTCGTCGTAGATTTCCTTTTTCGTCTGGTCTTCGTAAGACTTTGCTTTTCCGCCGCGGTGTTCGGCGCCTTTACTATTGGCGATTCTTGCTGATTTTTCTTTACTGTAGCCTTTATCGCGGAGTGCTTCGTATTGGTCCTTATCTTTAATTTGCGGACCTGGATCTCTATTTGGCATGATTGTAAGATTTAAAATGAATATTAAAGTTACTAAAACGTAAAAATGCCTGCCGTTAAGCGGGCGTTAAAAAACAAAAAAAATGACGGTCATTTCTGGCCGCCATTTTTCCGAATTAATAATTAATATTATTTTTTTGCATCTTTCATTTCAGCATTTTTAGCTCCCATTCTGTTGACAGTCAACATTGGCGCAAATTTCATTTTCAAACCTGCGATTTTTCTGTTGTCTTCTGCAGAAAGGCCTTCTTTTTCAACGGTATTTTTTCTGCTGTCAAGCGCTTCATACAATAATTTCACTTCATCCCAGTCTTCACGGGTGTATTTGTCTTTATTGTCTTCGGCAGTGTGAACGAAATTTTGATACACTTCGTGAATATTATCTTTATTCACCCAGTCAAAATTCATGTCATCTCCGATTTTTCCTTCTCCAAACAGCGCGTTTCTAAGCTGTTGTTTCGGATTTGCCGCTGTTGTACCAGTTGTTGTAGTGGTACTTTGCGCTGCCATATCTGCTTCCATACGGGCTCTTAATTCCTCATATTTTGCTTTACTGGCATTGATTTTTGCTTCAGCATCTTTTCTGTCTTTCATATTTTCTAAAGCTGCTTCTGCTTCGCTTACCCGCATTTGGTAAGCATTGTCTATAGCTTGCCAGTCTGCTTTCGCAGTGGTAGCATCAACTTTTTGGATCGAATCTACATAAACAACGTAAGAATTGACCGATTTTTCAGCCTGGTCTTCCTTTTCATTCTTACAGGATGTAAATCCCATGGCGACAATCGCCAATGCTAAAAACAAATTTCTACTTTTCATAATTTCGGGTTTAAGATATTTTGTTAAATTATTTATTGTAAATATAAATACAAATGGATTATTATTAAATTTTATGATAAAAAATTATGAATAAATTATGTTTTAGACCAAAAATCACAAATTACATAAGTTTTTGTGGGAATTTTATAACTTTTTGTGTTTTTGAAATATTATAATCCTTTCTAATCAATGCAACGGACAAAATTGTAACACAATTCAGACATGACAACTAATGAATACACAGCTTTTTTTATCTACTTTTAGATTTTGAAAATACGCTACTATTTATATGTCCAATTCACTTATAAAAATCACAGGCATTAAACGGGATTTTATCCTTGGAAACGAAACGGTGTATGTTTTAAAAGGCATCGATCTCGAAATCAACAAAGGGGAATACGTCGCGCTTATGGGTCCATCAGGTTCTGGAAAATCAACCTTAATGAACCTCTTGGGATGTCTCGACACTCCTACATCGGGCACGTATATATTAAACGGAAAAGATGTAAGCAAAATGCACGATGATGAACTTGCTGAAATTCGCAATAAAGAAATCGGATTTGTGTTTCAGACATTCAATTTATTGCCCCGAACCACCGCGTTGGATAATGTTGCACTTCCAATGATTTATGCCGGATATTCAAAATCCGACAGAATTGTCCGCGCCAAAGAGGTTCTTAGCCAAGTTAATCTTGCTGACCGCATGGACCATCAACCAAACCAGCTCTCCGGTGGTCAACGACAGCGTGTTGCGATCGCGCGCGCCATGGTAAATAATCCTTCAATTATACTCGCCGACGAACCTACAGGAAACCTTGATAGCAAGACTTCAATTGAGATTATGAAACTTTTTGACGATATTCATGCAGCAGGAAATACGGTCATCCTGGTTACACATGAGGAAGAAATAGCGGCTTATGCGCACCGCGTAATCCGACTCCGCGATGGGATTATTGAGAGCGATTCAATAACTCATGCGGCAAAAGTATGAATATCGCATTATTGACCTGCTCAAAATTGCCAAACCTGACGCCGGCTGACCAACTCTTGATTCCTCAACTGTTGAGATATGGAATTACAGCGACACCCGAGATTTGGGATGATTCAACGGTTAATTGGAGTTCGTTTGACTATTTGATTTTCAGGAATACTTGGGATTATTACGAGAAAGAAAATTCTTTTAACACATGGCTTGAACAACTCGAAAACCTCGGAATTAAAACCCTTAATCCGCTTGAGGTCATTCAAAAAAATAAGCATAAATTTTACCTGCGTAAACTCGACGAGATGGGAATTCCTATAATTCCAACAATTTTTATCGAAAAAACCGATTTGCTCAATATTGAAGATTTAATGCCTCCACATTGGGAAAAAGCCGTTATCAAACCTGCCTTTTCTGGCGGTTCCTATCTGACAGAAGTCTTTGACGTTCTCGATATCCAACAGATTAATGAAAAATACCATCCAATAGCCGCGGGCAAGGAACTGCTACTACAAAAATTCATTCCGCAAATACAAACACTTGGCGAAACGTCTTTTATCTTTTTTAATAAAAAATTCTCGCACTGCGTAAACAAAACACCTGTTGCTGGTGACTTTCGCGTACAGATACAATTCGGAGGGAAATACACTTTGGTTCATCCAAATCCGGCCTTAATAGAACAAGCACAGCAAATTGTGAACACATTCCAAAGTCCTTTATTGTATGCTCGCGTTGACGGGATTATCCTGAACAACGAACTTTTGCTCATGGAAATCGAATGCATTGAACCCGATCTATATTTCAACTTAAGTGAAGGCTCCCACCAAAGATTTGTACATTCGATTCTCGAATTAATAAAGTAAATTTGAATTCAATTCTACCAAATGAAAGTATATACCAAAACCGGCGACAAGGGCACAACGGCACTATTTGGCGGAACCCGCGTCCCGAAAGACCACATCCGCATTGAAAGTTACGGCACCGTTGACGAACTCAATTCGCACATCGGCCTCATACGCGATCAGGAAATCAGCGAACATTATAAAGAAATCCTCATTGAAGTCCAGGATCGCCTTTTTACAATTGGCGCCATCCTCGCGACGCCGCCTGACAAAGAAATGATGAAGAACGGCGAACTCCGACTAAAAAAATTAGGCATTCGGGAAGACGATATCGAGCTGCTCGAAAAAGAAATCGATGCCATGGAAGACACACTGCCACAGATGACGAACTTTGTCTTGCCTGGAGGCCATACAACTGTGTCATATTGTCATATTGCCCGCTGTGTCTGCCGCCGAGCCGAACGCCTCGCAGTCCATTTAAGTCATAATGAGCCGGTTGCGGAAATTGCAATCAAATACCTGAACCGCCTTTCTGACTATCTTTTTGTGCTGGCACGGAAGTTGTCTGCCGAGCTCAACGCCGACGAAGTCAAATGGATCCCGCGTAAGGATTGATTTTCATGAGCTGTTTCCTGCTTTCCACGCTATCTTTTATGCCAAACGATGGCACAAAAGGATGCTGTTGCAATCAGGGCTAAATCCACAAATGCACGTTCTTAACTTTAATTAAAAATAAATCATATTTTACTTGACTTTTTCAGTAAAAAAATTATTTTTGCACAAACTAAAATCTATAGACGATGTATTGGACATTAGAACTAGCTTCGTATTTAAGCGATGCCCCATGGCCAGCAACCAAAGATGAACTTATAGACTACGCAATCAGAGCTGGCGCGCCACTCGAAGTAGTTGAAAACCTGCAATCAATAGAAGACGAGGGTGAGATATACGAATCTATGGAAGAAATTTGGCCCGACTATCCGACAGACGAAGATTATCTTTGGAACGAGGATGAATATTAAAAAAATAATAAACCAATAGAAAGTCTCAATCGAGGCTTTTTTTTTGACTAAATTTGCACCACTTTATCAATAAGTAATATACTGTATCATGAGTTTCATAAATAGCGTAATCAAGGTTTTTGTTGGAGATAAATCCCAAAAAGATGTAAAAGCATTACAAGGCACCGTAGCGAAAATTAAAGCCCTGGAAAGCTCTCTGGCGAATTTGTCACACGACGAATTGCGGGCAAAAACTGCCGACTTTAAGCAGCGAATCAAACAGGCACGCGCTGAAAAAGATGCTAAAATTGCGTCGCTCCTTCAGGAAGTCGAAAGTATCGAAGACATCGATAAAAGAGAAGACATCTACACTTCCATCGATGCGCTCGAAAAAGAAGCTTATGATATTTCAGAAAAAACGCTAAACGAAATTCTTCCCGAAGCTTTTGCCGTTATCAAAGAAACTGCAAAACGCTTTAAGGAAAATGCAACACTTACGGTCACTGCAACCGCCAAAGACCGTGAACTTTCAGCGACCAAATCATACATCACACTCGATGGCGAAAACGCGATCTGGGCCAATCAATGGAACGCTGCAGGAAAAGACATTACGTGGGATATGATCCACTACGATGTTCAGCTTATCGGCGGAATGGTATTGCACGCAGGCAAAATTGCAGAGATGCAAACCGGTGAAGGAAAAACATTAGTGGCTACTTTACCACTTTACCTCAATTCATTAACCGGAAATGGCGTTCACCTCGTAACAGTGAATGACTACCTCGCAAAACGTGACAGCACTTGGAAAGCGCCTTTATTTGAATTCCACGGACTCACAGTTGAATGTATCGATAATTACCAGCCAAATTCTGAAGGCCGTAAAAAAGCTTACGACGCCGACATCACTTACGGAACCAATAACGAATTCGGTTTTGATTACCTGCGCGACAACATGGCGCACTCCCCTGAAGATCTCGTTCAACGCAAGCACAATTATGCGATTGTCGACGAGGTAGATTCGGTTTTGATCGATGATGCAAGAACGCCGCTGATTATTTCTGGTCCGGTTCCGCAAGGCGACCGTCACGAATTTAACGAGCTCAAGCCGAAAATCGATAATCTTGTCAACCTGCAACGCCAGTTGGCCAATGGATTTTTAGCAGAAGCCAAAAGGTTAATCAAAGAAGGAAATACAAAAGATGGCGGATTCAACTTGTTAAGAGCGTTCCGCGCACTGCCAAAAAATAAAGCCTTGATCAAATTCCTAAGCGAAGAAGGCGTAAAACAATTGCTCCAGAAGACCGAAAATCAATACATGCAGGACAACAACCGCGACATGCACATTATTGATGAAGCGTTGTATTTTGTAATCGAAGAGAAAAACAACCAGGTTGAATTGACTGATAACGGAATCAAATTCCTATCCTCTGACACCGATGACCACTTCTTCATCCTTCCAGATATCGGAAGCGAAATTGCGCGCATCGAAAAGCAAGGCTTGTCAAAAGACAGCGAAGCCGAGGAAAAAGAAAAACTGTTCCAGGATTTCTCTATTAAAAGCGAGCGCATCCACACGCTGACACAATTGCTCAAAGCGTATACATTATTCGAAAAAGACGTCGAATATGTGATCATGGACAATAAAATCCTGATCGTCGATGAGCAAACCGGACGTATTATGGACGGGCGTCGTTATTCTGATGGATTGCACCAGGCAATTGAAGCAAAAGAAAACGTAAAGATTGAAGCTGCAACGCAAACATTTGCCACCGTTACGCTACAGAATTATTTCAGAATGTACAGCAAACTCGCCGGTATGACGGGAACTGCCGTAACGGAAGCAGGCGAACTGTGGGAAATCTACAAACTCGATGTTGTAGAAATTCCAACCAACCGCCCAATGGCCAGAAAAGACAAAGAAGATTTCATTTATAAAACCACTCGTGAGAAATTCAATGCGGTTATTGAAGACGTGACCCAATTGTCACAAGCGGGAAGACCAGTATTGATTGGAACTACTTCTGTTGAAATTTCAGAATTACTGAGCCGAATGCTCAAAATGCGCAATATTCCACACAATGTTTTGAACGCGAAAATGCACAAGCAGGAAGCGCAGATCGTTGAGGAAGCCGGTAAAGCCGGAGTCGTGACCATCGCTACCAATATGGCGGGTCGTGGTACCGATATTAAATTAACGCCCGAAGTCAAAGAAGCCGGAGGTTTGGCAATTGTCGGGACCGAACGCCATGATTCGCGTCGTGTTGACCGCCAGCTGCGTGGTCGTGCCGGACGTCAGGGAGATCCGGGAAGTTCACAGTTTTACGTTTCGCTCGAGGACAATTTGATGCGTCTTTTTGGCTCTGAAAGGGTTGCGAAAGTAATGGACAGAATGGGACTCAAAGAAGGCGAAGTGATCCAGCATTCGATGATGACCAAATCAATCGAACGTGCCCAGAAGAAGGTCGAAGAAAACAATTTTGGTGTCCGTAAACGTTTGCTCGAATACGATGACGTCATGAATGCACAGCGTGAAGTGGTTTACAAGCGCCGCCGCCACGCATTGCACGGAGAGCGACTTAAAGTTGATATCGCAAACATGATGTACGATACGTGCGAAGTCATCGTCAATGCAAACAAACAGACGAAAGATTTCAAGAATTTTGAATTTGAATTGATCCGATATTTCTCGATTACATCTCCTGTTACCGAAAGCGAATTCGAACGCATTTCAGAAATAGAACTGACCGGAAAAGTATATAAAGCAGCATTGGAATTCTATACCGAAAAAACCGAACGCAGCGCGCGCGAAGCTTTCCCGATCATCAAAAATGTTTTTGAAGACAAGAACAATCAGTTCGAACGCATTGTAGTTCCTTTTACTGACGGTATCAAAACGCTAAACGTGGTAACCGATCTTAAAAAGGCATACGAAACAAACGGAAAACAGCTGATTGCCGATTTCGAAAAAAATATCACCTTAGCGATTGTTGATGAAGCGTGGAAAAAGCACCTTCGCAAAATGGACGAACTCAAACAATCGGTGCAATTGGCCGTACACGAGCAAAAAGATCCATTGCTGATCTACAAATTCGAAGCTTTCAATTTGTTCAGTTCGATGCTTAATGGTGTCAATAAAGAAGTGATTTCATTCTTGTTTAAAGGAGATTTGCCACAGCAAAATGCACCTTCAATCCAGGAAGCAAAAGAAGTGGCGCGTCCGAAAGAAAATTATAAAACTTCGAAAGACGAAATCCCGAACAGCGATACGTTGGCAGAACAAAACCGCGAAGCCGGTCAAACACAACAACGTCAGGTAACTGAAACGATCGTACGCGAAATGCCGAAAATCAATCGCAACGACACTGTTACCATCAAACATGTTCTCAGCGGTAAAACCGATACTATGAAATATAAGAAAGCCGAAGGCATGATCAATTCAGGCGAATGGGTAATTGTAAACGAATAATTTTCACTATCGAAAAATTAAAATCCTCAACTGCGAAAGTGGTTGGGGATTTTTTATATTTGGACAAAACTATATAATGCGGACACCATTTCTCCTTCTTTTTATGATCAGCATTTGCGGCCGTTCGCAAAATCTCGAATCACTCAAATCGGACACGCGGAAACTCTACGACGCCAATTACAATATGGATTTTGACGCAGTTGCGGCGCTAACTTACCCAAAGGTTTATGAAGGAATCGGATTGGTTGCTTTTACCGAAAAGCTCGACGCCGATTATGAAAACCCCGTGTTTCGGAAAAGACTTCAAATCGTCGAGCCGGTTTTTCAATATTCGGAAATGAAAATCGAAAACGACACAAAATTTTACGTCATAACTTATAAAAATCCGGTACGTTACTTCTTCGAGAACAAGTTAAATACCGCCACCGCAAAACAAAAAGCAGATTCCTTAAAAACAAGCGCAATGGCTTACGAAGTCGTCATCGAACCACAACGAAATACAATTAACGTCAAACGCTACTCCAAACTCATCGCCATTTCTGACAAAAACACGAATGGCGAATGGCGTTTCTTTAATTTTGACGATCCCGTTCAAAGGCAATCTTTTAATGCCCTTTTTGAGGACAGGGTTAAAAAAGCGTTAGGACTTTAAATTACGGAGCCAAATTGTTTTTATATTTACTGGATAAATACATACAATCTAACTAAAACAAATTGTCATGGCAAAAGGACTGGATGTTAAGAAGGCTGCAAAAAAAGAGCCGCTTAAAACTGCCAAAGAAAAGAAGGCAGAAAAGAGAGATAAGAAAAACAGCCCTAAAAGGGATTGATTTTTCCACGAACTTACAACAGAGCGCAACGATTCATCCTTGCGCTCTTTTATTTCTACGCATTCGATTCCAAGTCATCCGGAAATATTTTGCCCGGATTTAAAATTCCATTGGGATCAAAAATGTTTTTAATGCCTTTCATCAGCTGCAACTGGTTTTGATCAAAAGCAATATCCATGTAGTTCTTCTGTACATAACCAATGCCGTGTTCGCCGGATAATGTTCCTTTGAGTGAGACTGTCAGTTCAAAAATTTCACGGATGCCTTTTGTCACTTCGGTATTCCAATTTTCATCGGTCATGTCGCCTTTAATAATGTTTACATGGAGGTTTCCATCGCCTGCATGGCCATAGCAAATCGAGCGGAAACCGTATCTATTGCCAATAGATTTTATTCCCGCCAACAATTTTGGCAATTCATAACGCGGCACCACGGTATCTTCTTCTTTATAAATCGAATTCGATTTTACGGCTTCAGCGACAGAACGCCGCATTTTCCAAAGCGCATTTTTCTGGTCTTCGGTATCAGCGAAAAGCACTTCGTCAATTTTAAACTTTTCGACAACGCCCATAATTTTTTCAGCTTCGGAAAATAAGACGTCGGGATAATTGCCATCGACTTCAATGAGCAAATGCGCCTGAATCTCAGCTGCAACCTCAACACTGAGCCCTTCGACAAATTTGAGGGTCCAGTCAATGGCATCGCGCTCCATAAATTCTAAAGCGCTTGGCGTGATTCCGGCGCGGAAAATTGCCGATACCGCCTCACAAGCTTCTTCGGCGCTGTAAAACGGAACAAGCATCAAAACATTGTGTGTATTTTGAGGCAGCAGCTTCATTACGATTTTAGTAATTACACCCAATGTGCCCTCGCTTCCGACCATCAATTGTGTCAGGTTGTATCCGGTTGAATTTTTGAGTGTATTTGCGCCGGTCCAGATGATTTCGCCGTTGGCCAATACGACTTCGAGGTTCAGTACATAATCTTTCGTCACACCGTATTTGACCGCACGCGCACCACCGGCATTTTCTGCGACGTTCCCTCCTATCGAACAACTTCCCTGACTGCTCGGATCGGGCGGATAGAACAATCCTTTTCCTGCTACGGCTTCGCGTAAAACTTGGGTTATTACTGCCGGTTCAACAGTTACCTGAAGATTCTGTTCATCGATATGAATGATTTTATTGAGACGTTCCACTGACAAACCGATTCCCTGATGGATGCTTAATGCGCCGCCGCTGAGTCCGGTGCGGCCACCAATTGCAGTAACCGGAATTTTATGTTCGTCGGCCAATTTTAAAATGGCGGATATTTCGTGTGGATTGGCAGGTTTTACAACGATGGCAGGCGGAAAAACGTAATCTTCGGTTTCATCGTGTCCATAATGTTTGCGTGTCTCCTCGTCGGAAAAAACGAATTCTCGTCCGACAATTTTCTCGACGGAGGCAATCATTTCTGGTGTTAAATGGTTTTGAAACATGGTTGAATCTTGAATGGAACAGTTTTCAAAAATAGCACTCTTGACGCATTGTTAAAGCAAAAACCGAAATTATTTCGATGCCTAGCCCCGATTACTTCACTGGCATTTATTTTCATTGGAGTTCAGTGAATGCGATGCATTTGCATTTGCAGTGGAAATCATTTTATTGCTTTCGGAAGTGAGATTTTGAAAGAAAACGTCACAGCAATAAAATATTGCAGCGAAAAGCGGGGAAGTAGCTCCTGACAACCTTAAAAAACCTTAATCACATAATACCAAAATGCGAGCGTCACGAATGATAATGGGATGCCGATGCCGATCATCATGCTGCTCAATTTGGGTTTGAGTCCGTAGCTCGACGCCAGAATTGCCGATGTAATCATGGGCGCCATAGCAGCTTCCATTATTGAAACATCGATGGCGAGTCCTTTTCCTTGCAGGATCATTTTATACAGGACGAAGAAAATTGCCGGCGTCACGATGAGTTTAAAAAATAGTCCGAGTGACAAGAAACGCCAGTGTTTGCTTCGTTTTTCAATTTTTAGCTGAAGTCCGACAGCAATCAGCGCAACCGGAGTCACCGTGCCTGCCAATTTTTGGAAAACCAGCTGCAGCGGATCGGCAAAATCGTAATGGAAGCCGTTGAGCAAAACGCCGGCAGCAAACGCGAGGAACGGCGGAAATAACAGGATTTTATTCAAAATAACGTTGGCTTCAGGTCTTCCGCGCGAGAATAATGTCGCCGTGAGAACGCCGAGCGTTGCCATGACCACGAATGTTCCGGGCTGATCGACGATGATTGCCGTTTGTAAACCTTTTTCGCCAAACAACGCCTGGATGATCGGGAACCCGACGAACGACGTATTGCCGAGCCCGCCTGTAAGTATCAGGCAGCCTGTAAGTTTTCGGGACCAGCCAAACCATTTGCCTAATGTTGAAAAAAACGCAAACGAAACCAGAAAGCCGATCCATGCAATTCCGAGTGGAAATAACAATTGCGTGCTTAGTACGATTTTCGGAATGTAATAAAGCGCCATTCCGGGCAGCGAAACATAGATTACAAAATTATTGAGCGTTTTGTAGCTGTATGGCGGAAAATCTTTGGCCTTTTGGAACAGGAAGCCAACGGTAAGGCAGATAAAAATTAAGAGGATGTTTTCCACGATGGTAATTTTGGGCAAAAATAATCATAATGGCTGACGGGGCAAGCGAATATTGCCGGGTTGTAGTTCTTTGTGGTGTTTCTTTTGAAACTGTTCCGATTTCGTTACTTTTACTTTTCAAAACAATGCGTCTTGGCTAAGAAAAAACCACAACCGAGTGCCCTTTTGGAAAAAGACGGAATCACACCGCCCGAAATCGTCAATTCTGCAAGTCTGGGACAAATTCGCGAATTACGAAAAATACAGCCTTCTGTAAAAGAACTTGTCGATGGTATCCTTTCGCAAAACATTTCTGCTTTGAGTCGCGCGATCACGCTTATTGAAAGTACAAACGCCGACCATTCGCAAAAAGCCAATGCGATCATCAATTCTTGTCTTTCGCATGCGGGCAAATCACTACGAATCGGAATTACCGGTGTTCCGGGTGTTGGGAAAAGTACTTTCATTGAAGCGTTTGGCAAATACCTTACCGGACTTGGAAAAAAAGTTGCGGTGCTCGCCGTTGATCCGAGCAGCACGATTTCGCATGGCAGCATCCTGGGTGATAAAACACGGATGGAGGAACTTGTAAAAGATAAAAATGCCTATATCCGACCGAGCGCTTCTGGTGAAAAATTGGGTGGCGTAGCGCGCAAAACACGCGAAACAATAACGCTTTGTGAAGCAGCGGGATTTGATACAATCATTATTGAAACCGTTGGCGTCGGACAAAGCGAAACGGCGGTGCACAGTATGGTCGATTTTTTTCTGCTGCTCAAAATATCAGGCGCCGGGGACGAATTGCAGGGCATTAAACGCGGCATCATGGAAATGGCCGATGCAATCGTAATCAACAAAGCAGATGGTGACAACATTAAGAAAGCCAATCTAGCCAAAACCGAATTCAACCGTGCCCTGCATTTATTTCCGTTGAAAAAATCAGGATGGGCGCCAATAGCTTCAACGTGTAGCGCCATTAACCATGACGGCGTTCCCGAAGTATGGGAAATGATTTCAAAATATCTTGAGTTAACCAAATCCAACAATTACTTCTTCGAAAAACGCAAAGAGCAGAACCAATATTGGATGATGGAAACGATAAACGACCGACTCAAAATCGATTTTTACGGACATCCTGAAATCGTCAAGCTATTGGATGAAACAAAAAAAGCGGTGCAGAATGATGAAATTTCACCGTTTGCTGCCGCTAATTTATTATTGGAAAAGTACTTACACAAATAACTATTCTTCGTACCGCGCAATTTCGCGATCGTAAAATTCATTTGCTTCGGTGATCAATCCTTCCATGATTTCGCTGAGTTCAGCTTCATCAAGGTCTTCATCCTCTTCTATAAATTCGACTTCATCGTCTTTTAAATTAATGATAAACCTTGGATAGTCGAGGTGAATGATAAAAATATCTTCGGGAAAGTCGGTATTGTCGCCGAGTAAAAATTTTGGTAATTCCATGGTGTATTTATTTACCGCAAAGTTCGCAAAGTTTTTTGCAAAGTCCGCTATATATTGATGATGATTTGCCTGGAAAGGGATGTAATATACCGCAAAGTGACAACTAATGTGTGTGTGAACTTATCAATCGTGGTTTTCCCGAACCAATTTTTTGGTGAGTTTTTCAAACCGAAGATACAGGAACAATGCGGCAGCGGTGAGTCCGGCAAACAAACCAATCCAGATTCCGGTTGCCTTCAAATCGGTATATTTTCCCAGATAGAAAGAGATTGGAAACCCGATTATCCAATACGCTACAAACGTAATGTACATCGGAATCTTCACATCCTGCAGGCCTCGCAAAGCGCCCAGCACGACAACCTGAATTCCGTCAGAAATTTGGAAAACTGCTGCCACAAGTAACAATTTCGAAGCAATTATAATGACTTCCTGATTGTCAAGTACCTGATTGGCATTGTCGAGATTCAGAAATAAATGCGGCAGGAAATTGTGCAAAACAACAAACAATATCGCAAAAATCGACTCGAGAATTATGGTCAGTAAAAATATCGAACGAGCCACTACTATCAGATTCTTATAATCGTTGAGGCCCTTTTGGTTACTGACCCTGATCATAGCGGTAACACTGAGCCCCATGGCAAACATAAAAGTCGTCGTTGCCAATGTTAGTCCAATTTGGTTAGCTGCCTGACTCGTCTTCCCTATCGATCCGGAAATCCATATTGCTGCGGTGAACAAAGCCACTTCAAACAGCATCTGCATGGCTGAAGGCGCGCCGAGATCGATGATTTTCTTCAACATCTTTTTGCGGATTTCGCGAAAGCTGAAGTTGGTGAAGTAAATTTTCATGTGCTCGTTTTTCCGAAGTAGCAAATCCATAAACACAACCATCATGATCCGAGAAATTACCGTCCCCAGCGCTGCGCCGAGTATCCCGAGCTTGGGAAAAATCCAAACCCCGTAAATCAGCATGTAATTGAAGAAGATGTGGACCACATTCGCCATAAAAATAGCGTACATCGAATATTTTGTTCGCGAAAGCCCGTCGGCAAATTGTTTGTAACCCTGATAAATAATAACCGGAATCAGCGAAAAAGCGACCCAATCAATATAAGGCGATGCCAACGCCACAACGGCTTTGGGCTGGTGCATCAGGTTCATAATGGGCTTTGCGAGGACGATGAGGATGAACAGCGCTATGCCAAGAATCGTACACAAAAACAACCCATGGTGAAATGCCGAACGGATTTTTTTATCATCTTTCTCCGCATCTGCCTCAGCGATGATGGGTGTGATGGCGGTCGAAAATCCGATTCCGAGCGACATGGCAATAAAGATGAAACTATTGCCGAGCGACACAGCCGCAAGTTCTGTCGAACCCAGTTTTCCGACCATAATATTGTCAACGATACCAATTAAGGTATGCCCAAGCATCCCGAGAATTACCGGGTAAGCCAACTTTAAATTATACGAAAATTCGTTTGTATATCGAGAAAGGTTCACAGTGAAAATTTGAGCGCAAATGTAATTAGTTATCTTGGCATTTTTGCCTTAAAAGCGAATTAAAAGCATTCCACAAATAATCATCTATATCCTACAAATGCCGATATATAATCTTGAAATCGTATAAGATATTTCGCATATATCGCCATAGCTTTACCATATTAAATTACGCTTTCAAAGTAAAATTAATATCAACTCAAATTACACATTATGAAAACGATTTTCAAAATTACCAAACCTGCATTACTAATTGCGATGTTCTTCCTGACGGCAACGGCCGTGGCACAGGACATGACCGACCCCAAAGCTACGAATTACGACCAGGGTTTTCGCCTCGGATTTGGCGTAACACCAGGCTATGTATTTGACGATCCTTACGGATTCGCACTTGGCGGCGATGCGAGGATTCAATACGATTTCTCAAAAAGGTATTCGATAACGCTTACCACCGGATTCACGAACTTATTTGTTGATGGAAAAAACAATGACCTCGGATTCATCCCTGCCAAACTTGGTTTCAAAGCATTTTTCTGGGAAGACCAATTTTATGCAATGGGTGAAGCCGGCGCCGGATTTGCGGTAACCAACAACTACAACAAAACTTCATTTATTGTCGCGCCAAGTATCGGATATGCCAATAAATATTTCGATGTGAGTTTGCGATATGAACTTTATCCCGACTTCCCGATTGTCACTTCCAAAAGCGTTTTCGGCGGTACGACTGCGCAAGGAACCGGACAATTGGGCATCCGTTTTGCCTACGGATTTAAACTGTAACTACTTCCTGCTAATGCAAAAAGCCCTGAACTTCAGGGCTTTTTTTATTCTTCTTCGAGTTGGCGTTTATACTTCGAAATGTTTTCTTTAATTTCCTCATCGAGTTCAGGTTCACGGATGTCCGTATATTTTTGCATTGTCGAAAGCATGATCTGCGCAACGATTAGGCGCGACATTTCCTTATCGTCGGCCGGAATGATATGCCATGGCGCATAGTCGGTAGAAGTCGCATTGATCGCGTCTTCATAACATTGCATATACGCATCCCAGTGCTCGCGTTCCTTGAGGTCGCCAACCGAAAACTTCCAGTTGTGCTTTTCTTCCTCGAGCCTTCGCAACAGCCTTTCGCGTTGTTTCACCTTGCTCATATAGAGGAAAAATTTGAAAACGATCGTGCCGTTTCGTACAATATGCCTTTCAAAATTATTGATTTCCTCGAGGCGCCGCTGCCAGAATTCGGGTTTGATGTCTTCCACTTTTTCAATTCCGGGCAGATTCTCATTAAGGATATACTCAGGATGCACACGGGTCACGAGCACATTTTCATAATGCGTACGGTTGAAAATCGCAAACTTCCCCTTCTCAGGCAATGCCACATAATGCCGCCATAGGTAATCGTGTTCCAATTCGGTCGAATTTGGTGTTTTAAAACTGTGCACGACCACCCCACGCGGATTCAAATCATCAAACACTTCGCGGATCAGGCTGTCCTTGCCCGAAGTGTCCATGCCCTGCAGGCAAATCAAAACACTATAACGATTGTGCGCATACATCAAATCCTGTATTTTGCTGAGCTTGTCGTCAACACCTTCAAGCATTTCTTCCTTTTCATCGTCGTCAGCATTCGTCTTCAATTTTGTCGGAATCTCCGCCAGTTTTATCGGCGCTGTCACTTTAAAATCATCTGGATTAATCGTCTTCATCAGAAAAAATTTATATTTATACTCTCAAATTTAAGCATTATTTGAAGCATATTCCTGCTGTCCGCTAAATTCCCGGCAAGAAAACTACGGCTGCCGCCTTGTTTTCTAAACCGCGAGATACCGCTTCCATCAGGGCTAGGCATCTTCCTAAAATTGAGACGCGACCTCAAATTCAACCATATCCAATGAAAAAATTCAGCCTCGAAGTGCTTTTTCACATTATCGGCATCGGCTCGGCATCGGGAATCATTTACCGTGACGGCGATCTGTTTCTGATTTCCGACAACGGAAACCACCTTTACAAATACAATATCGACACAAAACAAACACAAAAAATTTCGCTCTTCGAAAACGAAACCACGCAAAATATTCCAAAAGCACAAAAACCCGATTTCGAGGCAATTGCCCATTATGGAGATGATTATTATATTTTCGGTTCAGGCTCTACCGAAAACCGCAACCGCATGGTGCAGTACAATACCAGAACGAAATCGACAAAAACATTCGACCTTACTAATCTTTATCTGTTGATGCAAAGTTTTGAAAACATCAAAGCCGTTGACTTTAATATTGAAGGCGTAGTTTTTACAGGGGACACCTGGTATTTCTTCCAGCGTGGCAACGGAAAATCGGGAAAGAACGGCGTCTTTACAGTCAAAGCAAAGAGCCTCGAAGATGACTTCTCAATCTTATTCAACGCCTACAAACTCCCCAAAGTCAAAGGCATCCAAAGCGGTTTTACCGATGCGGTTCTCGTCGAAGACAAATTGTGGTTCCTTGCCTGCAGCGAAAATAGTATTTCGACATACGAAGATGGCGAAGTGCTCGGAAGTTTCATCGGCAGCATCGATATCAGGACGATGAAAATGCAAGACACCCAACAAATTTCAGATAACCATAAATTTGAAGGCATAACGTATTACAAAGAAACTGCGGGTCATTTCGAATTTCTGCTTTGTGAGGATAATGACACCGAAATTTTAGAGTCTGATATTTACAAGCTCACTATAGGAAAGTCTTAATTGAAAACAAGCCGGATTGTTGTCCCTTTGCCTGTTTCACTGTCAATAGACATGTGACATCTTATCTTCTCGGTCAGGCTTTTAACCAATTGCATGCCCATTCCGATACCGATTTCATTATTGGTTCCTCGTCTTGAACTGTAAGAACTATTCAAAACTTCATCAATCATTGCGGCGGTCATTCCGATTCCGTCATCTGAAATGACCGTCTCATTTTCACGGATATGAATATTGATCGAGCCGTTTTGCGGCGTGAATTTTATTGCATTCGAAATAATATTCCTAACAATAATAGTTACAATTTCAGGATCGGATTCAATAACGCGCGCATTTTGGGGCGACACACTAACCGCTATCCCTTTCGCTTCATACGGGATTTTATAGATTTCCAAGGTATTGCGAAGTACTTCTTCAAGATCGACGGGTATATGTTGTTGCGTAATCGTGTTAAAATTCAGTCGCGCCCAATTGAGCGTCGTGTCTAAAAGTTCTAACATTTGCGTCGATTTTATGTTGATCTGATCGATCAGCGAAACGAATTCATCGCTCGAAATATCAGCTGTGGCTGCCATTGACGATAAGGTCATCAGGTTTGCAACCGGGCTTCGTAAGTCATGCCCCAAAATGGAAAGCATCCGGTCATTGTTCCTATTTATTTTCTTCAGTTCATCCTGCAGGTTAATCTCCTTGTCCAAATCAACGAAAGCAACGACATGGATTTTACTGATTACAGACGCCTTAATTTCATACCACCTTTTTGTTCCATTTTTACAAGTGACCTGCGATTTCATTTTCACGAAAACTTTATCCTGCTCCTGTGCATTTTGCTCGGCTTCATTCCAGTTCGCGATTACAACCGACCGGTAAGCAGCATCAGGATAAGCGTTGAAATACCATAAATCTATCGTTGGGATTTCGTCAAGCGTATAACCAATCTCCTCAAGGAATTTTTCGTTGAGATAAGTATTCAGGTGCTTATCTCCGAAATCTTCAGCAATGATAAACGGATACGGTAGAAAGTCGGCTATTTTTTCGAGGTCGGTTCGTGAAATTTCCTGTTGGTAATCCATATAGACTATTTTTCAATCTCCCTGAGATGTTCCATTTTCTTATGTGCCAAAAATCCTGCGATGTCTTCAAAATGTTCTTTTACACGTTTGTTGCCGAACTCGAACACTTTTGTCGCGAGCCCGTCGAGGAAATCACGATCATGCGAAACCAAAATCAGCGTGCCGTCGAAATCGCGCAGTGCATCTTTGATAATGTCTTTGGTTTTCATATCGAGGTGGTTCGAAGGCTCATCCAAGATCAGCAAATTGACAGGTTCGAGCAGTAATTTAATCATCGCCAGACGCGTTTTTTCACCACCCGAAAGTACCTTTACTTTTTTGGTCACATCATCGCCATGAAACATAAATGCGCCAAGAATATCCTTGATTTTTGTACGCACTTCACCAACCGCGATATCATCGATGGTTTCGAAAATCGTGGCATTTTCATCCAACAGCGATGCCTGGTTTTGCGCGAAATAACCAATCTGCGCATTATGCCCGATTTCGACAGATCCGCTGTCTATGCCGATTTCTTTCATGATTGCTTTGATCATCGTCGATTTTCCTTCGCCATTTTTTCCTACGAAAGCGACTTTCTCTCCGCGTTCGATAACGATGTTTGCGTCTTTGAAAACCACATGTTCACCGTAAGATTTAGCCAGGTCTTTTACAATCACCGGATATTGCCCAGACCGAATCGACGGCGGGAATTTTAAACGCAACGCCGATGTATCGATTTCGTCAATTTCAACCGGAACCAGCTTTTCAAGCATTTTTACGCGCGACTGGACTTGCAAAGTTTTTGAATATGTGCCTTTAAAACGGTCAATGAATTCCATATTGTCAGCAATCATTTTCTGCTGCTCATCATACGCTTTTTGCTGATGGATGCGGCGGTCTTTGCGCAGTTCTAGGTAATGCGAATATTTGGCTTTATAGTCGTAAATTCTTCCCATTGTAACTTCAATGGTGCGATTCGTAATGTTATCGACAAACGCGCGGTCGTGTGAAATAACGACAACAGCTTTGGCCGAATTGATCAGAAAGTCCTCAAGCCATTGGATGCTTTCAATATCCATGTGGTTCGTTGGCTCATCCAAAAGGATCAGGTCGGGTTTTTTTAATAAAATTTTCGCAAGTTCGATACGCATCCTCCATCCGCCCGAAAATTCGGAAGTCTGACGCTGAAAATCTTCCCTTTCAAATCCAAGTCCGATTAAAATCTTTTCAACTTCTGCTTCATAATTTACTTCCTCAATCGCGTAGAATTTTTCGCTCAAATCCGAAACGCGCTCAATGAGTTTCATGTAATCATCACTTTCATAATCGGTACGAATCGTAAGCTGCTCGTTGATTTCATCGATTTCGGCTTTCATTTTAAAAATTTCACCGAAAGCTTTCGACGCTTCTTCCATAACCGTTGCGCCGTCTGTAGTGAGCAAGTGCTGTGGCAGGTAAGCGATCACCGCGTCTTTTGGCGCAGAGATATTACCGGTCGAAGGTTTGCTTTCACCCGCAATAATTTTTAGCAACGTTGATTTTCCCGCGCCATTTTTCCCCATGAGGGCAATTTTGTCGTTTTCGTTTATAGCGAAGGAAACATCGCTGAATAATGTGGTGCCGCCGAATTGGACGGAGATATCGTTGACTGTAATCATCTTTTATTTTTGAGACGGCAAAGATAACATAACATCTTCTATCAAGTTTAACTATTTAAGGTTTTTACAGAAAATCTGCATTTGTATTTCAGCAATTTTTATACATTTGAAAAATCTTAAAATTTTCTTAAAATTAAACCAATCCAAACTCCACTATGAACACAAAACTTTTATTTATTTTACTTTTTTGTTATTCCTTGTCGCAAGCCCAAATCACTTTCGAACCCGGCTATTTTATTGACAACCAAAACAAACGGACAGAATGTTTTATTGAAAATTTCGATTGGCGGAGCAACCCGACCACTTTTAATTATAAGTTGAATGAAAACGACCGCGAAAAAAAGACGGGAAACATTGCAGGAATTGCCGAATTTGGCATCACGAACGCAAGCCGTTACAAACGATATACAGTTGATATAGAGCGTTCACGAACTACGACCATCAATTTGCAGGAAACGAAAAAGCCGCTTTTTAAAAAAGAAACGCTTTTTTTACGCACCCTGATAACAGGCGCTGCTAACTTGTATGGGTATACTGATGGAAGCATTGCCAAATTTTTCTTCGAAAAAGACAATACCCCGATTCAACAGCTTGTATATATAAAATATGTCAATCCAGATGGGAATGTTTATGAGTACAACCAATTCAGGCAACAATTGCTTAATAATGTAAAATGTGACACTCAGGATGACCGTTATTTCTCTAAAATGGAATACAATCAGGATGCGCTGATCAAGCACTTTATCGCGTATAATACCTGTAGTGGAGACAAAAAAGTGACCGACTATGGGGCTTTGACCGACGGCAACCGCGAAAAAATAGCGATAAGAATTCTTGCGGGCGCCTATTCAGGTACCGCATCGCTTCAAGATCCTTACTCCTATTATAATAAGGATACTGATTTGAAGAAAACGATTCTGAAACCAGGTCTTGAATTTGAATACATTATGCCGTTTAATAAAGGATCATGGAGTCTTTTCGCCGAGGTGTTTTACGAAAAATTCAATCCAACTAAAAATTTTGCCAGACCAATTTCCAACCCTGGTTTCTTTAACGACGGGGATTTGGTACATTACACCGCTAAAATGGATTATACTTCAATCCAAGTCCCACTTGGGTTGAGACGTTATTTTTTCATCAATAAAAATGCGCGGATTTTCGCTGACGCTATGTACAATATCGACGTGTCCAATTCAGGCAATCTGATCATTACCAATAGTGAAGGATTGTTAAGCGCGAACGAGACGATTCCGTTTAGCAACAGAAACTACCTGTCATGCGGATTGGGATTTGGTTACAAGGCCTTCAGCGGCGAGTTTCGATACAATTTTTCGCGTAAGGTCAACAGCGACCTCGATTATAATATTTCTTACAAATCAGTCGGTTTAAATTTGGGTTATAAAATTTTTTAACCGACTGCGCTATTTTGAAAAAAGCTGTCCAAACGGGCAGCTTTTTTTATCTAAATGTTCATACGAAATGCTTCGATAATCGCGTGCACTTTGCCATAATCCCTTTCCTGGATAAAAACCTCCACGGCAAGACCCGAACTCCCAAATCCACCCAATCTAGCCGATTGGATATTGTCTTTAATAACTGTATCAACGCCTACTGCTTCGATTTTTTCTTTGAGTGCGCGTGCGAGGATTTCACTTCCCGAGAATATTTTTATAAGTCCCATAATTTTTAATTTTCGTCTTCTTCGATTTCAAATAAATACGGTTCAACCATCATTTTGTCGGCCAGCATTTCAACGCGCTCGGTCAACTCTTCAGCAAAAATAATGCGCTGTGTTTTTGTGATACTGTTTGAAATACGCATAATTTTCGTTTCATGACGCAATTTCAAGATCGGATCGGCATCGTCAATGATAAACATTTTCAAACGATTGACGTTATAACCGGCAGTAGTAAACATTTCATTTAACCGGTTCGGCGTGCCAATTAAAACGTCGATTCCTGTGGAGATATAGTTTTTGTCGTACTCCATATCGCCTTTGTCATGAACGCCGTAAACGCGCAGGCTGGTATAGTTGCCGAGCTTTTCGAAAAGTGATCCCATTTCGAGAACTTTAGCTTTATCTTCAACAATGACGAGTGCGCGCGGCGATTCTTCACCTTCGGCCACGAGTTGCTGGATTACGTTGAGCACAATTGTGGTTGATTTTCCGCTGCCTGGCGGGGCAATAATAATACAGTCGGCGCCACTTTTCAAGGTCGAAAAGGTTTCCCGCTGCAGATCATTCGCTTCTGAAAGTCCATTTTCAATGAGCGCACGCTGCAGGCTTTCGTTTATTTTTTTTAATTTCATTGTTAGTTGAATTCCGCGCTTTAAATCTGGCGGGCTAAAAGTGTTATTTGCTTGCAAACAATTTTACATCGGTTTCCGAAATTTCGTTTCCGCCTAAGATAATCAATCGCTCCACAACGTTCCGCAGCTCGCGTATATTGCCTGTCCAATCGTATTCTTTTAGCAGATTGATCGCTTCGTCCGAAAAGAATTTTGGTGCATTCCCTTGTTCGGAGGCGATTTTTTCTGTAAAATGTTCGATCAAAAGCGGAATGTCGTCACGCCTTTCGTTGAGCGACGGCACTTTTATCAGGATAACCGCAAGCCGATGGTACAAATCTTCACGAAATCGCCCTTCGGCAATTTCAGTTTTGAGGTCTTTATTCGTCGCGGCAATAACGCGCACATTAATTTTGATGTCTTTATCGGCACCCACACGCGTAATCATGTTTTCCTGTAAAGCCCGTAAAACCTTTGCCTGCGCTGAAAGGCTCATATCGCCAATTTCATCAAGAAATATAGTTCCGCCATCAGCAGCTTCAAATTTTCCTGCGCGGTCGCGTACCGCGGAAGTAAATGCGCCCTTGACGTGGCCGAACAATTCGCTTTCGATGAGCTCACTGGGAATCGCGGCACAATTGACCTCAATGATTGGAAAATTGACACGGTCGCTTTTTTCATGAAGCTGGTGCGCAACGAGTTCTTTTCCGGTGCCGTTTGGACCTGTGATCAAGACGCGCGCTTCTGTTGGTGCGACTTTTTCTATCATCGTGCGGATTTGGTCGATAGCGTCGCTTTCGCCAACCATTTCGTAATTCTTGCTGACCTTCTTCTTTAGTATCTTATTTTCAACGACGAGTTGCTTTTTGTCGAGCGCATTGCGTACGGTGTTGAGCAGCCGGTTCAGATCGGGTGGTTTTGAAATGTAATCGAATGCACCGAGCCGCATCGTTTGTATTGCAGTTTCCATATCGCCATGGCCTGAGATCATAACAACGGGAATTTCGGGTTTGATTTTTTTGACAGCTTCCAGCAAGTCGACACCGTCCATCTTCGGCATTTTGATGTCGCACAACACGAGGTCGTAATCGTGGTTTTTTATTTTTTCGAATCCCGCGATGCCGTCTTGTGCTTCCTCGACAATGTAAGCATCATTTTCTTCGGTAAGTATTTTGATGAGTACGCGGCGAATTGACGCTTCGTCTTCAATTATCAATATCCTTGACATTCTTTTTATTTTAACTGCAAAGTTCGCAAAGTTTTTCGCAAAGTCAGCGAAGTTTATGATTACTTGTTTTTAGCCCCGTCATCAATTAATAATTAATAATTGATAATTGCTAACGAATATTAAATGATCAATATTTTACCCATCTGACCAATTCCTTCCATGTTGGTTTTTTGCCGTACATGAGGATCCCGACGCGATAAATTTTAGAGGCAAACCAAACCACAAAAAAGAAAGTCCCGAATAAAATCAGCACTGACAGCGCTATCTGCCACCATGGCACACCAAACGGAATGCGCATGAGCATGACAATTGGCGAGGTGAGTGGCACCATTGAAAACACGGTCGCGACGGTTCCGTGCGGATCATTGATAACCGTGAAAAATCCGACATAAACACCTAATATCAAAGGCATAATGATCGGAAGCAGGAATTGCTGGGAATCGGTTTCGTTGTCGACCGCAGCACCAATGGCCGCATAAAACGAACTGTATAGAAAATAGCCACCAATAAAATAGATGATGAAGCTGATGATCAATGTCGCAATGGGAAGTGTCCACAATTCGCTGATGTACATTTGAGCGGCTGAATTTGATCCCTGCTGTACCGCATGCATGGCTTCGGGCGGAATCGCCGTTGAGTGACCCATATTGACGCCGAGCAAAGTCGAAGCCGCAAACATAACCGAAAGCCCGATTATTGCCCAAATGAAAAACTGCAGGATTCCGGCTAATGATGTGCCGATAATTTTTCCCATCATGAGCTGGAACGGCTTGACCGAAGAAATTATAATTTCGATGATGCGGTTTGTTTTCTCCTCGATGACGCTGCGCATGACCATATTCCCGTAAATGATAATGAACATCATAATCAGGTAGCCAAATGCGCCGCCGATGCCGATTTTGATTTCATTGAGCCCTTTAACGGTTTGCTCGCCCGAAGATTTTGCCACGGTAATATTGACGTGGGCTTCGGCATTTTTGATTGCCAAAGTATCGAGCTGCGCATTTTGGAAATTGAGCGATGTGATTTTTTTGTTGATAACGGTTTCGAGGTCGTCGAGAAAACTCAGGCTCGGACTGTCATTTGAAATGTATTGGATTTTGTTTTCGAGCGCTTTGGCATCGCCTGTTTTTGGAACGAACAATACGCCTTCAAAACTTTCTTTGACGATACTGTCTTTGAGCACTTTCATATCGACAGTTGACAAGTTGAGATAATGGTATTCGTCGGAATTTTTAAATTCGCCCGCGAACAGTCCGGTTTCATCGTGGATTGCGATTCTTTTGACATCGGCTTTCATAGAACTCAGATATCCTACAAAAGCGGCAATAGCAACAAAAAGCAGCGGACTCAGGAAAGTCATGACAATAAAGGCTTTGTTGCGGACTTTAGCGAGAAATTCTCTTTTAATAATCAGGATCAGTTTGCTCATTTTTCGCTTACAGTTTTGATGAAGATATCATTGACACTTGGAATTTTTTCGACGAAATGCGTAACCTGTCCGCGCTGTACGAGCACATTAAGCAATTCATTTGGCGTCGCGTTACCTAGTTGGATCTCGAGCTTGAGTTCGTCATTGAGCGATTTGAAATTGGTCTGCCCAACGGTAAACTTCTGGGTGATGTCGTACATGAGTCCTTCGACATTGTCAGACAGAATACCGACTTCAAAACTATTCGTGCGGTATTGTTTTTTTACATCGTTGAGGCGGCCTTCGATGAGTTTATTCGATTTGTGTATTAACGCGATGTGGTCGCACAATTCCTCGACACTTTCCATGCGATGTGTCGAAAATATGATTGTCGCGCCTTGTTTTTGAAGTTCGAGTATTTCATCTTTGATCAGATTTGCGTTTACGGGATCGAATCCGGAAAACGGCTCATCGAAAATCAGCAATTTAGGTTTGTGCAGTACACAGACAATAAATTGTACTTTTTGGGCCATTCCTTTTGAGAGTTCCTGGATTTTTTTGTTCCACCAGCCTTTGATTTCTAGGCGTTCAAACCAGTACTCGAGCTGTTTGGTGGCTTCGGCCTTGGAGAGTCCTTTGAGTTGTGCAAGGTAGAGGCATTGTTCTCCAACTTTCATCGATTTATAAAGCCCTCGTTCTTCGGGAAGATAACCGATATATTGTACATGATTTGGGTGTAATTTTTCGCCATCGAGGATGATTTCGCCGCCATCCGGAATAGTAATCTGGTTGATAATCCGGATCAGTGAAGTTTTGCCCGCGCCGTTTGGGCCGAGAAGTCCGTATATGCTTCCCTTGGGAACAGTTAACGAAACTTCATTGAGTGCAACATAATCGCCGTATCTTTTGACGACTTTGTTGACTTCTAGAATATTGCTCATGTTTGTTGATTGATTTATTCAGCGCCATCTTAAGGCACGTAAAAATACATAATTTAGATACAATCCGGAGCCAAATGTTACAATAAAAAAACCCACCCTTATTTGCACAAGGATGGGAAAAATTGCTATGAAAAAGAAGTTACCAGTTACCTAGTAACATTCAAATATAAAAATATTTTTCGAAACTATGAAAACATATCTTTAACTTTTTCAAAAAAAGATTTATCGCCTTTTTCGGGCTGTGGAATAAAATTTTCGTTGGTAAGATTTTTCTCGAAAAATTGCTTTTGCTCTTTGTTTAATTCTTTTGGGGTCCAGACGTTTACGTGTACAAGAAGGTCGCCATTTCCGTATCCGTTCAGGCTTGGAATTCCTTTCCCCTTGAGCCTTAATATTTTACCAGATTGGATTCCTTCTTCGAGTTTGATCCTCACTTTACCGTTAACGGCTTCGATATCTTTTGAAACACCCAGGACCGCTTCTGCAAAACTGATATATAAATCATAATGCAGGTTTTCGCCTTCGCGTTTCAGGAACTCATGTTCAATTTCTTCGATGGCTACGATAAGGTCTCCCGGAATTCCGTTGCCTGGAGCGTCGTTTCCTTTGTTTGAAACTTTTAATTGCATGCCATCAACAACGCCTGCAGGAATTTTAATTGATACGGTTTCATCTTCGAGTACCATTCCCTGCGAATCTGCATTGGCAGGTTTCTTATCGATGATTTGGCCCGAACCGCCGCAAGTCGGGCATGTGGAAGCCGATTGCATCCGGCCCAGGATTGTATTGGTCACGCGCATTACCTGACCTTGCCCGTTACAGGTTGAACAGGTTTTATAGGAAACGCCGGAGGCTTGTATTTTTCTTTTGACTTTGACTTTCTTTTCGACGCCATTTGCAATTTCCTGCAAGGTCAATTTGACTTTGATGCGCAGATTTGATCCTTTCATTCGGCGTTGTCCTGAGGAACTGCCGCCGAATCCGCCGCCAAATGCGCCTCCGAAAATATCACCAAACTGGCTGAAGATATCGTCCATGTTCATATGGTGTCCGCCGCCAAAACCACCTGCGCCGTCAAAAGCCTGATGTCCGTATTGATCGTATTTGGCTTTCTTCTGCGGATCGCTTAGCACTTCGTATGCTTCGGCTGCAGCCTTGAAATTTTCTTCAGCTTCCTTATTGCCCGGATTTTTGTCAGGGTGAAATTCGATCGCCTTTTTCCTGTAAGCCTTTTTGATTTCGGCTTCAGAAGCGTTTTTTGAAATCCCAAGTATTTCGTAGAAATCTTTTTTCATGGCAGTTTGTTTTATTGGCCTGTGACTACTTTAGGGAAACGGATAATTTTATCGCCAAGTTTGTATCCTTTTTCAATGACGTCAACGACTTTTCCTTTGAGGTTTGGCGATGGCGCAGGAATCTGGGTAATGGCTTCGGCGAAATCAGCATTGAATATATCGCCGGCTTTGATTTCAACTTCTTCGAGGCCTTTGGAAACCAACGTGTTTTTGAGCTTGTCGAAGATGAGTTCAACACCTTTGATTAATACATTGTCATCTGTTTTTTTGATTTCTGTCAAAGCCCTGTCGAAATCGTCCAACACCGGCAACATGGCAAGCAATACTTCCTGATTGGCAGTTTTGAACAAATCCATACGTTCTTTGGCAGTACGTCTTTTATAGTTTTCGAATTCGGCAAAAAGTCTTAAAAATTTATCTTTTTCAACAGCAAGGTCATTCGCCAGCTTTTCTTCCAAGGGCAGTTCTTCGATGATAAGCTGCTCGCCATTGGCGTTGTTCTCGATTGTAGCTTCATCCAATTCCTGTTCCGGTTCTGTATTTTCAGTAGTCATTTTGCTTTTGTCTTTAAATATTTTTTTAAACATTATTTTTTTTGCGGCTGAATTGCAAAAGTATTGCCATTTGTAGTAAAATGTCAAATTGTCACCATTTTATTTTTGGGCGGCGCAACAGAATTGACGCAGGTTAACAATAGCCCCGATGGAAGCGGCATCCCGTATTTGGGAAAATTGAGGGGCAACCGAAATTTTCCCAAATGCGGATACAGCGGACAGCGGGACCGAGGTTTATGAGAAGCGTAAAAAGGTTAAGCTCCTGAAAATAAAAATTTTTAATAGAATTTTAAGACTATTTCGATTTCGTTTTGCGTAAGTTTGCGACAGGCAATTCTGAATTGCCTTAAAGTGAAAGGTTAGCATTTGCTTTTAAATATTATTAATTCACGCTGATCATAAAAAGAAAGCTCCGTTGCAAAAACGGAGTTTTTTTTATTCGAGGATATCGCTCAAAGCCTTTTCAATTGTTGGATATTGAAATGTGAATCCTGCATTGACGGTCTTTTGCGGACTGATATTTTTATCGGTAAAAAGTAATTCGTGCATTTCGCCGAGCAAAAGTTTCATTATAAACCGCGGAATATTAGGTATAAAGAGTCGCTTTTTAAGAACTTTGGCGATGGCTTTTGTCAGTTTGGCATTGCTGACAGGATCGGGCGAAACCGCATTGTAAATGCCTTCCCACGCATTTTCAACGGCGAAAAGATACAGATGGCACAAATCCTCAATATGAATCCACGATTGAATTTGTTTGCCGCTTCCAAAGCACGCGCCTAGATTTAGTCTGATTGGTTTGATCATTTCCGGCAGTGCGCCGCCCTTTCTTCCTAAGACGATACCGGTACGAAGCTTGCAAACTTTGATGTCGAGGCGCCTGAACTGGTCAACGCTTTCCTCCCACTTCATCACGACATTTCCGAGAAAACCATCGTCGATTTGAGTGCTGTTTTCGGTGTAAACAGTAGTCTTGCTATCGGGATAGATTCCGACTGCGGAAGCGCAAACGATCTGTTTGACCTGATGGGGGTTTTCTTTTAAAGCCTTGAAAAGTATGTTGGATGTCAGGAGCCGGCTTTCAATTATTTGTTGCTTTTGTTTTTGCGTCCATCTTTTTGAAATTGTCGCACCAGCCAGATGAATAATAGCGTCAACACCAATAAGCGCATTTTCGTCGAAAATTCCCTGTTCGGGATTCCAGTAGAAACCGATAGCATTGGGTAATTTCTTGTCTGTCTTTTTTGAAGTAGTCAGGTAATGGATCGAAATGCCTTTTTGGACTAACAGCGCTATAAGTTCGCTTCCGATAAAACCTGTTGCGCCTGTAATTAAAACTCTCATTCAGACATTTTTAGCGATGATTTTTCCAAATTTACAGCCCATTCCATACAATTAAATGTTAATTAGGGCAGGTTTAACGAATGTACTACTTTGTTTTTATAGTCCATACAAATTCCATCTCAGAAACCTGTTCGCCGCCTTCATTCCGCCCCACGGAGTGCATTGAAATCGTTTGACCTTCGTTAGTAAGGATTGCGTTATTTATAGCTGCTTCTACTACATTACCATCCGAGCAACTAAAAGTAATTTTTCCTGTTGCCTTTTTGGAATACTTTGCTGTGTTGCTGAGCACCAGCATCGAAATGTTCTGCCCGCTTTTTCGAATGTGATTCATAACCAAGGCGCCTGTCGAAAGCTCGGCAGCCATGGCCTGAACTGCAAAATAGATAGAATTAAACGGATTTTGGCTGCGCCAACTATAAGACACGGTGACTGTACATGTTTCGTTACTGATGCTTTTAGCACGTACGCCGCACCAAAATGCAGCGGGCAGTTTGAAAAACAGGAACAAGTTTATTTTCTTCGGAGATAAGTCCATGTTTGCTGGTGTTGTTAACGAATGTAAGCATTTAAATCAATAATCTGCAAAAACGAACTTTGTTAATGTTTTGTTAATATTTACTACTATGCAAAACATGATACTGTTTTTTAGCCATATATTTGCATAAGAAATTACTATATACTTTTAATCATGGAAGCAATATCAAAAACCAGTACCGCAGCGATTATCAATCTAAGCACATTAACACAGTATTTTTTCCCTTTTGGAAATTTTATATTTCCGGTTATTCTTTGGTCAATCAACAAAGATAAATCGGAGTATGTCAATGCACAGGGAAAGCAAACGATCAATTTTCAATTGAGCCTTTTTCTTTACACACTCCTACTGGCAATCATTGCAATTCCGACTTTGCTCATTGCAATATTCAGGGACGCGAGCTTTACGGCTTTGATGAACGGTGACGATTTGGTATTTGACAATTTCAGTATCGGCGATCATGCGGGTCTGCTTACTTTCGGAATTATGGCCGTTGTCGTATTCGCTTTTATGAAAGTGGCCGAATTTTTCCTCATCATCCATGCGTCAGTAAAGACATCCAACGGCGATGACTTTAAATACCCACTGACGATTCCATTCATAAAATAATCCGCGCGGCACGGCGAACTGTTGCAGCTTAGCGTAAAAAATCATCATCAATTAGTTTCAATCATCAATCAAATCATCAAAATCAAATCAATCATTAATCATCAAAAATCGAAATCATGTTAAAATTCATTACAATGCTGACTTTATCCTTATTCGGGATGTTAGCGAAAGGACAAGAAGTAACCGAAACGCGTAACGTAAACGGGTTTACCAAAATTGAAATCAAAAACGCTGAAATGATTTATATGGAAAGCGACAAACCATCTTTAAAAATTACAGCCGAGGACGAAGAAGTACTCACGAATGTCAGGACCGAAATTGTTGGAAACACGCTTCGGATTTTAAACAAAAGCGATTATGGCAAAGTGACCGTTTATGTTGGTGCCAAAGGAGTTTCAAATTTTACGGCGGGCAGCGGTTCGAAAATCATTATTGAAAACGAAATAAAGGCAGAAAATGTAAACCTCGTATTGAATTCGGATGCCATTTTCAACGGAAATATCACCGCAACCGGAAAGACAACCATACAAGCCAATGGCCAGGCAATGTTCAAAGGAAAAATCGGCACCGGCGTTTTCGTAGGGAAATTTAAAAACAATGCGCGTGTTATCCTTTGCGGAAATACGCAAACAGCAACTATCGAAGCTTCAGGTCAGGTAACCTGCAATGCGCGCAATCTGAATGCCGGTTCGCTGGCAATCAACGCACAGGACGATTCGAAGGTATGGATTTACGCCAATGATTCCCTTACGATCGATGTGCTTGAGGACGCAAAAGTAATTTATAATGGCCGTCCGGCGAAAGTCAGCATAAATCCCAATGCAATCGCTTTCAATAAAATGTTGAGCGACCACGATGTGTCGTACAATTATTAAATCGAAAACAAAATCATGAATAAGACATCCCAAATAATAAAATTATGAATATTGAAAACACAAAAGCCCAGATGCGTAAAGGTGTTCTCGAGTTCTGCATCCTATCAGTCCTAAAAGAAAAAGATGCCTACACTTCTGAAATACTTGATACTTTAAAAAACGCTAAATTGCTTGTCGTTGAGGGTACGGTTTATCCGCTGCTGACAAGATTGAAAAATGATGGATTGCTCAACTACCGTTGGGAAGAATCTACATCGGGACCGCCGCGAAAATATTACGGACTGACCGAAATCGGAAAAACCTTTTTAAACGAATTAAATGGCACCTGGACCGAATTGTCTGATGCAGTGCAACTAATCACAAATCAAAAATAAAAGTCATGAATAAAACTGTGAACATAAATCTAGGCGGAATGTTTTTTCATATTGACGAAGATGCATACCAAAAATTAACACGCTACTTTGACGCAATCAAGAGGTCGCTGACCAATTCGAATGGAAAGGATGAAATCATCAAGGACATTGAAATGCGCATCGCTGAACTTGTATCAGAGAAACACACCAGCGATAAACAAGTCATCAACATCAAAGAACTCGACGAGATCATTGCCGTAATGGGCCAGCCCGAAGACTACCGTATCGAACCCGACGGTGATGAGCCAGCGCCAAGCTTTGACGCTACTGCTTCAACCCCTGGACGCAAAAAATTATACCGCGATAAAGATGGTGGAATGGTCGGTGGCGTCCTTTCGGGACTCGGCTACTATTTCGGAATCGACAAAGTATGGCTGCGTATTTTGCTGCTCGTATTGGTTTGTTTCTACGGAACCGGCGTATTGGCTTACATCATTCTTTGGATCGTAATGCCCGAAGCCGTTACTACTTCAGAGAAACTTGAAATGATGGGCGAACCGATTACGATTTCGAATATCGAAAAAAAAGTCCGTGAGGAATTCGACTCCGTTTCCGAAAAATTCAAAAATGCAAATTATGACAAAATGGGCAACCAGGTCAAAACAGGCGCCGGAAAAATCGGAAGCACATTTGGCGATTTCATTCTGACGGTACTCAAAATATTTGCAAAAGTCCTGGGTGTAATCCTGATTATGTCAAGCCTTGCGTGGCTTGTGATCTTGTTCATCGGCGTGTTTACATTGGGTTCACCGGGATTTATCGATTTCCCTTGGCAGGAACTCGTAGGCAATCTTTCTGAATACCCAGCCTGGGCCATTGGATTGTTGTTCTTTGTTGCAATCGGAATTCCTTTGTTTTTCCTGTTGCTGCTCGGACTCAAATTACTTTCGCCAAATATGAAATCGATTGGCTCCATTGCAAAATATACGTTGCTGGCTTTGTGGGTGATCGCCATAGGAATATTAATCTCTGTAGGAATTCAACAAGCAACCGAATATGCCGTTGAAGGATCGGTAAACCGCAAGGAAATGATCGCAATACGGCCAACAGATACGCTGTTTATAAAATTCCGAAGCAGTGATTACTTTACCAAAAACAATCGTGGACACAATTTTATCGTGACCGAAGATTCGACTGATACTAAAGTGATCTATTCCAATAACGTACGTTTCAATATTGTGAAAACGGATGAAAAAATGCCTTATCTTCAGATTGAAAAAGATGCTAAAGGACGGTCATTGACAGCGGCCAAAAAAACAGCCGAAAAAATCAATTATGGTTACAAAATCACAGGAAATCAGATTGTTCTCGACAATTACCTGTTGACAGATTTCAAAAACAAATACCGCGATCAGGAAGTAGTAGTGTATCTTTATGTTCCTGTTGGAACCCTGCTCAGACCGGACAGCAGCATACAGGATTACGATGAATCTGACAATTCGTTTTTCAACCTGCACTATTCAGGCGATTACATTTATAAAGTTGAAGAGTCGAAAGTAAAGTGCCTTACCTGCCCCGCTAACGAAAACGATGAGAACGATGTGGAAGGCGTTGAAATGGATACCGATCCTGATGACAGTATTTCGGCAAGCATTACTTTAAACGAAAACGGGATTCTGATTAAAAAAGACCGTAAAGAAGATGCACGAAAAGTTAAAAGCGTAAAGATTAACGAAGACGGAATCACTATCAAAACGAAATAGTATGAGAAATTCATCATTATTAGCGACACGGTTCGGCATGGCAATCCTCGCGTTCCTCCTTGTCTCATGCCAGTTTAAAGGCATCAAGGGAAGCGGGCATATCGTGACCGAAAACCGACCCGTTACAGAGGATTTCAAAGCGGTAAAAGCCGGTAACGGACTCGATGTAGTCCTAGAACAATCAAATAAATCATCCATCATCGTTGAAGCCGACGATAATTTGCAAAAGCACATCAGCACCAAAATCGAAAATGGCGTGCTTGTCATTTCATCCGACTGCAATAGTTTTATGAATGCTACCAAAAAGATTACGGTGCAAATGCCTGTAATTGCTTCGATCGAAGTAGGAAGTGGCGCCAATTTGAATTCAAAAAACACCTTAAAAAGCAATTCGATTTCGGTAAAATCAAGCAGCGGTGGCGATGTCGAGATTGCAATCGAAGCCGAAAAAGCGATTTGTGAATCTTCAAGCGGAAGCAATATCGATATTATGGGTAAGGCATTGGAACTTGAAACAGCATCTTCTTCCGGATCAAGCATAGACGCTGAAAAATTGCTTTCAAATGCAGTCACCGCAAGCGCATCCAGTGGCAGCACTACCAGCGTCTATCCGCTGCTGAGCCTTAAAGCCAACGCTTCGAGCGGTGGAAATATCAACTACCATAAGATTCCCAAAACGCTTAATAGAAGTGCGGGATCTGGAGGAAGTATAAATAAAACCTAAACTTTGAATCGCGTAAGAAAATCACTCCTTTTGGGGTGATTTTTTTTTGAAATATGCACGGAATGGAAAATTAACTATATTTTTATCCCCGAGTTCCAGATATTTTTAGTAAGTTTAGTATCCCGAAAAAAGCCAATTTGTTAATCAGTATTACATAGATGAATCCATTTTCCGGAACACTACGACGAATAATATTCCGACATCCCCTTTTATATTACATTCGCTACATCCTTTTATCAAAGAATTGCAAGGTTAACTCCGTCGATGGCGTGGGTTGTTTCAATGATGTCAATAATATTGACGACGTGCCAAAGATTTATTTTGAAATTAATTCAAAAATCGGCTTGTCTCCCGACGCAGATGAACTCGAAAAAGCGCTTGCAATTGGAACGTATTTGAGGATGAATATTAAAGGTGGGCATGGACTTGGACTTTCGTCGGAAGAAACGCTTACGAAAATGCTTGCCGGAAATGGTGGCGTATGTTCTGACTTCTCACAGATCTTTAATATTTTTTGCTTTATAAATGGTATAAAGGTTAAGGAATGGGGTTGCATTGATCGGTTCTATAAATCACAATTCGGACATTCATTCAACGAAATCTATTCGCAAAAAGAGCAAAAATGGATTGCCATCGATATTCATAAAAGCATATTATTTCGTGACGCCGAAGCTAAAACCTTATTGTCCTCCGTTGAATTGTTTGGCCATTTGAGAAAAAACAAAAAGGTGGAGCACGTGTTTTTTTCGGGTTATATGCCCGAAGAAATCGGCCGGATTTCATACGTTTACTCCAAAAGCACGATCCCGTTTGTCATTTCCAATTACCGAAATAATGTCAATGACTATTTCATGAATCGTTTCAGGAAATATCCCCCTTTTATCATCAACGCAATCATAATCGTTTTTAGGAAAAACCACGACTTTATCTTTGTGATGGACAATTACAAGACCAAGCTGTTGCCCAAATCGATGCAGAATTTAAAGCTGACGTCATTTTTTTAACAATGCTTTTGTCACTAAAGAAATGTCGGCATTAACCGATGTTTTTTATATTTGCGCAAAACCAAACCCATGAAAAAATTTGTTTTGCTGCTCTTATTCACTTTATTGACACCGATCGCATTTGCACAAAAGGAAAAAATAAAAGGCTCCAAAGTTGTAACCATCGAACAAAAAGAAACCGCCGATTTTGAAACGCTTGAAGTTTCAGATAATCTTGAAATTTTTCTCACCAAGGGCGATCAGGCAGCCATCGAAATTGAAGCCGACGACAACCTGCACGATGCCATAGCAGTCAACCAAAAAGCCGGAACATTATCACTGTCATCAATCAAGCAGGTTACGGGCCAAAAGAAATTCAGTGTCAAGGTCACTTATACCGATAACCTCAAAATGATTATTGCAAAAAACGACACCAACGTTACTGCACTAAGCGATATCAGCCTTACCGATTTTACGTATAAAGGCTTCGATTTTGCAAAGTTTTTTGCCAATGTCAATGCGAGGAAGTTTACATTAATGAGCAACGACAAATCCAAAACAGAACTCAATCTCAAAGCCGATGAAACGACAATCGAACTGAGTAAAAATGCGCAACTCAAAGCGTTGATCTCTTCTCCGCAAATGAAGTTCGACATGTATCAAAAAACAACCGCAGCCATCGAAGGCGATATCATCGATCTCAAGCTCCGCCTCGACAACAACGCGTCGTTCACCGGAAAAAACCTCACGGCCAAAAATGCAGAAATCACTACGGAAAGCTATGCGGCAGGAAGTATCATGGTAACTGCCAAAGCCGTTATCGATGCTTCAGGAAAGTCAGAAATCCAATTGTTTGGCGATCCGAAAATAGAAATCAAAAAATTCGCCGACAACGCAAGTCTGCTCAAAAAGACATTGAAATAAAAATAAAAATCCCGAACAAATCGGGACTTTTTATTTTATAATAGGATGCTTCTATTCGAGTTTATAATAGGATGCTTCTATTCGAGCGAAGCCAGATACCGTTCCGCATCCAAAGCAGCCATACAACCCGTTCCAGCGGCGGTAATTGCCTGACGATACACATGGTCTGCGGCATCGCCACCAACAAAAACGCCGGAAATATTCGTTTTCGAAGTACCCGGAACGTTAACAATGTATCCCGTTTCGTCGAGCGAAAGGTATTCTTTGAAAATCGCCGTATTGGGTTCGTGTCCAATGGCGACAAAAAACCCAGTAGCCGGAATTTCAACGATTGCTCCCGTTGCGCGGTTTTGCGCTTTTACCGAAGTAACAACCTGCCCATCTCCAATCACTTCTAAAGTTTCATGGTGCATTAAGATTTCTATGTTTTCGGTTTTACGTACACGCTCCTCCATGATTTTAGATGCGCGGAATTTATCGCTGCGCACAAGCATCGTCACCTTTTTACAAAGTTTTGAAAGGTAATGCGCTTCCTCACACGCTGAATCTCCCGCTCCCACAATCACCACTTCCTGGTTCCTGTAAAAGAATCCGTCACAGACCGCACACGCCGAAACGCCGCCGCCCAAATTGAGGTAATGCTGCTCTGAAGGCAACCCAAGGTATTTTGCAGAAGCGCCTGTCGAAATAATAACCGTTTCACAATGGATTTCCTTGGTGTCGTTGATCCAAACTTTGTGGATTGCTCCGGTGAAATCGACTTTTGTTGCCCAGCCGTCGCGCACATCGGTTCCGAAACGTTTGGCCTGCTCCATGAGCTGGATCATCATTTCGGGTCCCGTGATGCCATCAACATAACCGGGGAAATTTTCGACTTCATTCGTGGTCGTTAACTGACCTCCTGGTTGCGTTCCCTGATACAAAACCGGGAACATGTTGGCGCGGGCAGCATAAATTGCGGCTGTGTAGCCTGCCGGCCCTGAGCCTATGATTAAGCATTTAACTTTTTCTATCGAATCTGACATAACAATAAATGTGAATTTGTTGCGCAAAAGTAACGCATTAATCCCGATTTTACGCCAGCCTAAAATTGGTTTTGGCTATTTAAGTATTCACAAAAACGGTGTTTTTATGAACAGGTTTATTTTTATCAGAAGCTATTCCTGCTGTCTGCTAACACGAGCGAAGCGAACTGACCGAACACCGAAATAAAAATTTACTATTTTGTGAGGTAATCTTTTGCCCGATAAAGAAGCGGAACAAAAGGATGCCGCTGCCATCAGGGCTAGGTTGAAATCCTTGGGTGGCCTTTGTGATAAAGAAAATATTATCGATTCATTGGTACGATGGACAATTGTATTCGGAAAGCACAATTACAATCTGATCTTGAATTGAAATTGATGTTAGGTGCGTTGCGGTTTTGCAAACCGCTGGTATTTTTTTTCAAAAAAGCCTTTGAAAAAGCGGGATTACTGCGTGATCTTTTGGTGCGGACAATGCTAAATCCCTTGCGGTTTTGCCACTCCGTCTTTTTTAGTTTGCCAAAACGCTTCGAAAGTAGCAGGATTACGGCGTGATCCTGTGGTGGGGTCGATGCTAAATCCCTTGCGGTTTTGCAACTCCATTTTCTTAGTTTGCCAAAACGCTTCGAAAGTAGCAGGATTACGGCGTGATCCTGTGGTGGGGTCGATGCTAAATCCCTTGCGGTTTTGCAAACCGCTGGTCTTTTTTGTTTTCCAAAGAATACCAAGCGAGCTTTGTATTCTTTGGAAAACAAAAAATCCCTGCTGAAAACCAGCAAGGATTTGTCGGGGTGGCAGGATTCGAACCTGCGGCCTCCTGCTCCCAAAGCAGGCGCGATAACCGGGCTACGCTACACCCCGAAAGCGGCAGCAAAGATAGTACTATTTTTTGCTTATCCAAACGATTCACTTGAAAACGAAAATAAACTTTCGGCCCCGCACCGCAGCCCAAATGGAAGCGGAAAGCCTGCCGCAGCCAAAAGCCATTTTTACCGGCGCAAAAGCGCGACTTTAGGAGCGCCTTTGGCGGCGCCGTAAAAACCGCTTTTGGCGCGGCAGCTTGAAGCGGACAGTTGGATCATGCTGCCAAAATTATTTATAAACAATCGGTTTTACCTTGCGTTTGATTCGTACCTTTGCACACGTTTTTAAAAGACAATCTGCTTATATGTTGACCATTACTTTTTATCTTTTTGTCGTTATCATCGCGATCCAGCTTTTTTACTACCTTATTGTTTTTGGGAAATTTGCATTTTCGAAAATGCCAAAGAACACCCCGAAAAGAATTCCGATCTCGGTTATTGTCTGTGCGAAAAATGAAGAAGAAAACGTAAAGAAATTTGTCCCAATCCTCGCCGAACAGGATTATCCCGATTTTGAAATTATCCTTATTGACGACGCCTCGAGCGATGAAACGCTTGAAATTTTTGAAGCGTTTGAAAAGCAATATTCAAATATTCGCCTCGTAAAAGTCGCAAACAACGAAGCGTTCTGGGGCAACAAAAAATTTGCTTTGACGTTAGGAATCAAAGCCGCTAAAAAAGAATACCTTTTATTTACTGATGCCGACTGTTATCCAGTTTCGAAAGACTGGATCAGGGAAATGAGTTCGCAGTTCACCGCACAAAAAACAATTGTTCTAGGTTACGGCGCGTATGAAAAAATCGCGGGTTCGTTTCTCAACAAAATCATCCGTTTTGAAACCATGCTGACCGCAGTCCAATATTTTTCTTGGGCGAAAATGGGACATCCTTATATGGGTGTCGGGCGCAACCTCGCGTATAAAAAAGAAGAATTTTTTAACGTACGTGGCTTTATCGATCATATGAAAATCCGCTCAGGCGATGACGATTTGTTCATCAACCAGGCAGCTACGCGAAAAAACACAACGATTTGTTACGCGCCGGAAAGTTTCACTTATTCCGAACCGAAAAAAACATTTAAGGATTGGTTTGCACAGAAAAGACGACACGTTTCAACCGCGGGATTTTATAAGGCTTTCGACCGTGCGCAACTCGGCGTGTTTTATGCATCGCAATTGTTGTTTATTTTGCTTCCGATAGTGTTGCTTGCATTCCAATACCAATGGATTATAGTGTTGGGATTGATTGGCTTCCGCTATTTGTTTGCGTGGATAACACTCGGATTTTCTGCCGGAAGGCTCAAAGAAAAAGATGTGATGTATTGGTTTCCAATCATTGAAATCACGTTGATATTTACGCAACTCAATATTTTCCTCGCGAACATTTTTTCAAAACCCGTCCATTGGAAATAAAAAAAAATATAGAAAAGGCAAAGAAAGGCGACCAGTTCGCGTTCACTTTTCTATTGGATCATTATTGGAATGAAGTCTATGGCTTTATGCTCAAACGCACCGAGAATGAAACCGACGCCGAGGACATCACGATTGAAACTTTCGCAAAAGCATTTGACAAAATCGCGACTTACAACCCCGAATTCCAGTTCAACACCTGGCTTATCGCCATTGCAAAAAATGTCCACATCGACTTGCTGCGAAAAAAGAAATCTTCTTTGTTTATCGATATTACCGACGAAGAAGACCAGCAGGCTTATAACGTTGCCGACTCCACGCCATCGGCCGAAGACGAACTCATCACGGAGCAAAATCTCTCGCAATTGCTGCGATATATCAGGGAATTGAAACCGCATTATCAGGAGGTGATCCAATTGCGCTACTTTCAGGAGCTCAGTTACCAGGAAATTGCTGACCAGCTCGGCGAACCGCTCAACAACGTCAAAATTAAACTGCTGCGCGCCAAAAAACTACTTGCTGAAATTATTGAAAACAAACGCTAGCTGCGGATTGTTGAATATATATTTAAATTCGTTAGAAAATAAATTCGTTTTTACATATTAAACCTCCAATACTTTGCGTTGTATGTTAAAATGACACGCCTATGCCTTTGTAAATACTTAACCAATTTAAACCTGAATTATGTCAAAGTTAAGTATTTATGAAAACAGCTGGCTCGACCTTGTTTTCGAAGGAAAAAACAAAGCCTATGGCGCTTATCAATTGCGCCGGCAGAGCGAACGGACTACGATACTTTCGTTTTTCCTCGGATTGTTGTTTATCGCTTCACTTGCAGCACTTTTACTCAACACCTTTCGCGAAAAAGTGACACCGCTTTCGATTCCGAGAATCGAAGATTATGTAGTGCATCTGACTATCTTGCCGCCAAACAAACCCGCTCCCAAAAAACTGATAGTGCCCGTTTCGAAAAAGCAGCATAATAATGAAAATAAACAGTTGGTAAATCCAACAGTTGTAAATCCAGATGACGCGAACCAAAACATCGCAAAAGGTACCGACAATTCAAGTAAAACCTCACCCGCTGAAGGAACAGAAACAGGTACAACAACCCCAAGCGGCGGCAACGGAATCACAACAGAAACCCCAACGGATTCACGAGCTATTGTCAACACTACATTGGCATTGGATAAACTTCCTGAATTCCCTGGCGGAATCGACAAATTCTACAAATATGTAGGCAATAATTTTAGAAATCCCGACAGCGAGGAGTCCAAAACCCTTCGCGTCTATGTCGCGTTTGTGATTGAAAAAGATGGAAGTATGACTGATATTCAAGTAAAACGTGATCCCGGATTCGGACTCGGCGCAGAGGCAATCCGTGTGCTCAAATCGCTCAAAACAAAATGGTCACCCGGCATGATTGCAGGAAAACCAGTACGCACCGCATACAATCTCCCCATAACGGTGCAGGTAAAATAATGCGAACCAGGCAAAAAAAGAGCAGGATTCAGGTCCTGCTTTTTTTATGCTTTTTTCACAAATTCCGTGCGAAGCACCATCGCCGTTTTATTCACGCGGCAATCGATTTCGGCAGGATCGTCAGTAAGGCGAATGTTTTTGACCATCGTCCCGCGCTTAATGACATCCGAAGAGCCGCGCACTTTCAAATCTTTGATAACGGTCACCGAGTCGCCGTCTTGCAATAGGTTTCCGTTGCTGTCTTTTACGTCCATTTTTGTTTGTTTTTGGTGCGGTAAAAGTATGAAAATTTGTGGCATTTTCCCGCTGTCCGCTATATCTTTTGCGCCACTGCGTTCTGCAAAAGGATACCGCTGCCATCGCGGCCAGGCATTCGGGGCAAAACAACCTTCAGGTAAACCGGATTTTTGATTGTGATTTAATTTTCTACATTTGAAAAAAATCACAACAATGCACCAATTCACTTCTCGCGAAAAACTTTCTTTTCTTTTCAGTTTCCCTGTAATCGTAGCCGCACTAGGCTATTTCGTTGATATTTACGATTTGCTTTTGTTCGGGATTGTTCGCGTGCCAAGCCTTAAATCGCTGCACCTCGATGTTGATACGACGGGAACACACATCATCAATTTCCAGATGACGGGATTGCTTTTGGGTGGCATTTTATGGGGAATGCTCGGCGATAAAAAAGGGAGATTGTCAGTCCTTTTCGGTTCCATCTTCGTGTATTCAGTGGCAAATATTGCGTGCGGATTTTTACCGCAAATCCCATTTGAAGACAAGGCAACTTTATATGCAGTATTGCGTTTTATTGCGGGAGTCGGACTTGCGGGCGAACTCGGCGCCGGAATTACATTGGTATCCGAAAGCCTGCCCGCAGCACTGCGTGCCATCGGGACTTCGATGGTCGCGGGATTTGGTTTGCTCGGCGCCGTTGTCGCGCAACTGACGGTAGAACTTGCAAGCGATTGGACGTATGCCTATTTCATTGGCGGCGGCCTCGGATTGCTGTTACTTTTGCTGCGTGTCGGCGTGCTCGAAAGCGGCTTGTATAAAAATCTCGAGAAAGAACTTACCGTTTCAAAAGGCAATTTCCTTTCGTTTTTTACTGATTCGAAACGTTTTGTGAAATACATGAAATGCATCGCCATCGGATTGCCAACGTGGTTTTGCGTCGGAATCCTGGCCATGATGAGCAACCAGTTTGCACCGGCTTTTGGCATTGCAAACCTCAATCCCGGAAAAGCGATTATGTGGGCGTATGTCGGAATTTCTGTTGGTGACCTTGCGAGCGGATTTATTTCGCATGCATTACATTCGCGCAAAAAAGCAATTTTTTACATGATGCTTTTTACGATAGCCGGCGTTTTGCTGATGCTTTTTGGCGGCACAAAAACCGAAGGCATGTATTATTTCTACTGCGCATGGCTCGGACTCGGGACCGGATATTGGGCGATGTTTGTAACGGTAGCAGCAGAACAATTCGGGACCAATATCAGAAGCACGGCAACAACAACGGTTCCGAATATGGTGCGTGGACTCGTTCCGGTAATGCTCCTCGGATTTGATTTTTTCAAGGTCGATTATGGTGTGATTATTTCAGCGTTGATTGTCGGAATTATCGTTTTCGCACTGGGCATTTATTCGACTTTAACGGTCGATGAAACGCATGCGCGCGACCTCGATTTTACGGAATAGGTTCAATTTAGAAACGGCCTAGCCGTGATTGCAGCGGTATCCTTTTGTGCAGCGCAGCGCAGCAAAAGATTACCTCACAAAATAGTGTTTTTATTTCGGTGTTCGGTCAGTTCGCTTCGCTCGTGTTAGCGGAAAGCAGGATTATGCTTCAAATCCACTAACATCATATTAACGAATTAAATCAAAACAATCGTTATCTTTGTCGGGCAAAATTCAATGCTATGGAAAGCGTTTTAGAGAATACCCTTCCCCCTGCGGGCAAACCCAAATGGCTCAAAGTCAAATTGCCAATCGGACAAAAATATACCGAGCTGCGCGGACTCGTCGATAAATACAGCCTCAATACAATCTGTACATCGGGAAGCTGCCCGAATATGGGCGAATGCTGGGGCGATGGCACCGCAACGTTTATGATTCTGGGCAATATCTGTACGCGTTCCTGCGGATTTTGCGGCGTAAAAACCGGAAGGCCAGAAACCGTAGATTGGGATGAACCTGAGAAAGTGGCGCGCTCAATTAAAATCATGAACATCAAACATGCCGTCGTTACAAGCGTTGACCGTGACGATTTAAAAGACGGCGGGTCGATTATCTGGATCGAAACCGTAAAGGCGATCCGGCGCATGAACCCTACAACTACGCTAGAAACGTTGATTCCTGATTTTCAGGGTATCGAGCGAAATTTAGACCGCATCGTTGAAGCAAATCCCGAAGTCGTATCGCACAATGTTGAAACGGTTCGCAGATTGACTCGCGAAGTGCGCATCCAGGCGAAATACGACCGCAGTTTGGAAGTGTTGCGTTACCTCAAAGAAAAAGGCATTAACCGAACCAAATCGGGCATCATGCTCGGGCTCGGCGAAACCGAAGAGGAAGTGATTGAGACTTTGCATGATTTACGCAAAGCGAATGTAGATGTGGTAACGATCGGACAATATTTGCAGCCGAGTAAAAAACATTTGCCTGTAAAGGAGTACATCACGCCCGAGCAATTTGCGAAATACGAAAAGATTGGTTTGGAACTGGGTTTCCGACATGTTGAAAGCGGGGCGCTGGTGCGTTCTTCGTATAAGGCGGCAAAACATATATTATAATTAATAATGAATAGTTAATAGTTAATAGTTTTTGGGCGTTGCCTTTGGCCCGCGCTGTCCGCAGTACGCGGTACTTTGCTTCCATCGCTAACGCTGCCCCAGGTTTTAAAAAAACACACAAATCCAATTCGAGCTTATAGCATCCCATGACAAAAACAAGAATAGCCATCAACGGTTTCGGGAGAATCGGAAGAAACTTGTTCCGCTTGTTGCTCGATCATCCTTCGATTGAGGTCGTGGCCATTAATGACATTGCCGACAACCGGACGATGGCGCACCTTATAAAGTACGACAGTATTCATGGGGTTTTACCTTTCGAATGTTCGTATGACGCCGATTCAATTATTGTAGCCGGAAAACATTATAAATTTCTTCACGAACGAAACATTTCCAATATCGACTGGAAAAGTCTCAATATTGATGTCGTTGTAGAATCGACGGGGAAGTACCATACGTTTGACGAAATCAATGCGCATATTTTGTCGGGCGCAAAAAAAGTAATTCTGTCGGCGCCTTCAGAAGTCGATGCTATCAAAACCGTAGTTCTTGGCGTCAATGAAAATATCCTTGACGGAACGGAAAACATTATTTCGAACGCGAGCTGTACAACAAATAACGCCGCGCCGATGATCAAAGTCATTAGCGAACTCTGCGGAATCGAACAGGCATACATTACAACTGTCCACTCCTACACCACCGATCAAAGTCTGCACGACCAGCCGCACAAAGATCTGCGTAGGGCGAGAGGCGCATCACAATCAATTGTACCAACCACTACCGGCGCAGCAAAAGCGCTCACAAAAATATTTCCTCAATACGAAGGAAAGATTGGCGGCAGTGGCATCCGCGTTCCGGTTCCTGACGGTTCACTTACCGATATTACGTGTTATGTAAAGCGCCAGGTTTCGATTGAAGAAATCAACGCTGCGTTTAAACGCGTTTCCGAAAATGAACTCAAAGGAATTCTGGCTTATACGGATGACCCGATTGTTTCGGTCGATATTATCGGCAACAGAAATTCATGCCTTTTTGATGCGCAACTGACATCGGTAATTGGGCGCATGGTAAAAGTTGTTGGGTGGTATGACAACGAAATCGGCTATTCTTCCCGAATTATTGACCTTATATCCCTGACAGTTCCGAAATAATTTCATACTTTTAATCCCTTGAAGAACAATTAATAGTAATTGATGCGGCTCTTTTTAGTATATTTTCTTTTATTGGGTTCACTATTATTCGCTCAGAAGCAAAAGAAAAACGCGACTGAAGATAGTACGGCGTATTATATCGAGCTTTCGAACTTCAACATCAAAACCAACAATTACAAGTATTCCTTATCGTTTGCGCAGAAAGCCATCGATTATGCCGAAAAAAACAAAAACGTAAAAGAACAGGCGTTTGCACATTACACTTTGGGCGGAATTTACTTCGAGCTCAAGAAGTATGACGACGCGATTGAAACCTATTACAGAAGCGTTTCTTTATACAATACATTGCCACCGTCGAGCGAACAAGCTTTTTGTTATTACCAGCTTGGTTTGTGCTTTATGGAAAAAGGCGATTATTCGGTCGCAGAAAATTATTTCAACAAAGCCAAAACGATTTACACTGCAATTAAAATTCCGGATGCCATTGAATTGCTGAACCTCCAGAAAGGGATTGTTTACAAAGCCAAAGGACAATACCAATCGGCGGTACCGATTTTTAACCAGATCATCGCCAAGCCAGACGCACAGGACGTTTTCAAAACAAAAGCTGAAGCATTGTACCAGCTCGGAACTATTGAAATGGATAATAACCGCGGCAATCTCGCACTCAATTACCTCAATCGTGCTTACCGCCTCAATGCCAGAAATAACAACATCGACCAGAAAGCGAAAATCCTGCTTTCATTGAGCGAAGTGTATGAGAAATTGCTTGATATCAATAAAGCGCATTCGTATTTGAAGCAACACCTCCGACTCAAAGACAGTATTGCGCATCTGAATACCGAAAAACTGGATTCGGAAGATTACGTACAGTTTAAGGAAGGCGAGCGGCTCAAGACCATCGAGCAGATGGACCGCGAAAATAAAGAACAGCAAAAGGCCAATAAAGTTTCGAAACTCATCAGTATATTGGCAATCGCGCTGATTTCGATCCTTTCGCTTTTGAGTTTGTCGCTGTATAAAAACAATATTATCCGAAACCAATCGAACTTATTGCTCAAGGAGAAAAACAACGAATTGCTTTTAGCTAAGGAAAAAGCCGAAAAAGCGTCGAAAGCCAGAGCCGAATTCCTGTCAACTGTAAGCCACGAATTGCGTACGCCTTTGAATGCAATCAACGGAATTACACATCTTTTACTCGAGGAAAATCCAAAAGAATCACAGATGAATTACCTGACTTCGTTGAAGTTTTCAGGAAATTATCTTTTGACCTTTATCAATGAGATTCTCGAAATCAACAGGATTGAATCGAGCGCGATTGAAGTCGAAAATATCAGCTTCAACCTCAAATTGCTTTTAGGAAACATTCAGCATTCGCTCAAAGAATTGGCGTCTATCAATAACAATGCGTTTACGATTGAAATCGATCCGAACATTCCCGATTTTCTCATCGGCGATCCGACGAAATTGTCGCAGATTTTCCTAAACCTGATCAATAACGCATTGAAATTTACAAAAAACGGCGAGGTGAAAGTCAGTCTTGGTGTCAATGAAATCAATGAAGAATTTACTTCGATTCATTTTAAAGTCCTCGACACCGGAATCGGAATTCCAGAGGAAAAAATGGAAACGGTTTTCGACAGCTTCGCGCAGGGTTCTATTGAAATCAACAGAAAATATGGCGGAACAGGGCTCGGACTCACCATTGTCAAGAAGCTGATTGATATTTTGGGTGGAAAAATCGAGCTTCAGAGTAAGGTTGGTAAAGGTTCGGAATTCTCTTTCGACCTGAGCTTTAAAATTGCCGAAGAGAAAAATGCGCTGGAAAAAACGCCCGATTTCGATGAAAGCATTTTACAGGACAAGAAAGTCTTGTTGATCGAGGACAACAAAATCAACCAGATGATCACGAAGAAAATGGTCGAAAACAAAGGCATGGTCTGCGAAGTGATCGATAACGGAGAGGACGCGATCGAAGCGGTAAAAAACAACACTTACGATTTGGTACTCATGGATGTGCACCTTCCGGGAATCAACGGAACCATTGCGACACAAACGATCCGGACGTTTGACAAGAAGACGAAAATCATTGCGCTGACGGCAATTTCACTCAACGAAAACCGCGAGATGCTTTTATCTTATGGAATGAATGACGTGATTACCAAACCTTTCGATCCGGTCGATTTTTACAGGATTATCGTTAAAAACCTGACGGCAAAATAATCAATATTGCTGAATCAATTCCTTAATTAAATTGCGCACATGTGGTTCGGCTTTTTGCGCCGCTTCGAGTACTTCGGCATGTGTGATCGTTTCGATGCTTTCCTCATTACCCATATCAGTAATCACCGAAATCCCGAACGTTTCAAGTTCCATGTGCCGCGCTACGATTACTTCAGGAACGGTTGACATCCCGACACAATCGGCACCCAATATTTTTACCATCCGGTATTCTGACATGGTTTCAAAAGTGGGTCCCTGGAGTCCAAGGTAAATTCCGTCCTGAACCTCAATGCCAAGTTTTGCTGCGATGTCTTTCGCTTTCGAAATCATCTTGCGACTGAACGGCTCGCTCATATTCACGAAACGTGGACCGAAACGGCTGTCATTTTTTCCACGAAGCGGATGCTCGGGCATCATGTTGATGTGGTCTTTGAGCAATACAATCGAGCCGACTTTATAATTTGGATTGACACCGCCCGAAGCATTTGAAACAATAAGTTTTTCGACACCTAAATACTTCATTACGCGAACGGGAAAAGTGACTTCCTTCATATCATATCCTTCGTAGAAATGAAAACGGCCTTGCATTGCCACGACTTTTTTGATTCCGATTGTGCCGAAAACCAACGCGCCTTTATGTCCTTCAACCGTAGAGACCGGGAAATTCGGAATCTCATTGTAAGGCAAAGTGTGTGTGATTTCAATATCGTCGGTAAAACTGCCGAGCCCAGATCCGAGGATGACACCATACTCGGGTGTGAAATTGGTTTTTTCTTTGATGTAATTAACGGTCTGCTCTACTTTTTCCCACATAATGTAATATCGTTTTGTCGAATTTTTCTTTGTCGTTTATAAATGACGTTTTAATTGGCAGGTAATACAGGTTTTCTTTGATTAATCCTTTCAAACGCACATAATCTTTTTCAGTCGTAACGATTGGTTGCGCTCCTGCCCGCTGTTTAATTCCTGTAATATCTTTTTCAGTGAAGTGATGGTGGTCAGAAAAGGTCATGACTTTATCACTTTCGGTTTGCAAATATGCAAAAAAGGATTTGGGTTTGGCAATCCCGGCAACAAGTAATTTTGGAACGCCTTTTATTTCTTCAATTTTTACCGAAGTTCCTTCAGAATAAACCGCTTCATCATAAGCAATGGTGCTAAAAAAAACAGGCTTATCCAAATTCAGCTTTTTCCGTATTCCATGCTGTTCTGCTTCAGAAATTGACGCGGGGCATTTTGTGACAATTATCAAATCGGCTCTTTTCGCGCCATATTTTCCTTCGCGCAAATTGCCTGTCGGAAGCATGAAATCGTCAACATATAAATCGCCGTAAGCGGTAAGCAATATATAAAATCCGGCTTTTACTTTTCGGTGCTGGAACGCGTCATCGAGTAAAATGACTTGTGGTTTTTCATGTCGGAAAAGCAATTGCTCAATTCCGTTTTTACGGTCTGCATCTACAGCAACATCAATATTGGGAAATTTCTGGTAGAACTGATACGGTTCATCGCCAAGCATTTCCGCATTTGCGTCTTCATCGGCCAAAATAAAGCCTTCTGATTTGCGTTTGTAACCGCGGCTCAATGTGGCAATGTTATAATCCTGGGAAAGCAAACGAATCAGGTATTCAATCTGCGGCGTTTTGCCTGTCCCACCCACGCTAAGATTTCCGACAGCGATGATCGGCAAGTCAAAAGCAAATGATTTAAGAATGTTTTTATCGAAAAGGAAGTTCCGAAACTGGGTGATCCATCCGTACAAAATGGCAAATGGGAACAGTATTTTTCGCAGCAAAATCATTTTACGAATGTATAATATTTTATCTTTGGAAGGAAATCTTATTTCAGAAATACCGATTGAAAATGAAACCCAGTTATTTTAAGTTTTTATTCTTTTTCTTGCTTCTATTCGAGTTTTCAATGGCGCAGGAAAACCGCACTGCCGATATTCTGAAAGTCATTCTTGACCGATACTACAAAACCGAAAAACCTGTTTATAAAGGCCGAAGCCAATTGTTGTATTTGTACTGCACACAAGCAAACAACAATGAGGAGATTTTTGAAGTCGTAAAATCGCGCAAACTTCCCGACGATTTCATGAAAGAAGTGCGTAACAGCGTCAAAACAGATCTCGCTGAAAAAGACTGGGCAAAGGAACTCGATATCATTTTCGAAACCGATAAAAGCAACCTCAAAGCCAAAATAAACAAATGCCTTTCGGTCGACGAATACCATACAATTTCGCGCCGGCTCAACCTCAACAACCAGCGGCTCATGATCATCAGCAAACCGCTGTTTTATTCCAAAACCAACATCGCACTCGTAAAAGTCGTATTTTATCGCAATATCGAACACAACAGCGGCTCTGTACTGCTGCTTGAAAAAGTCGATGGCAATTGGGTCATCAGAGAATACCTCAACGAGTGGTCAACTTAATAAAATCGCGATGAAATTAAAAGAAATAACTGCCGTCCTTGAAGAAATGGCGCCCTTGGCTTATGCCGAAGATTTTGATAATGTCGGACTTTTAGTCGGAAATCCAAATGCCGAAATCTCCGGAATCCTTGTCTGCCACGATGCGCTCGAAATGGTCATCGATGAAGCCATTGCCAAAAGTTGCAACCTCGTGGTTTGTTTCCATCCGATTATTTTTTCGGGAATGAAAAAAATTACAGGTAAAAATTACGTCGAGCGTGTCGTTGTGAAGGCAATCAAAAATGACATCGCAATTTATGCCGTACACACTGCACTCGACAACCATCAGGACGGCGTGAATAAAATTTTCTGCGATGCGATCGGACTGACAAATACTAAAATCCTGATCCCGAAAAAAGATTTCATTAGAAAATTAGTAACTTATACTGTTCCTGAAAACGCCGACAAGGTTCGGAATGCATTGTTTGAAGCAGGCGCCGGAACGATAGGAAATTACGACCACTGCAGTTTCAACTCCGAAGGCTTCAGTACGTATATTCCGAACGAGGATGCCGATCCCGTAATTGGCGAAAAAGGCAAAATGACGATCGGCAACGAAATTCGTATTGAAGTCACATTCAAAAAACACCAGCAAGACGCCATTCTCAAAGCGCTTTTTGACAGCCATATTTACGAGGAAGTCGCTTATGAAATCTATGGTTTGCTCAATGAACACCAAAACATCGGACTTGGAATGATCGGCGAATTAGAAATTGCCATGGCAGAATCTGACTTCCTGCAAATGGTCAAAACCAAAATGCAGTCTGAAGGCATACGACACACGCAGTTCACACGAAAGCAAATCAAAAAAGTCGCCGTGCTCGGAGGTTCAGGAAGCTTTGCGATTCGTGATGCGATACGCGCGGGCGCCGATGCGTTTTTGACCGCCGATTTGAAGTACCATAACTTTTACGAAGCTGAAAATCAAATACTTTTAGCAGATATCGGGCATTTTGAAAGCGAACGTTATACAAAAAATTATATTGTTGATTTTCTTCGAAAAAAAATCCTTAATTTTGCCATCATTTTATCAGAAGAAAATACAAATCCTGTTAAGTACTTATAAAGATTATGGCGAATACGAAAGAACTAAGTGTTGAAGAAAAATTAAGAGCGTTGTATGACCTCCAGTTGATTGATACCAGAATTGATGAAATCAGAAACGTAAGGGGTGAGCTTCCATTGGAAGTGGAAGATCTTGAGGATGAAGTTGCCGGTTTGACTACGCGTTCCGAGAAATTGAAACAAGATTTAGAAAGCATCGAGGAGCAAATCAAAGCAAAGAAAAATGCTGTCGAAGAGCACCAGGCTGCCATTAAAAGATACACCAAACAACAGGAAAGCGTTCGCAACAATCGCGAATTCAACTCGTTGACCAAAGAAGTAGAATTCCAGGAACTTGAAATCCAGCTTGCCGAAAAGCAGATCCGCGAGATGAAGGCCTCAATGGAACACAAAAAAGAAGTGATCGCGCAATCGAAAGAAAAACTCGAAGCCAAATTGAGCCACCTTAAGCATAAAAAAGCAGAGCTCAGCGATATCATGTCGGAAACCGAAAAAGAAGAAACGTTCCTTTCTGAAAAATCGGCCGAGTTCGAAGCTCTAATTGAAGAAAGATTATTGGCAGCTTACAAAAGAATCCGCAGCAGCGTTCGCAACGGACTCGCTGTTGTTTCAATTGAAAGAGGCGCGTCTGCCGGTTCGTTCTTTACGATTCCGCCACAAACGCAAGTTGAAATTGCCGGACGTAAAAAAGTCATCACCGACGAACATTCGGGAAGGATTTTGGTCGACAGCTCACTCGCCGAAGAAGAAAGAGAAAAAATGGCGAAATTATTTGCCGCATTCTAAAATACAGCCCCGAGTCATCGGGGTTTTTTTATGCAGAAAATTAAGAAGTTTATTGTCACAAAATCTGTTGGTTTCTACATCAACACACTGAGTTTATGGAACCCGAAGAAAGCCACGCTCCTCGCCTACACGCTTTTCAGCAATCCAAGGGACGGCAAACTCTATAAAAACCAATTGCCTTCGGTTCTGCAAAACGCGCATTCCGAAACGATCACCATTGGCGAACACGAATTTCCGGTTTACAAATGGGATGGCGATCAAACCGTAACATTGCTCGTTCACGGCTGGGAAAGCAATGCATCGCGCTGGGAAAAATTGCTTCCACATCTCAAAAAAACAGGCCAGACTATAATTGCCATCGACGCGCCGGCACACGGACTCGCGAGCGGAAACGAATTCAATGTACCACAATACGCCGTATTTATCGATGAAGTCGTGATGAAGTACAAGCCCAAAAACATCATCGGGCATTCACTTGGCGGCATTGCAAGTGTTTACTACCAGCACCATTACAAAAGCGATTCAATCGAAAAAATGGTATTGCTCGGCGCGCCTTCTGACTTTCGAATCCTGATCGAAAATTATGTCAACATGCTCGGCCTCAACGAAAACCTCTACAAGTTCCTCGTTGAAACTACGAAAGAAAAGTTCAACATTGATGTCGATGCTTTTTCAGGAAAATTGTTCCTCGATTCGATTTCGCTTCCCGGCATCATCGCGCACGATATCCATGACGAAGTTGTCGCATTTTCCGAAGGCCAGAAACTCGCATCAAGCTGGAAAACCGCAACATTTATCGAAACAAAAGGACTTGGGCACAGCCTGCACGACGATGAATTGTACCAAAAAATAGTGCAATTTCTGAGGAATTAATTAGGAGCATATTCCCGCTTTTCGCTACAATCTTTTGCTGCGCTGCGCTCCGCAAAAGGATCCCCACTGCACCCGAGGCCCCAGGCCGAACTGACCGCAGGTAATCGAGGCTAGGCGCCATCGTCAAATCGAACGCCATCATAAACAGAAAATTAATTACTTTTACACCATGGAAGATAATTTAAAACGACTCAATAAATTCATTGGCGAAACCGGATTCTGTTCGCGCCGTGAAGCCGACAAGCTAATCGAGGAAGGCCGCGTGACGATCAATGGCATCGTGCCAGAAATGGGCACCAAAGTTTCGCCGCACGATGAAGTCCGCATCGACGGCAAACTCATCCGCGACAATACCGAAAAACTCGTTTACCTCGCATTCAATAAACCCGTCGGAATCGAGTGCACGACAAACCTTGAAGTCAAAGAAAACATTATCGATTACATCAATTATCCCAAACGCATTTTCCCGATTGGGCGCCTCGACAAAGCCAGCGAGGGATTAATCTTCATGACCAACGACGGCGACATCGTCAATAAAATATTGCGCGCACGCAACAACCACGAAAAGGAATATACGGTAACCGTCAACAAACCCATCACCGACCGGTTCATAGAAAAAATGGGCAATGGCGTTCCGATACTCGATACCGTCACACGCAAATGCAAGGTGGAGCAAGTCAGCAAGTACATTTTTAAAATCGTACTTACGCAGGGACTCAACCGCCAAATCCGTCGCATGTGCGAATATCTGGGTTATGAAGTCACGGCTTTGAAACGCATCCGAATCATTAATATTTCGCTCGATGTTCCTGTTGGCCGTTACCGCGAACTCACCGATGCAGAAATTCAGGAACTCCAAAAACTCATCGAACCTTCGAGCAAAACCGAAGAAGCAAGTTTACCAAAAGTCGAAAAGGAACGCGCGAAAAGAATCGAACGCGCGCCACAATCGGAGCCAAAACGCAGGACGGAATTCATCAAAAAATCGGATTCAAAAACGCCTTCGGAAACAAATTCAGAAACGCCGAAAAGGAAAATTACATTTATTAAAAAAGCAGATTCTAAGATAATTCCGGAAGATAACGCAACTAAGGCCTCGGATTCTGAAATCAATACGCGAAGGGAACAATCGGCGCGCAGGAATCAGGAAGTGGGTTCATTTCGCAAGAACGCACCGCTCAAAAAAGAAATTGAAAATCGCGAAATCAAGCAATCCACACAAAATGCAAACAGCGATTCAGCCGATCGGAAACCCGCTTCAAAATGGAAAGTCGAATTTATCAAGAAAGACGATCCTACATACAAAAAGAAAGAAGATTTACTTTAAAAAAATCAAAATGTAAAAGCCTCAACGAAAGTCGGGGCTTTGTTATTTTGATTTTCGCTGTTCCCTTGCAAGCAGTGTGTTTTTAAGCAACATTGCAATTGTCATAGGGCCAACGCCTCCAGGAACCGGTGTAATGTACGACGCTTTTTTACTGACATTGTCAAAATCAACATCGCCTGTAATGCGATAGCCTTTTTCAGTGGTTTTATCTTCAACACGCGTGATTCCAACGTCGATGATTACGGCCCCGTCTTTGACCATTTCAGCTTTGAGGTAATTCGGAACGCCAAGCGCGGTGATAATGATATCGGCCTGCGTGGTAATCTGCGCGATGTTTTTTGTATAACTGTGGGTGAGCGTAACGGTTGAATTTCCGGGAAAACCTTTCCTGCCCATTAAGATGCTCATCGGCCGGCCGACGATATGGCTTCTGCCAATAACGACGGTGTGTTTTCCTTTGGTTTCAACATTGTATCTTTCCAATAACTCAAGTATTCCATATGGTGTTGCCGGAATAAAAGTGCTCATATCGAGCGCCATCTTTCCGAAATTCTCAGGATGAAATCCATCAACGTCTTTACTCGGATCGATGGCCATAATGATTTTCTGAGTATCGATCTGGTCAGGCAGCGGCAACTGCACGATGAAACCGTCGATATTGTCATCCTCGTTGAGTTTCTTGATTTTTTTGAGCAACTCGGTTTCGGAAGTCGTGCTCGGCATTTTTATGAGTGTCGATTCAAAGCCGATTTGCTCGCATGCTTTAACTTTACTGGCGACATATGTGAGGCTTGCGCCATCATTACCGACAATAATTGCGGCAAGGTGCGGTACCTTTTCATTGTTCTTTTTCATCAGGTTGACTTCGGCCGTGATTTCGGATTTGATGTCGGCAGCGGTTTTTTTTCCGTCGAGTAATTGCATCGTGTTGAATTGTATTAGAATTGTGTATTAGCAATGGTCTAAAAAAGAAAAGACGTGAATCCACGTCTTTTGTATTATCTCATTCCTTTCATTCCGCCCATCATTTTCATCAGGTTTTTTCCGCCCGGACCTTGCATCATTTTCATCATTTTGCTCATCTGGTCGAATTGCTTCATCAACTGGTTGACTTCTTCGATTTTGCGTCCCGAACCTTTGGCAATCCTGATTTTTCTTTTGCCGTCGATAAGCGAAGGCTTGCTTCTTTCAATTGGAGTCATTGAGTGGATGATTGCTTCGATATGTTTGAAAGCATCGTCTTCGATTTCGACATCTTTCATCGCTTTTGAAGCGCCGGGAATCATGCCAACAAGATCTTTCATATTCCCCATCTTTTTCACCTGCTGGATCTGTGAAAGGAAATCATCAAAACCGAATTCATTCTTTGCGATTTTCTTTTGGATTTTGCGCGCTTCCTCTTCATTGAATTGCTCCTGCGCTCTTTCCACAAGCGAAACCACGTCTCCCATTCCGAGGATACGTTCGGCCATACGCGAAGGATAAAAAACGTCAATCGCTTCCATTTTCTCTCCCGTACCAACAAATTTAATAGGTTTGTTGACAACGGATTTAATTGAAATTGCGGCACCACCACGCGTGTCACCATCGAGTTTGGTAAGGATGACACCGTCAAAATCGAGTCGGTCATTAAATGCCTTGGCCGTATTCACAGCATCCTGTCCGGTCATCGCATCAACAACGAACAAAGTTTCCTGTGGCTGTATTGCCTTATGGACGTTTGCGATTTCGGTCATCATTTCCTCATCAACAGCAAGGCGGCCGGCGGTATCGACAATGACGACATTGTATCCTTTTTCTTTTGCGTATTTGATCGCATTGAGTGAAATTTCAACCGGATTGTTGTTTCCCAATTCGGAGTAAACCTCAACACCTATCGAATCTCCAACAACATGCAGCTGGTTGATCGCCGCGGGACGATAAACGTCGCATGCTACCAATAACGGCTTTTTATTTTTCTTTGTTTTAAGGAAATTAGCGAGTTTCCCGGAGAAAGTCGTTTTACCAGAACCCTGAAGTCCCGACATTAAAATAACCGTTGGGTTGCCCGAGAGATTAACACCTGCGACATCGCCGCCCATCAAATCCGTAAGCTCGTCCTTAACGAGTTTCACAAGCAATTGTCCCGGCTGTAATGTCGTCAATACATTTTGGCCAATGGCTTTCTCTTTTACTTTGGTTGTAAATTCCTTGGCTATTTTAAAGTTGACATCGGCATCGAGCAACGCGCGACGGACTTCCTTTAAAGTCTCTGCGACGTTTACTTCGGTGATTTTTCCGTGTCCTTTGAGGATGTGGAATGCCTTGTCTAATTTCTCGCTTAAATTATCAAACATGATTGTAATGATTTTGAAGATGCAAATATAGTAAAACTACGCAAGGTTCAAAGTGCGAAAAACGGATTATTGAGGCGCGAATATTATAAAACTAACATGCAAAGCTGTATAGAAAATTCACGCAGCGTCTTTTAATTTTATTCTACAAAATCAAAGATTATGAAAACTGCATTCAAACCCGGAACACTCCTTCTTTTGTTTTTTTCCATGCTTCTATTTTCTTGCGGCAACAAGTATCGCGGCAGTGCTGCCGACACAACGGGAACCAACGGCGCTACAAACGGAACAGGAAAACTGCCGAAAACCGAAAGTGTCCACAATTACAACACGAATTAATTGTTGGCTCAAATCTCAGATTCAGCTACTTCCTTTAATTTTCGAAGTACCATTTCCCAGTTTTGGGTTGCGTGCTCTTTTTCTTTTTCTGTGGAAATATTGTCTTGGGTCAGTGCCAGTACAGTTCTTCTTTCGTCACCATTTAATTCGTATGTGACAAGTTTGTAATTTTCAGGTTTGTCTTCCTTTCCAGACATCGAGCTCCGATAGGTACTTTGAAGTATTTTTCCGGGTTCGGCTTTTACAATAAAACCTTTATCGCTATACTTTTTGCCTTCGTATTCGCCTGAATATGCAATTGGGCTGCCTTCGTTGAAGTCGGACACCACATCAGTTCCCATAAGGTACTTCTTAATGAGCGCCGGCGTGGTAAGCGTTTTCCAAACCTGCATTGGCGAGGCATTGATGACAATTTCGGTTTTTGCAGTAAGTTTTGCCATATTTTCTCAATTAGTTTCACGTAAAATCAACGGGCAATGCAGTTTCTATTATAGATTCGGAAGCGGAAATTATAAAATTCGGAAACAAAAAAACCGACACAAGGTCGGCTTTGATTAATTTTTTTCGAATGTAATATAATCCGTTTTGGTTGGATCTGGATCGACATCTATCATTTCGATTTTGGTATCGGTCCTTGTCAATATATCCCAATCGTCGCTGATGTCTTCGAAATCTGGCGGTGCCGAGAAAAAGATGTTGAAATCAATAAAATCATTCGGGCTTTCATCAACATGATTGAAATTGGTAACATTCCATGTACCCGTGTAAGTGTTCGGTCCGTCGGTTGCCGTCAGCACATTTCCCGAACCAAACGTGAAATTATATCCCGCGAAATGATCGGTCTGGTCATCGGTATGATCACTATAATAAGTAACATGCCAGGTTCCGTCTTTCATCCCGTTGACAATTGGCGTGGTGTCCTGAAGAACCGTTGGCGCTGGGCTGTTGTCGTCATCCTTATGACAAGACGAAATGCACATTGAAAATGCAATAAGTCCTAACGGAAATAATAATCTTTTTTTCATATTGTATGTATTAAGTTCTGCTTTATTGCATGCAATATAGCAAATCTTGCTTTTAAAAAATATCAGAATTAAAATTTAATATTACATCCTTTGCGGCACATCGATACCCAGTAACCCGAAAGCAGACTTGATTGTATCGCCGACGTTCTTTGAAAGTTGTACGCGAAATGTCTTTTTCTCGGCGTCGGCTTCTCCGAGAATCGAAACGGTCTGGTAAAATGAATTGTACTCTTTTACAAGCTCATAGGTGTAATTGGCAATAAGTGCGGGGCTATGGCTCAGCGCTGCATTTTGTATGATTTCGGGGTACAATTCGATTTGTTTGAGCAATTGCTTTTCCTTTTCATGGAGTTCGGGAATGTTCGCGGGCACATCCAGACTGAAATCGGCTTTACGCAAAATCGATTGAATTCTCGCATACGTGTACTGAATAAATGGTCCGGTATTCCCTGCAAAATCAACAGATTCTTCAGGATTGAACAAAATGCGTTTTTTAGGATCGACTTTAAGAATATAATATTTGAGTGCGCCAAGCCCGATGGTTTTGTACAAACTGTTTTTTTCGGCTTCAGAATAACCTTCTAATTTACCTAAGTCTTCGGAAAGCTGCTTCGCGGTTTGTGTCATATCTTCCATTAAATCATCGGCGTCAACTACAGTGCCTTCGCGCGATTTCATTTTCCCAGAAGGCAAATCGACCATCCCGTAAGAAAGGTGAAATAAATCTGCAGCCCAATCAAATCCAAGTTTTTTTAGAATGAGGAAAAGAACTTTAAAATGGTAATCCTGCTCATTTCCGACGGTATAAACCATTCCGCCAACGTCAGGAAAATCTTTCACGCGCTGAATAGCAGTTCCGATGTCCTGTGTCATGTAAACGGCCGTCCCGTCGGAGCGCAAAACAATTTTCCGGTCGAGGCCCTCGGCAGTAAGGTCGATCCACACCGACCCGTCCGGATCTTTCTCAAAAACCCCTTTTTCGAGTCCGATTTGCACCACATCTTTTCCCAACAGATACGTATTGCTTTCATAATAATAACTGTCGAAATCGACGCCAAGATTCTTGTATGTTTCAGCAAAACCGCTGTAAACCCATTCATTCATCTTCTTCCAAAGTAATACAACTTCAGGGTTTCCGGCTTCCCAGTCGAGTAGCATCTTTTGGGCTTCGAGAATAATCGGCGCTTGTTTTTTGGCTTCCTCTTCGGTTTTGCCTTCAGCCATCAAGGCGTTTATCTGTTCTTTGTAGGCCTTGTCGAATGCGACGTAATATTTTCCAACGAGCTTATCGCCTTTAAGTCGGGCGCTTTCCGGTGTTTCATCATGCCCGAATTTTTTCCAGGCCAGCATAGATTTGCAAATATGAATTCCCCGGTCATTAATGATTTGGGTCTTATAAACTTTTTTCCCCGATGCTTTCAGAATTTCTGCAACCGAATAGCCCAATAAATTGTTTCGGACATGCCCTAGATGCAGCGGTTTGTTTGTGTTTGGCGAAGAATATTCGACCATTACGGCTTTTTCGTCAGCGGATGGTTTTACGAAACCGTATTGGCTGTCATCCTTAATTTTATTGAAGAACGCAATGTAATAGGCATCAGAAATTACGATGTTTAGAAAACCCGAAACGACGTTGAATGCTATAACTTCGCTGACGTTTTCGATAAGGTAATTCCCGATTTTATTACCAATATCGACGGGATTGCCCTTGATCAATTTCAGAAGCGGAAATAATACCATTGTCAGATCGCCTTCAAATTCCCTTCGCGTCGCCTGAAACTCAATCCGATCAACAGCAACATCAAAGAGTTCGGATATTGCTTTTTTAATTTGTGGCGTAAGAAGTTCCTGCAGACTCATAGTAATTGTTTTTAGAAGCGCAAAGATAGGTATAAGTGGCAGATTTTAAAACGCAAATTCGATTGCATTACAGCGCTGAAATATTTGTAATCCATTACTTCAAAAACCATGAATGTCAAATTTATTTCCGTAAGAATTTATACTTATTTTTAAATTAAAAAGTGTATTTCATCGATTTTATTTGCATTTTACCGATAATAGATGAATCTTTGACCCGTCAAAAAAATACATAGCATTCGATAATAACCCCAAATTATTATGAAAAAAATTCTACTCATCTTCGCCATCGTGTTTAGCTCCCTAAGCTATTCCCAGGCAATTACCGTAAGTACCAATACTTATACAGTGCCGCAACTGGTCAACACCGTTTTAATTAATTCGCCTTGCGTGTCCGCGGTAAACGTTACTTCAAAAACCGGGACTAATTTCGGGTCATCAAACGGAATCGGCTTTTTTCAGAACACCAACCCCAATTTTCCGATGCAATCAGGTGTAATCCTGAGTACCGGTAACGTGATGCACGCCGCAGGGCCGAATACAACCGAGCTTAGCGATGGCAACACGACCTGGCCCGGAGATGCGAACCTCGAAGCCACATTGGCATCGGCTGGTATTTCGATGCATTCTGTAAACGCTACGGTACTTGAATTCGACTTTACGCCGATCTCTCCCACTTTTAGTTTCGACTTCCTGTTTGCTTCCGAGGAATACGGAAATTTCCAATGTCAATTTTCCGACGCATTCGCTTTTCTTCTGACCAATACGAGTACAGGTGTGACGACAAATCTTGCCGTGGTGCCCAATACAAACCTTCCGATTTCGGTAGTTACGATCCGTGACTTTTTATACAACTCGTCTTGTCCTTCGGCCAATGCCCAATATTTTGGAAGTTATAATGGAGGTTCGGCTGCGGCTTCATCGGCAGTAAATTTCAACGGTCAGACAAAATTAATGAATGCATCGGCGACTTTGGTGCCGAATGTTACATATCACATTAAGCTTGTAGTTGCCGATCGTTCTGACGAAAGTTCAGATTCTGCGATTTTTATATCATCAGACACCTTTAATATCGGACAAGATGTTTTGGGTCAGGATATTACTGCGAGTAGTCCAAATTCACCTTGTTTTGGCGATACGTACATTATCAACTCCAATTTGAATCCGGCAAACTATACTTTTGTGTGGACAAAAAACGGCGTGGTATTGCCTTCTGAGACAGGCGCTACTTTAGCGGTAACCGAATCTGGGACTTACGGACTAACCTATCAAAATATTATGACGGGATGTATTCCGGTGTCGGATGCTGTTGAAATCACGTATCAGCCGCAAATCGTTCCCGGTACGCCAATCAATTTATACAAGTGCGACACAGGCGCCACATCTTATACTTATGACTTGTCGGCCAATACCAATATTGTAAAAGCAGGATTGAATCCGGCGACGATTATCACTTATCATGCAACGCAGGCACTTGCCGACAGTGGATCGAGTGCTTTGCCGCTGAACTATACGGCTGCTCCCGGTACCACGATATACGTGCGCATTAAAAATGCAAACAACAATTGCTACACTACAGAATCATTTCAATTGCTGACTTCTCCGGCACCAGTTGCTCACCAACCGGCAAATATGACAAAATGTGCGGGTTCAGCATTTGGCAACAGCGCTTTTAATTTAACTTCACAAAACGGAGCGATATTAGGTGCCCAGCCAACATCGACCTATACTGTAACTTATTATTCTTCGTTGGCCAACGCCAATGCTGCAACGAGTGCGCTAAATGCCAATGCGTTTTACGCAACCAACAATACAACCGTTTACGCACGCGTACAAAATAACAGTGACAGTACTTGCTACAGCATTACAAGTTTTGTTTTGTATATCAATCCGCTACCACTGGTTGACTCCCTTGACAGTGTTGTTTTATGCGGTTCTTATACGTTGCCACACCTCAATAACGGACATTTTTTTTCGGGCCCGAATGGCACCGGAACACCCATGTTTGAAGGCGATGTAATTACAGAAACCAAAACCATATACATCTACAATGAAAGCGCAAGCGGATGTTCAGCAGGAACAAGCTTTTCCGTTACAATCATTGATCCTTTGACACTCGCGCCAGCGGGCGGAACCTACTGCGGAAGCTATACTTTACCCGGCTTGACCAACGGAAAATATTTCACTGGTGACAATGGTACGGGAACGCAACTGCAACCCGGAACGGTAATCACTACATCGCAAACAATTTATGTTTATTTCCAATCCTTGATTGCCCCATTTTGTATCCTTACTGACAGTTTTCATATTGTGATTGTCCCAGGTGTAACGGTCGAAACACGCCCAGATGTTTTTGAATGCACCTCTTATACTTTGCCTCCTTTGGCTTTGGGCGAATATTATACCTTGCCATCGGCAGGCGGAAGCCAATTGCCGGCCGGAACAATATTGACCACTTCACAAAAAGTTTATATCCATGCGCTTTCATCAAATAATTGTGCATCAGAATCGTCTTTTAATGTTGTGATCGGAATTACTGCGCCTGCCGATGTTGATCAATGCCAGCCTTATATTTTACCAGCATTACCGGTCGGAAAATATTTTACCGGACCAATGGGAACAGGAACGCAAATCGCTTCGGGCACTGCTGTTAGTCTTACACAGACAATTTACATTTACGCACCGACAACCAGCGGAACCAACAATTGCACCGACAACCTTCATTTTGAAGTGACAATCGGACAGCCAATTATTGATACATTATCAGATGTATCGGTTTGCGAAAGTTATACTTTACCGGCGTTGTCGAGCGGTGATTATTACACGGGCGCAAATGGCAGCGGTACGATGCTTCACGCCGGCGATGTGATTACGAGCAACCAAACCATTTTTATCTTTAAGCGCGCGACAGCAATTTGCTCAAACCAATCAAGCTTTACGGTGACCGTAAGTCCGAAACCTGCGATCGATTCGAGATCCGATATCGATATCTGCAATTCGTATGTATTGACCACATTGTCTGTGGGGAATTATTATACAGGTCCAAACGGTACAGGAACCATGCTCCCTGGGGGAACAGTGATTACTACGTCGCAATTAATTTATATCTACGCCGTATCGCCAACAGCACCCTACTGTGCTGCGCAGAACAGTTTTAATATTACAATCTATTCAATCGAAGCCGACGCTCCGACAAACGTAACGGCATGCGACCGATATACACTTCCGGCTTTGCATATTGGAAATTATTATTCACAGCCTGGCGGACCGCTGGGTGGCGAAGGAACCCTTATGCATGCAGGTGACGTAATTACAACAACCAAAACCATTTACGTTTATACAGAATCGGGCGAAAGGATCAATTGTACTGATGAAAACAGTTTTACAATAACGATCAATCCTACGCCGATCGTAGCGCCAATCGCAAATGTAAACGCGTGCCATTCTTATACCCTTCCGGCATTGACGGTCGGCAATTACTTTACGGCAGCGGGTGGAACCGGAACGCAATTACATGCCAATGATGTCATCACGATAAACCAAACGGTTTATGTTTACGCACAGACCGCCACATCTCCGAACTGCAGCGATGAAAAAAGCTTTACCATTAATCTTTATAAAGTTGATGTGCTGCCAAATGTAACTACCTGTGACAGCTATATCCTTCCTGCATTGACCGTTGGAAATTATTTTACAGGCGCTTCGGGAACCGGCACAATGCTGCACGCGGGCCAGGCCGTATCGTCTTCAAAAACAATCTATATTTACGGACATGCGCCGTTCAGTCCGGGTTGTGCTGATGAAAGTTCATTTAATGTGACAATTGTCAATGCTCCTTTGGTTAACGCTATCCCGTCAGGACTTACGACAGTTTGCGATGAAGACGGAATAAATGACGGAAAAACCACGTTCAATCTGCACCAACTTGATGCTGCAGCTCTTGGAAGTCAGACGGGAACCGAATTCACAGTGACTTATTACGACAACCTTGCCGACGCTGAAAGCGCTACGAATGCCATCACTTCAACAACGGCGTCGCTAGTTTTTGTACGGGTAACCAACGCCCTGACTGCACATTGTTACGATCTGAAAAGCATCGTTATAAAAGTCAATAAATTGCCGGAGCCGACACCTGTAGGAGGCATTATCTGTTATGATACAAGAACCAAGACACTGATTAATCCTTTTACAATTCAAAGTGGATTAAGCGCTGCAACTCATACTTTTGAATGGACAAATGAAAGCGGAACCATCGTTGGAACCGGTGCCACTTACACTGCAGGAGCTCCCGGAAACTATACGCTTGTCACAACGAGCAATGCAACAGGATGTGCTTCGGCGCCAGTAACTGTAACGGTATCTCCTTCAGAACCCGCCATCATTAGCTATACGATGACGGACGATTTTTCTGATGAACAAAGCATTACTGTTACAGCACAGGGAAGTGGTGATTATGAATACCAACTTGACAACGGACCTTTTCAGGATAGCAACATTTTCCAAAATGTCAGTTCAGGAACGCATGTCATTACGGTTCATGATAAAAACGGTTGCGGAACTTCAGATTCGCAGGCACTCGTAATCAACTATCCGAAATATTTTACGCCTAACGGAGACGGATATAATGACACGTGGAATATTGTGGACCTTAAAGCAAAAGACAATGCCATCATCCATATTTTTGACCGATATGGAAAATTGCTTGGCGAAATCAGGCCGTCGGGAGCTGGTTGGGACGGAATGGCAAGCGGTCAATCTTTGCCTTCAACAGATTATTGGTTCAATGTTACCTATTCAGAAGATGGGGTTGCCAAAGAATTCAGGTCGCATTTCGCAATGAAAAGATAATTATTTTCGAACAGGCTGTAACAATATAAACTGATTTAAGTCCTATTGTTGCAATCACCACTCGAAGTGATTTAAAGATAATTTAAATTTTGGGTTTTAAATTGAGTTTTAGTTAGAGAAAAAAAAACCGAAGTCTTCCCACTTCGGTTTTTTGATTTTTATAAGTTCGGATTACCATCGAATGATCGCGCTTGCCCACGTAAATCCGCTTCCGAATGCCGCAAGTACTACGAGATCACCCGGATTTATTTTCCCTTTTTCCCATGCTTCGGTTAAAGCGATCGGTATCGAAGCTGCAGTCGTGTTGCCATATTTCTGGATGTTGTTGAATACCTGGTCATCACTTAATCCGAATTTTTTCTGGATGAATTGCGAGATTCGCAAATTTGCCTGGTGCGGAATCAGCATATTGATATCGCTGACGTTTAGATTATTGGCAGCCAAACCTTCATGGATGACCTCACTAAACCGAACTACGGCATTCTTAAACACAAATTGTCCATTCATATACGGAAAGTAACTTTCATCGTTTGGATCGTTGTCGGCAATAATATCTGAAACCCATCGTCCTCCCATTCCCGGGGCTAGTACTGCGAGTTCTTTGGCATGTTCGCCTTCCGAATGCAGATGCGTGGACAGGATTCCTTTTGCCGGATCTTCTTCCCTGCTGATTATCGCAGCGCCTGCACCATCCCCGAAAATCACCGACACTCCCCTTCCGCGATCCGACATGTCGAGCCCGAAAGACTGCAATTCCGAACCCACCACAAGGATATTTCGATACATCCCGGTTTTAATATATTGGTCGGCAATCGAGAGCGCGTATATAAAACCCGAACATTGGTTTCGCACATCGAGCGCTCCAATGGTTGGCAGACCGAGTTCTTTTTGAAGCATGACTCCCGGACCCGGAAAATAGTAATCGGGTGAGATCGTCGCAAATATGATAAAGTCAATAGCCTCTTTTGCAACACCCGAACGCTCTATCGCGATTCGTGCGGCCTTAACGCCCATAGTCGTCGTCGTTTCACCACTGCCCTTTATGACATGGCGGCGTTCTTGTATTCCGGTACGCTCCTGGATCCACGCGTCATTTGTATCAATAATTTTTGAAAGATCGTCGTTGGTAACTATGTTTTCGGGAACAAAATAACCCAGTCCCGAGATTTTGGAATGATAAAGCATTGTAATAATATTCGTTAATTATGCGAAAGTAAATTTAGGTATTCGGCGATAGATTTAGGACAATGTTTGTGACAAATTTAAATGTCGGTGGAATGCCTAAAAAAAATCAGCCCGAAAGCTGACTTTGTTTTCATATCCGAACGTTATTTTACAAACTTCAGCGACTGCCTGCCCGTATTGGTATGGATGTCGATAAGGTAAACGCCATTGGCATACGGAAAATCAAACGAATAATTTTTTGTTCCCGCTTTACTAATGTTGTCTTTCCTAAGTGTAGTAATGTGATGCCCCGCGGTGTCATAGAGATCGAGAATCAGGTGGTCGCTCTCAACAAAATCAATACTGATATTGAGTTTGTCTTTTACGGGATTTGGTAAAACCAAAGCGTTTAATGGCGTTCTGGGCGATCCGTTGTTTTTGACTGCGAGCGGGTCTTCGCTGAATTTATATATGCTGCTGCCAGAAGCGTATCCCAAATGGTCGTTTATAATAATGATCCTGTTTAAATTGTTGCCTACGCCCGTATTGGTCCATGTTGCACCGCCATCGTTGGTTTCGTAAAAGCCTGTCGTATGCCCACCCATCCAGCCATGGGTTTCTGAAATAAATCCGACGCCTTGAATAATGGTTTCTGGTGCATTATGTTCAATCCAATTCACACCATTGTCTGTTGACCGGATCAATTTGCCAAGGAAAGGATCAACACCTTCAACCGATCCGAAAATCACATCGGGGTTTGAATACAAAATCTGCAATTTCCATACATAATCTCCCGGCACATTGCTATGGTAAATGGCTGTCCATGTGATCCCGCCATCGGTAGTTTTTAAAATCACGCCGCCATTATTATCGTTTCCTGCAACATATCCGATATTTTCATCAACAAATAAAACTTCAACCAGCGCATTGGCATACGCGCTCATATTGATGTATTGCCATGTTTGGCCGCTATCTACCGACTTTACGACGTAAGCCGGTGAATAATAAGCGCCGCATCCGTAAATTGTCGATGTACCAACCGCATCGATTCCGCAGATCGATTGCTCGTTGGTGCCAAAATCAGTTACTTGTGTCCACGTTGTGCCACCATCCACGGTTTTGAAAAATTTATTGTTGAGCGTACCCACGAAACCAATGTTTTCATTTAAAAACTCAACGTTCCTAAAATAATAATTCCCAGGCAACGCTGATGAAAATTCAGATAATTGTAGCTCCCAATTCGCGCCGCCATCAGTAGTTTTATAGATTGCCGCATATGCACCGTTGCACGCCCAACCCAGATTATCGTTGAGAAAAAATATATCGTCAAAACGCTGGTTGTTTACATTTTGAATAATATTGGGCAGCTGGCGCCATTGCAATTGTGCGGAAAGCGAAATCGAAAACAGCAAAACGATATAAAAAAACCTTTTCATAAGTCCATTTTTTGGAGTGGCTAAATTATAACAACTTTGATAGAATAAAATGATTTTGGATTCTTTTTTAAAATGAAGCCTATGCTTTTGAATTCATTTCCAGGAATGTAATACGCTCTTTTGAAAGGGCAGTCTCGTTTTCGAAATAAATAACGCCATGCTCATAAATCGCCTCGATCAAATAATAATGGCCGCGATAGTATGACTTTTTTACCGTCACCATAAGCCTCGAATGCGGCGCGATATATAACTGATATGGGTAAATCAGCAACGTTCCTTCTGAATCCGGCTTGAAATATCGGGCCGGGATTTCATTCACATCGCCGAAAAGTGAAGCTGAATACTTATTTTTCGGATGGTCATGCAGCGTTTTCGGATTACCGGTATCGACTACCTTCCCGTCCCTGATAATCACAACCTGATCGGCAAACGAAAAAACATCGGCGCTGTCGTGCGTGGCAACAATACAGGAAATCTGTTTTTGTGAAAGGTAGGCAAACAATTTCCTGCTAAGGCTTCCGCGGCGAAAATTATCGATGTGGCTGAACGGTTCATCGAGCAACAGGATTTCCGGTTCATGTGCCAATACCATCGCAATGGCAACACGTTGCATTTGTCCGCCGCTTAAATATTGCGCTTTTATTTTGCTGAAAACTTCCATCTCAACCAACGCAAGCAATTCATTGATACGCGCCTGTTTCATGATTTTGTTGGTATTCGATAAAAATCTTCCAACATTTTCAGCGACCGAAATATAAGGCATCAAATCGAAATCCTGCGCAAGGTACTTGATGTAATCTTCTCCCGGAATGAGGTTAAATCTCGGACCCAGGATTGGCAGTCCGTTGTATGAAATCGAACCCGAATCGAGGTCGTACATTCCATAAATAAGTTTCAGGATCGTGCTTTTCCCGCATCCGCTTTCGCCAATTAACGCGACAGTTTGTCCTTTTTTCACTTTAAACGAAACGTCAGTGAGGGTCGGTTTATCGCGATAAGAAAAAGATATATTGTCGATTTGTAGCATAAGAGATACAAAATTGCCGATTAAAAAATTACCAAACAAAAAAATGTTGCGAACTATAACGTTTGCGGAAAATATTTAACTCGTTGGCCTGTAATTTTTTGCATGAAAAGTATTGGTTTTTTTGAATTAAAGTTAATTTTGTTCATTCGGAATTCGCGAAATACCGCTATGAAAACTTCTAAATTTCTTTGCTTTCTTATGCTTTTCTGTATTACGCTTTGTAATGCGCAGGTTGGTATTGGCACAACGAGTCCGAATGCTGTACTCGACATCCGTTCTTCGAATCAGGCAGCGCCGGCCAATACCGATGGCGTCCTGATCCCGAAAGTCGATGCGTTTCCGGCCACCAACCCAACGGCATTGCAACAAGGAATGCTGGTTTTTTTGACCACCGGATCTGGAAGCAATCAACCAGGCTTTTATTACTGGAACAATCCTACAACAACATGGATTCCGATTGGCAACACCGCGACAAACAATTGGGCTTTGACAGGAAACACGGGTACGAGCAGCGCCACGAATTATTTTGGCACGAACGACGACAATGACATTGTTTTCAAACGAAATGGCATCCGTTCGGGTTTTATCGGCAATCCGACAGTAGCGAGCGGAAATAAGAACACGGCTTTTGGCGCCAACACCTTTAATTCAACGATGTCAGGAACGCGAAACAGCGTTTTCGGAACCAATATTTTATCATTCAACGGATCAGGCGATCGCAATGTTGCCATGGGCGACCAATCGATGTACGCCAACACATCGGGCTCTGAAAATACTGCAATTGGTGTGGGTGCGTTGTATTCAAATACACAAAGTAGCTGCAATGTTGCCATTGGAAGAAACGCGCTCGTTAATACGAATGGTTCTTCAGGTTTTCAAGGTTCAAACAACACGGGCGTTGGGTATGTTTCGCTGCGAAGCAATACTACTGGCGCTTACAATACAGCACTAGGTCGTGAATCGCTTTATACCAATACTTCGGGAAACAATAATGTTGCCATCGGATGGCAGTCGGGTTTCATCAATTCAACAGGAAGCAGCAATGTTTTTCTGGGAAATCAGGCGGGTTATAACGAAACCGGAAGCAACAAACTTTACATCGAAAACAGTAATGCCGATGCGACAACTGCTTTAATCTACGGCGATTTTAGTGCGTCACCCAAAATATTGCGCACCAACAGCCAGTTCCAGATCGGTAATGCTTCGACTACGGGTTATATATTTCCAGTTGGAAGGGGTACAAACAAACAAATTCTGGAAAGCGATGGCAGCGGCACTTTATCTTGGGTGAACGGAACCAACAGTTTTTCATTGGTTCGCACCACCTTGAGTGCTTCGCAAAGTTTAGGTACGGGCGGTTGGCAAAAAATCAATTTTAATACGGTTATTACCGATTTAAATGCAGAATTCAATACCGCAACAAGCCGTTTTACCGCGACTAAAGCAGGATATTATCGCATTAATGCGGGAATGCATACTGACAATCAGGGGAACACACAATTTTACTCCATCGGAATTTATGTAAACGGAACGCTTTACCAGGAAAACACCGCAAACCATAACGGTAGCGGTCCGGTTTCAAGAAATGCCGATTGTATTGTAAATCTCGCTGTTGGCGGTTATGTCGAAGTATATGTCCAGAATTATCAAAGCAGTGTCAACGTTGACAGTTTTCCGACAAAGACCTTCTTTGAAGTCCAACAAATCAGATAAAAAAAGCTGTCGGTTAAGACAGCTTCTTCAGTAAGAACAATTTATATTTTTATTTTCCGTTTTGCGCATCCTGTACCATTTTCTCATTGGCAGTGATCGCGAATTCAACACGACGGTTTTGGCTTCTTCCTTCAGGGGTTTCATTGGTTGCAACCGGGTCGGCAATTCCCATTCCGGTTGTCGAGAACCTTGTCGATTTCAACCCTTTATTGATAAGGTAACTTCTAACCGAAGCTGCCCGTTCACCTGATAATTTAAGGTTGTATTCGGGCGTTCCGGTACTGTCGGTATAGCCATAAATGGTGATGTTTGTATCGGGGTATTCGTTGAAAACCTTTACCAATTTATCGAGGTTTGCTTTTGCGCCTGCTGTCAATGTTGATTTGTTTGTATCGAAACGTACGGAGTTTTCACCCAACACCAATTTGATTCCTTCGCCCACGCGAACCACTTCGGCTCCAGGAAGCGCAGTATCGATTTCACGTGCTTGTTTGTCCATTTTGTTTCCGATGACACCACCGGCAACACCGCCGACAACACCACCAAGGACAGCGCCAAGGGCACCGTTCCCACCTTTTCCAATGTTGTTTCCGAGCACGCCGCCAAGCACTGCTCCTCCTACGGCACCAACTGCGGCACCACGTTGCGTATTATTGGTATTTTTGACCGATTCACAACTCGTGAATATTGATCCTGAAATTAAAATTAACGAAAGAACTATTGCTATTTTTTTCATGATTCTGTTTTAAATTATTGTTTTTGAAATTGGTAAACCACATCGGTCATTTTTCCGCCGACATCGATTTTATCCACCAATTGAAAGCTCGACTCTGTTTGGTTAGCCACAGCAAGCACGTAACCATCATGCACTTTCTTGGCTTTTAAGCCTGCGTTTAATACTTTTAAAACAAACTGGCCGTCTTTGTTTACGAACCATCTGATCGGGGAACTGAACGAAGGACAGTCAGATTTGGTCAAAGCCATTTCTCCTTTGTCATTATTCGAAATAAATTTCCACGTACTTCCTACAAAACAATTTGAGTCGGCAAGACCAAACGAATTTACCTTAATATATTCAGAACCGGGATAACTAACCGAAGTAATTACCCAATTTCCTTTAATGGCAACCTGCGACTTATGGTCGACTTTAGTGTTGGTTGCCGATGTAGACTTGCACGCTGCGAAACCAACCGCCAGAATACACAATAAAATTACTTTTCTCATTTTCGAAGTTTTAAAAGTTCACTGACAAAGATACAGTCCAACTCTCTTAAAATTATTCTAAAATTTAAGAAAATGCTATCAAAATTTAGGCATGCGCCAATTTGTCACATTTGGTTATTTGGTACTTTATTTGAAAATGGCGGTGCATCAATTTAAAATCAAAAAATTAAACACTATGACAACAGGAAAAATTAATGTATCGGTAGAAAACATTTTCCCTTTAATCAAGAAGTTCTTATACAGCGATCACGAAATTTTCTTGCGTGAGCTGGTTTCCAATGCGACGGATGCCACATTAAAATTGAAACACCTGACCAGCATCGGCGAAGCCAAGACCGAATACGGCAATCCGATCATCGAAATCAAAATCGACAAAGAAGGTAAAAAACTCCATGTCATCGACCAGGGTCTTGGTATGACAGCCGACGAAGTTGAAAAATACATCAACCAGGTGGCTTTTTCGGGCGCTGAAGAATTTCTCGATAAGTATAAAGATGCTGCTAAAGATTCGGGAATTATCGGGCATTTCGGACTCGGATTTTATTCGGCCTTCATGGTTGCCGAGAAAGTAGAAATCATCACCAAATCCTACAAAGATGAGCCTGCCGCACACTGGACATGTGATGGAAGCCCGGAGTTTACGCTCGAACCATCCGATAAAACGACGCGAGGAACCGAAATCATCCTCCACATTGCTGAAGATTCGCTTGAATTCCTTGAAGAATCAAGAATCAAAAGCCTGCTCAACAAATACAATAAATTTATGCCGGTGCCGATTAAATTCGGAACCCGTAAAGAAACGCTTCCAAAAGCTGAAGATGCGCCGGACGATGCAAAAGCAGAAGAGATTGAAGTTGACAACATTATCAACAATCCGAACCCGGCGTGGACCAAAACACCAACGGAACTGACCGACGAAGATTACAAACATTTCTACCATGAGCTGTATCCAATGCAGTTCGAGGAACCATTGTTCAACATCCATCTCAACGTAGATTATCCTTTCAATCTGACTGGAATTCTGTATTTCCCACGATTGGGGTCGGATATGCAAATCCAGAAAGACAAAATCCAATTGTACCAAAACCAGGTATATGTAACTGATAACGTTGAAGGCATTGTACCTGAATTTTTGACAATGCTCAAAGGTGTCATCGATTCTCCCGATATTCCGCTGAACGTATCGCGTTCTTATCTTCAGGCTGACGGCGCCGTTAAAAAAATATCGAATTACATTACGCGTAAAGTCGCCGATAAACTAAAATCGCTTTTCACCGAAAACCGTGAAGACTTCGAGAAAAAATGGAACGACATTAAAATCGTTCTCGAATACGGAATGCTTTCAGAAGATAAATTCTACGAAAAAGCCGGTGCGTTTGTCTTGTATCCAACGGTTGATGGAAAATATTACACGTTGGAGGAACTCAAGGAAAACCTCAAGGAAAAGCAAACCGACAAAAACGGCAAATTGGTATTGTTATACGCCGGAAATAAAGACGCGCAGCATTCTTACATTGATACCGCAAAGGAAAAAGGATACGAAGTATTGCTATTGGATTCGCCCATCATTTCGCACCTGATCCAGAAATTAGAGTCGCATAACAGCGACCTTACTTTTGTGCGTGTCGATTCAGACCACATCGACAACCTGATCAAAAAAGAAGAAACTTCGATTTCTAAATTATCTGATGAAGAGCAAACCAATTTAAAAACAGTCCTTGAAGAATTGGTGCCAAAACAAAACTATTCGGTGCAACTTGAAGCGCTCGATAGTAAAGCGGCACCATTCATCATCACGCAACCCGAGTTTTTACGTCGTATGAAAGAAATGAGCCAAACCGGTGGCGGCGGAATGTTCGGAATGGGTAATATGCCTGAGATGTACAATCTTGTGGTGAATACAAACTCCGAACTCGCATCGAGTATTCTCAATACCTCAGATAAATCGGCGCAGGAAAGTCTCGTAAAACAGGCGCTCGATCTCGCGAAATTGTCACAGAATCTTTTGAAAGGAGAAGAACTCACTGCTTTCGTAAAAAGAAGTTTCGAATTGATCAAATAAAGGCCAATTCGTATAAATAAAAAACCTGCATATCGTGCAGGTTTTTTTTTATCGTTTTAATGAAAAGTGTCCTTTAAATTCTTTGCTGATTCCGTTCTTGTCGTCGTACAACAACTTGAACCAATAATCCGTAGAAGGCAAAGGCTTTTCGTTATAGATTCCGTCCCACCCTGCTCCCACAACGGCAATATGCTTGACAAGCTTACCATAACGGTCGAAAATATATACAGTCGCATTTTGCGGATTCGGGAGTCCGGAAATATTCCAGGTATCATTGTAACCATCACCGTTTGGCGTGAAGAATTTTGGATAATTCAATGCCGTCACCTGCAATTCAAAGTTATTACATCCCTGTGTATCGCGAACGTGAACAGCGTATTCTCCCCCATTAGAAATATTGAAAATATTGCTGCTTTGGAAAGGGCCATTGTTGAGTTGGTATTCATAATTGCCCAAGCCTCCGATTACATTAACGACAATCTGCTGTACATCGTCAAAATCGTTTCCTACCGTAGCAGTTGCGGTAGCAGGGAGCGAAGGAATAACGCTTGCAACAGTTGTAATTGTGCATCCGGTACTAAGATTAGTCGCAACTACAGTATAAACGCCGTCAACAGATGCGGTGTAGGAATTCGCAGTATTAGCTATAGGAGTTGTTCCCAATGACCAAGCAAAACTGTATTGTAATGGCAATAATCCGGTTTTTATAATTGCGGGAGACACCACATTTCCGCCACCATCGAAACAGATATAATACGATTCATTTTTGACAGTATTATCAGTAATGTTGACGGTTAAAGTAACGACCGAAGCACATATTCCGGCATTGGGCGTAAAAATATAATTTCCCGTAACGGCATTGTCGATTACTGTGGGCGACCAGGTTCCCGAAATGCCATTGGGTGACGTTGGGTTCAGCGCAGGAACAACAGATCCGCTGCAAAAACTCATTGTGGTCACAAAATCAGGAGTTACAATGTTATTGACTGTAATTGACATTGTAGTATTGACGGCACATTGCCCCGGATTTGGCGTAAATGTATATGTTGTCGTAGCGAGGTTGTTTAAAGCAGGTGACCAACTTCCCGTAATTCCATTTATCGAGGTGCTGGGTAACGGCGATAACGACGAACCTGAACAAATCGGAGCAACTGCATTGAATAGCGGAACAGTTGCTGGAGGTGTTATCGTAATTGTTAATGACGCAGTATTGGCACATTGGCCTGAATTTGGCGTAAAAGTATAGGTTTTGGTTGCGGTATTATCTAGTGCTGGCGACCACGTTCCCGTAATACCGTTCAATGAAGTCGTTGGTAAAGCAGCCAAAGTCGTTCCTGAACAAACGGGCGCTATCCCAGTAAATGTTGGTGTTATCTTCTGGTTTACTGTAATAATCAATGAGGTGGTATTGGCGCATTGCCCTGCATTGGGCGTGAACAAATAGGTTTTTGTTGTTGTATTATCCAATGCGGGCGACCAGATTCCGGTAATTCCGTTCAGGGAAGTTGTTGGCAATGCTGCCAATGTCGTTCCCGAGCAGATTGGTGCAATCGCATTGAACGCCGGCGTCACTTTCGTATTTACTGTAATGGTAAGCGAAGCCGTATTGGCACAAAGTCCTACAGTTGGCGTAAATAAATAAGATTTTGTAACAGTATTATCCAATGCAGGCGACCAGGTTCCTGTAATTCCATTAAGCGAAGTTGTCGGTAATGGCGATAATGCGGTTCCGGTACATATTGGCGCTACTGAATTGAACGTTGGGGTAACCTTCGGGTTTACGGTTATGGTCAGCGTAGTTGTATTGGCGCAAAAAGCTGCAGCTGGCGTAAACAAATAGGTTGTAGTCGATGCGTTGTTTAACGCTGGTGACCACGTTCCAGTAATTCCGTTGATCGAAGTCAGCGGTAAAGCCGTCAAAGCCGCTCCTGAACAAATCGGCGCAACTGCAGCAAAGGTCGGCGTGACTTTCGGCGTCACCGAAACGGTCAGGGTTGTCGTTGTGGCACATTGCCCCGCTGCCGGCGTGAACGTGTAAATCGTCGTTGCAGTATTATTAATTGCCGGCGACCAAGTACCCGTTATACCATTCAGCGATGTCGCAGGTAATGCAATCGCATTGCCTGAGCAGATTGGCGCAATCGGACTGAAAGTCGGAATTACACTTGCCGGGTTCACCGTTATAGTCATTGAAGACGTGCCCGCGCATTGCCCCGGAGCTGGTGTAAAAAGGTAAGTTGTAGTAGCTGCATTATTTACGGCGGGTGACCATGTTCCGACAATCCCATTTAATGAAGTCGTTGGCAATGCCGCTAGCGATTGTCCCGCGCAAATTGTTGCGACAGCAGTAAAAGTCGGCGTCGCCAATGGTGTCACCGATATTGTTAATGATGCTGTAGTTGCACATTGTCCCGTGTTTGGCGTAAACGTATAAACCGTTGTCGCAGAACTATTGAGTGCCGGCGACCAGGTTCCTGTTATTCCATTGAGCGAAGTTAACGGCAAAGCCGATAAAGTGCTTCCCGTACAAATTGGCGTAATCGGATTAAAGCTGGGTGTAACCAATGCATTTACCGTGATTGTCAGCGATGCCGTCGTGGCGCATTGCCCTGAATTTGGCGTAAAAGTATAAACAGTAGTCGATGTATTGTTGAGCGCCGGCGACCAGGTTCCCGGGATTCCATTGAGCGACGTGAGTGGCAAAGCCGATATAGTACTCCCGGCACAGACCGGCCCGATCGTACTGAACGTCGGGGTCACAGGCGTATTTACTGTGATTGTAAGGGTAGTATTCACTGCGCATTGTCCGGCATCGGGAACAAAAGTATATAACGTCGTAGCAAGGTTATTTAAAGCCGGTGACCAACTTCCGGTAATTCCATTGAGCGAAGTGGTTGGCAAAGCCGTCAAAGCGTCACCCGCACAAATTGGAGCGACCGCGCTGAATGTCGGAATCGTATTGGCAGGATTAACAGTAACCGTCAAACTCGTAGATGAAACACAGCTTCCCGAGCTTGGCGTGAAAAGATATGTTGCTGTAGCCGCATTGTTGAATGCAGGCGACCAAACACCTGTAATTCCATTTGTGGAAGTCGCCGGTAAAGGGGAAGCCGCAACGCCCGCGCAAACCGTAATCGGATTAAACGTAGGAATAACAAGTGGTGTAACCGTAATTGTCAATGAAGTCCCTGACGCGCATTGGCCTGCGGTTGGTAAAAAATTATAGGTGGTTGTGGTAGTATTGTCTAAAGCAGGCGACCAGCTTCCGGTCACGCCGTTGAGTGAAGTAGTTGGCAAGGCACTCAACGCATCTCCCGCACAAATTGCCGCAATGGGATTGAATGTCGGCACCGTTCCCGCACTGACATTGACGATAACATCGTCTGTAATTGTATTTCCGCAGGAATTTGTTGCTGACAATGTCAATGTGATCGTTCCGGTAGCCGATGCAGGTAAAGTATAATTTGTCGTCAAGCTTCCAGGCGTCGAAAACGTTCCCGATGGCGCTGTCCATACAACGGTGGTGTAACCAACAGAAGTTCCCGATAACGAAATCGTTGTTCCCGGACACGCGCTTACAGGCGTAGCTCCGGCATCGACTGAAAAAACTTCCACCGGTGCCACACAACCTGGATTGGTGTAAGACGCCGTTCCCGAAGGCGTAAAATTTGCCGTCGCCCCAGGGTTTGGCGACAAGTTCGCACGCTCGTATGAAACCGAATCGCTGCAACCGCCCCCAAAATTCATTGACAAAGTTCGCACTCCTGGTGCGGCATTGTAATTCCCAAAATGGCCCGCCGTAACGGTCGTATTGTTTTGGAAAATGACATAAATATTTTGCGTGATGGCGCCAAAAACATTAGCCGACGCAGAAAAATTCTGGCTAGTAATTAGGATAACCTCTGCACCTGCTGGAATAATGCCTCCGACAGGTTCGATTAATTGTCCGCAACCACCCGCTAGCGCAATACTTGCATTAATCGCAGCCACATTGGCCGCAGTTGTTGCGTTTTGCACGAGCCCCTGCCAGCTTTGCGCGGGCCAGGTGACGGTCAGGCCTGCTGTATTGATTGGCGCGGCACCCACTTTAAAACGTACCATTTCATTATATCCCTCGGTTCCCGGCGTTGTGATACAGGCCGCTACCAATATGCTCTCAATCTGAAAACACTGGGAAAAAGTTTTTTGCGAGGCACAAAGCAGCAAAATAATATAAAAAAAGTGCCTAAGGGTGGTGGTATTCGTATTCATGCATGGGGAAATCAATAAATCTAAAGCGTTACGAGCAACCTGTAAAACGCGATAAATCCATATTTATTTGGCTATTGTTGTGAATTAATATAGATCCATCCCGTTTTTGCTTCAGTCCTTTCGCTGAATTCAATCTCGTAATAATAAGTTCCGTCCGGAAGTTGATCGCCGTTGTCGCTTTGGCCATGCCATTCGTTTTTGTAAGCTCCTTTTGAATATACTTTGATTCCGTACCGGTTGAAAATGCTGAGTTTGCTCACGCCCAACAGTGCCAAATCAAAGTATTCATTTTTTGGGTCGCCATTTGGAGAAATGCCTTTCTGAATTCCGCAATAATCATTTTCTAATACAAAAGACTGCGTTTTACTACAGCCTTCAGCAGTTGTGACTGTCAATGCAAATGTCATCGGGAAGGTTTCGGTTTCCATAGTCGAATTGAGGTAACCTGAAACATTCAAACTTGACGAATCCGTTCCTATAGAGATACCGTTGCTGTTCTGCCAATTGTAAGAAGCCGCAGTCACGTCAAAACTATTATCGACTGCGTCGGCTTGGTAAACGAAACTTCCGTTGCTGCATTTACCGGTAACGGTAAAATCAAACCCATTCATCACCATAATTTCAAGCGTCGTTGTTGTAGCGCATTGCCCGGCATCGGGTGTAAAAGTATAAGTTGTTGTGGCTGTGTTGTTCAACGCTGGGGACCAATTTCCTGTAATTCCATTGGTTGATGTCGAAGGTAATGCCGACAAGCTTCCCCCGGCGCAAATTCCGGGAACTGCAGCAAAAACCGGAACTGTAGCAGCGGCATTAACGACGATTGTCAAATTGGTTGTCGCAGCGCACTGTCCAGAATTTGGTGTAAATGTATAAGTTGTGGTGGCAGTGTTATTTAATGCAGGTGACCAATTTCCAACGATCCCATTCAGAGAGGTTAATGGCAAGGCTGATAAGCTTCCTCCTGAACATATCGGATTTACAGCAGCAAAGGCCGGAATAAGTGCTGGCGTAATCGTAATGATCAACGTTGCTGTGGTAGCGCATTGTCCCGCGTCGGGCGTAAATAAATAGGTTGTCGTCACCATATTATTCAATGCGGGAGACCAGCTTCCTGTAATTCCATTGATCGAAGTGGTTGGCAATGCTGTCAGGCTTGTTCCCGCGCAAACGGCAGCCACAGGCGCAAAAGTTGGCGTAAGGTTCTGGTTGACGACAATTGTCATTGTAGTTGAAATGGCACATTGTCCGGCGTTTGGCGTGAATGTATAAATTGTCGTTGTCGTATTATTAAGCGCAGGAGACCACGTTCCGGCAATTCCGTTAATCGAAGTTGTTGGTAATGGCGATAAAGCCGATCCCGAACAAATTGGCGCAACAGGATTGAATGTCGGAACGATATTCGATCCGACGACAATTGTCAAAGTTGTGGTTACGGCGCATTGCCCTGCATTCGGTGTAAACGTATATGTTGTTGTTGCCGTCGTATTGAGTGCGGGTGTCCAAACACCGACAATTCCATTTGTGGAAGTCAATGGCAATGGCGAAACAACTGTTCCCGGACAAACTGGAGGTACCGCATTAAATGTTGGTGTTATCGGTTGGTTGACAGTAACAGTCAAAGTTGTCGTATTGGCACATTGTCCGGGTGTTGGCGTAAATGTGTAAATTGTTGTCGTCGTATTGTTAATTGCAGGCGACCATGTTCCGGTGATTCCGTTCAAAGATGTTGTTGGCAAAGCACTTAGCGTAGCGCCAGAGCAAATTGGTCCGACAGGATTAAACGTGGGCGTAACAACAGCACCGACATTCACCGTGATAACACTGGTTTTGGTATGTCCACAAGAATTTGTAGCGGTCAGCGTAAGCAAAACCGGTCCGGTAACACCGGCACCAAATGTGTAATTCGTATTCAAAGTGCCGGGAGAAGAAAAATTTCCGGTGGGCGCCGACCAACTGACAGAAGTTTGTCCCTGGGCTGTCGCGGTAAGCGCAATCGTAGCGCCCGGACAGACCGTTGCAGGCGCAGTGCCAATCGTTACTTCAAAAATTTCTACAGGGGCAACACAGCCATTGTTAATATAGGTTGGTGTGCCAGCGGGATTAAAATTAACGGTTGATCCGTCGTTCAATGCCGCACTACCGCCATAAGTTCCGTTGGTATTGATCAATGACGAGCGCTCATAAGTTACCGTATCCGAGCAAGACCCAAAATTTATCGTCAGCGTTCTCGTGCCGGCCGTCGCATTATAATTTGCAAAATGTCCGACATTGGTCGTAGCGTTCTGGAAAATGATATAAATGTTTGACGTAATGGCGCCAAATGAATTCAAAGTTATATTAAAATTGTAGCTCGTCACCAAAAGCACGGTCGCGTTTGCCGGAAGCACGCCGCCGGTTGGTTCAATGAGCTGTCCACAGCCGCCCGCAGCAAGTATTCCAGCATTCAGCGTCGCTACTTTTGCTGCTGTTCCTGCGTTCTGAACCAGTCCCAGCCAGTTATTGTTTGGCCAGTTAACTGATAAATTGCTTGTGTTTATGGCTGTTGCGCCGACTTTAAAACGCACCATTTCGTTTTGACCTTCGTCACTTCCCGTATCGCAGGCATCAACGAGAATACTCTCGATTTGAAAGCATTGCGAAAAAACTTTAGGGGTTTGAAAAAAAACTATTGCAAAAAAAAACGCGTATTTCAGTGCTGAAAATGACTTCATATTTTAGGTAAGTTAAAAACCGGTGCAAGTTAGCACTATTTTATTGTTGTAAACAATACAAAAAGGATATTTAAGTGTTAATTATCAACATGATTAAATGGTTACCGACCGACTCAAAACATTTACAATCAATAAATTATTCCTTTACTGCAAGCCTAAATCTGAAACAATCCTAAATCGTTGAATCACTTTTAACTAAAATGATGAATCCGCGTTCGTCGATTTTTTTACTTTTGGAATATGAGCCTTTTCGTAAAAGACCCTGTTCATTTTGACTTGCCTGACGCAGACATTTCCTATTATCCCAATTTTTTTGATCACGATGCCGCCGACACGATGATGGCAGCATTGATCAAAACGACGCCCTGGCAACAGGATAACATCAAAATATTCGGGAAAGTACATGCGCAGCCGCGACTGACGGCATTATATGGAAATGACGAAAAGCCTTATTCATATTCAGGCATTACGATGCAGCCATTACCCTGGACATTGTTGCTTGAGAAAATAAAATTGCAAGTTGAAAGCACGGCCAATATTACTTTCACCTCAGTTCTTCTCAACCTTTACCGCGATGGAAGAGATAGCAACGGATGGCACTCAGACAATGAAAAGGAGCTTGGAAACAATCCTGTAATTGCTTCGGTGAGTTTTGGCGCCCAACGTGTGTTCCAGCTCAGGCACAATTCGGAACCGATAAAACAAAGCATCGTACTCGAACACGGAAGTCTGCTTTTAATGAAAGGCACCACGCAACACTTCTGGAAACACCAGATTCCGAAAACGGCAAAACCAATCGGTCCGCGAATTAATTTAACGTTCAGGGTAATCCGATAATTACTATTTTTATAGCAAAATCGGAAGCGATGAATGAAATGATTCAATATTTTTCTGCCATTCCGTCATCACACAGGACGCTGATACTCGTTACCGGCATCACCATTTTCTGGCTCATTGAAAACGCCTTTCCGCTGTTTCGTTTTGACTATCGCAAATGGCACCATGCGGGAATCAATTTCTTTTTTACATTCACAACGATTATTGTCAATTTTTTATTGGCCTTCATTCTGTTGCGCGCCGCAGATCTCACGGCTGATTATCATTTTGGCATCCTGCAGTGGCTTCCCAAAATGAATATTTGGCTTTATACGATTTTAGGATTGCTGCTGCTAGACTTCATTGGCGCTTACCTGGCGCATGTTGTTTTGCACAAAACAAAAAGTTTATGGCGTTTCCATTTGATTCATCATTCAGATATCTGGGTCGATACGACATCGGCGAACCGGCACCATCCGGGTGAAAGCGTAATTCGGTTTGTATTTACGATAATTGGCGTAACACTTGTCGGGACACCGATATGGCTCGTATTTCTTTACCAGACTTTATCGGTAGTAGCCACCCAATTTACGCATGCCAATATCTCACTTCCGCAGAAGCTCGACGTTTTATTAAGCTATTTTATAGTGTCACCCGATATGCATAAAGTCCACCATCATTACCTGCTTCCATATACCGACAGCAATTACGGCAATATTTTCTCGATATGGGACCGACTTTTCGGCACTTTCAAAACACTTCCAAAGGCATCGGTAATTTATGGCATCGATACGCATATGAAACCTGAAGACCACAATAAAATTGGTAGTTTGCTCCATATTCCGTTCCGTAAAAAAGCTGTTGCCAATTCAAAATGATACGCCCGAAAAAAAAATATTGGACATTCATAAAGTAATTGGTTTTTTTATTAATATTGGATAGGAAATTATACATCTAAAAAACACTTACTGAATTAATTTTCAAAAATGAAGAAGAGTAGACGCATAGAATTAACCTGGGAACAATCGGAAAGGCTGATCACCCTGGCGCTCGAAGAACGGAATCCGTTTGAAATCATTAAAAAAGAATTGGGCATCGAAGAGAAAGACGTTCTTGAAATCATGAAAAAAAAGCTTACCGCCGATAAATTTGAAATCTGGAAAAAGAAAGCAAATGCAGCAAAGCCAAAACCAAAACCAATTAAGATTGATGACTTTGATGACGAACTCGACGGAAAGTATTATATAAAAAATAAATTTGATTAGAAATATCAAACTCTTGTTTTCACAGGAGTTTTTTTATGCCTGAAACTGAGTGATATCGGTTTTCGATTTCTTTTTTCTTACTTAAAAGTGCGGATTGACAACCCGAATTTTGGCACCGCGTTATTTTTTGGCGAAACATTTTCATACTTTTGGTGACTTACAAAAAAACCAACTTTTAAGAATGAAAAAAATCGCTTTCACCTTACTCCTTGCCTCTTTATTGCAATTTCAGGTCCACGCGCAGTCGAAACCGGCCACGCCCGTGCATGTGAGCATCGACCTCAATAATGTCAAAGATGACAAAGTTACCGTGACTGTAACGCCGCCAAAATTTACAGCAGACGAGGCCGTTTATAATATTCCTAAAACGGTACCCGGAACGTACTCGGAGGACAATTACGGCAAATACATTGACAACTTCAAAGCGTTAGACAAAAGCGGCAATACCGTAACGGTTGCAAAAATCGATGACAATTCATGGAAAATCTCTGGAGCCAAAAAAGTTACCAAAGTTACTTACGAAGTCAACGACACTTATGATGTCGAAAATACAAACGACATCTTTTCGCCCGCGGGCAGCAACATCGAGGCAGGAAAAAACTTTATGCTCAATACGCATGCATTTATCGGTTATTTTACCGGAATGATCGACAGGCATTATAGCGTAACGATCACACATCCCGATACGCTTTGGGGTGCAACTTCGATGACCGATCTCGACGCCAGCAAAACCGTTGATGTTTTTGAAACCAGTCGTTATGCCGAACTGGTAGAAAACCCAATCATGTATGCCAAACCCGATATTTCGACATTCACCATTAACGGTATGGAAATCCTGATTGCGGTTTATTCACCTACCGGTTTGCACACGGCTGAGAGTATCACGCCTGGAATGAAGGCGATGATGACAGCGCAGAAAAATTTCCTCGGCAAGTTCAATGCTACCAAAAAATACAGCGTGCTGATTTATTTGTCGGATGTGCAAAAAGAAAACGACGCACATGGCTTTGGCGCTTTGGAGCATCCAACAGCCACAACAGTTGTAATGCCCGAGGCGATGGGCAAAGACGAACTTACAGAACAATTGAAAGATGTCGTTTCGCATGAATTCTTCCACATTGTAACCCCATTGACAATCCACTCCAAAGAAATTCAGTACTTCGATTACATCAATCCTAAAATGTCGCAGCACCTGTGGATGTATGAAGGCGTGACTGAATATTTTGCAAACCTTTTCCAGGTCAACCAAGGACTTATAGATGAGAACGCCTTTTACGCACGTATGGCCGCGAAAATTGCCAATGCTGCCGAAATGGACGACACGATGCCGTTCACCAAAATGAGCGCGAATGTACTGGTAAAGCCTTACAAAGACCAATATCTTAACGTATATGAGAAAGGCGCATTGATCGGAATGTGCATCGACATTATCATTCGTGAAAAAAGCAACGGCCAGCGCGGCATTCTCGATCTCATGCAAAAACTTTCGAACGAATATGGTGTTGAAAAACCTTTTAACGATGATGAACTTTTCGCCAAAATTACAGCATTGACGTATCCTGAAGTGGGAACATTCCTCGATACTTATGTGGCTGGACCAACTCCGATTCCGTATGCTACCTATTTTGAAAAAATGGGTGTGACAAAATCGACGTCAAAAATGCCCGGGAACGTATTCCTGAAAGACCGGACACCTTATATTTCGGTAAATCAGGCGACAAAGGAAATTTTTGTGTTGCCGCAAATCGAACTCAATGAATTTTATACTGAACTTGGCATCAAAGGCGGCGATATCATCATGGCGATCAACGATACCAATTATTCCCTCGACAATATTTACGACCTGCTTATGGCAAGCCAGACATGGAAAGCTGATGCGCCAATCACCGTAAAAGTGAAACGTGACGGCAAAGAAATGACATTGAAAGGCAAAGTAAAACTGCCAATGGAAGAAAAGCCCGGCTTTGAAGCTACCGATGCTTCTAAAAGTAATTTAAGGGAAGCCTGGCTAAAAGGATAAAACAGTCCCCAATTTGTCACTCAGATTGGGGATTTTTTCATTTATTTGCCAAAAAAAATTAGTGATGAAATCTTATCTTCTCGCCGCCGTTTCCATGCTGTTGCTTTCAGCGTGTTCTAAAAAGGAAACCAAAGGAAACCTGCACATTTCCGGAACCGTTAAAGGACTAAAAAAAGGAACGCTTTACATTCAGAAAATAAAAGATACCATGCTTGTCGCCGTTGACACGATTAAAATCGATGGCAGTTCCGATTTTACGAGCGATCTCGAAATTGCATCACCTGAAATGTATTACTTGTTCCTTGACCGCGGCGTGACCAATTCGATCGATAACAACATTCCGTTTTTTGTAGAGCCCGGACACATCCACATCGAAACCACACTCGATCATTTTCTTTCCGACGCGCACATTACCGGATCGAAGAATCAACAAAAATATGAAGAGTACCGTAAGGTCGTGACGCGTTTCAATGACCAGGACCTGACTTGGACACAATCTAAATTTTACGCGTTCAAGAATAACGACACTAAAAAGATCGACAGCCTTCAGGCATTACAACAAGCATCGATGAACAAACGCTACCTCTATACGACTAATTTCGCACTGAACAATAGGGATTACGAGGTTGCACCTTTTGTCACACTTTCCGAAATCCCGAACATCAACATCAAATTTCTTGACACCATTCAAAAGTCGATGTCACCAAAAGTGTCCGGCTCCTATTACGGAAAAAAACTTACTGCATTTCTCGCCGAAAGAAAACGGGCGGAAAGCAAAAAGTAAGCAGTTCCTCACATCTGCGTTTCATCAGCCATTTATATTATAAAGTTTTAATTCATAATGATAACTTCCGGGGGTTGCAGCTGTGGTAATTTAGCATAGGACTAAAAACGGAATATTATGAATGGAACAATTACAACACTCGTCTTAAATTTATTGGTTTCGGAAAGCAAACTGCACCGGCAGTCACTAGCTGAGCATATCCTCGAATTGCTCGATATGCAGGTTGGCAATTTCGGAAGAATCGAAAAAGCAATGCGCGATTACTTTGTATCGCATCTTATGGCATGTGTCGAAGATCCTACGTGCAAAGCGAAAAACACCCTTTTCAGGCTATCTGAATTTTACAGGAATTATTACATCGAATACGTACCTGAACTTACGGTTGCCGCCTGATTATCGTGCTCAAACGAATCAGATTTACAAAAGCTGACAAAATAAAAAAACCATCACAATGTGATGGTTTTTTTTTGAGCCGATAGAGGGACTCGAACCCACGACCTGCTGATTACAAATCAGCTGCTCTAGCCAACTGAGCTACATCGGCGTTGTATTACGGGTGCAAATATAGAAGCGAATTTTAAATATCCAAAATAAATTTTCACTTTTTTGCGACCAAAATCTACTGTAAATCGTTGATTTTAGCAACCAGTTGATTTGCAGCTTGTTCCAATTCGGTGTTGATTTGCTTGAAATGCGCTTTCTTATTTTCGACTTTCTTTGCATTCACTTTTGTGATCAACGTGTCAAAAGTTGCGATTGCCTCATCAATCAATGCGTTGGTCGCTTCTGTTGGTTTTCCAGTCGTTGACATTTCAAACAAGTAAACCGCCTCAATAATATCTCCTAAAACGTAGTTGATGTCTTTCTTTAAATTCTTAACGTTAGCCATGATAATTGGTATTTTTAAATTTTATTTTGCGTGCAAAAGTACGCCTATTTTACTATAAAAAAAGCTATTTGATGTAAATTTCTAATACAGAAGCGGTTCCGCTCAATACAAATTCCTGAACCGAAGCCGGAACCAAAACCGTATCGCCTTTACGATATGAATACTGCGCGCCTTCAATCTTAATATCAAATGCGCCTTCGGTACACATATACACCGTAAACGAATTTCCGTCTTTATGCATTTCAGTCGTGCCTTCAAGTGGAATGAATCCCGTCGTGAAATATTGACAATCGACCATCACATTGGCGACATTTCCTTTTTTTGAGTAACTTTTCTTCGCCTCAACCTTGTTGTAATTGATCGCTTCAAGCGCAAGATCAACATGCAATTCCCTTTTATTTCCATCGGCATCCACCCTGTCAAAATCATAAATCCGATACGTTATATCTGAAGTCTGCTGGATTTCGGCAACCACCAATCCCGCGCCAATAGCATGCACCGTTCCTGTTTCAAGGAAAAATACATCGCCTTTTTTTACCGCAACCGAATCCAGGATCGACAGCAAGGTATTGTCTTCAAGGTGTTTCACATATTCCTGCGCATTCGAATCTTCCTTAAATCCCACAATTAATCGCGCATTTTTATCGGCCTGCATCACATACCACATCTCGGTCTTTCCAAACGAATTGTGGCGTTTTTTGGCAAGCGCGTCATTCGGATGCACCTGTATCGACAAGTCTTCGCGCGCATCAAGGTATTTAAATAACAATGGAAATTCCTTCCCGAATTGCTTGTAAACTTTCTTTCCGAGCAATCCTTCAGCATCCATTTTGATCACTTCATTAAGGTCTTTGCCTTTGAGTTCGCCATTGGCTACAACACTCACGTCGCCTTTTACGGTCGACAATTCCCAGCTTTCACCGGTGATATTTGAAACAATCGGTTTCCCGAGTTCGGTTTTCAATTTGGTTCCGCCCCAAATCCTTTCTTTGAGGATGGGCTCGAATTGTAATGGATATAATTTCATTTTCTTATTTTTTGAAGCATGTTCCCGCTGTCCGCTTTATCTTTTCCCGGCTAAAAGAAGCCGGCAAAAGGATGCCGCTGTCATCGGGGCTAGGCTCCATCGTACTTTTTAATTTAATCTCCTTTATAACTTACGAAGTTCCGCGGGGTTTCATACAACACCACTTCGAGTTCAAAATCGGTTTTGATGCGCTTGCGGATTTTATTCCAGATCACAACCACAATATTTTCGGCCGTAGGGTTCAGTTGTGCAAACTCGGGAACATCTATATTGAGGTTTTTATGGTCAAACGGGTCTTCTACTTCCTCCTTAATAATGTCTGCCAACAATTTTACATCCATGACATATCCTGTTTCAGGATCGATCGCGCCCGTTACACTCACAATCAATTCGTAATTGTGGCCGTGAAAATTGGGGTTGTTGCATTTCCCGAAAACCGCGTTATTCTTGGCATCATCCCAATCCTTGCGATACAATCGGTGCGCCGCGTTGAAATGCGCTTTCCTGCTGATGGTTACTCTCACAATTTATAATTTATGGTCTTCGAGATAATGGTCAAATTCGTCAAAGATAATTCGGAACCAAACCGTGTACAATTCGGGATGTTGTTTCATATCGTCCTTCACATCTTCAATTTTCATCCACTTCCAGGCTTCGACCTCATCGCTGTTGATTGACGGTTCATCGTTAAAATAGCCAATCATTACGTGGTCGAGTTCGTGTTCTGTAAGCCCGTTATCAAATGGCGCTTTATAAATAAAATGGAACAACTCCTTTAATTCGGTTTTGATTCCCATTTCTTCATAGAGCCTGCGCATTCCTGCTTCGATATTGCTTTCTCCTTCGCGCTGGTGGCTGCAGCAAGTGTTTGTCCAAAGCAAAGGCGAATGGTATTTCTGGCGCGCGCGTTGCTGGAGCATAATCTCATTGCGTTCGTTGCGTATAAAAACCGAAAATGCGCGGTGAAGGATGGCCTTTTCATGCGCTTCGAGTTTGGGCATCAGCCCTATTTGTTCGTCCTGCTCATTGACCAGAATTACATTTTCTTCTATCATAACCGTTTTTAGCTTTCCAAAAATACAAAAAGTTCCCAAGAATAGCGACGTTTAACACGGCATTGTGAAATGTTTTAGGCGCTGCACCTAAAATCACTTAAACCTCCGATTGTCAAAAAAAATTATACTTTTGCACGAACTTTTGCAGTAAAACCCAAAACCATCATATGCTCTTTAATTCAATTTCATTCGCGATATTCCTTCCGATTGTATTTGCATTGTACTGGTTTTTGGCCAACCGCAACCTTAAATTCCAGAATCTACTTTTACTCATTTCAAGTTACTATTTCTACGCGTGCTGGGATTATCGTTTTTTGTTCCTGCTGATTTTTTCGACAATGCTCGATTTTTCAACCGGAATAAAAATGTACGAAGCCAAGAACGAACGCATGAAGAAATTCTGGTTCTGGCTCAGCATCTGCATCAACCTCGGTTTCCTGGGGGTTTTTAAATACTATAATTTTTTCGTCGAATCATTCGCCGACGGGCTTTCGCATTTTGGTATCGAAAAGCATTTTGATACGTTACAGGTTATTCTTCCGGTCGGAATTTCATTCTATACTTTCCACGGTCTTTCGTATGTAATCGATATCTATAAAGGCAAGATTAAACCCGAGCGCAACATCGTTGACTATTCGGTTTTCGTAAGTTTTTTTCCGCTGCTCGTTGCCGGACCAATCGAAAGGGCCACGCACCTTTTGCCGCAAATCCAACGCAAACGCGAGTTCGATTCAGCCAAAGCCATCGACGGTTTGCGCCAGATTTTGTGGGGCCTTTTCAAAAAACTCGTCATTGCCGACAATTGCGCCGAATATGCAAATATGGTTTTCAATAATTCCGACAGCCTTTCGGGAAGTACACATATCGTGGGCGTTTTGTTTTTCACTTTCCAGATTTACGGTGACTTCTCAGGTTATTCGGATATCGCACTCGGAACGGCAAGGCTTTTCGGCATCGACCTGCTGCGCAATTTCGCGTTTCCGTTTTTCTCACGCGATACCGCTGAATATTGGCGCCGCTGGCACATTTCGCTTTCGTCGTGGTTTAAAGATTATCTCTACATTCCGCTTGGCGGCAGCAGTGGCGGCACGTGGATGAAAGTGCGCAATACGCTTATTATATTTCTGGTGAGCGGGTTTTGGCATGGCGCAAATTGGACGTACATTTTGTGGGGACTTTTAAATGCGATTTACATCATTCCATCGATTGTTCTCAATACCAACCGACACAATATGGAAATCGTGGCCAAAGGCCGAATATTTGCAACACCAAAGGAAATTTACCACATTCTGTCAACATTCAGCCTCACCGTTTTTGCATTTATCATTTTCCGCTCGAATACGATGACCGATGCGTTTCATTATATCGGGAAAATTATTTCGCCAAGTGTATTTACTAAGCCCGAAGGCATTCGCAACGAAGTCGTTTGGTTGCTTATTGCATTCATCATTATCGAATGGCTTGGGAGGGAAAACCAATACGCAATTGAAAAAATGGGACTCAAATGGCCGAGACCGCTGCGGCTCGCGTTTTATTACGCAATTATGCTCGTGATTTTTATGTATGCGGGGTCGAGCCAGCAATTTATTTATTTTCAATTTTAAGAAATGAAAAAGTTCCTGATACAGTTTTTCCTGTTCCTGCTGCCAATGGTGTTATTAGCTTATGGCGCCGACATTTTCATTTCAACCAATCTTAAGAAGTCGAATAAATTTGTCAAAGGCGAGTACACGACATGGAACGACCTTTATAATAATAACGTGAATTCTAAAGTATTGATCATGGGAAGTTCACGCGCCTGGGTACACATCGATGCAAAAATGATTGGCGACAGTTTACATACATCTGCATACAATCTCGGTATTGATGGCCATAATTTCTGGATGCAGGAGTATCGTCGAATCCTCGCAATGCGGCAATCGGTCAAGCCAAAAGTCATCATCCAGTCGATCGATGTTTTTACGCTTGAAAAACGCGCCGACTTGTTCTATCCCGAACAATTTCTGCCTTATATGCTCGGAAACCATGAGCTCGAAAAAGTAACGGAAAGCTTTATTGGTTTTACGCATCCCGATTTTGAAGTCCCAATGTTGCGTTATTATGGAAAAGGAAAAGCTATTATCGAAGGCGTTCGGATGGCGCTTCAAGGTGAAAATCCTCCGACAAGAATCCGTGGTTTTGAAGGACATGAAGAAAGTTGGAACAATGACTTTGAAAATGCAAAAGCACAAATGGGTTCTTATACCGTAAAGCTCGATCCTGCTACCGTGAAAATATTTGAAAATTATCTTCGGGAATGCCAGCGGCAAAACATCAAAGTAATTTTTGTTTACAGTCCGGAATATATTGAAGGACAGAATTTTATTGCCAATAGAACCGCCATGATGGGCGTGTATAAAAGATGGGCGCAGAAATACAACATCCCGTTTTTCGATTATTCAAACGATCCGATCTCATTTGAAAAGAAATATTTCTATAATGCGCTGCACATGAACAAACCCGGCGCCGAATATTTCACTTATAAATTCATCCAGGATTTAAAAAAACTGCCGATTAGTTATAACTGATCCGATCTTCCCAAACATTTGTTAATTCAAAGCCAAATGTAAACTAACTGACATTTGCCGTCGTAAGTGTCGTTGTAAATTTGTATTGCATTAAAATGAATATCATGAAAAACATATTGAATTCGGGGTTACTGACACTTGCAACCCTTTTTATGTTGTCGGCTTGCGCCCAGGATAAATCTAAAAATATACCGACAACACAAACCCAAAAAGAAGTAAAAATGAAAAATCCGTATTACTCAAGAACAAGCAAGGATGTCTTGCACGTCTCAGATGCCGAATGGAAAAAAGTGCTTCCCGAAGACCTTTATGAAGTTTCCCGCCATGCCGACACCGAAAGGCCATTTACCGGTAAATATTGGAATTCTGATGAAAAAGGAACTTATTATTGTGCGGCATGTGGCAATAAGTTGTTCCGTTCTGACGCCAAATTTGCAAGCAGTTGCGGTTGGCCCAGCTTTTTTGAACAGGATAGCAAAAGCAGTGTGGTTTACAAAACCGACAACTCATTCGGAATGCAACGTATCGAAGCGCTTTGCGGCAGGTGCGGCGGGCATTTAGGACATTTATTTGACGATGGTCCGGCACCCACATATAAAAGATATTGCATGAATTCTATTGCGCTTGATTTTGAACCTGATACGAAATAATATGAAATCGAAAATCATTTTTCTGAGTCTTTTCGCTTCAATAAATTTGATAGCGCAAAAACCTTTGGACAGTTCCAAAAAAACTTCGAATCTTGAAACCATTACGCTTGGCGGTGGCTGTTACTGGTGCGTCGAGGCAATATACGAGAATCTCAATGGCGTGAAATCGGCAGTGTCCGGATTTGCGGGCGGAAAGACTCCAAATCCGACATATGATGAAGTTTCTTCAGGAACCACAGGCTATGCCGAATCGGTACAAATTACATATGACACAACGGTTACCGACCTCGATGAAATTTTTAAAGTTTTTTTCACCGTTCACGATCCCACAACTTTAAACCGTCAGGGCGCTGATATTGGAACGCAATACCGGTCGGTAATTTTTTATAAAAATGAAACACAGAAACATGCAGCACAAAGCATTATCAATGAATTAAATCGGGCGAAGGTTTATTCAAAACCGATTGTAACGACGCTCGAGCCATTCACCAAATTCTACAAAGCTGAAGATTACCACCAGAATTATTATGCAAATAATAAAAACGAGCCGTATTGCAAAATGGTGATCCAGCCAAAGATTGATAAGTTTGAAAAGGTTTTCAAAAACCGACTCAAAAAGAAATAACAAAAAACCGGAAAGCAATTTCCGGTTTTGATTTAAAGGATGTAATCGGTATTAATGAAATTGGATTCATTACTATCCATCAACGACTGTAATATTTCATTGTTATATTCATTGTCTTTCGCGGCAACGAATGTGCGTATGGAGAATGAACGCAACGCATCATGGATACTCAGGGTTCCTACAGCCGAATCTTTTCGTCCCGTAAACGGATAAATATCGGGTCCGCGTTGGCATTGGCTATTAAGGTTCACGCGGCAAACAATATTAACTAGCGTATCGATCAGCGGCGCAATGGTTTTGATATCTTTTCCAAACAAACTTACCTGCTGCCCATAATTCGATTCGGCCATATCATTAAGCGGTTCCTGGATGTCTTTAAAAGACAATATCGGGATTACAGGTCCAAACTGTTCCTCATGGTACAAACGCATGGTTTTATCAACTGGAAAAACTACCGCGGGAAAAATATAATTTTCTGACCGTTCGCCGCCTTTTGCATTAAGCACTTTTGCACCTTTGTTTGTCGCATCGGTGATAAGCGTCTCAATATAATCAGGTTTGTCTTTTTCGGGAAGTGGAGTCAACGCAACGCCTTTTTCCCATGGGTTTCCAAACGGCAAGGCATCTACTTTTTGCGCAAATCTGCTGTTGAATTCCGCCGCAATCGATTCATGGACGTAGATGATTTTAAGCGCGGTGCAACGCTGCCCGTTAAACGATAAGGTGCCCGTAATGCATTCCTGAATAGCAAGATCGAGGTTTGCATCAGGCAATATGATCGCCGGGTTTTTTGCCTCAAGGCCAAGAATCAAACGGAGTCGGTTTTTATTTGGATGCTGGTCTTGCAGCGCGATTGCCGACTTGCTGTTTCCAATAAGCGCCAATACAGAAACTTTTCCCGATTTCATGATCGGTGAAGCAACGTCCCTACCGCGTCCGTAAACAATATTGATGACTCCTTTCGGGAAACTATTCTGGAAAGCTTCCAGCAATGGCGAAATTACGAGTACACCAAATTTTGCAGGTTTGAAGATGACCGTGTTGCCCATAATAATTGCCGGGATCAGCATCGCGAAGGTTTCATTGAGCGGATAATTGTAAGGTCCCAAACACAATACGACGCCTAACGGCCCGCGACGCACCATTGCATTGATGCCCTGGCTTTTGATAAATTTCGCGCTGTCGCGGTCAAGTTTTTTATAATCCTCGATAGTATCGTAAATATATTCGAGGGTCCGATCGAATTCTTTTTCAGAATCTGGCAACGATTTTCCGATTTCCCACATGAGCCATTTGACCACTTCTGCGCGTTTGGTTTTCATTTGTCCCGCAAACTTTTCCATACATTTGATGCGGTCGGCGACTTTCATTGTAGGCCATAAACCCTGTCCATTATCGTAGGCTTTTACTGCAGCGTTTACGACAAGATCAGCTTCCGCCTCACCCATTCCGGGAATACTGCCCAACACTGTTGGCGTATAATTTTCGGTTGAAGAAATCGTTGATAAAACAGGAATCGTTTCACCGGTCCATTTTTTCAATTCTCCATCCACGAGGTAAGTATCCTGTATCAGTGGTGCGTTAATCTTAAATTCTTCAGGTATCATATCGATGAAATTGTTTTTTAATAAAGTTACCACTTTATCATTTGATGTTTGCCATTTGAATAAAAAAATCGCGCAGTCAATTGGCTTGTAATACGCTATTTTTTAAATTCTCCGAAATGCCACAGCACTCCAGACGGGTCATTCAGGAAACATTCCCTTCCCCATTCTTCGTTGCGAATCGGCGACAGCCTTACGTTTTCATATTGTGATGGAAGGTCGAGTGCGTGGAGTTCGTTATAATATCGCGCAACATCGTCAACTTCTAAAAAGAGCATCGTATTGTCAATCCACTCTTTGACGTAGGCATCCTGGAGGTAAAACCCGAGATCCGCCGTTTTGAATAAAGACATATTATGAAACAGGACGATTTCCTCAAAACCTAAGTCACGGTAAAAGCGGCGCGACAGTTCAAAATTTTCAGATCCAATAAAAGGGCGGATTGATATTGCTTTATGCTCCATGTTATTTTGTTTTTGTTTTTTGCTTATTTGCGGTTTTCCATATTTTAAAATCCAAATGCAATTTCTTCTTTTTTATCAATGTCATCCAATCAATGAACAGCAATCCACAGATGAGCAGCACGCCAAAAATAAGGCTTGCAATCGATTGCCACGAGAAAGCCCCGTTAATCATGTCATCGAAGTTTTTCGAGGCAAAGTCACCCATATGCACGAGTACTGAATCGCTTATAAATTTACCAATGAAAAAAGCGGGAATAATCTGAATCGGTTTTAAACGCGCCATGCCACCAGCGAGAAAAAGTGGCGTCGTGGGCAACGGCAGCAGCGAATAGGTAACGATGAGCAATTGGCTTTTCCAGCCATGTTCTTTCATCTTTTGACCCAAAAACTGCACATCCCTGTTTTTTTCGGGTTTGAATATTTTATCGGCAAGCAACGGAATGTAGAGTGTCAGCACATACCTTCCCAAAATCGATCCTGCCACGCCAATTATAATTACGAGCCACGGGTTAAGTCCAAACATAATCTGCAGCGGAACCATAATCGAAAATGCAGGCGGAAACGGAAACGGAACCACATCGAACAAAAATGCTCCTGCAAAAACCAATAAATATTGCCACCACATATTTTATCCGAAATTTAATTGTATTGAGATGTCATGCAATTCGAAGCGCATGATAAGCGTTAAATGTAAAGAATTTAACCGGTTTTGTAATCGGCGCCGAAGTATTTAACCTTTCTGCCTAATTCGTTCGGCAATCATAAGCGCGCATTTCTCCCCATCGATTGCTGCTGAAACAATTCCGCCAGCATAACCGGCTCCTTCCCCACAAGGATAAAGGCCTTTAATCTGAACATGCTCGAGGGTTTCGGCATCTCTTGGTATGCGTACGGGCGACGATGTGCGGCTTTCAGGTGCGTGCAAAACCGCCTCATTGGTCAGGTAACCGCGCATCGATTTACCGAATTCCGAAAATCCTTCTCTTAATATTTGTGTCAGAAAACCCGGAAATACTTGTCCCATTTCGACAGAAGTCGTACCCGGAACATACGATGTTTTTGGAATATCGGAAGAAATTTTATGCTGCGTAAAATCAACCATGCGCTGTGCGGGTACTTTTTGGGTTTCGCCTGCGAGATGCCAAGCTTTTTGCTCGATGCTTTTCTGGAATTCCATTCCGGCTAAAGGCCCGGCTTTTGCGAAGGGCTTGAAATCCTCAAGCTTTAATTCGACCACAATACCCGAATTTGCCGTCGCCTGGTCGCGTTTTGAAGGCGACCAGCCATTCGTAACTACTTCTCCCGGGCTCGTTGCGCAAGGGGCAATCACGCCTCCCGGACACATGCAAAACGAGTACATGCCGCGGCCACCGACTTGCTTTACGATGCTGTAAGGTGCTGGTGGCAGTAATTCGCCGCGGTAATCGCAACTGTATTGAATGCTGTCGATAAGGGATTGCGGATGTTCGGCGCGGACTCCAAGCGCAAACGGCTTGGCTTCGATGTATATTTCTTTGCGGTGCAGCAATTCGAAGATGTCACGTGCCGAATGGCCTGTTGCCAATATAATTTTTGACGCGGTTATCGTATCGCCATTTTGTGTTATGACGCCCTGGACCTCGTTGTCCTTGATTATAAAATCGGTTACACGCGTTTCGAACAAGACCTGGCCGCCACATTCGATAATTTTTTCTCTGATGTCCTGGATGATTTGAGGAAGTTTGTTGGTTCCGATATGCGGATGCGCCTCGATTAAGATCTCTGGCGATGCGCCAAACGCCACAAGCAGTTCGAGGATTCGTGTGACATCGCCGCGTTTTTTTGAACGTGTATATAATTTCCCGTCAGAGTATGTTCCGGCACCGCCCTCGCCAAAACAATAATTGGAATCTTCATTGACGATATGATCGACATTAATGGCCTTGAGATCACGCCGCCGTCCGCGCACGTCTTTGCCGCGTTCGATGACAATAGGTTTTAGTCCAAGTTCTATAAGTTGCAGCGCCGCGAAAAGTCCGGCGGGACCCGCGCCAATCACAATTACTTCCTGTGCATTGGCAACATTGGGATAATCAGGTAAAGTGATTTCCTGTGCAACTATGGGTTCGCCCGCGAAGAAAACATTGAGCTTAAGGTTTATTTTTATAGCTTTCTGGCGCGCATCAATCGACCGCTTGAGAATTGTAATGTGCGCAATTTCTTTTGCCGGTGTTTTTAGCAAACGCGCGGTATGGTCACGCAGTAGCGCTTGGTTTGCGGCGGTTTCGGGCGTAACCTGTATAAGCAGTTCTTTTGGCATGTGGCAAAGGTAAAACGATTTTTCGATTGTTCAGTGGTTCAATAAAAGTTGTTCGCGTTAGGGATAGCAGTGGAAATCCTTTTGCAAAAAGATTGCCGGTGCAGCAAGGGAATCGTTTTGTCAAAAGATTGACACGGATAGCCCGGCCGCAGGCAACGCTCAAAAAATCACGCCAATTGTTTAGTTTTGCATCATGAGAAAGATAAAATTGATTTGGGATTTTCGCGGTCCGGCATCGGCAAAAACGGCGGAGCATCATGAAATACACTTAAAGGAATATGCTGTCGCCGAAAAATTGGCGCTTGGCGTTACGGGTTTTCAAACCTTTGGCGACATGCATGCGATTGCATACTTGGCCGTGGAGGAAAGCGATATGTTAGTGGTTCGCGACGCGTTGAAACCGCATCGTGCGGAACTTTATGAAGGATAATTATTTGGGATTTCGATAAGTCACGACCTGGCTTCTGGCAAAAGTATGGTTTAGCAGGTGCGGCATTACTTTTTCGAGGCGGAATGCCATTTTGCTGAACTTCCTGTTGAAATTGCCGCGTGGCAGGAGTCGGTTGAACCGTTCAATCCACCCAAACGGAATGATTTCGATATCGCGGAAAAACATTTTTCCGATGAGTTTGTAATGTGCGGAGCTGTTGTCGCGGATGGGGTGCGGGTCGGCTTCGAGCCATTTTTCAAATTTCTCTTTTTGCAGTTTTGATGGCCTTCCTTTTACGGGCACCATCCATCGCAATTCATCGAAAAATTTGTTGTTGACTGCGGGCTCGCAATACCTGACGATACCATTTTTTTTGAGGATGCGCGCACATTTTTGCGCAAATTCTACTTCCTGTTCATGCGTGAGATGGTGCACAAATGCTTTGCCGACGATGACATCGAAGAAATCATCGGGAAAATCGGCTTTCAGAAAATCGCCGTAGATGAATTGAATGGGCTTTTCGAAAGTGTATTTATTATTGAGTGCGTTGACGATATTGCCGCATACCGAAGCGATATCGTTGCCGTAAACTTCGGCGCCGAGCGCTGCCATAACGGCGGCATTGGTACAATCGCCGCAGCCGAGTTCGAGTACGCGTTTGCCTTTGAGTTCGTTTTGAAAATTATTGTAGTAGAGTCCGACCCAGCTATTGTGCGTTGTCGTCGCCACTTCAATAAATTCATCTAAATTGTTGAGTATTCCAATGATGGGATCTACATTGAAATCCGAGTACAGATTATCGTAAAATTCGATATTCTTTCGTGTAATCTCCTCGGTCTTGTCGTGTTCCATAAAAACTTTTTAATGCTGTTAGTTTGCGACTTCGCTGATGAATTTTATTCGCATCAGGCGCAGCTCGTCAATGTCATATTCTCCGTCGAATTCCTTCAAAGCCTCTTCGATTTTGTCGGTTTCGGATTCCATAAAATACTCGTGGATTTGATCCTGCTGTTCATCGTCAAGCATTTCATCAATCCAATATTTGATGTTGAGTTTCGTGCCCGAATATACGATTTGTTCCATTTCTTTAATCAGCGCGTCCATGTTCATGCCTTTTGCAGAGGCAATATCATCGAGTGATAATTTCCGATCTATATTCTGGATGATGTATAATTTGTTAGCCGAATTGGCGCCTGTAGATTTCACGACAAGATCGTCGGGGCGTATGATATCATTGTCGTCAACATAACGGCTGATGAGTTCAACGAATTCCTTGCCGTATTTTTTGGCTTTGCCTTCACCCACACCGTGGATGTTTCCCAGTTCTTCAAGAGAAACCGGATATTTGAGCGCCATGTCTTCCAGCGATGGATCCTGGAAAACCACAAATGGCGGTACGCCTAATTTTTTGGCAACTTTTTTACGAAGGTCGCGCAGCATTCCCATTAAAGCTTCGTCAGCGGTGCCTGAAGATTTTGAAGCGGTGACAATAGCTTCGTCTTCCGATTCGTTATACTCGTGGTCTTCCGACATCATAAAAGAAGTTGGATGCTGGATAAAATCGAGTCCTTTATCCGTAACTTTTAAAATGCCGTAGGTTTCGATATCTTTCGATAACAATCCATCAACCAATACCTGGCGAATCAGCGCCATCCAATAACGCTCTTCGAAATCTTTCCCGTGTCCGAAGAACGTCTGGTTATCGGTACGGTGCGCTTTGATCATTGCATTGACGCGTCCGATAAGCGTAAAGATAATCTCTTTTGATTTGTATAAATGTTTCGTGTCGCGGACGGTCTGCAGCAATTTGACAACCTGGTCTTTGGCTTCGATTTTAGCCTTTGGGTTGCGTACGTTGTCGTCCATATCGGCGCCATCGCCATTTTCACTGTCGAATTCTTCGCCAAAATAATGGAGCAAAAACTTTCGACGTGATATCGATGTCTCGGCATAAGCAACGACTTCCTGTAGCAATGCGTAGCCGATTTCCTGCTCGGCAACAGGTTTTCCCGACATGAATTTTTCTAGTTTTTCGACATCCTTATAAGAATAATAAGCAAGACAGTAACCTTCGCCGCCGTCACGCCCTGCCCTTCCGGTTTCCTGGTAGTAGCTTTCGAGCGATTTTGGAATGTCGTGATGGATTACAAATCGAACGTCGGGTTTGTCGATTCCCATTCCGAATGCTATCGTTGCAACGACGACATCAACGTCTTCCATAAGAAACATATCCTGGTGTTTGGCGCGCGTTTTCGCATCGAGTCCGGCGTGGTAAGGAACTGCGCTGATGCCATTCACCTGAAGTACTTCGGCAATTGCTTCGACCTTTTTCCGGCTAAGGCAATAGATGATTCCCGATTTGCCTTTGTGCAGGCGGATGAAACGGATGATATCGGCTTCAATATTTTTTGTCTTGGTACGGACTTCATAAAACAGGTTCGGACGGTTGAACGACGCTTTGAAAGTCTTGGCGTCAGACATGTCGAGATTCTTCAGGATATCTTCCTGAACTTTTGGTGTAGCTGTCGCGGTAAGTCCGATTACAGGCACATCACCGAGCTGCTTTATAATATGGCGCAGGTTGCGGTATTCGGGGCGAAAGTCGTGACCCCATTCTGAAATACAATGCGCTTCATCGATGGCGACAAAAGAAATTTTGCCTTTCTGGAGGAAGGTTACATATTCTTCCTTGGTCAAAGATTCAGGCGCAACATATAATAACTTGGTAAGTCCTGACGTAATGTCTTTCTTGACCTGAGTGATTTCTGATTTTGTAAGCGACGAATTGAGCACGTGTGCGATGCCGTTTTCGGAAGAAAGGCTTCGGATGGCATCGACCTGATTTTTCATTAAGGCGATCAATGGCGAAACGACGATCGCAGTACCTTCCTGGATAAGGGCAGGCAATTGGTAACACAGTGATTTTCCGCCACCTGTAGGCATGATGACGAAAGTGTTTTTCCTGGCTAATATACTTCTGATGACTTGCTCTTGTAGACCTTTGAACTGGCTGAAACCAAAATACTTTTTAAGTTCTTTGTGGATGTCAATTTCGTCTGAATTCATTCTGAGTTAATGGTATTTTGTATAAATTTGCAACACATAAAGATACAATTTTCTTTTACACACACAAATTTTATAACATTCAGTTTTGACGACAAACGAAAATATACTGGCAGCTGCAAAAAGGGCAATTCTTTCTGAAAGCGAGTCGGTAAAAAAGCTTGCCGGCTATCTCAACAGCGACTTTGCCGAAGCGACCAGAATTATTTACAGTTCAAAAGGACGGCTTATTATTACCGGCATTGGAAAAAGCGCTTTGATTGCCCAAAAAATTGTCGCCACGATGAATTCAACCGGAACACCATCGATGTTTTTGCACGCTTCCGAGGCGATTCACGGTGATCTCGGAATGGTACAGGATGACGATGTGGTAATTTGTATCTCGAAAAGCGGCAACAGCCCGGAAATTAAAGTGCTGGTACCGTTGTTGAAACGTTTCGGAAACAAGCTGATTGCGATTACCGGCAACATGACCTCTTACCTTGCAAAGGCATCTGATTTCGTACTCAACACGACGGTAGATGCCGAAGCCTGCCCCAATAATCTTGCCCCTACCAACAGCACGACGGCGCAACTCGTCATGGGCGATGCCATTGCAGTCTGCCTCATGGAAATGCGCAATTTCACGGCCGAAGATTTTGCAAAATACCATCCCGGAGGCGCACTTGGCAAAAAGCTGCTTTTGCGCGTTTCGGCAATGCTCGAACATACTTTAAAACCCATGGTAGCTCCCGATGCACCGATCAAAAAAGTGATTTTTGAAATTTCTGAAAAACGGCTTGGCGTAACTGCAGTGGTTGAATACGATAAGGTAATCGGAATCATTACCGATGGCGATATCAGGCGTATGCTCAATGACCGCGATTCGATTGCGGGAGTTACTGCACGCGACATTATGACCAAAAACCCGAAAGTGATCCATTCAAATGATATGGTTGTGGACGCGTTCAACATCCTCGAAGATTTTTCGATAACGCAGCTTGTGGTAGTTGACGATGGCGAATACAAAGGCGTTTTGCATTTACACGACATTTTAAAAGAAGGAATCGTATAATGGGAAAGAAAAGTCCTAAGGAAATGTCCTTTTTGGAGCATCTCGAAGAGCTTAGATGGCTGCTCGTCAGAAGTACAACAGCAATTATAATCATGGCAATCGCCACATACTTTATAAGCGATTGGCTTTTTGACGTCGTTATTTTCGGTCCGACGCGGCCTTCATTTTTCACGTATCGTTTTTTCTGCGATTTGTCGCACCAGATAGGTTTCGCCGACAGTATCTGCATCACTGAACTTCCCTTCATCATCCAGAATACCGAAATGGAAGGCCAGGTCAATATTTTTGTATGGATTTGCATTCTCGCAGGTTTTATCCTCAGTTTTCCCTACATCCTTTGGCAGGTTTGGCAATTTATCAGTCCGGCGCTATATGAAAAAGAACGCAAAGGCGCGAAAGTGTTTTTGTTCTTTTCGTCGCTATTGTTTTTCATAGGTGTTATTTTCGGATATTTTGTGGTGATTCCGATGTCAGTCAATTTCGTCGCGACATTTTCGGTGAGTAAAGTCGTAATGAACCAGTTTACGCTCGATTCGTATATCGGCATGTTCAAAACCAGCATCATCGCGAGCGGTTTGTTTTTTGAGCTACCGATCATCATTTATTTCCTGACCAAACTAGGCCTTGTGACGCCGCAATTTCTGCGAAAATATTGGAAATATGCGGTCGTTATCATACTTATCGTTGCCGCTATTGTTACACCTCCCGATGTGGTGAGCCAGACGATTGTTGCCGTTCCGATGCTATTGATCTATGAAGCGAGCATCCTGATTTCGTGGGTGGTTTATAAACAAAAATTAAAACAAAATGGCTGATCTTGTAAATGAATTCAATGACTATCGCGCCAAAATGAACGAAAAGTTACTGGCCGATAACAACAAAATTATCAAGCGGATTTTCAATCTCGATACGAACGCTTATGCAGAAGGCGCCCTCGATGTCAAGACGAAAGAATTGCTCGGACTTGTCGCTTCAACTGTGTTACGCTGTGATGATTGTATAAAATATCACTTAGAAACATCATATAAAGAGGGTATCTCAAAAGAAGAAATGATGGAAGCAATGGGAATCGCCACGCTTGTTGGCGGCACGATTGTGATTCCGCACCTGCGCAGGGCCTATGAATTTTGGGAAGCATTGGAAGCAAATTAATAATTTACAGGGAATAATTAATAATTGGTTAAAGCGAACGCGCATTGCGGCCGTAATTCGTTTCTTTGCAGCACAATCCAACATTCAAATAGCATATTATGATTTTAAGAGCTGATCATCTTGTCAAAACTTACAAAGGCCGAAGTGTCGTCAAAGGCATTTCTGTTGAAGTCAACCAAGGCGAAATCGTCGGGCTTTTAGGTCCGAACGGCGCCGGAAAAACGACTTCGTTTTATATGATTGTCGGACTCGTGAAACCCAATTCGGGAACAATCTTCCTTGATGATATGGACATCACCGATTTCCCGATGTACAAGCGCGCACAACAAGGCATTGGCTACCTCGCGCAGGAAGCATCCGTTTTTAGAAAACTCAGCATCGAAGACAATATCCTTAGCGTCCTACAGTTGACGAACCATACAAAAGCGGAACAGGAAGCGAAAATGGAATCCTTGATCGATGAATTCGGCCTGCAGCATATCCGTACCAACCGTGGCGATTTGCTCTCAGGTGGTGAACGCAGGCGAACAGAAATAGCGCGTTGTCTTGCGACCGATCCGAAATTTATATTGCTCGATGAACCATTCGCTGGCGTTGATCCTGTTGCGGTGGAAGATATCCAAAGAATTGTAGCACAACTCAAAAATAAAAATATCGGCATCCTGATTACCGACCATAATGTGCAGGAAACCCTTGCCATCACTGACAAAACATATTTGATGTTTGAAGGCGGAATCCTGAAAGCCGGTGTTCCTGAAGAACTCGTAGAAGACGAAATGGTGCGCCGCGTTTACCTCGGGCAGAACTTCGAATTGAGAAAGAAAAAACTCGAATTTTAAATTTATAGTGGAAAATAACAATCCGACAGAAGAGCAAAAAGAACAATGGCATAAAGATCCTGACAATTGGATCTGGGGCGTTTTTTACTACAACAAAGCCGACAAACGCCTGCTTCCCCCAAAGCGCATCAAATGGATGGGATGGACGGTAAATTTTGCAAACCGCGAATCGATGATGCTGCTGTTAATACTTATCTCGGTCGTTGTTGTCATGTCGCTCATAAGCATCTTAACCGCTAATTAATCGTCATATACTGCAGCATTTTTGGCGTGCCGTTGTAAATATTAATGTCAACATCACGCGGAATCCCTTTGACCGTTGCTTTTTCGGTAAATTGCCAGAACTGCCAGTCGTCACAAAAATCCTCTACAAACAAATTGTAATTGGCGATCCAGAAACTGTATTCGCTGAATTCGGCCTTGAGAAAAGCTTCATAATAATTGTTCCCTGAATAGATAATGGGCCTGACTTTATAATGATCCCTCACCTTTTCAAGCCAACGCCGCAGCCCGACTTTAAGACTGTCGATCGATTGGTTTTCGGGCAACTTTTCGATGTCGAGAACAGGAGGCAAATCGCCTTTGCGCAGTTTAACGGTTTTTATAAATAAAGCAGCCTGTTCGAGTGAATTTTCATTCGGTCGGTAATAATGGTACGCGCCACGGATAATTTTATTACGTTTGGCTCCGTTCCAGTTGCTGCTGAACTGGTCATCGACTTTGTCTTTACCGACAGTAGCACGGATAAAAACAAAGCGAAGCGGAAAGGTTTCTTCAACGGTGCGGACTTCCTCCCAATGAATCGTGTCCTGGTATTGTGAAACATCGAAACCGATGGCACACTCTTTATACTTGTTCAAAAGCTCGAACGTGCGCACATCCGAAAGTTGTTTCTCTGCCTCAGTTTCCGAAACTTTTCGCGATTTGAAGCCAAGGTAATATTGCAACCCACTGCGATAATGCCACAGCGCGAGGAAAACGCAAAGCAGCGCAATTGCAATGTTCCGAATGGTTTTTCCCGAAGATGATTTCTTGGAAGATTTTCTTTTTGGCGTAGTTTTTCCCGAAGACGGCTTTCTCATTCCCCTACAACTGTTTTTTGAGGAATTTATTATTAATCACTGAAAGGATAATATACAGCACAATCACCATCGGGATCGCGAGGTAATGCAGCAGCAAAACCAAAATAAGGGAAAGTACCAGGAATATAACCTGGATCGCATTTTTGGCAATGCTGAAATTTTTCACTTTCAACGAAAACAACGGAATTTCGGCATTGAGAATATACGCACTCAGCAGAGCGATCAGTAATAAAACCCATTGATTCGTAAGCGCCTCAATCACCATCAGCGATTCGGTATTTTTTAAAACCAACGGAAGGCTTAGTATAAAAAGCGTGTTTGCAGGCGTCGGCAATCCGATAAACGAATCAGTCTGGCGCGTATCGATGTTGAAATTAGCGAGGCGGTAACACGAACCAAGCGTCACTATAAATCCGAGATATGGAAAATATTGGATTGTATCTGCGTCTGCCGCCAAATTGCTGATCATCATCTCGTACAGCACCAATCCTGGCACAACGCCGCTTGTTACCATGTCGGCAAGCGAATCGAGCTGCAAACCGAGCGGACTGGCAACCTTGAACAACCTCGCGAAAAATCCGTCGAAAAAATCAAGGAATATGCCGAGCGCAACGAATAAAAACGCCATTTCGAACGCGCGGTGAAAAGCAAAAACCAGTGCGATACAGCCACTGGCAAGATTCAAAAGCGTAATAATATTGGGAATGTGCTTTTTGATAGTCATTTGGTGTTATTTGGAAAAACAAATTTAGCACAATAAGTTAAAGGCACCCACGTTTTTTAAAAGAGAATTTCGCCGCTTCGCTTCGGGATTTATTTTTTGCGATGCCGAAGTAACTCGGCAAAAATGTATATTTTTGAAAAAAAATTAAGACAGGCTTCGGTTTGTAAATCTATCTGCTTTGAAGAAAACTTCGCTATTGATTCTTTTATTGCTTTGCGTTGGCGCTTACAGCCAGACTGTCCGAAAATACTCGAATGAATTCATGAACATCGGTGTCGATGCCGCAGCGCTCGGAATGGCAAATGCTGTAACTTCAAATACTGCCGATGTTAATTCGGTTTACTGGAATCCTGCCGGACTGACCAATCTCGAAGACAAGCAAGTAGCGCTCATGCACGCGAGTTATTTCGCCAATATTGCCCAATATGACTATGTTGCGTTTGCCGCGCCGATTGATGAAAACAGTGCTTGGGGAATCTCGGCAATCCGCTTTGGCGTTGATGACATCCTCAATACAACGGAACTTATTGACGACCAAGGCAATATCGACTACAACCGCGTGAGCAAATTTTCGACGGCCGATTACGGTTTTACATTTTCATACGCGCGCAAACTCAAAGTTCCGGGCTGGCAATATGGCGTAAATGCCAAAGTGATCCGCAGGGTTATCGGAAAGTTTGCCAATTCATGGGGTTTTGGCCTCGATGCCGGAATACAGTTCGAACGCAACGACTGGAAGTTCGGACTGATGTTACGCGATATTACGACGACTTACAATATTTGGAATATTGATGAGGATGAATACACCAAAATCAAAAACGCCGTCGAAGGACAGAATCAGGATTTACCCGAAAGCACTGAAATTACGCTGCCTAAAGCGCAACTCGGAATGTCGAAGAAGTTTGAGTTTCATTATGACTACACATTGCTTGCTTCGGCCAACCTCAACATGGAATTTGCCAAAACCAACGATATTATCGCAACCGATTTTGTAAGCATTGCTCCGGCTGTGGGTTTTGAATTTGGATATACCGATTTGGTGTTCCTGCGTACAGGTTTCGGAAACTTCCAGAATATTACACAACTCGACAATTCAAAGAAACTGAGCTTCCAGCCCAATATTGGCCTCGGATTCAAATACAAAGGAATCCAAATTGACTATGCGTTGACCGACCTTGGCAACCAAAGCGCCGCATTGTATTCGAATATATTTTCGCTCAAAGTAGATTTGGGAATCTTCAGATAACGATGGACTTGTTACAAAAACCCTTCACGCTCGCTTCAATTTCCGGCTTATTGCTCGCCTTGGGCTGGCCCACTTACGGATGCCCGTTGCTCCTTTTTGTTGCTTTTATTCCGCTGCTGTTTGTAGAAAAAAACTTTCGCACGGCAGGAAAAAAAGTGAAACTCAAAGTCTGGCTCAATGCCTATCTTACTTTTCTGCTTTGGAACCTGATTACGACCTGGTGGCTTTTTTACGCTTCGGCATTTGGGATGCTTTTCGCGGTACTCGTCAATTCGTTACTGATGAGCATTTTGTTTTTATTGTATCACATTGTTGCGAAACGCGTTTCCTCGAAAATAAGCCTCGTTTTCTTTATTTGCCTCTGGCTTAGTTTCGAAAAGTTTCATTTGATCTGGGATTTTTCGTGGCCTTGGCTCAATCTCGGGAACGGACTTGCAGATTTTCCGAAGTGGATCCAATGGTACGAATATACGGGCGCTTTTGGCGGATCACTTTGGATATTGGCGACAAATGCAATTGGGTTTTATCTGATTTCAAATCTTGACCGAATCGACTTTGGCAATGTCCTTCGAAAAGTCTTTCCCAAAATAGCGTTGATGATTGCCGTTCCCGTTACGCTTTCGCTTTGGATTTACCAAACGTATGAAATCAAAGGAAAGACCAAAGAAGTCATTGTATTGCAACCCAATGTCGATCCGTACACCGAAAAATACGATACACCAAATTTTGTCATCGCCAAAGGGCTTCTGCAGCAGGCCGATCAAGTGATCACGCCCGAAACCGAATTTCTCATAGCGCCTGAAACGGTTTTAGCAGAAAGCGCGCCATTCGACCAGTTTTATAATTCGCCGGCGCGCGCGATCATGGAGAATTATATCCGAAAACATCCGAAGGCACAACTGCTTTGGGGCATCGACACCTATCATTTTATATTTGACAAGAAAGACATCAGCGTTTCTTCAAATGTGTTCCGCGACAATGTGTGGGTTGACTTTTACAACGCCGCGCTGTTCATCAACCACAGACCTGATTTCCAGAAGTATTACAAATCAAAACTTGTCGTGGGTATCGAAAATCTTCCGTATAAAAGTGTGCTTGAGCCGCTATTAGGAAATGTGATGCTCGACCTTGGCGGTACGATTTCGACCAAAACCATCCAGCAGGAACGTTCTGTTTTTACGGCAGACGATGGTACGAAGGTGGCGCCGATTATTTGCTACGAGTCGGTTTACGGGGAATACGTAACGGGTTATGTAAAAAACAAAGCTGATTTTCTTGCCATAATCACAAACGATGCGTGGTGGAATGAAACGCAGGGACACAAGCAACATCTTACTTTTGCAACATTGCGCGCGATTGAAACCCGCCGCGATGTCGCACGAAGCGCCAACACCGGGATTTCAGCTTTTATCAACCAGAAAGGCGATATCGTTTCAAGGACAAAATATGGGGAGAAAATCGCGCTATTGGGAAAAGTACACCTGAATTCGAAGATGACCATTTATGTCAGATATGGTGATTATATAGCGCGGGCAGCAACTTGTATCCTCGTGCTGCTGTCACTTTTTATTATGATCCGGAAGAGAAAAATTACCTGATTATTGTCCGCGGTAGAATAAAACGGTACTAAACGTTTTCAGGACAATATTGATATCGAGAAAAATACTTCGGTGTTTGATGTAGTAAAGGTCATATTGCAGCTTGATCAGGCTGTCATCAATGGTTTCGCCGTAGGAATAATTGACTTGTGCCCAACCGGTGAGTCCTGGTTTTATAACATGCCGCGTTTCGTAAAAAGGCATTACTTCAGCAATTTCATTAACAAATACGGGACGCTCGGGACGCGGACCGATAACACCCATATCGCCTTTGAGAATGTTGATAAACTGCGGGAACTCATCAATTCGTGCTTTTCTCAAAAATTTACCGAAAGCCGTTACGCGCGAATCATTGAGTTTTGTAAACACGGCGCCGTTTTTTTCAGCATTTTTCACCATTGTGCGCAATTTGAGGATTTTGAATACCTCGCCATTTTTACCTACGCGTTTTTGCGTGTAAAATAATTTTCCTTTGTTGCCGATTGCATTGCCAATTAATATTAGCGGCAAAAGACAAATCCCGATACTAACCCCGGCCAGTGAAATGACGATTTCAAGAATACGCACAACCAAAAGATACAATTGGTTTTGATTGCTTCGGCTGAATGGGAAATAACGGTAAAAATCACGTGCGACATATTGCACCGGAATGCGCTGTGTGATGTTTTCATACACTTGGGTGTACTCGCGGATGATATACCCGTTTTCGAGGAGATGAATCAGCTGGTTGTAAAGATTCACTGTGATTCCGTCGGTTTTTTGAGAAGCGATTACGACTTCGGAAACCGAATTTTCTACAACAAACTGTTCGAGTTTATCAATATCAATATTCTCGACAAAGTCGGTCTTCCCTTTTTGGCTGCTGTCAGAATTAATATAACCCGTGACTTTATAATGCGGATCTACATTTTCGAGTCCGAGCACCAATTCCTCAAGCTGGTCGCAGTCGCAAATAAGGATTACTTTCTTCACAAATCGGCTTGATGCCAGGAATTTCACATAAAAAAGCCGCCACAACAGTAGTGATAAAAGAATAGCGAGGTAAAAGAAGACAATCTGCAAACGATTGGTGGGAAGCGCCGGGGTATAAACCGGTGTCAACAAGTAAACAAGCACCGTAGTTGACGCCGTGAGTATAATGCTTTTGATTACCTGGAACTGGTTACTGGCAACCTGCAGGTTATACATTTCAAAGACGGTTCCAATGGTTGTGATATAAATCCCGAGTACAATGGTCCAATAATAATTCGTCGTAGCGATATTAAAGTAATTGAACCTGAATATAATTCCAACAAGATACAACGCGAGCAAAACCAAAAGCACATCAAAAATCCTCAAAAGAACCTTCCTTTCTGAGATTTCAAAATGTATTTTTTTATTGATTACCATTGTTTTAAAATGTGATGCAAATTAACAAAATAAAAAACACAATCCAGTCTAATTTAAGAGTGTCTGCCAGTTGATTTTGGCCTTTTTCCAATAAAGTTTTGTAAATATTCAAATGCATTGTCGTAAGTCTTTTATAACGACAACCCTTTTTATTGATTTCATTTAGTATTGTGTTATTTTGCGATCTAATCGGATAACTGTTTGTCGGATGGTTTATTCATTTTGAAATCAGGTTCGTCATCGGGTTTGACTTTTAAAAGCGCCAAAGAATAGATGAAAGCGGGCGCGGCGATCCGCATTGCAGCATGGTTGATGGTAAGCAGCCAAAATGCCAGGCAACACAACAGGTAGATGTTGTATTTATTGTCCAGATAAAGAATCAGCGGCGTCATAAACAGGATGATTAAGGCCAAAATACCCAACGCGCCATGTTCGGCGAGCATTCTGGTAATTTCATTATGCGAAACTACCAGCACACCGGTTTTTTTGAGTCGCTGTTCCATATTCCTACCTACGCCCACACCGAAAACCGGGTGTTCAAGAAAGGATTCGATTTCATCACCGGCAAGTTCAGTTCGACCTGATAGCCGACTTTCTTTTACCCTCCCGGCCGCGTCTTGATTTGAATAGCGTTTGTTAATAAGGCCGCTCGTCAGATTTGAAGAAAATGCCCAAACGCTGAAAAAGGTAATTCCGACAAATACAACGAGATAATTTAATTTGACTTTTGCACGGCCATTGGCTTTCATATAAGTCACCAAAATCAATGCTATGATCATTACGAGCCCCGTAATCATTCCACCACGCGAAAAAGTAACGAGTCCTCTGAAAGAAATAAATAAAACGATCACCGCATTCAGCAGAAACAAGAATTTGGTATGTGAGAAGAAAATCAGCCGCGACACAAACACAAACATTCCAAGCCCCAATATGGTCGATACCTGGTTTGGTCCGAATCCGCCCGAAGCCAGACCGTTCGAATCGGTTCCGGTAATTACATCCTTTAAATTGGGCGTATAAAGCATCAGATAAACGGTACAGCTGATCACGGGCAAGCCAACACAAAGCAGGATGTTATTGAGTTGCTTGAGTGAAACCCGTCTCGAATAGGTATATAAAGCACTGATTCCGAGACAAACCGGCCCCGAAACATTAAATGAAATTTCCTTCCGCAGGCTAATGGCATAGTTCAACTCCATGCAGGTTATGATAACACCCGGAATCAACAATATGAGGAATATCCAATACATAACTGCATGTTTGGAGATTCCGCTGAAGTAAATCCCGATCAGGATAAAAATCATTACGCCAAACTTCGAAAATTCATAGACCGGATTTCCGTTCGTCATACGCAATACCACTTCACTACCTACAATATACGCAGTAGCATATAGGACTTCGTTGTTCTTGTTCTGTGCATTAATCACATATAAAATTCCGCCAACGATTATTCCGTAGCCATATATTTTTGGAAAAAAAGGAACATAGAAAAGCAGCAATCCGATGAATATGTGCAGGAGAACGAGTCCAAAATATTTCTTGTCGAATCCTCTCATTTTATTTTATTTAACCAATTAAGATATAATGTAATGACCGCGTTTTCCGAATGAAATGACGCAATCGTCTGACCAAGTTCACGACCGAAAGATTTAATTTTGTCTGGGCTATCAATGAGCCTGATTAACGCCTTAGCAAATAATTCGGCATCGTTGGAAGGTACAAAATATCCATTGATGCCAGTTGAAATTATTAAAGGTATTTCACCCACATCGGTGCTCACAACCGCTTTTTCTTGGAGTCCGTATTCGAGTAATGCGACGGGCAATCCTTCAGAAGAAGATGTCAAAATTCCGATATCACATTGCGAAATAATATAACCGGTATCCTCGCGCAAACCATAAATATAGACATTGTTTTGTAAACCCAAAGCGCTGATGTTTTCATGTATCAGCCGCGAATATGCATCTCCGAAATCTTTGCCCACTAAATGAAATGTCCATTCGGGTGCATATTCCATTATTTTTTTTGCTACATCGATTAGCATTTGGTGATTTTTCGGCGACCGCAGATTCGCAAGGCATAAAATTCTTTTGCCCGCCGTTCCTTTCAGGATCGTGTTCTTCGTTTCATTTGGGTTTAGCAACGTGAAATTAGGCAGATAAATTACATTTTTAAATTTTAAAACATCTTTGAACCACTTTTCCAAAGTTTGGTTTACGACAATGATTCCGTCAAAGAATTGGGAACAAAACCGCATTGGCAGATTATTTGTGAAACTTGCCTGTACCCTTGCCCCCGCATGTTCGTGCCAGATGATTTTAATTTTCGGATAAATCATTTTCAACAGAAATGCCATAAAAAATGACGTGCCGTGGGCGTGTACATATTCAACCTGGCCTTTTACACAAAACGCTTTCAATTTGAAAAGAGCTTTTAAATCGACAGCGTTTTTCTTATTGAGAAATAAATAATTAACGCCTGTCGCGATCTGGCTTGTTAACGGACCTTCATTCCTTGTTACTACCAAACCGGAGAATTCAATCTTTTTAGAAAGTGAGTTAGCAAAATTTACGGCCATCTTTTCGGCACCGCCAACCTGCAATGAATCGATAATTTGTACAATCCTCATGACTTCAAAAGTTGTGCGATTTCCTCTTCAAAAAAATCGAGTGTATATTTTCGCGACCAATGGAGTCCATGTTCCGCCATTTCTTTGTAGCCTTCAGGATTATGGATCAATTCCATAATACGCGTGGTATCTTCTTCAACATTTAAATTTAAAAGAATGCCGCGATTTCCGTTGTCGAGCATCGTCGGAACACACGAAACGCTGGTCGCCACAGGCACACAGCCCCAAAACATGCCTTCAGCAATTACTTTGGGCCAGCCTTCGCTTTCGGATGGCAGAATGACAAAATGCGATTCCTGGAACGCTTTTTTGATAATTTCCTGAGGTTGGTTTCCTTTTAACGCAATAACTTCTGTGAGGCGGTTGCTTAAAATATATTGTTCAAGATTGTTTCGTTCCTGCCCGTTTCCGTAGAGTGACAAGCGCACATTCAACCCTTTTTTATAAAGATTTTCAACCAATTTAACCGCGTATAAAGGGCGTTTTCCGGGCGCGAGCATCCCAACGTAAACAAAAGTAATTGTTGTGTTGACGTCGCGGATTACAACTGGAGTCTTGTCAGATTCGAGATACGTCGCAGTGAAAAAAGGTTTAATGTTTTTGGAGCTCTCCTCCCATTCCCCATAAACCAGGACTTTCATATTTTTGGTAAGGAAAGTACTGCTCAAAATCCATTGCTGCAATTTATAACTCCATGGCTGGTTCGATTTCGGGTCCCAATTTCCAGCATATTTCGCAGTTTTGGGTTTGTTCGGAAACAGTATTTGCACCATACATCCCATAAGGCCGATATTTCCCGGGCAACGTAAATGAATATGGTCGGCCCATTTCATCGATTGGTAAATCTGGTAAAAGTTCGAAAACGAATCGCGGAATGCCTTCAAAAAGTTACGCGGTGTCTTGATGTTGAACTCCTTTGCCGTAAAAACTTTGGAAATTTCAAAGGGAATTTTGGAAATCAACAGGCCATTATCGTTTTCCCAAGTGGGGCAAAAAAAACCAACCTTGTCTGCATGCCTTGCCCATATTGCAAGTTCGTTGACATATGGACTATATGCATATGCCGAGCCATTTTTATATATAAATGGAGAAGAAGAAATAACGACTAGTTTCATTAAATATATCCTTTTGACCCTTTGTCGGAAATCACCGTGGCAGGTACGCCAAGCACTGTTTTATTCTCTTCAACATTGGTATTTACAAAAGAACACGCTCCTACCAAAACATTATCGCCAATAACAATTTGCCCGGCAATGACGCTATTGGCGGCAATATAAACATTGTTTCCTATAATCGGAACGCCTCTTTTTTCACCAATTCCTGAAACGCCGATCGTGACATTTTGAGAAATGTTGCAATTCGAACCCAAAACCGATTCGGCATTTAGAATAATACCGCCGAAATGACCGATATAAAAGGAGTGCCCGATTTTCGCTGATGCGGGAATTGATATTCCGGTTATTACTTCAACCCATTTCTGCCACAGAAACAGCCACACTTTACAAATCGCGCGGAAAGGCTGTAGCTTTATTTTTCGATAGACCGCATTTGCGATCCGATATTGTAATATGGCCCAGAAGCCTTGCGTAAAAAATACAATTGCAATGAAACCCGCTCCGTAGTTTTTATATTTTTTATAATCGGAACGTATCAGCTCAAAAGTGGTCATGCTAGATTATTGCGGGTTTGTTAAAAAGCAGGGAAAACCAACCGGCCATGCGGCCCAGAAATTCGGTTAGTGCTTCTTTCTTTTTGTTGGTTGTAAATATATTACTAAATCGGATGACCGCCAAAACTATTGTAATCGCGTGCCATTTGAAAATGTTGCGCAGCGAAGGATTGGGATATTTTACACGCCACACAAACCATCCGTTTCTGACGACCATTTTGCCATATCGGTATTTATTGGGTCTTCCTGAAGGATCATGGAAATGCGAAAGCTTTGCGTTAGTATTTACCACAAGTTTCCCGAATTGCTGCGCGCGGATGCAATAATCCGCATCTTCATAAAGTCCGTAACCTTCAAAATAAGTCGAAAAAGCAATATTGGAATATACGATTTTGCGGAATGAGAAAGACATGCCGACAAGCAAGTCAACTTCATACGTGTTAGCATTTATTGGAAACGCACATGTTTTGCCATGCGAGAAACCGGGCATCCTTCCGGGCGGTAATGGCGATTGCAGCCCGAGATAGTTCCGTACTACATTTCGCAAACCTTCGGGATACACATATCCGTCGAGTTCATAAAACTTTTTCGAATGGTAATATTTGCCTTCAATTTTTTTCTGCCAGAAATTTTCATTGATCGCGATTCCGCCTGCCCCAACTATTTCGGAATCAGACTCGAAAGTCTTTATAATTTCTTCAAAATACGAGGATTCAAGAACGGTATCGTCGTCGAGAAAACAAATTGCTTCACTCGTGGGATTTACTTTGGCAATACCAAAATTACGCTGTTTTGTAAGGCCTCTGAAATTTTCACTGACCAGAAAATATTGAAGGTTCTGGAAATCGTCTTTTTGTAACGCGGCTTGTGTTTCTGCATTCAACGATCCGTCAACAACAATGATTTCATCGGGATATAGCGTTTGCAAGGTTACCGATTTAAGCAAATCGAGTAACGCTACCGACCGCATATAGGTGCAAATGATTAGTGAAAACTTCATGTGGTTACTTCGTTCTTACCCCCAATTCTAACAATTTTTTAGCGTAGAAAATAGATTTGTTGAATTGCAGCTGTTTGTATGGTACCCTGAGAAGTCGATATAAAAAGGAGGCTTTCGGACCTTTAAACAAGAAATAAAAGAAATACCTGTGTCTGTATTCAACCACCTGTTGCGGTGTAAAATGTTTTTGGTATTGGTACATTAATGTCGGACTCGGAACCGGGCGTACCCATTTTACAGGCGTATCAAGTTCCCATGGCTGGGTCTTTCGTTTTTTGCCCATGATTCTTGCTTGTGTTCCCCAAAATCGATAACCGCCGCTTGAAGGTTTCAAATGCAGGTTTGTCGAAAATGGATTGTGCAACACAGGAACCCCGAGCTTGATGAGCGACAAACCGAAATCGCCATCCTCGCCATAACCGCCATCATAATTGATATCGTTTCCTACAAGAAGGGCCACATATTCCTTTTTCACGCATGAATTTGCATTGCTGAACATTTGCGTGCTGCCCACAAACCATCGGCGTGAATCAACTTTCTTTAATTTTTCTTTTAGGTCATTGAGATCCTGATCGGCATGGTCGGCTTTGATATCGAGCCCATTGCAGCCACCCGCATTATACGTTTGGATGAGCCTGATGTGATTTTTTATAAAATCGGGCGGAATCCTGATATCATCATCGCCAAAAACAATAAAATCACCGGTGCAATTTACGATGGCTTCATTTCGGGCGCGGCAGCTTCCTTTCGAGGTCTGCCAGATTATGGAAAGTTCAAAGGGAAAATCATAGCCGTCATAGTAAGCTTCGTCGCGTTCGCTTTTTGGCGTTGCGTCAACCACAAAAACCTGTTTAGGTTTATATTCCTGATCGGCAAGGTCCTTGAGCAACTGCAATGTATATTTTTGCCTGAACATTGTCGGGATAATATAACTGACCGTCGGCGTTCCCGATATTTCCTTGAGTTTCCTTGGAGGCAGTAATGGTTTTGGCGGCGATTTTTTAAAATGCTTTTTTGCATATGAAAATGCGTTCCACTCGCCAGGCTTCCAGAATCCTTTTCGATAGAGCATGAAATAGGAATGGTCCATTTTAAAGTTTTTCCTGAAAAAAGCATAGCGGTCACGAGCCGAAACCATCATTTTTTCAATAGTGACATCGTTGAAAAGACCTTTGACATATAATGGTGTAGCGCCTTGGTTTCGCAATGCATTGAATCCGAAGTCGAAAGCCTGCATCTGGATATTTTCGTAATCAGTGTCGAAACCGCCGAGTATTTCCCATGCTGTTTTTCGGATTGCAAATTGATGCGGATTGATCCTCCAACTCACACACTGGTCAAGCCCATCGAAATCATTGATGTACCAGAACAAAACCGAACCTTGGATGACCAGGTCGGGAAATGCATTTTTATAGCCTTGCTCAAACGAACTGTGCCATATGTCACCGTACCCGTTGACCAATTCCTCGAACATTTCCGTATTCGGATTGCCGTTGTATAATATAATTTCACCCGAAAGGGTTTTGTATTCTTTTAAAACCATTATATCTTATATGTAATTGAAAAAACGCCCATCTCATGCTCGAGAATCAATTCGGGTCTGCTAAAAGACGCTTTTTTATTTTGTGAAATGCGATGCCAAATGTATAAACAATAAACAGAATTAAAAAGTTGACAGACAATTTAAAAGCAAATCAAAACGTAAACTGAAAAAATAAAAAATGACGGAAGCTTCCGTCACAATTATGAGTCAACCCGTCTTAGAAATTATTGATGACATCCATATAAAAATCGATATTGAGATTGACGATTTTTGTGATATCGAAATCGGCTTCAACCTTTTCACGCGCCGCTTTTCCTACAGTTTTCGCTAACGCGGCACTGCTCAAAATTTCACCGATACGTACTGCATACAGCTCGTGATCGGTCGGATGCACGAGAAAACCGCTGATGCCATCTTCTATCAATTCATTTGCCCAACCGATATTGCTATTCACGACGGGCTTTTGAAGCGCCATTGATTCGATGGTGACCATTCCGAGTGTTTCGGCAAACGTCGGAAACACACAAACATGCGCCTTTTTTATATATTCCTGCACGTACTGGTACGGAATTTTTCCGGGATACGACACGCTATGCTTCGCATCGCCCAATTCGTTTTCAATAAGCGTCCACGTTGACGTGCTTCCCGTTGCAATATCAAAAGCATCGCTGCCGATAAGAACGAGTTTTGCGTCAGGATGGTTTTTGAGTACAAGCCTCAGAATACCGGGCAACTCGAGTACGCCTTTTTTCCGGATGATTGTTCCGATGTATAAAATCAAACCGTTTTCAAAATGGTCGGGTTCGGGATTCTGAAAATTTTCAAGTTCGAGTCCGTAATGGATCGTTTGCACATACCGGTCTTCGATCTTAAATAATTTTTGCGACAACTTTCCGGCAAATTCAGTTGGTGCAATAAACGCATCGGCATTTCGGACAGCAAGTTTTTCAAAAATGAAATTCTGGAGTTTTTGCTTTCTTTTCTCAAGATGGCAAAAATAGGTGTCACTTCCGTGGAACCGCACTACGACCGGAATATTGAAATTCATAAACGCGGTGATTCCGGTCCAGTCAGGAACTTCCAGTAAATCGATCTTGTCGAATTTTATTCGGGTTTTGATAAACTTCTCGATATATTTTCTATGGAAATAAAATTTCAAAAACGGTGCATTAAGCGCTTCAATACTATAAATTTTGAGGTTTTCCTCTTCAATAACGAAAGTACTTTTCTGTCCATACACAAAAACCGAAACCCGATGATTTCCCTTTCTGATGCGCTCGACCAGATTGTAAACGCTTGTGCCCAGGCCGCCATCGTCATTAAACGCTTTGTGTGGATAATGCGAAACAAGATAGGCAATATGCAACTGCTGCTTCATTTCTTTTTAATGAATAACATTTTTTTGATTGAACTTTTAAGTTGGTTTTTTTTGCGTTTGAATTGGTCTTTGATGCTAAACGCATAGCCTCCAAAAGACAAAAATTCACCAACATCACAACCAATAACTTCAACTGTGTCGGGCGGCAGCGCCTCGATTTGGTCAGTAACCGAATTGCTTTTCAGATACATAATCGCACTGGCTTTTTTATGATCTGGTCCGAATGAAAATATTGACGAAAATTTCCCGAAATCATTTTGCTGCAAAAAACCGGCATAATTGAGGAATTTCGAAACGCGGAAAACCCGGTTTATGGCATTTACAATTACAAGTCTCATTCCCTGGTTTGCAATGGCGGCAGATAAAACCAACACCATCGGCGGCGGCAGGTAATTTTTTTTGAACACATAAGTAAAACCCGGAATGGTATCGGGCGTGTGCTTTTTCGATACATCCGCTTCGAAATAACGCAAAAGGTAATCGCTCAAAATTTCGTTTGCATCGTCCCGGAAACAAAATGAAATATTTTCAAGGGCAAGTTTTTCACTACGATGATCATAACGCTGCCACCTTTCGGGAAAATAATCGTTGTCATTCAATTCCCGGCGTTTTTCTTCGGCGAAGTTATAGGCAGGCCTGACAATCGTGCTTCCAGGCTTTTCGCCAAGCCAGGCGCTCCACCAGGAAAAAGTGGAGTTGCTGATGATAGAATCGTCGCACATTGCGCCAAGACAGAGTTGTTCGATACCTGAAAGATCATCGCCGAACCAGGCATTTTTAAGAAACGAAAAATGAAATTTACAATATTTCACGTCATCGCTCAAAATGATCAGGTTTCGGGATTGCCAGTCGGGGAAATATTTTACGAGACTATTGATATAATATGAGATCGGTAGCTGGAAATAGTCCGGATGATCAACAAAATCGCCGCGCCTTATCGAAATGAGGATGGTTTTTTTTGTAAAGGCTTCGGCAAATTTGCGGCGTATTGTTTCGGCAAAATCCTCGGAAAATTCGAAATAAAACCTGGTGAGCGGCTTGTCGAAATATTTTTCACTTTGCAGCCATCCATTTAAATCATAGTTTTGATTTTTGTCCTCAAACTGCCAGTTATAATGGGGATATTGCCTTTCTTCGCATGCAATCAAATCCTTTGGGAGTTCTTTAACTTCGGGGAGTTTATTTTTAAAATATCGCTGGTATTGCCATGGTAAAAACGCATACTGGATTTCGTTTTCAACGGCAAGTCCGATGGCAGAAGCAATCTGGAAAAGCTGATTTCCAAGATTTCCTTTTCGGCCTATTTTACTAAATGTAATCATTCAATATTGCCGATATAATCCATCGATCCTTTGTCGGAAACAATTTCCGAAAGCGGCGATGCAACAACCGATTTGTCAGGCACATCAAACGTTACAATCGAATTGGTTCCGATAAGGGCATCGTTTCCAATGGTGATGCCGCCAAGAATAACAGCGCCCGGGCCAATAAAAACGCGATCGCCAATTTTAGGTACGCCCGCTTTTTTACCTCTTATCTTCACGCCGATCGTCATGCCTTGTGAAAGGTTACAGTTCTCGCCAATAACCGCGTCGCCATGGATAACGATTCCACCAAAATGACCAATATAAAGTCCTTTTCCGATTGTCGTGCGATAAGAAATATCGATTCCGTATTTGAATTTCAGCCTACGCATCCAGAGGAAATAAAAATAAAAAAGCAACCTGTTTTTTCTCCTGTAGTACTGGCAATAACGGAAAATTATCGTGTATTTCAATCCCGGAATAACATCAATATAATAAAGCCGGATAAAGACAGCCAATGAAAGTGGCTTGCGGATACAATATCTCAGCAAGTCCTGTTGGATGGTATTTTTTAATTCCGCTTTGGTCATGTTTTCTTTCGGGCAGATAGTACTTGGTTCACTTAATTCTCTTTTTGATTATTCACAATTTGTGCAATTGCTGACACAATTCGTTTTGAAGCGTCCTGTGGCGGATGCTGGTTGATTCGTTCGAACCACAATTTTGTTTTCGCCGTCACTTTTTCGCCTTTATCCGAAAGCATGCGTTCAATATCCGCTGCCATGGCTTCAGGACTATCGAGCCAAAACACTGCATCATTATCGGGCATCGATCTGAAATGTACAAATTTATAGCACTTATGGATGTCCCACTGGGGATTGAGCTGCTTTTGCTGATTGTATCGGAGGTAACCACAAGGCTTGTTATGACTGATAAAATCAAAAACTGTTGACGAGCCTACATTAATTACCATCGCACTGTGTTCGGCGATGTTGGCGAGCAGTTCGTCATCTTCCTTGGTTGGTAAAATGGCGTTCCAAACTGAGCCCAAAGGTTTCCAAAGCGGATCGATCGGTTTAATGATGTCTGGATATTTTGCAAGCACATTGTCGAATCGTGGTGAGAAATCTACGGGGCATTTGCGAAATATGATGGCAAGATCCGCACCTTTTTCGTTCAATTGTGTTACGGCTTTCGCCACATCCTCGAGATAAACAGGGTCGTCGGGACACGAAACGATGTCATTGCCCGAATAGCAAATGTATTTTTTTGAAGTATCGAGGTTGTAAGAATTGAAAAACGTTTCGCGGTCCAAAATTTTGCTTTTGTTGAAGTGCATTTCAAATTGCGGACTTCCCGTGACGAATACCTGCGAAGATTTGATATATGGATAGTAAAACAGCAATTCGTCTTTCATGTATTCGCTCCAAACAAAATAATAATCGGTTTCCACAACAAGCGTCGCCTTTGGCAAATTGTCCCACGAATAGATGAATGCCGCGGTCGGAATTCCCAAATCCTGAGCAGCGAGCAATGGTGCAACTGTCGTAATATGCCGTTGGTTGGTACAAAATACCATCGCGGGCTTTTCTTTTTTTAAAGTTGCTATGGATTCTTTATACAAATCCGATTTCCTTTCGAAACGGTTTATTTTTCTTCGGATTTTTAGCAATCCATTTTCGGAAGAATGCGTAAAGTGGAGTAAATTGACGATGGTACTTTTTATAGCGCCACGAATGCTTCCGTAGTAAAACGGAAACCGATAGCTGTCATACACGCGGTCTTTTGTCTTTTTTATATTGAGATCCAATTCGACCTGCACTCTTGCTTTCTTGTAAACATCGGTCAACGAATGAAGCTTGACATTATTTATCTTCACTTCCGGAAATCCCGAATCGGCTATATTAAAAGGTGTATTGTTCCAGAAAACAAAATCGAGGTTTTCTTCGAGGCGCTGTTTGTAGAAACCCGAATAGGCAAAATTCCGGAATCCCACGCCGTCAGCAACAAGTACAAATACTTTATTATTTTTCATAGTTATTTTGGTAAGCTTCCGACCCTTCCGTGATCGGAGTAATGCCTTTTTACAACAAATTCCTTGGGCAGCGGCTCTTCGGAAAGAAAAGTAATGTCGCAAAAGTAATTTTCTTCAAGCGGATTCAGGCGCCATGGCACGACACTTTTATAATCGCGAACCCAGGCCTCTTTTTCCAGTTCTTTGACGAACAAATCGTTCCAGGAAGTGATATAATCCATCCATAAATATCCCAATTCCCACGCCTGCTCCTGCATTTTGGAGAGGTTTTCCGCAGAAACCACGCGCAGTCCTCCCGTTTTTTCCTGGCTTACTGCACGCGAGCCGTCACTGAGTATAATCCCTTGAATGGAAGGCTGCTGGAAATAATGGGTATCTTTCACAATCAGCTTTTCAATATCGACAGAAATGCTTCTGCATACATTGTTAAACGTTTTATCTTCCAGATGTGGATTGATTTTTACATATCGCACCAAATCATAATACCGAATCCAGCGCATGTTGCGATACAAACCCAAACCTGCTTCATTTGCGGCTGTGGCAGCAAGCGGAAAGTAAGCGCGGGCAAGATCGTACAACCTGCCGAGAATTCCTTTTCCACGACATTCTTCATCGAGATAAACGTTGATAATCCACGCGAGTCCACCACCAAAATTAGCGCCCACGTGCCCGACAATTTCATTATTCGCGTTGAGACAAATAAAAGACCGGCCGTATTCTTCATTGCCGTATTGCCAACTCCAGAATTCTTTGTTCTGCAGCGGATGGTTTGGACGGTAAATTCGGGTGAAAAACTTTTCGAGTTCTTTCCAATCTCCGATATTTGCTACTCTTGTGATCATGGTTTATAACTTTTTCCGCCGGGCAGGTCATTACAGTCGAATCTCTTTAACAGTAATGGATTATCTTCAATCGTATTAACTCCGCGATTGGTGGTGAATCCCAATACGTATTTGGCGTCGATGGCCTTTTTCGCGACTTCGGGCGTACAGGCTTCATTTGTCCCGTATGGATATGACACCATGGTTGTTGGCATTTTCGTTAATTCATCGAAATAACTTTTACTGTGCTCAAGTTCAAATTGAATCTGCTCCGCCGGTAACAAACCCAACGGGTAGTGATTGTGCGTATGACTTCCCAGGTAACCATTTTCCGCCAAATGTACGAGGTTTTTGGTGTCCATATAAAGCTTTTCGTTAATTTCACTTTCATTGAAATAATTGGCAAATATCTTCCCTATTATTTGTTCCTGCAAACCAAAAGGCATCTTGAAATTCAGCAAATATTTTAGTCCGGCAGTAATTGCATCATCGTACCGATAAATAGATTGCGCGTGGCTTTGCTCTGAAACTTCAAGCGTGCTAACATTATTTTCGGAAAGTTTTTGCATCAATTCTTTCGGTGCCAAAATAGATCGCAACAAATGGATTTTATGCACGGTGTTTACTTTTTTGTGTTCGGTATTGATGGAACTTGCAAAAAAAACTGCCGGTATATTGTGGCGATCAAGTATCGGCAAAGCGTAATCATACTGCTCGCGGAGTCCATCGTCGAAGGTAATCAGGATGTGATTTTCAGCCGATTTTAATATGTCATCAAAATGGCCGGTAAGATCATTCGGAGATACAAATGTCCCGTGATTTTTCAATAACTGCAATTGTGCTTCAAATTGCGTTGGTGTGACGCCGAAAATACTTGGAAACTTTGCGCTAAAATCCGTTCTGATATAATGATAATTGCTTACGGTAAGCATACGATTTCGAATTAAATATCCCTGAATTGCTTTTGGTGATTAATTTCCCAAATGCCTTTGTCAAGCAGCGAATTCAGGAATAACACCGCACTGTTGCCGGTCCCGAATCCGGTGCTGTTGCGGACCGCTTTATGAGTGTCGATGTTTTTTAATGCCGCTGCGATTTCGCCTGCACGGTAACTCACATTGATGATGTCGGCATGGAGCGAACGATTTTGCTGCCGTGTGCCGATATTGATAATCGGGATTCCGTAATAAGGGGCTTCGCGGATACCGGCGCTGCTGTTGCCAATAATAAACTGGCTGTTTTTGAGGAGTGTCAGAAAGTATTCAAACCGCAACGATGGAAATATTCTGAACCGCGGATTGTCTTTTATTCTTTTGTATGCGGAAATAATGAATTGGCTGCCCAGGTCATTATTCGGGTAAATCACTACGTAATTGTGATCGTCCTTTGACAATGCGTCGACAAAATCGTCGGCATATTTTTCCATATCCTTTGCCTCGGTGGTTACGGGATGGAACATCGCTAAGGCAAAATCGGTAAAATGAATCTGATAATAAGCTTTCGCCGTCTCGAGGTCGGGCAATTCATCTGAAAACATGATGTCGATATCGGGTGATCCGATGGTGTAAACCGACGACTTTATTTCTCCCATCTGCAACAGTCTTTTTTGTGCTTCTGGATTCGAAACAAAATGAATATGGCTCAGTTTGCTAACGCTGTGGCGAATCAGTTCATCTACAGTTCCCGAAAGTTCCCCGCCTTCAATGTGTGAAACAAGAATGTTATTGAGCGATCCGACAATAGCACCTGCGAGTGTTTCGACGCGATCGCCGTGTACGACAATCATATCGGGCCCAATTTCTTTTACATATCCTGAGAGCCCTTCGATGGTTTTTGCCAATGTGAGGTCCATCGTCGTTTCGTGCGTATGGTTGTGAAAAGTGCAGATGTTTTTAAACCCGCATCTTTCAATCTCAAGCAGCGTGTAACCATATTCCTCTTGGAGGTGCATTCCGGTAACAAATACAAAAACTTCGAAACCATCATTGATCTCGAGGATTTGGATCAGCGATTTTATTTTGCCAAAATCTGCCCTCGTGCCTGTCAGAAAAAGTATTTTTCTAATGTTACTCAAAATCGCTCCAATCTAATTGCTCGTCGTTCTGAATATCCCTTGTGGCAATTTTTCCCATGAGTGAATTGAAATGCTCGGCCAGAATTTCTCCGGTTCCCGGGCGTTTTACCCAGCAATTTTCTTTGGTGAGTTTTTCTCCTTTTTTGATCGGCGCAATCGTACATACTGTGGCAAATGCAAAATCTATTGTCACTTGCTCTTCTTTCGCCGGTTCCTTCGTGCCGCCACGCATTTGCCATATTTCATTGCTGCTGTTGATCAACGCCGCCGTAGTCTTTTCATCCATACTGCAGACGATATCAGGTCCGGTGCGGTTCATATGGTCGGTAAAATGACGTTCAAGGATGCTTGCTCCCAAAGCCACAGCGCCAAGGCATGCGTTGTTGTTCAGCGTGTGATCGCTAAGTCCGAACACTTTATCAGAAAACGCTTCATGCAATTGCGTCATTGCGCCAAAGCGTACGAGATGTATTGGAGTTGGGTACAGATTTGTGGTGTGCAGCAACGCTACAGGAATATTTTGTTTGTCGAAAATGGCGACCGCTTTGCGTACGCTTTCAATCGTATTCATCCCCGTGCTCAGGATTACGGGTTTCCCAAAAGACGCAATATGCTCCAGCAACGGATAATTGTTGCATTCACCAGAGCCGATTTTGTAGGCGGGAATATCAAACTTTTTCAGTCTTTCAGCAGCGGCGCGCGAAAATGGCGTCGAAATAAAAATCATCCCTTTCTGCTCGACATAATTTTTGAGCTCGAGCTCTTCGGATTCATCGAGTGCGCAGCGTTCCATAATTTCATAAATAGACACATCGGCGTTTCCGGGAATCACTTTTTTGGCGGCGCTACTCATTTCATCTGCGACGATGTGCGTTTGGTGTTTTACCATTTCAACGCCTGCGCGATGGGCTGCATCGACCATCTCCTTCGCAATGGAGAGCGAACCTTCGTGATTTATGCCGATTTCGGCAATGACAAGCGGTGGATAGTCAGGTCCGATTCTTCTACCGGCTATTTCAATATAATTGCTCATTATACGCCTCTTATTTTTCTTTTAATGTATGTTGCTACTTTTTCTTTAAACCAGAACAATTTCCGGCCTGCTTCGGGATTGATAAATATCAATTGGCCGCCACCCATATATGATTCTGGCGTTGATGTTCCGTGCGCATATGTCCTGTTCTTATCAAGTGTCACCAGGTTGACGTGTCTTGCTGTCGGGAAATGTTCCAAAATGCTTTTCGTCTGCATCCCGCGGTCGCCTTCGATAAAAACGATCGTATCGCGCTTGCAAAAACTTGTAATCTTCTCAAAATCGGAATCGGATCCATCAACAATAATAAGGTCAAATTTTCGATCGGATATTGAAGAAATACTGCTGTGAAGTTCGATTTTATTGTAATCCCTGACGTTTTTCCTTAAGGCATCGAGGCAAAAATCGTTAGCTTCAGTCCCGGCGTATTGCAATGGATAATGGTGTTGCTTTGCAAATTCGAGGGCCGTGTCTGATATGGAACCTATTCCCAATCCCACCTCGAGAATGCTTCTTACCTTATATTTCTTGATCAGTTTGAGGATCATCGCAAGCGCAAATTCACTTGCAATATATTCGCTGCCCTCTATCGCACAGAAACGCTTGTAATTTTGAATGGCTAAGTGCTTATAATTCATTCAGGCTTTCATTTTTTGATAGATAAGCTGCGTAATCAAAATCTTGCTTTGTGTCGATATCAATATTTGCAAACGGATGATCGACAATCATCGGAAAGTGCTTTCTTCCCATGATTTTTTCTTCGAGAACAACTGCAGTTTTTATGATATAAAGCAATCCGTTTTCAAAATAAAGCGGTTCGAGGTCCTGGCTTCGTTGGCCTATAGTATAATTAAACGGAATAAAAACATTGTCCTTTATCTTGCCTAATTTCTGATGGTTTCTTGTGACGGTCATTAAACTATCGGCGCCAGATTCCTGGAATATCGTGAATGCATTCGCAATAAGATCTGTAGGCCGTAACGGATTGGTGGGCTGCAACAAAAAAACGGTATCGACACTATAGGAAATATTTTCAACCACATGCCGAAGCGCGGTAACCGTAGGCTCTTCATCGCCCGATAAATGCGCAGGACGGTCAATTACGGTGGCCCCATAAGCCAATGCGATTTTTTTGATTTCGGCATCATCTGTAGAAACAAATACTTCGCGGATAAATGCGTGGCGTTTGGCTTCACGGATACTGTGCGCAATGAGCGGTATTCCGTCAAGGTGCAAGACATTTTTGCCTGGAAGTCGTTTCGATCCGCCGCGTGCCGGAATCACAGCAATGTTAATCATCAGATGGTTTGAAAGGGTGTAAAAATAACTATTTTTCGGGTTTCCAGTACAATTTTAAATTTTCAAGGCCGTCAAATTGTTCGTATTCCGATTTTGTGAGGCGGTTGCTATGCCTGATGATTTTCGGAATTGCAATTACCAGATCCAGGCTCGCTTGTAAAAGTGCCTGCAATGCTTTGAAATCACCTTTAAAAACTTTTCCTTTTAACTGGATCCATATCGAATACGCCATCCAATACGGTATTTTTGACCACGGAAAAAACAAAAAATACAAATACCATCCTGAGCGCAATGACCGGCGCAACCTGATTGTATAATCTGATTGTTTTTTACGTTCCGAAAGATCAACGCGGTGGTGCACTAATACCGACGGCACGTAATGGATTTCGAGATGCTTTCTGAACATTTGATACGCGGCAAAATCTTCCTCACCATGAAAAATAAACCATGCGGGATAATCCGGAATCTGGTGCCAGGCGCTCATTCGCCATGCGTGTCCACATCCAACGAAGCTTCGCATACGGTGAGGGGTTTCGCTTGAATAAGTTGATGTTGGTGCAGATTTTCCCCAAAAAACCCGAAATCCGATCAGGCCACATTCGGCGTGGCGGTCAAAATAATCAGCGATAGCTTCGAGCGGATTTTCGGTCAGGAAATGCGCATCGTCATCAAGTGAAATGGCAAATTCCGAACGCGTAAGGCTTAAGAGTTTATTTCGGCTGTATATCAGGCCTTTGCTTTTTTCATTTCGGATTAAATGGACATTGGGATAATTTTGGCGCACAAATTCACTCGTGCCATCATTCGAACCATCGTCACAAATGATTGTAGAAACATCATCGCGCTGCAACAGGCCTTCGATTTTATTTAGCGTAAAAGCCAAATCTTCAAGCCTGTTTTTGGTCGTAATCAATATGGTGAATTTTTCCTGCGCCACTCGTTATTTGTATTGCTGGGGCTTGTTTAGAAGAAATCCGATCATGAATATGACTTTCCGACCCAAATAATAAAGGTCTGTGAAATATCTTTTGGTCAATGAATACCATGTGACGACAACGTTTTTGATTGTCTTTGCAAAAGTATATTCGGTATGGTGCAGTTGGTAGCTGCCGATAATTTCATTTTTTTCGCGAAAGAAAACCTGTTTCCTGCTTCTCTTGATGTCGTAACAAAATATTGACGGCACAAATTCAATTTTATAGCCTTCGCGAAGTACTCTTTTTGTCCATTCCTTGTCCTCGAAAGTTGTGACGTCGCTTTTAAACGGGTGCTTTTGCCATACGCGTTTGTTAAATGCCGAGCCCGCAAACATCAATCCGGCTTTGTTGTAATCATCGTTTGCAGAAACCCCGTTGATGTAAGCGATATAATCGTGGCTCGTATGGATGCACCTGAGTCCGGCGAGTTCATCTTCGCGGCCTTTAAATTTTTCTATAATCAATTTAAAAAAATCATGGCTCACAGGAAAAGCATGTGCACTGAAAAGGACCACAATATCGTTAGAGGCTTCCGACGCTGCGATGTTAGCGCTTTCGCCATAGCTGAATTTTTCTAATGTTACGAACTTTGCATTATAATGTTCGGAAACTTGCCGACTTCCGTCGGAAGATAAATTGTCCAATACGATGATTTCGGAAACATCTGCTGCATAGCGTTCCCTGAGATCCTTTAATAAAAAAGCCAACGCTTTTTCCTGATTTTTAGTGCGTATGACAACTGAGAGCATATCTGGTTATTTTAATAAAAAATTCCAAAAAGAAAAATTCAACTTCCTTCGCATATACCAATTGAAAAGCAATTTTTTCTTCGTCACAAAGCTATACTTTTTGAGGTATTGGGTAAGCCTGGCCTCGTAAAATCTCTTGAGATGTTCGATTTTCGTTTTATCGTCTGGCGTATAAGTTTTTGCGCTCAGGTAAAAACTATACGGAAAATCAAGTTTCATTTTTGGGTCTCCGCTGCTGATATACGGGTCATACAACTGCGGAAATTTATGGTAAATATAAGCAAGAAGCCTGTAGCGGTGCGGCAACGAAATCTCTGTCATTCGCGATTCCTTCTTAATCCGGTAATAAAAAATAGCCGAATCGACACACACCGCCTGACCACCATCTTTGAGGAAATTGATCCAGAATTCCCAATCCTCAAGGCCTTCGTGCATTTTAATGTCGTAGCCATCTTGCATTTGCATGAAATCGGTTTTTTTGTATAATCCCGAGCAATGGATCATGTTGCTGAACAACAATTCGTTGAAGCTGTATTTGGGCAGTTCCCATTTTTCATTGACAGCACCGAATTTATAAGCCGTTCCATAAGTGACCTTTATATTTTCATCCGAATTGAAAGTTTCAACCAATGCTTCGATATAATTGTCGCTGATCTTATCATCGCCGTCGAGCGGCAAAATGTAAAATCCGTGCGCGGCCGAAATTCCGGTATTCCTTGCATTTGAAACACCATTGTTTTTGATGTTAATATGTGTAAACCGTCGGTCTCTCGCACACCATTCGTCTGCTACAGCCGCTGTATGATCGGTCGAGCCATCGTTAATAATGATGCATTCCCATTCACTATACGTTTGGTTTTGTACGCATTGCAACGTTTCACCCAGATAATCAGCCTGATTATAGCACGGAACGATTACAGATACAAGCTTGGTTTCCATTCTCAATTTTTGTAAGTTCTTCGCACAAATTTTAATACTTCAAATACTCCAATCTGGCGGAAATGCAATGCCAAAATATTGAAAAACAGCCGCATGCTCTTATTTCTGTAAAAGTACTGCTCGATTTTGTGGATGATTTTCAGTTTTTGGCTTTTTGTAAAATACTTGCTGTAATTGCACGCCAACAAAGTATAAAACCGGTAAGAAGCTTTCCGCTTTAGGTCGATATTGGTTTCCTTGCCCGAAATGCTCAAATCGCTCACGCGGATGTAAATAACCGCTTCATTGTTGGAATAAATATTCCCGAAATCGGAACATTGTAAAAATGCGAGGTCGTCAGAATGCCATGCGAGCGGAAATTCGCGAAATCCTATCTGCTGCAACACATCCTTTCTAAAAACATATTCCCCGAGTGAGCTCCGGGTTTGCCCTGTTACTTTACGCAGCAAGAAGTCGGTCGATTTCTCGAGAACCGGATGAATAAAAAGTGGACTGGTTAATTCTCCCGCGGCATTAATAATATACGAAGCAAACCGAATTATATTGTAATCTCCTGCGGCATTATTTTCAATGTGCGAATAAAATTGTTCGACACAATCAATATCAAGGACATCATCATCGCCGAGTACCATCACCCACTCCTCATCGGCTGTAAGCTTAAGACATCGCTCCCATTGCGCAACGAGTGAAACGTTTCCCAGATTTTCGGAATATCTTGAATATATATAATCGAATTGATCGCGAAATTTCTCAAGCAGCAAATCAGGCCTGTCCGGACTCGCATCATCACCGATGTAAACTTTGAATCTGGTATCCGTTTGTTTGGCCAGCGATTGCAAGGTGGCTTCAAAAAAAGTGATCCGGTAATATGGAATTACAATGGCGAGCATTAACGCTTAATTAAATCAATTTGTTTTTTATTCAATATCTGAAAACTTTGTTGAACACCTTCTTAAGGATTAATTGCGGATTTCCGGCATTGCTTTTAAAAAATTTGAGCGACCGGAAAAGGATATGATCTGAAACAAAATGATTTTTATATTGATTTGCAATTGCGATATCAAGCAGGGAAAAAGCTTCAACGTAGCGTTCAAAAATAATCTTTTGTACTTTTTCATCGCTGATACACGGCAAGAGACAACTGAATAACTTTAGATTGCTGAGCGCCATTTTCAATTCTGATTTTCCTGAAAACATTCCAACCCCATAGCGGTAAACCGACATATTTTCCTCAAGATATTTTAATTTCCCGTATTGTGCGAGCATCATATACAAGAAGAAGTCGCCAATGGGCGAAAATTCAAATTCAAATGGAATCGCCTCGAGGACATTTCGGTAAACGACTGTCGGCGTGTGTATGTAGTTCCCAAATTTGGCGAGGGTTTCGATAGTTTGATAGTTTTCGGGGACTTTCGTCAGAAAATCTTCAATGATTGCTCCATCGGGTTTTAAGATGCTGGTTTTATGGAAGCACAAAACGAAATCGGGGTTGTTTTCAAGAAAATCAACCTGTTTCCGCAGTTTGAATTTATCGGTCCAATAATCATCGCCCTCGAGCATGGCAATGTATTTTGCGCCGCTTTTAAAACAGGCATTGTAGATTTGCAATGCATTTTTATTCGGACCCAGATTTTGCGAATTCAGGAACAGTTTAATTTTACCGGGATGACGTTGTTGCAGTTTTTCGCAAATTTCACGCGTGTTGTCTTTTGAACAATCCTCACCGATAAACAATTTGAAATCGAAATCGGTTTCCTGCATCATCACCGATTCAACAGCCTGTTCAAGGAATTTTTCGTGGTTGTAGGCCACCATCCATATCGCTAAAAAAGGTTTACTTCCAGACTGCATAACCAAATCCTGTTTTTCCAAAACCATTGCCATTATAAACCATCGTCAATACGCCGTCGTTATCAAAAACATACGGATAAGAAATCATTTGCGCGTCCCAACCTTCGCCTGAAACGTCGATTCCAGCGAGATCGTCCTTGCGTTCCCAATCAGCACCATTCTCCGATTCTGCGTAACCGATGCGATAAGTGTTTTCGGTATTGTCCCGATAATCGCTTTTCTTTCTCCTGGCAAACCACATTTTATAACCATTGCTTTCTTTTATCACCGAAGCGCTGACCAGGCCACCTTCATCTTCGCGTAACGAAATGGCAACTTTCCCGGTTTGTTTCCAGTTGATGCCATCAGTCGATTCGGCGTATTTGAGGTTGTAAACCGGCTCTGTCCTACCGTCAATAATTTCCCATTTTATACACGACAGGTACCACATTTTGAATAAACTATCGTCGAATAAAACATACGACGTTCCCGAAAAGTACGGTTCGATGTGATTCACCGTGATGATCGGGCCTTCTGAAATTTTATGGAAAGTCTTTCCGCCATCGTCGCTCACGGCCAAACCAACCGCATTTGAGAAAGGCACAGTTTGCCTTGTCGTCCAGCCGATATAATACAGGAATTTTTTGGTTCCCACATTTATAATGCATGAAGGCATGATTCCGGAATCATCGAAAGCACCGGGTTTTCCGTGTTCAAGCAGCGTTGTTTTATTTTCGAAAAGTATTTTTTTTGGATTGCTTTTTTCGACTTCGATGTAAGAAATGTTGCTTTTTCCTTCGCTGTTGCGCGTTGCATAATAAATCCGAAGCCTGTCCGGTAAAACATCAACAACCGGAACCTGGGCATGCGATTTATTCCATTCTAGTTGCCCGTCAACGCTAAAGATATGTCCTTTTTTCTCCCACATTTTATAAATCCTTCGTCGATTTTTCAGATTTCACTGCAGGGTTTCCTTTGTATAAACCCCATGGTTCTGTGTTTTTAATGATGCTTGCTGCCATAGCGACAAAAGTTCCTTCGGCTATCGTAATTCCATCGCGAACCGTCGCATTTACGCCCAATGTGCAGTAATTCTCTATGACACAATGGCCCGAAAGTACGACATGCGAAGTAAACATGATATGGTTTTTGATCACACTATGATGTCCGATATGATTGCCGCTCCATAATATGACATTGTTTCCGATTGTCGTGAACGGCTGAATCGTATTGTCTTCGAGAATAAAACAATTGTCGCCAATGGGATTGCCAAAAACGGTGGCTTTGCTGCTGATGTAACTGATCAATACGTAACCTTTGTTTTTAATATTATTGTAAACTTTTTCCCTTAGCCGATTCATTTGCTGCGGCGCCATCGGGGCAAAAAACGCATAGTCAGAAGCCGGATAAATGGTTTCGACATTTTCAAAAGCAACAACCGGAATCCCCTTAAACGTTTTGCTCTCGGGCAGATATTCCTCATTGACGCAAAAAGCCACGACTTTATGTTCCGAATCGTTTTCGAGATAATAATGCGCCAACTCGGCAAAGTCCTGGATTCCGAAAATTATAACGTTTGCCATTTCATTTATTTTTTAAAAACATAAACGGTATATTCATACAAGCCGTAATCATTTCGTATGATGTGGTGCCTCGAAAGGTTTTTACACAGAAAATCGGCAAGCAGGTCGTAAGGCAGGTGAAAGAGGTCTTCGCGTTCCCAATCGACATGTTTCGACATGACATTAAACGCAAAACCTTTGTTGCATTTTTCATATACTGCGGTGATCATTTTGGTAAAATACGTCCACATTTCGTCAAACGTGAGCTCACGTTTTTCAGTAAATACGCCATTCATGACAATGTAATCAAATTGTGGCAGCAAATCGGACGTCTCGAGAATATCGATACAGTAAAAAGTGTTTTCGGGATATTTGGCTTGCGCCACATCGATAAATTTTTGAGAGATGTCGAGACCGGAGTAAGTCAACTGCGGCAAATTTTGGTCGTTAAGGTATTCAAGCAAATGCGCCGTTCCACATCCGAAATCCAATACCGAAGAATTAGAACGGTCTTCGTTATACCTGATAATATCAAGCATCACCTTGTAGCGTTTGGCGACATCTTCGGCATTTGGCCAATCAACGCCCAGATGCGTATCGCCATGATTTTGAAGGCAATCTTCGTAGTGCTCGATTATTTTGGAATACTTTTTTTTCATTTCAGATCAGTTCGTATTGGTCTAAGTAGCTTTTAATTTCGTCGGGCGAATTGAACATCAAAACGTCTATAATAGACAGCCACGGTACAAATTCGTTTTTAAATTGCGCATAACTGATGGGCTTGCTTTTGATAAATTGAAGGTCGATTCCGTTTTGCGAAAAGTCGTTGCGATCGTACAATGCCATTCCTCCGATGGCATTGATATATTCTGATGCGCCAATTCTTTTGCAGATTGCTTTTATCTTGTCGGCACCTTTTAGTGTGTTGTCTTTATCTATTTCCGAAGAGACCATAATCTCGGTTTCTATCCCTATAAAACCGCATATTTTTTTTAATGCGTTGGTTAAAAATTCTGCCAGGTTGTTTTCTGCGTCGAGAATAATTTCTTCAATCACCGGAAAAACGGAATCGAAATACGGTGCTTTTTTATATGAAAGAGCAACTGTCCTGACGAGATTTTTTCTCCAATTCGAATCGCTGATCAAAATTTCATTGATGCGTTTGTTTTGGCTCGCTTCTTTTAATTCCATTGTAAATAAATAAGGCGCTTCGTTGACAAGGATCGAATTGCGGCTGATCCATCCTTTTTTGATAAAATTGACATCGTCATAGACCACGAAAGTATCAACGGCATTGATTAGCTGAAAGTAGCCGATGTACGGAAAAAAATAAGGCTGCATTACGGCTGCTTTCATTACAGGTTGCCGTTAATGGTATCGACGATTTCTTTCAATTCCGATTCTGAAATACCAACGTAAAGCGGCAGGCACAAAATTCTCGAAGCAACGCTTTCCGAAATCGGCATCACAGTTCCCTTGGCATATTCAATCGTATTTAACGATGGATAAAAGTAACGGCGTGGAATTATTTCGTGATCATGTAATTTTTTTTCGACTTGCAACAGCTTAGTTTCCGAGTCAAAAATTATCGGATAATAACTGTAGTTCCATTCGGTATTTTCGCGTATTTTCAAGGTTTGTATCCTAGAAAAATCGAGGTGTTCATTGTAGTAATCGACAACTTTTTTACGTTCGTCCAGAATCATTTGCATATACGGAAATACTGACAATCCCATTGCTGCCTGCAATTCGGAAATCTTGCCGTTGATCCCGACACCATGGAATTCGAGCGGTCCGTTATGCCCAAAATTATGGCTGTAAAAGAGTTGGTGCCGGATGTTGTCGTCGTTACAAAAGAACGCGCCACCTTCGGCTGTATGGAATAATTTTGTCGCGTGGAAACTGCACGTACTCAAATCGCCAAAATTAAAGATTGATTCGTTTTTATATTTCACGCCGAAACAGTGTGCCGCGTCATAAATAACGACAAGGTTGTGTTTTTTGGCAATTGTTTCAATGGCATCGACATGGCACGGATTTCCGAAAACATGCGTGGCGAGGATCGCTGTAGTTTTATTGGTTATCGCAGCCTCGATTTTCGTCTCGTCGATAGTAAGAAAATCAGGATGGATATCGACAAAGACCGGTTTGCAATTTTCCCAGACAATCGCAGCCGTCGTGGCAACGTAAGAAAATGGCGTCGTGATAATTTCACCTTGTTTGCTAAAAAGTTTTAAGGCAATCTGCAACGGGATTGTTCCGTTGTTGGTAATGATTATATTTTTAACGCCGAGATAATCCTTTAGTTTTTGCTCAAGTTCCACAACGAGTTCGCCCCTATTTGTGAGCCATTGGTTATCCCAGGCGCGTTGCACCTGCGCTTGGTATTCTGTTATCGGTGGCAAAAAAACTTTGGTTACAGCAATCATGATTCGTTAATTTTCCATTCGAACCGCGGCTTAATATAACCCGGTTCCCTTCCTAAATATACGCCCAATTGGCGTTCGCCATCAACAACGGTGTAGGTAATGATATCGCGTTCAATAAAAATGGCTTTGCGGTTATCTTCGATGACAAAAAGCGCCAGTGAAAAATTGCCCGATTGAAAAAAATGGGCCGGAAATGTGCATACAATTCGGTTTGTTCCTTGCTTTAATTGCAATCCCGAATGCCCGAATGAGAAAATAGCTTCTCCCATTTCATTATACAAATGATAGGTGATGTGGTAACGTTCGGGTTGGCTTTTGATGTCGATTTTTGTAACGAGCTCGATAGCCTGGTCTTCGACAAGTGGTTCGCTTTCCGGTCGGCCTTTGGTGTTAAGACTGATTTCGTTCAATTTAAAAACCGGTGAGTTATAGGTTTCGCCGAAAATACGCTTGTTCTGTGTTTCGGCATTGCCGCCGCCAAGGTAATAGCTCACCGCCGATTCTACTTCGCCATTGTATTTCACGAGTCCGTTTTCAAGCATGATCGCTTTGCTGCACAAACTTTTTATCGCTGCCATGTTATGGCTGACAAACAATACCGTCCGGCCTTCGCCTTTGCTGATATCGCCCATTTTACCAAGGCATTTTTTTTGGAATTCGGCGTCGCCAACCGCAAGCACTTCATCAACAATAAGGATTTCACTTTCGAGATGCGCCGCCACGGCAAACGCCAATCGCACGTACATACCTGAAGAATACCTTTTTACCGGCGTATCAACATACCGCGCAACCCCCGAAAAATCAATAATTTCATCGAGCTTTCGCGTAATTTCTTTTTTTCGCATGCCAAGAATCGCACCATTAAGGTAGATGTTTTCTCGGCCCGATAATTCTGGATGAAAACCGGTTCCGACTTCGAGCAGGCTTGCAATACGGCCTTTGACTTTGATTTCGCCGGTTGTCGGACTTGTAACGCGCGACAATAATTTAAGCAATGTACTTTTGCCTGCGCCGTTTTTCCCGATAATACCAAGCGCTTCGCCTTGATTAACTTCGAAATTGATATCACGCAATGACCATACAATATCGCTTTCACCTTTGGTGCTTCGATCGTTTGTTTCTCCAATTTTTAAAAACGGATCTTCTTTACCGCGGACTTTCGTGTGCCAGAATCGCTCAAGATCCCTTGAAATCGTTCCGGTTCCGATTTGCCCAATCTGATAAGCCTTTGAAAGCTTTTCAACTTTTATGATGGTATTGCTCATTAGATGGTATCTACGAAATTTTTCTCGGTTTTGTTAAAAATAACGATGCCTGCAAACAGGACGATTATGGTAACTGCTATTGAATAGCTAATGCTTCCTACGGTAAATTCGCCTTTGCCGAGAAATGCATAACGGAAAGCTTCAATGATTCCCGTCATCGGATTTGCTTCGATTATCCATACCATATCGGGATATTTTTCCCTGGCCGTACTCAGCGGATAAATTACCGTTGTACCATACATCAGCAATTGCACACCAAAAGTAACGAGGAAGGTAAGATCGCGATATTTCGTTGTCATGGCGGTAATAATCAATCCGAGTCCCAATCCGAGCAAAGCCATCAGCGCCACCAACAACGGAAAGAAAACAATCGCGCCCGTAATATGGAAGTCGGCGCCCTTAATTCCGAAATACCCCATCATAATAAGCAAAAGCAACAATTGAACGCCAAAACGCACGAGGTTACTCACCACTATGCTCAATGGCATGATAAGCCTCGGAAAATAAACTTTCCCGAAAATGTTCGCATTGTCGCGGAAGACCGTGCTTGTTTTGGTAAGGCAATCCGAAAAATAATTCCATGCCGTAATTCCGGATAAATAAAATAAGGTTTGCGGAAGTCCATCAGTACTGATGCCTGCGAGGTTTCCGAATACAAACGTAAAGACCAGTGTGGTAAAGATAGGCTGTATGAAAAACCACAACGGACCCAATATGGTTTGCTTATAAAAACTGACGAAATCGCGTTTGACAAACATCAAAAGCAAATCGCGGTATCGCCATAAATCATTGAATTTTAAATCAAAAAGAGAAGTTTGCCCTTTGATGACAAGATCCCATTCTTCAGATTGGTGTTGCGCTTTCAATAGTTTTTCATTTTCTTTTTTTGATGCGGGAAAAATGCCTTTTCACCGTGCCCGCTTTTTTAAAACACGTGCAAATATAAATAATTTGGGCACTTTTGCTTTGACGCCAATCAATTAGTTTATGATTTCTTTTACAAAAGATTCTGTAAGTTTGCTTACCACTTTTAAAACTGAAAAATGTTTCACTTTCTTGCCAAAAAGCCGTTTCTGAAAGACCTCATTCCTGACGGCCACGTCGATATCCATTCGCATCTTCTTCCGGGGATTGATGATGGGGCAAAAACGATTGACGACACATTGAAATTGGTTTCAGCGCTTCAGGCAATGGGTATCGAACAATTTATCACCTCTCCGCATGTTATGAAAAATGTGTGGGACAATACTTCTTTGGGCATCGCGGCTACACTTGAAACGACAACTGCGCACTTTAAAAATGCAAACCAGTCTTTTCCGTTGAAGGCGGCGGCAGAATACCTGATCGATCCAAATTTCATGTCATTGCTGCAAAAAGAGCCGTTGCGTGAGTTGAAAGAAAACCATGTGCTTGTTGAATTGTCGTACATCAATCCGCCAATACAACTTTACGATATTATTTTTGAACTACAGCTCGCCGGTTACAAGCCCGTGCTGGCGCACCCCGAACGATATCCTTTTTATCACAACCACTTTGATGATTATAACAAACTTAAAAATGCGGGTTGCCTTTTCCAGCTTAACCTGCTATCTGTAGTTGGTTATTATGGCGCAAACGTGGCCCAAGCCGCAGAAAAGCTTCTAAAGAAAGGAATGTTTGATTTCGTTGGTACGGATGTCCATCATCAAAACCATATCGCCGGATTTTCAAAAAGACTTTTGTTCGGCGCAATGCCTCCCCTTTATGAAGCGATCAGGAACAACCAGTTTTTCAGGTTTTGATTCTTATTTCTTAAAAAACGTTTTATACCAGGGTTGTTTTTCTGTTTCCTCTGCTCCGTAACCGTAATAGCCATAACCATAGCCGTAGCCATAGGTATAACCATAACCATAAGTTTTCCTGACAACCGTATCGTTGACGAGGATTGACATGTTTGGCAACTTGTTTTCTTTGTAGAACATTTCAATCAGTTTCATAAAACGTTTGTCGAGGTAGTTGGCGCGAATCACATAAATAAACGCATCGGCATTTTTAGCGATGAGCAACGTATCAGTTACAATACTCACAGGGGCCGTATCGACAATAATATATTCATATTCTTTTTTGAGCTCTTCAAACAACGTATTGACCTTGTTGTTCATTAGTAAATCAACCGGATTTGGCGGAATAATTCCCGAAGGCAATACGTAAAATTGGTCGAAATTATCAAGTTTTACGATGTAATCTTTGATGTCAACATTACTTTTCGATAAATAATTTGTGATTCCTTTTGAAGGCAATTTGACGTATTTATCTATTTTCGGATTTCTGATATCGAGGCCGACAAGCAATACTTTTTTCCCCGAAAGCGCGATGGTGCTGGCAAGGTTAACCGATACAAAAGTTTTTCCTTCTTTTGGTACCGACGAAGTGATAAAAATTGTTTTGCATTGTCCTTCCGGGATTTTGGCGAGCATAAATTCGAGGTTGGTGCGAACGATGCGGACGGCCTCTGCCGAAGCTGAGCGGCTTTTTGCATCGATGAGTTCTTCGGGACTCGTTGATTTTGGAATGTCTCCAAGGATTGGCGCGGTCAGTTTGCCTTCAAGATCATGTCTTGACTTAATCTTGTTGTCGAGAACGTCCAATATAAAAATAACGCCTAACGGAATAAACAATCCGAGCGCAATAGCGATGAGGTAAATGATATTCCTTTTCGGCGAAACCGGGGAGCCCGACGAGAAAGCGGCATCGACAATTTTAGAAATCGGTGATGTAACTGCGAGCGAAATCGCTGTTTCTTCCCTTTTTTGCAAGAGATACAAATAAAGCGTCTCCTTGATTTTCTGTTGTCTGTCGATGATGCGGAATTCTCTTTCCTGCGAGGGAATCTGGGAGATTTTTCCGGTCATCCTGCCACTTTGTTTCTCAAGTTCAGATCTTCTGATTTTGAGCGAAACCTGTGTTCTTTGAAGGCTCGATGCAATGTTGGCATTGAGTTCCTCAATTCTTCGCTCAAGGTTTTGGATGACGAGATTTTTTGGCGTTCCGTCCTTGATCAGCTTGTTTCTTTGCAATACCGACTCATTGTATTGTAAGATGTAAGAAGAAACTTCTTCGGCGTCAATTGCGAGGATATTACTCGGAATCAGGTCCCATTTGCCTTTGGTACGCATAAAATCGATCATCGAGGCGACCACGCTCAATTGCGTTTCTGACTCGATTATCTGGCGGTCGGCTTCAACCGAATTGCGCAGGTACAATTCTCCTTGCGACTGGATATCCGTAACTTTATTTGCTTTCTTGAATTCTTCGGCGTTCTTTTCAACATCGCCAAGTTCGCCCGTTATAATTTTTAACCTGTCCTGAATAAAGGTCAGCGTATTTTCGGAAATGAACTTTTTATCGGCAATCGCATCTTCATTATAGGTTTCAATAAGCGTGTTGAGGAAATCCTCTGCTTTTTCCCTTATCGGATCATTAATTGTCAGTGCAACTACACTCGAATTTTTGCTTAACGGAGCCACTGTGAGTCGGCCGCGGTAACTATCAACAACATTTTCAAGACGGTTGACATTTACGAGAATCGCAAACTTGTGCGGTTTCGATGCCATCCCTGGATTTTTGGTGACGACTAATTTTGAGTCGTCAAGGTTCAATATTGCGCCATACGAGAATACGCCAATGCTTTTTTGGTTCTGCTCGCGATCGATCGAGAACAATTCGAATTTCTTGGCATCGACCGAATTTACGGCAAAAGATTTCTGGTGTTCGTAAAAGGAATCGCTAAGGTTATAGAACGAAAATTCAATTGGTTTGTCTTTGTATTCTTCCAATGTTTTAACACGTCCTTCTGTGATGTAGGTAACGGTAAACCCTAATTTCTTGATGGTTTTGCGGATGATGTTACGCGACTTGATCACCTCGATTTCATTATCGACATTACTCTTCACACCCGACATCACACCGAGGTCAGAAAATGCTGCCAACTCCGATTGCAGTCCGCCTTTTTTATCATCTTTAACCAAAATAGTGGCAGTCGCGCTGTAAACCGGTATCTGATAGCGGATGTAAAGTACGGCAAACAATAGGCATGCAATTACGCCCATTACAAACCACTTCCAATGGATCACATATTTTTCGGTTAATTCGCGAATGTCAAAATTGTCCGCTTGTCTTTCGTCATTAAATGAAGGCTGTTCTTGCATTATTATGGGTGGTTTTTCTTGTGGTTAGTTTCTAAAGAGGATAACCGAAACAGAAATTAAAATTGAAACTACCGATATGATTACGGAAGTATTCGGGCCGACTGCCGAAGCATTGATACGCGTGCGGTTTGGCTCGACGAAAATCACATCGTTTTGCGAGAGGTAATAGTTTTGCGACTGTAAAAATCTGGCATCCGTAATATCTATTCTTGTATAAGTCTTTTTTCCCTCTTCTTCGTGGATGATCAGGATGTTGTTTCTTTTTCCGTAAATCGTGAGGTCACCCGCGAGGCTCAACGCTTCAAAAACAGAAATTCGCTCTCCTTGTATCGTATAATTTCCAGGTTTCATCACTTCGCCAAGAACCGAAATCTTGAAGTTTAATATCCTTAAGTTAATCGTCGGGTTTTTTATGTATTCTGAAATCAAATCCTTGATCTTATGATTGGCTTCGGTGGTAGTCAAGCCGGCAAGCTTTATTTTTCCAAGAATGGGAAAATCGATGTCTCCGGAGTAATCAATAAGATAATTCTGCCCTTCCTTGTACGTATTGGCCGCGACAGTTCCGGAAATCTGAGACAAATTAAAAGGCGCAGCAACCTCGGGATTTTCTGCCGAAACATTGATGCGGAGCAAATCGTCGGGTTTCAATTTGGGTTCATATGACGAAGATTCATAAGATCGGGCGTTATCAATGTTATTGACATACACCAATTTCTTTCTCGAGCCGCATGAAACCAGCACTAAGGACAAAATGAAAAGTAAAAATTTATTTTTGATATGAAATCTCATAAAAGGGTTTTAAAAATTTTACAAATATACTTTTTTGGGGCTGACTTTCGGCTAGCAAATGAAATCATATTACGAATCGAGATTTTCAAAGACCGAATTCATGCTTTTAAATTCGGGAACTATTTTTTTCATCGCCGCTACTATTTCCTGGTCGGATATCTCGTGGATGCGGTTTACCATTTGCGTCACCGTGCACACAACGTTTTCATAATCATCGTTTATTTCCTGGGCAATTAATATCTTTTCGTTGTGCGTAGCCAGCGTTTTTGAGGTATCGTTTAGCAGCTCCTCGTATAATTTTTCACCAGGCCGCAACCCGATTATTTTGATTTCGATTTCTTTATCTGGTGTAAATCCGGCAAGACGGATCATTTTTTTGGCGAGATCGATGATTTTGACCGGCTCGCCCATATCAAAAATAAAAATTTCGCCGCCTTTGCCCATGGTTCCTGCTTCTAAAACGAGCTGACAGGCTTCGGGAATTGTCATGAAATAACGGATAATTTCAGGATGCGTAATCGTTAAAGGTCCACCCTCCTGAATTTGTTTGGCAAATAACGGTACAATCGAACCGTTTGAACCAAGTACATTTCCAAACCGCGTGGTGATAAATTTGGTGCCGCGGCCGTTGTTCTCCCTTTGCAGTTTTTCCTGTAGCATTTGCACGTATTTTTCTGCAATTCGCTTGCTCGCACCCATAACACTACTCGGGTTTACCGCCTTATCGGTTGAAACCATTACAAAACGCTCGACATTGTATTTTACGGCAAGATCTGCAAGGTATTTTGTTCCCAAAACATTGGTGTATAAAGCCTGAGAAGGATTTTCTTCCATCAACGGAACATGCTTATAGGCAGCCGCGTGATAAAGAACCGTAGGTTTGTATTGGCTGAAAACGCGTTCAAGCGCCTCCGGATTTCGGATATCGGTAAGCACCGATCGTATTTTTACCTTTTCGTTGCTGTCAGCAATTTCAAGCCTGAGATTATGCAGCGGTGTTTCGGCCTGGTCTAAAAGGATGATTTTCGCGGGACTGAATGTCAAAACCTGACGCGTAATTTCGCTTCCGATCGATCCCGCCGCGCCGGTAATCAAAATCGTTTTTCCATTGAGCTGGGATGAAATCGTCTTGGTATCAAGCACAATCGGCTTTCGGTCGAGCAAATCTTCAATTTCGAAACTCTTTACCTTGTTGGAAATCTGCTTCTGGTCTTCCCAATCGGTGATTAACGGAACTGTAAATACCTTAAAATTATATTCGAGGCATTCTTCTACAATGGCAATTGTTTCTTCTTTGCTGAGGCTTTTTTCAGCAATGATCAACGCATCGGCTTTCATCGAGCGCAGGATTACATGAATGTTTTTATTCTGATTGAGAATCGGAAGATTCAGGATACTCTTGCCCGTTTTGTCATGATTGAATTTATCAATGAATCCCAAAAGTTTGAATCGGCTTGGCGTTTCCGTTTTTAAGGCATTCGCTACCGATATTGCATTGGCATCCGCACCGTAAATAATGGCATTCGTTAGTTTTTTCTTATCCTCAAAGTGCATATACCTTTCGAAAATGTATTTGACCATAATCCGGAATAAGAACAGCAGCAGGAACGAATTCACATAACTGATAAACAAACTCGTCGTTACATAAATCTGCCTGTTAAATGTAAAGATGTAAGTATAATTGATGACAAGGAGCGCGATATAAGAAGTTGACGTGGAAACCAGCAACTTAACGCCGTCAATAAAGGTCGAATGCCTGATAATTCCCGAATAAGTCCTGTAAAACAAAAAGAAAACCGCATTGACGAAAATCATGACGCCATAGCGCAATGTCATGTTGAGATTGTTAAACGGAACTTTGGTCAGCTTAAAAATAATCACATCGGTGACGATGCTGGCCACGAATACAATGAAAATATCAATAGCAAAAATAATCCAGCGCGGCAGGTATCCAAAATTTTTGAACCGCTCCCTGAACACAGTATTTTTCAATGATCCGAACGTGAACTTGGCCTTATTCTGGGTAGTCAAAAGAAATAAATTTGATTAAAAATAACATTTTGGCAGAAACTAACAACCGTTTTAAGAAAAAAAAATAGCTTATCTAAAAAACGCATGAATCGCATTTTCTATCCTACCACGCTCATCTGCAGTAAGATTAGAGCCCGATGGCATGCACAAGCCGTTTTCAAATAATTGTTGCGCGACGTTCCCGCCATAATACGGATTGGATTCAAAAATGGGCTGAAGGTGCATCGGCTTCCATAATGGACGGCATTCGATATTCAGTTTTTCGAGGTGCAGCCTCAACATTTCGCTTGTCTTCCCTGCGGTTTTTTCAGCGTCGATTGTTATTGAAGTAAGCCAATAATTGGCAAAGTAATCTTCATTGGCCGTTTTGAAAACCGCACCACCTTCAATAGCAGAAAAGAGCCTTTGGTAAAATGCATTCATTTCCCTTCTCAGCGCTACATGGGCGTCTAGGACTTCCATTTGTCCGCGACCAATTCCAGCGCAGATATTGCTCATCCGGTAATTGTAACCTATTTCGCTATGCTGGTAATGTGGTGCCTGATCGCGTGATTGTGTCGAAAAAAATATCGCTTTGTTTTTTAATTCAGCTGTTCTTGTCACAATGGCACCGCCGCCAGATGTCGTGATGATCTTATTCCCGTTGAACGACAAAACGCCGATATCACCAAACGTACCGCATTTCTGACCTTTATAAGAACTGCCCAACGCCTCGGCGCTGTCTTCGAGAATCGGAATTTCATACGCGTCGGCAATTTTTCGGATGGCTTCAATCTGGTACGGCACACCGTATAAATGCACCGCGATAATTGCTTTTGGCTTTTTGCCTTTGGCGATCCTGCTTTTGATCGCTTCTTCTAAAGATGCAGGGCAGATATTCCATGTTTCAGGTTCGCTATCGACGAAAACCGGCAATGCGCCCTGATATAAAATTGGGTTTGCCGATGCTGAAAAAGTAAAACTCTGGCAAATCACCTCATCGCCCGCTTTTACACCAAGCAGGATTAATCCGAGGTGAATTGCGGCCGTTCCCGAACTTAAAGCCGCGATGTGCGCACCATTCGAAATATAACTTTCAAGATCATTCTCAAATCCCGATACATTAGGCCCGAGTGGTGCCACCCAGTTGCTGTCGAAAGCTTCCTGAACATACTTTTGTTCGCCCCCGCCCATGTGTGGCGACGAAAGCCAGATTTTTGAATCAGCCATTTTGTTTTTGTTTTTTGGTAAAGCAAAGATAGAATAAGCCGGAGAAATTCGGACTTAAATCGCCTGAATTTGCGTGCCGGCGCTTTCTCATCTGAAAAAAGTTTTCCATAAGATTTTAAGATCAATCCAAAGATTGTGGTTGTGGTAATATTCGAGATTCATTTTCACTTTGTCTGGAAAAATCACCGTATCATTATAGTACAATGGATTATTTTGCTGTCTCAGAAGCGCTTCCTCATTGTAATATTTTAGCGATGCCATACTCGTGATCCCGGGTTTCAACGCTAGAACTTTTCGATCTTCGCCTTGCAGCAGATCATAATATCCTGCAATATCAGGGCGTGGCCCGACAAAGGTCATGCAGCCAAGCAAAACATTTAAAAGCTGCGGCCATTCGTCAATCTTATATTTCCGGAAAAAATTTCCCATTGCTGATACGTTTCCGGTTCGGGTGTGCATCGATCGTAACTTGAAAATCATAAATGGTTTTCCATATTGCCCAATGCGTTGCTGGCAAAATATTCCATTTGATGCCGTATCAAAAGCTGCAAGGATAACTGCAATCAGTAAAAAGGGAGCCAAAATCAGAAGCGCCAAAACCGAAAAAACGATATCGAAAAGGCGTTTGGCCATTTATTTAGGAAGCAAATCGGTTTCTTTCATCATAATCGGCAGCGAATCGACATCGCGTAGGAAAATCAGGTCCTTTTCAAATTCATACATTTTATAATTCCTGTCAAAATCGGCATCGCCTTCAATCAAGCTGATTGTATCCGCAGCGAAATTGGCACCTCCCGCAGCAAAACATTGTGTAAACGCAACATGACGCACATTGATTTCGGTTATGCATGGCTTCCCATTTTCATCTTCTTTAAAATCAACAGTGAAAAATCCGTGTTGCTCGGCACCTGTGTGTTCGAAGAGATGGTCCATCGCGCGCTTGGCTTCTTTTACAAGCTCCGGTTCATTGAGCATGCGGCCGAACGAAGTGTTTCCTGTAATTCCCGAAGGCGCAACTTTCGCCATAATATAATTAACCCTTTCGGCACAGGCCGTTCGAAGCAATTGTCCGTTGTAATATAGCATTTTGCACGCAAGGTTTCGACCCGGCAAAAACTTGCTCGCGATAAATTGCTGTACATTCGGGTTGATCTGGATCCAATTTCTTAAGGAATGCTCATCTTCGACTTTAAGCGAACCAAGCCCGCTTGTGCCACTCGTACTCCTAACCCAGAAATTTCCTTTAAGCACTTCGAAAACCTTATCAAATTTTTCAATATCTCTTGAGAAGGTCACCGATGGCGGAACGATGTCGAGGTCTTTGAGTATTTCGGTCATCCTGGATTTATCTACGAGTAATTCGGCCATTGAATAATCTGGAATCAGCGCTTCGCAGGGAAGCGTATTATTTGATTTTCTCCTGCTCCATTCCATCACCTCAAGTTCAGGAAGGATTACGGCAATATCAATGTTATTTTCCTTGATCAGCGCTTCAATGGCATCCCAATATTGCGGATGTGTCGCCGGCGGGACAATATAGCTTTTGGCAAACAATTCGGTTTGGTACAATCCCATCGCAAGCGGATTGATGTCGGTTGCAATCAATTCGGCATCTTTGTATTTGGAATACTTTTTTAATGCGATCGCAAAACTTCTTGGTGTCGGGCCGCCAACGCCTGTAATCAATATTTTCATTAATTTGTATTTATTTTTGGAGTTAATCACATATTTCGCGAATCAGCATAAATGCCTCAACATTGTGTTTTCCAACGGTTGCGCCACGCAAATTAGATTGAATTTCGATGGTTTTCAGCGACCTTGGATGCGGAAATTCTTTTATCTGAGTCGAAAAACACTTAAAAGCCTCCATTTTTTTTTCTATAAATCCTTCGATGCTTTCAAATACGTTTGGAATAAAAGCATCATCGCCAAATGGCGGCGCCCATTCTGTTTCCGATAAGGTTTCATACGCCAAAATCTTCTTGACCGGGGAACTATTTATTGGCCTGGCTGCCACCAACGCAGCTTCATACGTAATACGGTGGTCTTTATGAATGTCGCCTCGATGGGGAATATAAAGTATTTCTATTTCTTTATCACTGATGATAGATGCTATTGTGTTCGACAACTTATACGAAGGGATAGAATCGAGACGCGGTGCCGGATAATCAAGGAAGAAAGTTTCCTTGACACCCAAAAGCCGATGCGCTTTATCAGCCTCTGCTCTCACCTTGTCGGTGCCTTCTTTGGTAAATAATTCAGGCGCACCCAAGTGCCCGTTTGTTACTATCGCTACAAAAACGTTGTCTCCGTTAGCAATGTATTTTGCCATTGTACCCCCGCAGCCCAATATCTCGTCATCGCAGTGTGGCGCAACTACCAATATGTTTTTGCTATTCTTCATCGTTTGAGATTTTTAATTCGATTTGTTCTATTCGATCCAGCAGCTTGAAATATTCTTTTTCAAAATTGAATCCGAGCGTCGCACCAATTTTAAGTTTTTCAGTGTCAATGCCATCAATAGTTTCTAATTTTAGCAAGCCGTCTCCGGTCTGGACGTGAATTCCATTATCAACGTCAGAAATTATAATTCTTCCCGGCACGCCAAGATGGTTTTGTATTGTTGACAAAGTAGCATTCCAGACCGTTATTTTTTGGTTTCCAAAATAAGTGTATGCACCGGGGAGTGGTTTTGTGACCGCACGGATTAATTTGTGGATTTCGTGTGAAGGGAGGTTCCAGTTGATATAGCCGTCCTCCGGATTTCTTTTTCCGAGGTAAGTCGCCTTGCTCTCGTCTTGTGCGGTTGTAATAAATTCGCCCTGTTTCAGTTTTGGCAACACGCGGTCCAACGCCGTGTCGATTGCTTGCAGGATTTGGTTGACAACCGTTGAAGCGTTGTCATTATCTCCGACCGCATAATCCTGTTGTGCCCAGATCGGACCTGAATCCATGCCTTCATCCATTTTGAAAAAGGTAGCGGCGCCTTTCACCTTTCCAAGGATAATCCATGCTACGGCTCCCCGTCCGCGGCCTTCGGGTAAGCGTGTAGGGTGAAAACCGATATTTCCTGCAGTGGCAATTGATAGTAATGGTTCTTTTATCATCTGCGACAATCCGACAACAAATAATAAATCGGGTTTTTTCTCCGATACAAAATCTGAAACGGCAGGATCATTGACTTTACTGAAATATTGAAATGGAATGTTGTGCGCTTCAGTCAGCGTTTTCAAATCAACAAAACCTGAAACGGATTTTGAAAATTCAGGATCGAGCCCGAGCACCGCAACGACATTCAGGCCGTATGCAATAAGTTTCTCAAGCGTTTTCCTGCTACTATTAACACTTCCGATTAGTATAATTCGCGGATTTTGTACCATCTTAGTTTTCTTTTAAAGCTACGGGTTTGTTCAGGAATTTCTTTTCGCCAAGCAATACGATGAATATTGTCCTGAAAATGATCCGGATATCGTTCCCAAAATTAATATTTCTGATGTATTGCAAATCATAGATATACCGTTCCTGCCAGTTCAGGTAAATGTTGCCGTTTACTTGCGCCAATCCTGTTAATCCCGGCCTGACGCTATATCGGGTTTTTTCTGAGTTAGTCATTTTTTCCAATTGTTCGGGAATGCTGGGTCTTGGCCCAACGAGGCTCATATCGCCGGTCAAAACGTTTATTAGTTGGGGAAGCTCGTCAATTTTATATCTCCTGAGGTAATATCCCACCCGCGTGACACCTTCGGCTTTACCAATAATTGGAACGGTCCCGACCACGCGTTTCTGATTTGTCATAGTTCGGAACTTGTAGATATTGAATACATTCAGATTTTTTCCAACCCTGACTTGCTTAAAAAACAGTGGTCCTTCAGAGTCCAATAACAGTAACAATACAATTAATAACAATGGAACAGACAGAACCAACAATACGGTTATTGCCACAAGAAGGTCAAAAATTCTTTTGAAACCATTTCTATACATAATCCTTGAGATAGGATGCCAACACTGATTTCATACCTTTATTAACGGGTAATTGCCATAACAATTTGCACCAGTCGTGATTGCCTTCGATAAATCCGGGGCCTTTTTCGGTAACGACAATATCCCAGCCAATCGACCGGTTTTGCGGATGTGCGAGTGCCGCTTCTTTAGCCATTTCAATAATTTCATTCCAAAATGGCACCTCAAATCCTACGATTTCAATGCCTGTGATCGGATGTTTCGTTACTTCAGATTTTGTAATATCACTGTATACTGCTGGTCCCGAAACGATTCCGGCTGCTTCATCGACAGGTGCGGCCAAATTTCCGGCAGCCATATTATCGACAGGAGAATCGACGGAAATCCGTTGGCGACAGCCCAGAATCACGACTTCATTTTTATCATTGAGTTGGGTAAAGATGCGTACAGTATTCACTGCAGAAGGCGACAATTCCTGTAACTTCGGATGTTGGATGATAAACTCTTCAACAAGATCGTATTTATTGGATTCCATAAATGAAATCAGCGTGTCAGAATTGAATTCAGTAGTTCTTAAAATTTCAACCTGGGCGCCACATTTTCCGTCGGCAATTTTAAAAACGAGTTTGCCGGAAGGATTTTCGAGTAATTTCTTAACCAGTTCAGGCTTCGATTTCAAATCCGCGATATCAGCAACGGTATGTATGAAATACTTTGCATACGATTTGTAAAATTTCGTTTTGTCATCGAGAATGTCCCTTTTGGTCTTAGGATTCATTACCAATTGGAATTCAAACATATATCCGGTTCCGGCCCATTTTTTTCGCTCGTCACTATTCTTTTCAAAAAAGCGAAACTGAAAATATTCGAGCAGCGAAATGTTGTAAATAAAGACAGATCGCAGGACATCCACCAAAATCGAAGTTTTACTCTTTGCGGTTTTCTTTGCCGTATAATCAAGGAACAGCCGGAATTTTGCCCCGTCGAGATTCTTAAGATAGTATCCCAAATACAATAATCTCTTCATCATTTTGAAAGTATTTTGCCAACTTCGTCGGCCGACAGGAACTCGGCATCAGGCCATTTTTTTATAATTTCGTGCAACAGTTGCTTTAATGCAGAAAGTCCTTTTTGGCGGTTCTCAGGGTCAATGTGCCCACAGAAATTAACACGGTGTGAACTGATCAGCGCCGGTTTGTTCCAGCGAAACGCCATTTCGATTTGCTTTATTGTAAATGCAACCCAGTCGATGCCTCGGTCTTCCGTAGGTTCAAAAACCACATTCCGCACCATGATGGTGAGTCCATCCTTTTTTTTTCCCGTGTAATTAAATTGCGTCGTGAACTTACCAAATCCCTGGTGTTCCTTCCTCACCAACCCCAAATCAATATACTCGATTCCGTTGTTCTTCAATGTTCTGAAAAGCGAACTGTGGATATTAAAAACCGGTGGTGCAAAATAATTGCTGCGATAGCCATAGACTTTTTCAAATTGATTTAATCCATCGACAATCACCGTTTCAAAAACCTCATTTTCTTTTACATCCCAGAAATCAAATGCTGCGGTGCTCAACATTGTAGGATATTCGTCGTCTGAAATGCTCGAATACGAACGGTTTTTTAGCGCAGTCAGGAGGTCCCTATCTTTTTTTCTTAGCTTGTCATTAAAAATGCAAAGGTTTACATGCTCACGGCCATGAAATTGAGGTTTCAACAGTCCTTTGGCAACTCCTTCTTTCCATAAATCCCACGCACCATTATATGCTTCAGGCTGCAATTTCGCTAATTTTTTATAGGTTTCAGGCAGTGCTTCGTAATGATATTGTTCGTTATCTTCTGAAGCCATTGTTTCAAAATCGATATTACACGGCAGCGCAAAAACCGTAAAAATTGCATGACGCCCATTTTTGTCAGTCACTGAAGACAAAACTTCATAAAGTTGTTCGAGATCTGGTTTCGTTTCCAAAGTATCAAGGCTATCAAAACGCGAATACACTCTCATTCCGGCTGCCTGCATATTATCGCGCGCCTGTTTCGAATCGAGACGCACATTGCCGTAGTCATCGACAGAAAACACTATGAGTTTTCGATCCGTCTTTGGTCCGACCATATTCTTGGCATTGCCTATAAAGGCATCTTTGAGTTTCCGAATCATAATTTGGCTATTGCTTCAATATAGTCGAGCGCCCTTGAATACACAGCAGCCGAGTCGCCTTCCTTTGCAGTAAGTTCAAGTGCATTTTCTTTCATTTCCGACAGCAATTTTTTTTCGTTGTAACACCGTAGAATATTCTCTGCAAGTTGTCTGGCATCGCCGGGATTGTTGTGAAAACCCACTTTATTTGAAAGAATAATTGTCTTCATCTCGCTCTCAAGAGAGTTCATTATTGGCAATCCGCACGCCAGCAAATCGAAAAGTTTGTAGGTCACAGATTGGGTCGCTCCCTTGATGTGCTGGGTGAGACCGATATCTGCTTTGTAATACTCTTCCATCAGTTTTTCCTTTGGCAATCTTCCAAGGTATTCAACATTGCTATGGTCCTGGCAATAGTTTTCGATAATTTGCCTTTGCGGCCCTTCACCTGCGATGGTAAATTTTATTTTTTCATTATAATCGGCAGAAAGGATTTCTGCAGCTTTTAGGATTGTGGCAATATCATAAGAAAATCCGAGGCTTCCCGCATAAATAACCCGCAACACACCATCCTTTTTTTTGATTTTTTGCGCGGCCGCTGCCAACTGTTTTTTCATTTCCCCGAACTGTACAGCCGGATAAAAGCAGGCTTCGTTTGCTATTTCAGAATTATACCTTTTAGCCCATTCAATATACTGTTTTGAAATGGCAGCAATCGCAGCAACATTCTTAAAAATATACGAAACTTTTTTGCGAAGCGGGTAAATTGCGATTCCGGCAGCAAGTTTCATCACGCCTTTTAAATGGCTCATAAAAACTTCGGGCCAAGGATCAATGATATCGACAATTATAGGAATGTTTCTGCTTTTGGCCCATCGTGTGATTTCGTAAGCGGTGGAAATCGGTGGAAAAGCAATCATAATGACATCAGGAAGTTCAGGTTCCAATTCAAATTTCGAAACCATTTCGAAGCTTAGCGACCGGTGCGAGAATAACCTGCCAAAGGAAATGTTTCCGTTGTACGCTTTCGCGCGAACAAACCTGATTTTTAATTTTTCTCCGATTGTTTCGGTATGATCGCTTTCATATCGCTGCTTTTTTACATTGTGCCTGAAGGTTGATGTCCAAAAAACCACCTCATGTCCCCTTGCAACAGCTTCATTGACGAGGCTATTGTAACGCGTGTTCTTATTGTCATCTAAAGGCGTATTCTCAAAAATCGAAACGAGCCAGATCCTCATTGGCGGATGCTATTGATTGGTATTTTCCCTTTGAATCCAGGCTTCGTAAATTTCCTCAAAAGTGGTCTGCAATGATTTTGTAATATCCCAATTTGGATAATGTGCTTTCATTTTACGCAAATCGCTGTAATAGCAAATATGGTCTCCTATCCTGTTGGTTTCATCATATTTGTATTTCATCGGTTTGCCGCTGATTTTGGAAATGATGTCGAATGCTTCGAGAATCGAACATGTATTGTCCTTCCCTCCGCCAAGATTATAAACCTCGGCAACTCTTGGCGCTTTTATAAATTCTTCAATGAATCGTGCCACATCATATGAGTGGATGTTGTCGCGCACCTGTTTGCCTTTGTATCCGAAAACAGTATATTCTTTTTCCTCAAGATTGCATTTGACCAGGTAGCTTAAAAATCCATGCAATTCTACACCAGTATGGCTTGGGCCTGTCAAACAGCCACCGCGCAAAACACAGCTTGGCATGTTGAAATAACGTCCGTATTCCTGTACCGAAATATCGGCCGACACTTTCGAGGCGCCAAAAAGCGAGTGCTTGCACTGATCGATTCGAAAGTTTTCGGGAATTCCATTTTCGTATGTTTTATCGGCATAATCCCACCTTGTCGGCAACTCCACCATTTCTATTTCATTTGGAGCATCGCCATAGACTTTATTCGTTGACATGTGCACAAACGGAATATCGGTGCGGTATCTTCTCGTAGCCTCGAGTATATTGAATGTACCAACGGCATTGGTATCGAAATCCTCAAACGGAATTGCCGCCGCCCTGTCGTGGCTCGGCTGGGCTGCAGTATGCACAATCGCATCGGGTTTTACCTGCTGAATCAAATCAAGAACCCCTTGCCTGTCGCGGATATCAACTTCGTGGTGTACGAAATTATCGATTACCGTAGCAAGACGGTTCTGGTTCCACCGTGTATCGCCGCTGGCCCCGAAGAAAACGGCACGCTGGTTATTGTCAACGCCATGAATCTCCCAACCCAATTGGGCAAAGTGCATGCAAACTTCTGATCCTATCAATCCTGATGAGCCTGTAACTAGTAGTTTTTTCATATATTCACTTTTATGCTGACTAATCTGTCAGTATTTTGATTAATCTTTTTGCGGCCCTTTTGACGCGCACTTCATATTGTTCGTAAATTGGTAACTGTATATCTGTAAAATTGGTATTGCTCAGTATCGCAGCGAGTTCTTCAGAATCATGCGGTGCAAAATACTGTCCTTTGTCCTTAAGCTGCTCAATATTGACCTGAAGATTCGAACAAACTACAGGTTTTTGCAAAGCAATCGCATCTTCAATTACAGTGCTCCACCCTTCAAAAAGACTGGGTTGCAATACGGCTGTGGCATGTTTCATTATCGACAGCTGTTTGTCGCGCGGCAACACGCCTAAAAAAGTAATCTGGTCTTCGAGTTGGTTTTCGGAAATAATGTTGCGCAATTCCTTTACATATTCTGATTCGTTGTCATCGGGAAGCTTTCCTGTGAGCACAAGGTTTATGCGAATGTCTTTCTTTTTTAAAGCCGCCACGGTTTCAAACGCGACTTTATGGTTTTTATGCTTGTGGAATTGGTTGCAGATGATAAAATAATTTTCGGGCAAATGGTATTGTTTGAGAACTTCGTCCTTCGATTCGGCAGGAAATTTATCGATGATTGACACAAAATGATACACTTCAATGCGCATGCTCTTTGGGATTTTGAAAAATCTATAAAAATCTTCCTTCACCGCTTCGCTCGAAACCACCAAATGATTTGTATTCTTTAAAATAAACTGAACGCGCAGGTAACGTTCGATTCTTTTCAATCGTGAAAAAAAATACGGATAATGCATGTGCTGCAAATCGGCGTACCATGAAATCAACTTGCTGTCGAGTTTGCTTCGTATCGGAAAATCATGGAGCGGAAAAACCGCATCCAGCTTGTAATCAACAACGATATCTTCAATGAACATATTTTTTCTGGCAACGAATGATTTCCAAAAATATTTATAAACCGAAGGGTAAGGCCGCACAATTTTTTCAATGTAAGGATACTCAATCTCATCCACAAAACGCTGCAGGTTTGGATTATAAAAGATGAAAATCCGAGGTTTTTCGCCATCTCCCAAAAAGTTGAGGACCTTTACGATATTAAGCACATACACCACTCCGCCCATCCATTTCGGACTGAAATTAAAAATGATTCCTATGCGTTTTCTGTTGGCCATTAAGATTATGGAATGATAAATTTTTCGAATTCTGCGCAAATATAATTCAATTCAAACTTTGCAACCGATTTTTTGGCATTATTACCCATCACCTCACGCTGAATTGGATTTTCGATAAGATATTGCAATTTTTCGGCAAACCTTGTTTCATCGCCCATCGGGATCAGGTAACCGGTTTTTCCCTCTTCGATCAAATCAGAAGGCCCGGCAATACAGTCAAAAGCAACAACTGGCACTCCGGCTGACATCGCCTCACCAATGACGTTAGGGAATCCCTCGGATATTGATGAAAACGCAAATATTTTACTCCTTAGATAGTAACTTTCGACATCTTCCTGTTTTCCCGCGAAAATCACGCGGTCACTTACATTGAGTTCTGCCGCGAGTTTCTCCCAAGTCGCCTGGTTTTCCTGTTTGAGGTGATCGTATCCAACCAATACAAGCTTCCAGTCAGGCGCATTGAGTCTGGAAAATATTTCAATCAGCACATTCTGTTGTTTGCTGCGGATAAGACGGCCCACCATCAGGATGTGATTTTCACGCTTAACTTCCCTTGTATGGATTTGTCGGATTGGATTTCCGATGACTTTAAAATTTTTTTGGGCATACATTTTATCGAAAATTTCCAATGCCTTTTGCGTTTGTACGATTACCCCTTTTGCCTTTGGATAAAGAAAATTGCGTAGCTTATCATGCAATTTTCCGATACTTTTATCGGGCTGTGCGCGATCGGAAACAAATACCGGGATTTGGGTTCCCATCAGCGAAAGCAAAATCATATTATTCCACATTTCACCAAATGACAATACCGAAACCGGATTGATTTTTTTAATCGTTCTTCTCAAGAAAACCATCGTTTTCAATGTCGATTTGAGGCGATTTGCATTATCAAATTCAAATTCGGGTCGGTAAACAATGGTGTCTTTCGAGATTTCGTAAAACACATCGCGCTTGATTCCGTATAAAACCAAATGCACATTGTACTTGTCTTGCGCCGTAAAGTAATTGATGAGCTCTGACATAACCCTTTCCATACCGCCGGCCTGCAAAGAGTGGATTGCAAAACAAATGTCTTTTTTAGTCATTATTTATTGGGGAAAGTCCGTTTCAATTTTCGAGGACCCAGTCGATATAATTTTTAATTCCGGTAGAAAGCGCGACTTTCGGTTCGTATCCCATCGATTTCAAGATCGAAATATCGGCGCGCCAATTTAACGGGTCACCTTCTTTTACCTGATTGTTGAACCTGACTTCTTTAGTGGTATTGAGGTGTTTTTTAAATAAATCAGCGACGAATTTTATCGTGTATTCTTCGCCGTTCGCCAGATTGATCACTTCACCCGAAAATGCGGCGTTGCTGATTACGAGCTCGAGTGCGCGGACAATATCGTCGACATGGATAAAATCACGGCTTTCATTTCCGGTGCCATACAATTCGATAAAGTCGGCAGTGCTGAATTTCTTATACATGTCCCAGAACAACTGCTTTTTGAGTCCGTTTCCGTAGGCCGAAAATATGCGTACCGAGCAAGTCGCAATATCGTAATGACTGTTGAATTCCGCGCAAATCTGCTCTGCCTGCAATTTGTGAATTCCGTATGGCGACAGGGGTTTTGGCGTAAAATTTTCTTTTATAGGAAGCCCGATTGGGTTGCCGTAAACCGCAGCGCTTGAAAGATTGATAAATTTACACTTTGGCTGGTTGGTTCTGATCGCTTCGAGAATCTTGAACACATTGAGCGTGTTTAAGCTGAAATCCTTAAACGGAAATTGAATCGACAACGGAACGCTCGCGGCGCCTGAGCAATTGATACAAACATCGATTTCACGGTTTTCGAAAATAAAATGGTAATCTGAATTTGTCGCATCAATCTGAAAGTAATCAGCATCTTCATAATCAGTGACCACGTCGCAGCCAAAGACCTCGTGGCCTTCATTTTTGAAATAATCGAGTGTATGCTGGCCGATAAACCCTTTGGAACCGATAACTAGAATTTTCATAATTGTCTTATTGAGAAGTCTAACAAATTTACCTCAAAAATCATTTTATTTTTAACATTTCTCCAAATTTATAATCCCACTCGATTGGCCGCATCTGGTCGAAACCGCCACCGTGACACTGCGTAATTTCACCAAAATAAAGTTCACCATCAACATCGTAAAAATCAACACGCACGTAGGCAAAGAGTTGCGCAATTTCTATCGACAGCGCCAGCATGCGTTCCAGACTCGCGGGAGGGGCGATTTCGGCACCGCGCAATTTCGATGTATCCTTGAATTTATTGGCCCACGAAAATGGCAGCGGATTCCAGTTTTTATCGTAAATATTCCGCTTGTTTACGCCTTCGCGATCGACAGCGACATAGATGAATTCGACCTTGCCATTGATGCAATGCACTTTATAATCGTTAGGGATTTTCCCATTTTTATCGAGCAGCAATTTTTCGACGATAATTCGGGGTTCGATCTCTTTATACTGCCATTCGCGGTCAATCCAGTAATAATTTTTGGAAAGCCACCATTTGCAGTCGGTGCGCACTTTCTGCCAATCTATTTTATTTTTATCGCGAACGATCACATAACTTCCCGAATCGTGGTTTGCTTTTAGAATGAAAGGCTCATCAGGCAAATTTTCCGGAATGATATCAGCTGGATTCTTTGTCGTGTACAATAGCGGAATCAATAAGCTTTCACCAATGTTTTCCTTTACGTACTCGCGCACCGCATATTTGTCAGCAAACGTAGTGTAAATCGGACGGCGATCGTAAATTTTGAGCCATTGCAGTTTTTCGTTGAGTGACTTCGGATTTTCAATATCCAATGGATAACCCTGCATGTTGAGGAATCGTTTTTTGAGGTATGCAATGTCTTCGACACGGTAATATTTCCAAAACCGATATGCTTCGTATGCTGCATTCGCGAAAAAATAACCCAGTTTGCCTTTGTATTTTAAATCGAGTAAGCCCATTTGTGTTTTAAATTTTAGTCATGGATAATTTCCTTCAATCCATTTGTTTTTGCCCAAGGTTGCGGCTTTTTCCTCGAAATCACGACGCCTTCATCGGCCCATTTGAGCAATGGCAAATCAGAAATGCTGTCGCTGTAAACGATCGATTTGGTGTAATCGATTGGATTTTGTTTGAGATATTCTTCGAGCAAAATTACCTTTTGTCCGTACAGACAATCTTTTCCGAGAAACACTCCCGTGAGTTTTTCTTGCCTCGATGCCATTTCGGTTGCGAAATATCCCTTGATTCCGTGTTTTTCCGAAAAGAGCTTGACATAGGGCGCATATCCGCCTGAAATTACGAGAATGTAATCCCCATTTTTGATGTGTTGCTCAAATAGTTCATAAATCGGTTTAATGATATTGGGCATGATTTGCTGCGAGTAGAATGCTGCGGCATAGCTTTGTACTCTTTCACGCGAAATTCCCTTTACCTGCAACAGCTTCAACCTTTTCGAGGCATTGAATTCAGGGAAAAATTTGTTCATTACGGCAAGAAACCGCGTTTTGGTCAACAGTTTTCCGAGTTTTGCAATCCAATTGTACCGATGGTATTTGTCTTTTTCAATTATGAAATCCACAAAACGGTCGGCGCTCTGGAAGTTTACAAGCGTTTCACAGAAATCAAAGATAACAAGCTGCATCTTATCCAATTGAATTGATCACTTCGAGAACGCGCTCCATCTGGGTTTTTGTACCAATCGTGATGCGAAGCGTATTCATCAATAATTTGCTGTGCATCAGATTCCGCACAAAAATATTATGGTCACTCAGTTCATTGTACACCTTCATTTTGACGTCGAAATCATTGAATTCAATAAGCAGGAAATTGCCTTGGCTTGGATAAATTTTCTTGACCAACTTCGACTTTTGGAGGTTTTCCTCAAAGTAATCGCGCGCCGAAAGCACCTCTTTTACATAACGCTGCATGTAATCAATATCAGACAAAACCGCAATCACCGCTTCTTGTGTAAACGTGGTAAAGTTTTTCGGGTTTCGGATTTTAGAAATCTGAAGAATATTTTCAGCGCTCGCAATGAGGTAACCCGCGCGGAAATTCGCCAATGCAAACGCCTTAGAAAATGTCCGTGTCACCAATAAATTCGGATGAACCAACACATAATTGCTCATTGTTTGTCCAAAAAATTCATAATACGCTTCATCGAGTAAAAAAATCGTATCGGGAAAACTTGTAATAAGATCGAGCAGGTATTCCTTGTCAAGCACATTGCCCGTTGGATTGTTCGGATTGCAGATGTACACCAGCGAAGGCGTTACTTCTTTTATTTTTTCCTTGAAGATCGTCCTGTCAAGTTCAAAAGATGCCGAATAATCGTGGTAATAAATCTGTGCGCCCTGTGATTCGCAAGTGAGCCTGAAATTGTCGTACGTTGGTCCCAGAATTAAAATCGGATCGCCTACACCTACAAACATCCGAACCAGATATTCGTGAAGCGAATCCGAACTAGCAAAATACTGGATGTTTTCTTTCGGCAGCGACGTATATGAAGCCAGCAAATCGAGCAATTGCGCGTTGTGCGTACTCGGATACAAATAATAAACTTCCTGTTCGCTGACAAGCTTCTGCAACCGTTCATTGACCAAGGGCGATGGCGGAATAGTCGCTTCGTTCCAGTCGAGTTTGAGCATCTTTTTGCGTTCTTCGGCAGAAACCTCCCAGATTTTGTGTGATGCAACTTTGTAAGGCGAAAGGTTCCTGAGGTATTTGTTGATGAATCTCATATTATTGGATCATTTTTCCAAGCGACACCGTGTCCATGAAAACGACATCGGGCCATCGCCTGGTAATTTCTGTAAGCAGTTGATTGAATAATTTTAAATTGATATCGCGGTTTTCCGCACGCAAAGCACCGCAAAAATTGATGCGATGTACTGAAACCACCGCAGGCTTTTTCCACAAAAAGGAAGTTTTGATTTGGTCAAGACATTCACGAACAGCGTGTGATCGTTTCGATTCGGGCATTAAACTGGGTTCGAATTGTACATTTCTGACGGTCTGCAACAAACCTCCTGTGACTTGTCCGTTGTAGCGGCGCACCATTTGCCGCTTGTTTTCGCCAATAGGTTTTGGAAGCAATTGGTATTTCATGCCCTGCATATATTTGACGCCGTTTTCACTAAGTGTTTGGTCGAGTTCCGAAGCCCAGATATAATTGTTCGCAATGAAAGATTGCGATTTATAGCCGAATAGCTTTTCGAAAATCCGAAGCCCGTCGGCGATCGAATCCTTCATGAAATCGAGTTCATTTTTGCTGTTGTAGTCGAAACTCGCCTGGATGCTTTTCTGATATTTGTTGTAAACATCAGAACTGATTCCCCAGCAGCCGACGTCAAAAGCCTTTGTGAAAACAGGATCGTTTTGTTTTAATGTTTTGAGCCAAAAGGGAACATTAACATGCTCCCTGCCGTGGAATTGCGGAATGAAAATATTTTCGTTTAAGCCTTGTTTCCATAATTGTAACGGACTTTCATTCGGAAAAAAACGGTCAAGTGTTTGGTCAGCGGTTTCATAAAAATATTGCGTGAAACCTGATTCTTTAATTTTTGCAAAATCAGGATTGGCAACTACCGCATTTGCCGTAATGACGGTATGATTTCCGCTGCCGTCACGGTGTTTTCGCAATGTTTCGAAAAGCATCTGCACATCTTGCGGTGAACACAGGTTGTCAAATTTGCAATATGGACTCTTATTCACCGGAATTCCACTTTGCAAAAGTGTTTCATAAGCAGCTATGCTTGGCATCCTGATACTGCCCCAGTCATCCGATTCGAAAACGACGATTTTTTGTTTTGTTGTCCACCCTGTGGTATTAACGAGGTGGTTAGACAGCATTTTTTTTATTGGCCTAATCAACGTTGTCGCCTTTAATGATGTGTTGCAGCAGGTAGGCCGTGATTTTTTTAGCGCCTTTTTCATTCAGGTGATCCGGAGCCAGAAAATCGGTCGATGCGTCAATTATTTTCGAAGACACTTCGTAATTGTTGAAATTGTAGATGGTTGCTTTTTGAGAATCGGAAACCGCTATTTCATATTTGAACGGAAGTTTATCCCTGTTTTTATTGGCACCCGGGAGTTCAGCAAGGATTAACCTGATACGATGTTTTTCACAAATATTTACGATTTTTGCCAAATACGGATTTTTGTAATCAATTGGTGATTTCTTTCCCTGAAAAACCGAAGTATCCGGAATAGTCTTCGGCGAACGCCATTGCCCGCGGACGATTTTCGAATTCCGATGGTCTTTCGAAACTACAATCTTGAGCATTTCGACATACAGCCACCTGAAATTTACAGGTGCGGGATTGAGTACATTTTCGCGAAATGAAGGATGGTAAAAGAATTCGATTTCGGGATTTGTATGCGGCACTTTATTCATTAGCGAACCACCCGTTGCAGAGGAAAATCCAACGAAAACAGTCCGTGGTTTTTTGTTGTATTTTAAATATTCTTCCAATTGCACGAGCGCGGTTGAGATGTGCCCGCCCGCAACCGCAAAATCGTAAGTATTAATTCCGTTTTGCGCAAGGTATTCAGTGTCTATTCCGTCAAGTGCCATACTATTTCCAAAAACAAGCAGGTCAAAATCCTCGTTTCTGAAAGCCGAACTTTCACGTATTTTTTTAAAGCCGGGGCTGCATAAAAGCAACATGGCAAATGCGAGCAGGTTGATTCCAACTATAATAAAAAAGACAGCCGCACACTTTTGTAAAAATTTCTTCATGTGCATCAGAATTGGAAATAAATAAACTGGTTTTCACCGTAAACACCAAAGAACAACAGGGCCAATAATAACATCGTGTAAATACTCCAACGCTTGTAAATGCTCGGGTTTTTCATTACCAATCCGTGTTCTTCATTTCTGTTGATCCATTCGGTTGTGAGCATTACAATGGTAAGGAAAAGTGTCAGGATTGCAGTTTGCATATCAATTACTGGCAATGAGAAAAGTGATTTCGATAACAATCTTCGATAATAATCAAAAGCCTGCGAAATGGTTTCGGCACGGAACAGCACAAATGTGAACATCACCAAAAGAAAAGTCAGCTTCATATTTAATGCTTCTGAAAATGAAGGCAACGTTTTGTCTTTTGCCAATTTCTTCCTTTTATTCATCGTGCCCTTCAGAATCAGCGGAATATAATAACAGCCGTGCAGGAACCCGAATAAAACGTACGTCCAGTTGGCGCCATGCCAGATTCCGATAATTGTAAAATTGATTACGATTGCAAGTACCAATCCCAAATTTCCGTAATCGCGGAACTTAATGCTGAGTGGCGTAAATACATATTCGGTCAGCCATGCGGTTAATGAAATGTGCCACCTTCTCCAGAAATCGGCAATGTTTTGAGCAAAAAAAGGATATTCGAAATTCTTTGTGACCCGGAAACCGAGGAGTTTTGAAAACCCTATCGCCATATCTGAATATCCAGAAAAGTCAGCGTAAATCTGTATCGTGTAAAAGAAAGCGCCAATAAGTAAAGTACTCGCCGGAAGACTCTGGTAATTTTTAGAAACCTCATCGGTAATCACCGCGCAACTGTTGGCAATCGCAATCTTCTTAAAAAACCCCCACAAGATTTGCCGCATGCCATTGACTGCTAAGCCGTAATCAAAAGTCCTTTCGTTTTCCAGCTGCGGAATGAATGTTTTTGCCTTGTCGATCGGGCCCGACAATACCGTTGGGAAAAACGCGACATAATTGAAAAATACAACCCAGTCTTTGGTGGCTTCCAATTTTCCTTTTTCAATATCGAGCAGGTAGCTGATAGTCCTGAAAGTAAAAAAACTGATGCCAAGCGGAATGATGATGTCCAGCGTTTGCAAACCAGCGGTGATGTTTATTGCCGAAAGCGCTTCTTTTATCGAGACGACGAAAAAGTTGTAATATTTGAAAAAGGCGAGTCCGCCAATACCCTGAAGCAGCCCAATATACAGCAACCATTTTTTGCTTTTTTCGGAAGGTGATTTTTCGATGTAAATTCCAAGCACGAAGTTTAACGCCGAAACCCCCATCAGAAAAAGCAGGAATCGCCAATCAGCCCATGCATAAAAAAAGTAGCTTCCCGCGAGCAGCAACATATTCTGAAGCTTCAGGCTTTTATTGAACCCGAACCAATATAAAAAGAAGAACGAAATGAAGAAAGCGAAAAACGTATAGGAGTTAAAAACCATCCTTATTTGATATTTGTGCCTGCGTTGATTACAATGTCAACACCGTTGATATGCGCTGGCGCGTTCACGAGGAATCGCACCGTTTGAGCTGTTTCTTCAACAGTCAATAAACGCTTCAATGGATGGTTCTCAACCATTTGCTCAATCATGCGCTCATCGGTATCGCTTGTCATCGCGGTTTGCATAAACGATGGTGAAACCGAATTCGAGGTGATGTTAAACTTCGCGTTTTCATTTGCCCAAACCTTAGTCAGTTTCTCCATGTAAGCTTTGTTTGCAATGTAAACTGCCGAGCCAATCGGAGGCGTATTGACGAGTGCCGAAGTCAGGACTGTAATGATTTTTCCCGACTTCTTTTTGCGGAAATTCGTCAAAACGGCCTGTGTGATTTCTATGGCGGGAATGATGTTTTCGGTAAAATCGGTAAGGTAATCGGTTACTGGAATTTTATGGAAATACGTTTTCAAAAAAGCGCCATTATAGGCATTATGGATCAGCACATCCAAATCGAGCGTCGGTATCTGCGCAAGAAATTCGTGTAACGATTCCGCGTTTCCGAAATCGCATTGAATGCCTTTTGCATTGTTGAATTCCGATTCGAGTTGCTGCGCATTGGCAGCCGAGTTGCGATACGTAAAATATATCGTATTCGCCGAATCTTTGGCCAAAAGCCGCGATATTGCTGCGCCAAGCCCAGAAGCGCCGCCCGTAATGAGTATGTTCATTGTAAAAGTCCGATTTGAATTTTTCCTTTGGCTACAACTTTGGCATCGGCGTTTTTGAAATCAAATTTAAATTCGATTGCCTTAACCGATTCGTAAAAACCTGTAATCACGGCGTTGAATTCGAGTTTGTCATTGAGGTACACCGCATTTTTAAACTGTATTTCCTGCGAATGGATGATCACGTCTTTTGTTGGCAAACATTCGCCGATAAAATAAGAAAGAAATCCATTGAGGATGTTGCCATGCATGACACGACCTTTGAACCCTTTATTCTGCGCGAATTCTTCGTTTGTATGCAGTGGATTCTGATCACGAAACAACGCGATAAATCCATTATAGGTTTCATCCGAAATGGTAAAATGCTGGGTAAACTTATCGCCTTCGTTGAAAATCATGCAATTTTTTGTTCAATCGTATCCATCATTTCGCCGACGTTGTTCCAGCTTTGGATTTCCTTTGACGTGAATCGGATTTTGAAATGTTTTTCGATCGCGACGACCAATTGGATGTGGTTGAGTGAATCCCATTCGTCAACATCCGCGGCCTGCGTCGATTCGTTCAAGACAATTTCTTCGTTGTCAAGAATGTCGATAAAAATGTCATTGATTTCGCGTATCATCTGTGATCTTTCCATTTTATTTTTTATTTATGTGGGTTGTTCGTTTATTGTATTTGGCGACGTCCAAAATCCAGAAACCATCCGATTCTTCAAATCCGAGGTTCAAATAATGGTCTTTCACCATTTCATTCTTAGCGGTTGCAATGTATTCGCCTTTGAGCGTTGAATATCCGTTTTGTGCGCAATAATCGACGATCGTGTTGAGTACAAAGTTCTCCATACCGCGCTTCAAAACCCTGCAGCTCATAAACCACGTATCGATAAACATGGTTTGCGGCGTTTCTTTTTTGAGGATAATCACGCAGATAAGTCCATTGTCGCCATACTTGTCCTCGAGCGTAAACGCAAAAGTAGCATAATCATCCGAACCCGAAAGCTTTTCGATATCGTCATCGGTATAGCGAACGGTCCGCAAATTAAATTGATTTGAGCGTTGCGAAAGTTGCGCCACACGCGGTTTGTTGAATTTATTGAACGGTTCGACCAACGAAACCATATCGAGGCTTTTTAGAAAATCTTCCTCGTTTGTAAATTTCTGCTGAACTGTTGCGCGCTGTGCCTCAATCTGGTATAATTTCGTGCGTTCGGCATCTTCGTTCGAATACGAAACCGTTTCAAAAAGGTTGAGCGTGTAGAGGTATTCAAGATATTCGGATGGATCTTCCGGCAATTCCGGAACCGTGATTTCTGGGATATTCTCGCGCACAATATTCCTTTCAAACGGATTGTCATCAAGGAAAACCATCGAATCGAACCCGATATTCAATATGCTCTGAATTTGCCTGATGTTATCGGCTTTGTTTTCCCAGTTTGCGATAAACACCGAAATATCTTCGAGCCGCAATACCATATCGGGATGTTTTTCGAAAGGCTCTTTCGCCACCGATTCGGTATTCTTGCTACAAACAGCAACAATGATTCCGCGGTTTTTAAGTTTCTTGATCCAATACTGGAATTCGGAAAAAGCCTTCCCGATGCCGAGGCTTCCGATCTGTATATTTTCGATGCCATCGTCGCCGATGATTCCGCCCCAGGTCGTATTGTCAAGGTCGAGAATTACACACTTCTTGAATTTTCCATTTAGAGCCGCGATAATATCAACGGTTTTGGAAGCGACATAGGGAAGCGAATCGATGCTCAAGACCATTTCGGTATTGATGTAAACCGTGCTTTGGAAAAACGTTGGCTTTCCCAAATGATTCTGGATCGTCTTGATGTCGCAGAGGTAGAAATTCGGCGTTTGCGCAGCGTAAACCATCAATTCGTAATTGAGTTTGCGAAGCTGGAACAGGAACGAGATTTCAGCTTTTAATGAAAAATTCCCAAAGACAGAATCATCGATTTCGGTATAATTGTAATAGATTATTTTAGCGTTTGTATGTGCCGAAAGTGTTTCGGTAAGCCGATTGATGTAAGCCATTTCATTTGCTGCGAGCGCGCTGTGGCCGTCACCTTTTAACTTATTATATTTCCCGAGCAGTTTGTGCGCCGATTGGAATATAATAATTATTTCGGGTTTGAATTCGTATAATTCGGAATTGGTGTCAGAAACCTGAAGCTCGATCTGGTTGAAATCGGCTTCCCACATCTGCAAGTCAAGTCCGGCATCATAACCCAATCCCCTGATGGCTTGTGTCAAAAACTGCGTCGCCGAATCGCCCAATATTGCGGTCCGGATGGGTTTTAAGTTTGAAAAATCATTCTTCAGATTTTTTTTAATTTGAGTAAAGGATTTCATCAGGTGAAAATAGGTTTGTTTGTGCGTTATTTAATAAAGTCAATCATTGGTATGGGCTCGTTGAGGAATGCCGCGATAATCGGATTCGTTAGCACTGTTCCAAAAGTCACGGTGTCGAAGGCTACACGAACCGAGATTACAATGTAAAAGACCAATAATGGCGTAACAATAGCCATATTTTTTTTGTAAATTTTGTTATCGTATTGAATATAAAACAGAAACATCAGCGCCATCGCAAACAGCCTCGCAATTGTCAGATATCTCCCTCCGGAAGGAATCGATGACATTAAATTGCCAAAAGACAGAAATAGCAGCGTAAAAGAAAAAAAATCAGAAAATCTCTTATTTGATTTAATCAAAGTCAAACCCGAAAAGTAAATTGTGCTTACCATAACAAATATCGCCCAACCCAGGCTTTTGGTATAGTACCGTATGTACCAATTGGCGACTGGGCCGCTCGATATCGTCTCGACATATTCGTCACTGGTATAGGAATTGACTTTTGGCAGCAGGAATTCGGGCGCAAAACGCGACATAAAACCCGCCATCAGACCACTGCTGAGCTCCGAAAGGAAGAAGCTTGCGATAAAAATAAAATAAAGAATCTTCCATGGTAATTTGACAAAAATGAAAAATGCCAGCAGTGCGACGGGCATCGCAAAAGAGAAATGGACCGCTATGCTTGCCGCAGCAATCAGGAAACCCTTTTTGTTGCCTTTGACGATCAAATTATAAGCCCCATAAAAAAAGATATGCGCTGCAGTCCACATCCTGACACCATTGAGTTCCCAAAAGCCTATGACAAAAGCAAATGTGAAAATAATAATCCACAACATCCGGTTCATTCGCGCTTTCTTCACTGTTTCCAGCAAAAGCCAGATATTCCTCGAGTAAAAATACCCGAAAACGAGTCCGAAAACGCCAAACAAAATATTCCCGTTATCAGTAACCAACGACAAAAAATAAGTTATAATTGGCTCATAAATGTCGGTACTTCCTCCTTCTCCGGTAAAGAAACTCGATTTAAATACTTCCCATGTCAATGGAGAATCATACAACACTTTCAATTTAAGTGCATAACGATAAGAGTCCATTTCCTCAGGTCTGAACATCGTAAACCCGTAGAAACTCACGAAAAGCCAAATGCTGTTTTTCGCCCAGTTTTCCCTGAAATGTTTAAACGCTTGGATTACGCCAATGAAAGGGGAAATGAGAAATAATATAATTGAATTCTTCAAATGACTATCCGATTAAATGTAAAAATTGACGCGTCACGTTTTCAATCCGATATTGATCGGGATTGTCTATTGTCATTGCATTTTTGAAATCCCGGCTCAAAAATTCGAGCACTACATTCTTTTTTAGATCGCCCGATTTAATCGACAAAATCGGCTTTTTCAGAATGGCATAATCGATCAATTTGCTTGGCGTCTGGATGTTTCCGACGTTTTCGAAGTTTACGACAAAATCCATTTTGCTCATTTCGAACATCAAAGTTTCCCTGTCAACAATGGGTTTTAAGATAATTCTGCCATGCGAAGCGGCGATAAATGGTTCGACAAATTGCGGTGTAATGGTGTAGATATGGAATTCAAATTTATACGATTGATCGAGTCCGTTGAGAAACGTAAACAATTCTGACGGATCGCGCCTTCCAGGAATAAACATGCCGCCATATCCAAAAATGGTTTTGTCATTGTTTTTGGGGCCATCATAGACTTTGACATCTTCAAAACGAAAACCCTGCGGAATGACTTTAATTTTATGGTGGAATTCGGCATAATAACCTTTAATAGATGTCTGTGTTGGCACGGTGATATAATCGGCGATGCGGCAAAACTTCTTTTCGAGCGCGCCAAAATAAAACGGGGGCTTGAACGTATCATTTTCCTGTCCCATGTACGGATCGCCACAATCGGCAATCCAAATTTTTGCAATCGGATTTTTTGGAGTTCGAACCGCTGCAACACCCCAATGAATCGGATACGGCACAGCAACAGAAATTAAGGCGTCATAACCCGACTCACCTTTGAGCCCTTTTTTGAGCAGTGGTATGATCTGGATAAACGGATACTCGAATAACAAAGTACTGAATCGCGTTACTGCGCGCCAGAACAACCTTACAACGCCACTCCCTTTTACCGTTGGAACCGGCCAGGTCAGATCGCCCAGGTTTTTAAATTCGATACCATGTTGCGCACAGTATTCCGCAGTTCCTTTTCGCGGATGGGTCAACACTTTTACATAATGCCCTTGGCGAACGAGTTCTTTAGCAAGCTCTGTGGCACGAAAAGAGCGCGGAGAAATATCAGGATAGAAAGCGTTGGTGGTAATGAGAATTCTTTTCTGGTTCATATTAAATGCGGCTTTTGAGGTAATCCGCCAATTCGTGTGTAAATATTACCGCTCCCTTTTTATTGAGGTGGTTTTCATCGTAAAAATAACTTTTATCGAGATAGATCGGATTTTGTGTATTGTATTGATAGATGACAGCATCGTTATTCACGAGTTTTCTAACGCGATTTTCGAATGCGGGATTGAGGTTTTTGTAATTCGGGACTGTTAAAAGCACAAGTTTAATATGGCGTTTTTTGCATGTCGCCACGATTTTTTTGAATGCTTCCACTTTACGCTGCACTTCGTTTGCCGTTGAATACGTATAATTAATTTCGTAAATCCATTTCCGGCCGGGTTTCTGGAAAGAAATAGGCATCGAACCACATGGCATGATCGTATCTTCGGGTGTAAATTTTTTCTGGCGCAGGTTCAGGTTGGTTTTATTGATCCGATGCAGCACAAACAATTGTGAAAGCAATGCATTTTTTTCGCCGCGATCAACGAGCTCCTGATTGATGTAATCGTATTTGACGAGCGGATACAGTCGTTCGTCACGAAAAACCTGTGTGTTTGTCGGAATAAATTCGACGGGTTCATCAAGTGGCATCAATATCATTTTCGGAGGCTTGTTGAATTTGAGTAACGTCCGCAAAAGGAATTCATGAAATTCAACATTCGATGCCGGATAAGAAATATTGTAAGCGGTTTTGCCGATTTCCTTTTCAATCTGGCCTGCAATAATATTGTCGGCACCGCGCGAAGATCCCATGACAATGATATCCTTGTTGATTTTCCCGTTGAGTAAAAACTCGAGGCGCTTATCGACTTCCTTATCGGCAGAAAGGTTTTTGAAAACGATAAAAGCCTTATCGTAAATAAAAAACACAATTCCGAACAACAACAAATTAAGCACGAATTTTTTCATCAGAACTGAAAGTAGATGAATTGCTGTTCTTCACTCGAAAACAAAAATATTGTGGTCAGTACCAAACAATAAAATGCAAATCGCAACGGTTTTTTCCATTTCAATTCAAGGCGTTCGAATACGTGGTCATTTTCGCGTGAAAGCCATTCGACAATCATCATAAACGCAATGAGTACCAAAACCGGAATGCGCAATTGCGGCGATTTTGAAAACAATGACATCGAAAATAATCTTTCGAAATAATGCCATGCCTCTGCAATGCTTTGGGCGCGGAAAACAATAAATGTAAGCATCACTAAAAGAAATGTCGTCAGAACGCTTATTGATTCGCGAAGATTTGGAAGCCATTTTCCTTTGGCAATCTTTTTCTTTTTGTTCATTGTGCCGTTGAGAATCAGCGGAATGTAATAACAGCCGTGTAAAAATCCGAAAAGCACATACGTCCAATTGGCGCCGTGCCAGATTCCGATAATCGTAAAATTAATGATGATGGCGAATATGAGTCCAAGATTGCCATAATCCCTAAACGAAATACTCAAAGGTGTAAAGACATATTCGGTAAGCCATGCCGTCAGCGAAATGTGCCATTTGCGCCAGAATTCGGCAATATTCTGTGCGAAAAAAGGAAAATCAAAATTCTTGGTGATCGAGAATCCGAGCATTTTTGCAATCCCGATCGCCATATCCGAATATCCTGAAAAATCAGCGTAAATCTGTATCGTATATAGAAAAGCGCCAAGTAATAAAGAACTCGCGGGCAGATTCTGGTAATTGCCAAAGATTTCGGTCGTTATCGGAGCGCAATTATTGGCTATTACAATTTTCTTGAAAAGTCCCCACAAAATCTGGCGCATTCCTTCACTGGCATTACCGTATTCAAAATTCCTGGTTTTCTCGAGCTGCGGCACAAACATTTTTGCCTTGTCAATCGGTCCTGAAAGCAGCGAGGGAAAAAACGACACGTAATTGAAAAATACAACCCAGTCTTTGGTAGCTTCCATTTTCCGTTTGTCAACATCGAGCAGGTAGCTTATGGTGCGGAATGTAAAAAAACTGATTCCAACAGGGATGATAATATTTAAAGTTTCGAGCCCTACAGTAATGTTTGCCGAAGCTAACACTTCATTGACAGACACTACAAAAAAATTATAATATTTGAAAAATGCGAGTCCGCCGATTCCCTGCAACAAACCAACATACAGCAGCCATTTTCTGTTTTTATCCGAATGCGACTTTTCGATGTATATTCCAAGAAAATAATTAAACGCCGAAACACCGATCAAAAAGAACAGGAACCGCCAATCGGCCCAAGCATAAAAAAAGTAGCTTCCCACCAACAGCAATAAGTTTTGGAGTCTCAAGTTTTTACCAAACCCGAACCAATACAGTACAAAAAATACCGTAAAGAAAATCAGGAATGGCCATGAATTGAAAAGCATTATTGCGCGAGTTCGATTAAATGTGAAACAATTCGTTGTGCTGCGTGCCCATCCCATTTTTCGGGAATCGTGCCTTTTTTCCAGTTGCCTGAAAACAGTTTTTCAAGTGCGGGTCCTATTGCTTTGGGATTAGTTCCGAGCAATTCGTTGGTGCCGATTTCAATTGTTTCGGGCCTTTCAGTATTGTCACGCAGCGTCATACACGGAATTCCCATTACGGTTGTTTCCTCGGTAATTCCGCCCGAATCGGTGATGACACCAAAAGCATTTTCGACGAGGTAATTGAATTCGAGATAGCCCAAAGGCTCGATGACATGCAGGTTTTCGGCTGAAATTCCCGAATCGCGCAACACCTTGGCGGTACGTGGGTGGATCGGAAATAAAATCGGCAATCCTTGCGAATGATTTATGATTTCTCCAATCAGCAATTGAAGGCTATTCGATTCATCTACATTTGCCGGACGGTGCAGTGTCAATACAAAATATTTTTTTGGTTCTAATTGCAGGTTGTTCCAGAATTCGGGTTTGGAAAATTTGCTGCGATTGGCATTCAGTGTATCGATCATGACGTTTCCGACAAAGAAGATTCGGTCATTTGATATTCCGGATTTCTTCAGGTTTTCTCCAGCCCAAATCGTAGTGGTAAAAAAATAGTCGGCGAGCGCGTCGGTCACCATACGGTTTATTTCTTCGGGCATCGTCAGATCGAAGGAACGAATTCCGGCTTCGACATGCGCCACTTTTACATTAAGTTTTTTTGCCACAATGCTGCATGCCATCGTACTTGTGACATCGCCAACAACGAGCACCAGATCGGCAGGGTTTTGCAGCAATTCCTTTTCAAAAGCAACCATAATTGCTGCGGTTTGTTCCGATTGTGTTCCGCCGCCGCAATTAAGGTTCACGTCAGGTTCGGGGATGTTGAGCTGTTTGAAAAACGTATGGCTCATCTTTTCATCGAAATGCTGACCCGTATGAACAAGCCGGTATTGCAATGAAAAATTCGAATTTTTGATTGCATGGATAACGGGCGCGATTTTCATGAAATTCGGCCTTGCTCCTGCTATAAGTGTAATGTTGTACATCAATTGAAAATTCTTGAAAGTTTTGCCTGGATTGGGAAATAGAAGAAAAACAGCAACGGACTCACATTGTAAACGCGGGCCAATTTAATATAAATCTGCCGCAATCCTGCCATTTCTATTTTGCCTATATTATTTTGTTTGAGATTGGCCACATGACGGAAATACGCATCAAGATTTTTTTTGCTGATTGTCGCTGTCAATGAGAGAATCGTATATTTTGCAATTACGTGGTTGAGTAAAAAAACCTGATTTTGTTTGAGTGTATTCGATTGCCGGAAATTTTTGAGATCGTTTACCGAAAGTACAAATCCGTCAATCGCTTTTTCCGAATAAAAAACGCCTGAAACTGTCGCCGATCCCGGACTCGTCGTGCGTTGGTGAAATCGGTTGTTTTCAAAACTTACTTTTTCGGCGACAGCAAAAACTTTTGAAACAAACACACCATCTTCAAGAAACGGAACATCCTTGGGATAATGTATGCTGTATTTTTCAAGCATCGAACGGCGGTATAAAATCGCCCACGACCGATCGGGATCACGTACGTTGCTGCCGCGCGCCGCGAAATAACCTTCAACGCCATCATAGATTTTTCCGAGCTGACCGCTATAATCTGAGTGCCAAATACTGTTTCCGCTCGCATCGAAAATTTCAAACCCAAGGTATAGTACATCAAGATCTTTGCTTTCTGCAATTTGAAGAATATTTGCTAAACTTTTCGGCAGCAAATAATCATCGGGATCAATCGGCAAAATGTAATTTCCTTTGGCTTTGGCTATTGCATTGTTGCGCGCCATCGAAACGCCTTGGTTTTCCTGATTGAGGAGTATAATGTTTGTGAATTCACTTTGCAGTTTTTCGACGATGGCTTTTGAATTATCGGGCGAACCGTCGTTGGTCACAATGATTTCGTACTCGTCCTTTGCAATGTCCTGATTTTCGAGGCTTCGGATGCATCTTTCGATAAAATCTTCCACTTTATACGTCGGAACTATAATACTGAGCCGCATCAATTAAGAATAAAAGGGATTGTTTTTATTGCCGGGCAAACGCTTTTTGAAGGCGTATATGTAATGAAACGGATTGAGATAAAAACTCGCGAAACGGTACATTTTGCTGTACAATTTCGTATTTTTATTCCACCCGTTATTCTGGAAAAAACGCGAAACCCGGTAAATGTGCTGTTCAGATTGTACCATTTCCCAAGGTAAAAATGAATGCGCAACCGCTTTCCGTATCTTGAAATTATTGATTGCCGACGGTTTAAAAAGTACTGTATTTCCAACATTGTTGATTGCTTTTGAGTGAATCCTGTAGCCGACAGTTTCTTTGTGGAAATAATACAGCCGTTCACCGGATTGTGTCAATTTGAGCCACATCGGATAGTCTTCAACCAATTTGTTCGCTTCGTCATATCCACCCACTTTGAGCAAGGCGTGGCGGTTGAAAAAAGACGACGGCGTATAATGTATCCTGTCGGAAACTACGAGCAGGTGAAATTGATCCTGTGCGGTAAGGCTCGTATGCATCAAATTATCGGGAAATTTTTCAGGCGTCGTTTTCACGTAATTCTTTTCCGAAAAATCATCCTGATAGACTTTCACCTGGCTGAATATGATATTTGCGTGCGGATTGGAATTGGCAAAAGCCATGTTGTTTTCAATGCAATCGCGAAATAAAATATCATCACCTGCAATATATTTTATCCAGTCCGACGAAGCCGCGTCGATGACACGATTGCAATTTGCAGAAATTCCCGTATTTTCGGGAACTGTGATGAGTTTGACGTCGGTAAAACGTTGTATATTTTTTTCATCAGCCATCCACTGATTCACAATTTCGAGCGTATTGTCTTTCGAGCAATCGTCAGAAATCAGCAGTTCTATATTTTCATACGTTTGGTTGAAAACACTTTCGAGGGTCTCCAAAACGTACAAACCCGACTGGTATGTCATCACGGCAACTGTCACTAATGGCTTGCTTGTTCTCATGGTTGTTTGGTCAGTAAAATATAACAAGCTGCTGCAAAACGGTCTTTGAAATAACGCAATGGATTCTTTTTGTTGGCTATCAATTCGGGTAGAAATTTAATCGTGCCTAAAAATGCTTTCGGGATCGCAGCCCAACCGTTCATCCTTGCGTCGAGTCCGCCAATGACACGGCAAATCTTATCATCAAATGGTGAGAAAACCTTTGCGGTACTTTCGTATTTGTGGCGCACAATATATTCGGGAAAATAAATCACTTTTAAGCCTTTCGACAAACAGTCATGTACAAATATCTGTTCATCGGAACCAATCAAATAAGGGTTTCCCGCACCAAAACGTTCATCAAAACGGATATTATTTTCTTTCACTTTTTTTAATCGGACCGCCATTTGGATGGTACCAACAGATGGCGCTTTTTTGTATTCGATAATTTCGTCGGGATAATCGCGGTATTCCGGTTCGCCGTCGAAAGTCCTGATTTTAAATATCGCCACATCTAGTTTGGCATCTTCTTCAAATTTTGCGCAGATATTTTCAAGCCATTCGGGTTCGTAAGTCACGTCGTCATCCGAAAACAATCCGATATCGCCGTCAGATAATTTGATGGCATGGTTTCTTGATTTGGTAACGCCTTTACCTGCAATGTGGCTGATTTTAATGTCATCCCGAATTAATTTTTCAGGAACCACTTTATATTTTTCATCGGTATATTGGTGCGAAATGAGGTAACTTACATTCTGGTTTTGCGGCAGAATCAGATTCGGGACCGATTCAATTCCGCTATCGATTGTAGAAACTAAAATATTAAGCTTCATTATTTGACCTCAGCCGTTTTATGGTTTCCCTAATTTTTTCGTTGTTTGATTTTGCTTCCTTTACCGCTTCGAGCTGGCCTTTAAACCTATGAAAAACCACCGCATTGTCATCGCCTTCTTTGAATCCATGCAGCAACGAAAGCAAATAGTATTTTAGAATTACGCCCGAAGTGATGATATATTCTTTAGACAGATTTTTGTCATCAGGATAGATGTAAGGGCGAAGCGCGTAGGTTCCTTTTCCCATTCCTTCCGAGAGCCGCAAAAGGTAATTCCATGTCATGCGTTGTGCCGGCATAAAATGTTTGAACGTCATTTCCGAATAATAATGCAATTTCCCGCCGATGATTTTGAGTGCGGCCGTAAACTCTGTATCTTCACCTGCAACTAATGATTTTCCGTCGCGCCCTTTCAAAACCGACTCGAAACCGGAAGCATACAATTTATCAAGCCAAACGCGGTCAATCATCGTCCCTGCAGTATAAAGGCATCCTTTAAAATTGGTTGTGTCGCCATCGGTTTCGCCCTGTGCGCCAGATCCGAAAAGCGGTGCATATTTTTCAATCCAATCGGGTTTATTGAAATTCTCTTCGAATTCGAGTTCACCACAGCCTCCGATTGCCGCAATTTCATCGTGGTGGTTGATTTTGTCGAACGCAAATTTCACATAATGTTCGGGCAGCCAATTGTCGTCATCGCAAAAAAGCAGGTAGCGGTATTTCGCATTGTCGATTCCGCTGCGGCGCGCGAACATTGTGCCTGGCCGCGATTCTTTTATAATGCGTAGCGGACAAGGCGGATTATTGGAATTCCATACCGAAGTGGCAACCGCTTGCGTATCGTCGGTACTGTTGTTATCGATGAGGAGAACTTCCCAGTCAAAATCGATGTTCTTTTGTCGCGCCAGATGTTCGAGCGTCGGTTTTAACCGGGTTGCACCATTAAAAGTGACAATCACTACCGAAACACCGATATTGTCTAGTCCGTCGAGCATTAGCGGAATTTACTGATAATGTCTTTAAACACTTTCAAATACTGCAATCCCCATTTCTGGTCGGGCTCCAGGTAATTTCCTTCAGCCCATTCATTCCAGGATTTTACAAAAACAAGTTTGCGGTCGCCTTTGTATCGTTGGACATATTCACAGGCTTTTTCGACATGTTTTCCCCACAATTCGGGCGTGGAATCTTTCAATACCAACGACTTTACGCCCGCTCTCGCCGAATTATCCCAATCGGGAACGACCTGCGGGAAGTAATCAAATTTTGTATCGGGCCATTCCGAAACGAGTTCGGTCATTTTTTCATAATCAACGAGATAGGGTTTTTTTCGAACCTCAACATCGTTGTTATTGATGATATTTTTGAGTCGGTTTTCAAGCCTCCCGGCCAATGAGAATCGGTCTTTAATCAAATATTTCTTGACGTCATAACGCAGTCTGTGGAAGTTGTTGCTGATGATTCCGTCGAACCCGTGCGCAGTCGGATCCCATTCGGTCGGACACCCTCCTGCCAATAGATATATGCCTTTGAGCCCTGCTTTTTTCGCACATTCCCTGAACGTATCCACAAATAATTGCAGGTCTGGAATATCGAGCGCCATATAAACATTGAAAACCGGCATGCCATCAATCGTGATGTAACGCGGGTCTTTGAATGCCGAAAGCAGGTAATCGAAATGCGCGATATAATCCTCTTTTCCCGGATACAATTGTTCTATCAAGACGGCTCCTTTTGAAGCACCGAACCAAACGCCTTTCCATGTCTGGTTTGCCCAGCAAAGCATAAAAGGGAAATCGGGTTTGCCGGAAGCGACAACTTCATTGAAAGGCCGCTCGAGCAATTGCTTTCCGTTGCCGAACCAGTAATGATAATAGCAAAATCCGTGGATTCCGTGCGCCTTTGCCATTTCTGCCTGTTGCTCGCGAACTTCGGGCAGACGCAAATCGTAATAGCCGAGATCAGCTGCCAAACGCGGTTGATAATGCCCTTTAAAAAGCGGTTTTGCCTTGACTACATTTGTCCATTCTGTAAAGCCTTTTTCCCACCATTCGTCATTTTCCGGAACAGGATGGTATTGTGGAAGGTAAACAGCGATAGCTTTAATCTGGTCCATTTTTAAAATATTGTTTAAGCGATTGCGGCAGTGAAAGCCTCAAAATGTGTGGTGAGGTTGTATTTTTCAAAAGCCGTTTCTTTGGCAACTTTTGTTATTTGTGAGGTTTGAGTCGCTCCATTTATCATTTTGAAGAGTGTTGATGCCAAATCTTCGGCATCGGCGACTTTGTATAAAAATCCGTTTTGATTGTCGGCAATCATCTCCTGCGTGGCTCCCGCCGCAGCGCCGACCGTTATGAGTCCGTATTTCATGTATTCGACAGTGATGCGGCCAAATGCCTCGTTTCTCGAAGTAGTAATTCCGATATCGGCATTGCTGAAATAACGCGAAACATTGTTTGAAAAAGGGATGAAAGTAACATTGGCTTCAAGTCTTTCTTCGACACATATTTTTTGAAGCAACTCCGTGTAATCGCTTTGGATGCTTCCGAGTAAAGTCAGATGTACATTGTTGATATTGTATTTTTTCTTTAATATTGAAACCGCGCGAACCGCATCGATTTGGCCTTTGCCTTCTACCGTTCGACCGGCGATAATCAATTCTATATTCTTTTTATCAGTTTTCGCTGCAACAAGATTTTCATCGACCGTGTAAGTTACTGCATAGTCAATAATCCTGAATTTAGGGGATTGTCTTTCCGTAAAATGACATACAGTAAATTTAGAATTGAACACGATTTTATCCGATAGGTAATTGATCACAAAAAATGTGAAACGGCGCCCTATATAAAAAATATAATGGTGATCTGTGTCGCCAAGTTCATGGATATACCAGACTGTCTTGATTTTCTTAAACTTTGCAACGAGGTTAAATATCGGATTGCTGACAACTGAATTTGTAATGACATAATCGGGTTTGATCACCTCCAACAGTTTGTCGAATTCTTTGCGGATAATCAATGACTGCTTAATAATCCAGAGTTTCTCCTTGAATGACTTTTTTTGGCCAACCCACCAATAATTTCGAATATGGGTGTGGACAATAACGTCAAGCTTCTCCAATTCAGTCTGTAAATCTATTGCGCGATCGCCAATCAGGACATGGATTTCACAATCAGAATTGATTTTCAACGCCGTAATTGTTTCGAGTAAACAAATTTCGGCACCATGCAGGTGGCCGCTGTGCGATATAAAAAAATATTTAACCAATTCGGTTGATCAACGATTTGATTTTATTCCTAATTCTTTTCAAAAGTGGCTCTGTTGCCCTGATCCTGACGCCTTTAAATTCGCCTTCAAAAAGTTCTTTTGCTTTATAATGTTTGAAATCGGTCCCGTACGTTGCCATGTAATAGCCATATTTCAAAGTGCCTATTTTTGGCTTCGGTTCATTTACGGTCAGCAACAGCTTAATCAGATGCGGCTGGTTTTCGGTGTTGTACGTAACATCCAATGCCTTGTAGAAAGTATTGCCGACGAGCACTGACGGTTTTCCCCAAAAAGTAGCTTCAATACCGGTATTCGACCCGAACGTAACCACAATGTCGCAATCATCAATGAGTTTATAGGTGCTGATTGGTGACTCAGGCGCAATAACCGTAAAATTGGGCGCATTGAGTTCGAGCATTTCAACAGTAGAGCGGTCCCTGATTCCCTTGAGATTGGGATGCATCCTGACATAGACCGCTATATCTTCGCGTCCTTTAAATGCTTCGATGATATATCTGAAACACTCCATCTGGCTTGAAAAAACATCGTTTACGAAATCACTTCCGATGGCGGCAAACTCATCTTCCGAAGAATTAAAAATGACGATATTTCTTTTGTTGGGATTCCAGTTTTCGGGAAGCGCATCTTTTTCCTGGCTTCCGACAAAAGAAAACCACGATTGCTCGGTTCCCATTTTACGCCCGGTATAAAAATCATTGGCGATTTTTTCGCGTGTCACCGTATCGGTTTCATTTTCCCACGCTTTTTCGACCAGGTTTATAATTGCCTTAACATTGTGCGGCAAATGATTTTCATAAACCATGTATTTGTGCTTGTTTGAACCCCTTTCGTGAATCCGGAACGGAATGTTGTTAAGCTCGCACAAACGCATGACAACGCGCAAATTCGCAAAGCGCCCGTTGAACATATAAACGACATCAGGCCTGTTTTTTGCGAGCGTTCGTTTGAAAGAAAAATAAACTTTCAGCGCCGATTTGAATATTTTATTGATGTATTCATGATGTAATCCGGTATCGACATTCGCGTCGCGCAGTGCAGATATAAGCGAAGAAGCAACAGCCATTCCAAGGTCGGTGCCTTCAAACTCAAATGCTTTGATTTCGGACACGTTTTTAAACTTCACGTCCCAATCAGCAATAAATTTTTCCTCTTCTTTCGACAGATTTTCAAAAACATTTGCGGCCATTTTTTGACGGCTTTGAATCAGTTTGAAACCATTATTGCGTCGCGAAATACAACTCGTACAAACCGCAAGATCATGATTGTAATTGGCCTCACAGAAATACAGGTTCCCTTCGCAATAATAAACAGACACCTCATCACCATCATTGATGTGTTCCTGGATCAATTCGAGCGCCGTTTCGTAATGCGGAATCGCCTGTGCGTAAGGTTCGAAGAAAAGTACTTTCATTGGTTTAAAATTGGAATCGGTCTCCTTTTTCCATATTGCGTTCGGCTGTTTTTCCTAAAATTTCATCGAGGTATTTTGGATGCATTCCGAATCCGGGACGCAATGAGCGCACGTTTTTTTCGGTAAAAGTTTCTCCTTTTGAGATGTCCTCAGCGACATACAGCGATCTCGAAAATGCCTTTCCAGATTTTTGTTTGTCGGTCAATTCATAGCTGATTTTGCCAATTGCTTGTTCTGCTTGCCTTACCGCAGTTACCATTTCGGTAAATTCCTTTTCATCAAGTGAAAATGACGCATCGGGTCCGCCGATACTTCTGTCAAGGATGAAGTGCTTTTCAATGACTGTCGCGCCCATTGCCACCGAAACGATCGGAACCAAACTGCCCATTGTATGGTCAGACAGGCCAATTTTCACATCAAAATCTTTTGCAAACTGTCGCATCATTATGAGGTTGGCCTCGTCAATCGGTGCCGGATAAGATGACGTGCATTTGAGCAGCGTGATGTCATTATTGCCTTGCGCCCGGCACGTGTCGACAGCGAGTTTGATGTCTTCAAATTCGGCAATCCCCGTTGAAATAATCATCGGCTTCCCCTTCGAAGCCACATATTTTATAAGCGGGATATCGGTGATTTCGAACGAAGCAATCTTGTATATCGGGCAATCGAGCGTTTCGAGGAAATCGACTGCAGTTTTATCAAAAGGCGACGAAAAGCAAACAAGCCCTTCTGCTGCGGCAACGCGGAATAATTCGGCATGCCATTCCCATGGTGTGTAAGCTTCCTGGTATAATTCATAATACTTCCGGCCGTCCCAAATACTTCCCGACTTGATAACGAAATCTTCTTTATCGCTGTCTAAAGTAAGCGTATCGGCGGTGTACGTCTGTAATTTTATCGCGTCGGCACCCGTTTTCTTGGCAGCGCGAATCGTTGCTTTTGCTATTTCAATGTCGTGCGCATGGTTCGCCGATAGTTCTGCTATTATGAAAACATTCGCGTTATTCATGATGTTTTTTTGTTGAAAATTATGTCTTTTTTACATAGGTGTTGGTTCTCCCTGATTTGCTCGAGTTCAATAACGCCATTTGCAGTTTTTACTAAAATCGCGGGCGAATGGGCAATGATGAGCCCATTAGGCATATCGAAATTGTAACCTTTATCGGAGAAAGCAATTTTATCTATGGTTACTTTTTGTTCGCCGATAAGAGTAAACGCCCCGGGATATGGTTTTGATTGTGCGCGAACCCAATTGTAAATGCGTTCCTTTTGCCAGTTCCAGTTAATTTCACCATCTTCGGGCGTTCGCTTTCCAAAATAAGTCGCTTTTTCGTCGTCTTGTTTTTTCAGTGTCAGCGTATTATTTTTAAAATTATTGAGCAATTTCTCGATTAGCGCGTAATATTCAATCTCAAACTTTGAAAGCACATCAGCACCTGTATCGGAATCTGAAATCGGAATCCGAACCTGTTCTAAAATAGCTCCTGTGTCACAACCTTCGTCAATTAAATGTGCCGTAATTCCGGTTTCAACTTCGTTGTTGATTATGGCCCAGACATGTGGTGTTCTTCCCCTGTATTTCGGAAGCAACGAACCGTGAATATTAAAAATAAGGTCTTTTGCGAAACCGATTATGTCTTCTTCAATGACGAATAAATAATTGACAGAAATCAGGACGTTTGCTGTTTTTTGCTTTAAAAAAGCCGCCGTTGCGCCGTTTCTCGGATTGCCCTTAAAGCTGTCGATCTGGTGATTGTCGCAATAGCTTATAATATCAATTGATTTACTATCGGTAAGTACAAATTCAACTTCGTAGTTTTCCGCCAGGGATTTCAAAACCGAAAACCCTAAGTTGCCGCTGCATAAAACGCCAAGTTTCATCTTAACCATTAATTCTTGAATGGATTACAACGTCTTTAAAAATGCCCTCAATGCAGCAATGTTCTTTCAATGTGGCTTCCCTTACATAACCTTTACTTTCTGCGGCTTCATATAAGTGCGGTCTTAAATCAAAAGCATAAATGTAAATTTTGTGAAGTTGCAGCACTTCGAAAGCCACTTGTTCGATCAACCCGAGGTAAATTCCCCAGTGCAGATGAAACGAATCTTTTTCAAGCGCTGTATTCATTATAAAAGAAATCTCTGCATTCTTATCGATCCAATTGATATGTACGAGTCCGCCATAACCGATGCAAACGTCATTTTTCAGGTATGAAAACAATATCTGGGCGGGCTGTTCCTGATCAAAAAGTTTTGCAACAACATGCGTAAAATAATCTTCCTGGTTTTCGACTGTCAGCGGCTTGTTTTGCCGCAAATGATAAATCTGCTCGTTGCGCCATTTCATGATTTCCATGCGGTCTTCATATCGAATAGGCACAATCGAAAAGTCACCGTGTGAAAATACCTGCTTATTTAAAACTTTGTAATTCACGATAGGCTGTTTTTCCTTAAAATCTGCGCGGCATTTTTTAAATCGGAACGCTCGAGCAATAAAGCCGCCGCGTTGACTTCGTCTTCAATATTCTGGTATTGCTTCTTTTGGAAATTAGCCGCATTGCCTTCAAAAATCCACGGATAATTGTTCCAGAAATAGTCCACAAGCACAATGCCTTTGCGATGGCGCGCGTCGAATTGCGATAAAATTGACGCTAAAACGGTGTAATCGGAAACGTAATCAACGGTCAGCCGCAAATCTTTGAAAGCAGCATTTACCTTTGGAAAAAAAACCGATTTCTTATATTGGTTGTGATTTCTCACATACGCCGTGACATGCTCTCTGTCACTCGGTAAAAGTGCCTGATTTTCTTGGCTTAACAACGCATGGGGTGAAATGATTTCGAAATTCATTCCGACGGGAAGATTGTCAGTCTTGGTATAATCGTTTGCAGATGTCAGGTGAAAGTCAATTGTTTGATCCAATATTTCCACATCAATTATCGGATTATCCGCAGTCAGTCTGACGATGCAATCGAAATTTTCTTTTTGGGCAATCGCAGTAAACCGACTCAAAACATCTTCTTCGCTGCCGCGGAAACAATCGACGCCATTTGAAAGGCAAAACGATTCGACGACATCATTTTGTATGTTTACGGAAGTCGCTACGATGATTTTATGATCGTGTTTGGTTAGCCGCAATTCATCAATAATCCATGACAACAGCGGTTTTCCGTTTGCAAGTGGAATCGGAAGCAGGATTTTTCCCGGCAGCCGTGTCGATTCCATCCTGGCCTGGATGATAAAACCTATTTTATTTGATTGTCCAGCCACCATCTACAGTAATACTTTGTCCGGTTATAAAATTCGATGCCTCGGAAGCCAGAAATACAAATGCGCCCGCTAAATCTTCTGGCTGCCCGATTCTGTTGAGGCAGGTTTTGCTTTGAAGCGCTTCTACAAATCCGGTTTGTTTTTGTACTTCGGACGACGGGAACGGACCCGGAATTACAGCGTTTACAGTAACTCCGCGCTTTCCCAAATAACTTGCATAATATTTTGTAAGCTGTATGACCCCGGCTTTGGCAGCGCCGTAATGCGGCGGATTCAGAAATTGCGGGAAGTCGTCATAAACTTCAAATTGCGGTGCGACCACGCCATACATTGATGAAACATTGATGATTTTTCCGCCTTCAGAAAAATACGGAATGATTTCGCGGATGCATCTAAAGACGCTGTTCAAAGTACCGTCGATTCCGGTTTGCCATTCGGCATCGGTCATAGACTCCGGCGATTGGCCTTTCGTGAACATCGCGTTGTTGATGACGACATCGATTCTTTGTTCTTTATCGTGAATGCTTTTGTAGGCTTTTTTAATGCTATCGGTTTCGGCAACATCGCAATATTCAAAAAATAACTTTGGATTTACCGACGCAAATGCAGTTTCGAAAGCATTTTTATCCCTTGCAAGCACATAAACTTTGGCGCCGTGAAACAGCAGGCTTTCGGTGATGGCTTTGCCGAGGTGGCCGTATCCGCCAGTGATTAAAACAATCTTGTCAGATAAATCAAACGTCTTTACCATAATTATGATTTTGGCCAGTTCGATGGCATGAGCACCGATTCAGGAAAATTAAATTTTTTTGCGACCAAGTCGGTTTTATTGTTTATTGCATTGAGGTTCATTTGCAGTTGCGACGCATTTTCGACACCGACAATGACCACATCTACAAAATCCAAATCCATTACATAATTCAATAATGCACCCGACAAATCTTGTTGGAATTGCTGCTGAAGCATTTTAATTTCAGGCTTTACCGCGTCAAAAAAGGAGGAAAGTTTTGTTGTATCTGCAAAAAACAATCCCTGCAAAAACGCAGAACGCGTATGGATTTCACAACCGCTGTTTTTCAATTCAACCATCAAATCCTTAAAACGGTTATCGAAATAATTAAACGGAACCTGGATCAAATCGGGCTGCATGTTGTTTTCGAGCAGCCTTTGAAGTTCCGATGGCGTGTTTAATGAAAATCCGATTTTGCGGACTTTTCCATCGTGCTTCAATCGTTTTAAACTTTCCCACTGGCTTTTATCTTCGAGCAATGACATTGGACGATGTGCGAGATAACCATACATCGTATCAATTTGTAAATCAGTTATGGTCTTTTCGAATTGACTTTGCACCGCGCCATTTTCATTTTCGGGCATGAACTTCGAAATGATTTTGAATCCTTCAAGGTCATTCTTTCCAAGTACTTGTTCCGAAGTTCCGTATGCTGAGGCCGTGTCGATATATTTTATTCCGTTTTCGGACGCCAGTTTTAAAATTAAAGCCACTTCGGTTTCAGGTGTTTGTCCGCTTTGGTTCGTAATCCCGTATGGAATTCCAAACTGCACCGAACCCAACCCGATTTTATGCATTCGATCCATAATACGAATTGACCGTATCAATTACATATTGCTGCTCTTCTGCTGTCAATGTTGGATACATTGGCAGGCTGATACAGTTTTTATAATACGTTTCGGCAAATGGCATGTCGCCTTCCTTCCATCCGAAGTTTCGGTAATAAGGCATCAAATGGCACGGAATATAATGGATTTGCGCGAAAATCTGGTGTTTCCTTAAATGGTTGTACAATCCTACACGATCCGAAACTTCGAGGATGTACAGATGGTACGCATGTCCCGGAATCAGTTTTGATTGCCCTTTGATATAGGATTTGCCCGTGAAAGCCGTTTCGTAATTTGCTGCAATTTCTATCCTGCGTTCGAGTCCCTCATCAGCGCGTTTGAGCTGCGATAACCCCAAAGCCGCCTGAAAGTCGGTAAGCCTGTAATTGAACCCAAGCGTCTGCATTTCCATGTACCACGCCGGATATTCGGTTTGGTTTGGTGCTCCTGCGGCGAAATCCATACTGTTTTCAAAAATCGAAGTGTCGCGCATGATTCCGTGTGTGCGAAGGGTAAGCAATTTTTTATACAGCTTTTCGTCGTTGGTTGTAATCATTCCGCCTTCACCGGATGCGATGTGCTTTACAGGATGGAACGAAAATATGGCGAGATCGGCAAAATTCCCGTTGCCGCAATGTTGTTTGTTTCCTTTGCTGTCGGTGAAATATCCTCCCGGAGAATGGCATGAATCTTCAATGATCCACAAACCATATTCATCGGCGAGTTTTCTGTATGCTTCGAGGTCAACAGCCCTTCCCGCAAAATCTACAGGAACAATGCCTTTGTAGGTTCCTTTTGGCGAAGCTTCGAGTAATTTTTTTACTGCATTGATGTCGAGCAAATAGGTTTCAGGGTCGATATCGGCAAAAACCACTTCGCCGCCGCAATACCTGATGCAATTGGCAGAAGCCGCAAAAGTGATTGGAGTTGTTATGACTTTGTCACCCGGTTTTACATCGAGTGCAAGCGCATTTAAGTGTAATGCCGCTGTACCATTGGCGACGGCAACGGCATATTTTGAACCAACGTATTTCGCAAAAGCTTCTTCAAACTCAGCGATTTTTGGACCCTGCGTGAGGAAATCCGACTGGAGCGCTTCGGCTACCGCATCAAGGTCGTCCTGCGTTATGTTTTGCCTGCCGTATGGAATTGCTTTTCTCATACCGTAAAATTTGGATCAACATGTTCCTTAATGAGGCTTCTGAGGCTTTCGACAGTTTCCCAATCGCTGTTTTCGCCCGAGTTGTAGTTGAATCCGGGTTCGACTTTTTTAGCATGGAAGCTTTCAATATAATTGGCAAGATTGAAATGTGGGATAGAAGGTAAAATTGTATAGTACTTCCCCAAATCGTAGGTGTAAAACGAATCCGATGACGTAATCATTTCCTCGTGTATTTTTTCTCCGGGACGAATACCGACAACTTCCATTGTACATTGTGGCGCGATGGCTTCGGCAACATCAGTGATTTTGTAAGACGGAATTTTCGGTACAAATATCTCACCGCCCCAAGCGTGCTCCATTGCATGCATAACCATATCAACACCGCCTTGTAATGAAATATTAAAACGCGTCATCGTGGGATCGGTAATCGGCAACTTTCCTTCGCTTTTTTTGTTCATAAAAAACGGAATCACCGAACCGTTGGATCCCATAACATTGCCATAACGGACCACCGAAAAAATAATCGGATTGGTTCCCTTGATGTTATTGGCAGCAACAAATAATTTGTCGGATGTCAGCTTCGTGGCACCATACAAATTGATCGGCGCACAAGCTTTATCGGTTGAAAGCGCGACAACATTTTGCACTTTGGTTTCAAGCGCCGCATAAATCACATTTTGTGCCCCGCCGATGTTCGTCTTAATGCATTCATCGGGATTGTATTCTGCCAAATGCACGTGCTTCATTGCCGCGGCGTGAATTACATAATCAACGCCATGGAAGGCGCGCACGAGTCGTTCTTTATCGCGTACATCGCCAAGAAAGAAACGGATTTGCGGATATTTGTCCATCGGGAATTCCTGCGCCATCTGAAATTGCTTTTGTTCATCGCGCGACAGGATGATAAGTTTTTTGATGTCCGGATAGGTTCTGAAGATGTGCGATGTCAGCGCTTTCCCGAGCGAACCTGTGCCTCCTGTAATAAGTATGGTTTTGTTTGATAACATGATTTATATTTTAAATTTATAAATGCCATCATTCTCGAATTCCCACTGATAAGGAACCAATGGCGAGTGCATTTCTTCTGCTAATGAATCGGCAAGTGAACCGTTAAATCCTTTATTTCCGATGCCTCCGATAATATTAAAAGAAGCAACATCTTTTGATTGTGTAATTAAATGAAGTCCGTCCTGCGACCTGATTCCCATATGTATGTAATAAACGCCGGGCAATAAAGGTACATTTAGAAAAGTGCACTTAACTTTATTTTTCCCAGCTTTAAGCGATTTTGGTCGGAAACCATCAAGCATTCCCGTGGCCGCAAATAATGGTCCTCGTCTTGATTTGACTAACATCCAGATATAAGGCGCCTCAATTTCCTGGTGGCAATCGAGTGCAATATCGATAGTGATCGAATCGCGATATTCAAAGTTCCTCGTTACAGTTCCGTTTTGATTGAGAAGTGTTACGTGTTCTATCGCTACAGCCTCATTTTGGTCGGTTCGGCCAATCTGGAAAATGCCTTCTTCTTGGTTATTTGCGTTGAAATACATCGAAGTGATTTCTCTTGTATCACCCATTGCCACTACCTTTCCGGTTTCGAGTAAAATTCCTTTTGTACATAATGTATCTATTGCGCCCATGTTATGGCTGACAAACAATACCGTTCTGCCTTCGCCTTTGCTGACTTCGCCCATTTTACCCAGACATTTCTTCTGGAATTCAGCGTCACCAACGGCTAAAACTTCATCTACTATGAGAATTTCACTTTCAAGGTGCGCGGCAACGGCAAATGCAAGTCGCACATACATTCCTGATGAATACCGTTTTACCGGTGTATCAATGTATCGCTCTACCCCTGAGAAGTCGATAATCTCATCGAGCTTACGCGAAATTTCCTGGCGGCTCATCCCTAAAATTGCGCCGTTGAGAAAGATGTTTTCGCGCCCAGTCATTTCGGGATTAAAGCCGGTTCCGACTTCAAGCAGCGATGCAATCCTGCCGTTAATCTTAAAATTTCCGGTTGTTGGTTTGGTAACTTTACTGAGTAACTTGAGTAATGTACTTTTGCCGGCACCGTTTCGTCCGATGATTCCAACGGCATCGCCTTTTTCGATTTCAAAATTGATGTCGCGTAATGACCACACGTAATCGCTTGCGCCTTTGACCGCACGGTTGTTGACATCGCCAATTTTAAGATACGGATCTTCGAGTCCGCGCAGTTTATACCAGAACCTGTTCAGATCATGGCTCAGCGTTCCGGTTCCGACTTCGCCAAGGCGGTATTGTTTGGAAATATTTTCGGCTTTTATTGCTAATTTTTTCATTTGTATTGTTGTTGTTTAATAACCTTTAAGATTATTTAAACCGTATCCATAAAACCTTTTTCTACTTTATTGAAAATGACGATGCCCAGCGCCAGCATGAAAACAATAATCCCTGTGCTGACCAAAAGGCTTGCCGGATCAAACGTTCCCGAGCCCAAGTAACCATATCGGAAGCATTGGAATATTCCGGTCAATGGATTGGCGTTTACGATAAAGCGGTATTGCGCCGGAACCGAATTTACCGAATAAACCACGGGCGTGGCATACATAAACAGCTGTATTCCGAAAGTCAGTAAAAACACAAGGTCTTTATATTTGGTCGTAAGCGACGAAAAAATCATTCCGAGGCCCAATGAAAATGCCGCCATGAGCAGCAACAAATATGGCGTGGCCAATATCCATAAGTTCGGATGGATGCTTCCGTTTACAAAAGTGTAATACAGCACAACGGCAATAAAAAGCGCAAACTGGATCGCGAATTTCATCAATCCCGAAACGACAATCGATAACGGCATGATCAGCCTCGGAAAATAAACTTTTCCAAAAACGTGCGCGTTGTCCTTAAATACCGACGAAGTTTTGCTTAGCGACTCCGAAAAGTAATTCCATATCGTAATTCCCGAAAGGTAAAATGGAATCGCAGGCGTGCCATCCGTTGACAATTTTGCAATCTGTGAAAATAGGATCACATAAATAATCATGGTCAGGATGGGCTGCACAAAAAACCAGATCGGACCCAAAATGGTTTGTTTGTAGAATGAAATGTAATCGCGTTTGACAAGCATAACGAGCAAGTCGCGGTATTGCCAGACTTCTTTTAGATTTATGGAAAAAAGGGAACTTTCGGCTTTGATTTCCGATTCCCATTCCTGTTCGTGTTCCGTTACTGTACTCATAATTTTATTTAAAACTGTTGATGGCTTCGATTACAGTTGCTACTTCTGCTTCCGACATTACGGGACTCAACGGCAAAGTCAAAACCTCATCATGGATAGCGTTCGTAATCGGGTAATCGGTGTTATTCATGTCTTTGTAAGCCAGTTGTTTGTTTGGCGGAATCGGATAATGGATGAGCGTTTGTATTCCTTTTCCCTCAAGGTATTGCTGCAGCCTGTTTCTTTCCTTGTGACGAATTACAAACAAGTGCCAAACGTGTTCTGTATTATTAGCGTAATCAAAAGCAGCATTATCGGGAATCGGCAATCCAATAGAATCATTCTTTATTCCCGTAAGATATTGCGCCGCGAGCTGCCTTCTATATTGATTTTCACCAGCGAGATACTTGAGCTTGACTTCGAGAAACGCAGCCTGGATTTCATCCAAACGGCTGTTTAAACCCTGAAATTCGTTGACATATTTTTTACGGCTGCCGTAATTTCCGAGCAACCTGACCATATCAGCAAATTGTGCGTCATTGGTCGTAACAGCGCCCGCATCGCCCAACGCGCCGAGATTTTTGCCCGGATAAAAACTAAAGCCTGCAGCATCGCCGAGGTTTCCGGTTTTCGTTCCGTTCCATTCGGCACCAATCGCCTGTGCATTGTCTTCGATGATTTTAAGATTGTGCTTTTTTGCCAAAGTTACGAGCGATTCACTCCAACAAACCTGGCCGTATAAGTGTACAACCATAATGGCTTTGGTCTTTTCGGTAATACTTCTTTCGATCAGATCGATGTCGAGATTAAAACTTGAATCTTTTGGTTCGACCAGAACCGGCTTTAATCTATTATCCGAAATGGCAAGTATAGAGGCAATATATGTATTTGCCGGTACAATCACTTCATCGCCTTCTTTCATGACACCCAATTCGATATACGCTTTGAGGATCAGGCGCAAAGCATCGAGTCCGTTTGCGACGCCAATTGCGTGCGACGCGCCTATATAATCTGCAAGCTTTTTTTCGAAGCTGCTGAGTTTGTTTCCCGTTAAAAACCAACCCGAATCGATGACTTCGCTGGCCGCTTGTTTCAACTCGGCTGCATATTGTGCGTTGATTTTCTGCAGGTCTAAAAATTTAATCATAATCTATCCCCTATTTTAAATATATCGGCAGGTTTGACAATTTTTTCGTCGATTATAAATTCATCCAAAGAGATTGCGGTATCTTTTGTCTTTATCCAAACCGAACCGTTTTTATTTTTTAAAACCACAGCACCCGGAATTCCGACGGACTTTTGGTAATTCGAAATTGCACTGAGTTTACTGATTTCGATAATTGTATCGTTGGTTTTCATTTTTAATCCGGTGCCTAGCGGACGTGAAAATATCATGTTCTTATTGATGATCAGATTGGTTTCGACATTCCAATCGGCGATAATGCCATCTTCGGGAATGAGTTTTGCCGCATAAATATAACTTTCATTTTCCTGGCTCGTTCCGGTAATTTCGCCTGTCAAAACTTTCTCTATAATCGATGGCAAACGTGTTGCGATATCGTTATTGATTGCAGTTTTTGCTTCGAAATAGGTTTCATTCTCTGCAATTTCATACTCAAATTTATAATAGATATCGCCGCCGTCGAGCATTTCACTGATTTCGTGCAATGTATATCCAACGGTCCGATTGCCATTTAAAAGCGACCAGGCATTCGCATTGTTGCCGCGATAGACTGGAAGCAATCCCATGTGGATGTTGAGGATTGGTTTGACATCGTCAAAGTCAATAATCTTATTGAAATTGATAACAACGGTCCCATCGTGCGCAATTGCATGAAGATCATTAAAAGAATATAATTCGAGTGCCTTCGACTTTAAAAAGTCGTAAAAAAAAGGAAATTTCGTACGTCGTTCATAATCCGTAATGACGCCAACCACAACAAATTTGTCCTTGAGGCTGTTGTATAAATCGATCAATGGCTGGCCAAATCCCGCTAAAAAAACCCTTTTCATCAATTGCAGTTTTTTATGTAATATAATACAACTTCGTAGAAATAATCGATTTCCGTAGGGCTTAAATTCTGATGGTTCGGAATAAAAAAAGCATCCTCGCCATAAAACACACTATTCTGGATCCCGTGTTTGTAAAGAAATGTTTTGAGCGCATTGAGGTCATCTACCACCGAATTGTTTCGCAGCAGCAATACCGAAGAAACTGTGGCGGCTTCGCTTTTAAAGCGCAATTCAAATCCGGCTTCAGCAAACTTCGCAGCGGCATATTCAAAATTTTGTTTGCGTTTGGCAAGCAATTCCGTTTCATTTTTGAGATGGAACGATACTGAATTCTGAATGTAATTCCGTTCTTCTAAAGTCAATTGGCTGGTTTTCGTTGCTTTGCTTTTGTTGGAAACCAGCAGTCCGCCAATTTGTACCGGAAAAAATTTTGGGAAACTATAAACCGAAAAATCGCCATATTTCCCGAGCTTCCCCGAGGTGTCATTGCTGAAAAAAGTCGTGCAACAATCCTCGATGATGGGCAAACCAGTTGCAACGAGTTTTTCCATCTCCAAATACGGGTAACCAAATTCATGATTGACGAAAATCAATTTGGTTTCGGGAAGTATTTCGCGGTTCCAACGGCACAAAGATTCGATCTGGCTGGTCACGCAAGAACTGATGTAAAAATTTTGAGACGTTGTAATTATCGTAACCAGATCATCTTTTTTAAGTCCGTAATTTTCCAGCGCAAGTGCTATTGCCTCGCGGCCGTTGTATGTATATTGCCAGTTTCCTTTTCCAAATCGGTTATCGAAATAAGAGATGGCATACTCATCCTCGGGCAGGTTTTGATTGCGCGCGACGTCTGCTGTTTGGAACGGGCAAATCCTGTAACTTGGCAATAAAAACGGATCCGGATTTAAGACAAACATTTAAATGGAATATTGGTAAATGTCATACGTGACGCCTCTTCCCCCAAAACCTTCTTTTTGGAAAATGAGATTTTCATTGAGCACGGTGCCCATTTTTTCTGTGGATTGCCCAAAATCGAAATAACGAATCCCGCTGTATTTTTCATTGATCAGGTAATCAAAGAGCAAATCGAGCGCGCCTGTCGCTTTTCCGCTTTCATTAGCAGAAATGTATTGCACATGCACCACATTTTTCATGATAAAAAGTACACATCCCGCGACCGCTTCTCCATTCAACAAACAGATGTAATTTAATATCTGATTTGGAAAACGCTGTTGCAGCAGGGTCATTTCTTCGAGGCTGTGGACGGGTTTTGTTCCGTGGGTGCGTTGCAGATTTTCCTCTAAAATAATCCAGAATTTGGAAAGATCGGTTGTTTGGCTTATCTCAATACCTGCATTTTTGGCTTTGCGGATCCCGCTTTTCCGCGATTCAACAAAAGCAACTTTATTATCGACACAAATTGTGGATGAAATATTGCAACCCATTTTTTGGGCTTCCAACCTGTACAACGCATACAAATCTTCCTGTGACGGAAGGTTATGGTAAATATAGGGTAGCGCTTTATATATTACCGCATCCACACCTAAACCTTTGAGGAAAGTATTGATTCCTTCAAAATAATTCAGCACATCGGTCATGGCGGTTGATTTCGACAAAATGATTCCGCCATAAGTTAATCCCTGGTGCGAATAAAAAGTATTTCCGTTTACATTTCCCGGCAGCAACGCATCCAATTTTCCTTTGCGGTAAACCAAAAGCGAGCAATCTGAAAATCGATCGGAATGGTAATCCATAAAATTGCGATTAAACAAAAAAGAATCGACACGTGATTTTGCAATAAAATCGTCCCACACTTTCTGCAGTGACGCATCGTACCTTTTAACTTCGATCATCCTTGCCTTTATAATTTAGAAAATCTGAATATTCGCGGAAATAATCATTTTCGTCATATTCAGTCGATGCCAGTACAAAGCAGATCGAACCGCTCGAAAAATTGTCGAGTTCACGCCACAATCCTGCTGGCATGTATACGCCAACATTGGGACGCGACAAATGGAAAGTCCGTTTCACGCTGCCATCATCCACAATCAAATCGAAACTTCCGCTCAATGCCACGATCAACTGCTGTAACTCTTTGTGTGCGTGGCCGCCGCGGCTGAATCCTCCCGGGACATCGTATAAATAATAAACCCGCTTGATATCAAAAGGCACTTCTGCGTTATTGGAAACGGATGTGAGGTTGCCGTTAAGCTTGTGGTTTTGTGGCAATGTTATTACCGAGCAATCAAATACGGTCGATTTTTTCATATTGTGCCCGATTTAAATTGTTCGAAATCGCGGATATAATCGGATTCGGAAAAATCAGCATCTGATAGGTGTACGGAAACCGAATTCGTAGAGAAATTTTCAAGGTGGCGCCAATGCATCGGCGGAATATAAAGTGCCGAATAAGAGCGATTCAGTGAATATTTGGTTTCATTTCCGTTGGTGTCAAAAACAACAATGTCAACTCCGCCGCTGATTACAATGATCAATTCCTGGTGTGTTTTGAAAGCATGCCCACCGCGTTTTTCACCTCCCGGAACATCGTAAATCCAGAAGACCCTTTGGATATCAAACGGAACATGGTCGGCGTTTTGAAGAAACGAAAGGTTGCCTCTCGCGTCTGTTATCTTTGGCAACTGGATGATGCAGGGTTTTGAGAAATCGGTTTGCTGTTCCATTCTATAAAATTATGAAAATTCTAATGGTATTGCTTTTCGTAATATTTCTGGTAATTTCCGCTTGTGACATTATTGAGCCATTCTGGATTTTCAAGATACCAGTCGATGGTTTGTTCCAATCCTTCTTCAAACGTTACCGAAGGTTTCCATCCAAGCTCGCGGTTGATTTTTGAAGCGTCGATCGCATATCGCAAATCATGTCCGGGACGGTCCTTAACATACGTAATCAACTGTGCTGAAGTACCCGCCGGTTTGCCAAGCTTTGCATCCATCTTCTGGCAAAGCAGCTTCACGAGATCGATATTCTGCCATTCGTTGAAACCGCCGATATTGTACGTTTCATGATTTTTACCTTCATGGAAAACAAGATCGATTGCAACAGCATGGTCCTTTACAAAAAGCCAGTCGCGTGTATATTTCCCATCACCATAAACCGGCAATGGCTTGTCGTTTAAAATGTTGTTGATCAAAAGCGGAATAAGCTTTTCCGGAAAATGATTCGGTCCGTAATTGTTTGAACAATTGGTAATTACGTAAGGCATTCCATAGGTTTCGCCATAAGCGCGCACGAAATGATCGGAACTTGCTTTTGAAGCCGAATAAGGAGAATTTGGCGCATAAGGGGTGGTTTCGGTAAACAATCCCGTTGCACCTAAAGTTCCGTAAACTTCATCAGTGCTCACGTGGTAGAAGCGCTTGCCGTCGTAATTGTCGTGCCAAATCTCTTTCGCGGCATTGAGCAGGTTCATGGTCCCGATGACGTTGGTTTTTACAAAAGCCAACGGATCGGTAATCGAGCGATCGACGTGTGATTCGGCAGCAAGGTGAATTACTGCGTCGAACTTATTTTCGCGGAACAATCCTGTAATAAATTCGGCATCTGTGATATCGCCTTTGACAAAAGTGTAATTGGACAGCTTGTCGATGTCGGCAATGTTTTCAAGATTTCCTGCGTAAGTCAATGCATCGAGATTGAATATCTGGTAGTCAGGATATTTGGTAACGAACCTTCTGACAACATGCGATCCGATGAATCCGGCACCACCCGTAAGGAGTATTTTTTTCATTTTTCAGTTGTTTTTTTGAACGGCTCCGCCCCATCAGTCCCACAAGCTTATGGTCTGATGAAGGCAAATACACTTATAATTTATCTACGCGTGGTCGGCTTTTGTGAGTGTAATAAGAACACCCAATTCAGTCAGCACCAACTGTAAACTGTTTTTCTTAACCAATTTGACGATACCTTCTTTTCCGTGAAAAGGGCCTGCGGGAATATTGATTGAATCCCCAACTTTGATTCCTGTGACTTCCACTGCGGACATCGTTCCTTTCAGTCCTTCCTGCAGCGCGGAAATTTCTTCCTCGCGCACGACAGCCGGTCTTCCGAGCCAGAATAAATACCTGACCACGCCGGGGACCTGAAACACTTTGTCCCTGTCCTTTTCATCCACATTGACAAAAACATACGAATTGATCAACGGCACCTGCACTTTCTTTTTCCGGTCTGACCACTGTTTGACTTGCGTCACCAACGGGCAATAGGCTGTAATTCCAACATTTTGCAAACGCTCGGTTACTTTCTTCTCATTTCTGGGCTGGGTATAAATGACGTACCAAGGCATAATCAGGATGCTTCATAAAGTACGAGTCCCTCATCATTGTGTTCGCCCGCAATCAAAAATGTAACTTTGCGTTTAATTTCGTTTTCGATTTTGCTTCTCAGTTGATCGATATATTCCGTATTAAGGTCTTTGCCAACAAGGATTACTTCTATGGTTCCGCTGTCATTTCCATTGGCATAATCACCAATAATTACGACCTTCTGAACATTCCCCATACGTTGCAAGATCATCTCGACCATCGCATCGAGACCGATGTGCTGGCGGACAATCTTCTGCAAAATGGTAAATAATGGATGTTTGGTATTGGCTTTATAGACAACTTTATTCTGGATGGCTTCCTTTTCGAGGTAGCCCGCATCGAGCAAATTATTCAATTCTTTGCGAATAGAATTAGTGGATTCATTGAGTTCCTCAGCCAAACCACGCAAATAGCCGTTATTGGCAACGTTAATAAAGAACTTTACCAATATTCGAATGCGTGTTTTGGATGTGATCAGCGATTCCAGCATCGTACAAAATTTTAGCGACGAGTAACAAAAGTACTCGTTTTTTTAACATATACAATATTTCCAGGCCCAAAAAAACCGGATTAGTGAATAGAATTGGGATAAAGATTTTAAATTTTACTTCCTACCGCGCAGAAAATAAATCCGAGGTTTGTCATTTCATTACCATCGAGAATATTCCTTCCGTCAAAAACAAAAGCGGGTTTTTGCATGTTGTCATAGATGCGTTTCCAGTCATAATGCCTAAATTCGTCCCATTCGGTAAGAATTGCAATCGCGTGCGCGCCTTTACAAACTTCATATGGATCGTCGGATGCGGTAATCCCTTTTTTGAGTTCTTCTGCAGAACGTGATTTCAAGTAAGAAAGGTCGCTAAGGATGTGTTTCTCTTTTACCTGCGGGTCATGGACGGCAATATGCGCCTGTTCGTGGAGCAAGTAATCGGCAACGTTGATCGCCGCGGATTCACGCGTATCGTTGGTGTCTTTTTTAAACGCCCAGCCCAGGAACGCGATTTTCTTTCCTGAAACGGTATTGTATAAAGTCTTTACAATGTTGTGGGCAAAACGTCGTTTCTGATGGTCATTCATAATAACGACCTGTTCCCAGTAGTCGGCAACTTTATTGAGCCCGTATGATTTGGCAATGTAAACCAGGTTGAGGATGTCTTTTTGAAAACATGATCCGCCAAAACCAACTGAAGCTTTGAGGAATTTAGAACCGATACGGCTGTCCATTCCAATTGCTTTTGCCACTTCATTTACATCGGCACCCGTTTTTTCACAAAGTTCTGACATTGCGTTGATCGAAGAAACCCTTTGCGCCAGAAACGCATTTGCGGTCAATTTTGATAATTCGGAAGACCACAGATTAGTAGTCAGGATGTTATTTGCCGGAACCCAATTCGAATAGACTTCAACAAGCGAATCGATGGCCTGTTGCCCTTCTGGTGAGGTATCGCCTCCGATCAAAACGCGGTCGGGGTTTAGTAAATCTTTTACGGCGGTTCCTTCTGCCAAAAATTCGGGATTGGATAAAATTTGAAATTGTACGCCGTTACCGGTGTGATCGAGGATGTTTTTGATTGCTTCGGCTGTGCGAACGGGAAGCGTTGATTTCTCGACAACAATTTTATTGTCTTTTGCAACAGAAGCGATTTGGCGCGCACAAAGTTCGATGTATTTGAGATCGGCCGCCATGCCTTTGCCAAGCCCGTACGTTTTTGTTGGCGTATTGACAGAAATAAAAATCATCTGCGACTCGTGAATGGCTTGCTCGACTTCGGTTGTAAAAAACAGGTTTCGACCACGCGCTTCGGCAACAATATCGCTGAGTCCAGGCTCATAAATTGGAATATTGTTGATGTCTTCGTCGTTCCATGCGGCAATTCTCTCTTCATTTAAATCAACGACGGTTACTTTAATATGTGGACATTTTTGCGCAATAACTGCCATCGTAGGTCCGCCTACATATCCGGCTCCGATACAACAAATAGAAGTGATTTTCATTATTTATTTTGACTTTGGTTTATGTTAGTTTTTTATAATCTTCCGTCGGCATGGGCACCGAGAATACCTTTGACATCATACAGCACGCTGTTGTCTTTTTTGATCGTTTGATAATCGATATCGGAAAATATATTGTGGGCAACCCCTAAAATTACCGCATCGAATTTCTCGTCGGGCAATGTCGTAGTAGTGGTTAAACCGTATTCGTGTTTTACTTCGGCGGGATTCGCCAACGGATCGAAGATGCTGACCTCGATACCATATTCACGCAGGGCCGCGATGACATCTACAATTTTTGTATTGCGTACATCGGGACAATTTTCTTTAAATGTAATGCCAAGCATCAGCAATTTCGACCCGTTTACGACGACGCCTTTTTTGATCATGAGCTTGACAACCTGCGAGGCGACGTATTCGCCCATGCTGTCATTGAGTCTTCTGCCAGCGAGGATGATTTCAGGATGATAGCCCATTTCCTGAGCCTTTTGAGCAAGATAATAAGGATCAACGCCAATGCAGTGGCCTCCAACCAACCCGGGTTTGAATGGCAAAAAATTCCATTTTGTACCCGCCGCTTCAAGGACATCATTGGTGTCAATGCCAAGGATATTGAAAATCTTCGAAAGTTCATTCACGAATGCAATATTGATATCGCGCTGTGAATTTTCAATTACTTTCGCAGCCTCCGCAACTTTTATGGATGGCGCGAGATGCGTTCCGGCAGTTATTACTGATTTGTATAATTCATTAACCAGAACACCAACTTCAGGTGTAGAACCCGCTGTTACTTTTAATATTTTTTCAACGGTGTGGAGTTTATCTCCTGGATTTATTCTTTCGGGCGAGTATCCTGCAAAGAAATCGACATTGAATTCGAGTCCACTAACGCGCTCAAGTACCGGAACACATTCTTCCTCAGTAACGCCCGGGTAAACCGTCGATTCATAAATCACGATATCGCCTTTTTTGAGGACTTTCCCAACCGTTTCACTCGATTTGTATAGCGGCGTCAGATCAGGTCGGTTATTTTTATCGACAGGTGTCGGAACCGTCACAATATAATAGGTACAATCTTTAATATCTTCGATATTTGTGGTGCAGAACAACCCGTTTGTATCGATGTTTTTATCTTTTAGTAAAACCGAGTTTAGGAGTTCAGTATCTATTTCAAGGGTGTTGTCGATTCCGCTATTGAGCTCATCGACCCTCTTCTGATTAATGTCAAAGCCAACGACGGAAAAACGTGTTGCAAACAATCGCGCCAACGGCAAGCCAACATATCCCAATCCTATTACTCCTATTTTCATTTTTACAGATTAAAACTGATTATTTTAAATTATGCCAATACCACTCTACCGCAGCTTTCAATCCGTCACGCATTGAAAATTGCGGATCGTAGCCCAACAACTTTTTTGCTTTATCAATGCTGGCAAGCGAATGTGGAATATCGCCCGCCCTGTTGGGTCCGTGTATTATTTCTATGTTTTGTATCTCCTTATCATACGCTGACAGGAACATTTTAAGTGCACTGACGAGGTCGTTTAACGTTGTTCTTTCCCCAAACGCGGTGTTGTACACGGTATTGATGGCATCCGGATTTGTGGTAGTCATCGCAAGTTCATTCATTTGGATGACGTTGTCGATATAGGTAAAATCGCGTGAAAAATTCCCATCTCCATTAATCACCGGATTCTCGTGTTTCATAAGCTGCATCACAAACTTCGGGATCACCGCGGCATAAGCGCCATTTGGGTCCTGCTTTCTTCCGAACACGTTAAAATAGCGCAGCCCGATGCATTCCATCGCGTAGGTTTTGCTAAAAATATCGGCGTACAATTCATTTAAATATTTTGTAATGGCATACGGAGATAAAGGTTTGCCGATCGTGTCTTCGACTTTGGGAAGGCTTTTCGAATCGCCATACGTAGAAGAACTCGCGGCATAAACAAAGCGCTTGACTTTTGCATCGCGCGAAGCAACGAGCATGTTGAGAAATCCCGATACATTGACGTCGTTTGTCGTAACCGGGTCTTTGATAGAACGCGGAACCGATCCCAATGCGGCCTGATGCAAAACATAATCAACGCCGGAAACCGCTTTTTCGCAATCCGAGGGATTTCGGATATCGCCTTCAATAAGCTCGAAATTCGGATGGTCCTGGAACGCCGCAAGATTGTGCCGGTGCCCTGTCGCAAAATTGTCAAGGCATGCGACCTGATATCCCTTCGATAAAAAATAATCGCAAAGATTAGAGCCGATGAATCCGGCGCCTCCTGTAATCAATATTCTCGTGGCGTTTGTCATTTTATTTGTTTTCGCCTTTCTCTTTAGAGAAAAATTGATATATTTTTTGAAATATGTTCTTTGGCTTATCTACTTCGTGGTAACCGCTGGCGTAATTTCCGTAGCCGTATCCATAACCATATCCATAACCGTAAGCTGTTCCGTATTTGGCCTTATTTTCGAAACCATTGAAGATAATGCTGATGTTGTTAAGCTCGCCTCGTTTCAATCGGTTGTTGAGCAACGTAATCATATCTTTTTTGGTGTAGTTCTGACGCATGATGTAGAGTGTGACATCGGCGTACTCCGCGAGCTCGATCGCATCAGAAACAAGTCCGACGGGCGGTGTATCAAGGATAATATAATCGTACCTTTCTTTAAGTTCCCGCATAAATTCGCGCATGCTGTCGCCGATCATAAGTTCGGAAGGATTCGGAGGAATCGGTCCAGAAGTCACCACATCAAGATAGGGAACGTGCGTTTTCTGGATTACTTCATCGATGGGTTTTTGTCCAATAAGATAATTGACCACACCGATGTCATTTTTAATTTTAAAATCCTCAAAAATCTTTGGTTTCCTCAAATCGAGCCCGACAATGATCGTTTTTTTATCACTCAATGCGAATACCGTTGCGAGGTTCAACGAACAGAAAGTCTTTCCTTCACCACTGATAGACGATGTAAGCATCAGCGTTTTCGAACCACTGATATCCTGCTTTTTATACAAAAACTGAAGTGACGACCGTATGGCGCGGAACGATTCTGACAACGCCGATTTGGGCCTTTCAAAAACCGAAAGATTGGTGTTGGTATGCTTGACGCCAACTACTCCGATCAGCGGAATGGTAGTGAGTTTGTTGATGTCTTCAGTATTGAGAATGGAATTTTCAAGGAAGAAAATCACAAATACAAACAGCAGCGGAATAAGTATTCCTAAAAATAGCGCGAGAATATAATTTACGCTCGTGTTGGGCCCGATCAAACCACCGCCTGTATCTTTTGCGGGATCGATAAAATGGATGTCGGATAAATTCGCGGCTTTGACAATCTCTGCTTCGCTTCTTTTTTGTAGGAACGTATTGTAAATATTGTCGCTGAGTTCATACTTCCTCACGATTTTGAGGTATTCCTGTTTGTCTTCGGGCAATTTTTTTACATCGCCTTCGATTCGGCTGATTTTTGAATTTACAAGCGAAAGGTCGTATTTGAGCGCATTGCCCGCCGAATTTATATTTTCGAGCAATACATTCTTAACCGATTCCATCTGGTTGTCAAAATCCCTGAAAATTTTCTCGCTTTTCACAGAATACGCCAATTCCGAGCGTTGTGTGGAAAGAGCGATGAGTTTCGAAACATTGGCTACGACGTTTACGTCCTCAATCCCTGCAACAGTTGGTGCAGGAAGTTTCGAGTAATCAACACTGCTTTTTAAATACGAACGCAACGTGTTATAGTAGGCCAACTTCCTATTGATTTCATCACGTTTGACGTCGAGCCCCAACAATTCACTTGAAATTGCTGTCCCGCCCTGCTCAATATCGATAATGTTGTTATTTTGGTTGAAAGATTTGAGTTCATCGCCCGTTTCCTTCAATTGTTTCCCCATCGAAATCAGCGTGCTGTCAATAAATTCAATGGTATTGGTGGCGAACTGGTTTTTTCTGTCGAGCTGCACTTTGATCAGCATTTTAACCGTGGCATTGAGGTATTCAACCATCCTTGCCTTGTTGGTTCCTTGCAGTGAAAGCTTGAGTATTGATGCGGCCTTTGGATCGATTTCGACCCCAATCGCCTGATATTTCGCCACGACATCGTCAAAACCGTTGAAGCGGATGAAATATTCGTTTCCTTTGTAAAAACCGGGATTTTCGTTAAGCTCAAGCGTTAAATTCAGGAATGGCAACGCAACTTTTTGGCCAATTCGATAGCGCTTTACGAACTCGTCCGCAACAACCGAAGTATTGCTTTTGGTGTCATCCGAATAGCGAACCAGTGAAGCATTATTGCTGCTGAATTTAATCCTGATTTCATATACAGACTCCGTCAGGAACTTAATCCCGATGAGTGAATTGTACAGCTGTGGCTTCTCTTTATCAATGTTGACATAGAACGGCGTTTCACCATACACATCTTTATAATTGTATTTTCCCTGCTGAAGGTAGTCGATATAATATTGCAGCTTTTCAACCACAAGCTCATTGTGCGAGCGCGAACGCAACGTATTCGAGATGTTCTGCACCTGATCAGAAGTACCGCCCCAGTTGAATACCAAGCTCGTAGTGGAAGTAAAAAAAGGATTGTTTTCTTCTTTTATCGCAATGGTGGTATCCATAGCATACACCTTTTCGCGCCTGATATTGACCTGATGCGCAATGGTAATCGTAATCGCAAGGCTTACGAGAAACCATTTCCAGTAACTCGTGATTTTTATCAGAAATCCTTTAAAATCGAAGCTGTTCTGACTTTCAAGAAACGAAAAATCTTTAGTATCTATCATGTCTATTTTCTTAGCAGTAATACAGTGGTGGTCACAAGTGTCAGAACAGTGATAATTGTCCCAAGCGATTCAATTCCGGTTTTCCCAGTTCCCCATGATTTTTGTTTAAGGGGTTTGATATAGATGTAATCATTAGGCTGAATGTAGTAATACGGAGACTGCATCGCTTTAATGTCGGTCAGATCAATATCATGCATTTCAGTTCCGTGCGGAAATTGGCGGATTACCATCACCGCTTTTCTGTCGCCGGTAATCGTAATATCACCCGAATTGGCAATCGCCTCAAGGATATTCACACGATCCTGAAAAAGTGTTTTGGTACCTGGCGACGCAATTTCGCCATTGATTGTATAACGCAGCCCGGCTAATTTTACGGTTACAAAAATATCGGCTTCTTTATTAAAATATTCCGCAAGCAATTGTTTTTCAATTTTTAAGCGCAATTCGTCAAGCGTATAACCCATTACATTGATTTCTCCGAGGATTGGCATCCGGATGTTGCCGTGGTCATCAACCGTAAAACCATCGAAATAAAGTCCGGAATCAGTTTTTACTGCGCCGGTTTCAGTAGCTGTTGTAGAAAATATTGCACCAAGCTTCGGATCTGCCGTTTTTATGCTAACGCTGATAATATCATTTGTCTGCAGTCGGTAAGGTTTGGCCGGAACGGGTGCAATTACAGTATTGTCGGAGGAATTATCTTTGTTTTGAAGGTATATCAGATCTTTGGTAGGTACACAAGACGTAAAAATCAGGCCGGTACCCAATAAAATCAGGATTAAAATTTTATACATTATTTTAAAAAAATTTAGCAAACAAAGATAGTTTTTCATTTATAAATACAAAAAAGAACACCGTTAAATTGACTAATTGTTTTTTAACGAGCTTTCAAATGGAATTCGCTGTAAAATACTCCTTCCGAGCGTCACCTCGTCGGCATATTCGAGCTCATCACCAACCGAAATGCCTCTTGCAATCGTCGATGTAATAACCGGATAGTCCTTGATTTGTTTGTAAATGAAAAAATTGGTCGTGTCGCCTTCCATGGTTGAACTCAGCGCGAAAATAAGCTCCTGGACGCTTCCCGCCCTGACCTTTTCTATGAGCGTACCGATGTTCAGCTGGCTTGGACCTATGCCATCAATGGGTGAAATTTTTCCGCCCAAAACATGATAAATGCCGCGGAACTGTCGCGTATTTTCGATCGCCATTACATCGCGGATATCTTCGACCACGCATATTATTCCGTGATTTCTTGATGCGTTAGAACAAATTTCACAGATTTCAACATCCGAAATGTTACGGCAGCTTGAGCAGAATTTCACGTCGTTGCGCATCGTTGTAAGCGCCTCCGATAAAAATGTCGTTTGTTCTTTGGGCTGTTTGAGCAAATGCAATACAAGACGCAACGCCGTGCGTTTTCCAATGCCGGGCAATTGTGACATTTCATGCACCGCTTTTTCCAAAAGTTTTGAAGAAAATTCCATGCGCCAAAGGTAATAAATTAGTCGGTTGAATCATTTGCGCGGTTTGCCCGCTAGACAATTTTTCGTATTTTGGCATCGCTAAAACAAACCCATGACGCCAACCGCCATTCTATCGTTAATCATTGTCTATTTCGGAATCCTGTTTTTTATCTCGCATGTGGTCAGCAAAAAAAGCAGCGACAACGATACTTTTTTCAAAGCCAATAAAAATTCGAAATGGTATCTCGTGGCGTTCGGAATGATCGGAACCGCGCTTTCAGGCGTGACCTTTATTTCGGTTCCGGGACAAGTGGGATCGCCCGACATCCAGTTTAAATATTTCCAGTTTGTACTCGGAAATGCAATTGGCTTTCTGATTATCGCGAAAGTGCTTTTGCCTTTGTATTACCGCATGAATCTTACCTCAATTTACAGCTATATTGAAGAAAGGCTTGGGCATGTTTCATACAAAACCGCAGCGTCGATTTTCCTCATCAGCCGAACAATTGGCTCGGCTGCACGACTTTACTTAGTTGTGATCGTTTTGCAGCGTTATGTTTTTGATGCGTTTGGTGTTCCGTTTTGGATGACGGTTTTAATTTCGCTGGCGCTTATATTTGCATATACGTACCGCGGCGGACTCAAAACAATCATCATCACCGATACTTTGCAGACGGTGTTTCTGGTTTCATCGGTGATTTTTACGATTTACTTCATCTGCGACAGCCTGCATTACGATATTCCGCAGGCTTTTGAAGCGGTCAAAAACAGCAATTATTCGAAAATATTCTTTTATGAGGATTATCTCAAAAGTACGTTTTATGTGAAGCAGATTTTGGGTGGCATCTTCGTTACAATCGCAATGGTTGGGCTTGACCAGGATTTGATGCAGAAAAATTTAAGCTGTAAAAATATTGGCGAAGCGCAAAAGAACATGTTCACCTTCACGGGAATTTTCGTTGTTATCAATATTTTTTTCCTGAGTGTCGGTGCGCTTTTGTACTTGTATGCCAACAAAAACGGAATTGAAATTCCGATGATGAACGGCAAACCAAGAACCGATTTATTATTTCCCGAAATTGCGTTCCACCATTTGACGCTGATTCCCGCGATTGTATTTTTACTCGGGCTTACGGCGGCAACCTTTGCTACTACTGATTCGGCGCTGACGGCTCTGACGACTTCTTTTTGCGTGGATTTCCTCGGAATGGACAAAGCGGCGAATGCAGCCAACGAAAACATGGTGCGCACGAGACACCGCGTTCATGTTGGATTTTCATTACTGATGTTTGTTGTGATTTTGCTGATCTATTTACTAAACAGCGATTCGGTTGTAAGCTTGATTTTCAAGATTGCGGCTTATACTTACGGGCCTTTGCTCGGACTGTATGCGTTCGGGCTTTTGATGAAAACCAAAACCGTGAAAGACACTTACGTTCCGATTATCTGCATCCTCGCCCCTGCGATTACGTTTGTGATCAGCCCGTATTCGAAGGAGTTGTTTGGTGCGTATGAATTTGCCGAGGAACTCATTATTCTCAATGCAGGATTGACCTTTTTAGGATTGATGGCAATCAGTAAACCAGCGGTTAAAAGCACGCGGTTCTAGCCCCGATCGCAGCGGCATCCTTTTGTGGCGTGCAGCAGAGCAAAAGATATAGCGCAGAGCGGGAAACAGCTCCTTGAAAAAATCAATACTGGTTTGTTGCAAGCATGACCAGTGTGCAGCCGACTTCAACTTCAATGCTATTGCTTTTAAGCAACTGGTACAATTCGGGGTTTTCGGTACCCGGATTGAAGACGACGCGTTTAGGTTTGGCCTCGATGATGTAGTTGTAATATTCGCGCTGGCGCTGCGGATTGAGGTATAAAGTCACCGTATCGATATTTTTGAGCGGCACCATTTTCGTCTGGATTTTCACGCCCGCAACTTCGCCGGTCTGCTGACCGATCGCAACAACGGGATGGCCTTTGCCAGCAAGGGAATTGATGGCCATGTAGGCGTATCTGTCGGGTTTTGTCGTGGCGCCAAGCACCAAGGTTTTTTTACTTCTCATGCGACAAAAGTACAAAAAAACGCCGCTTTGCGTGACCAACTTTAACGTTAGATTAATTTAAAGGTTACCTTTGTACCACGATGCCGTGCTAACTTTACAACAAAAACATGGAACTTTTCATCTATCTTTTCTTCGCGCTTTTCTCGGTTTTGAATCCCATTGGAACGGTTCCAATTTTCGTCGGGCTCACGCAGGATGACGATATGAAAGAGCGTTCGCGCATTTCACTCTGGACCGCGATTGACGTTTTTATTATTTTGATAATCGCTTTTTTTGTGGGCCGTTATGTGCTCGATTTTTTCGGGATTACGATTACGGCGTTGCGCATTACGGGCGGAATTATCATTGCGAGTTCGGGGTTTTCGCTGCTCAACGGGCAATTCAATAAAAACAAGGGAATCAATAAACGCGTCGAACAGGAAATACAGGTGCGAAATGATATTGCACTCACACCATTGGCGATGCCTATGCTTGCGGGACCGGGATCGATGTCGCTGTTGATCACGTTTTACCAGGAACACCATACGACGGCCGATATGATTTCGTCGGTGTTTGCGATATTGGGCGCTTCGCTGGTGATTTATGTGATTTTGAGGAGCGCGCATTACCTGTCTAAAATGCTCGGGACTTCGGGGATTGTGGCGATTTCGAGGATTGTCGGATTTCTGACCATTGCGATTGGCGTGCAATACATTATCAGCTCAATTTTGAGCATTATCAGGGGGATTTAACGCCGATATTCGTTAATCACCGACAACTATTTTCCGAACAATTATTCTGACTCTTTAGGAAGGAAAACTTCCGCCATCATGCAGCGTGCGCTTCCGCCGCCACAAGTTTCGATGGTGTCGAGGTTGGAACTCAGGATCGTCACGTGTTCTTCGAGTTGCGCAACCTGTTTTTTCGTAAGGCTTTTGTGTGCCGTTGTGCTCATGACGAGATATCTTCTGCCATCGCTCCCTCTGACTTCAAGCATGTTTCCTGCAAAACTGGTAAGCTGTTCTTCGGTGAGCAGGATGATTTCCTTTTCGTCGCCGCGCAGGCTGTCGAGGACCATTTTACGCTCTTTTTTATCATCGATGCAATCCGCACAAATTACTGCAAATGTATCTCCGATACACATCATGACGTTAGTATGGTAAATGAGTTTGCGCTGGCCATTAACGCTTTGGTACGCTTCAAAAATAACGGGCGTGTATTCGAAATCCTCGCAAAATTCAATAAATAATTCTTCGTCCGCGCGCTCCGATAACGCACAATAAGCCTTGCCGTTGTCGCGGTCAAGGATAATGCTTCCTGTGCCTTCGAGAAAATAGCCGTCTTCTTCTGCCGAAGTATAATCCATGATTTCATTGACTGTAAATCCGTTTTCCTCAAGGATGTCGAGCACTTCGTCTTCGCGTCGTTCTGCGCGGCGGTTTTCGGCAAACATCGGGTACAGCGCAACATCGCCATTTTCATGAAACGAAATCCAGTTGTTCGGAAAAATGGAATCAGGCGTATCGGTTTCGGGTGTGTCTTCGACGACAATGACATTGACGCCAACCATCCTGAGTTTGCTTACGAGCGCATCAAATTCCTGCTGCGCTTTTGTGTTGATTTCCTCTGGCGAAAGTCCGCCGGTTCCTTTCTGGTAATGGTTATCTCCGGTTGTTTGTTCGTTCATGCGGAACGCAACGGGACGGATCATCAAAATAGCATCGGCAGTTTGCATAGGTTTATTTTTTTAGGTTTTCGACGGCGGCTTCGATAATATCGAGCGTTATTTCGGCCATCTTATTTATTTTTTCATCGAGGCACGGATTGACTTCAACGACTTCAAGACATACCGCTTTCGGATCTGCCATCATTGCAACGACAAGTTCTTTTGCTTCTTCGGGTTTAAGTCCGTTTTTTACGGGCGTTCCCGTACCGTACGACGTTAAGTCGGGATCCATCGAATCGACATCAAAGGAAACGTAAATGATATCGCAGTGATCCAGATGTTCTTTAATAATTGAAAGCGCGTTTTGTACGCCTTTTTCACGTACCTCTTCGACAGCAATGCGTTTGATGGCGAGGCGGTTCAGTATTTCGATTTCTTCGTTTTCAACATCGCGCACCGCTACGTAGATAATATCTTCGGGGTTGATTTTGGGTGCAATATTGCCGACATTTTTAAGTTGGTTCCAATACGAAATAGTGTGGTCGTCTGGCTGGTTTTTTTTGCATTCGATGTTGTCAACACCAAGCGCTGTGGCCAATGGCATTCCGTGCACGTTACCCGAAGGCGTAGTGTATGGTGTGTGAATATCGGCGTGGGCATCAATCCATAGCACGCCTAACTTTTTGTCGGGAAATGCCGAGCGGATTCCGGCAATTGTGCCGCCGGCAGAGCCGTGATCGCCCGAAAGCACCAGCGGAAATTCGTTGTTTTTTAAAATGGTCGAAACCGACGTATTGAGCGATTCATAAATATCGAGCACGCCGTCAATTCGTTTGGCATATTGGAAAGCGGTTTCAACATCCAAAAGATGGTTGTCATCGCGCAGGCTTTCGACCTTGTTTGCTGCAAAAAGATGGCTTTCTTTTTTCCTTGCAGCACACATAATGGCTTCGGGTCCGAGTGAAGCGCCTCTGGTACCGGCGGTAATTTCAGATTTGTTTATTAAGAAAGTAATATTCCTGTGCATAAAATTTTTGTTGGTTCAATCGAGTGGCAATTTACAAGTAAATATACCCAATGTGACAAAGATAGATAAAGCACTTTGACTTTTAAATTTTTAACCTTTTTTGTTCCGTTTCAGATTATTTATTTGTCCCGAACCGACTTTAAATTTATTGGAACAGTTATCAAATTCTGCGATCGCGAAGTTTCATTGTCGGCACCTCAAAATATTTGTATAGCAAAATCGACAGCGCAATGGTCAAAATCCAGAACGCGCAATATTTTACGATAAAGAAATACGGAATTCCAGGTGATGGAACGTTGCCCAAAATCCACAATTGAACAATCGAGAAATTGACAAGGTACATTGAATAAGAAATCAATGATAAATAGGTTACCGTTTTATATACCGTCCCGTTTGATTTGCGCACCGAGCTCAGGTAAGGAATCAGCAATAAAGTGGCAAATGCATTTACCGAAAACGAAAACACACAAATGTATAACGAACCAAAATCGATTACCGGAAAGCACTTTGGCAGAATCAGCAATGCAAGTCCGACGTAAAAAAGCGGTTTTATAAATCGGAGCCATTTGGCTGTCTCATAAAAAGCGAGCCATGCTCCTAATACACCATATATAAGACTGTCGAGCCTTGTGATTACCTGCTTGCGAAAATAAACATCCCACTCCTCGAGCGAATGGATTGGAATGTGGCAATACCGATAAAACCGGAAAACGGTAGTAGCAATGATGATCACAGCGATGGACAATGCAATGGCGTTTTTAATCCGCAATCGCAACAGCAGATTTGCAGCAATTATCGCGGTTGGAATAATAAGGTAAAACCACTCTTCGATACTGAGGCTCCAGGCTTCGGAAAAAAATACCGGATGGACCGTATAAAAATTTTGTGAGAAAATGGCAAAACGCGCCGCTTCGCTAATGTTGAAATTGTCGGTAAAAATTATTTCCAACAAAGACAAAACGAGCAACACCAAAAAATAATTTGGCAGCGTCCGGAACCACCTCCGTTTCCAGAAGTTCAGCAGGAAACGTACTGATATTTGTTCTTTTTCAAGCGCTTTGATGAGTATGCCGCCAATCAGAAAACCGCTGAGGACAAAGAAAATGCTCACACCATCGAGAACAAAATAATTCGCAAAATAGGCAAGCTTTTCGGGTAAGAGCAGGTTTCCGTGACCAATGACGACAAACAATATGGCCATACATCTCAAGATATCGAGCCCAAAAATTCTATTGTCGCTGATTGGAATGGTAAAAAGATTTCTGATGTTCGTCATGGCGGCAGGCAAGGTGCGCGGCGAAGATAAAAAAAGCCATCTTTTCAGGATGGCTTTTAAAAATATATTTTTTAGCGTTTATCGACTGCTTTAAAATCGCGTAGCGGATATCCGGTATAAATCTGTCGCGGTCTTCCGATCGGTTCTTTATTGATGCGCATTTCTTTCCACTGTGCGATCCATCCCGGCAAACGGCCGATTGCAAACATTACGGTAAACATATCGGTTGGGATTCCCAAAGCGCGATAAATAATTCCGGAATAGAAATCGACATTCGGATACAATTTTCGCGATACGAAATATTCGTCAACCAACGCCGCCTCTTCGAGTTTTTTAGCGATCGCCAAAATAGGATCATCAACGCCCAATGTGCGTAAAACCTCATCTGCTGCCTTTTTGATGATTCTGGCACGCGGGTCAAAATTTTTATAGACGCGGTGACCGAATCCCATCAAACGGAACGGATCTTCTTTATCTTTGGCTTTGGCCATATATTTATCGGCATCACCACCATTTTTATGGATTTCCTCTAGCATTTCAAGAACAGCCTGGTTGGCACCACCGTGCAAAGGCCCCCAAAGCGCTGAAACCCCTGCTGATATCGAAGCAAACAAACCGGATTGTGAAGATCCTACCATTCTTACCGTAGAAGTCGAACAATTCTGCTCATGGTCGGCGTGAAGGATAAACAATTTATCGAGTGCATCGATTACGGTTGGATTTGCCTTATAAGGCCCGGTTGGCAATGCAAACATGAGGTGCATGAAATTCTCTACATAGCCTTTGGTATTATCATAGTAATTTAATGGGTAACCCATACTTTTTCTGTACGTCCAGGTTGCAATCACCAGAAATTTTCCCATCGTTTTGCAGACGGCTTCGTACATTTCTTTTTCATTCTCCACATTTACCGATTTCGGGTTGAATGCGGTCAACGCGCTTGTCAATGAAGACAAAACGCCCATCGGGTGCGCCGTCTTAGGGAAACCGTCAATGATATTTTTCATTTCCTCATTGACGAGCGTATATTTACGGATGTCGGTTTCAAACTGCGTCAATTGCGCTGCGGTAGGCAATTCCCCAAAAATCAGAAGATACGAAACTTCGAGAAAATCGGCTTTGTCTGCTAAATCTTCAATTGAGTAACCCCTGTAGCGAAGAATTCCCTCTTCACCATCGAGGAACGTAATTTCGCTCGTACAGGAACCTGAATTTTTGTATCCCGGATCCATGGTGATCGCTCCGGTTAAATCGCGTAATTTGTTGATGTCGATGGCGACTTCGTTTTCGCTTCCGGTGATTACGGGGAACTCATACTTCTTGCCATCTAATTCTAGTAGTGCAGTTTTTGACATAATTTTGTTGGAAATTTATCTGAAAATAATAATTTAACAAATCTAGGGAATTCCCAATTAATTAAAAAAAGAAATTCACAACGAAATCGTTAATGTTTATACAAAAGATACGTTGAAATATTGAAGCGCGATAAAATAAAAAACCCTTTGCATTTATGAACGCAAAGGGCTTTTAAAAATCACTAAAAATATTACTTAAACGCTTTCAATCCCGGAAAATAAGCCGTATCGCCGAGCTCCTCCTCGATTCTCAAAAGCTGGTTGTATTTTGCCATACGGTCCGAACGCGAAGCAGAACCCGTTTTGATCTGCCCGCAGTTTAATGCAACAGCGAGGTCGGCAATTGTATTGTCTTCGGTTTCGCCCGAACGGTGCGACATTACCGAAGTATATCCTGCATTTTTTGCCATGTTGACCGCGGCAATCGTTTCGGTCAATGTTCCGATCTGGTTGACTTTCACAAGAATTGAATTGGCGGTGTTCTCGGCAATCCCTTTTGAAAGACGCTCGACGTTGGTTACGAATAAATCGTCGCCCACCAATTGTACTTTGCTTCCAATCCTGTCTGTGAGGTATTTCCAGCCGTTCCAGTCGTCTTCGTACATACCGTCTTCAATCGAGATGATCGGATATTTTGAAGCGAGTTCGGCCAGGTAATCGGCCTGTTCTACTGAGGTGCGGACTTTTCCTGTCGCGCCTTCAAATTTCGTATAATCGTATTTCCCATCGACATAAAACTCAGAAGCGGCACAATCTAAAGCGATCATAACCTCATCGCCAAATTTATAACCTGCGTTTTCGGTAGCTTTTTTAATCGTATCCAAAGCATCTTCGGTTCCGCCCGCGAGGTTTGGTGCAAAACCGCCTTCATCGCCAACGGCTGTTGAGAGTCCACGGTCATGCAATACTTTTTTGAGGTGGTGAAAAATCTCAGTTCCGATCTGCAATGCCTGTGTAAACGAATTTGCCTTCACGGGCATGATCATGAATTCCTGAAATGCTATCGGCGCATCGGAATGCGAACCGCCGTTGATAATGTTCATCATCGGCACAGGCAGCGTATTGGCAGAAACGCCACCTACGTAGCGGTATAATGGCAATCCGAGTTCATTTGCTGCCGCTTTTGCCGCGGCCAAAGAAACACCCAAAATCGCGTTGGCACCTAGGTTTGATTTGTTTGCTGTTGCGTCAAGGTCGATCATCAATTGGTCGATTTTGTTTTGCTCGAAGACAGAAACACCCATTAATTCCTCCGCGATGCGCGTATTGACATTTTCGACGGCTTTGAGAACGCCTTTTCCGAGGTATGCTTTGCCACCGTCGCGCAGCTCTACCGCCTCGTGTTCGCCGGTTGACGCGCCTGATGGAACAGCCGCTCTTCCGAGGATTCCGTTTTCGGTTACTACATCGACTTCTATTGTTGGATTTCCGCGTGAATCGAAAATTTGCCTTGCGTGGACTTTGATGATAATACTCATGTCGTGTTATTTTGAATTGATTGTTATGCAAAGATATTAGAACTTCGACAACCGACTAAGATCTCACTTAAAAATTATTAACGTAATCGATATCGTAAACGCAGATTATTGCGCATAATAAGATTGTAGTTCACCTTTACCATTCTGGCGGTTTTTCGAATAACTCGCTTTTAAAAGAGGCAGTTAAAGCATAATGATACATTTTTTAATCGAAATCCGTTGCGTAACTTATTGATTTTCAATTTATAAACTTTTTAAAAATAAATTTCAAATCTTTTAATACTACAAGTTATTCAACAGATGCTACAACATTATGCGGGTATTGCTGTCTAAATTTGCTTATATCTAAAGCATAAATATCATGAAATATATTACCCTCCTTCGTAAAATCGAGAACCGTAAAATATCAATCGTATTTTTGGTTTTTGTTGTGGCAATGTTTTCGACGATTGCACACGCACAGGATTACCGCACTATAGATGCTTATATGGACGATTTCGGGAAAAACGAAATGTTCGTCAAAAAAGCACTGATTGATTATTCGGTTACTATCATCGAATCGCAAATGAATACGCGGTCGAAAGTCACTTCCGATAAAATCGTAAACAAACTCGCCAACATCAACCAAATCATGAAAACGACCAATAAAGGTTTTGAAAACAATACCTTGTTGCGCGACAGTTTTATCAGGATGAATGAAAAAACGATCGAATCCTTAAAAAACGGAAGCTTGATTTTAAACGATTATGATTACCAAAGCACGTTGTCTTTCGCCGAAATAAATGCGAACATGGCCCAAAAAGAAAAAAACATGCAGAGCTACTACGACGAAATGAAAAATTTCGACAAAAACAAAAGGGCTTTCGGATCACAGTACAACGTTGGCTTTAAAAGTACAGGCACCAAAAATGTTCTCGAATACAACGCGTACCAAAACCTGCTATTTTACAAAATGAATGTAATCGACCAGAAATTGTCGGCGCTCATCGATGCCAAAGACAAAGCCGGGTTTGCCAAATGTTTTGCGGTAATCGATGCGCTGCACGATGAAATCATTGCCAAAACAAATCAGTACAAAGGCGTGTTTAAAGACAATTCGATGAACGATGCCAATGTCAAATACGCAAACTTCATTCAAAGCCAAAAAGAAATTTTGAGTCCGTTGTTTAACGACTTCGCCGATGAATCGGCCAAACTAGCGGTCCTAAAAAAATCTAGCCAGCAAACTCCTGCGGCTGTTGCAGCATACAACGAGCAAGTTCGCGCGTACAACGCCAAAAAGAATGCTTTTTATGCCGTGTTCGATCGCATAAAAGCGACCAAGAAAAACATGTATGACAACTGGTATGTGGTTAACAGCAAGTTCTTGCAACACAACGGCGAATTCGAAAACATCCATGAAAAATATACGCTTCCGAATAGCAACGTAGCTACGCGATAAGTAATACTAAAATGAATTCACAAACTTAAACCTATTGTGAAATGAATGCAAATACGACTTTAACCTGCTGCTTTTTGCTATTGCTTTCGGTGCAACCTCGTCTGCAATCCCAAAATTTTAGAAATGCCGAAGCGTATCTGTCCGATTTTGGAAAAAACGAGCGCTACATCACCGAATCTTTAGTGGCTTATTCTTCGTCATTGATTAATGGTGAAAAAGAGTCGAGGACCCATGCAACCGTACAAACGATTTATAAAAAACTCCAAAACATCAATGCCATCGTCACCAGGAATGACAAAGGTTTTGAGGGCGATACCAGCTTACGCGATACGTTTCTCAAAATGAACCATGCCACGCTCGTGTTGTTAGACGATAACACGCTTAAGTTGGATGATTATGAGGCGCAGCGCCATTTGAGTTTTGACGAAATTTTTAATGATTTCGACCTTAGAAAACGCAATATCATCAATTATTATTCGCTCATTGTTGATTATACGAATGCCAAACGCAGATTCAGCAGGAGAAACGACGTAAAGCAAGACCGCTATTTCAGCAACCGCGATATTTTTGAATACAACTCACACCAGAGCCTTATTTTCTTTAAAATTAATGTGTTGGATGCCAAATTATCCGATTTGCTATCGACAACCGATGAAGCAAGCGTGACCAAATGCATTGCGTATTTGGACCAGATTTCCGAGGAATCGCTCGTCCAGATAGACGATTACACCAAAGTCAATGTCGATCAGTCGCTAAATCTTGCCACTCAGGCATTAATTCACTTTGTACAACAACGCAATGAATTGATTCTTCCGCTGTACAAAGACTATGTGGCGTCGCTGTCAAACTTTTCCAATACCGACAAAGCGTCAGCAAGCGATGATGTGCGTGAAAAACTAGGCGAACTTGAAAAACAGCTCAATGTTGCCAAAACCAAACTCGATGAACAACTTGCGCTGGCACAAACTAAAAAGAAAGCGCTGGTTGACAAATGGATTGAAACCGAGCGCAGCTTACTGCAAAACAAATTATAAGAAAAGGGCCTGCATAAGGCTCTTTTTTTTTGCGCAAACAAATCCGTCGGCACACGATCGCTTCTATTCGACATTGCGCATCGATAATATTCATACAACTTAACTTCAAATTCTTACATTTACCGCACGAAACCAAAAATCAGTAAATGCTTTTCAACTCCGCCAGCTTTGCCATTTTTCTGCCGATCGTGTTTGCTGTGTATTGGTTGCTCGCGCAAAAAAACCTGCTGTATCAAAACGTGTTTCTATTGGCTTGCAGTTATTATTTCTATGCGTGCTGGGATTGGCGCTTTTTATTCCTGCTAATGTTTTCTACGGCGCTCGACTATGTTTCGGGAATCAAAATGGAGGAAGCCAAAAACGAAAACCACCGAAAATTATGGTTTTACGCAAGTATTCTTATCAATGTCGGATTTCTGGGCTTTTTCAAATATTTCAATTTCTTTGCCGACTCCTTTCAATCGGTGTTGCGCGGATTCGGGATTGAATCAGACATGTGGGTACTGCAAATCATACTTCCCGTCGGAATCTCGTTTTACACCTTTCACGGTTTATCGTATGTCATTGATATTTACAAAAGAAAGATCGTAGCCGAGCGCAACATCGTAAGCTATTCGTTGTTTGTAAGCTACTTTCCGCTGTTGGTCGCCGGACCAATCGAACGCGCGACGCACCTCTTGCCGCAGATCAAAAGAAAACGACACTTTAATTACAATCAGGCCATCGACGGATTATACCAGATTTTGTGGGGATTGTTCAAGAAAGTGGTCATCGCCGACAGTTGCGCGCTTTACGCCAATGAAATATTCGATTCTTATCCCACGATGAATTCGTTTTCGTTGTTGCTCGGCGCGGTTTATTTTGCGTTCCAGATTTATGGCGATTTTTCAGGGTATTCGGATATTGCACTCGGGGTTTCCAAATTGTTTGGGATCGATTTGCTGCGGAATTTCAATTACCCGTATTTTTCACGCGACATAGCCGAATTCTGGCGGCGCTGGCACATTTCGCTGTCTTCATGGTTCAAGGATTACCTTTATATTCCGCTTGGTGGCAGCCGTGGCAGCCTTTATAAAAAAATTCGCAATACGTTTATCATCTTCCTCGTCAGCGGTTTCTGGCATGGCGCGAACTGGACATTCGTAATTTGGGGCGCCATCAATGCATTGTACTTTTTACCGCTGCTGTTGCGCGACAAAAACAGAAACCACCTCGACATCGTTGCGCGTGAAAAAAAATGGCCCACGGTGCGGGAATTCGCAATGATGGTCGTGACGTTTGCGATGACAATCTTTGCGTGGATTTTCTTCCGTGCCCCCACGATTCACGACGCCATCCAATATATCAAAGGATTATCGCGGTTTAGCTTTGGCATACAATATCTTGCCATCCAACGGTATAATATCGAATTGATTCTGTTGATCCTTGCCTTTATTTTGGTAGAATGGTCTTCAAGGCGATACGAGCATCCCGTTCATGGCCGGTTTAAAATCGCGAAAGTACTGCTCATTATTACAGGGATTTTGATGTTTGGCGTCTATTCGGCCCCGAGTGATTTTATCTATTTTCAATTCTAATGAAAAAATTTGTGCTCCATATCGCCGCGCTTGCACTACTGACCTTATTGATCATGGCGGTGCTCGATTTCGGTTATACTTACGCCTACGCGCATGCCAAGCCAAGAAGCAAATACCAGTTGCTGCGTTCCTATAAAAATCAAAATTTTGATTTTGCCTTTTTGGGTTCCTCTCGCGTGCTCAACACGGTAATGCCCTCGGTAATCCAAAAAAGAACGGGAAAACGTGCGATCAACCTGGGTTTTAAAGCGGCCAATCTTCAGGACATTTACACCGTTTTGAAATTGCTCAAAGCATATAATATCAAAACCGATGAAATATTCATACAGGTCGATAATTATTACAACCTCGATGAAAAATCGAATATCGTAGAATACCAGATCATGCCGTTTATCAGGGAGAACAGCGTCACGAAAGCGCACTTTGAAAAATATTGCGACCTGCCGTTGTTGTATTATTTGCCTTTTTACCGGTATTGTGCGTATGACCAGAAAATCGGGATCCGAGAAGTGTTTAATAACCTTATCGGCAAAGGCACAACGATCGACTCTGATTCAGGGTTTCAGCCGGAATATGGCCATGATGTGGACAACAAGTATGCGCTTCCCGCCAAAATCAATAAAGGCAATGTGATTTTTGACAGCATCCAAAAATACAGCGCGGCCCACCATCTCGACGTATTTTACTTTTGCGCACCATTTTATAAAGAAACGCGAAATCTTGATTTCATCACGAAATTGAAGGGCAAAGTTCCCGGTTTATTGGACTACTCGAACATTGTCACCGATGGCAAAATGTTCCAGAACAATTCGCACGTCAATGAAATTGGCGCTGAATATTTCACGAATTGCCTTGTCGAAGATTTGTACCGCAGAAAAATAATCGATAGGATTCGGTAATCTTATTTCGCTATATTTTCGATAAACTGGTCGAACAGATACGATGAATCATGCGGCCCCGGACTTGCCTCAGGATGGTATTGCACCGAAAAACAATTCTTCGATTTCATGCGCATCCCTGCTACCGTGTTGTCGTTGATATGTACGTGTGTAATTTCAAGATCGGGATGGTTTTCGACTTCCTCACGCACCACGGCAAACCCATGATTTTGTGATGTGATCTCGCCTTTTCCAGTAAGGAGATTTTTGACGGGATGATTGATGCCGCGGTGTCCGCCGAACATTTTGAATGTCGAAATGCCATTCGCGAGTCCGATAATCTGGTGCCCGAGGCAGATGCCGAAAAGCGGTTTGTCGTTCGCAAGAATATCTTTTGCGACTTGGATCGCGCCGCTTAACGGTTCGGGGTCGCCGGGACCGTTTGACAGGAAGTAACCATCGGGATTGAATTCGGCCAAATCATTATAAGTCGCATCATAAGGAAAAACCTTGATGTAGCAGTCGCGTTTGGCAAGGTTGCGCAGGATGTTGGTTTTGATGCCGAGGTCGAGCGCGGAGACTTTATATTTAGCGTTTTCGTCGCCGAAGAAATACGGTTGTTTGGTCGATACTTTAGACGCGAGCTCGAGTCCTTTCATATCTGGCACTTCGGCCAATTTTTTCTTAAGTGCTTCAATGGGTGTTCCATCGGTGCAGATGACGGCATTCTTTGCGCCGTTGTCGCGTGTGTAAGCGGTCAATGCGCGCGTATCGACATCGGAAATGCAGATCAGGTTGTGTTTGATAAAATAATCTTCGAGGCTTCCAGAAGCGTCGGGGCGCGAATAATTAAAGCTGAAGTTTTTGCAGATGAGTCCCGAAATCTTAACCGAATCAGACTCAGTTTCATTGTCGTTGACGCCGTAATTCCCGATGTGCGGATTCGTTGCGATGATCATCTGCCCGTAATACGACGGGTCGGTAAAAATTTCCTGGTAGCCCGTCATTCCGGTGTTGAAGCAGAGTTCGCCAAACGTGGTTCCCGAAATACCAATCGATTTGCCGTGGAAGATTGTGCCATCGCTGAGTAAGAGGATGGCGGGTTGTTTTGTGGTGTATTTCATTTGTAGTTAGTTTTCAATGGACTCTGCATCACTGCGACGTTCATTGTAGTTGTGTTGTTGTGGCGCAAATTTAAGGGATTTTTTGATGGTATGCGAATGCGGAAAAAGTTTTTATTTTTTATTGAAGCGTGGATTTTGAGTGTGGCAATTTTTGGGATGATTGATAGCACGAGCAGGATGCTCGCGCTAGCGGAGTATATGTTGTACTTTTTTGGAATGGATTGATAGCTCGAGCAGGATGCTCGCGCCAGCGGAATATATGTTGTACTTTTTTTGGAATGGATTGATAGGACGAGCAAGATACTCGCGCCAGCGGAATATATGTTGTACTTTTTTGGAATGGATTGATAGCTCGAGCAGGATGCTCGCGCTAGCGAAGTATATGTTGTACTTTTTTTGGAATGGATTGATAGGACGAGCAGGATGCTCGCGCCAGCGGAATATATGTTGTACTTTTTTGGAATGGATTGATAGGACGAGCAGGATGCTCGCGCCAGCAGAGTATATGTTGTACTTTTTTTGGAATGGATTGATAGCACGAGCAGGATGCTCGCGCTAGCGGAATAAATTATTATTAAAAAACGTTCTTTTAAAGGCTGGCGCGAGCATCTTGCTCGTGCCAATCCAATATAACAAACGTAAACATCCATTCATGCCTCAATTCAAATCAATCGTAAGGCTGCAGCGACATCTTGTCGTACCAACCGAATATAACAATCGTAACATCCAACTCCGTCTGGCGCGAGCACCTGCCCGCGCCTCAATTCAAATCAATCTCCAAAACACTATGGTCATTATCGCCATAATTTCTCGCGCTGCTAAACTTCCAATCTACCGGGCTCATTACAAATCCGCTTTTAACCGGATTGTTATGAATATAATTCAATTTCTGTTCAAATACCTTTAAACTCCATATTTCAATCGGCTGGTTATTCTGTTGCCAAAATTGCATTTGCTTCACGTTACTATTTGATTCGCCTGCTTTACTAAACATCCAAAGCAACCATTTTTTTCTGCTTTCGCGCGGGTTTTCAGCAATGATCTTCAACAGTTTCCTAGAAGTGAAGCCTTTAAAATCCCTAATTAACCCTGATGGATCATTTAAAGCCGAACGAAAAATCATATGAATGTGGCTCGGCATAATACAATAGCCATACACCTCCATGCCTTTATTTTTCCTGCAATAGTCCAAGGATTCGGTGATGCAACAGCAATAGGAATCCCTGACAAAAACGTCGATCCAATAAACTGTTGCAAAGCTTATAAAATAAGCGCCAGATTTTTCTTTGAATTTGTATTTGCGACTCATGATGGTTACTAAATTATGTAATCGTCAATTTGTCTGGCGGCAGTTTTTCTGTAGGATTTGTAATGGCACGAGCAGGATGCTCGCGCCAGCGGAATAGTTGGTCGTAAAAACTTTTAAAAATACAGCTGCCGCGAGCATCTTGCTCGTGACCTTTCTAACTCAGGTATATGATGCTCGCGCTAGCGGGTGAATCAAAAAGATGCAGTTTGAACTCAAAAAAGCGCAGCTCGAAACGCGCCGCGAAGCGTACGGCGTCATTGCACAGCTCGAAAAAGAAATGGATTTTGCGCTGATCCAACACCAGATTACAGAAGTCGAGGCGTTCATCGAAGCGGTTAAAACCAGGAAGGAACAACTCGCGGCTTAAAATTTTACCTTTGCGAAAGGCGGACGAGAGTCCGCTTTTTTTATGCCATTATTTTTCTGCGATAGTGCGGCGCTTAAAAACTAAAACCTTTTCTTAAAAATCCATAAGATCAACCCAAACCGTACAAGCTATCTTTATAAAAAACTACACAATGACTGCAACCAAAAACCTTCTGGCAGGACTCGGCGGCGCAATTGCGCTAAACCTGCTGCATGAATCCTTAAAACGGCTCAATGGCGATATGCCACGTATTGACAAACTCGGTGAGGAAGCGCTGCAAAAAGCGCTTGATAAAATCGGATTACCAGCACCTGAAGGCAACAATTTATACCTTGCCACACTCGGCGCCGATGTTGTCAGCAATGCTTTGTATTATAGCGCGATTGGTGTCGGAGATCCAAAGCACCTTTGGGCACGCGCGATTGGCCTCGGGATAACAGCAGGTACGGGCGCCGTAACGTTGCCGGAGGAAATGGGCCTTGATGCCACTCCGGTTGTAAAAACGACCATGACCAAATCGCTTACCATAGGCTATTATCTCTTCGGGGCTTTGGTGACGGCGGGAATTTTAAAGGCTATGGGATCGCGGGATTGAATAAAGGAAACTTGAAAGAAAAAGGATTGGGTGATTGTCCTTGCTTCAACCAGCTTTATACGTTTAAACTTAATTGAATTCCTTTTATGCGAATCAGCCATTTCCAATTTAAAAATAATTACGGTTTACTTTTGCTACTGCTGTTTATAGTCCCTTTTACTGTAGCATGCGAGAAGCACAAACCCGCGACTGAAGATATTAAAACCGAGTCGGCAAAATTAACGCCTGCCTCCATAAACAGTAAAGATCCGAAGGCTGATCATACAAGCCAAAAAGATTCGATTGTAAATTATGGGATGCTGTTTCTGGGTACGCCTTACACTTCGGGAGGTTGCAGCAAAGACGGATTTGATTGCTCCGGGTTTGTATATTTTGTCTTTCAACATTTTAAAATCGATGTGCCGCGAAGTTCGATTGAATTTGCGCATTTTGGCCGCGAAATCGCAATCGAAAAAGTACAGAAAGCCGACATACTGGTATTTTTGAGTCCGACGCGCAATGAGATTGGCCATATCGGAATCGTGACGAATCCCAAAGGCCGCCAGAGTGATTTTATGCACGCCACGTCTGGTAAAGATATGAAGGTCGTCGTCACCTCGCTCAGCAATAAAGGCTACACGCAGCGATTTGTAAAAGCGGTTAGTGTCATTGAGGAACCGTAGCTTCACTACTTACTAATTTATGCTTCGACTCGATCAGCATGACATCGGTGCCGTAAGTATGGCAGTAAAAGTATAGAAGTTATTGTTCTTTAACCGCTAGGTTCGCAAGATTGCGCGAAAGTTCGCGAAGCGGCTGGCATTTTTGTGCGGCTTTTCAGATGTTGATGGTAATCTTGAAGATTATCTTCAATTCAGCGACGGTTTTAGCCCCGGTTGCAGCGGCATCCTTTTGTGGCGCGCAGCAGAACAAAAGATAGAGCGGAAGACGGGAAATAGCTCCTGAAAAAGGGCGAACGGGCGAAGCAAATAGCTCCTGAAAAAAAAATCAAAAAAAAAGGACAAACTAAAAAGTTTGTCCTTCTGTATCTGAAAAAAGATCGAATTAAGCGTCTTTTCCTTCTTCGTCTGCTGGCAATTCAGGAGCTTCAGGAGTTTCAGTAGCTTCTTCAGCAGCCGGTGCTTCCGCAACTGGCGCTTCAACCTGAGTTTCTTCAACTGCTGGTGCTTCCACTTTGGCTTCAGGAGCTTCCGCTTTAGGCGCTTCCGCTTTTGGAGCAGCAGGTGCAGTAGTAGCCCCTTTAGCTTTTCCACCACGACGGCTTTTTGCTTTTTTCTCTTCTTTTTTACCTCCGTTGTATAGTTCGTTGAAATCTACAAGTTCGATCATCGCCATATCAGCGTTATCTCCCAAACGATTTCCCATCTTGATGATACGTGTGTATCCTCCCGGACGGTCTCCTACTTTAGCAGCTACATCGCGGAACAAATCTGTTACAGCGTATTTGCTTCTAAGGTATGCGAAAACGATACGACGGTTGTGTGTAGTATCTTCTTTTGATTTTGTGATCAGCGGCTCAACGAATTGTTTCAACGCTTTCGCTTTAGCGACAGTCGTGTTGATGCGTTTGTGCTCGATAAGGGAACATGCCATATTGGCTAGCATTGCTGTTCTGTGCCCTTTCTGTCTGCTTAAGTGGTTATTCTTTTTTCCGTGTCTCATGACATTGTTTTTAAAACTTCATCTTGCATCAATCCTCCCTGGAGAGCAAAATATGAAGCTATTTATTCTTTATCTAATTTGTATTTGGCCAGGTCCATTCCGAACGTAAGGTTTTTCACGGCAACCAACTCGTCGAGTTCGGTTAGTGATTTCTTACCGAAGTTACGGAACTTCATCAGGTCATTTTTGTTGAAGGATACCAAGTCTCCAAGCGTGTCCACTTCAGCAGCTTTCAAGCAATTGAGCGCACGGACAGATAAGTCCATATCGACCAATTTGGTTTTTAGCAACTGGCGCATGTGCAATGATTCTTCGTCGTAAGATTCAGTTTGGGCGATTTCATCGGCCTCAAGCGTGATTCTTTCGTCAGAGAACAACATGAAGTGGTGGATCAAAACTTTAGCAGCTTCGGTCAAGGCATCTTTTGGATTGATAGAACCATCGGTTTTGATTTCGAAAACCAATTTCTCATAATCTGTCTTTTGCTCAACACGGAAGTTTTCAATCGCGTATTTTACGTTTTTGATAGGCGTAAAAATCGAGTCGGTGAAAATGGTTCCGATGGCCGCATTTTGTTTCTTATTATCTTCTGCAGGAACATAACCGCGCCCTTTTTCGATAGTAAGCTCGAAATTAAGTTTGATTTTGCTGTCTAAATTACAGATTACCAACTCAGGGTTCAATACTTGAAAACCTGAGATGAATTTCTGGAAGTCACCTGCAGTCAATTGGTCTTTACCGGTAACAGAAATCGTCACTGATTCGTTGTCAACGTCTTCGATCTGGCGCTTGAAACGAACTTGTTTCAAATTAAGGATGATTTCGGTAACATCTTCAACAACTCCTGAAATAGTAGAAAATTCGTGGTCTACACCTTCGATACGTACAGACGTAATCGCGTAGCCTTCCAAAGCGGAAAGCATCACTCTTCTAAGTGCATTACCAACGGTCAATCCGTAACCAGGTTCCAAAGGACGAAACTCAAATTTCCCTTCGAAATCGGTTGAATCGATCATGATAACTTTATCGGGCTTCTGAAAATTAAATATTGCCATAATTTTGACTAAGTCAATTATTATTTGTTGTACAATTCGACGATTAGCTGTTCTTTGATGTTTTCAGGAATCTGCAAACGTGCAGGAACCGATACGAAAACACCTTCTTTAAGATCGTTGTTCCAGGTAATCCACTCATAAACATGAGAAGAGTTTGCCAATGAACGCTCGATGGCTTCAACTGATTTTGATTTTTCACGAACAGCGACTTTATCGCCGGCTTTTAAATGGTATGACGGAATGTTTACCAATTCGCCATTTACGGTGATGTGACGGTGTGAAACGATTTGACGCGCAGCACGACGTGAAGGGGCGATACCCATTCTGAATACTACGTTGTCAAGTCTGGCCTCACAAAGCTGGATCAACACTTCACCTGTTACCCCACGGGCAGCAGATGCTTTTTCGAAAAGGCCTTTGAATTGTTTTTCAAGGATTCCGTAGGTATATTTCGCTTTTTGCTTTTCCATCAACTGGACAGCGTATTCCGATTTTTTACCTCTTTTTTTCGCCATTCCGTGTTGTCCTGGCGGGTAGTTTCTTTTTTCGAAGGATTTATCCTCTCCGAAGATTGCTTCGCCGAATTTACGGGCGATTTTGGTTTTTGGACCAGTATATCTTGCCATTTTTAAAATTTTTGGGTTGCGATTATGAATTCAGGTCAAATCCTTCGATAATCTTTGGTGCAAGCCCGGGTTATACTTAATTAATAATTAATAATTGATAGTTAATAATTGACAATTATCCATTGTCAATTGTCGATTATCAATTAATTAGACTCTTCTTCTTTTTGGAGGTCTGCATCCATTGTGCGGCATTGGGGTAACGTCAATGATCTCGGTTACTTCGATACCTGAGTTATGTACGGAACGGATGGCAGACTCACGTCCGTTTCCTGGTCCTTTTACATATACTTTTACTTTCTTAAGTCCAGCTTCCATTGCTACTTTACTGCAATCTTCTGCGGCCATCTGGGCTGCGTACGGTGTGTTCTTTTTAGAACCACGGAAACCCATTTTACCTGCTGAAGACCAGGAAATAACTTCACCTTTTTTGTTTGTCAAAGAGATGATGATGTTGTTGAAAGTGGCAGAAATATGAGCTTCACCCGTTGATTCAACGATAACTTTACGTTTTTTTGTTGTTGCTTTAGCCATATTACTTATTATTTAGTTGCTTTTTTCTTGTTCGCAACAGTTTTTCTTTTACCTTTTCTTGTTCTCGAGTTGTTCTTCGTTCTTTGTCCACGCAACGGAAGACCAGATCTGTGACGGATACCTCTGTAGCATCCGATATCCATCAAACGTTTGATGTTTAATGAGATCTCTGAACGTAGTTCACCTTCGATTTTGAAATAAGACACGGCATCACGAATGGCTCCGATCTGATCGTCATTCCAATCCTGTACTTTGATGTCTTCGCTTACATTGGCTTTAGCCAAAATTTCGCTTGCACGGCTTCTGCCTATTCCGAAGATGTAGGTTAAAGCGATAACTCCTCTTTTGTTTTTCGGGATGTCTACCCCTGCTATTCTTGCCATAATTATCCTTGTCTTTGTTTAAATCTAGGATTCTTTTTGTTGATTACGTATAATCTTCCTTTTCTGCGAACGATGATGCACTCGGCACTACGTTTCTTTACTGATGCTCTTACTTTCATCTGATGCTTATTAATTGTTTTTTTAAAGGACAGATGGAACTCGCATTTGCTCGTTTCATTGTTTTTCCTTATTAGTATCTATAAGTAATTCTTGCTTTGGATAAATCGTAAGGGCTCATTTCGAGTTTCACTTTGTCACCAGGTAACAATTTGATGTAATGCATGCGCATCTTTCCCGAAATGTGGGCAATTACGATGTGTCCGTTTTCTAATTCTACGCGAAACATTGCATTAGACAATGCTTCTATTATTGATCCGTCCTGCTCTATTGCTGATTGTTTTGCCATAAAAATATTAAGCTACCGCTTTTCTGTTTTTACCACTTTTCATCAAGCCGTCGTAATGTTTGTTCAGGATGTACGAGTTGATCTGCTGGATCGTATCGATAGCGACACCCACCATAATGATCAAAGACGTACCACCGAAAAACATCGCCCAGGATTGTTGTACACCAAAGCTTACCACAATAGCCGGGAACACAGCGATCAGTGCAAGAAATAATGAACCTGGGAAAGTAATCAAAGACATAATATGATCTAGGAAATCAGAAGTCTCAACGCCAGGACGGATGCCCGGGATAAAACCACCGCTTCTTTTCAAATCATCTGCCATCTTATTGGTTGGAACCGTGATCGCGGTATAGAAGAATGTAAACACCACAATAAGGGAAGCGAATACAAAATTATACCAGAAACCGAACATGTTGCTGAACGCACCTGCAATAGATTGCGATGTTTCAGAGTTTGACAAACCTGCAAGCGCAGCCGGGATAAACATAATCGCCTGGGCGAAGATGATCGGCATTACACCTGAAGCATTCAATTTCAATGGAATCCATTGTCTGTTTCCTCCGAATGCGTCTTGTTCGAAATCACCGCTTGTTGTACGACGTGCGTACTGTACCGGAATCTTTCTGACTGCCATGACAAGCAATACGCAGGCGATGATTACCAACAACCAAACAATTACTTCGATTACCAATAGCATTGGCCCCCCGTTGTTGTTTGTGATTGTAGAGGTAAATTCCTGAATAAAAGCCTGTGGAAGTCTCGCAAGGATACCCACCATGATCAACAGGGAGATACCGTTACCGATACCTTTGTCGGTGATTTTTTCACCAAGCCACATTGCGAAGATGGTACCTGTTGTAAGGATAAGAACGGAAGAGAACAAGAACGAGAATGAATCAAAACCTAACATGAAGGCGCTGCCTGGCAACGTTCTGTAAAGGTTGTAGATGTATCCAGGACCCTGAACGAGCGTGATTAGGATCGTCAACCAACGTGTAATCTGGTTGATTTTCTTTCTTCCGCTTTCGCCGTCTTTTTGCAATTTCTGTAAGTAAGGAATCGCAATACCCATCAACTGGACCACAATCGAGGCAGAAATGTACGGCATAATTCCGAGCGCGAATACAGAAGCTTTCGAGAAAGCACCACCTGTAAACATGTCAAGGATCGAACCGATACCATTTTTAGTCTGACCTGCCAAACTGTGTAATTGCGTAGCATCAATACCCGGAAGCGTCACGTGTGCACCGAAACGGTAAACCAAAAGAAGACCCATTGTAAAAAGAATCCTGTTTTTTAGTTCCTCGATTTTCCAAACATTGGCTAATGATTCAAAAAATTTCTTCATCGTAGAAAAATTATAGTGTTACAGCTTCTCCTCCGGCAGCTTCGATAGCGGCTTTGGCAGTTGCAGTAAATTTGTGAGCGCTTACTTTTAATTTGGCTTTCAATTCGCCACGTCCTAAAATCTTAACGATTTCATTTTTGGTAGCGAGACGGTTTACGATAAAGTCTGTCATGTCAACAGAATCCTTAACCAAACCATTGTCAACTAATAATTGAAGCGTATCAAGGTTAACGCCTTCGTATTCTTTACGATTGATGTTGGTGAAACCAAACTTAGGCACACGTCTTTGAAGCGGCATCTGACCACCTTCAAAACCAATCTTTTTAGAATAACCAGAACGTGATTTTGCTCCTTTGTGACCTCTTGCCGAAGTACCACCTTTTCCGGAACCTTCTCCACGACCTAATCTTTTATTCTGATTGTGCGTCGAACCTTCAGCAGGTTGTAAGTTACTTAAATTCATAACTATAATTTGTTATTTGGATTCTGTTACAGAAACCAAGTGTTTTACTTTGTTTATCATCCCAAGGATAGCAGGATTTGAATCATGCTCCACAGTCTGTCCCATTTTACGGAGACCTAAAGCCTCAAGTCCTCTTTTTTGAGTAAGCGGACAGTTGATTTTGCTTTTTACTTGTTTTACTAATAATTTAGCCATAATTTCCTGTTATTAACCTTTAAAAACTTTCTCTAAAGAAACACCCCTTTGTTTTGCAACAGTGTGTGCGCTTCTCATTTGCAATAAAGCATCGAAAGTTGCTTTTACTACGTTGTGAGGGTTAGATGATCCTTGTGATTTTGACAATACATCGTGGATTCCAACTGATTCAAGAACCGAACGAACAGCTCCACCAGCGATAACTCCAGTACCATGAGAGGCAGGAATCAAGAATACGCGTGCACCACCAAATTTTCCTTTTTGTTCGTGAGGAACTGATTGTCCGTGCAAAGGAATTTTCACCAAGTTTTTCTTAGCATCTTCCACCGCTTTCGCGATTGCTTCAGAAACGTCTTTAGATTTTCCCAAACCGTGTCCAACTACCCCATTCTCGTCACCTACTACTACAATCGCAGAAAAACCGAATGCTCTTCCTCCTTTTGTAACTTTGGTTACACGATTTACACTTACCAGACGGTCTTTAAGTTCAAGTCCGCTTGGCTTTACTGATTCTATATTTTTATAGTTTGACATAATATATTAGAATTTAAGCCCGGCTTCTCTTGCGCCTTCTGCTAGTGATTGAATACGGCCGTGGTATAAGTAACCGCCCCTGTCGAAAGTGACTGTTTCTATTCCTGCTTTCAACGCTTTTTCAGCTACAAGTTTTCCAACTGCGTTTGCTGTTTCTACGTTAGTACCTTTCGTTACTCCTTTTTCTCTTGAAGATGCAGCCAATAAAGTCGTTCCGTTCACATCATCGATGAGTTGTGCGTAGATTTCTTTATTGCTTCTGAATACAGAAAGACGTGGTTTTGCAGCAGTACCGCTAACGATCTTTCTAATTCTGAATCTAATTCTCTGTCTTCTATCAGATTTTGTTAATGACATAATCTTATATTTTATTAAGCGGATTTACCTGCTTTTCTTCTTAATACTTCACCTACGAATTTAACACCTTTTCCTTTGTAAGGTTCTGGTTTGCGGAATCCACGGATTTTCGCAGCTACTTGTCCTAACAATTGTTTGTCGAAAGAAGTTAATTTTACGATTGGGTTCTTTCCTTTTTCAGAAATGGTTTCGAGTTTAACCTCTGGGGCCACTTCCAAGATGATATTGTGGGAAAAACCTAGAGCCAGGTCTAATTTTTGTCCTTGGTTTGAAGCTCTGTAACCTACTCCAACCAATTCTAATTCTTTAGTAAAACCGTCAGATACACCCACAATCATGTTGTTGATTAATGATCTGTACAAACCATGTTTTGCTCTTTGATCTTTATGATCAGAAGGACGCTCTAAAGTGATGACGCCTTCTTCAATTTTTACAGTGATATCGCTATATTCCTGTGTCAATTGACCTAATTTTCCTTTTACGGTAACTAAATTGTCGTTTACTTCAACAGTTACGCCTGCAGGAATCGAAATTGGATTTTTACCTATTCTTGACATGTCTGACTGTTTTTTAGTATACGTAACAAATTACTTCACCGCCAACATTGAGTTGTTTGGCTTGTTTTCCGGTCATCAAACCTTTTGAAGTGGAAACGATTGCAATTCCTAATCCGTTGAGGATACGCGGAATTTTAGAAGCACCTGCGTACTTACGTAAACCTGGTTTGCTAATTCTCTGAATATCTTTGATTACAGGCTCTTTGGTATCTTTGTCATACTTCAAAGCGATTTTGATTGAACCCTGAACGGCATTGTCCTCAAATTTGTAGCTCAAGATATACCCCTGATCAAATAAGATCTTGGTAATTTCTTTTTTCAGATTAGATGCAGGGATTTCAACAACTTTGTGGTTTGCTGCCACAGCGTTTCTGACCCTTGTCAAATAATCCGCAATTGGATCTGTATACATATTTATAAAATTGCGGTAACGGTTTTCAGCAAAACTCTTTTACTGAACCTGAAACCATTAAACTCTAAATTAATTGAACAGATAGTTATCAGTTCGCGGGTGCAAACGTACAACTATCTGTTGAAAAAACAAAATCTGATTTTTTTATATTACCAGCTTGCCTTTTTTACACCCGGGATCAACCCGTTGTTGGCCATTTCACGGAAAGTAACACGTGAAATTCCGAACTGGCGCATATATCCTCTTGGTCTTCCTGTCAATTTGCAACGGTTGTGCAGACGAACCGGTGAAGCGTTTTTTGGTAACTTTTGCAATCCTTCGTAATCTCCGGCTTCTAGTAAAGCTTTCCTTTTCTCAGCGTATTTTGCAACTGTTTTCTCTCTTTTCACCTCACGGGCTTTCATTGATTCTTTAGCCATGTCTTAATTCTTTTTAAAAGGTAAACCTAATTCTCTCAATAGTGATTGCGCTTCTTTATCAGTCGCTGCAGAAGTCACAAAAGAAATGTCCATACCTGAGATTTTGTTTACTTTGTCAATATCAATTTCAGGGAAAATGATTTGCTCCAAAACACCAAGGTTGTAGTTTCCTCTTCCGTCGAAACCTGTAGATTTGATTCCGTTGAAGTCTCTTACACGTGGCAAAGCCGATGTAACCAAACGATCAAGGAACTCATACATTCTTTCGCCACGCAAAGTAACTTTGGCACCAATCGGCATTCCTTTTCTCAATTTGAACGACGCAACGTCTTTCTTAGAGATTGTAGAAATGGCTTTCTGGCCAGTGATCTTTGTCAACTCATCAACTGCATAGTCGATTAGTTTTTTATCAGATACAGCTGCTCCAACGCCACGGCTCAAAACGATTTTCTCCAATTTTGGAACCTGCATTACATTTTTGTATCCGAATTCTTCTTTAAGAGCAGACACAACGCGGTCTTTATACTCTTGTTTTAATCTTGGAATATATGCCATGACTATAGTACTTGATTGGATTTTTTCGAAAATCTTACTTTCTTATCTCCTTCTACTTTTGTTCCGGTTCTCGTTGCTTTTTTCGATTTTGGATCGATCAAAGAGATGTTCGAAATGTGGATAGGAGCTTCTTTCTTAACGATTCCGCCTTGAGGACTTTTCGCAGATGGTTTCGTGTGTTTCGATACCATGTTTACGCCTTCAACGATCGCTTTGTTTTTCTCACGGTCAACACTTACCACTTTACCTTCAGAACCTTTATGGTCACCTGCGATAACGCGTACGATGTCTCCTGTTTTTATTTTTAGCTTTATCATCTTACTAAATAATTAAAGCACCTCAGGCGCTAATGATACAATTTTCATGAATTGTTTTTCACGAAGTTCTCTTGCTACCGGACCAAAAACACGTGTTCCTCTCATTTCTCCTGCAGCGTTCAAAAGAACACAAGCATTGTCATCGAAACGGATGTAAGAACCATCGGCTCTTCTCACTTCTTTTTTGGTACGTACAACCACTGCAGTAGAAACCGCTCCTTTTTTCACGTTTCCGTTTGGGGTAGCGTCTTTAATTGATACTACAATTTTATCTCCGACAGAGGCGTAACGACGTTTGGTTCCACCTAACACACGGATAGTCAAAACTTCTTTTGCTCCGGTGTTGTCTGCTACTTTTAATCTTGATTCCTGTTGTACCATAATTATTTAGCTCTTTCTAAGATTTCAACTAGTCTCCAACATTTGGTTTTTGACAACGGACGTGTTTCAGAAATACGTACTGTGTCACCGATGTTGCAGTCATTTGTTTCGTCGTGTGCGTGATACTTTTTAGTTTTCAACACGAACTTACCGTATAACGGGTGTTTTACTCTGGTTACCTGGGCAACAACAATAGACTTGTCCATTTTGTTTGAAGTAACAACACCAATTCTTTCTTTTCTTAAATTTCTTTTATCTTCCATTTTGCAGAATTATTGTAGCTCTCTTTTAGTTAACTCTGTGGCCAATCTGGCAACAGTTCTTCTAACACCTCTAATTTGAAGCGGGTTCTCGATCGGAGAAATTGAATGTGCCATTTTAAGGTCAGCATACGTTTTCTTGGTCTGGCTCAATTTTTCCTGCAATTCAGCAACGGAAAGATCTTTAATTTCTTTTTGTTTCATAATGATAGCTTATTATGCTTCGAAATCTCTAGCAACGACGAATTTGGTTTTCACAGGAAGTTTTTGTGCTGCAAGACGCAAAGCCTCTTTTGCAACTGACAAAGGAACACCTCCAACTTCAAACATGATTCTTCCAGGTTTAACAACGGCTGCCCAATATTCTACGGCACCTTTACCTTTACCCATACGTACTTCAAGTGGTTTCTTTGTGATCGGTTTGTCCGGGAAAATCTTGATCCAAAGCTGGCCCTCTCTTTTCATAAAACGGGTTGCGGCGATACGCGCAGCCTCGATTTGACGAGAAGTCAGGAACATACCATCTTCATGAACCGATTTAATTCCGAATGTACCGTTAGAAAGTTCATGCCCTCTTTGGGAATTCCCTTTCATCTTACCTTTCTGTACCTTGCGGTATTTTGTTCTTTTAGGCTGTAACATTTTTCTTTACTTTTTAAAAAATTTACTTTCTTTTACGGTCTCCTCCAGGTTTTCTGTCTTTGTTGAAAGGCTTGCGGTCTCCACGAGGAGCATCGCCACCTTTACCACCACCTTGTCCTGGTTTTTGTTTGTCCATTCCCACAAGTGGAGAAAGATCTCTCTTTCCGTAAACTTCACCTTTCATGATCCACACTTTGATACCCATACGACCGTAAGTCGTGTGTGCTTCAGCCAAAGCGTAATCGATGTCGGCTCTGAAAGTTGATAGAGGAATACGTCCTTCTTTGAATCCTTCCGAACGCGCCATCTCAGCACCATTCAAACGACCCGAGATCAAAACTTTGATACCTTCAGCGTTCATACGCATTGAGGCAGCAATAGCCATTTTGATAGCCCTTCTGTAAGAAATACGGCTTTCGATCTGACGTGCGATGCTTGTTGCAACCAAGTAAGCATCAAGTTCAGGTCTTTTGATTTCAAAGATGTTGATTTGAACCTCTTTGTCAGTAATTTTCTTAAGTTCTTCTTTCAACTTGTCTACCTCTTGTCCGCCTTTCCCGATAATGATACCCGGACGTGCAGTAGTGATAGTAACGGTTACAAGTTTCAAAGTTCTCTCGATGATTACTTTTGATACACTAGCTTTTGATAAACGGGCGTGGATGTACTTTCTGATTTTGTAATCTTCGGCGATTTTGTCACCGTAATCATTTCCACCATACCAGTTAGAATCCCAACCTCTGATGATCCCAAGTCTGTTTCCAATTGGATTTGTCTTTTGTCCCATCTTAATTATTTGCTTGTGTGTTATCTAATTGTCCAAGCACGATTGTTACGTGGTTCGAACGTTTTCTAATTCTGTGTGCTCTACCTTGTGGCGCCGGACGAAGTCTTTTCAACATCATTCCACCGTCAACACGGATTTCTTTAACGATCAAGCCTGCTTCAGCTACGTTACCTTCTGCATTTTTCTGCTCCCAGTTGTTGATGGCAGATAACAAAAGTTTCTCTAGTTTTCTTGAAGCTTCTTTTGAGCTGAATCTTAAAATATTCAAAGCTCTTTCCACTTTCTGTCCTCTTACCAAGTCAGCTACTAAGCGCATTTTTCTAGGTGAAGTAGGGCAGTTATTCAATTTTGCGAAAGCAATCTGCTTGTTAGCTTCTTTGATGCCTTCGGCTCTTTCTCTTTTACGAACTCCCATTGCTTCTTATTTTTTACCTTTATTTTTTGCTCCAGCGTGACCACGGAATGATCGAGTTGGTGAAAACTCTCCTAATTTATGTCCAACCATGTTTTCTGTTACGTAAACCGGTACGAACTGACGACCGTTGTGAACAGCGATTGTCTGACCTACGAAATCAGGAGTGATCATAGAAGCGCGAGACCATGTCTTTACTACTCCTTTGTTTCCTTTTTCGATATTTTCCTGAACTTTTTTGTCTAATTTATAGTGAACAAAAGGTCCTTTTTTTAATGAACGTGCCATATCTTATTATTTCTTTCTACGTTCTACGATATACTTGTTACTCGGGTTCTGTTTAGAACGGGTTCTATACCCTTTAGCAGGTATTCCGTTTCTAGAACGTGGATGACCTCCAGAAGAACGTCCTTCACCACCACCCATTGGGTGATCGACAGGGTTCATTGCAACCGGTCTTGTTCTTGGTCTTCTTCCCAACCATCTTGTTCTACCTGCTTTACCAGATACGATCAATTGGTGGTCAGAATTCGATACTGCTCCAATCGTAGCCGAACAAGTCAACAAGATCAATCTTGTTTCTCCCGATGGCATTTTGATGGTAGCGTATTTTCCGTCTCTTGCCATTAACTGGGCGAATGTTCCTGCAGAACGAGCAATAACCGCTCCTTGTCCCGGACGCAATTCGATACAAGAGATTACCGTACCCAATGGTACTTTGCTCAATGGCAAAGTATTTCCGATTTCGGGTTGCGCTTCGGCTCCTGAAACTAACTTCTGGCCTACCTGCATTCCGTTTTGGGCAATTACATACGTTTTTTCACCATCGGCATAAGCCAACAAAGCGATAAACGCTGTACGGTTCGGATCGTATTCGATTGATTTCACTGTAGCCGGAATTCCGTCTTTAGTTCTTTTGAAATCGATCATACGATACCTTTGCTTGTGACCACCGCCTGTATAACGCATGGTCATCTTTCCTTGACTATTTCTACCTCCTGAGTTTTTTATCGGTGCTAGCAATGAGCGCTCCGGCTTGTCAGTCGTAATAGCGTCAAAACTATTTACGACTCTAAATCGCTGACCAGGGGTAATAGGTTTTAATTTTCTAACTGACATAATGCTGCCTTCTTGTTAAATATTATTGTAAAAATCTATTGTTTCTCCTTCTTGTACTTGTACAATCGCTTTTTTGAAAGCGTTTGTCTTTCCACTGATGAGACCGCTTTTAGTGTATTTTGTAGTTCTGTCTGGTCTTACGTTCATCGTGTTCACGCTAACAATAGTTACTCCGTAAGCAGCCTCAACAGCTTTCTTAATTTGTACTTTGTTTGCTTTTCTGTCGACAACGAAACCAAATTGGTTCAAAACCTCACTTTGTTTGGTCACTTTCTCTGTTACTATAGGCTTAATTATGATATTCATCTTCCTATTATTTACTTAAGTTTTCTTCAATTCCTTCTAAAGAGCTCTCCAGAAGAACAAGATTATTAGCATTTAAAATCGCGTAAGTACTTAATTCAGAGTTACTTACAACGCTAGATGCCTTTAAATTGCGTGAGGACAAATATACATTTTTATTTGAATCACCCAACACGAACAACGATTTTTTGTTTTCTAACCCTAAAGCTTTCAAAACATTAATGAAATTCTTGGTGTTTGGCGTTTCAAAATTGAAGTCTTCGACAACAATGATATTCGACTCTTTTGCTTTAAGGGAGAAAGCTGACTTTCTGGCAAGACGCTTCAAATTTTTGTTCAATTTGAAAGAATAGCTTCTTGGACGTGGTCCGAAAACGGTACCTCCTCCTTTGAACAAAGGATTCTTGATGCTTCCTGCACGGGCTGTTCCCGTTCCTTTTTGTTTTTTGATCTTACGCGTTGATCCGGTAACTTCAGCTCTTTCTTTAGCTTTGTGCGTACCTTGTCTTTGGTTGGCAAGATATTGCTTCACATCAAGATATACCGCGTGATTGTTTGGTTCTATACCGAATACTGAATCAGAAAGTTGTACTTTTCTTCCAGTATCTTTTCCGTTGAAATCTAATACTTTTGCTTCCATTACTTCTGAATGATTACATAAGAGTTATTGTGTCCAGGAACAGCACCTTTAACCAAAATAAGGTTTTTATCGGCCATTACTTTCAATACTCTAAGGTTTTGAACTTTTACATTGTCACCACCCATTCTTCCAGCCATACGCATTCCTTTGAATACACGTGATGGATATGATGATGCTCCTACAGATCCCGGTGCTCTGAGACGGTTGTGCTGACCGTGAGTAGCTTGTCCTACCCCGCCAAAACCGTGACGTTTTACAACACCCTGGAAACCTTTACCTTTTGATGTACCTTGTACATCGACAAATTCGCCTTCAGTAAAGACATCAACTGTCAATACATCACCTAATTTGTACTCGTTTTCAAATTGGAGCTCAACGACTTTTTTCTTAGCTACAGTTCCTGCTTTTTTAAAGTGGCCAGCAGCCGCTTTAGAGGAATGTTTCTCGTTTTTGTCATCGAAACCAAGTTGCAACGCTTCATACCCGTCGACCTCGTTGGTTCTGACTTGGGTAACAACGCATGGACCAGCTTCAATCACGGTGCAAGGAATGTTTTTCCCGTTCTCGTCGAAGATGCTTGTCATGCCGATTTTTCTACCAATTAACCCAGACATAAAAAATAATTAATAATTAATAAATTCGAATATTTAATGCTTCCGTCTAAACAAAATAATAAGTACCGGAACCGAAATCCCGGCACTTTATTCTATCTCAAAGGAATTTTATCACACTTTGATTTCTACTTCAACTCCGCTTGGCAACTCTAATTTCATTAGCGCGTCAATCGTTTTTGAAGAAGAAGAGTAGATGTCGATCAGTCTTTTGTAAGACATCACTTCAAACTGCTCACGTGCTTTTTTGTTTACGTGCGGTGAACGCAATACGGTAAACAATTTTTTGTGTGTTGGCAAAGGAATTGGGCCAGTTACAACCGCTCCCGTGCTTTTTACTGTTTTTACGATCTTCTCTGACGATTTGTCAACGAGCATGTGATCGTAAGATTTCAATTTTATTCTGATTTTTTGACTCATCTTTTAAAAAATTAAGCGTTTCCTTTTGCTTTTTTGATTACTGCTTCCGAAATGTTAGAAGGTGTTTCAGCGTAGTGTGAGAACTCCATAGTTGAAGTTGCTCTTCCTGATGACAATGTTCTCAATGTGGTCACATATCCGAACATTTCTGATAACGGCACATCGGCTTTGATGGTTTTAGCACCTGCCCTGTCACCCATGTCATTCACCTGACCTCTACGACGGTTGATATCACCAACGATATCTCCCATGTTTTCTTCTGGTGTAATCACTTCCATTTTCATGATTGGCTCAAGGATGATCGCTCCTGCAGCTTTAGCAACTTCTCTATAACCCATTCTTGCTGCCAATTCGAAAGAAAGCGCATCAGAATCGACAGGGTGAAAAGATCCGTCCAATAAAGTTACTTTCAAGCTGTCAACCTGATAACCGGCCAAAGGACCTGTTTTCATTGCTTCTCTGAAACCTTTTTCTACAGATGGAATGTATTCTTTAGGAACGTTACCACCTTTTACTTCGTTTACGAACTGCAATCCAACAGGAACTTTTCCGTCAACTTCATCAGCAGGCTCAAGTCGGAAAACGATATCACCGAATTTACCGCGACCTCCAGATTGTTTTTTGTAAGTTTCTCTGTGTGTAGCAGATTTTGTAAACGCTTCTTTATATTCAACCTGAGGCTCGCCCTGGTTTACTTCAACTTTGAACTCACGTTTCATACGATCGACAAGGATGTCAAGGTGAAGCTCACCCATTCCTGAAATGATCGTTTGTCCTGAAGCTTCGTCAGTACGTACGGTAAAAGTTGGATCTTCTTCAGCCAATTTTGCCAAAGCCATACCCATTTTATCAACGTCGGCTTTAGTTTTTGGCTCGATAGCGATACCAATTACCGGCGCTGGGAATTTCATCGATTCAAGGATGATTGGGTGTTTTTCATCACACAATGTATCTCCGGTTTTGATATCTTTAAATCCAACAGCCGCTCCAATATCACCAGCCTCGATATATTCGATTGGGTTTTGTTTGTTAGCGTGCATTTGGTAGATACGCGAAATTCTTTCTTTGTTTCCTGAACGTGTGTTCAATACGTAAGAACCTGCATCAAGACGACCTGAATACGCACGGAAGAAAGCAAGACGACCAACGAATGGGTCAGTAGCGATCTTAAATGCCAAAGCCGCGAAAGGCTCTTTTACATCAGGACGACGTAAGATTTTGGTTTGGTCTTCTTCGAGCAATTCAGCATCATCAGGGTGGATTCCCTGGATACCTTCTTTGTCTAATGGAGAAGGCAAATATTTACAAACTGCATCAAGCATGAACTGAACGCCTTTGTTTTTGAAAGAAGAACCAGCGATCATCGGGATGATGGCCATGTCCATAGTAGCAGCTCTTAAAGCGTTGTTGATTTCCTCTTCAGTGATTGAATCCGGATCTTCCATGTATTTGTCAAGAAGATTTTCATCGTAATCAGCAACCGCTTCGATAAGGATATCGCGGTATTCTTTTACTTCGTCAGCCATATCCGCAGGGATCGGCACGATATCGAAAGTAGCGCCTTGTGTTTCATCATGCCATACGATAGCCTGATTTTTCACCAAGTCAACCACTCCTTTAAAGTCGATTTCCTCACCGATAGGCAAAGTGATTGCCACAGCGTTTGATTTCAACATATCACGAACCTGTTGGCAAACTCCAAGGAAGTTTGAACCCTGACGGTCCATTTTATTTACGAATCCCATACGTGGCACACGGTACTGGTCAGCAAGTCTCCAGTTGGTTTCTGATTGCGGCTCAACACCATCAACTGCAGAAAACAAGAAAACCAATCCGTCAAGTACACGCAATGACCGGTTTACCTCTACGGTAAAATCCACGTGTCCGGGAGTATCGATAATATTAAAGTGGTAAGGAATAGATTCCGGAAGCACTTTACCTTGTTGTGTTGGGAAGTTCCACTCACATGTTGTCGCAGCAGAAGTAATGGTAATACCACGCTCTTGCTCCTGCGCCATCCAGTCCATCGTTGCAGCACCATCGTGTACTTCACCAATTTTGTGTGATTTTCCGGTATAAAAAAGAATACGCTCCGTTGTTGTCGTTTTACCGGCATCAATGTGAGCAGCAATTCCAATGTTTCTTGTATATTTTAAATCTCTAGCCATTTCTTATGATTAAAATCTAAAGTGAGAGAATGCTTTGTTCGCTTCAGCCATTTTGTGGGTATCCATACGTTTCTTAACGGCAGCACCTTCTTCTTTAGCAGCAGCTAAAACTTCAGAAGCTAGACGTTGCGCCATAGATTTCTCATTTCTTCTTCTGGCGTAAAGGATCATCCATTTCATTGCCATAGAGATTTTACGGTCTGGTCTGATTTGCATCGGGATCTGAAATGTAGCACCACCAACACGACGGCTACGTACTTCTACGTGCGGCATAACGTTGGTTAAAGCGTCTTTCCAGATTTCAAGCGCTGATTTCTCAGCATCTTGTTTCTTGGTTTCTACAATATCAATAGCATCATAGAATACTTTGAAAGCTGTTGATTTTTTACCGTCCCACATTAAGTTGTTTACAAAACGTGTTACCAATTGGTCGTTAAACCTTGGATCTGGTAAAAGAGGTCTTTTTTTGGCCTGTCTTTTTCTCATGTCTTTTTCTTAAAAGTTTTTAATTACTTTTTCGCTTCTTTAGGGCGTTTTGCTCCGTACTTAGATCTTCTTTGCGTTCTTCCTGCTACACCTGATGTGTCAAGCGCACCACGAACGATGTGATACCTAACTCCCGGTAAATCTTTAACCCTTCCACCCCTAACTAATACTATCGAGTGCTCTTGTAAATTATGTCCTTCACCAGGGATGTAAGCATTCACTTCATTTCCATTGGTCAAACGTACACGCGCTACTTTACGCATCGCTGAGTTTGGTTTTTTTGGAGTTGTAGTGTAAACACGCGTACAAACACCTCTTCGTTGAGGACAAGAATCTAAAGCAACCGATTTACTCTTCTTAGTTATCTGAGTTCTTCCAGTTCTTACTAATTGTTGAATTGTTGGCATAATTTAATACTAAAAATATATTACGTTATAAAATTCCCGCTTTTTACGGGGTTGCAAATGTAGTAATAATTTTTAATGAACCAAATCATAATTAATTAATTTTTCGGGGAAGTAAATATTTGTATTTTAATGGGATATAGAATTGCCGGGAATAATTTTCGCAGACGGAAAAGAAGCGCGACTTCAACAGCGTTTTGAACAAATTCGCTACCGGTTCAATTTTTATATTAAAGATTGCTTTTTTGCGTTACTTTTATCAAAATTTAATCGAATTGAAAAAGATTGTTTTCTGGTTTATACTGTTTGCCGGATGGAGCTGCATGGGCCAGAACCTTTATTTGCAGATATCAGGAACAAATCCGGAGGAAACCCAAACGATAGATTCAATTGGTTACGTCTCCAAACACAACAACGCAAAATCGATAGTTGCGGAGTCCGATGCCTTTTCGGAAAAGCTTTCAAAAATCGGATATCTGGAACACGAACTCGAGAGCAACGTAAAAACCAACGATTCCGTCTTTACGTTCCGATACCGTTTGGGAAAACGCACAGCGATGATCCGCATTTATATCGGCACAAATCCGCAACTACAAACGTTATCACTTTTTGACAATAAAAAAGACACTTTGGTTATGCCCTACGCAGATGTCGAAGTTTTTTTAAACGGGACTTTGGATAAACTCGAAAAAAAGGGATACGCTTTATCGAAGTTGCAATTGGTTAACATCAAAAAAAATGGAAATAATCTTTCTGCCGATCTTAAACTTTCGCTTGAAAATCGACGACAGGTCAATGAAATTGTAATTAATGGCTATGACAAATTCCCCGCTGGCCATAAAGCCAATATACAGCGCATGTACCGAAACAAAATTTTCAATCAGGGAAATTTAAAAAAGATTTATAACGACTTTGAAAAATTCCGCTTCATAAAACAAGTGAAATATCCGGAAATACTTTTTGCAAAAGATTCGACTAAAATATATGTATATCTCGAAAAAGCGCAAGCCAACAGCTTCGACGGGTACATTGGCTTTTCAAACAACGAACAGGAAAAAATAATTTTCAACGGATATGTCGACCTGGCTTTAAACAATATTGTCAACACCGGCGAAACGCTCACCTTATATTGGAAAAGTGATGGCGAGAAACAAAAAACCTTCAATGCCGCGGTCGAATTGCCGTATGTTTTTAAGAGTCCGTTTGGACTCAAGGCACAACTCAACATTTTCAAACAAGACAGTACTTTTCAAAATACGAAAACGGCAGTCGATATCGGTTACTTTTTTAATTACAATACGCGGTTATACCTCGGTTACCAGTCGACCGAATCAAGCGACATCCAAAATGCAAACACATCAGGCATCAGCGATTTTAAAAATTCTTTCGTGACGACCAATTTCGAATTCCTTGATTTTAAACCCGAAGATTTTCTGTTCCCGCAAAAAACGAGAGTGAACATGAAGTTTGGGTTGGGAAACAGAGTTTCAAAATTTCAGAACAACAAACAGCTGTTTGTGAGTGTTGATCTGGCGCATAATATTTACCTTAATGACAAAAACAGCATCAACATAAAAAGCCAGGATTACTATCTAAAAAGTGATGTGTATATAGTGAACGAGTTATATCGCTTTGGAGGTATAAATTCTATTCGCGGATTCAATGAGAACAGCTTACAGGCAAGCCTTTACACCTCAATTCTAACAGAGTACCGATACGTATTGACACCGGGCATCTATACCCATTCAATTATTGACTATGGTTATTACGAGGATCAAACGTCGCAAAACAAAGGCACATTGCTCGGCTTGGGTTTTGGCTTCGGATTACTGACGAAAAACGGCCTTTTCAATATAATTTATGCAAACGGAAGCGCCGGAAGCGAAACAATAAAACTCTCAAATTCAATAATTCACGTAAGTTTTAAGGTTAATTTCTGATGTTTTTTTGTAGTCGGGGCGAAAAAAAAGCCATTTCCATTAGGAAACCTAACAATAAATTAGGATTTTTGTAGGAACTAATTCAAAATAATTTAAAATGAAACTAAAGTTTAATGGATTTTTAACGCTACTATTAGTGTTAATAACGCAAATTACATTTGCGCAGGACATTGCTGTAACTGGTACAGTTACTGACCAAAGTGGAATGCCAATACCGGGTGTAAATGTCCTTGTAAAAGGAACCGCAAACGGAACGCAAACCGACTTTGATGGAAATTTTAAAATTTCAGCAAGCCAAGGACAGGTTTTAGTCTTTAGCTTTCTTGGAATGAAAACAATGGAAATGGCAGCAACGCCATCCATGAAAGTTAAAATGACAGACGACGCTGTGCAATTGGAAGGCGTTGTTGTAACTGCGTTGGGTATCTCGAGAGACAAAAAGTCTCTGGGTTACGGAACGCAAAAAGTTGATGGCGATGAAGTAAACCGAGTGCCTTCAACAAACTTTGTCAACAACCTGTCAGGAAAAATTGCTGGTTTGCAGGTAAAAACCAACAACAACCTTGGAGGTTCTACAAACGTGGTGATCCGTGGTTACAAATCGATCGGGTTTAACAACCAGGCGTTATTTGTTATCGATGGAATTCCAGTTGACAACTCAAATACTAATAATATCAACCAGAGATTGGGTCGCTTCGGTTATGATTACGGTAATGCCGCATCAGATATCAATCCCGCTGACATCGAGTCTATCAACGTACTTAAAGGTGCTGCTGCAACCGCATTATACGGTTCGCGCGCTGCCAATGGTGCGATCATGATTACGACTAAAAAAGGAAAAGAAGGAAATGGTTTCGGAGTTACACTGGATTCAAGCATCAGCTTTGGTCAAATGGATAAAAGTACCTTTGTCGACTATCAAAAAGTCTATGGCCAAGGATATTTTGGTGAGCTATTTCGTACCTCACGTGATGTCGATGGTGATGGCGTAAAAGATACTGCAGTAAGGACAGGTGATGACGCATCATTTGGTCCTGCTTTTACGGGTGCACCAGTATTCCAATGGGATTCATTCTATCCTGAGTCTCCAAACTACAGAAAAGCAACGCCATGGAAAGCGGCGGCTAATGATCCATCAACTTTCTTCCAAACACCTTTTACAAGCAGCAATACGCTTGGAATTAATGGCGGAAATGACAAAGGTGCATTTCACCTTTCTTACACTAATTTAACTGCCACTGGTTTATTGCCAAACAGCTCGCAAGATAAAAACTCTTTTATTGGTAGTGCCAATTACAAATTGAATGATCGTTTTTCAGCTACTTTCATGGCAAACTACATCAACACAAGAACCGTAGGTAGAAATGGTACCGGTTATAACGGCAACCTTGTTTCAGGTTTCAGACAATGGTGGCCAGTGAACGTAGACATCAAAGAGCAGCGTGATATTTACAATGCTACCAAGAAAAATTACACTTGGAATCCTGCGTTAGGCGGATCTACTGCGACAAGCCAACCGAACTTGACTCCTGCTTACTGGAATAATCCATATTTTGAAAGATATGAAAGCTTTGAGAATGATACTCGTAATCGTATTTTAGGAAACACGAGCCTTACCTACAAAGCTACAAAATGGCTTGATATTACCGGTCGTTTGAGTGTAGATAACTATGCAGAGGTTCAAGAAGAAAGATTGGCAAACGGTTCATACGGAGGAAACTCTTTCGGAACTGCGTTGACAAACGAATCATCTGGATACCAATTGTTCAATCGAAACTATTCTGAATTCAATTATGACTTGATGTTCAATTACAATTTCGATCTGACTGAAAAATTGAATCTTAAAGGGGTAGCTGGTATTAACATCAGAAGACAAAAAATTAATTCTGTCCTGGCTTCAACATCTGGCGGGTTATACGTACCTAAATTGTATTCATTGGCGAATTCAATAAATCCAATGGAGGATCCAATCCAGGCTCAACAAAACCGAGGTGTTGATGGATACTATATCAGTGCTTCTTTAGGATATGATGATTTCTTTTTTATTGACGCAACAGCAAGAAAAGATTATTCTTCGACATTACCTGAGGGTGATAACGGATACTTCTACCCATCTATTTCGGGAAGTTTAGTATTCTCTAATCTAATGAAAGCTGAGTGGTTATCACTTGGTAAAGTAAGATTTGGTTATGCTGAAGTAGGTAACGATGCACCAGTTTACAGTATTATTGATACGTACACTAAACCATCGAAATTTGGAACAACTTTGTATTCAGTTGCCTCTACAAAAAACAATCCTGATCTTAAATCTGAGCTGACAAAAAGCTTGGAAGCTGGTCTTGAGTTGCAATTTTTCAATAAACGCGTCGGCCTAGATTTGTCTGCTTATAAAACCAACACGACAAACCAAATTGTTGACCTACCTGTTTCTGAGGCTTCAGGAAATACAAGGGTTTTCCAAAACGTTGGAGAAGTTGAGAACAAAGGTGTTGAAGCAACTTTAAGTCTTGTTCCAGTAAAAACCACAAATTTTACATGGGATATGACAGCAAACTGGGCAGTAAACGAAAACAAAGTGCTTGAATTGGCTCCTGGAATTGACAATTATCAATTAGGTTCTTATCAAGGTGGTGTATCAATCAACGCACAAGTAGGACAACCTTATGGTGTAATTCAAGGATCTGACTATGTTTATCTTAATGGTCAGCGCGTAGTTGATCCTACAACTGGGAAATACCAGATCTCTGCAACGAACGATATCGATTTAGGTACTTTTACGCCAAAATGGACAGGTGGATTAAACAACAGATTTACTTATAAAAATGTTGCGTTGAGTTTCCTTATCGACGTTCAAAAAGGCGGAAAAGTTTTCTCTCTTGACAGATGGTACGGTGAAGGAACAGGTATCTACTCAAATACCGTTTCAACAAAAGAAGGTTACGCTATCAGAACACCAATTTCTGACGATGGACTTTCAGGTGGGGTTATCCTTCAAGGAGTTCTTCCTGATGGAACACCGAACAATGTGAGATTAGACCAAAGCACTGGCCTTGACGGATATCTTGGTTATTTAGGAGCGGCTAATTCAGATTATGTGTATGATGCGTCTTACATAAAGCTTCGTGAAGTTACACTTGGTTATACATTCACTAAAAAAGCCCTTAACAATACATTTCAGGACCTGTATATCGGATTGTCAGGAAGCAATCTTTGGATTATCCAAAAAAACCTTCCGGACGCTGATCCTGAATCAGGCTTAAGCTCTGGAAACTTACAAGGTTTCCAATCTGGTCCGCTGCCAACAACAAGGACTTTCGCACTTAATGTAAAAGCAAATTTTTAAAAAAAAGAACATGAAAAAAGTATTAATATTATTAGGAGTTTTTCTACTGTCCGTATCTTGTAATAACGATCTTACAGATATGAACGTAGACCCAATAAATCCTTCAAAGGTACCTGCTGCTGCACTCTTAGGTAACGCAGAGAAAAACCTCGTGGATTATATGACCAGTACAAACGTTAACACCAATGTGTTCCGCCTTTTTGCCCAGCACTGGACGGAAACCACATATCTCGATGAATCAAAATATGACATTTTACAACGAAATGTTCCAGATATTACATGGCGAACATTATACAGAGATGTCCTAAGAGATTTGAAAGAAGCGCACGATATTACAGCCGCAGAGACAACGGTTACTCCTGCTGAATTGAATGCAAAAAACAACAGACTTGCTGTTATCGAAATGTTATCAGTTTATACTTATACCGTTTTGGTAGATGTTTTTGGGGACGTTCCGTATTCAGAAGCATTAGATCCGCTTACACATCCATCGCCTAAATATGATGATGCTGAAACTATCTATACGAATTTATTTGCCAGACTTAATGCAGCTCTCGCAAATGTAACGGATACGTCAGGAAGCTTTGGTGCTTCAGATTTTATTTACGGAGGAAACATGGCGAATTGGGCTAAATTTGGTAACTCTCTTAAATTGAGAATGGCTATCACTGTTGCTGACGTTCCATCTATGGCAACTTTGGCGCAAACATCAGCCGAAGAAGCAGTTACTGCAGGAGTAATTTCATCTGCTGCTGAAAATGCTACACTTCAATATTTGTCAACACAACCAAATACTAATCCATTGTACGAAGATCTAGTATCTAGCGGACGCTATGATTTTATCGCAGCGGAGCCATTAGTAGATTACATGAACAGCACAAATGATCCAAGAAGACCTTTCTACTTTATCCCTGTCGGCGACGGTACACAATTTATCGGTGGACCTTATGCACAAGGTGGAGACTTTGGCGATTTTTCATCTCCAGGAGATCCAACAGGCGGTCCGACAACGGTTTTGTTAGATCCAACGTTGGAAGGTATCTTACTAAGCTATACAGAAGTAGAGTTTTATCTTGCTGAAGCAGCTGAACGCGGATGGGCAGTTGGTGGTACGGCACAATCGCACTATGACAATGCAATTACAGCTTCAATTCTCTATTGGGGTGGCAGCAGTTTAGATGCATTAGCCTACTTGGCCCAACCTTCTGTAAATTACCTTACAGCAACTGGAACTTGGCAGGAAAAATTAGGAACTCAGGAATGGGTAGCTTTCTACAATAGAGGATTCGAGGCCTGGACTTCTTGGAGAAGACTTGACTTCCCAACACTTGTAGCGCCTGCGAATGCAGCTTCTGCGGCCGAAGGTGAAATTCCAAAAAGATTTACTTATCCTGTATTGGAGCAAACCCTAAATGGTACCAATTACGCCTCTGCCGGTAGCGCTATCGGAGGAGACAAATTGAAAACCCACGTTTTCTGGGATGTAAATTAATTTCACAACAACAGAATCTAAAACCACCAGTTAACGCTGGTGGTTTTTTTTATATCTTTGCGCCATGGAAAAAGAACATCAGATATTTGGGATCCGGGCAATCATTGAAGCAATACAATCAGGAAAAGCCGTCGATAAAGTTTTTATACAAAAAGATGTTGCAGGCGATTTGATGAAAGACTTAATGAAAGTCATGAAACGCGCAAATGTAAACTTTTCCTATGTTCCCGTTGAAAAACTGAATCGGCTTACGCCAAACAATCACCAGGGCGCTGTAGCTACAATCTCCCCTATCGGATTTCATGATCTCGAAACACTTGTTACCACTGTAAGCGAATCTGGGAAAATACCATTATTCTTGATCTTGGACCAGATTTCAGATGCGCGTAATTTTGGTGCCATCATTAGGACTGCAGAATGTACAGGTGTAAATGGAATTATCGTTCAAAAAGCAGGCTCAGCACCTGTGAATGGGGACACGGTAAAAACATCAGCCGGAGCAGTATTCAATATTCCAATCTGTAAAGTGGAGCATATAAAAGATGCCATTTTCTTTCTTCAGGGATCTGGAATAAAAACTGTTGCAGCCACCGAAAAAACCGACCAGAACATTTACGATATCTCTTTAAATGAGCCCGTTGCAATTATTATGGGAAGTGAGGATCGCGGCATCAACCCCTCCGTTTTAAAAATTGTTGATGAGAAAGCCAAATTACCGATGTTTGGCACCATCGGATCTTTAAATGTCTCCGTTGCCTGCGGCGCATTTCTATATGAAACAGTAAGACAGCGAAACTAATTTACTCGCTTTTTTTCTTGATGATATATTTATCTTCGATAAAGTCATATACAACGGAATAGCCCGGTTCTTCCGCTCTAGCGGTTTCACTTTCAACGGTTTCAGGCTTGGGGAGATTGACAAAATTACCATGCTCATCAAACCTTTGCATGAATTTGTCATCAGATGGGTCGTAATCAGGACGCTCCCATTCATAGCGAATCATTTTCCGGTATTCAGGCGTTTTAAAACCAATGGCAAAAGCAAAACCGGTGATAAGTCCTGCGAGATGCCCCTCCCAAGATATGCCTTCCTGAACATGCGGAAATATGTACCAGACCAAACTTCCGTACACCGAAATTACCATCAAGGACAATGCAACAAGACGATAATATTTGGTACGGATTCCCTTAAAAAATATAAAACTGACGAGTACATAAACCAGACCGCTGGCTCCAATATGATACGATTCCCTGCCAATAACCCAAGTCAGAAAACCCGTAAGAAGCGTGCCATATCCCAATACCGTAAAAGTAAGTTCACGATAAAAATAACGCAGCGCAGCAATCAATATCAACAGCGGAATCGAATTATTATACAAGTGCTCGATGTTGCCGTGTATAAACGGACTAAACAAAATGCCTCTCAACCCTTCAAGGCTGCGCGGGTAAATTCCGTATTGCTCCAGGCTGATATGAAAGTTAATTCCGGCCCAGAAAATTACCCACAACGACAATACAAACAAAAAAGGCAACGTTATGACCGAAGTGGAAAATTTAAAATGGTTATCGTTCATGCTTCCTCAATTACAAATTATCGGTGGCGGGTCAAAAATGTATCCAAAGAAAATTTAATGCTAATTTGTCAGTCTGGTAAATTAGCAGTCTAAATTTTGAAAATTGGTTCTTCGAAAAAATAAAAAAATAACAGCTAAAAATAGTAATTTTACGAAATGGAAGCACCATTAGCCGAAAGAATCCGTCCACAAAACCTCAGTGAATATGTGAGCCAATTGCACCTTGTCGGACCGAAAGGTTCACTCACGCACCAGATAGAAAAAGGCATCATTCCGTCATTGATTTTCTGGGGACCGCCCGGAACGGGAAAAACGACGCTCGCACAAATTATCGCGCAGGAATCAAAAAGGCCGTTTTATATCCTCAGCGCTATTAATTCCGGAGTCAAAGACATTCGCGATGTGATTGAGAAAGCCAAACAAAGCGGTGGACTTTTCACGGCAAAAAATCCAATACTTTTTATAGACGAGATCCATCGTTTCAGTAAGTCGCAACAAGATTCACTTTTGGCTGCAGTAGAAAAAGGTTGGATCACACTTATCGGTGCCACAACAGAAAATCCAAGCTTTGAAGTCATTCCCGCGTTACTGTCGCGTTGTCAGGTTTACATCCTCAATCCGTTTACAAAAGCAGATCTCGAAGCGTTGCTCGATCGTGCGATCAAAACCGATGTCGTTTTAAGCACCAAAAAAATAAATTTAAAGGAAACCGAAGCGTTATTACGGCTTTCGGGCGGAGATGGACGCAAACTATTAAATATTTTTGAACTTGTCGTAAACGCGTCTCAAGGAGATAAAATTTTGATTACGAATGATCGTGTACTCGAATTGGTACAGCAAAATACAGTTCTTTATGACAAAACCGGTGAACAGCATTACGATATTGTTTCGGCATTTATCAAATCGATCCGCGGCAGTGACCCAAATGCGGCTGTTTACTGGCTTGCCCGTATGATCGAAGGAGGCGAAGATGTCAAATTCATCGCAAGGCGGATGTTGATTTTGTCAAGCGAAGACATCGGAAATGCAAATCCGACTGCACTCGTTATTGCCAACAACACTTTTCAGGCCGTGACCACCATTGGTTATCCCGAAAGCCGGATTATCCTGAGCCAGTGCGCCGTTTATCTCGCAACCTCACCAAAAAGTAATGCGAGCTATGAAGCCATCGGCAAAGCCCAGCAAACCGTAAAGCAAACCGGAGATTTGCCTGTTCCTTTGCATCTTCGAAACGCGCCAACCAAATTAATGAAAGAACTTGGTTATGGCGATGACTATAAATATGCACACAGTTTCGAAAATAACTTTACCGAGCAGGAATTTCTTCCCGATGCCATAGCAAACACCGCCTTTTATGTTCCGGGAAATAACACGCGCGAAAATGGCACGCGTGAGTTTCTTAAAAATCGTTGGAAAAACAAATACGGTTATTAAAACTTAACCAGTACTTTCTCAGAAACCAGTACATCATTCTGATAATACTCGAAAAACCAATCCTTATCTTTCGAAACCAAAACGCCCTGGATTTCACCTTTAACCGCAGTAAACGTTTGGGGGCTCGAAGTTTTAAAAATCTTCATCACAACTTTTGGTGTGCTGTCAACCAATTGGAATCCATTGGCTATGGGTTGCGCAAATAGGGTTTCGTTATTTAAAGGAACGATGTTGGTAGCTGTGACGCCACCTGGGTTTGCAGTACTTTGGGTTTCGGGCGCTGGAACATAATGGTAATTGAGCGCCTTGAAGGATTTGGAAGCGCCACGAATCGCCTCATTGTACGCTTTTGCAAATTCTTTTTCTTTGCTGATTCCTTCGATTGAAGTGTACAAAATTCGGTTTTTACAGTCCTTTAATACAATGTTGAGTTTTGTCCGAACGATGCCTCCCGACCGCAATACATCCGCGTAAAGCTTATTGCAGTTGTAATTAGTGATTTCGTCTGGCATTTCGTCAGTGTCGAGATAGGCTTTAAAGCCATACATTTCCAGTAATAATTTGGTGAGGGTATTGAGTCGGTACTCGTCTTTTTGGTGCTGAAAACTGAATTTCGACGGCACAATCACATATTGATAATTATTGACCGAGGTCTGTGCCGAAACCAATCCGCTAAAAAATACAAAGATTATGATAACAATTTTATTCATTTTAAAGAAGCGTTTTAAGTTGGGCTAAAGTAGTAATTTGGATTGTGTTTTCAGGTGCGTCGGTATTATTCGGATTAAAATATATCGCGCGCATTCCAAAGTCGCACGCGCCGCGTACATCAGCGTCAAGACAGTCGCCAATCATAATGCTGCTTTCCTTTTTGGCGCCTCCGAGATTGAGTGCGTGCTCAAATATAATGGGATTGGGCTTCTTTGCGCCCGCCATTTCTGAATTTGTCACGGTCTCGAAAAAGCGCGATAAATTTGAATTGTTTATTTTCTTAAACTGCGTTTCGGCAAAACCGTTCGTTATGATGTGGAGCCGATAACGGGGTTGCAGGTATTCAAGCGTTTCAATGGCATCTTCAAATAGATGATTGAATTGAGGAAGGAACTGAAGATATTCGTTTGCGATCGAGTCAATCTCGGCATCCGAAATTTCGTAATTGATCGCATCAAAAGATTGTCTGAGCCGATTGTACCTCAATTCGTCATGCGTCATGTGATCAACCTGAAAAAGTTTCCAGCAGGCTTGGTTGATCGGAATGTATTTTTCGAGAAAATCTCCAATAGCAATTTGCGGATGGCGCTGCTCGAATATTCGTTTGAAGGCTAACTTTGAATTTGTATCAAAATCCCACAACGTATGGTCGAGGTCGAAAAAAATATCGCTTATTGTCGTTTTCACTTCTAAATGTATGATGGCAAAAGTCGGAAAGTTTTATAATAATCCAGCATCGGCGAAGCTAAAATAACCGGTCTCGGTAATAATTATATGGTCGAGGACTTTAATATCGAGATTCTCACCCGCCGATTTGAGTTTTTTGGTAATCTGTTTATCGGGCTCACTCGGATGCAACGTGCCTGAAGGATGATTATGCGATAAAATAATGGCTACCGCGCCCAACTCGATTGCGGTTTTAAAAACAAGTCGCACATCCACGAGGGTTCCGGTAATGCCACCTTTACTGATTTGAGATTTTGAGATAACCTTATTGGCGTTACTGAGATAAATGATCCAAAACTCCTCGTGAAAGAGTTCGCCAATTACGGGCTGCATGAGCTCAAAGACCGATTGACTTGAAGCTATTTTAAAAAGTGCAGCGGCCTCCTCTGCCCTGCGCCTTCTGCCCAATTCCATCGCAGCGATAATCGAAACCGCTTTGGCTTCACCGATTCCTTTGAATGACTGGAGCTGTACGAGCGAAAATTTCCCAAGCGAATTAAGGTTGTTCTCTGCAGTGGACAGGATCCTTTTGCTGAGTCCGACCGCTGTTTCGTTGCGGCTTCCAGAACCAATGAGAATAGCGATAAGTTCGGCATCGCTGAGTGCGGCTTTGCCTTTGGCGATTAATTTTTCGCGGGGTTTGTCATCCTCAGCCCAGCTGCGGATGGGAAAAAAAGTGTTGTCAGACATGATATGGCGTATAAAAAAGTTATTGGTTTTGATGTGATCCATTCAAATTTAAAACAAAAAATTGAATCTGCGACAAAATCATTAATTACGCGCCATCGTACTGTCTCTATAAATAATGCCCATAATCTTTGTTCCAACAATGGGCCTGAAGTGATTTTTTTCGTAGTAATTCGTTTTAAATTCCGTGAACGAATTTTTGCCTGTGAAATCATAAAGCTTGTTTCCAAATTCTTTTTTGAGCAACGCAATATCTGATGGATTAAATTTAACCTGATCGTAAAGCGGACTCAAAACCACGCGATAATTGGTATTGTTTTTCTCGAGCAAGCGTTTAATTTCCTTTATCATAAACAAACCTCGCTGATTGATATGACGTGTATCTATTTTATTATTTGCCCTCACCGGAAAGGTTTTAGTGGCATAATACGCAACGGGGTCTTTTACAATTTCATTTTCCTCATCTACGATATCGATCTCGTTTGTCACCGCGCCATAAGCGATTTTTCGGTTCTCGATATATCCCGACATGAAAGGTTTGTAAACGCCGATAATTTTATAACAATAAAAGCTGAATAAAAATTTTGGCGCCAAATAGGCCTTGAAAAATCGCCATTGAAAGTCCAAATTGCATTTTCCGGTGACTGCTGGAGGCTTGATGAATAAATGCCCTTTGGCATCTTCTGTAAACGCGAACGACACATCCCGGCAAAGCAGAATCAATGCATTTTTTATTGCAACGTTCTTCGAATCAAGATATTTGAGTTTGGTATAAATTCCATAAACCGATTCGTTCGAGGCATCAAATGCAAAAGGCCGGGCGTTTTTCGGCAAATACTGTTTCCACGTATCGGGCCTGAAAGCCAAAGTCCGCGAACTTCCAAAAATGAACGAATTGTAATTGTTTTTCTGGTGGTTATTGATGAACACCGTTGTCGAAACAAAGTCACGGTTTGAAACGACATCAGCATAAGAATAGCTGTCATAATGCCATAACACCTTAAACGGATCGAAATAAAGATACGACGAAACAAAAATTATTGCCGGAATGCTGCATACCATAAGGAATTGGATCAAACTTGCAATAAATTGTCTCATAAACAGGATTGGATTTGCGCCAGGAAATTTTCGGCAAAACCGAAATGATTAAATCAATGTTTTGATCTCATCGAAATTGAGTCCGCCATAATTCCCCGAACTCATCAGCAGCAGCGCAACGCCTTCCGTATCATATTTAAGATGGAAAAGATATTCCTTGAACGCAGCAGGGTCCGTATAAATTATCAAATCTTCACGATTGAAAGCCTTACCAATTTGTTCAGCGGTAATTTCCTCGAGCTGCTTGATTTTAACAGCGTCTGGCGAATAAAAAACGACCGCTACATCGGCAGCATCGAGCGCGCCTTCATATTCTTTCAAAAATTCGGGATTGAGGCTGCTGTAGGTATGCAATTCGAGACATGCGATTAAAGTGCGATCAGGATATTGTTCTTTGACAGCTTTTGTAGTGGCGGCAACTTTACTCGGCGAATGCGCAAAATCCTTGTACGCGACGTTGTTTTTGTTTTCAGCGATTTTCTCGAGCCTTTTTGAAGCGCCTTTGAACGAAGCGATTGCCTCATAGAAATCAGCTTCATCTACGCCCATGTTCTGGCAAATCCATTTGGCGCCCGCAAGATTGTTCAAATTGTGCGCCCCGAAAACTTCAATCGGCATGTCGCCTTCTGGTGTTTTGAGCAAGGTGGTTCCATTTTCAACCTTATACTGTGGCGTGGTATAGGGCAATTTCCGGATTGGGTTTGTCGCGGCTTCGGCAACGCGCTTGACTTCTGGGTCGTCTTCATTATAAACCAGGATTCCACCATTTGTGATCATGCCAATAAACATTTCAAACTGCGCTACATAGTTCTCATACGTTGGAAATACATTGATGTGGTCCCATGCGATTCCCGAGATCAATGCGATATTGGGTTGGTAAAGGTGAAATTTCGGACGCCGGTCCATTGGTGACGACAGATATTCATCGCCTTCAAGAACGATAAAATCATTTTTTTCTGTGAGATGAACCATCGTGTCGAAGCCTTCGAGTTGCGCGCCGACCATATAATCCACTTCAATATTGTGGAAATGCATCACATGCAAAATCATTGAAGTAATCGTAGTTTTACCATGTGATCCGCCAATAACAACACGCGTCTTATTTTTCGATTGCTCGTACAAAAATTCGGGATATGAATAAATTTTGAGTCCAAGCTCCTGTGCCTTCAGCAATTCCGGATTATCCGCTTTGGCATGCATGCCCAGAATTACAGCCTCGATATTAGATGTTATTTTCTCCGGAAACCATCCCATCTCCTTTGGCAAAAGTCCCTTTTTTTCCAGCCTCGTACGCGAAGGTTCGAATATCGCATCGTCGCTTCCCGTAATCTGATACCCTTTTTCGTGTAATGCCAAAGCGAGATTGTGCATGGCGCTGCCGCCGATCGCAATAAAATGTGTACGCATTTATGATTTGTTTTTTTCGTTGAACGCTTTTAAAACCGCAAGCGCTTTTTGAGGTTGATCCATTTTGTTTTTATAAAGGTCGGCTAATTTCTCATAAGTCGTCTTTGAATTTCCAATTTCGATGGCCTTGATATATTGCCGTTCTGCGTGCCCATAGCGTTTGTAATATTCATCGATGCGGCCTCTTGAGAGATAGCCGTCAACGGGAGATATTTTGAAAAGTTCATTTGAATATTGCAAAGCCTTGCTTTCACTTCCTCCAACAATAGCCGGCAGTTGCAGGTAGAGTTCAATCAAAGCCCATCGTGCGCTGACATGATTGGGATTGAGCGAAATGGCCTTTAAAAAAGCAGATTTGATGCTTCCTACGTTTGCTAATGCAGCTAAAGCATTGCTGTTTTGCGAAACCATCGCGAGCGCTCCCCCGTATTTGTAATGGAATTCGGCATTAGACGGACTAAGCGTTTTGAGCTTTTCATAATATGGAACCGCTTTTTCCCAATGCGCCTGACGTGATTGTATGTCCCCGAGGTATTCCATTGATTTTAAATCGTTGGGATGTTGTTTAAGGCATTTTTCGAAAAGCAATTTTGCCTGTTCATATTGTTGGGACTTATAGCAGGTTTCGGCTTTTTCAAAAACGGATTGCGGCCGCATTGAAAATGAAAAAAAAAGCGTTAAAAAAATCACAAGCTTCATATCGGAAATTGAATTCCAAAAATAGAAATTTTGATTGGATTCTGATCACATCAGCGGATTAATAATACCAAAATATGCAAAAAGCATCGTTGAAATGCACGAAAAAAAAATCGATAAAGTGCTTATTTGTAAGGGTTTATTGCAAAGTATAAAAAATAAAATGCGTTTGAGTGTCATTGGTCGAGTTTTAACGTTTGTCACCTGAAAAATTATATCAATATTTTATATTTGAATAGTTTTGTTGTGAAAATAATGTTAATGAGACAGTATGGAAAAAAATTACTACACATTGAAATTAAGTCTCTTATCGGAAGTAAATTCTAAAAAATTCACTTGGCTTTTATTGCTTCTGGTATCATTTTGTGCGAATAGCATTAACGCACAGACTTCATGCGCTACAGCGACGCCAGTTACCATAAATGGAACGTGCATTCTAAATGATATCGTATCAGATGGCACCCAGGACGCCCCGGCTGTAACCTGCCCTGGAACGTTTCGCCGTGAAAGGTGGTATACCTTTACCGTCGCCGGCGGAATGACGAATGTCACCATAACAGCGTCTGCCAGCAATAACAATTTGCTTTTACAACTCATCTCATCTGCAGCATCTTGTACAGGTCTTGCGCAAGTTCTTTGCACTAACGCGACCAACTCAAATTCAGCGCAGACTGAAAGCATTTCAACTCCGCTGAATAACGGTATCTATTATATCAAAGTGGTAAACGTAGGCTTCAATAGCGATATGAATCTGACAAGTCTTTGCGTCACTGCACCCCCAACAATAACAAGTTTCGGATCGACAAGCGGATGCGTTGGGTCGTCAATAACCATAAACGGAACAAATTTGACCGGTGTTACAGCCGCTAACGTTAAAATCGGAGGAACACCAGTTTCCTCAATTACTTCGAATACCGCAACATCAATCGTTGCAATAATTGGAACGGGAACCACCGGTACCGTTTCGGTAACCAATTTGGGAGGAACCGCGACGAGTGCCACAACGTTTACTGTAAATCAATTACCAGTGGTTTCGGCTCCTGCGTCGGTTTGCGTAGGAAATACAATCCAGCTTTCCCCGGCAACAGGCGGAACATGGACAAGCAGCAACCCTTCATTGGCTTCGGTTGACAACACTGGCCTTGCAAGCGGGCTCGTGGCGGGAAGTGTCACCTTTACTTTTACAAATGCTACAACCCTTTGCAGCAAAACAACAAACGCGGTGAATGTGTATGCACTGCCTGTTGTTTCAGCTCCGGGTGCAGTATGTGTCGGAAATACGATACAGCTTTCTCCGTCAACCGGAGGAACATGGACCAGCAGCAACTCCTCAATAGCTTCGGTTACAAATACAGGTATTGTTAGCGGAATTACCGCCGGAAGTGTCCTTTTTACTTTTACAAATACTACTACCAATTGCAGCGCGACAACAACGCCGGTCACTGTAAACGCTTTGCCTGCTGTTTCGGCCCCGACTTCGGTTTGTGTGGGCAGTACAATCCAGCTTTCTCCATCTTCAGGTGGAATCTGGACCAGCAGCAATCCTGCGTTGGCTTCGGTTGACAATACCGGACAGGTAAGCGGACTTGCAGCCGGAAGCGTTGCCTTCTCGTTCACAGATTCAACTACAAATTGCAGCAAAACCACTGCTTCGGTAACCGTGAATGCGTTGCCTGTTTTGGGTGGACCAACTCAGGTTTGCATCGGAAATACAATACAATTAACTCCATCAACAGGGGGAACATGGACCAGTAACAATCCCGCAATAGCTTCTATTGACAATACGGGCCTGGTTAGCGGACTTGCGGCTGGAAGCACAACTTTTACTTTTACCGACGCCACTACAAATTGCAGCACAACGTCTGCAGCCATTACGGTAAATAATTTACCTGTTGTTTCGGCTCCGGCTGCTGTTTGCGTGGGAAGCACAATCCAACTTTCTCCCGCTACGGGCGGAACGTGGATCAGCGGCAACCCGTCATTGGCAACAGTAACCAACGCTGGTGTCGTTAGCGGAGTTGCCGCAGGAAGTGTCGGTTTTACTTATACCAGTTCGACCACAAATTGCAGCGCAACGACAACATCGGTAACTGTAAATGCATTGCCTGTTGTATCGGCTCCTGCCTCGGTTTGCATAGGAAATTCAATCCAGCTTTCACCTTCAACAGGTGGAACCTGGACGAGCAGCAATCCCTCATTGGCATCAGTTGACAACACAGGCCTTGTGAGCGCGCTCGCAGGGGGAAGCGTTAGCTTTACCTTTACCGACAGTACGACAAATTGCAGTAATACGACTTCGGCTGTGACTATAAACATACCACCAGCGATCACGGTTCAGCCGGCAATTACACAATCGTTATGTTCAGGGAACTCAGCCAGCCTTAGTATTATTGCAACAGGATCAGGCTTAACTTACCAGTGGTTTAAAGGTGCTGCACCATTGGCCAACAGCGGATCTATATCAGGGACAACCACAGCTACGCTATCATTCAACGCAATTACTTCTTCCGATGCTGCATCAGATTATTATTGTGTTGTTACAGGATCTTGTGGCGTTTTGCCTTCAAACAATGCAGCCATCATAGTTTCCCAACCTGTTGTCATTTTAACGCAACCCATTACTTCGCAAACGCTATGTGTTGGAGATTCGGCAGCTTTTTCGGTAACTGCGTCCGGAGATGGATTAACTTACCAATGGTATAAAGGCGTAAACGCAATTACCGATGGCGGTACAATTTCGGGAGCATTGACAGCGACGCTTACTATCAATTCAATTACAGCGGCTGACGCAGCGGCAAATTACCATTGCATTGTTAGTGGTATCAGCCCGTGCAGTTCGGGATCTTCGAATAATTCAGCCCTTATTGTAAACCTGGCGCCCGCAATTATAACCCAGCCGAGCCCTAGGCAAACAATATGCACAGGAGCAATGGCAAGTTTTTCTGTCAGCGCTACTGGCGGAAATCTCCTTTATCAATGGTATAAAGGGGCCACACTTCTGACAAATGGGGGAAATATTTCAGGGGCAACCACTGCAACTTTGACCATAAATCCGATCTCTTCAGCAGACGTTGCGAGCGATTATTATTGCGAGGTGACTAATGGTTGTGCATCGGCAACGATTTCAAATAACGCCGAACTAATCATTAGCCCAATAGCGGTGATTCCATCGCAATCCCTCACGGTTTGTAGCGGCGTTGCATTTTCGTTTGCACCTGTAAACGGTATGCCCACAGCAGCCACCATTGTACCATCAAATACAAATTATTCATGGTCGGCGCCATCGGTTACGGGCGGAATTACAGGCGGCGCAATATTAAATAACCAAACCGTTATTACCGGGACATTAGTGAACCCGACAAATGTTGACCAAACGGCAACATACACGATAACACCGCGTTCGGGTGCATTGCTTTGTACTGGCGCACCATTTACGCTAGTCGTCACGGTAAAACCGAGTGCGAAAATTACCAACCTAAGCACCACGATTTGTAGTGGCGATACCTTTACTATTGTGCCATCTAATGGAGGCGGGAATGTTATTCCAGCAGGCACACTTTATACGTGGAATGATCCTGTCGTTACCGGTGGCATTACAGGCGGAGCAAGTGGTAGCGGTCTTTCGTCAATTGGTTTCACATTAACCAATCCGACGACGTCCACACAAACTGCAACTTACACAATCAATACCCTTTCTGGAAGTTGTGCCGGGAATGCGTTTACAATTACAGTAAGTGTCAATCCAAAGCCCATTGCATCAGTAAATATCGCCTCGCAAACAACTTGTTCCGATGTGGCCAATACACCCATTTTGGTTTCCAACGCTGTAAATGCAGCCACAACTTATACATGGACACGGGACAATACCGGAAATGTTACCGGCATTGCAAGCGGAACATCCACAACTATTGCAGCGGGAAACAGCTATTCAATATCTAACGCGCTCACGAATGCAACCGGGGTTGTGCAAACGGTGATTTACACCATAACGCCAACAACAAATGGATGTGTCGGAAGTCCGGTTACGGCAACAGTAATTGTTTCGCCACCAACGGTCAGGGGTGCGGTTACCGTGTCGCTGCCCAATGTGACACCGGCGGTTAATACCATAACTGTCTGCCATTTTGCAAGTGGTATGTTATATTTAAGCGGCTATACGGGAAATATCGTCCGCTGGGAATCAACTACAAATGGCGGCGTTACGTGGACACCGATCGCCAATACATCGGATACTTATAATTATGTAAATGTAACGCAAACTACGATTTACCGCGCGGTAATACAAAATGAATCCTGGTGCACGGCAATGTATTCGAATGTATCAATGGTCAATGTAATTCCGAATATAAAACCGACGCCCGTTTCTGCAACGCCCGCGGTAATTTGCGCGGGAGATTCTTCAGATCTGTTCAGCCAAAGTGGTTATGCGACCAATTCATACATTGCGAGCGGCGGGACTTTCAGTAATGCAAATCCGGCAAACTGGCTTGTAGATGGTTGTGGAAATTGTCTTAGCGCAGGCGCTAGTAACACGAATCCGGGGCCATTTCAACTGAGTGCTACCAATGGCGGCACTTATTCTGGAATCAATTATACGTCAGTCGGGAAATTTGCGATCGCGAATGGCAATTTCAATTCGATTATGCAGACGCCGGTTTTTAACACTTTCGGATTGAATGCTCTCACGTTAAGTTTCAACCATGCTTTCAATTTATTAGCGGGTGCCACGGCTACGGTCGAACTTTCACTTGACGGCGGCGCAACTTATACGGTGGTTCTTGCGCAATGGAGCGGTCCTTCAACGCGTACACCTTATACTGCGTTCCCGTTGACTACCATTGACATGAGTACCTATTTGGGGCAGTCAAATTTAAAAATTCGTTTTGTTTATCACGGAACTGTAGGAAGTTCATGGGCGATTGACAACATTATATTGCCTGAAGCCCCTTCAAATCTTACAACCCAATGGGTAGATGCAGCTTCTGGCGTAGTGTTGAGTAACGCTGCAACACTTACCGTAACGCCAACCGTAACCACTACTTACGCTGTAACGTCTTACCTCAATGGTTGTACAAGTTATGGCCCCGAAGGAACAACATATGTAACGGTAACTGTTAATCAGAGACCCACTGCTAGTATAGGGCCTTCACAAACGGTCTGCTTTGGCGGAACTGCCACTTTCAACGTTGCACTGACAGGTTCAGCACCGTGGCGTGTAACATACAGCAACGGAACTACAACAACGACAGTCAATAATGTAACTACTAATCCTTATATTTTTAGTGTTGCAAATGTCACCGCAAACGCAACTTACACCATTACCGGTCTTAGCGATTCAAAATGTACCGCGAAGCCTGCAGATCTTACTGGGGCAGCTGTTGTTACAGTTTTGAACGGAACCAAAGGATTATGGACAGGCCTTGTCAGCACCGATTGGTTTGATTGTAAAAATTGGGCTGGCGGTTTACCTTCAAGCACAATTGATGCGGTAATTCCAAATGGAACGCCACGAATGCCACTCATTGATCCTTCCACTTCACCATATGCTGCTTCTTACAGTAATATAGCAAGTGCACGTGATGTGATTATTGGAACTTCGGCAACGGTAACGATGGTTTCCGGATCCACCTCGGAATTGCAGGTTAGTCGAGACTGGAAAAACAGCGGGACATTTGCACCAGGCACCGGCACCGTCACTTTTAACGGGTCAGCAAGTAATCAGGTTCAGACGATCAATGTTGGAATCAACACACAGGAAACCTTTTATAATGTAAACATCAATACTACAAACGGTGCCAAAGGCGTTAGCGTAGTTGATGGATTCGCGCTTACCGTCTCAAACAACCTGACCCTGCAAAGCGGTGATTTGCGCCTCACAGGAGAAGCCCAACTAATACAATCCGGCTTAACGGCAAACCCGATAGCAGGCACGGGAAAACTTTTGAGAGACCAACAGGGAACCAGAAGCAGTTTCAATTACAATTACTGGTCTTCACCTGTAAGTGTTGACAATCTTAATTATACTGTCGGAAGCGTATTATTCGACGGAACAGATGTTACAACGAGTCCGTTTGCCGCGAGTCCGATAACGTTTACCCTAGGCGTGTATTCTGCCGACGGCCCTTTATCTAATCCAATAAAAATAAGCACGAGCTGGATTTATAAATACACAGCGATCAGCACAAGTTATTTCTCATGGCAGTCGATTGGCAGCACCGGTTCTGTCAAAGTTGGCGAGGGCTTTACGATGAAAGGAACTGACGGCACTGCGAATGCCACTGATTTGCAAAACTATGTTTTTGCCGGAAAACCCAACAATGGAAATATTAACCTCAGCATTGCATTGTCGCAAGGCTATCTCATCGGAAACCCGTATCCATCTGCACTGAATGCCGATAGTTTTATTAAAGACAATATCAAAGACGGCGGCAACGCGACTTCAAATGTCTTTAACGGCGCGCTTTATTTCTGGGATCATTTTGGTGGCCATACGCATTTATTGGCTGGTTATGTCGGAGGATATGCAACTTATACTTTAATGGGAGGTGTTGTCGCGATTGCCAATGATCCCCTCAATATCAATGACGGTTCAACAGGCGTAAAAGTCCCTTCGAAATATATTCCTGTAGGCCAGGGATTCTTTATCAGGACAGATCTGGATTCTTCAGTTGCCGCAAACCTTGTAAGCCCGATAACCGGCGGAACGGTCGCTTTTAGAAACAGTCAGCGGGCATTTAAAATAGAATCTGCAGGAAATTCGGTTTTCTTCAGAACGTCGGGTGCCACTACAACGAATGAGGAAGATAAAAGACCAAAAATCATATTGAAATTTGATTCGCCTTCGGGATTTCACCGTCAATTATTGGTAGGCGCCGATGTAAATGCCAGTGCGCAGTTCGATCTTGGCTATGATGCACCGATGATCGATGTGGCAAGCGATGATATGTATTGGGAATCCGGAAACAGTAAACTCGTAATTCAGGCCATTTCCGATTTTAATGCCGAAACTGTAATTCCTTTGGGCGTAGTTGTCGGAAGTACGGGAATAAGTACCATCAGGATACAATCAATCGCGAATATTCCCGACGAAACGAATATTTATTTGTTTGATGCCGAAAGCGGAATTTATCACGACATCCGCAATGCTGAATTTGCAATTTCGTTGCCTGTTGGCCAATACCATAATCGTTTTTCAATCCGGTTTACCAATACCACGCTCGAAGTTAACGATATCAATTTAAGTAACGGTGTGACGATGGTATTTACCAATGGAAATAATGCTTTAAACATCGCTAATAAAAATCCTGATATCAATATTAAATCTGTAACATTGTTCAACCTATTAGGCCAAACAATCAGGACGTGGGAAGTTTCGAACTTAAGCCAGCACGAGATGCGTATTCAGTTTCCAAACATAAGTTCAGGAACTTATATTGTAAAAATAAAAACAAACGTTGGCGAATCAAGTAAAAAAATTATCGTGAGATAGTGCTGGAGGGTTAGGCAATTCTTTTTGACTCAAGAGCTGATTTTTAAATATTTACAAAATTGCCCGTGTTGTTGCTGCATTTTATTCAATGGAAATTCAGTATCTCACATATTCACATAAAAATTACTAATTCTCTAAAAATAAATATGCATATAGTTGCATTCGAATAAGTATTGCTATATTTTTAATAAAAATTTAAAACAAACTATTTCCTACTAATAGCTATATAATTTAACGCCAAGATCCGCTGGATATCCCACAATCCGGAAATTGGAGCGAAGAAAATGTTATTATTATGGAAAAAAAATACTTACTGATTTCTGGGACTCCAGGTCTCCAGAAGTGCTGCGTTGCAATCCTTCGCATATCCTTCCTTCTTTTTTCTTTTTTTGCTTTTGAAAGCAATCTATATGGGCAATCCCCTTCTATAATCACGAGCAGTGGAACCTGGATATGTCCCCAGGGCGTAACTTCAATTTCCGTTGAAGCTATTGGCGGCGGCGGCGGTGGCAGAAATGCCGCTGGTGGTACAAAAGGGTTCATTGGCGGCGGTGGCGGTGGCGGTGCATATGCCAAAAGAGCAAATGTTGCCGTGGTCCCCGGAACACCATATGCAATTACCGTAGGAGCTGCTGGCGCAACAAATCTGAGTGGGTCCGCATCAACCGCAACTTTTGGCGCGGTGACTATAACCGCGGCCGGCGGGTCGGTTGGCGCAGCCGCGTCGTTAAACGCTTCAGGAGGTCTGGGCGGAACGGTGGCAGGAAGTATCGGCGATGCCGGAAGTGTTTTTGCAGGCGGTGCCGGTGGAAGCGGTGTTGGGAGTTCAGGCGGAGCCGGATCAGGTTCAGGAGGCGGTGGCGGAAGCGGCGCAGGTTCAGCTGTTTCAGGAAATGCGGGAGGTAATGCAGCAAATGCAACAACGCCCGGCGCGGGAGGAGCTTTAATTGCGCTGTATGGCGGTGCAGGCGGCGCAGGAGGAAACAATACTACTGGAGCAAGTGCCCCGGCCACTAATTATGGCGGCGGCGGGGGTGGCGGCGGAGACCGCTCCGCTGGAGGATCAGGGCGTCAAGGCGCGGTCATCATAACATTCAACTGTCCAATTAACACCATTGCAAATGCCGGGCCCGATCAGACACTCGCCAGTTGTGCCACGAGCGCGACATTGTCCGGAAACACAGCCACTTATGGAACTGGTACATGGACATTGGTTTCAGGAATTGCTACCATAACATCCCCTACTTCACCCACGTCAACAGTTACCGGATTGGCATTGGGAGCTTCGGCAGTATTGCGATGGACAATTGATAACGGACAATGCGGCAGTACAAATGATACGGTAACAATTACCACGGTTTACGGATCTTCGTGCCTGACGTATTGCGCGGCAGGCGGCGCGACAGCGGCAAGTTCTTATATTTCGAATATCAGCTTAAACACAATCAATCAAAACAGCGCGGCATGGGGCGGTTATCGAAATTTTTATCCCACTTTGGCAACTACACTATATACCTCATCTTCGTATACGATAAGCGTTTCAATTTATAATTTCACAACTTCGCAAAAAAATATTTCAGCCTGGATAGACTGGAACCTCAATGGCGTATTCGATATTGCCACGGAAACCGTTCTTTCTACAACATCAACAGTTGCTGCCGCACAGACAGTAACGCTTACCAATACATTTACGGTACCGGCGGGCGCGGTTATAGACTTGAGCAGGTTGCGCGTCGAATTGGCTTTTAATGCCGAAGGAGCGGCAGCGCCATGTAATGTAAACAGCCTGACCGACGTTCAGGATTATAAAATTAACGTGCTGACACCACCCGTTTGTGCAACACCGACAGCACAGCCGACAGCTCTCACTTTAATTCCAAGCGGAACTTCAATTTCAGGTTCCTTTATTGTGGCATCGCCCGCGCCAGATAATTATTTGGTCGTGATCAACACAAATGGAACGGTTCCCACGCCTGTAAATAGCGTCACGTATAGCGTCGGGGGATCTATCGGCGCGGGAAATACGATTGTCAGTATTGGCAGCTCAAATTCGTTTACCGCAACCGGACTTACAATTAACTCAACATATTATCTTTTTGTTTTTTCATATAATTCGGTGTGTACCGGAGGCCCTTTGTATCTGAAGACAAATCCGTTGACCGGCACAACTACGACATTGGCAACTAATTACTGTATCCCAACGGGAAATTTAAATTGCAGCACCAATGGTGATTATATAGCGAATGTTACCGTTAACACATTGAATAATAGCAGCACCTGCTCATCAGGAGGCTACACAAATTACCCTGCAACGGGAACCAAAACTACTACCTTAACGCGTGGAAACACCTACAATCTAAGTGTAGCAACTGGACCCGGAAATAAAAAGCATGGCGCCGCTGTATGGATAGATTTCAACCAAAATAGCGTCTTTACAGATGCCGGCGAATATTTTTTCATCGGAAATGGTGTGATCGCCAACTCGACAAATACAATTGCGATTACCATCCCTGCCGGCGCAAATTTGGGAACAACACGAATGAGGGTTCGTTACGGACGACAAACTTCAGTTACCGCAGCTTCAAGCTGTACGATGTCGGGCACTTATGGTGAAACAGAAGATTATACTTTGACAATTGCCGATCCGATTGTATGTGTTGCCCCTGCTTCGCAACCCACCGCACTTATCCTTAATGCTACAGGAACAACCATCACAGGAAGTTTTACTGCTCCGAGTCCGGCACCAAATAATTATCTTGTTGTTATCAATACAACCGGAATTGCACCCTCACCGGCAAACACGACTTCGTATGCACTCGGGGGAACTGTCGGGTTTGGAAATACGGTTGTTGATAATGACTCGAATACCGGTTTTGTTGCAAGTGGTTTGTCGGCATTGACTACTTATTATCTATTTGTATTCGCATACAATTCGGCTTGTTCCGGAGGCCCTACATATAACAATATTAGTCCGTTAAGCGGCAACACAACCACCATTACGGCCAATTATTGCACGCCTTCGGTTAGTAGCGGCCAACAAAGCCTCGGCTATTTCAGCGAAGTCAGCTTTGTGGGAACTTTAAATGACGTCTCTAATTATTCGACCTATTCAAGCAGCCCATTAGGCTATCAGGACTTTACAGGACTAACCAATCTGGCGATTCAGGCGCAAGGCGAAGGAGTCAATATCTCCGTCCAGGCGCTCAATTCCTCGTTTATGAAGGCATGGGTCGATTGGAATAAAGATGGGGATTTTACCGATACGGGTGAATTGGTTTATAGCACTGGTGGAATTTCGACGTATTCATCAACTTTCGGATTTATAATTCCATCCGGAACGCCACTCGGCAATTACCGGATTCGTTTGCGGTTAAACAGTCGTGACTTTTCTTTCCCTTATGACGCGAATTCAACTGACAGTTTCACATCGTGTGGAAATATCAATTATCCGGGCGAAACCGAAGACTATCTTTTTACCGTAGTGACGAGTTGCGCATCGGTAATCAGCAGTGTTACTGATGGACGGACTTGCGGACCTGGAACGGTAACCCTGGGCGCTGCCAGCAGCTCTTTAGGCGTAACGCAATATCGCTGGTACACTACACCAACCGGAGCTACGTTAATCGGAACTACGATAACAGGATCGTGGACAACACCGTCATTGACAGCTACTACAACGTATTATGTTACCGCTTACAATGGCTGCGAATCTTTAACGAGAACAGCCGTTACGGCAACGGTGAGCCCAATTCCTACGTTAACATACTCGCCTTCTGATCCGATTCTTTGCGGCGAGGATGTTGTGATTGCATTATCTGCCACCGGTGATTCAGAAGAAGTTTATCTTATAAATGAGAAATTCAGCAGCGGGCTTGGCGTTTTTACCAACACCAATATACTTTCCACTGCCGAAAATGCAAACTCTCAATGGCAGAACCGAAGCAGTACTTTTGTGCCGACTCCGGTTACCAATTATAACGTATGGTTTCCGGCAATATCCACAGGTGTAAACGGAAATGGATTTGCCATGGCAACGTCGGATGTTGGTGGCGTTACCGTACATAACCAATTGGCATCGGCAACAGTAAATTCAACGAATTTTACGAGCCTTACTCTAAGTTTCAGGATGTTTTATTCGAGATATTATGAAGACTTCACATCACCCACCCTTGATTACGTTACGGTAGATGTATCCACTGATGGCGGTGCCAACTGGATAGAAATCAATCGCTATCTCGAAGACATTGGTATTGGAACACGGTTCGAAACGCTTTCTTTCGATCTGTCGGCTTATATCAACCAAAGCAACCTCAAAGTGCGTTTTCGCTATTACGGCGAATGGTGCGACGGATTGGCTGTTGACGATGTTAAATTGTATGGTTACCGGCCAATCAGCACGGCGTTGAACTGGACGAGCGCCACAACAGTTAATGCCTATACCGATGCTGCTTGTACGATTCCTTATGTGACCAACACGCCCGCAGTAAATGTCTACGTAAAGCCTTCGATAACGCAATTGGAGCAAGGCAGTTATAGTTTCACAGCCAATGCAACATTAGCGAATGGATGCACTACATCGAAAACAATCACCGTTACCAATAATTCTAAAATCTGGCAAGGCATCACAACGGATTGGAATGACAGCAACAACTGGAAACCTATCGGCGTACCAACTGCTGCAAATTGTGTTGTGATTCCGAGTACCGCAATCATTTCCGGCAGCGGCTATAATGCGTTTGCCAAAACGCTTACGGTCAAATCTGCCGGCAATCTCGAGGTGCAGACCGCCAATAACATTACCGTAACCGATGAAGTAAAAGTGGATACCAACGGAATTTTCTACATCCGTAACAATTCAAGCCTCGTGCAGATCAATAATGCCAGCAATACCGGAATTGTAAAAATGGAGCGTATAACACAACCGATGTACCGTTTCGATTTTACATATTGGGGAACACCGATGGCTTTCGCTTCAAATTTCACTTTGGGAACCTTGTCGCCAAACACGTTGTCTGATAAATATTTTAGTTGGAACCCGACGCTCAGCAACGGTTATGGCCAATGGATTTATGAAACCGCAGCGACGATAATGAATCCGGTTAAGGGCTATATTGTGCGCGCGCCACAGACTTTTTCATTTACCTCTGATGTTAAGGTGCCTTACACTGCAACGTTTATCGGAACACCAAACAATGGCGATATTTCCTGCCCGATTTATCATGGAACGTTAGGCGCGGCGAGCAATAATGACAAATACAATTTACTTGGCAATCCATATCCTTGTGCTGTCGACGCCGAAAAATTCCTGAGCGATCCTGCAAACGTACCGGTTATTGACGGCACGATATATTTCTGGACGCACAATTCTGGTCCAAGCACCGCAAATCCGGATCCGTATTACGGAGATTACATTCTCAATTATAGCAATTCCGACTACGCATCATGGAATAAACTCGGTGGAACCGGAACAACGGCTGCGGCTGCTTCGGGTGGCGCCACACCAGCAGGATTTATCGCTGCGGGGCAAGGATTTTTCAGTAAAAGTACGGGAACTGCAGTAAGCGGAACGCCGGTTGTTTTCAAAAACACGATGCGTACGACGGGAAACAACAGTCAATTTTTCAGGACATCGGCTGCATTGGAAAAACACCGCATTTGGCTGAATCTGGTAAATAGTTCGGGAGCATTCAACCAAATTCTTGTAGGTTATGTTGAAGGCGGAAAATACGGTTGGGATCGCGATTTTGACGGCGCGATACTTTCTGAAGAAGGGCTGTCGCTGTATTCCATAATTCCCGATAAAAAACTTGTCATTCAGGGCCGTCCGCTGCCATTTGATAATAATGACGTCGTACCTTTAGGATATAGGGCGGTTGCGCACGATACTTATTCCATCCGCCTTAACCGTGTGGATGGCTTATTTGAAACGCAAAATATTTTTATCGAAGACAAATTGCTCGGAATCATTCATGACCTCAAACAGAGCCCTTATAATTTTACTTCGGAAGCTGGGACTTTTGACGACCGATTTGTTTTGCGATATACTGCAACGACTTTGGCCGCCACGAATTCTGAAACTAATTTTGAGGTACTGGCTTACATCGATCATGGGAAATTTTTTGTCAGGGCTTCAGAAAATATTAGCGGGGCTTCCATTTTCGACATTACGGGAAAAGAAATACTGGATATCCCAGAAAACCAATCGAAAAATGTCGAATGCAATTTCAATTTCGCTGAAGGCGTCTATATGACAAAAATCAAATTGCAGGGTGGTGTAACAATTACGAGAAAATTAATCAACAGCCGATAATCTGATCAAGCTTGGTAATGCATTATTGTCAGCCCAATTCACAATAATAACGCAAGTATGCAGCAGGGGAATTTATTTTTCGTGATTTCACTGCTAATTTTAATATTTTAACCAGCACATTATCAATTCATTTTAAAAATATTCATATATTTATAGCCTTCCTTTTTAAGAAATGATTATGATGAAAGAATACCACCGAAATTTTGCGGGGCGTCCGCATTTTATTAAAAGTTTAAAAGATTTCGCTCGGGGGAGCAAATCACTAACAAAAAGCAAAGCGTTTCTCGCGTTATTGACATTGCTTTTTTTTGGCAACATTAACGCGCAAACCACCCTGATTTCACCCACTGGCGATGGGGGTTTTGAAAACGGCAATACCTTTGCATTGAACGGTTGGTCGGTAGATTCACCTGCGCCTGCTTCTAATAAAAATCAATGGTTTTGTGGCGGGGATCCGTTGGGTCCTACGCCTGGTTTCACGGGGACTAATTGTGCGTACGTTACGAACAATACCCTCGCAACGCCGCCACCACATGCCTATACGACAACCCTTACAAGCTTTTCACACATCTGGCGTGATGTTACAATTTCCAATGCGGCCGAAACATCTATTACACTGGACTTTAGTTGGATTGGAAATGGGAGCGCAAATGGCAGCCTAAGGGTTTATTTAGCGCCGACCACATTTATACCTACAAGTACCACGCAAATAATTCCTACGGGCGTAGCGCCTACAGGCAGGGTTAAGGTCGGATTAGCAGAATACAATCTTCAGTCAACCTGGACAAATGCCGCTACAATACAAATTCCAAGTGCGTACGCAGGAACTACGTTTCGCATCATTTTTGAATGGAGAAACACAAATTCGGCAGGTTCGCAAGTCCCAACGGCAGTTGACAACATTTCAATGGTTTCAGTAGTTCCTGCTCCATGTATAGCTCCGGCGCAGGCCACGTCATTTGTGTCAGGCACAAAAACCCCAACGACTTTCCCAGCGTCTTTTTCAGGAGTTGGAAGCGGGTACCTCGTGATTCAATCTACAAGCAGCACACCACCTTCACAACCACTCGACGGCACAATTTATTCCGCTGCCAATATTGCAACCCTAGGCTCGGGATTGACTTTTATCCAGAGCGGAAATGCTACGATTATTACTGGAACCGGCCTGACTGAGAACACCCAATATTACTACTATATTTATGCTTATAACAATAATATTTGCTCGTTAGGCCCAGCCTACAATACTTCTGGTCCATTGGTTGGCACGGGCATAACGTGTCCTGCCATACCGAATTCAGTTGCCACCGCAGGTATTACATCAAGTGGCTTTACCTTAAACTGGGCCACGCCAAGCGGAGGTTCTTCGGGATCAATTACTTATAGTGTACAGGTTACAACAGACGCGGGGTATGCCACGAATGTAACTGGTTCTCCGTTTTCTGTTTCGGCTCCTACCGTAACCTTAAACGTAACGGGATTGTCTGCAAGCACTACATATTATTATAGGATACTCGCCAATAACGGTTGCAACAGCGCGTATGTAACAGGGAATGTAACAACAGCCTTGCCCATATGTGTGGCGCCCGCTAACGCGACTTCCTTTGTCCTGGGGACTGCAACTTCGTCATCACTTCCAGCTTCATTTTCGGGCACTGCCAATGAATATCTCGTCATCCGATCGTTAACCAGCACACCACCGTCTCAGCCTGTAAATGGTACGACTTACAGTGCCGCAAACATTGCAACTCTGGGCGCCGGACTTACATTTGTGCAAGCCGGAACAGCAACAACAATCACAGGAACGGGCCTCGCTTCGAGCACACAGTATTACTACTTTATTTACGGCTATAACAATACCGCTTGTGCCAGCGCTCCCGCATATGCAGGGCCACTGACAGGAACCGGCACTACGCTCGCTGGCTTTAACAATAGCTGTATCAACGCATCTTCATTGCCGTGCGGTACAAATAATCTTTCAGGCACGACTGTAGGTTCCACCAATACAGCGCACGGAACAGCGTGTAGCATGAGTAATTATGGGGTGTGGTATACATTTACCGGAGATGGAAACACAACAACCATTTCTTCTACAGCCACGGGAGGATTCGATCATGAAATGTCGATATCATCAGGAAGTTGTGGTACTTATACAAATTTAACATGTCAGGATAGTGGATTTTCAAATGGTACAGAGACCTATACTTTCACTACAGTAGTCGGCGTAAATTATTACGTTTACATAGCCGATTATCTCACCGGTGGAACAACGACAGGAACCTTTATTATTTCACGGTCGTGCTCGACCCCACCCCCTCCTGCAACCAATAATGAATGTAGCGGAGCTATCGCATTGACTCCGGCGACAAGCTGCAGCTATTCCTACTATACCAATGCCGGAGCGACCGCCAGCGCGGGAGTTCCTGCTCCGGGTTGCGCCAACTATCTCGGAGGTGACGTGTGGTTTAGTGTGGTCGTGCCAGCTAACGGAATTTTGCACATCGACACGCAAACCGGAACAGTAACTGATGGTGGTATGGCACTTTATTCGGGCGCTTGCGGAGCATTGTCTCTTATTACATGTAACGATGACTCGAGTTCAAATGGTGCAATGCCATTTATTTCTAGTAGTGGCCTAACGCCGGGACAAACCTTGTATGTTCGTTTTTGGGAATACGGAAATGACAATAATGGAACCTTCGGAATTTGTGTCACATCGCCTGAAGCATGTACCACCGGAACCGGCATTGGGACTTCAGCTTTGGGTTGCCCGACAGTAACCTCAGGCGGGTTGGGCTTAAATGGTGCCGACCCAGCTCCGGTAAATTCTTGTGTCTCTTCTACTTGTGTCAACCTCGAGGCCACTTATTTGCAGCTTGGCCAAACGACAGATTATACAGTGTCTTCAATTGCTTACAATCCACCATACCAGTTCGGATGCCTACAAAACCCTATCAGCGTGAATGTTGACGACGTTTGGTCGCCTCTTATTACATTGCCATTTAGTTTCTGTTATTACGGGGTAAATTACACGCAATGTGTGGTGGGATCAAATGGTACTTTGTCATTCGATACCGCAAGTAACGTTCCCGGCGCATTTTCGGCATGGTCATTCTCCCAAAACATCCCAAGCACATCCCTCTTTAAAAATACCATTTTTGGCGTTTATCACGATATCGATCCAAGTATAGGCGGTGAAGTGGGTTGGGAATTGATCACGCTAAGTTCCGGATGCAGGGCGTTGGTGGCTTCATGGAGCAATGTTCCGATGTTCTCTAACAACAATATTTTATACACCGGTATGATGGTACTTTATGAAAATACCAATATCATCGAAGTGTATATCAAAGAAAAAAATGTTGATAATTTTAATGTTTCACCGTGGAATAGCGGTAATGCAATCGTCGGACTTCAGAATGCTGACGGGACTGTAGGAATAGCGGCGCCGGGCAGAAACGCGCTCGATGCGAATTGGAACACCGCCAGCGAGGCATGGCGATTCACTCCCGCAGGCCCTTCGATAACATCTATAAAATGGTATGAGGGTTCAGGCACCGCAGGAACAGTAGTTGGGACAACCGCTACAGTAAATGTTTGCCCAACCGCGACGACCACCTACACTGCCGAAGTCTCTTATCTGCTTTGCAATGGCGGGCGATTAAAACAAACCGACGAAACGACGGTTACGGTTACTGGCGGTAAAACATGGAATGGTTCAGTAAGCACCGACTGGAATACTGCCAACAACTGGACGCCAACCGGAATTCCGAATGGCTCAGATTGCGTAATAATCCCCGTAACTGCACGCAACCCTATTATTTCAGGTACAGGTTATAACGGACTGGCCGGAACGCTTTCAATTTTAAACAATGCTACGTTAACCGTAAACTCAAACAACAGCATTACCGTAACGGATTGGGTAAATGTTCAGGCCAACGGAACTTTTTTAATCCAGAATGATGCAAGCCTTGTGCAGATTAATGACGTGTTCAACACCGGAAACATTACCTACAAACGCGATACTAGCATTAGAAAACTGGATTATGTTTACTGGTCATCGCCAGTTGTCAGCTATAACGTTAGTTCAATTACGGCTCCTTTAACGCCAGGTCCGATATACAGGTGGAATCCTACTGTTGCAAATCCAAATGGCGGCCAGGGGAATTGGGAAGGCGCTTTGGGTGCACAAATGGAAATCGGACGCGGTTATATCGTTCGCGGCCCGGGAACTTTTAGTGACACGACACTGACGACTTTAAACGGATCTTTCACGGGAGTTCCAAATAATGGTACGATCACCACGGCAATTTCACGTGGCAGTGACACCAATACTGCGTATCATGCTGGTCTAAATGGGACTGAAATTACGAATTTCAGCGACAACAATAACCTGCTCGGAAATCCTTATCCATCCGCGATCCGTGGAAGTGAATTCCTCTTTAACAACAAGTCGAAAATTGAAGGAAACATAAAACTCTGGACGCATGGTGCGTTACCGGCAACGATCTCGAGTCCGTTTTATAATACTTTTATTTACAACTACAGCGCGGGCGATTATTATACTTTTAATTTCACAGGAACGAGCTGCTGTCCCGCCGCCAACGCCGATCTTTTTATAGGTGCAGGCCAGGGGTTTTTCGTGCAGATGAAAGATGGCGCTCCCGCTTCGGATGTCGTCACTTTTACAAATTCTCTTAGAAGCGCGAGCTATGACAATTCGCTATTTTTCAGGACAACGAGCCAATTCGCGAACGGCATTACAGATCTTGAAAGAAACAGGATTTGGCTCGACATAATAAATTCTGACAGTTTATCCGAACGTACCTTGATTGGGTATGTTGAAAATGCGACCATGGGTTATGACAGTTTCTTTGATGCGCAGACCTTAGTAGCCGGTTCGATGACCATTTATTCATTGATTGGAACAGAAAAGTTCAGCATTCAGGGAAGATCTTTGCCATTTGACACTGAAGATATTGTACCTATAGGCGTCAACATCCCTTTGGACGGTAATTATAAAATTGGCATCAACGCTGTGGATGGTCTTTTTGAAACTAGCGGACAAGCGATTTACCTTGAGGATTCCCTTTTAGGAATAATTCACGACCTGCGCCAACAACCGTATAGTTTTATAGCTACGCGCGGCACTTACAACAATCGGTTCGCCCTACGTTATGGCAACGGTACTTTGGGCGTAAACAATCCGAATGCCGCATCCAATCTGTCAGCTTTTATCAAAGACAATATGCTATTTGCCGACGCGACGCAAAACATTGAATCAATCCAGATTTATGATGTGAGCGGAAAATTGGTGAATACCTATGTGGCAAAAGAAAAAAACAATCGTTTCTCATCCAACTTTAATTTTGCCAATGGCGTTTACTTTGCGAAGATAAAACTCGAAAACGGAATGCAATTCACGCGCAAATTGATGAACTAACGTAACTTAAAAACATAAAAAAATCCGCCTAGAAGGCGGATTTTTATTTTTGCATGGATCTATTATTTTACCAATGTCATCTCATCAACAATATGTTTCGCTCCTGAGAAATTTTCGATAACCCATAAAACATAACGAATATCAACATTGATTGTTCTTTGCAATTTAGGATCGAAAATAACATCACCCGCCATGGCTTCAATGTTACCATCAAATGCAAGTCCGATTAATTCTCCTTTTCCGTTTAATACCGGTGAACCTGAGTTTCCACCTGTAATATCATTGTCTGTTAGAAAGTTTACGTGCAATGATCCGTCTTTATCTGCATAACGACCGTAATCTTTTTTCTTGTTCATGTCGATCACACGCGTTGGCATGTCAAACTCCTCATCACCTTTCTTGTATTTTTTCACCATACCGTCCATAGTCGTATAGTTGTTGACTTTGGCATCGTTGCGTTTGTCAGCCGGTAAAGCGCGTACTTTTCCGTAAGTTAAACGCAATGTAGAATTTGCATCCGGATATTTGATCGTCGCGATTTTTGATTCTCTCAAACCTTCCACCAGCAAACGGAAAGAAGCCGCGTAGTCATTTTGCGCCTGCGTTAATTCGGGCGTCTTGGCCGTTATGTGAGCCACAAGATCTTTAGACAAATTCAAAAGCGGATCGTTTGCAAGCTTTTCCTGGGTAGGCGCATCAAGGAACGATTTTACTTTCTCCGGCGTTGTTACAATACTCTGGTCGATTGCGTCACTCGCGAATTTGGTGAAATCATTATTGTTTTCCTTCGCTAATTTCTCTACCATCGGCGCAAGTTTGTATCCGGCTTTGGTAGCATAAAGATGAAGCTGTGCCGCCAGCAATTCCTTCTCTGCCGGAAGATACATCTCTTTGGCACTTTCTTCAACCGATGTCATGATTCCAGGATACAATTCCTTACGTTTAGCATCATCAGCTGCGAGATAAGCATTCAGCGATTTTCCGAGTGTAGTATTGACCAAACCGAAAGCGGTTGTACGGAACAATTGCTGCAAGTAATTGTCATGGCGCGCTTTCTCATTCGTCATGCCGTACCATTTATTGATGTTGGTCACCACGTTTCCATACTTCGCTTTGTTTTCGGGCTTTTGTGCCCAGGCGTCAAATTTAGCTTCTTGCGCGGCTTTCGATTTTGCGGTTCCAAATTTCGTCAGCGCATCAATCATTCCTTGTCGGTTTTTCCAGTAATTGGCAACACCGGCATATTTTGAAGCATACACCAAACGCATCGCGTCGTTCTGCTCCATGTATTTTTTCATTTTATCCATTCCAAGTTTGGCACCTTCAACCCAGGCAGGATAAGAATATTTTACGTTTTGCTCTATTCCGCCCGATGGCATCCAACGGTTCGTTCTTCCCGGATATCCCAAAATCATCGCGAAATCACCTTCTTTCACCCCTTTAAGATTTACCGGAAGATAATGTTTCGGATTCAAAGGCACGTTATTTTCTGAGTACTCAGCAGGATTTCCATCTTTATCCGCATAAATTCTGAACATCGAGAAATCAGCAGTATGTCGCGGCCATTCCCAGTTGTCGGTGTCACCACCGAATTTCCCAAGGCTCTCTGGCGGAACGCCTACCAAACGAACATCCTTATAATCCTGGTAAACAAAGTAGTAATATTCATTTCCCTGAAAAAACGGACGCACAGAAACTGTGTATTTTCCGCCTTCGTTGTTTTCTTTCTCTATCGCCGCAATTTCCTGGTTGATGGCTTTCTCCCTTTCGGCTTCGGTCATTTTATCGTTGACTTTCGACAAAATTCTTTTCGAAACATCGTCCATACGCACGAAGAAACGAACATAGAGGCTTGAAGGTTTTTTCTCCGCTGCCCTGTTCTCTGCCCAGTAACCGTCTTTGAGGTAGTTCTTGTCGGCAGTCGAAAGTTCAGCAACCGCATCATAACCACAATGGTGATTGGTCAGGACGAGTCCGTCTTTCGAAATCAACTCGGCAGTACAACCGCCGTTAAATTGCACGATCGCATCTTTAAGACTGTGGTGGTTTACGCTGTAAATTTCCTCGGCGGTCAATTGAAGCCCCATTTTCTGCATGTCGCGGTGGTTGAGGCGCTCGATAAACATCAAAAACCACATGCCTTCGTCGGCCTTGACGCTCATTGGCAGCAGCATAATCCCAACAATCAGGGATAAGATAATTTTTTTCATTTTAAAAAGTGGATTAGTTAGTAACTCGGGCTACAAGTCTGACAAAATTTCTTTTTGTTACACCAAAACCCTGATTTAGCACGCGAATATAATGATAATGAGCAATACAAGAGTAATAATTAACAATACACTATGGGCATTAAATAATTCATGAATCAGAAAGGCTACGATTCCGATCAGGCACACAAAGTGTTAATCAGGCTGACAATTTCGGCAGGAGAGAGTACAAAATTTGCCGTTACATGTTTTAATGCATATTCGGGCATGTATGGAACATCGGCAGTTTCGGGAGATTGGATAACAACTGTGCCATTGTTCTCTTTCACCGCGCGCAATCCATCGGTGCCGTCGGCATTCGCTCCAGATAGTAGAATTGCCAATAATTTGTTGCCATAAATCTCCGCAGCCGACAAAAATGCTATGTCAATACTTGGACGGCTGTAATGTATTTTTTCCGATACATCAAGTGAAAAAAATTGGTCGCTTTCAAAGAGGAGGTGATAATCGGCTGGGGCTACGTGAATGCGGCCAGGCCTAAGTTTGGTTTTGTCTTCAATTTCCTTCACAGCATGCGTACATTTCATCCGAAGCAATTCTTCCAATACATTATCATCAGAATTTTTCCGATGCAATACGATGACAATTGCAATTTTCTCAATATGGGTAAGCAATGGTAATACGTTCAAAAGCACATCGAGGCTGCCTGCAGAACCTCCGATTATAATTACTTTTTCAAGATTGGTTACTTTATTTTCTTCCATATCTTCTCCTTTCTTAACTGTTCGTATTTATCGTGAACCGAAGTATATTTAATGGTTTCTTTCGATCCAAGGGCAATGTAACCTAACCTCGCCAGACTGTCGTCAAAAAGTTTTAATGCGCGATCCTGAAGCTTTTTTTCAAAATAAATCATCACGTTGCGGCAAATGATTATGTCGAATTCGTTAAAGGAATTATCTGATACGAGGCTGTGTTCTGAAAAAACCATTTTTTGTGAAAGCCCCTCTTCAAATTTTACCAACCCATAATTTGCCGTATAGTATCGCGAGAAATCCATAGTACCTCCGGCCAAACGATAATTATCCGCGTAACCTTTCATTAGCGAAAGCGGAAAAACGCCATTTTTTGCGGTTTCAAGTACTTTCTGATTTATGTCGGTTGCATAGATAATCGATTTCGGCAACAAATTCAATTCCTGCAGCAGAATAGCCATTGAGTACACTTCCTGACCTGTAGAACATCCCGCGTGCCAAATCCTGATAAATGGTTTACTGCGCAGTGCCGGCAGGATTTCGTCTCGAAGAACGCGATAAAACGAAGGGTCGCGGAACATCTCCGTCACATTTACCGTGATCTCTTCCACGAGGCGGGAAAAGTATTCGGGACTGGCTCTGACCTCAGCCAGGAAATCAATAAAACTTTTAAAACCGTCAAGCTCATAGATGCGCTCAATACGACGCCTCAATGATGCACGTGAATAGCCCCCAAAATCGTAGCCGTAATAGTCATAGATTTCGTTAATAAGGAGGTCAATTTCCTGGTCGGCAATCATTAGGCGGTTTTTAATATTTCGAAAAGACGGTCAACATCTACAGGTTTCGATAGATAATCGTCGGCGCCGGCTGCGAGACATTTCTCCCGATCGCCAACCATGGCTTGCGCCGTAACCGCAATAATAGGCGTATTGGCGCGAGCGGGAATTTTGCGGATAAGCGGTATTGCTTCATAACCATCGAGTTCCGGCATCATCATATCTATAAGTATCACATCGAAAGCGGCGTTTGTTTTTAAAAGTTCGAGTGCCGCTCTTGAACTGTCGCAAGACGCCGTTTCATAAGAACGTGCTTTCAATGTTGCTGCGAGCGCAAATATATTTCGCGCATCGTCATCTATAATTAAAACTTTCTTCATAAAATCAGGTATTGTATAACCACACGCGAAGCAACGATAACAACTGATCGATATCGACAGGTTTCGTGATGTAATCGGAAGCTCCGGCATTAATGCATTTTTCACGGTCACCCGTCATGGCTTTTGCAGTGACAGCAATTACGGGTAAATCTTTAAATTTCTTTTTTCCGCGGATAAGTCTTGCGGTCTCATATCCATCGAGGTTGGGCATCATCATGTCGAGCAAAATAATGTCGGTTTTTGGATTTTCTTCGAGAGCCTTTAGCGCCTCCGCACCATCAATTGCAGTAATTACTTTCATTTGTTGCAATTCGAGTGACTTGGTCAGTGAGTAAATATTACGCACATCATCATCTACCACAAGTACCGTCTTGTTTTTAAGTACATTGTCAAGCTGTCTTTTCGAAATGTCGCGCTTGCCGGTTGCTTTTTTATCTTCGACGATGTGAAGGAAGAGTGAAACCTCATCAAGCATGCGTTGATATGAATGCGCGGTTTTAACGATAATGGAATCGGCATACTTTTTAATTTTCATCTCTTCATTCATGGAAAGACTCTTCCCAGTGAAAACAATGACCGGAATGTTTTCGATATTAGCCTCCTTTTTCATGTTTTCGAGTAACTCATATGCTTGCTTATCGGGAATCCCCATATCGAGAATCACACAATTCACATCCTTTTTTTGTAAAACGTCGATACTTTGCGAAATTTCGCTGCTGATTTCAGATTTGATATTGTTGTTTTCCAAAAAGAAGGACAACGCTTCGGCGTGTTTAGAATTGTCCTCGATAATGAGTACTTTCTGTGATTCCCGATTTACGATTTGTTCTATGCGCTTAAACACTTCCGGAATTTGCTCAAACGCTACCGGTTTGTCAAGGAAATGGACCGCGCCTTTTAATAAGCTTTCCTGCCTGAGTTTGTGTGATGACATAATATGAACCGGAATGTGGCGCGTCATGGCATGCGATTTTAACTCTTCCATCACATCCCACCCCGATTTGATTGGCAGTTGAATATCAAGCAATATACCCATAGGTCGGTACTTTGCGGCAAGGTTAAAAGCTTCATCGCCCCTCACCGAGACAATGCCTTTGTAGCCACGGTCGCGTGTAAATTCTAATAATGCTTTCGCAAAATTGGTATCGTCTTCTACGATCAAAATAACTTTATCACTGGCACTCACTGATTTTCGGTCATCAGCAATTGCGTCTGGAATTGACTCGCTGATGTACTGCGGACGAGAGATAGAAGTTGCGTCAATCATTTCAGGATCATCTTCAACATGTTTGACGAGCATGGTTGCGCTCGATATCGGAATTGTCAGCGTAAACGTACTGCCATTACCGGGCTCACTCTTTAACGTAATCTCGCCTCTGAGCAGGCGTGCAAGTTCGCGGCTGATCGACAATCCAAGGCCCGTACCTCCAAATTTTCGTTTGGTTGATCCATCCGCTTGTTGGAAAGCCTCGAAGACCAAGGGCTGTTGCTCTTTCGGTATTCCGATTCCGGTATCCTGCACCGCAAATGACAATAGCTTATCGTTACTCTTTTCCCTGGCGATTGTGAGTGTTACAGAACCTTTACTCGTAAATTTTATCGCGTTCGAAATCAGGTTTTTCAGGATTTGCTCGAGGCGCATACGGTCGGTTTTGATAACGAGCGGCGCGTCTGTGGAATTGATTGTAAAAGCAATGTTCTTCTCTTTGGCAACCTGCGTAAAGAGACTGTTAAGGTTTTCAACTATATCCTGGAGCGGAACCTCTAGGATTTCAAGTTCCATCTTGCCGGCCTCAATTTTAGAGAGGTCGAGAATTTCATCTATCAGCCCGAGCAGTCCATTGCCGGAACTCTGAATGACCCGCGCAAACTCAACTTGTTCTTCGGAAAGATTTTCATCGTTGTTCTCTCCGAGGAGCCTGCTCAGCAACAAGATAGAGTTGAGTGGTGTACGCAATTCGTGCGACATATTAGCGAGGAATTCCGATTTGTATCGTGTTGAAAGTTCGAGCGCTTCTGATTTTTTTTGAATTTCAAGGTTTTGCTCCTCGAGAAGCACGCTTCTTTCATTGAGTTCCTCATTGGTTTGCTGCAATTCCTCTTGCTGCACCCTGAGTTCTTCTTCGGATGCCTGCAATTTTTCGGTCTGTACCTCGAGCTCGGCATTCATGCTTTCGAGTTCGGTGTGTTGTGACTGAAGTTCCTCAGATTGCGATTGTGTTTCCTCAAGCAACTCCTGAATTCGCGTGCGATTCTCGGCGGCGTGTAATGAAATCCCGATATTGTTTGACACGGTTTCTAAAAATGTCTTTTCCCGTAAGCCGTAATGACCAGTGGTTGCCAACTCAACAACGCCCATCACGCCATTATCGACAAGTGGAAATGCAACGATATGTTTTGGTTTTGATTCTCCTAATGCATACGATATTTTCAGGCTGTCATCATTTGGAACTTCAAGTTCGAGCAATTTCCCGGAAACAACGACTTGTCCGGAAAGGCCTTCTCCAATTTTAAGATGCTGCCGCACCTGAGAACGATCGTAACTAAATCCGGAACTTAAATGTAATTCTTCATCTTTAAATAAATATAGTACGCCAGCCTGGCTGTTGGTATATTGGGCCAAAACCTCGACAACTGACTGCGTCAATTCAGTAACGCTTTTTTCGCCGAGCATGACATTATTGAGACTCGCAATCCCCAACTGTAGCCATTCGCTTTCAGATATTTTTGTAAAGGTTTCATCGAGCGACTGTGCCATTGTGTTCAGTGACGCGCCCACGCTGCCCAGTGCGTCTGATTCGGTATCGTCAACCCTTGTCTTATAATTCCCTGATGAAATTTGAGCCGCAATATTGCTGATTACCCGAATGCGTTCAGCGGTCTCACGATCTTTGTCCTGCAGCTCGAATTGGAGTTTCGTCCGCGTCCGGTAATCGCCAAGGATTCGCATAAAAAATATGATGCTGATTATTATGGCAATTAATGCAGCTGTGACTATTAAAGTCGATGTGTAGTTGCCATAACGCGCGGAATTTTCTGTGCGGGTTTTAAGCAATCCGGTTTCGCGGGTTTCCATACGATTTAAAAGTTTCCGTATTTCGTCAGTGAGTTGCTTTCCTTTGTCGAGATCGGAAGCAATAACGATCTGTCCTTCGCGTTTTTCAGCGACCCGCCTGTCAAGATATCTGAAAAAGGAATAAACTAACGGTTTAACTTTGCTCAGCGTGAGTTGCTGTTGCTCATTGTCGGAAGTCATCATCTGAATTTTCTCAAGGAAAACATCAGTATTTGATTCGGCATTCAGAAATCGCTCTAAAAAATTTTCACGGTCCGTAATTAAATATCCCCGAACGCTGGTTTGCGCATCGCTCATTGTGAGTTTCGCACTGTTTAAATTGTATATGATTTCGTGTGTATGGCTGACCAGATTCGTGCTTTCGAGCAGGCTTTTGATGCTCAAATAAGATGCGGTTGAACTTACTATCAAAATCAAAATTGAGATGGCAGTACTAATAATTAAGTTGCGCTTAAAAGTAACTTGTGCATTCATGAATTTTATTTTTCTTTTACAGGAAGCACGATAATAAAGCTGGCGCCTTCCCCTATTTTACTTTCACCTGTAATCAGGCCATTGTGTTTTTCGATAATTTTCCGCGCAATCGACAGTCCAATACCGGTACCGTCATAAACCTCTTTATGGTGCAGTCGCTGGAAAATGGTAAATATTTTTTCTTTGTAACTTTCGTCGAAACCGATTCCATTATCCTTTACGGTAATGCGGCAGTAATTGCCTTCGCGAATGGTGGGCACGTTAATTTCCGAACCATTCACGTATTCCGAGAAAATATCAATCTCGGGTTTTACCTCTTGTTGGGAAAACTTGAGTGCATTGCCAATAAGATTTTGAAATACCTGACGTAATTGGCTCGAAACGCCAGCGACTATCGGCAATTGGCCGTGTTTGCGGATGATTCCTCCTTTTTCTTCGAATAAGTGCTCGAGGTCGGCGGTAACCTCATCGACAATTTCATCAATATTACACGACTCTGATTCGGTAGGCGCTGACAGCCTTGAATACGCGAGCAGATCGTTGATCAGATTGTTCATTCGTTCCGCAGCTAAAACCGTTCGTTGCACGTAATATGGGCCGTTTTCCTCATCATTAAGGCAACGTTCGCCAATAAGCTTTACAAAAATTTCGATTTTGCGTATGGGTTCTTTCAAATCATGTGAGACTACCCACGCAAACTGTTGTAATTCGTGGTTGCTTATTTCAAGTTCCCTGTTTTTTTGTTGCAGCTCCAAAGTACGTTCTGTAACTTTTACTTCGAGGTTTTCCTGCGCATCCTTACGAATCTCAATTTCCTTCGCAAGTAGGTCCCTGATGTCTTTGAGTTCGTTCTGCTGCTGGTAAAGTTTGAGGAACGTTTTGACTTTGAGAATAAACAAATCGGGATCTGCGGGCTTAGTGATATAATCTACGCCACCCGATTCATATCCTTTGGCAATGTATCGTTTTTCTTTGTTGATAGCCGAAAGGAAAATAATCGGAATTTCGCGTGTTCGATTACTCCCACCAAGGATTTCGGCAACTTCAAAACCGTCCATTCCGGGCATTTGCACATCAAGTATGATCAGGGAATAGTTTTTCTGAAGTGTTTTTTTTAGCGCTTCTTCGCCCGAATATGCCTCATCTGAGGTCAAACCATGAAGTTCAAGAATCTTTTTTAACGGAAGAATGTTTTCTTTTTTATCGTCTACAATTAATATCATTTGATTAAACTTTTTGATATACGCAGCATCCGATAATAGAGTGCAGATTGACGCATTCTCAAAGCTAATTAAAAAACATATCTTTTTTTTGAAACCAGTGCCAATTGTTGAAATTTCATAACATCATATGCTTTAAACATAAATTTCATAATAAGTACTACCGTGATTGTATTGCAAAAAAAAACACCTCGCAAGGTGCTTCAAATAATTTGACTGAATTTATCCGTTGAGCATTTTCCACAACGTATCTTTCAATTCCGTCAGTCCCTGTTGCGCTACCGAAGAAATAAACATATACGGAATCCCTTTAAAGTCTTTATCGAGTTGTTTTTTCATTTCAGCCTTGAGCTCATCGTCAAGCATGTCGCATTTTGAAATGACCACGATGCGCTCCTTATCAAGCATTTCTGGATTGTATTTCGTGAGTTCGTTGACAAGAATGTCATATTCTGCTTTGATGTCGGGCGTATCCACAGGAACCAAAAACAAAAGCGTAGAATTGCGCTCAATATGCCTCAAAAAGTAATGCCCTAAACCTTTTCCTTCCGCAGCGCCTTCAATAATCCCGGGAATATCAGCAATCACAAACGATTGGTAATCGCGGTAAGCGACAATTCCTAGGTTCGGCTTCAACGTTGTAAAAGGATAATCTGCAATTTTTGGTTTTGCCGAAGTCAATACTGAAAGCAATGTAGATTTTCCGGCGTTTGGAAATCCAACCAGGCCAACATCGGCCAACACTTTCAGTTCAAGCACCACATCCATTTCCAATCCTGGCAATCCCGGTTGCGCATATCGCGGTGTCTGGTTCGTCGGGCTTCTGAAATGCCAGTTCCCAAGTCCGCCTTTCCCACCTTGCGCCAGTATTCTCTTCTCGCCGTCTTCGGTAATTTCAAAAAGAATTTCATTGGTTTCTTTATCGCGTACAACGGTTCCGAGCGGCACTTCGATATATTTATCTTCACCATCAGCACCGGTGCTTCGGTCACTTCCGCCATCGCCGCCATGTCCTGCCTTTACGTGTCGCGCGAATTTTAAATGAAAGAGCGTCCACAATCCTTTATTGCCAACGAGGTACACATGTCCGCCGCGTCCACCGTCACCGCCGTCCGGTCCGCCTTTTTCGATAAATTTTTCGCGATGCAGGTGCGTCGATCCTTTCCCGCCTTTTCCGGAGGAGACATATATTTTTACGTAATCAACGAAATTCCCTTCTGTCATAATCTTTGTTTTCAGTTTCAGTGATCTGTATCTATAAAAAAAGACAGAATCGCTGCCGACTATTTAATCTTTGAGCGTTTTCACCAACACCTTGTCGATCTTCACACCATCCATGTCCATTACTTCAAACTCGAAACGCTGCCATGATAATTTTTCACCTTCTTTCGGAATGCGCGCCAATTCGGTCATGATGAGTCCGCTTACCGTATTCACATCATAATCACCGGCAAGATGGTCAAGGTCGAAGTACGTAAGGAAATCGTGAAGCGAATAATGTCCGTCAACAAGCCAGCTCCCATCTTCGCGCGCTACGAGTTTGAAATCGTCTTTATAAAATTCGGCTGCATCGCCAACGAGCGCTTCAAGAATGTCATTTAATGTAAGGATTCCTTGAAAAACACCATATTCGTCCGACACAAAAGCATAATGCACACCGCTCTGCTTAAAGTTTTCAAGCGCCTTGTACGCTGTCATCTGTTCCATAATAAATGGGGCTTCGGTCATGATGTGCACCAAGTTGAAGTCATCGTTTTCGAAATGCGAGAAGATACTTTTCAAATTCGCCGCGCCCACGATATCGTCGTGATCTTTATCGTAAATCGGATAAACCGAATGCAATTCTTTGAGCATCAGGTCGCGCACAAGTTCTTTGCTCGCATGCAATGGCAATCCAACAACCGATTTGCGGTGTGTCATGAGCGAATTGACTTTGCGGTCGCCAATATGGAAAACGCGCTCTACGATATCCTGCTCGATTTCCTGGATTTCGCCTTCTTCGGTGCCTTCCTTGATGATGGCTTTGATTTCCTCTTCGGTAATTTTCCCGTCGGCGGAAGGTTTAATATTGAGGATTTTTAGCAATCCTTCGGTTGAAACTGTCAATAACCAAATGAACGGCGCAGTGATTTTTGATATCCATTTCATCGGCACCGCGACAGCTTTTGCAATACCTTCGGGATGGTTAAGTCCGATGCGTTTGGGAAGCAATTCGCCAAGTACAAGCGAAAAAAATGTCAGGATCACTACCACAATTCCAACCGCAATCGATTGTGCGTAAGGCCTGAACACTTCAAACTGGCTCACAAAAATACGCACCGAGGTCGTAATCGAATCGCCACTGAAAATACCAGTCAGGATTCCGATCAAAGTGATTCCGATTTGCGTGGTCGATAATAATTTGTTTGGAGAATTCGCCATCTCAAGTGCCACTTTTGCACTCTTATTTCCTTTTTTGGCCGCCGTTTCGAGTCGGTTTTTGCGCGCCGAAATCAAAGCGATTTCCGACATTGCAAAGATGCCGTTGAGGATGATCAGGAAGAGAATTATCAGTAGTTCCAAAATAGTTTTATTAAAATTTATGTCGGGCGACTTGTCAGCCCGGATAGCAGCGAAAAGCCTTTTGCAATTGAAGGCTTGATTTTACTGGCCGGGAAAAGCGACCGCCGGAAGCTTTTTATCGGACTTGTAAAATGGCCTGCAATAAAAAAGCTTGCAGCGCATAGCCGGATTAGCTGCCTATAAATGATCGATGACGGCGCTGAGCCTTTTCGTTATTTCTTCGATCGAACCGATGCCGTTGACTGCATGGAACTTGCCTTGCGTTTTGTAAAAATCCGTTAGTGGCGCGGTTTTCTGATTGTATTCATCGTACCGGTTGCGAATTTTTACTTCGTCCTGATCGTCGGGTCTTCCCGAAGTTTTACCTCTTTCGAGCAAACGCTGTACGAGGATTTCGTCGTCGGCTTCGAGTGCAATCGTCGCGGTAACCTGCTGGTTTTTGCTTTCTAGAAATTCGTCTAAAGCTTTTGCCTGGGCCAATGTTCTTGGAAAACCGTCGAAAAGGAACCCGCTTGACTGTGGATTTTTATCGACTTCGCTTTGCAGCATCTGGATCGTCACCGAATCAGGAACGAGATCGCCTTTATCCATATATGTTTTCGCCAAATTGCCCAATTCTGTTTCATTTTTGATGTTGAATCGGAAAATATCACCTGTTGAAAGGTGCGTGAGATTGTATTGCTGTTTTAAAAATTCTGCCTGTGTGCCTTTTCCTGCGCCCGGTTTCCCGAAGAGAACGATGTTAATCATTTCGATTTTATGCTTTTTAAAATGTGTTGTTATTCTGCGAGTTCGTAAACGTCTTTGAGGTTCCTGCCGAGCCCGTCATAATCAAGGCCGTACCCAACGATAAATTTGTTTGGAATGCGGATACCGACGTAATCAATTTTGATGTCTTTTTTGAAAGCGTCGGGTTTAAAGAACAGTGTTGCTATTTTGAAATGCTTCACTTTTTGTTCCTTGAAAATGGCTTTAAGCGATTCGACGGTGTTGCCGGTATCAACGATATCTTCGACTACGACTACGGTTCTGCCTTCGAGATTTTGATTGAGCCCTATAAGTTGCTTGACGTCATTGGTTGTCTCCATGCCTTCATACGATGCCATTTTAACAAAACTTACTTCGCACATGCCGCGGTAATTTTTCATAAGATCGGACACCGCCATAAATGCGCCATTGAGAACGCCGATAAAAACAGGGACTTCATCAAAAAAATCATCATCCATTTGTTTGGCCATGTTGGCGAGCGCGAATTCAATTTCCTCCGAAGATATAAAAGGTACAAACTGTTTATCGTGAAGTTGTATCATAAAGAACCCGTTTTGAAATAAGCCACAAATTTAATAAGTATTGGAGGATAAACGCCTACGTATTTTGACTTTTTTCCAAATTGGCTATATTTACGAAATGGATGCAGCGTTACGCGACCGGATTAAAAATGTGACCGCAGCACGCAAGTCGCGTGATGAAAATAAGGAATTTGTATTGGCACATCCCGACACGATTCCCGACTGGCTGGCGTTTGCTTTTGAAACCGATGACCGTGATTCGCATCTGGCGTGCTGGGTTCTCGAACTGGTGGCTAACGAACGCTTGGAATTGTTTGCACCACATTTAGATTTTATCTGTCCAAGGCTCCACATGCTGAATGACGAAAGTGCCATCAGGCCCTTAGCCAAGATTTGCCTTTTGCTTGTGGTGTCAAATTTCAAGAAAACAGGAAAGATTTTGCTGTCAAACGACAATCTCAAACTAATTACCGAGGCATGTTTTGATTGGCTTATCGGAGATGCTAAAGTCGCCTCGAAAGTGCACGCCATGCGGACGCTATACCTGATCGGAAACCAAATCGATTGGATCCATCCCGAGCTCCGGATGATTGTCGAGAAAGAATACCCGCATCAATCTGCCGCCTATAAAGTTGGCGCGCGCGAAATTCTGGGTAAAACCAAATAAATATTTCGGTTCTGCGTATCTTTAAGATGGATTCCGTTAAAAAACGCAAACCGTCATGACAAAAAGCTGCTTTATTCTTTTTTTGATTTTATTTTTTGAAAGTGCTTCAGCGCAACGCGATTCGATCGCGCCGGTTTCGCTCGAAACGATTTACGTCAGCGGTTTGCACATCAATGACAGCTTGGTTCACGCACCTGCCGCAATCGGAATTTTGTCGAAAAGCGATCTCAAACGAAACAACGAAACCGACATCAGTACTGCAATCAATACCATTCCCGGTGTTTTGATGCAATCGGCAAATATTACGACGAGTCGCATTTCGATTCGCGGAATCGGAGCGCGAACGCCATACGGAACCAATAAAATCCGGGCTTTTTACGGGAATATTCCGTTAACCTCGGGCGACAGCGAAACGACAATTGATGATATTGATGTTGAAAATATCGGCCAGGTTGAAATTATTAAAGGACCGCTGTCGAGTGTTTACGGTGCAGGACTCGGAGGCGCAATTTTGATTTCGCCAAAAGACATTCAAAGAAATACGCAAACTACCCAGATCAGCAGTGTACTTGGGTCATACGGACTGGTTAAAAACAGCGTCAATTACGCAGTTGATAGAAGATTCGCAAGCCTCAATATCAACTATTACAACATTGCAATTGACGGCTGGCGACAGAATAGTTCTTACAAACGTGAAGGCACAACAGTCTCGGGCGAATTTTTCAGAAACGGCGACAGTAAACTTACTTATCTGGGCAATTACACTTATTTAAAAACATTTATTGCGAGCTCGATCGATCAAAAAACATTCAGGCAAAATCCGAAAGCAGCCGCGCCGACCTGGCTTGCTTCTAAAGGATATAAGGAATACCGTTCGGCACTTGGCGGCCTCAATTATGATTTAAAAATTGCGCCGCATTTGAAAAATTCGACTTCGGTTTTTATCAATTATAAAGACAGTTATGAGACGAGGCCATTCGATATCCTGCGGCAATACACTTTTGCAAGTGGTGCGAGGACGCAGTTTTCAGGGAATTTCAAAGTTTCGTCAATTACAACTGATTTTATTTTCGGAGTTGAATATTTCGCCGATGATTACCATGGGCGCAACCTTGAAAACTTATACAAGCAAACTCACGGCACAGGAAGTTTTGAAGGCAACCTGCTGACTTCCAATACCCAAAACCGGAATTTTTACAACGCTTTTGCCCAGTTACGGTTTGAGTTTTCAAAGCATTTTGAAATTCAGGGCGGACTCAACGTAAACAAAACCAAATTTACTTTAGACAACACCTTTCCGACAGCTACCCTCTCCTCCCAGAAATACGCATACGACGCAATTTTCTCACCGCAAGTTTCATTGCTTTACAAACCTGACAGCTTCAAAACTGTTTATATTTCGGCGAGTAAAGGGTATTCGCTGCCAAGCGTCAATGAAACGCTCACGGCAACAGGAACGGTCAATGCCAATATCAAACCCGAAAGCGGTTACAACTGCGAAGCGGGCGGAAAATTTTACTTTTTTGACAGGACATTTTATACTGAATTGGCTTTGTACCGAATGGAAATCAACGACCTGCTTGTCGCCAAACGAATCGGTGACGATCAATACGTGGGCGTGAATGCAGGCAAAACGTTGCATGAGGGAATTGAACTTTCGATCAATCATTTGTGGCAAATAAACAAATCGCTTGCATTCAATTGGTATGTATCAGGCTCAATTGGCCAATATAAATTCGTTGATTTTATTGATAGCGGAAATGATTTTTCGGGAAACAAATTAACAGACGTACCTGCAAATAAAGCAAATGCCGGAATCTCGTTTTCGACACAAAACGGCTGGTCGCTGGCTTCCGATTTTTTATTCGTGGATAAAATTCCGCTCAATGATGCGAATTCGGACTATGCCGAAGCTTATAAAATTGTCAATTTAAAACTCGTGTATCATTTTGAAATCTTCAACAAACTCGAATCGCAACTCGCATTCGGAATCAACAATATTTTCGACGAACAGTATGCATCACTAATTTTACCCAACGCCATCGCGCCCCCAAATGGTTCGCCACGATATTATTATCCTGGATTGCCCATCAATTATTACGGAAACATCAGACTCCATTATTCCTTCTGAATTATTAATTATTAATTATCAATTATTAATTATCCTTTATCTTTGCGAGACAACAACACAACGACACGAGCAACGCAATTGCATAAGCCCGTCAAAAACATAACTACACGAATGAACTATTTCTCTTCCGATTTTAAACTGGGCATTCTCGGCGGCGGCCAGCTTGGCAAAATGCTGCTTACCGAAACCCGCAAATTTGACATACAGACTTACGTTTTAGATCCGAGCGATAAAGCGCCATCACGAATTGGTTGCAATAAATTTTTTGAAGGCGATTTAATGGATTTTGATACGGTTTATGATTTCGGAAAAAAAGTCGATGTGCTTACATTTGAAATCGAACTCGTCAATCTTGACGCGCTCGAAAAACTCGAAACCGAAGGCACTAAAATCTATCCGTCTCCAAAAACGTTGCGGCTGATCCAGAACAAAGGCATCCAAAAAGAATTTTATTTTTCAAACGGTATTCCAACCGCGGCATTCCAGAAATTCCTCAATCGCGAAAGTCTTAATGCCACAGTCGAAAACAAAACTTTGTCATTGCCGTTTGTGTGGAAATGCACCGAATTCGGCTATGACGGCAATGGCGTAAAAATCATCCGAAATATTTCGGATATTGATTCACTGCCAAATGTTGAATGCATTGCCGAAACCATGGTACCATTCAAAAACGAACTCGCTGTGATCGTCGCGCGCAATGTTTCGGGCGAGATCAAAACGTATCCGGTGGTCGAAATGGAATTCCACCCCGAAGCCAACCAGGTCGAATATGTCATTTGTCCCGCGCGTATCGATGAAAAAGTGGCCGCGAAAGCACGCGAAATAGCGTTGCAGGTTTCTGAAAAATTCAACCATGTCGGATTGCTAGCCGTAGAAATGTTCCAGACGCACGATGACGAAATTCTCGTCAACGAAGTAGCGCCAAGGCCACACAATTCGGGGCATTATTCGATTGAGGCGAGTTATACGTCGCAGTTTGAAAACCACATCCGTGCGATTTTAGACCTTCCTTTAGGAAATACCGCTAGTAAAGTTGCGGGAATTATGGTAAATTTGGTCGGCGCCGAAGGTTTTTCCGGGGATGTCGTTTATGAAAACATCGAAAAAATCATCGCTATCGATGGTGTCACGCCGCACATTTACGGAAAAAAGCAAACGCGCCCGTTCCGAAAAATGGGACATGTAACGATCGTCAACGAAGATATGGCCGAAGCGCGGAAAATCGCTGAGGAAGTTAAAAATACCATACGCGTGATCTCGCGTTAGGGATTGCAGCGAAAATCCTTTTTTAAAAGGATTAGCCGGAGCGTCAGCGAAGGCAAATCAATTTTAAAAAAGATTGTAGCGAAAAGCCCGGCCCGCAGGGAAACGCCCAAATAATTATCAATTATTCATTATTAATTAAATGAAAGTAGCCGTCATCATGGGAAGCATTTCCGACATGCCCGTCATGCAGGAAGCCATCGACATCCTCAAGGGTTTCGCGATCGAGACCGAAATTGATATCGTTTCAGCACACCGCACGCCCGAAAAACTATTCGAGTTCAGCAAAAATGCCCACAATAACGGAATTTCAGTAATCATTGCAGGAGCCGGCGGCGCAGCACATTTGCCCGGAATGGTTGCCTCGTTGTCACCTTTGCCTGTAATTGGCGTCCCGATAAAATCATCAAATTCGATCGACGGCTGGGATAGTGTACTGTCGATTTTGCAGATGCCTGGCGGCGTTCCTGTGGCAACGGTCGCGTTGAACGGCGCCAAAAATGCCGGAATCCTCGCCGCACAAATCATTGGAAGCAGTGACGAAAACACACGCAACAAAATCATCGCGTATAAGGAAGGCCTCAAAATCGTCGTGAACCAATCGTCGGAAAGTTTAAAGAAAAAATAATTTTTAGAAGCTGTTCCCGCCATCCGCTGTATCTTTTGTTCTGCTGTGCGCCACAAAAGGATGCCGCTGCTGTCGGGGCTAAAACCCACCAACCTATGAGCATTTTAACATCGCATTTCAATACAAAATACAATACCGCGCCGTTTTCGCAGATTAAAATCGAAGATTACTTTCCCGCTTTTGAAGAAGGTATCGCGCTCGCAAAGTCGGAAGTCGACGCAATAGTCAACAATCCCGAACCACCGACATTTCAAAATACGATCGAGGCGCTTGCCTATAGCGGCGATATCCTCGATCGGATTTCGAGTATTTTCTTCAACCTCAACTCTGCCGAAACCAATGATGAGATGCAGAAAATCGCACAGGAAGTTTCACCATTATTGTCGGAATTCAGCAATGACATCCGCCTCAACGCCGACTTGTTTGCACGGGTCAAAGCGGTTTACGAACAAATGGATCAACTCGGTTTAACACCCGAACAAAAGACTTTGCTTGAAAAAAAATACAAAGGATTTTCGCGCAATGGTGCCAATCTTTCGGAAGACAAAAAATTAAAGCTGCGCGAAATCGACAAGGAATTGTCGCGTTTGAGTTTGCTCTTTGGTGAAAACGTACTTGCCGAAACGCATGATTTCGAACTGCACATCACCGACGAAAAAGATTTGGCCGGACTTCCCGAAGGAACGATTGAAGCCGCGCGTTCGCATGCCAAAAGCCTTGAGAAAGAAGGGTGGGTTTTCACGCTCGACCACCCTAGTTATATTCCGTTTATCACATATGCCGACAACCGCGAACTGCGCAAAAAAATGGCGATTGCTTTTGGGGCAAAAGCGTTCCGCAACAACGAGCGCGACAACCGAAAAAATGTTTTGGAGATTGCTAGACTGCGTTTTGAAAGAGCCAATTTGTTAGGTTATAAAACCCACGCGCATTTTGTACTCGAAGAACGCATGGCGCAAAACCCCGAAAAAGTCAAAACCTTTTTGCACGAATTATTGGAAAAAGCCAAACCGGCCGCACAGCGTGAATTCACGCAGCTCACGAACTTTGCCAAAGAAATGCATGGCATCGAGCGTCTTGAGAAATGGGACGGCGCTTATTATTCGGAGAAACTGAAACAGCAATTGTTTAATCTTGATGATGAAAAGTTGAAACCATATTTCCAACTTGAAAAAGTTTTGAATGGCGCTTTTACGGTGGCGGAAAAACTGTACGGATTGAGTTTTACAGAGATTTTCGATATCGATAAGTATCATGAAGAAGTAACGACTTATGAAGTCAAGGACGAAAATGGAAATTTGGTTGCGATCTTCTATGCTGATTTCTTTCCAAGAAAAGGTAAACGAAACGGTGCGTGGATGACTTCGTTTAAATCGCAATATGTTAAGGATGGCGTCAATGAACGCCCGCATATTTCGAACGTGTGTAATTTTACAAAACCTACGGAAACCAAGCCTTCGTTGTTGACTTTTAATGAAGTCACGACCTTATTCCACGAATTTGGCCACGGATTGCATGGCATGCTCGCCAATACGGTTTATCCTTCGCTTTCGGGGACTTCAGTATATTGGGATTTTGTGGAATTGCCAAGCCAGATTATGGAAAACTGGTGTTACGAGCCCGAAGCGCTCGCGTTGTTTGCACACCATTACGAAACCGGTGAAATGATTCCGCTTGAGTATGTCGAAAAAATAAAAGAAAGTGCTAGTTTCCAGGAAGGGATGGCGACAATGCGGCAATTGAGTTTTGGATTGCTTGACATGGGGTGGCATGGCCAGGATCCGTCAAACATCACCGACTTAAAAGCGTTTGAAACCGAGCGGTTTTCAGAAACACAATTGTATCCCGATGTTGCGGAGAATGCGATGAGTCCGTCGTTTTCACATATTTTCCAAGGTGGCTATTCTTCGGGATATTACAGTTACAAATGGGCCGAAGTTTTGGACGCAGACGCATTTGAGTATTTCCGCGAAGAAGGGATTTTCAACAAAGAAGTCGCGACGAAATTCAAGGACAACATCCTTTCAAAAGGCGGAACCGAAGAACCGATGATTTTGTACAAACGTTTTCGCGGGCAGGAGCCAAAACCTGAAGCTTTGTTGAGGCGAGCGGGATTGGTCTAGTTCAGATCGGTCGAAATGCGTCTGATGGTCGTGGAATGGCGCGTTAGGGATTATCTCATTGACAAATGTTTTTTATGGTATTCGATGAATTTCATTTGCAGCGGTATCCTTTTGCCTGTGAGGTACGAACAGATAAAAGATATAGCGGAAAGCCCGGCCGAAGGCAACGCCCAAATCAAAATCTTTCCAAAACCAGCAGCACGCCAAACCATAAAATGGGAATGCTTTCTGTCCAGAACGACGTATAATATTTGGAGCGGCTTTCATTTGCGAACATGAGGAAAACCCCCGTAATCGCAATCAGGAAAAGGCTCGCTATAAAATGCTGCGTGTTTTTATTGCCTTGGAAAAGTTCGAGCATCAGGAACACGAGCAACAATAACAGTCCCAATTCTTTTGTGCGCCTGACGCCAATTTGTTGCGGAACGGTCCGTAAATGCGGGTCGTCCCACGTCAGGTCGATGATTTCAAACACGAACAACAATACCACGATAAGGATAAATCGTTTTACGCTGACGATGTAAAAATCAGGGGTTATTGCGGCGCCCGCATTGAGTACGGGAAGTGCAACCGTAACGCCGACCCAGCACAGCGCCACCATATAAATTTTAAGTCCGGCCCAACTGCGTGCGTTTTTGCGATTCGGAAAAAACGGCAACGTGTAAAGCGCGGTTACAAGCAATACCATCGCCGAAACGATTTGTGTGATTAATTTTAGTTTTAAAAAACAATAACCCGTTCCGAGAAAAGCCAGGGCACTGATAGCAATGAAAAGTTTGAGCCGTAAACTTAACTGCGGTTTTCCATTGCGCGCCAATGCGTCATATTTGACAAAGTTGTAACCGACGATGGTACCGAAGAACCCGAAGCCGGCGACGAATGGATCCGGACTTAAATCGAGTGTGATTTCGGTGATACGAATCAGGCAAAATACCGAGAGTGCAACATGAATGCTGCCTTGCAGATACAGATCAAATAGCTTCTTCAAAACTGTCATCTTACAAATTTAGCCAATCTGTTAATAAGAACGCTTTTCAGTTAAAAAAATACTCAAAAAAGCGGGTTAAAAAAAGTGTTATGAGCAGATTAATATTTAATTTTACGGGCTTAAAAATACAACCGCTTTACCTCCATGAAAACAGACGCTTTTGCCTTACGACATATTGGCCCGAGAGAAACCGACCTACAAAAAATATTCAAAACAATCGGTGTTGAATCGATAGACCAACTCATTTACGAAACGCTTCCTGACGACATTCGCCTCAAGGCACCGCTGAATCTGGATCGGGCGATGACCGAATACGAATTCCTGAACCACATTCAGGAGTTGGGCGCTAAAAATAAAATTTTTCAATCTTATATCGGACTGGGTTACAATCCATGCATCGTTCCTGCGGTGATCCAGAGAAATGTACTTGAAAATCCGGGTTGGTACACTGCTTACACGCCGTACCAGGCTGAGATTGCACAGGGGCGCCTTGAAGCAATCCTCAATTTCCAAACAATGGTCATTGAACTTACGGGAATGGAAATCGCAAATGCGTCATTACTTGATGAAGGTACCGCCGCGGCAGAAGCGATGGCGCTGCTTTTTGATGTACGGTCGCGCGACCAGAAAAAAAACAACGTCAATAAGTTTTTTGTTTCGGAAGAAATATTGCCGCAGACATTATCGGTTTTGCAGACACGTTCGACTCCAATTGGTGTCGAGTTGGTTGTAGGAAACCATGAAAATTTTGATTTTTCGAATGAATTTTTCGGAGCCATTTTACAATATCCGGGGAAATACGGGCAGGTAAATGATTACAGCGCGTTTATCGCCAAAGCAAAAGCAAATGACATCCGCGTTGCGGTTGGAGCTGATATCCTGAGCCTCGTTAAATTGACGCCTCCTGGCGAAATGGGAGCCGATGTTGTATTCGGAACCACCCAGCGTTTTGGAATTCCGCTCGGTTATGGCGGACCACATGCGGCATATTTTGCCACCAAGGACGAATTTAAACGCAGCATGCCCGGAAGAATTATCGGCGTTACCGTTGATACGAATGGCAATCGTGCGCTTCGAATGGCGTTGCAGACTCGAGAGCAACATATCAAACGCGACAAAGCAACTTCGAATATTTGTACGGCACAGGTTTTACTTTCTGTTATGGCGGGAATGTATGCCGTTTATCACGGACCGAAAGGTTTACAATATATCGCGGATAAAGTACATGCTGCTGCAGCTACGTTGGCGAACGAACTCGAGAAATTAGGTTACTACCAAGCCAATACCGCTTATTTCGACACCATCGTAATAAAAGCGGATGCCAAAAAAGTAAAAACGATTGCTGAGCAAAATGAAATTAACTTTTATTATGCCGATAACAACACCGTTTCAATTTCCCTAAACGAAACGACGAGTATTGCCAACCTCAATAAAATCGTATCCGTTTTCGCGGAAGCAAATAATACGAAAGCAGTCCCGCTTCAAAACTTACCTGAAAAAAATGTTATTCCGGCAAACTTAACCAGAACATCGTCTTTTCTTGAGCATGATGTATTTAACAAGTTCCACTCCGAGACCGCTTTGATGCGCTATATCAAAATGCTTGAGCGCAAAGATCTTGCTTTAAACCATTCGATGATTTCGCTGGGTTCATGTACGATGAAACTCAATGCCGCCGCAGAAATGCTGCCGTTGAGCAATCCGAACTGGAACAACATCCATCCGTTTGCGCCGCTTGACCAGGCACAAGGTTATCAAGAAATGCTCAAGAAATTAGAGCAACAACTCAATGTGATTACCGGTTTTGCAGGAACGACCTTGCAGCCAAATTCTGGCGCGCAAGGCGAATATGCCGGACTTATGGTTATTCGTGCTTACCACCAGTCGCGTGGCGACCATCACAGAAATATTGCATTGATTCCTGCTTCGGCACACGGAACCAATCCTGCTTCGGCCGCTATGGCAGGGATGCACATCGTCGTTACAAAAACGCTTGAAAACGGAAATATTGACGTCGAGGATTTACGTGAAAAAGCAATTTTACACAAAGACAATCTTTCGTGCCTGATGGTAACTTACCCATCGACACATGGTGTATATGAAGCGTCGATTATCGAGGTGACAAAAATCATCCATGACAACGGCGGACAGGTTTATATGGACGGTGCGAATATGAATGCACAGGTCGGGCTCACAAATCCGGCAACCATTGGTGCCGATGTATGCCACCTGAATTTACATAAAACTTTTGCAATTCCGCATGGCGGCGGCGGTCCCGGGGTTGGACCTATTTGCGTGGCCCCGCAGCTTGTTCCGTTTTTACCCGGAAATCCGGTAATCCCAACCGGTGGCGAAAATGCGATTACTGCGATTTCAGCAGCTCCATGGGGTTCTGCTTTGGTTTGCCTGATATCATACGGCTATATTTGTATGCTTGGCGCTGAAGGATTGACAGACGCAACAAAATATGCAATCCTGAATGCAAATTACATCAAAGAAAGACTAAGTGGCCACTATGATACTTTATACACCGGCGAAATGGGACGCGCCGCACACGAAATGATCCTCGAATGCCGCCCTTTCAAACAAAAAGGGATTGAAGTAACAGATATCGCTAAACGACTCATGGACTACGGTTTCCACGCGCCAACGGTTTCATTTCCAGTCGCTGGAACCCTGATGATTGAGCCAACAGAAAGTGAAAACCTCGAAGAGCTCGACCGTTTTTGCGATGCGATGATTGCAATTAGAAAAGAAATCGAAGCAGCCGATGCGAATCAACCCAATAATGTTTTGAAAAATTCACCACATACGCTCGCAATGCTTACAGCTCAAACATGGAATTTCCCATATACACGCGAGCAAGCCGCTTTCCCACTCGATTACATTGCCGAAAATAAATTCTGGCCAACTGTGAGAAGGGCAGACGATGCGTATGGCGACCGAAATCTCATTTGCAGCTGCGCACCAATCGAAGCTTACATGGAAAACTAATAAATCTTGTCCCGTTGAATCGGGACATTTTTTTTATGAAAGACATACAAAACCAGGATGACCTTTACTTATTGGTCGATGAATTCTATAAAAAACTACTGGCCGATCCGGCGATCAGTTATATTTTCACGGATGTCGTCAAAATAAAACTCGAAGAACATTTGCCGATATTGGTCACGTTTTGGTCGCAGGCAATCTTAGGGACCGGCGGCTACTACAACAACCTCACGCAATTGCACCTCGATGTAAATCAGAAGTCATACTTGTCGCCCGAATTATTTAAAATCTGGCTGCATCATTTTTATGAAGCGGTTGATCAGAATTTCGCGGGTGAAAAAGCCGAAAAAATCAAAACCCAGGCGCTTAGCATTGCCACCATCCTCCAAATAAAAATCGCAAATGAAAAAAATTAAATGCGACTACCATAAATATTCAGCAGTTTATTTATACATTTCACAATAGTTACAAATAGGCAATTATTTTAAATCGGTTTTCCGATTTTATTGATAATTTAGTAACGAAATACCCAATGAAATGAACATAAAAATTATCGGTTCCGGCAGCTACATTCCGGAAGTACGCATAAAGAATACTGATTTCGGCAACCATGTTTTTTTAAATGACGACGGCACGCCTTTCGCCTACTCGAACGAAACCGTTATCGGCAAGTTCAAAGGCATTACCGGAATCGAAGAGCGCCGTTACGCCGAACCACAACACAATTCTTCCGACCTGGCTTTCTTCGCGGCAGAACGCGCCATCAAAAACGCGAATATCGATCCCGAAACGCTCGATTACATTATCATGGCGCACAATTTCGGCGATGTTCGTTCCAATACCATTCAGACCGATACCGTGCCCAGCCTCGCCACGCGCGTCAAAAACAAACTGCGCATCAAAAACCCAAAATGTGTAGCTTATGACATTCTGTTTGGTTGTCCGGGCTGGATCGAAGGCGTGTTACAGGCTAACGCCTACATCAAATCCGGAATGGCGAAACGCTGCCTTGTAATCGGCTCCGAAACTTTATCACGCGTAATCGATGCCCATGACCGCGACAGTATGATTTATTCTGATGGTGCGGGCGCATCAGTGATCGAAGGTTCAAATGACGATACTGGATTGCTCGCTTATGAAAGCGCAACTTTTGCTTATGACGAGGCCGGTTTCCTGTATTTCGGAAATTCATTCAATAAAGACCTCAATCCCGATGTACGTTACATTAAAATGCACGGCCGAAAAATTTACGAATTCGCCTTGAATCACGTGCCGCTTGCTATGAAAAGCTGCCTGGACAAAAGTGGCGTTTCAATTGACGATGTCAAAAAAGTATTGATCCACCAGGCAAATGAAAAAATGGACGAGGCAATTATCCAGCGGTTTTACAAATTGTACGACCGCGCCACGCCGCATAACATTATGCCAATGAGCATTCACGAACTCGGAAACAGCAGTGTGGCAACGGTCCCGACACTCTTCGATCTTTTGGTAAATGACAAAATTGCTGGACAAAAAATCGAAAAAGGTGACGTGCTCATTTTTGCATCTGTTGGCGCCGGAATGAATATTAACGCCTTTGTTTACCGTTATTGATCAGGAGCATGATCCTGCTGTCCGCTCTATCTTTTATTGCGTTCCACTCCATAAAAGGATGCCGCTGCCATCAGGGCTAGGCATTTTCGTAACAGAATAACTTTGCTATCTTTGTGGCTCAGCCCAAACCGGCATCATCATGTACGAAAAGACATTCCCGAACAAACGTTTCAGGCACACCCTTGAATTTTTAAAAAAGCACATTTCAACTTCAGAAACCATTCTTGATTTGGGGGTCGAAAATCCGTTTTCGAAAATCATGAAAGAAGCAGGATTTTCTGTTATTAATACTTCTGGTGAAGACCTCGACGAGAATCAACAAGCGCTGAAAAATTCGGGTGCGGATGTCGTCACAGCATTTGAAATTTTTGAACATTTGCTCAACCCGTACACCATTCTCAAAGAAATAAAATCGGATAAGCTGTTTATCTCGATTCCAATGCGCTTATGGTTCTCCCCTGCTTACCGCAGCAAAACGGATATGTGGGACAGGCATTATCATGAGTTCGAGGATTGGCAGCTCGACTGGCTGCTCGAAAAAACCGGATGGAAAATCATCGACCGCGAAAAATGGACAAATCCCGTCAAAAAACTGGGAATTCGACCGCTTTTACGGAGCTTTACAAACCGGTATTATATCGTATATGCTGAAAAAGTAAAATAATGCAATACTACATTGTCATTCCGGCGCACAACGAAGCAGCTTTTATCGGGCTGACGCTGCAGTCAATCGTTACGCAAACAACGTTGCCCGCAAAAGTCGTCGTGGTCAATGACAATTCTACAGACAATACAGCACAAATCGTTTCTGAATTTGCAGCGAAATATCCTTTTATTTCGTTGGTCAATGTGACTTCTGAGGCGGTTCATTTACCTGGAAGCAAAGTGATCCGCGCATTCCATAAAGGACTTGAAACACTCGATGGAAATTATGATTTTATTGTAAAGCTTGACGCCGACTTAATTCTGCCCGAAAATTATTTCGAAACCATCATTTCGCATTTCACCTCGGATGAAAAAATCGGGATGGTTGGCGGCTTTGCGTATATCGAGAAAAACGGTGACTGGATCTTAGAAAATCTAACAGATAAAGATCACATTCGCGGTGCTTTTAAAGCATATCGAAAAGCATGCTTTGACCAGATTGGCGGACTAAAACCTGCTATGGGTTGGGATACCGTTGATGAATTATTGTGCAAATTCTACGGCTGGAAAGTCGCCACCGATGAAACTCTCAAAGTCAAACACCTCAAACCAACGGGTGCTAATTATAACAAATTGGCACGTTACAAACAAGGAGAGGCATTTTACAGTTTGGGTTACGGTTTCCTAATCACCGCAATTGCCTCGGCCAAACTCGCGATGATGAAGAAGAAGCCGTTGCTGTTTTTTGATTACATGACAGGTTTCCTTAAAGCGCAATCCGCTAAAAAACCACTGTTGGTTTCGCCCGAGCAGGCACAATTCATCCGCAATTACCGGTTGTCTAAAATGAAACACAAAATCATTAATTGAGGACGGGCAGCTTTAGCTTTTCAACATCTATTATTTACGGACTTTCTTTTACTCCGGCGCTTATAAAGTAAGTTTTAAAGCTCGGTAAAATAAAAAAACCGAGACCTATGCCTCGGTTTTTCTTGTGGGCGATGAGGGATTCGAACCCCCGACCCTCTGGGTGTAAACCAGATGCTCTGAACCAACTGAGCTAATCGCCCTGAATGAGACGGCAAATATAAGGCACTTTTTATAATCTGCAAATAATTTGTCGATTTATTACAAAATTTCTGCAACTACAAATGTACTGCCGCCAACAAATACAAAATCATTTGGCGAAGCGCCTTCCAAAGCTTTGCTGTAAGCCGCTGTAACCGAATCGAATACCTGACCCTTCAATCCGAATTCATCAGCTTTCTTTTGTAAAACTTTTGCATCGAGTCCGCGCAAATTGTCCGGTTTGCAGAAATAATACGCCGCGTTTTTAGGAAATAGTGGCAAAATTTCATTCAAATCCTTGTCATTGACAACGCCAAGAACAATATGAAGCGCCTCATATTTTTCATTTCGAACCTGATTTAGCACAACGGCCAATCCGTGTTTGTTGTGGGCGGTATCGCAAATCACTTTGGGATGTGCATTCAACTGCTGCCACCTTCCGCGAAGTCCTGTGTTCTTAATTGTATTTGAAAGTCCGTTTCTGACCGCCGCTCCCGAAATCCGAAAATCTGAATGCGATGCCAGAACTTTTAAAGTCTCGATGACCGTTTTTTTATTGTGAAATTGGTAATCGCCTTTTAAATCCGAATTGTAATTTCCAGAAGCCGCTTCCGAAGCAAAATAGATTTCAGAGTGGACTTCGTTTGCTTTGCTTTCAAAAACAGTTTTTGTTTCCGAAGTATATTCTCCAATTACAACCGGAACTGCATTTTTTATAATGCCCGCTTTTTCTGCAGCAATTGCTTGCATCGTGTTTCCCAAAAACTGCGTATGGTCAAGTCCGATATTGGTAATGACTGAAACCAACGGCGTGATGATATTCGTCGAATCGAGCCTGCCGCCCATTCCGGTTTCAATAATAGCGATATCGACCTTCTCCTTATTGAAGTATTCAAATGCAAGTCCGACACTCATCTCAAAGAAACTCAAATCGTGCGCCTCAAAAAAAGCCTGATGTTTACCGATAAATTCCCGCACGAAATCTTCTGAAATCTCGCGTCCGTTTATTTTGATGCGTTCCCTGAAATCTTTAAGGTGTGGCGAAGTATAGAGTCCCGTTTTATAGCCAGCCTCCTGAAGGATAGAAGCGAGCATGTGTGAAGTTGAACCCTTGCCGTTGGTTCCGGCAACATGAATGCATTTGAGATTTTTTTCGGGATTTCCGAGGTAATCGGCAAGTAAAATAGTATTCGTCAGATCCTCTTTATAAGCCGAGGCGCCCTGAAGTTGGTAAATCGGAAGCTGGCGAAACATCCACTCGACCGTTTCGGCATACGTCATGATCGAAATATTAGTTGCCCGTAAGCTTAAACGTGTAAATTATTTTTCCGACCTGCTTTTCGGGTGCATCTTCACTCGGATTGACTACCGTATTGAGCGCTGCGATCTTGGCTTGATCCAAAAGGCATTTGGCCGCATTTGTAGTTCCGCGGATACCTGGCTGCGCATTGATCACTTTACCATTTTTATCAACCGTGATTTGCACCACAACAGTTCCCTGTTCATTACAAGTGTATTGCGGAGGAGGTGTCGAAAGGAATTTTCTCCCTGAAAGCTGGTAATTTCCATTGCCATTTCCGCGTCCGTTACCCGATCCGTTTCCGTAACCGCTTCCGGTTCCGAGGCCTTCGCCAGAACCATTCCCGCCACCGCTTCCGGTTCCCGATCCGCCGCCGCCATTATAACCGCGTGCATTCGGATCACCAGTAGATTTGCCTTTATTTCCCGCAACTTTATCGTCTCCATCTCCCGATTTATTCGAACCGTTGAGTAAATTTGACAACGCATCAGTAGTTGATTTCGATGGTTTTGGAACCACTTTTTCGACAGGTTTTTCTTCGACTTTTTTGGGCTTTTCGGCAGGCTTTTTAACTTCCGCGATTGCAGGAGCGTCATCGTTTTCGCTTACAACGATTTCTTTTTCGGGAGCAGCTGCAGTCTTCACTTGTTTTGGCGCTGAAATAACTTTTTCCATCGATTGGTAATTGTCACCCGACCCGAAGTCACTGTCGCCAACATTGACAGCCACTTCACCACCGCCACCGCCGCCTTCTAGTTCGGGAATGAGCATCTGGTCGGAGAATTTAAGGAAAAAGAAAAGCAGGAACAATAACGCAAACAAAGCCGTCGTATAGGCTAAGGATTTTCTTCTGTTTTCTATTTCGGTAAAAACCATAATCTGTCGTTTTTAATCTTAATCGTATAACGAATATATAAAAAATAAATTGCTTCAGACCAATTGTTTGAGCGCGATCTCAAAGGCCGTAGCGCTGATATTGGTTCTTGACGGATTGAGGTCATGCGCTTTTGCAATGGCCTTCCGGATGGTTTCTGAAGTGTCCGCGAAAATAGCCTCGTCGGTCATTTGCACTTTCTTTTCCATGAAATAGGCAAAGACACGTGCCATCCCGCAGTTTGAAATAAAGTCGGGAATCAAACTGATTTTTCGATCGACATTTTCCATGATAGAGCCAAAGAAAATTTCTTTATCGGCAAACGGAACATTGGCGCCACACGAAATGACTTCAAGTCCCGAAGCAATCATGCTGTCAACCTGGCTTTGCGTTACGAGCCTTGATGCTGCACAGGGAGCAAATATTTCGGCACCTTTCGACCAAATCGAATTGTTGATTTCCTCAAATGGAATCATGTTATCGGCCACGAGCTTATTGCCATCTTTATTGAGGAACAGTGTCCTGATTTCTTCAAATGTAAATCCGTTTTCATTGATTACACCGCCATCACGATCGATAATCCCGATTACTTTGGCGCCCATTTCGGCAAGATAGAAAGCTGCCGCCGAGCCTACGTTTCCGAATCCCTGAACAATGGCTTTTTTTCCTTTGATATTTCCGCCGTAAATGCTGTAAAAATGACGCGCAGCTTCGGCAACGCCGTAACCTGTAATCATATCGGCAACGGTATATTTTCTCGCGACATCGGGAGAAAACATCGGATTTTCGATTACTTTGACGACACCCTGACGTAATTGCCCGATGCGGTTGATTTTATCGGCTTCTGTTGGTTTGAAATGACCATTAAAAACGCCTTCCTGCGGATGCCACACGCCACATTCTTCGGTCATCGGAATCACTTCGTGGATTTCATCTACGTTAAGGTCGCCGCCCGTGCCGTAATAGCTTTTCAATAATGGCGAAACCGCTTTATACCAACGCTGTAGTACGCCTTTTTTGCGTGGGTCGTTCGGGTCGAAATTGATTCCGGATTTTGCACCGCCGATCGCCGGACCTGAAACTGAAAATTTGACTTCCATTGTTTTTGCCAATGATAAAACCTCATTCATATCCAGCCCTTTTCTCATGCGCGTTCCGCCGCCTGCCGCTCCGCCGCGTAATGAGTTGATGACGGTCCAGCCTTCGGCTTCGGTTTCGGAATCTTTCCAGTTGAAAATAATTTCAGGCGCTTTGTTTTCGAATTGCTGCAGTAAGTCTTTCATTGCGGATTTATTTGTGGCAAAGGTAATTTTTTCGGTTTAATTTTTGGGTAAATATTTCCGGAGCTGTGATCTTTTTGGGCGCCTGTGACGCTCGATAAAACGTTGATTTCGTTACGCAATTTCAGTACACCGAGCAAACCAAAAATTAATGCTTCCTTATATTCGAGGATTTTTGGCTCGGGGATTACGATCTTCATTTCTGGCAGATGGTGTTGAATTCTTTCAATCAGAAAATCGTTGTAAGCGCCGCCACCGGTAATGAACAGGCTTCCTTTTTTATTTGGCAAGGCCAAATTAGTTTGCTGCGCAATATGTTCGGAAAATGTATGAAGCTTATCTTCGATTTTAATATTATACTTTTCGATTAAGGGTAAAACGGTTTCTCTGACAAATTCAAATCCAAGCGATTTTGGAAATGGCTTTCGATAAAATTCAAGGGAATTTAATTCTGACAATAAACGAACATCAATTTTTCCGGACTTCGAAATTTTTCCTTTATCATCATAATCCAAGCCAAGAAGATTGGCATAAAAATTCAACACCGTATTCACCGGAGAAATATCAAATGCAATTCGTTTACCATTTTCTTCAAACGACACATTCGAAAATCCGCCGAGATTGAGGCAATAATCATACTCTGAAAATAAAATCCGGTCGCCAATAGGCACAAGCGGCGCGCCTTGTCCGCCCAATTTCACATCCTGCACGCGAAAATCGCAAACCACATTTTGTTTTGTTAACCTTGCGATTTCAGGTAAATTTCCAATCTGCAGGGTGATTCCGTTTTGGGGTTGGTGTAAAATCGTATGTCCGTGCGAGCAAACGGCATCGAGGTTTTCAATATGATTTTTTTCAATGAATGTTGCGATTATTTTGCCCAATAACTGTGTGTAATCGTGGTTAAGAATTTCAAGTTGGTCTGCAGAAAAGCCAACAGCCTGCTTTAAATCGGCAATCCATTTTGCATCGTAGGCAACGGTTTCGGTTTCGGCAATTTCAAACTGCCATTTGCCATTTTCGACAGTAAATATAATGTGCGCGAGATCGACGCCGTCAAGCGAAGTTCCCGACATTACGCCAATAATATTGTACTTTTCTGATGCCATTCTAATTTTGCGAAATCGTTTGAAATTACGTTTAATAATCATACATTTGGCCACCAAAATTAAACAAAGCACAAACAATATCTGATATAAATATGGATTTTAATCTAACCGAAGAACACTTGATGATTCAACAGGCCGCGAGGGATTTTGCGGTAACCGAATTGTTGCCCGGAGTTATTGAAAGGGATGAACATTCAAAATTTCCGGCAGAGCAGGTAAAAAAGATGGCAGAGCTCGGGTTTCTCGGGATGATGGTCGATCCTAAATACGGCGGCTCGGGACTCGACAGCGTTTCGTATGTATTGGCTATGACCGAAATCGCAAAAGTTGACGCTTCGGCCGCAGTAGTCATGTCGGTAAACAATTCACTTGTCTGCGCAGGACTCGAAAAATATTGCACCGAAGAGCAGAAACAAAAATATCTTGTGCCATTGGCCAAAGGCGATGTAATTGGCGCTTTTTGTTTGTCGGAGCCCGAAGCAGGTTCTGATGCGACTTCACAAAAAACAACCGCAATCGATAAAGGGGATTACTATTTATTGAACGGAACAAAAAACTGGATCACAAACGGCGCGACAGCATCGACCTATATTGTAATGGCGCAAACCGATGTTGAAAAAGGCCACAAAGGAATCAATGCGTTTATCGTTGAAAAAGGCTGGGCAGGTTTTGATATTGGACCGAAAGAAAAAAAGATGGGAATCCGCGGTTCCGACACGCATTCACTCATGTTTTCGGATGTGAAAGTGCCAAAGGAAAACCGCATTGGCGCCGACGGTTTCGGATTTAATTTCGCCATGGCAGTATTGAACGGCGGCCGTATCGGGATTGCTTCCCAGGCATTGGGAATCGCGACAGGAGCGTACGAACTCGCACTCAAATATTCGCAGGAGCGCAAAGCTTTCGGCAAAGAAATTTTCAAACACCAGGCAGTAGCTTTTAAATTGGCTGACATGGCAACGAATATCATGGCGGCAAAAATGCTGTGCCTCAAAGCGGCTTCAGAGAAAGACGAAGGCAAAGACATTTCACAATCGGGGGCGATGGCAAAACTATTTGCGTCACAAACTGCAATGGATGTCACTATTGAAGCGGTTCAGATTCATGGTGGAAACGGTTATGTCTCCGAATACCATGTTGAAAGAATGATGCGCGATGCCAAGATTACGCAGATTTACGAAGGCACTTCCGAAATACAACGAATTGTTATTTCGCGAAGCCTGATTTCATAACGATAAGAAAATCAAATCGAAAGCCTTCCATTACGGAGGGCTTTTTTATTAAATTTAGTTACATTTACGTAACCGTTTTCGATATGTATGACGAATTAAAATACTGGTATCTCAGGGATCACAAGTTGTTTCGGGCGTTGAGTTTTTCACAGATCCGGCAGTTGTGTATCATCGTCGGATTCAAAAAAGCGAAGAAAGGTGAGATTATTTATTTCTCGTCTTCCGATGTGCCGCGTATTTTCCTGCTCAAGAAAGGCAATATCAAAATTGTTGAAGTTGATGAAGACGGCAATGAAACGATCAAGGACATTATCCAGAAAGGCGATTTGTTTGGAGAACTCACACTCGAAAACGACCGCAATTCGAATGAATACGCGAAAGCACTAACCGATGAAGTTGCGATTTGCAGTTTTCTCATGTCGGACTTTGAAAACCTGTTGTTGAAAAACCCAAGCCTGGCACTATCCTATACAAAGTTCGTCGGACTCAAGATGAAGCGTGTCAAGAACAATTATGCCAACCTCATTTCGAAAGATGCCAAGACAAGGCTGCATCAATTTTTAAAAAACTGGGCTGAAAATGAAGGAAAGAAAGTCGGCAACCGCATCACTATCGAAAATTACCTCACACAAAACGATATCGCTCAAATAATTTGTACTTCGAGGCAAACCGCCACGCAATTGCTCAACGAGATGGAAGCCAACGGCACCCTCGAGTATGCACGCAAAGAAATCGTGATTCCTGACTATACGAAACTGTAATTTTAACTATTTCGTACCGATTGTAAAGTAGCCGACAAATGGTTGTTGGAGCCGCAAATATCTTTGACAGAAAATTAAAACAACCATTAAAATCTTTTACGATGAAAAAACAAATTATCTTTTTGCTTGTCGGGTTCCTTTCGTTGACCGCTATGGCGCAAAATGAGAACAGGCGTGCCGCAAATTTCAATCTCGACAATAAAGTAGCGATACAAGGGTATGATCCTGTGGCGTACTTCAAACAAAACAAAGCCACAAAAGGGAAAAAAGAAATCGCAGCGTCTTATCAAGGTGTCACTTACCAATTTTCTTCGGCTGCCAACAAAGATGCATTTCTAAAAAATCCGGCGGGTTACGAACCACAATATGGCGGATGGTGTGCTTATGCCATGGGCTCGAACGGTGAAAAAGTTGAAATCAATCCTGAAACTTTCAAGATTGTTGATGGAAAATTGTACCTGTTCTATAATGCGTACTTCAACAACACGCTCAAAAGCTGGAACAAAGATGAAAACGAACTACGGTCAAAAGCGGATATGAACTGGAAAAAGATAAACAAACAATGAAAAATATTCTTATCTGGATCGTAAAATTAACCGCAGTTATAATCCTGTTGCAGACGTTGTATTTTAAGTTCACGGGCGCCGAAGAAAGCGTTTACATTTTCTCAAAACTTGGCGCAGAACCGTACGGAAGGATAGGCTCTGGCGTTATCGAATTGCTGGCTTCGATACTGATTTTGATTCCACGAACAACATTAATCGGGTCGCTTTTGGGACTCGGAACCATGTTTGGCGCAATTGTTTCGCACCTATTTATTCTCGGAATTGAAGTAAAAAACGATGGCGGAGAACTTTTTATTTTGGCAATTATTACGTTTCTTTGTTGTGCTATCCTTGTTTTTGATAACAGAAATAAGATTCCCGCGTTGTTAAAATTCAGACTATAATGATCGTACCATCAATACATAAGAGCCTGAATGAATTGATTGATTTGCTCGATCAGCTTTCTGACGACGCGTATGCAACACCGTGTGCAGAACTTAGCAACGCCACTATCGGAGAGCACATGAGGCATATTATTGAGATGTTCCAATGTCTTGAAAAACAATATGAATTCGGCATCATCAATTATGACAATCGCAAACGCAACCGCAGGATTCAAACAGAAGTTAATTTCGCGCATGCAAAAATCATTGAAATCAAAGACAATCTTCAAAAGCCCGACAAGAAGCTTGAACTCAGGCAAATTATTGATGGCGAGGAAATCAGGATCGAGAGCAACTATTTAAGGGAATTGCTTTACAATCTGGAACATTGCATCCACCATCAGGCATTAATCAAGGTGGCTATTTTGAAACAACCCGAACTTGTCGTGAATGAAAACTTTGGCGTAGCGCGCTCCACCATCGAATACCGCAATCAATGTGCACAGTAAGTTATGTCTGCTCCGGCGATAAAATAATCATCACCTCGAACCGCGATGAACAGGTTTTACGTCCGGCACTCGCACCAAAAAATTACACGATCAACAACCGCAATGTAATTTTTCCGAAAGACCCAAAGGCCGGGGGCACGTGGTATGCTTTAGATGAGGACCTCAATATTGCCGTTTTGCTCAATGGCGCTGCCGAAAAACACAAATGGAATCCGCCGTATCGCAAAAGCCGCGGATTGATTGTGATCGAAATGATCGGTTCCGGATCGCCTTTGCAGCATTGGGAAACTTTGGATCTCGATAATATTGAGCCGTTTACGATTGTGCTTTCTGAAAAAAGGAAATTGTATCAGTTGCGTTGGGATGGTAATCAAAAAGAAACGGTTAAGAAAGACGAAAGCCAAAATCACATCTGGTCATCAACAACATTATATCCGAAAGAAATCCGCGAACTGCGTGAAGAGTGGTTTCACCGTTTCCTAGAAGCCAAACCGCAAGTTGGTGAAACTGAAATGTTTGATTTTCACCGCTACACGCAAAGCGAAAACAACGAAAACGGTCTTGTCATCAACCGCAACGAAAAATTAAAAACACTGAGCATCACGCAAACGGTGATTGATAAAAATAAAGCAGCGATGGTTCACCACGACCTGATCGAAAAAAATAAATCGGCGCACTCATTCATTATCGTTTAACGCAACCCTTTGAAACTATTCTTCCATAAGCTGACACACTGGGAATACTGGCCGTTTGAGGTCGTTTATTTTCCAATTTATTTTTTATGGGCATGGTATGCAATCAAGGCGCGGTCGATTTTCTTTTTCAATGCATGCAATCCAACCATCAAGAACGGCGGCTTTATAATGGAATCGAAAAAGCAGATTTATGATTTGATTCCGCAGCAATATTATCCAAAAACCGGCCTTATACACAAAGGAACGCCATTTAATGAAGTCCTGAAAACCCTTTCCGTGTTAAACATTCAATATCCTTTTATTGCAAAACCCGATATTGGTTTGCGCGGTTCAGCGGTTAAGAAAATCCATTCTGCCGAAGAACTTAAAACCTATAATGAAAAAGCCAACTTTGACTATCTTTTGCAGGATTTGATTCCGTATCCAAATGAAATGGGCGTGTTTTACGTTCGTTACCCACATCAAAAACAAGGAAAAATTACCGGAATTGTAGCCAAAGAATTTCTTATTGTGACCGGAGACGGAACAGCAACAATTGAAACCTTACTCAAAAACGATCCGCGCCATGAAATGCAGCTCAAAGCGCTTCAGCGAGAATATGGAGGAGAATTACAGCAAGTCTTGGCTGCGGGTGAGCGGAAAAATCTCGTTCCGTATGGCAATCACATCCGCGGTGCAAAATTTATCGACGGCAGCCATTGGATTACGCCACAATTGACCGCACTGCTCAATGAAATCTGCCTCAAAATTCCCGGCTTTTATTTCGGCAGGCTCGACCTCATGTACAATACTTTAGAAGAACTCGAAGCAGGTAAAAACTTTTCGATTGTAGAACTCAATGGCGCGGCGAGTGAGCCCACGCACATTTACGATCCGAAACATTCCGTATTTTTTGGCTGGAAAGAATTGATACGCCATATTCGGTATATGTTTGAAATCAGTGTCGAAAACCATAAAATCGGCGCACCTTACCTTTCGCACAAGGACGGAATGAAAGAATACCGTGCGCACCTGGAACACAGTAAAAAAATCGTCAATTTTTAATGAAAGCGCTCAAGAACATAGCGGCGGGTTTTGTCGTAAGTTTCCTGGGTTCGATTCCGCTGGGCTACCTCAATATCGTGGGTTACCAGATTTATTCGCACACAGACATTTTCGCATTGATGTGGTATCTGCTCGGTGTGATCGTGGTTGAAGGCATGATTGTTTACCCAACGGTAATTTTTGCCGATGCGCTTGCAAAGAACTTGAAGTTACTCAAATTCATTGAAGTGTTTTCGATTTTTTTTATGTTATTGCTCGCTGCTGTTTTTTATTTCACATCGGATTCTAAAACGGCGCCAATCGATTTTTCTGGTTATACGAACCATGCACCTTTTATTACCGGTATTATTTTGAGTGCATTGAATTTTATCCAAGTTCCGTTTTGGCTGGGATGGAATTTGTACCTCATCGAAGGCGGATACATTTCGGTTACCAAAAACCTCAAATTCAGCTACATCATATCAACGCTCATAGGCACATTAGTCGGAATGCTCGTATTAATCCTGTTTCTTGAATACATCACTGGCAATTTGACATTTATTTCGAAATACCTTTTCCGTTTTATCATCCCGTTGATTTTTCTGGGAATGGCAATCTATCAGTCGGTTCGTTTTTATCGGAAGCATCACAAATCGCGAGATCCCAAACAATAAATTTTCCGCTTGCTTTGCTTATCTTTACGCCACAAAAAAAGCGTATGAAAAACATAATCATTACCGGAACTTCGCGCGGAATCGGCTATGAACTTGCATTGCAATTCGCCGATGCAGGACATCAGGTTCTCGCCTTGTCGCGCAAAACGCCAAAAATGCTGATGGAACATCCCAATATTTCATGCCTTTCTGTTGATCTGTCAAATGAAGATTTATCGGTGGTTTCCAATTTTATTTCGAATACGTGGAAGAGCGTCGATGCAATCATCCACAATGCAGGCGCGTTGATAAACAAACCTTTTGCCCAGACAACCACAATGGATTTTGAAAAGGTTTATAAAATCAATGTTTTTGCCGTGGCGGCTTTAACGCAGATTTGTTTGCCATTTCTTCAAAACGGGAGCCATGTGGTCAGTATCAGTTCGATAGGCGGCGTACAGGGAAGTGTAAAATTCGCCGGACTTTCAGCTTATAGTTCAAGCAAGGGCGCACTCATAACATTATCGGAATTGCTTGCCGAGGAATACAGGGAACGCGGCATTTCGTTTAATGTATTGGCGTTGGGTTCGGTACAGACAGAAATGCTCAACGAGGCGTTTCCGGGATACCAGGCACCATTAAGTGCCAAGGAAATGGCAGGTTATATTTTCGATTTTACCCTCAATGGAAACCGGTTCTATAATGGAAAAATACTCCAGGTATCTTCTTCGACGCCATAATTTTGTAACCAATAATATTTAAACCATAATCCTTGAACGAGACGCTCGCCAGATATTTGCCCGAACATGCCGTAAAGCCTGTTTTTGAGTTGATTGTGGCCAATGAAGTGCACTTAAAAATTGTCAATGAGCGGGTGACACGCCATGGGGATTACCGCAAGGCGATGACCGGAAAGCATGAAATTACCGTCAATGCGAATTTGAACAAATACCGTTTTTTGATTACGCTCGTTCACGAGATTTCGCATTTGGTGGCTTTCGAAAAATTCGGGCGGAATATCAAACCGCATGGCAATGAATGGAAGTTTACGTTTCAAAGGCTCATGGTTCCGTTTATACGACCAGAGATTTTCCCGAATCAATTGCTGCCATTGCTCGCGAGGCATTTCAAAAATCCATCGGCAAGCAGTGATACCGACGCTACTTTATCGCTGGCACTAAAGCAATTTGACGAACAGAATGATAAAAATTATATCTTTGAACTCCCTTACGGAAGCCACTTCCGGATACACAACGGAAAGATTTTTAAAAAAGGCGCTTTGCGTACCAAACGCTACGAATGTGTTGAAGTGAGTTCAGGAAGGATGTATCTATTTAAGCCGAATGCAGAAGTAGAATTATTACACCATTAGTAAGTAAAAAATGAATAAGAATTATTATGCCATATTGATGGCCGGAGGCGTAGGATCCAGGTTCTGGCCTGTAAGCACGACTGAATTTCCAAAACAGTTTCACGATATGCTCGGGTCGGGCGACACGCTTATCCAGAAAACTTTCAGCAGGTTATCGAAACTGATTCCCACAGAAAACATATTGATCCTGACCAATGAAATGTACAACCAGATTGTACTCGATCAATTGCCAATGGTCAAACCCGAGCAAGTGCTGCTCGAACCCGCAATGCGAAACACCGCACCTTGTATTTTATATGCTTCGCTCAAGATAAAAAAACAAAATCCCGATGCCGTGATGGTTGTCGCGCCGAGCGACCATTGGATCGAGGACGAAGCGGCCTTTACCCAAAATCTGCAGCAATGTTTTGATTTTTGTTCGAAAGAAAATGCATTGATGACCCTCGGAATCCAGCCTACTTTTCCCAATACCGGTTTCGGATATATCGAATACGACAAAAACGACAGCAACCCAATCAAAAAAGTAAGCCAGTTTCGCGAAAAGCCCGATTATGAAACCGCCAAGTCATTTCTTGAAAGCGGAAATTTTCTATGGAATGGCGGTATTTTTATATGGAGCGTGAAAGCAATCTCAGAAGCTTTTGATAAATTTCAACCGCAAATGAACAGTTTGTTTCTCCAAGGATGGGAACAATATAATACAGCCGATGAAAAGTCTTTTATAAACCAGCATTATGCTTTAGCCGAAAACGTGTCGATAGATTACGCCGTGATGGAAAATGCTAAAAACGTTTACGTGCTTCCCGCGACTTTCGATTGGAATGACCTTGGCACCTGGGGTTCGCTACACGAAAAACTCGATAAGGACGCCAATAATAATGCGGTGATTAACGCAACGGTAATTCTTGAAAATGCCTCAAATAATATTATACGGACGGATGCGAAGAAATTGATTGTGATTGACGGGCTCGACGATTTCATTATCGTTGACAAAGACAATGTGCTGTTGATTTACCCCAAAAGCAAGGAACAGGACATTAAGCGCATTACGAGCCTCGCGCAAAGGCAATAATTGCCGGTTGTCATACTTCCGAAACCATTATGCTGAACCCCATGGTCTGGCATCTGAAATGCGATTTGGAATAAACTTTACAGAGTGTATGCTAGCTTTTGAGCTGTGCCTCGCGGACTTTTTTAAATAAGTTTGAAGAGTAAACGAATTCGATAATCGCGGCGTTGTCGGTTTTAAAAATATCCTCTTTGGTACCTTGCCATTCTTTAAAACCGTTTTTAAGAAAGACGATATTTTCACCAATTTCCATAACCGAGTTCATGTCGTGCGAGTTGATTACGGTCGTAATATCGTACTCTTCAGTAATTTCTTTGATGAGATTGTCAATCAATATCGAGGTATTCGGATCCAATCCTGAATTGGGCTCGTCGCAAAATAAATATTTTGGATTATTGACAATTGCCCGAGCTATCGCCACGCGTTTTTGCATCCCGCCCGAAATCTCCGAAGGCAATTTTTTGTGCGCATCGGTGAGGTTAACGCGTTTGAGTACGAAGTCAACGCGATCCTGAATTTCGGAGCGTGATTTTTTCGTAAACATTTTGAGTGGAAAGCCGACGTTTTCAGCCACCGTCATCGAATCAAACAATGCACTTCCCTGGAAAACCATACCGATTTCAGTACGCAATTCGCGCTTTTCATCTTCGGTCATTTCCCAATATCTGCGCCCGTCATATTCTATCGTTCCTGCATCGGGCCTGTGAATACCAAGCAATGTCTTGAGCAACACAGTTTTTCCGGAACCACTTTGCCCAATAATGAGATTGGTTTTTCCGGTCTCAAAAACTGTCGAAACGCCTTTGAGCACTTTATGGTCGCCGAACGATTTCTCTACATTTTTTACTTCTATCATCAGGTCAAAAGCAATTGCGTTAATATATAATTCATCAGGATAATGGTGACCGACGCCCATACGAATGACACGGTACTTGCTTTACCCACTTCGAGCGCGCCGCCTTTCATGTAATAACCATGGAACGATGGAATTGTCGCAAGCAGCAACGCGAAAACAAACGTTTTGATAAAAGCATAGGCGATATGAAACGGAATAAATTCCTGCTGGATGCCACCGATAAAATCTGCACTCGAACCGAATCCGCCGTAAACTGTTGCAATCCATCCGCCCAAAATTCCGAGAAACATACTGATTCCAATAAGAAATGGATACAAAAGCAACGCAATAAGTTTCGGAAAAACAAGGTAATTGAGCGAGTTGACACCCATGACTTCAAGCGCGTCAATCTGTTCGGTCACCCGCATCGTGCCAATGCTCGAAGTAATAAACGAACCCATTTTTCCTGCCATAACAATGGAAATGAACGTTGGGGCAAACTCAAGGATAATCGATTGGCGTGTCGCAAAACCAATCAGGTATTTCGGAATCAGCGGGTTGGTAAGATTCAGAGCCGTTTGGATTGCTACAACGCCACCCACGAAAAACGAAATAAAAGCCACAATGCCCAGCGAGCCAATGATCAAATCGTCGATTTCCTTAAAAATGAGCGTGCGCATCACCGACCACTTGGTAGGCTTGTTGAAAATTTCTTTCCACATCAAAAAATATTTTCCGATCTGCGACAAATAACGAACGAGCATCATGGGCTTTAAATATCAGCTAAAATAAGGATTAGTTTACAGTTTATATTGGGCGTGGCAAGTTTTTTAAGTTTTTTTTGGGCGTTGCCTGCGGCCCAGTGATTCAGGCAGCACAATTTACCAACCATTTGTCCGGCGTGGTTGAAGACATTGAAAATTTCATGTAGAAAACCTCAGAAATGTTTGGATGTGATCATTTAATAAGGCAGGTAGATATTAAAAACCGATCCTTCTCCAGCAATACTGTCGGCAGTAATATATCCATTGTGATTTTGCATAATCTTTTTACAAATCGCAAGTCCGATTCCTGTACCCGAATAAGTTTCATTCGTGTGCAATCGCTTGAACAGATCGAAAATATTTTCGCGATGTTCTGCTTCGAAGCCAATGCCGTTATCGCTAATACTCACTTTTAGATATTTCCCTTTTGCACTGGCAACACCAATGTCGTTAGCACGGACTACAGTGCTTGACACGCTTATGATTGCCGGTTCTTCTTGCTTTCGGTATTTTATTGAATTCCCAACAATATTGGTCAGCAATTGCTGGAATTGAAACGGAATAATGGTAACCTCGGGAAGTGTGTCAATATGAAAAATGGCATTGCCCTGCTCTATGCTTTCAGCAAATTCTTCCAGTACTTTATCGAAAATCGCATTGAGCGGGGTCTTTTCAAACAATGTCGCCGCTAACGATATTTGGGAGAAGACCATTAAATCTTTAATCAATGTACGCATTCTGGTGGTTGAACTGATCACTTTTTCGAGCGCCATCCGCATCTCATTCGACAAACCATCCGCTTGGTGGATGACCTTTTCGGTATAAATCTGGATTTTTCGTAGCGGCTCCTGCAAATCGTGGCTCGCTATGTAATTGAAAGACTCCAGCTCATTGTTTGTGCGCAACAGCTCCTCATTCTTGATCGACAGCTCTTCATTGAGCGCCATCAATTCATTTTTCAAATGAAACTCAGCTGTGATGTCCTGACAAGTGCCGACTACCTTTTTGGGCTGTCCATCGGCATCTGTTGAGATACTTCCGAGACCGCGCAGGATTTTTACATTTCCTGCCGGTGTCACTATTTTTAAATTGTAGTCTTTTACTATACCAGTTTGGAGTGATTCGTTGATTTCATTTAACCTTGTTTCGCGGCTATCGGGATGAATGAGTCCGACAAACCTGTCAAATGTAATGGTTTCCGACTGTGGTTCGAGGCCGTAAATGCGATACATTTCATCTGACCATTGTATGGTATTATCGCCAACATCCCATGCCCAGTTGCCAAGATGTGTGAGTTTTTCGGCTTCTTTATGAAGGGCTTCGCTTTCGGTAAGCCGCTGAATAAGAAGCGAATTTTTGGTGATGTCTCTTAGTGTGCCTTTGAGAAACCTTAACTTGCCATTTTCACGTGTCACTATGCCACGTGCCTGAATGTGCTTTTCGGCGCCATCCATCATATACCGAAACGAATACTCGAACGAGCCCCCCGACTCGAATGCCTTTTCGTATGCCTCTTTGACTTGCGCGCGATCATCAGGGTGTACGCGGTTGAAAAAAGCAATATCATCAGGCTGATCCAGGCCTGTAATCTTTTCCATCTGCGGCGTACTCATCGAATTCTCGGGATTTTCATAGTCGGTGAAAAAACTTCCCAGTTCTGAAATCTCCTGCGCCTCGAGCAACAGGCTCTCCTGAAATTTAAGTGCTTCGTTTGTCTTATTGAGTTTGTCCTGCTGCAGTTTGAGGTACGTGTCGTAAGAAACGAGTTCTTCCTGTGTTGTATACCTGTCAATTTCTTCGCGCAGGATCGCTTGCTCGTTTAAATCTGGCGTAAACAATGGAATGAAATATTGCATGCAATTGCGCTTGATGAAGGCTGTCTGCGTAAGGTCTTCTGCAACAACTTCGTCCTTGTCAATAACTTCGAGGTTATTACTTACCCAATTCCTGACATTTTGTTCGATCCAGGTGTGAATGGTATTGTTTGATAATGCCGTTAGCGTATCAGCATGCGAAATCTTTCCGAGCCCTATCAATTCTTCATCGCTGAATTTATCGAGTTTTTTGAGCAGTGGAAGATTTTCGTTTTTTGAAAATTCGAGCATTTTGCGCACATACGCGTCAAGATGGCGCTCCAAAAGGAAAGCGGCGTATAACGGCAATAATCTCATGCGGAATTTCTCGGGATTAACCGTTAAAAAATTAAAGTGGTCCATAAAATCACGTTAGTTTATACACAAAATTCGCAAGCCCATGGTGTGGCGGATGGGCTGCCCAATCAAGCCGTATGATGTCTTCAAGTGTTTTCTTTAATGACATATACGAACTTGATTTTGTAACATAAAGATTAGCACCCAATGCAAACGTTTCTTCAATTTCTTTATTATTGGAAGACGTCGAATAGATTATTATCGGAAGATCATCGAACTTCTTGAATGACCGAATGTGTCTCAGACATTCCTTTCCTCCCATCACCGGCATATTGAGATCGAGGAAAATCATATCGGGCAGCGACTGTTCCTCTGCAGTAGTCAAATAGGTGAGTAACGCCTTTCCATTTGGAAAATCCATTACAGAAATATCAGGTTGCGACAATGCTTCGATGAACAACTCGCGGTCATCAATATCATCATCGGCCAGAAATATTTTGCGGTGGGTTTGCATTGTATAGTAAAAGTAGCAAATTATCCGGCTTAATCAAATCTGCATCACAATATTGTGTTGAGCGGCCGGGCAAAATAATTTCATTGACCTTCCTTCAATGCCATCAACTGATTAAAACTTAAACTTTTGTTTGGCAGACTTCACCACAGTCCCAATCGTCGGGAGCAGAACTCTTAAAACGATGTCCGCAGCAGTTTTCGATAGACAAAATAAAAAAATCGCGCGGACTCAAACAGAACGCGCGATTGCTTTTATAGATAATCGGTGGTTTGTATGCTATCCGCCGATGCGGGTTTTTTCATCTTCAAGTCCGGTTTTGCGTTCACGTGATTTTTTGATGGCATCACTTCCAAAATTATAACTCAGGTTAAACCGAACCTGTCTGCTGTCGCTTCCGCCAGTGGCTTCGTTTCTTAAACCATTGACCCTCGTGAATCCATACCATGAAGAAGTATATAAAACATCAGAAAATGCCAATCTTGCGGTAAGTCTTTTACTCAAGAATTGCTTCTGCACGGCGAGATCTAACGACCCGATGCTCTTTGTTTTAAAAGTACCGCCCCATACTGATGGCGAACTGTACCATCCCGATATCTCAAGGTTGATGCCCTGTGGCAATTTAAAATTGTTCTGCCCGTAAAGGCTCACCGTTTCCTGTTGGGTCGAAATAAATGACGGATCGGTTGAAATGTATTTGCTTTGAAACGCATTGACACTCATGTAAACGCTCCACCATTTCGCCACATCAAATGGATACGATATCCCGAGATTCACAACCTGTTGCGTAGCCACGTTCTTGCTGTTGAGGAAACTTTTGTTCGGTCCGGCAGGCTCTATGACTTGCGCAAAGAAGTCGGTGATGTGCGTATAACTCAAACTCGTATTGAGCTTGTAATTGAAAGTATGTGAAAGCTTGATGTTGTCGGTGTACTGCGGCTTTAGGAACGGATTTCCTTTATGATATGACAATTCATCAAGCTGGTATTCAAACGGATTCAACGACTGATAGTTCGGGCGCTCGATACGTCTGCTGTAAATCAGGGCCAATGAGTTTTTAAGGTTTAGCTGATACGTTATTCCGCCGCTCGGAAAGAAATCGGTATAATTGCGTTTCACTTTCTGATTATTCGAAACGACGAACGCATTAAGATTGCCTTCTGAAGACGTATTTTCTACCCGAAGTCCGGCCTGGAGATTGAATTTCTTAAAAGTCAGGTTGTAGTTTAAATAACCCGCATTTACGTTTTCCTTATAAATAAATTGGTTGCTCCTGCTTGTATTGAACAGTATTGTCGTGGGTGTTGCATTAAAAAAATCGAGCGCATTGTCGGTTTTCACAAACGAGACTTTACCGCCGAAGCTCAACTTTCCTTTCCACAACTTCCTCTCATAATCGGCTTTTGCCGTTGCGATATCAACAGCCACCTTTGTATCCTGCAGGCTGTTGTTTACGGTTAGCGGTGTCCCATCGATGAGGAAATAAGCATTGGGTTGGTATTTATTATCCTTGTTGTCGTATTTTCCGTAATCAAGATCGACGTTAAACGAAACGCCTGTTGTGTCTGCATATTTGTAATTGAAATTCGAATACAGGTTGTACGTTTTGGTGTGTGCATCATTTCTGGCGATAAGTATGCTGTCAACCACAAATGAATTGAGCGGCTTGATTTCGGTGCGCGTCCTGAGATCGTTATATGAATTGTTGAAATTGCCCGTTACGATAATCCCGAACGTATTTTTCGAATTGGCATAATAATCATATCCGAGTTTAAAATTATTGGCATTTGGCGAATTTTTGGTTTTCGATTTCGATACAAAATTCTTTATCCCTTGTTCCCTGTTGATGTTGATGTAATTGTAATTGTCGCCGAAACGATTGCTGTAGCTGCCATAGATATTCGACTTCTTGTTGCGGTTGTTGAGTGAAAGCGAATTGATCGAAGTAAAATATTTGCCCACATTCAATCCCGTCGATGCCGATCCGTTCGTTCCGAAATTCTTATTTCTTTTGAGTTTGATGTTGACGATTCCCGCATTTCCGGCTGCATCAAATTTTGACGATGGTTGTGTAATAATTTCGATGCTGTCAATATCATTCGCCTGCAAAGTTTTGAGGTAGTTGGTAAGATCACTGCCTGTAAGGTACGATTGTTTGCCATCGATGTAAATGAGTACGCCTGTTTTCCCTTCAACAATAAGATTGTCGTTGTTGTCGATGACAATTCCGGGCGCTTTACGAAGCAAATCAAATCCCGAATTTCCTGTGGCATTGATCGTATTCTGCACGTTGAAAACTGTTTTATCGGCAAGAACCTGAATCAATGGCCGCTTCTGAACTGTTACTTCGGCAAGCTCATTTACTTTTCTTTTTCCGAGTTCAATAACCGGTAAATTAACCGAGGCAGTTGTTACCACAATATCCTCGGAACGATAGGACTCGTATTCAGGCACATCAATTTTGACAATGTAGGTTCCGGGTTCAATGGCAGAAAAAGTGAAAATCCCGTCATTTTGGGTTACTGCCGATTTGTACAGCATATCTTTTTCTTTTTGGAAAAGCAAAACGCTTGTTCCCTGCTTGGTTTCCTTATTCAATTTTAAACTTCCTGTAACCTGAAATTGCTGGGAATAAGCGAATGAAATGCAAAATAAAAGAATGCAGAGTAAATTTTTCTTCATGTGTTCGGATTATCTTAATGATTCCTCTTAGAGTCGGTCGGGTGACTTTTGTTACAAAAAAACCCACGCGAAGATAATCCAATTACAAAAAAAACAGGAAGAAAATTTCTGGTTTTATAACAATTCCAACGTACGCTCCAATGCCATTCCACGCGAACCTTTTATTAGCAGCATGTTATTACGGATTGACAGTGTCGATAACTTTTGGGCAAAGTCATCAAACGTTTCAAAAAAATGAAAATTATTTTTATCGTTACGCATTTGGTAAAAATCCTTTCCGACGAAATAACACTCGATCTTACTTTCGTGCAATAACAAATCAATCACGGCTTTGTGTTCCTGGAGACTTTCGGTACCCAATTCAAACATGTCGCCGAGAATGATGACCTTGTTTTGCTTATCAAGCTGGATAAAATTTTCGATCGCGACCTTCATACTGCTCGGATTCGCATTATAGGCGTCGAGGATTATTTCATTTGTCGCTTTTTGCAGCATTTGTGACCGATTATTTTCAGGGATGTAACCTTCGATGGCCGCTTTAATCTGATCGGCGCTTAAGCCAAAATGCTTTCCGATCGCAATTGCCGCATTGATGTTGCTGGCATTATATAGTCCGATCAGGTGCGAAATCACCGTGGTGTTTTCAAACGTAACTTCAACGAAAGGATTGGCTTTTATTGATTTGATATCGAGATCGGCAAGCGGTTTATTGATGCCGAAAGTCACGGTCTTCATCCCTTTAGTTTTATCAACTTGAATTGCATCCTCCAAATTGACAAAAACTGTTTTATGGTTTTGATAAAGGAAGGTATACATCTCACTTTTTCCTTTAATCACGCCTGCTTCCCCGCCGAATCCTTCAAGATGCGCCTTGCCAAAGTTAGTAATGTATCCATAATCGGGTTGCGCGATATTGCATAGGAATTCGATTTCTTTTTGGTGGTTGGCGCCCATTTCAACAATACCGATTTCGGTATCCGAATCAAAACTCAGCAAGGTCAAAGGCACGCCGATATGATTATTGAGATTTCCAACTGTTGCTTTGGCGCGAAACTTCCGTGAAAGCACCGCATGGATGAGTTCCTTGGTGGTGGTTTTTCCATTGCTGCCCGTCAAAGCAATGATGGGCAGTTTCAAATAATTGCGATGGAAATTCGCAAGTTGCTGTAAGGTTGTCAAACTGTCATCAACGAGAATCGTGCGGTCATCAATATGGTACGATGCATCATCTATGATTACATAAGAGGCTCCCTTTTCCAATGCTTCTGCTGCAAACGTGTTGGCATTAAACCGTTCGCCTTTTATGGCCACAAACATCGATTGCGGTTCGATTTTTCGGGTGTCCGTTGAAACGGATTTACATTTCAAAAACTGCTCGTGAATGTACTGAATTTCCATCTGGTATTGTTTCAAAAAATAAAAGCCCTAATGAAAGGGCTTTTATACTATCTGTTGAAAAATTAATTTCTTGGTCTTTTCTTTTTGTCGGCTTTCGGACCTACTCTTGACATCGCACATCTGAAACCGATGTAATCAGTTGCCATATCCTGAGGAAAATACCTTCTCTGCGCCGGATCCAACCAGTAGGCTCGGTCTCTCCATGAACCTCCTTTATAAACACGAACGTTGTCATTAATAAGCGTCGTTCTTTTATTGGAGTGGTCATATTTTCTAACCATGTTACCCAAACTGTCGGTAGTAACATTGTGCTCCGGAGAATCGTACATTCTGTGTTTTTCTTTTGATTTTGCGTCTTCTTCCTGCTCTGCAGATCCGAAATCAAAATATCTTGTAGATTGTTTATCACCATCTCGGTAATTCCTTTCGTCGCTCTTATCGAAATTTTGTCTCAGATAAGTTTCTTTCTCATCGACAGGAACCTGAGCAATCTGGCCCGGAAAATCCCTTGCCATGATCCTACCATTTGACAATGTGTCAAATTTTTGGGTTTCTGCTGTTACGAGCTCCACCTTTCCGTCGTCACCAATTTTATTTTTGGTGTAAACGTTACCTCTGTAATAGTTGAAATCACTTGCTTCGTCATCAACAATCGGACGGTAAACATCGGCAACCCACTCTGCAACGTTTCCAGCCATATCATATAACCCAAAATCATTTGGCGGATATGATTTAACTTTGTTGGTGATATCTGCACCGTCATCAGACCAACCTGCAATTCCACCGTAATCTCCTTTTCCTTGTTTGAAGTTAGCCAATTGGTCGCCGCGAACCTGTCTTTTCCCAGAACGCGTGTAGCTTCCGGACCATGGATATTTCTTTTGGCCTTTATAAATATTGTATTCTCTCTGACCAACATCAGCTGCAGCCGCATATTCCCACTCTGCTTCAGTTGGCAATCGGTATTCTGGAAGGATGATACCTGCAGTTCTCTGAACGTACACATTTTTCGCCGGCGCTTCAGTGCCAGGCGTATCTTTAGTGCCTTTGGTTTTAACCGGTTTCGATTTTGAATTTCTTGGTCCTTTTAAAACGATTTTTTCATTTCCACCAAATGCTTTGCTAGGCGAATTGAGGTACGTTTCTGTACTAAAAGTAGCATCAGCGCTGGCATCAACGACTTTTGCATCTTTTTTCAGGTAACCTGCTTTTTCAAGTGTGTTTTCGTTGACACGGTCAGTTCGCCATTTGCTAAATTCAACAGCCTGGATCCAGTTAACACCTACTACAGGATAACTTGCATAGGCAGGGTGACGCAAATAGTTGTTTGTCATCGTTTCGTTATAACCCAAACGGTTTCTCCACACAAGGGTATCAGGCGAAGCACCTTCGTATATGTTTTTGTAATTTTCCTGTTCTGGTGGGAAAACCCTCTTTAGCCAGTCAAGATATTCCATATACATAAGGTTCGTAACTTCTGTTTCATCCATATAAAATGATTGGACGTGTTGCTGGTTTGGCGTATTATTCCAATCGTGCATCACATCGTCCTGAACCTTACCCATCGTAAATGTTCCACCTTCTACCATTACCAAACCTGGGCCGGTAGCCTGTTTCTTAAATTTAGAGGCATATTGAAAGCCTCCTTTTTTGTCGTTAATCTTCCAACCTGTAGCTGTGGATGAATTTTTCGAACTTGACTTTTTACTGCAGCTGGTAGTAAGACCAAACACAATCACCAGTGATAGCAGGAGTTTTACAGTCATAATTTTGTTTACTTTCATACTTTTAGTAGGTAATAAATTCGAGGCGCAATATAATAATTAACCTTTACATTGCAAGAACTTTTTTATAAAAATAATATCCGCGCCTCCGGTTTATTTGTTATTCTCGCTAGTTAAGCATCAACGTGAAAATAAAATAAATATTATTTGTTTGCATTAAATAATTATTTTTACCCTCCGTAATAATTGGCTCTAAATAGCGTTACCAATTTTAATGAAAAAATTTTTCGTTTTTTACTTTGCGTTAAGCGGTCTTGTTTCTTTTGCACAGCAAAGGGGTGAAATTTCAATAAACTGGGCGCCAACCAAAGCGGTTTCCTACGGCGATTATTCGATCGTGTTGCCACAATTTGATGCCGAAAACTTTGAATTTCGAAGTGCCGTTAAACAGCTCTTTTTCAATAAAAAAATTACAGTGCCGGCGTTTGCGGACGAGACTTCCTTGCAGGTGTCAAATATAGTTTACGAAAACATGAGCGCATCGGAGCTTGGCGAGGTTGCTTTTTCATCTGTACCCACGAAGATTAACGCTACAATCCATACCTTCCAGGCCCGCGACCAATTAACGGCATTTCTCTCTTTTTCACCAATTATCAAAGAAGGAAATGTATTGAAGAAAGTCAAGTCACTAACCTATTCATTCAATAATTCTTCGGCGTCGAGACAATCAGGGCCGCGCAACGTAAACACCATCAGCAACTCAGTGCTTGCAAGCGGCGAATGGTTTCGGTTTTATGTCGTTAAATCGGGCGTTTATGCGCTCAACAAATCCTTCCTGCAACAACTTGGCATCAATACGGCACTTCTTGATCCGCGGAAAATAAAAATATACGGCAACGGTGGGCGAATGATTCCGCTAAAGAATAATATTCCATATCCTGAAGATCTCGCCGAAAACGCCATTCAGGTTACGGGCGAAAACGATGGTATTTTCAACGATACCGACGCAATCCTTTTTTATGCCGAAGGCGTTGATAATTGGAATGATGAAAGCGACACCACCAACAATTTATATGCTGACAAATCATACTACTACATCAACGTGCAGGGCGATGCCGGGAAAAGAATCCAGCCGATGGTACAGCCCGGAGGCAGCCCGACATTAACAATAAATACTTTCGACAACTATACTTATCATGAAATCGACAAAGTAAACATCGGGCGTCTCGGCAGAAGGTGGTTTGGCGAAGAATTTGACGTTACCAATGAGCAATCATTCAATTTCAATATCCCGAATATCATAACTTCGGTACCAATCAAATTAAAGGTTTACACCGCAGGAGTTTCAGCCGTAGAAACCACTTTCAAGGTCGAAGCCAATAACCAGCTTGCCGGTACGATAACCATTGCGCCGCTCGATAAATACGATGTCGCCAAGCAAGGGATTATCGGTCATTTTAATACCGACATCCCGATTTTTTCAGTCCCCGCTGCCGAAAACATGGCAGTGAAGCTTACCTATAATAATAACGGTGTTCCGAGTTCAAAAGGATATCTCGATTACATTGAACTCAAATCGAAATGCAACCTCACCGGAACCGGAAAACAATTTCGGTTTCAATACAACGACGCGCTCACGACTACCGGAGTAGCAGAATATCAATTGTCAAACGCTACGGGAATTGCGCAGGTATGGGACATTACCGATATTTACAATGTGACCAGCGCGCAAAATAGTTCGCAGTCGGTCATTGCCTATAAAGCGGCCCTAGGCGAAATCAGAAAATATATTGCCGTGGTCCCGGGCGACGTTTATCTGCCTCTTGCAGAATCGCAGACACGGGTTTACAACCAGAATCTTAAAGGTACGGTTTTCAAAGATTCGGAAGGCCAGTTTAAAGACATCGACTACATTATTGTGACGCCCGGAATCTTTGCGGTCCAGGCCGAAAAACTCGCGAACTTCCACCGTAACTATTCCCAATTGAACGTAAAAGTCGTTACGCTCGAAAGTATCTATCAGGAATTCGGATCGGGAAAGCAGGACATCGGAGCGATTCGGAATTTTATGAAATATGTTTATTTCAATGCATCTGTTCCTGAAAAAAGAGTAAAATATCTGAACCTTTTTGGCGACGCTTCTTACGATTTCAAGAACAGGATTTCTCAATTTTCAAATTACGTTCCGATTTACCATGCACTCAACAGCTTTACATTGGGTGAGGCTTCGTTTGGAACGGATGATTTTTTTGGGATGATGGACAATAACGAGGGCTACATGGAAAATGGCGGACAACTCGATATTGCCGTCGGGAGAATGATCGCCAACTCTGCGTTTCAGGCCGAACAACTCGTCAACAAAGTTGTTGAATATCATGATATCCAATCCTACGGGAATTGGCGAAACAATGTCGTAGTCGTAGCCGATGATGCCGATGTTTCTTCCGACGCGACTCTGCAGTCTAAAATGAATGCTCTGGCCGACAGAATTGTGCTCGAGAAACCATTCATCAATATGAAAAAGATTTTGATGGATTCATACATTCAGCGTACATCGTCGGGCGGAAGCCGTTATCCCGAAGCGAGACAGGATTTCTTCAATGCTTTCGAAAAAGGCGCACTTGTTTTTAATTATCTCGGGCACGGTGGCGAAGACGGACTCGCACAAGAGCGCATCTGGGAAAAAGCCGATGGGCAAAATCTCAACAACCGCTTTAAATATCCATTGTTTATTACCATCACGTGCCAATTTTCAAGGTTTGATAATCCGTTCAGGCCAACAGCGGGTGAATATACGTTTTGGAATCCACGCGGTGGCGCCATTTCAATGATTACCACCATTCGCGAAATCGGACAAGGCACAGGCGAATTGTTCAATGACGTGTTGTCAAAATACTTGTTTGCGTACGGTTCCAATCAATACACATCTATCGCCGAGGCCCTGAGATTGGCAAAAGTGTCGGGCCCGGTGACCAACGTCGTTTCTTATCTTGGCGATCCTGCGCTGATGCTGACCATCCCTAAACCAAAAATAAAACTCACCAAAGTCAATGATGTTCCGATCACGCAAACCGTAGATGATTTAAGTGCACTATCCTTTGTAAAACTTTCAGGGGAAGTGACCGATGAAAACGACAATCCTTTAAACGCTTATAACGGACAGCTCGCTGTGCAGATTTTCGACAAAGGAATCTCACGGATTACGCTCAACAATGACAATAATGCGCCGCAGATTAACTTTAACGTGCTTGGCGAAACTATTTTCCGCGGAAATGCAACCGTAACCAATGGTCAGTTTGAGTTTGGCTTCGTGGTACCACGCGATATTACGGTTGGTCTTGGCAATGGGCGAATCAGCTTTTATTCCAAACGCAACCAAATCCTTTTCGACAAAACCGGTTATGACACGACGATTAAAGTAGGCGGAATCAACCAAAATGCAACAGCCGACAATATTGCGCCAAAAGTGAAGTTATATATGAACGATCTTAACTTTGTGTCTGGCGGAATCACAAACCAGTCTCCGATTTTCCTGGCTTTCCTCGAAGATGAGAATGGCATCAACACCGCTAGCGGAATCGGACATGATATCGTTGCATTTTTAGACGGGGATGAAAATAATCCGTACAAACTCAATGACTATTACGAAACAGAACTCGATAATTATAAAAAAGGAAAACTGAAATTCCCATTCCGCAATCTTGCAAAAGGGCTTCATACCATTTTGTTCAGGGCTTGGGATGTTTATAATAATCCGGTTGTTGCCGAAATCCAGTTTATCGTGGTTGGCGACGAATCAATAGCGATCAGCAATGTATTGAATTATCCGAATCCGTTCGTGAATTATACGCAATTCTGGTTTACACATAACAAACCTTACGAACCGTTGGAAGTTCAGGTACAGGTTCTGACGATAACGGGCAAAATCGTCTGGACGAAAAACCAAACCGTTACCACCGATGGATTTCTCTCACGCGATATTACGTGGGATGGCAGGGATGACTTTGGGGACAAGATCGGAAAAGGCGTTTATATTTATAAACTAACTGTAAGGTCGATGATCACGAATACGAAAACAGAAAAATTCGAGAAACTTGTTATCCTTTAAGAAATAACTATATTTGTTCAATATTTAAAAAATCAGAATGAAAAAGATTTCGGTATTATTAATTTTTTTACTCGCACTACAATATTCTAACGCCCAGGACAGGGTAATCACAACAGGAGTTCCGTTTTTATTGGTCGCAGCCGATGCACGTTCGGCAGGTATGGGAGACAATGGCGTTGCCACAACACCAGATGCCTATTCACAACAATGGAACCCTTCAAAATATGCTTTCTCTACCGATCAGCAAGGATTTTCTGTTAGCTATACACCTTATCTGACGCAATTGGTTAATGACATTTCACTCGGGCAAGCCACATATTTCAACAGGTTTGACGAGCGAATGGCTGTTGCCGCAAGCATCCGTTATTTCAGTCTCGGCGAAATCGAACTTCGCCAGAATTTCGACGATCCGGCCAATGTGGTAAAACCGAGCGAATTTGCGTTCGATTTATCTTATGCCCTGCAATTGAGCCAGAAATTTTCGATGTCGGTTGGGGCGCGTTATATCAGTTCGAACTTAAAAGTGCCGGATACCAATAACGATGCGGTTGCCGGACGAACGTTTGCCGTTGATGTATCGGGTTATTTCCAATCCGAAGAAATTGCGTTTAACGAATTCAATGGAAAATACCGTCTTGGTTTTAATTTCCAGAACTTAGGTCCGAAAATCAGTTATGACAAAACGCGTAACGACCTTACTTCAAACTTTCTTCCTGCCAATATGAAACTGGGTGGAGGCTTTGATTTTATCCTCGACGATTATAACAAAGTGTCCTTGAATCTTGAGTTCGACAAACTACTTGTCCCTACGCCACAGGATCCCGATTTAAATGGCGACGGTACAGCAACATCTGAAGAAAAAACACAAAATAATATCGAGTACAATCAAATTGGCTGGACTTCGGGTCTCTTCAAATCATTCGGTGATGCACCTGATGGTTTCAGCGAAGAGCTCAAAGAATTCACTTACTCTGTCGGAGCCGAATACAACTACCAGGAGTCTTTTGCATTCCGTCTTGGATATTTTAATGAAAGTCCCGAAAAAGGTGCCCGTCGCTTTTTCTCGCTTGGCGCCGGATTTAAATATAACATCGTGAAAATTGATATTTCTTATCTGTTCTCCGCATCGAAAGTTAAAAACCCATTAGAGAACACACTCCGATTCTCGCTTAGCTTTGCTTTCGGAGACAAATACGATCAATATTAAAAGTGATTCAATTATAATTTAAAATCCAAATTTCTTCTTTTAGGAATTTGGATTTTTTTTCCGAATGAAGTGAAGCAGCCATTCGGGAAACAACAAACAAAAAGCAAAAATACTATATGAAAGACATTACCATTACTTCTACGTTTTCAGTTTTCGAAGCCATCTCGGAATTGCCGGCAGATATCCGCGACCTGATGCAGCAAGCGGTTGAAATTCGCAAGAAAGCGTATGCGCCGTACTCGCAATTTCGCGTGGGCGCTGCTTTGCTACTTGACAACGGCAAAATTGTCCTCGGATCGAATCAGGAAAATGCTGCCTATCCTTCAGGCCTTTGCGCCGAACGTGTGGCGGTGTTTCAGGCAGGCGCTATTTATCCCGAAGCCAAAATTGTACAAATGGCGATTAGCGCCGCATCCGATACAAACACAACAAAAGCGCCAATTCCACCGTGTGGCGCGTGCCGACAGTCGATTGCCGAATACGAATCGCGGCAGGATCAACCTATCGAAATTTATTTTATGGGCGAAGTCGGAAATATTTACAAATCGGATTCACTCAAAAATTTACTGCCATTTATGTTCGATAAAAACTTCCTGTAAAAACTGGCGGTTAAATTTTAGTTGTTACACGGAATGTGTTATTTTTGCTGTTCGCAAATTTGTGCGAGGCTCTTTTTTGCATTTTCAACAACAATATCAAACAATCAAGTCAGAAAAACAGATGAAAGAAGTTACAAAAGACGTTTATTTAAAGTGGTACGAAGACATGCTGCTTTGGAGAAAATTTGAAGACAAATTAGCCGCACTTTACATACAGCAAAAAGTAAGAGGATTTCTTCACTTATATAACGGACAGGAAGCGGTGCTTGCCGGCGCTTTACACGCAATGGACCTGTCTAAGGACAAAATGATCACGGCCTATCGAAACCACGTTCAGCCAATCGGTATGGGTGTAGATCCCAAAGCTGTAATGGCCGAACTGCTTGGTAAAGTTACCGGGACTTCCAAAGGAATGGGAGGTTCGATGCACATCTTTTCTAAAGAAAAAGGATTTTATGGCGGCCACGGAATCGTAGGCGCACAGATTCCAGTAGGTGCGGGCATTGCTTTCGCCGATAAATATTTTGGAAGGGATGGTGTTACGCTGACGTACTTCGGAGACGGGGCAGCGCGCCAGGGTTCACTTCACGAAGCATTCAACATGGCAATGCTGTGGAAATTACCGGTAGTTTTTATTGTTGAAAATAACGGTTACGCAATGGGGACGTCCGTTGAAAGAACCGCAAACCACACCGATATCTGGAAACTGGGATTGGGTTATGAAATGCCGTGCGGACCTGTTGACGGAATGAATCCTGTAAAAGTTGCTGAAGCGATGAATGAAGCGATTGACAGAGCGAGACGCGGCGATGGCCCAACATTCCTAGAAATGAAAACGTACCGTTACAGAGGCCACTCGATGTCGGATGCGCAATTGTACCGTTCGAAAGAAGAAGTCGAAGAATACAGAAAAATTGACCCGATTACACAAGTTCTTGATGTAATTAAAGATCAGAAATACGCAACCGACGAAGAAATTGAAGCCATTGATGAAAGGGTCAAAAACCTTGTCGAAGAATGCGCAACATTCGCCGAAGAATCGGCTTTCCCGGAAGTACAACAGTTGTACGACGTGGTTTACGAAGAGCCCAATTATCCATTCATTCCACATAAACTATAATCGATATGGCAAAAATCATCACGATGCCGCGCTTGAGTGATACGATGACCGAAGGGGTCGTAGCGAAATGGCTTAAGAAGGTGGGCGACAAAGTCAACGAAGGCGATATTCTTGCGGAAATTGAAACTGATAAAGCGACAATGGAATTCGAATCATTCAATTCCGGGACGCTTTTGCATATCGGAATCCAGGAAGGCGAATCGGCTCCGGTTGATTCACTGCTCGCGATTATTGGCAATGAAGGAGAAGATATTACACCGATGCTGCATTTCGGAAAATCCACAAATAAAGTCGATTCAAACGAAAACCAGCCAACGCAACAAACATCGAAAGAAGAAACGCCGAAAGCCGAAACTTCACAAAATAATGATGCTTCGGCAAGTCCGCAAGCAGCTGAAGATAAAAACGAAAACGCAGCACCTGCGCCATCTGCGGCTTTACCAAAAGGAGTTGTTGTCGTAACCATGCCGCGTTTGAGCGATACAATGACCGAAGGAACGGTAGCAACATGGCTTAAAAAAGTCGGAGACAAAGTTTCTGAAGGCGATATTCTTGCCGAGATTGAAACCGATAAAGCGACAATGGAATTCGAATCGTTTAATGCCGGGACTTTATTATACATCGGCATCAACGAAGGCGAAAGCGCGCCGGTTGACAGTGTTTTAGCAATCATCGGCCCGGAAGGAACTGATGTTTCAGGCGTCGCAGAAAATTATAAAAAAGGAGGAAGCGCACCTGCTGCACAAGCGGCTTCCCAAAGCAATACAAGTTCAGAACAAGCCAAGCCTGATGCTTCTGAAAAAACTGACGAGCCAATTCAAATGGTTTCTGACGGAAAAAGAATATTCATTTCGCCTTTAGCCAAAAAAATTGCCGAGGAGAAAGGCATCAATATTTCGCAGGTAAAAGGTTCAGGAGAAAACGGACGTATTGTGAAAAGCGATATCGAAAACTTTACCCCTGCGGCCGCCACTACGCAACAAAGCCAGGCAACACCAGCACCGCAAGCAACTTCAGCTGAATCTGCTGCTGCTCCGGTTGCCAAACCTTACACACCCGCTGGAGAAGTGTCGTCTGAAGAAATCAAAAACTCGCAAATGCGTAAAATCATTGCGAAACGTTTATCCGAGTCGGCTTTTACTGCGCCGCATTTTTACCTTACCATTGAGGTGAGGATGGATGAAGCGATGAAATCGAGGGCTGTGATCAATACAATTCCAGATACCAAAGTATCGTTTAATGATATGGTCATCAAGGCGTGCGCGATGGCACTCAGAAAACACCCGAAAGTCAATTCGCAATGGAAAGACGAAGCTACAATCCTCAACCACCACATCAATGTTGGCGTAGCCGTAGCTGTTGAAGACGGATTGGTCGTTCCGGTTTTGCGTTTTACAGACCAGATGAGCCTCACACAAATCGGTGGCAATGTCAAAGATTTGGCAGGTCGTGCAAAAACCAAAAAACTACAGCCAAACGAAATGGAGGGCAGTACGTTTACGGTTTCCAACCTTGGGATGTTTGGTATCACCGAATTTACTTCAATCATCAACCAACCCAACTCTGCTATCCTTTCCGTTGGTGCAATCGTTGAAAAACCGGTTGTGAAAAATGGACAGATAGTTGTCGGAAATACGATGAAAGTAACATTGGCCTGCGATCATCGCACGGTTGATGGTGCTACAGGAGCGCAATTCCTGCAGACATTGAAACAATACCTTGAGAATCCTGTAACGATGTTGGCATAATCGCTACTCATGTCATATCCAATCCCGTTCTGAAATCTCAAAACGGGATTTTTTAATTCATTCAAATGCTATTTATGAAAAAACTATTTTTCCTTTCCATCTTTATTGCAATTTTTTCTTGCCAGAAAAAAGAAACAGTTGTAACAAACACTACCGTTTCAAGTAAAAAAGTCAAAGACGCGCATTCGTTTTCGAAACCAGGCGAAGCCGTTGCAAAACACCTCGATCTTGATATTAAAGTCGATTTTGAAACACAGACGATTTCAGGAAAAGCTTCATGGCAAATCGAAAATATCAGCAAAGGAAACGAAATAATTTTCGACGAAAACACTTTGAATATTACAAAAGTTACATTAGGCGACGAAGAGAAGGAAACAAAATTCGAACTTGGCGATGATGTCGAATTTCACGGAAAACCACTTCGCATTTCGATTGAGCCTAATACAACCAAAGTCAATATCTATTACAGCACCACAAAAGATGCGGTTGCACTCCAATGGCTCACCCCGCAACAAACCGCTGATAAAACCAAACCATTCCTGTTCTCGCAAGGCGAAAGCATTTGGTCGCGAACATGGCTTCCATGCCAGGATTCGCCCGGCATCCGTTTTACTTATACTGCCAAAGTTACGGTTCCTAAAGACTTAATGGCCGTCATGAGCGCTGTAAATCCACAGCAAAAAAATGAAACCGGCGTTTACACTTTCAAACAGGAAAAACCAATTCCGTCGTATCTCATGGCAATTGCGGTCGGCGATATCGGATTCAAGGCAATCGATGGCCGAACCGGCGTCTATGCTGAACATTCCCTACTCGATAAAGCGGCATGGGAATTTGCAGAGCTTGGCAATATGGTAAATGCGGCAGAAAAATTATACGGACCTTACCGCTGGGGAAGATATGATGTATTGGTTTTGCCACCGAGTTTCCCTTATGGCGGAATGGAAAATCCGAACCTCACATTCCTTACTCCAGGCGTTATTGCAGGTGATCGTTCGCTGACAAGTCTGCTGGCACACGAACTTGGCCATAGCTGGAGCGGAAACCTGGTAACCAACGCAACTTGGGATGACATCTGGCTTAATGAAGGTTTTACGACCTATGTCGAACACCGCATCGGAGAAGTGATTTTTGGTGAAAAAGAAGCCAAAATGCAAGATGTCATCAGTCGAAAGCTTCTTCAAGATAATATGACGGATTACGGCGCGAATAATCCGGCAACCAAACTCAAAGTTGACCTCGCCGAGAAAAATCCTGACAATGGCCTCAGCGATATTCCGTATGAAAAAGGATATGCGTTTTTACAAACGATTGAAAACGCTGTGGGTCGTGAGAAATTCGACGTTTTCCTCAAAAACTATTTCGATGCGCATGCCTTTCAATCGATCACAACCGAAGATTTCGTCAAATATTTTAATGAAAACCTGATCAAAGGTGACCAAGCATTGACAAATAAAATCAAGCTCGATGAATGGGTTTATAAAGCAGATATTCCTTCGAATATTACTGTTCCGGTTTCAGAAGATTTCAATACTATCGACAGCATTCAGAAAACATGGCGAAAAACCGGTGTTAAAGGGCTATCACAAAAAATAAAATCGACCAACGAGAAGCAGCACTTCATCGATTACCTTCCAAAAGACATCACACCAAAAGAAATGGCGGCGATCGATGCCGAGTTTAACTTTACAAAGGGTGGCAATTTCGTCATCAAACGACAATGGTTTGTGATTGCAATCCGTCAAAATTACACGCCAGCTTTCCCCGCAATCGAACAATTTATGATTGCCACGAGCCGCACCGGTTCATTGCAAACATTATTCAAGGAAATGGTTAAAACGCCAGCAGGAAAAGTATGGGCAAAACGCATTTTCGAAAAAGCAAAACCCGGTTATCACCTGACAACGGTCCAGGATTTACAAAGTATAATCAATTAAAAAAAATCCCGTTCGTTGTGAACGGGATTTTTTTTAGTTCTTGATTACCCGTAAGGGCTGGTATTTTCCAATTTGTATAAAGTAAACGCCTGATGCGAGTGGGCCCACATCAATACTGGGATTTTCACTGTCAAAGTTTCCGTTGGACAGCGTTTTCCCGCTTTGGTCTAAAACGGAATATGCCTGTCCCGAAAGCGTCGTTCCCGCCTTGATATTTACGACACCTTGCGTCGGATTTGGATACGCTGTGGCTATGCCCTCACTAAAGGCCTCAACAGCCAAAGGATTGTAAATATAAGAAGTGCGATATGTATTTGACCATGAATTGTCTAACCATTCCTGTTGTATAATCTGGTTCACGCTGCCATCGGTATTATTCGTATAAAGTTCCTGCAGACTATTGACCCAAGTGCTGCTAGCGCTGCTCCACTCCTGCGAAAGCAAGTAAGTCAATGCGTTGTTTGCGCCATAACTATACGAATCCTTCGCTGAATTAACCCACGAAGTACCGGCCCAGATTTCCCTTATGACTATTGTGGGATTACTCGCTGCATTATAGGTATAGCTTGTTCTTGCTGTATTCACCCATGTGGTAGTTGTAGGATTGTAAGCCTGTTGAACTCTCTGCGTGACCAATCCACTGGCATTATTGGTGTAAAGCGTCTGGAGATTGTTTCTCCAATTTGCTGAAGCAATATCCCAAACCTGGATCAACGTATTGGTTAAATATTGGCTGCTGTTGTAAGAGTAAGTCAATTTAACATTCGGTGCCCACGCGTTTGCAGTAGTGTTCCAGTTTTCGGAAGTTTCCGTAAGCAATTTGTGAAACGACGTGTAGGTATCGGTGGTACGGTATAAATTAACCCAATTGCTGCCTGTCTGGTTCCATGTCTGCGCCACGAGCTGATTCAGCGTACCATCCGAATTGTACGTATAAGTAAGTTTCATGCTGTTAATCCACGAAGCGGTCGTCGGATCCCAGGTTTGGTTGACCGCAACACTCAAACGCCCGCCGCCATTATACGTGTTTACTGTTCGCTCGAGATTCGTCCAGGCTGAATCTAGCCAGCCTTCCGTCAATATCGTGGCCACTTGTTGTGCGCCGAGCCGCGGCGTAATCCCTAACAAAAAAAAGAGCAGTAAAACACGTGACCAACAGAGCCACTTTGGGTTTAAAGTAATTATTGTGTTCATTAATAGATTTTTTAAAGTGAATATTTGCCGAATGGCACCCAGAAATAATCTAACTTTCAAAGCATGAAAGCTTGCCCGTCTGTATGTCCCGTTGGTGTAACGGACATATACCTATTGGGGAAATTTCTGATGTTTGGTGATTGGATACTAAAGTTAGAAAAATAAATCTTGCGAAGAAACAGAATTAACAGAGCATAAGTAATTTTAGCGTGCCGGCGTATGAAATTTCTTGTTATCATTCGCCGTAAATCACGCCGTCGGGTCGTGCGCTGTATCTTTTGTTCATGCTTCACAAAAGGATGCCGCTGCCATCCCTCACGCGGCCTCGCATCCGAAAAAATTTATAAGAAAAATTGTGAGCAACATGGTATCATTTTCGCCATCAAGTCCATCTGCCGCCGTACCTTTCAATAAAAGACGCACAATCAATTAAAACACGCAAAAAAGGCCACTATCGATGGCGATCTTTTGATTAAATTTGAATCATGGAAATACCAAAACAAACGTTCCTGCCATTACCACAGCAAAGATTCGAAATATGAGCGATAAATTAACCATCAGGGAATACCGAAATGATGACTATGATACTTTAAAAAGCATGATTTTCGGGCTCGCACAAGAAGACACCGACCCTTCCGAAAAAGGCTATGCAATGCCCGAATCTAAAATCATAAAAACCGTTGAACGCAGCTTTTCGCATCCCGATCAAGTGCAGATCAAAATATTTGAAGTCAATAAAACCATCGCAGGTTATGCATTGTTGACTTTCTATTGGAGCAATGAATACAACGGGATCGTGGTGATACTCGACGAATTTTATGTAATGCCTCATTTCAGGAGCAAGGGCATCGGTTCAAAATTTATTGCCTATTTGTCGCAACAAACCGATTATAAAATCATCCAGCTCGAAGTATTTAACACCAACACCAAGGCGGTAAAACTTTACGAAAAATCAGGATTCGAAGTCGTCAACAGGCATTTTATGAACAAAAAATTATGATCCATGCGATGCTTTTTCAATTACGAATCTGCAACAGAAACCTCTATAATCATTAATTTTTTCGGTCTTTCAAAGCAACGGCGACTCACCAACTTATAGTAAAACTGTAGAGTTTGCAAAACTGCGGTAATTGTAATTTGGCGTGCCGGCGTATTTAATTCCGGAATTCGATTCTGTTTATTCACGCCGTCGGGCTGTGCGCTTTATCTTTTGTTCATGCTTTACAAAAGGATGCCGCTGCCATCCCTCACGCGAACCTAACGCTACTTTATTCATATCGGGACGTGCTTCGGGATATTTACTCGCAGTTGGTCTTCTGGCAGTTACTGACCGGTAGCCGACGATTGGCTCGCCCATTTCATAATATATAAAAACAAAAAACCCGTTGTTTTCACAACGGGTTTTCCAAAAGAAAGGCGACGACATACTCTCCCACAAGATTGCAGTACCATCTGCGCAGGCGGGCTTAACTTCTCTGTTCGGGATGGG